>Ga0153915_10000012_pt1 | contig 205404 bp, 173 predicted proteins | sample Opewatmetagenome_2_FD_107003 | JGI IMG/M metagenome (GOLD analysis project Ga0153915, IMG submission 107003) | Freshwater wetland microbial communities from Ohio, USA - Open water 3 Core 3 Depth 3 metaG | ecosystem: Environmental > Aquatic > Freshwater > Wetlands | place: USA: Ohio, Lake... | reverse complement strand
TGTCCGCCGTGTTCAGCGTGTACACTCCGCCCGCGCCCTGCAGATACAGCGTCGCCGCCGTGATCACCCCCGTCGTCGCCGTCTGCGTCACCGTCCCGCCGCCGCTCGTCAGGTACACGTCGTTCGTTCCGACGTTGATACCGGTCGTTGTCGCCGTCCCCGCGACTGTTCCGATAGTGAATCCGTTCGTATCCGTATAACGCAGGTCCGCGCTCGTCGCGGCGGCGATCGTCGCCACGTTATTCGACGTATTCGTGAGCGTATACGAGCCTGAGCCGATCAAGCGCAGACCGCTCGCGGTCAGGGCGGCGCCCTGGTTCATCGCCACAGAATTATCGAAAGCGACGACTCTTCCCGTCGCCGAGATCGCCCCGAGCTGGTCGATGACGTTCGTCTGCGAGTCGAGGAGGGTGTCGCCCGCGGTATTGGCTACTCGGAGGACCGCCGCGTCGATCGCGCCGGTTTGCGTGATATCGCCTCCGGCCTGGATGAAGAATGTCCCCGCGACCGTCGACCCCTCTATCACGAGGCTCCCCGAGTCCCGAATCGAGACGTTGTTCGCGCCCGTGACCGCTACCGACCCGAAGCTATTATTCGGATCTATCAGTGTCGTAATACTTCCCGACCCTATCGAGATCGTCACAGCGCCGCTGACAGTCAATCCGGCGCCGTTGGTAACGGAAGCGGTCGCGGTGCCGTCGCCGATGCCCATCGAGGTGAAGGAAAGCTCGATTGAATGGCTGAGCGAGCCTGTGCCGTTGAGGGTGATCGACCCGAAACTCATGGTCGTCGTTGAAATAGTCAGCGTGCGGCCCGTTTCGACAATGATATTCGGCGTATTCAGAGGCGCTCCCCCCGATATTACCGCATCGGCAGTATCGAACGTCGCCGTCTCGCCCAGGCCCGTACCGGGATGCTCCTGGGGACTCCAATTCAGATCGTCCGTCCAGTCCGTCGATGATCCGCCGACCCAGGACGCGGTGGCGCCCCACAGGCCGTTTACGGAGAGTACGAGCGCGATCGCGCATAACGCGCTGCGCGCGTTGACCGAGAGGAAGACGGTTGTACGGCGTCGCCGTAGACGTGCATATAACGCGAGCCTTAAGCTCGGAAGATTGCGGACTGTATCGCTCGGTGATCTTCTGCTCATGGCTCGCTCGGCTCCTATAATCGTATAGTACAGGCTCGTCCTATATATTGTATAAATATAGTCCCTTCGGGCACTAGCATCAAAAACGAGGTCGGAATTGAGTGTCGGAATCCTGTTCCTCCCGACAACTTCAATATGTCTATCTATTATATATGATTAGTCAGCAATGAGGCTCGCCTTCCCCGACCGGCGAATACCTCCCTGAAGCGCCAGGCGACAATCCGCGCGTTAGCGCGACCGGAGGTAATGATGAAAAGACTCCGGATTCGGCTCGCGTGCGCTCTCGCGATTCTGGTATCGGTCATCGCATCGGTCGGCTGCGGCGACGCGGGCGGCTCCGACGGCGCGAGCGCGGCCGTCCTGGTCCTCGGCTTCGATTCCTCGGCGAAGACACTGTCCCGGGCAAAGTCCCTGGCGATCGTTCCCGACGGGCTCTCGATATCCTCGATCGAGGTAAAGCTCTCCGGCCCTGACGGCTCGAGCATCGAGCGATCGTCCGACGGCTCCGCTATCGAGCTCGAGCTCGCGCCGGGGACCTGGACCATACGCGCCACGGGCTATAACGGCGACGGCATCCCGCTCGTCGAAGGCTCGTCGGAAGTCAGACTCGAGCCGTCGGAGCGCACGTCCCACACTGTCGCGCTCCGCCCCATCTCGGGCAAAGGCTCGATTGCCCTTGGCTGGAGCCTGAGGGGCGAGTTGGACGGCGGGCTCTCAGTCTCGGGAAGCCTCGAGGGCCCGGGCGGCGAGACACGGAGCATCGAGTCGCCCTTCGATCGGTCCGAGCTCTCGCCTCTCGTCTTCGAGGACCTGCCCTGCGGCGGCTGGAAGCTCAGCCTGAGTTTGTTACGCGACGGGGTCGCGGTCTGCGGCCTCGCGGAGGGCGTTCTCGTGGCCGCGGGCATGCGGACCGCGGTGACCGTCGACTTCGATCCGCCCGCGGCTAACCTCGCGATCACCTTCATAATGCCCGATTACTCATCGACCTCCCTGGCCTTGAAGCCCGCCGTCAGGAGGGCCGCGTCGGGACAGGCAGTCGCGCTCGAAGCGGATTGCGCCGGAGACGTCGCGTGGTACGCCGAGGGCTCGCGGCTGGCCGAGACGGGATCGAGACTTCTCTACACGACGGAAGGGAGCGCGAGCTCGGTACGCATCGATTGCGTCCTCGCGGACGACGAGGGCTCGGCGCCGCCTCGGTCCGGCTCGGCGAGGATTATCTTCAGGGAAGCCCAGGCGCTCGATGCCCTGGAATGGAGCGAGATCTTGCGCCGCTCGGAGCAGGACGAGGCCTCGCAGGCGGCGTCGCTCGGCCTCTCGGACTGTCGCGACCTCTGCTGGTCGCCGTCCGGCGGCCTCCTCGCCGCGGCGGGAAGGGACTCCGGCTCCGTCTCGCTCTTCGACGCGGCAGCCGCCGGAGCCCTCTTCCCGATCGCCTCAATCGACGCTTCGGACGCGCCCGACCTCGTCGCTCCGAGCCGTCTGCGCTTCGTCGCCGAGGGCCGCCTCCTCGCGCTATCCGAATCCGAGGGAGCGGTCTACGCGATCTCGATCGAAGGCCCGGCAGACGCGCCGACCCTGCGCCTCGCGGGAGTCTTCGCGGACGCGTCCTTGAGCGGCGCCAAGGATCTGGCGCTCGCCCCAGCCGGCACGGACGGCCAAGCGGCCGCCGTGTACGTCGCGGCCCAGGCGACCGACTCGGTAGTCCTCCTGGCCTTAGGCGAGGAAGGTCTTCCTGCCTCTGCTCGGATCGTCGCGGGAACCGGCGCCGGCGAGCTCGCCTCCTTCTCTCGCCCTTCCTGCGTGGCCCTCGACGGGACCGGGACCCTCCTCGCCGTCGGGACCTCCGGCGACGACGCTCTCTACCTATTCGGCCGCGACGCGGCCACCGGCGACCTCGCGTTCCGCCAGAGGATCAACAAATCGAGCTTCCCCGCAAGCGCGCCCCTCTCCGATCCGATATCGCTCGCCTTCAGCCCGGACTCGGCGTCGCTCTTCGTCCTCTCGTATTACGGCAAGTCGATCGCGCGCCTGGACCGCGACGCCTCGAGCGGCGCCTTCGCGCCCCAGGCGGGATCGCGGTCGGGAACGGGCGGAGTCAGGGGATTCGCGACCCCGCGCGCCCTCGGCCTGAATCCGAAGGCCGGGCTAGCCGCCGTGGCGGGAAGCGGCGCCGAGGACGGTCTCGCCGCCTTCGACATCGAGGCCTCCTCGGGCGGCCTCGCCTATCTTGGGGCGATCCTCCCGACAGAGGGCGACGCCGTACCGCCCAGGCCCATGACACTCGCCTTTTCGCCGGATGGAAGCCGCCTCGCCCTCGCGGCCGACGGCTCTCTATCGATATTTACAGTATTGATAGAGAATTGACGCAAAAACGAAGAGTAATCATCAGGCTGCTGACAAAGGAGTTTTTACCTTTGTCAGCAGCCTTTTAGTTCGACAAAAAGGCGATTTATGTTTATCATTAGCGCGTTCGAGCAACTGTTTTTCGAGAATGGGAGTCTAACTTTTATCGGAGTCTAGCAGCATGTATACGATCGATCGCTATACCATTCCGGAAGTCATCCAAAAAAGTTCGGAGCGCTATGCCGATCGGCCCGCCTTGGCCATGGTCGGCGGCAAGCCGGTCTTCTACCGCGAGATCGAGAGTCGAACGAGGCGCATCGCCGCGACTCTCGGTCTCCTCGGCATAAAGAAGGGCGATCGCGTCGCCCTGCTGTCCGAGAACCGGCCCGAGTGGGGCCTGGCCTACTTCGGGATCGTCCGCGCCGGGGCCATCGCCGTGCCCATCATGGTCGACTTCACGGTCGAGCAGATCGGCAACATCCTGAGCCACTCCGAGAGCAAGGCGCTCGTCGTCTCGCCGCGACTCCTGCCCAAGGCGCCCGATAAGGCGGGCGGCCCTATGCTCCTCTCGATCGACGGCCTCGCGGTCCTTCCCTCGGCCTCCGCTCCGCACGCCCCGACCGATGCCGAGATCGAGAAGGCCGCGGCCTCGTTCTCCGATCCGTCGATCGTCGCGGACGAGCTCGCTTCGATTATCTACACCTCGGGCACGATGGGAGCCTCGAAGGGCGTCATGCTGACGCACCGCAACTTCGTCTTCGACGCGGTCTCGGCGAGGCGCTTCATCATCCTCCGGAGGACCGACCGGCTCCTGTCGATCCTGCCGCTCGCGCACGCCTACGAATTCACGATCGGCTTCCTCATACCGATGATCCAGGGATCGGCGGTCTACTATCTCGACCGGCCGCCCTCGGCGACCGCTCTCCTGCCCGCGCTCGCCGAGGTGAGGCCCACGATCATGCTGTCGGTTCCCCTCGTCATCGAGAAGGTATACCGCGCGAGCGTGAAGCCCGCGCTGGACAAGATCTCCCTGTACGGCAAGGTCCCGGCGCTGCGTCCCCTCTTCGAGCGGATCGCGGGCCTTAAGCTCTACAGAACCTTCGGAGGGAGGCTCCGCTTCTTCGGCATCGGGGGCGCCCCTCTCGCCGCCGACGTCGAAAGCTTTCTGCATAACGCGCGCTTCCCCTACTCGATCGGTTACGGCCTCACCGAGACCGCGCCGCTCATCGCCGGCAACAAGCCAGGCCGCGTCCGCGTGCATACCACGGGCTTCCCCTCGGCGAACGTCGAGCTTCGGGTCGCCGACCGCAGGCCCGACACGGGTGAGGGCGAGATCCAGGCGCGCGGTCTCAACGTATTCCCCGGCTACTACAAGGACCCCGGCCGCACGGCCGAGGCCTTTACGGCGGACGGCTGGTTCCGCACCGGCGACCTCGGCGTGATGGACGAGTCCGGGCGCGTGACGGTCCGCGGCAGGCTCAAGACCATGATCCTCGGCGCCTCGGGCGAGAACATCTACCCCGAGGAGATCGAGGCCCTGCTCAACTCCTCGCCCTACGTCCTCGAGTCGCTCGTCTACGGCGACGAGAAGGGCCTCACCGCCCTCGTGCACCTGAAGCCCGAGGTCGTCGAGGGCTTCACGCTCCAGGGCATCGCCGCGCGCGTGAAGGACCGTGTCGAGGAGGCGGAAGTCGCCGCCGACAACCTCGGAAAGGCCATGGGCGCTGCGGCCCACCACGCGGGCGAGAGCATCGAGGGCGCCGAGAAGGCGGTCGCCCAGATACTCGAGCGCGTCAAGCGCGAGGCGAACGCGAGGCTGGCCGGCTTCTCGCGCCTGGCGCGCGTGGAGCACCAGGTCGAGCCCTTCGAGAAGACGCCCAAGCAGAGCATCAAGCGCTTCCTCTACCCGATGAAGAAGTAGGGCGTCGCCGCCTCTACCGCGATCGCGGCGACCTCGCCCTCGGCCCCGCGCAATCCGAGCGCGGCCCTGGATGCGCGGTCGCGGCGCGTGGTATCCTCGCCGCATCGGCCCGCTCGCGGCAGCGCTTGCGCTGGCGCCGCGGCCGAAGGAGGATATCGTGCCCGTCAACCTAAAGGGACGCAGCCTGCTCACCCTGAAGGACTTCACGACCGAGGAGATCCGCTATCTCCTCGACCTTTCCCGCGACCTCAAGGCCAAGAAGCGCGCGGGCGTCAAGGGCGACCTCCTCTACCGTAAGAACATCGTCCTCATCTTCGACAAGACCTCGACCCGCACCCGCTGCGCCTTCGAGACCGCCTGCTGGGACGAGGGCGGCAACGCGACCTTCCTCACCAACAGCCAGATGGGCAAGAAGGAGTCCCCCGAGGACACGGCCAAGGTCCTGGGCCGCATGTACGACGGCATCCAGTACCGCGGATTCTCGCAGAAGCTCATCGAGGACCTCGCCCGCTTCTCGGGCGTTCCCGTGTGGAACGGCCTGACCGACGAGGACCACCCTACGCAGATCCTCGCCGACCTGCTTACGATCGAAGAGCATTGCGCGAAGCCCCTGAATCGCGTGAAGCTCGTCTACGCGGGCGACGCGCGCAACAACATGGGCAACGCGCTCATGATCGGCTGCGCGAAGATGGGCATGCGCTTCGTCGCGCTCGCGCCCAAGGAGCTCTGGCCGAACGAGAAGCTCACCGCCGAGATGAAGGCCCTCGCCTCGAAGACCGGCGGCTCCATCGAGTTCTTCTCGATCGAGAAGGCCGACGAGGCCCTGAAGGGCGCGGACGTCCTCTACACCGACGTATGGGTCTCCATGGGCGAGGAGGCGAAGTTCGCCGAGCGCATCGCGCAGCTCGAGAAGTACCGCGTGACCATGGACTTCGTCCGCAAGACCGGCAACCCCGACGTCATCTTCCTGCACTGCCTGCCCGCCTTCCACGATGTCGAGACGGAGGTCGGCAAGGACATCGAGAAGAAGCACGGCCTTAAGGAGATGGAAGTCTCCGACGAGGTCTTCCGCTCGCGGCACTCGGTGGTCTTCGACGAGGCGGAGAACCGGCTGCACACGATCAAGGCCGTCATGGTCGCCACTATAGGCGATCTCTGATCAATACAGATCGCCTATAGTCTGCAGTTCGCGGCCTGGCGAAGCCTGTTCGCGAACTGCAGACCGAAGCCCGACAGGCTCCTGGACACGCTTCGTCTGCGGATGCTGGATTCCAATGAACGAACCCCGCAGCAGAGCTGCGGGGTATGCACTCCTCTTCCGAATCAGTAGGCAGCGTACAGCGCCGCGACCTCCGTGGCGCTCAGCACTTTGTTGTAGATACGCAGGTCGTCGATGTAGCCATCCCAGGTGTAGTACCCCCCCCAGGATCCAACATCGATGCGTGTGATAGTCGAGATGTAGGTGCCTACTACATTACTTGTACTGTCGCTGTCGGCAAGGACGCTTCCATTGACGTACATGACCACATTCTTGCTCGTATCGACGGTAAACACGACATGGTACCACGTTCCGCTCGCCAAAGAAGTCGTACACTTGGGATTCGCGGCGTCTACCAATATCAGTCTCGTCATCGGATCGGTTGTAGTGTCGAAACCGAAGGAATGATAATAAGAGCCTGAGTTGTTGTACAGAGAAATTATGGTATTGTAATTTGTATCCGTACTGAAGTTGATCCACGCCGATACCGTCGTTCCGGAAGAAACGTCTATCGAAGTACTGGTATTGTAGAGATATGAACTCCCAGTAAGACGAACGGAATACGATCCTTCCTTTTTTGTCGAGCTGGAGTACGTAAGGCTGTCGGAAGCGGTCAGGTTGTAGCTCCCCACGCTATCATTGCCGTTGTTTTCGAACCTGTACTTGCTTGTCAACGAGCCGGTCAAAGTCGCGGACTGCGGAGCGTAGAGGCTCATGGTGCCGGCGTTGTTCTTCACGAGGACGGCGAACCAGTAAGTCATGCTTTCGGCGAGGCCGGTGACGGCGTATGACGTGGTGTCCGCGCTCCAGTCCATGACGGTGGTGCCGCCCATGCCGTTGGCCTCGCCCACCGTGTCGATGGCCTCGCTCGTCGAGGCGCGCACGAGCTTGTACGAGAGGTCGGCGGCTGCGGTCGCCTCGTCGGTGGCGGCGCCCCAGCTGACGGTGGCGGCAGAGTCGGTGGTGTCGGCGAAGGAGATGGCGGAGCCCGCCTTGGGGGCGGGGGCGGTGGTGACCTCGTCTGAGGAGTTCGAGCAGGCGGTCATCGATAGGGCGAGGATAAGGGCGAAGGTCATTTCAAGCAGAGTAGCTGCGCGCACAGTGCCTCCCGGGTCGGCCTCGATGGGCCAAGTTTATATTTACAATACACGCTTTGATGGGAAAAAGCATCCGGAATAATGATTCCGGAGATTTTTTCGATCTTTAGCCGCAGCGCGCTTCCGCGACGATCTTTCTCGCGTAGCCCGAGTCACCTCGCAGGAGGAGGTCGAGGAAGAAGATGCTCACTCGACGAAGCCTTAATTAGCGGTAGATCAATAAGGCCCGACACGCATAGATCACGTCGCGGAGCGAATCCGACGCTCCATCTCGCTCAGGCCCCTCCGCCCGGTTCTTCATCATCCTCCCCGATTCCGCTATCATTGCGGGCGCTGGAGGCATCGCGTGGACATGACCGACTTCATCAGGCCTGCCGTGCTCGGGCTGCCGACCTACGTGCCCGGGAAGCCGATCGAAGAGCTCGAGCGGGAGCTGGGCATCAGCGGGGCGATCAAGATGGCCTCGAACGAGAACCCCCTCGGTCCGTCGCCGCAGGTCATTAAGGCGGTTGCCGACGCGGCGGCGAGGGCGGCCCTCTATCCCGACGCGAACGCCTTCTACCTAAGGCGCGCGCTCTCGGAGCACCTCGGCGTCGGTCCCGAGCGCATCCTCGTCGGGAACGGCCTCGACGATGTCCTGCGCATCCTTGCCGAGACCTTCTTCCGCCGCGGCGACGAGGTAGTCGTCCCCGACCCCACCTTCAGCGTCTACGCGTCGACGAGCCTCCTCGTCGAGGCTCATCCGGTTCGCGTCCGCGCTCGGAAGGGGCTCGGCAACGACCTGGGCGCGATGCGCGACGCCGTAACGGATCGAACCAGGGCCGTCTTCATCTGCAACCCGAACAACCCGACGGGGACTTTCGTCGACCGCGCCGAGCTTCGCTCTTTTCTGGACTCGCTGCCGCCGGGCGTGCTCGTCGTGCTGGACGAGGCCTATGCCGACTTCGCCGAGGACCCGGACTTCCCGCGCGGCCTGGACCTCGTGAAGGAAGGCACTCGCCCTCTCGTCCTCCTCAAGACCTTCTCGAAGATCCACGGCATGGCCGCCCTCAGGCTGGGCTACGCCGTAGCGGACGAGGCCCTCGTCGCGGCGATGAACAAAGTGCGCGATCCCTTCAACGCGAGCGGCGTCGCCCAGGCCGCCGGCGTCGCGGCCCTGGGCGCCGCTGACCACGTCGAGCGCTCGAAGGAGCTCGTGCGCGAGGGGCGCCGCCGCTTCTACGCGGAGCTTGCGCGGCTCGGGATCGACTACCTCCCGACCGAGGCGAATTTCATCCTCCTCGACCTGAAGCGCGACTCGAGGCCGATATACGACTTCCTTCTCCGAGGCGGACTCATCGTGAGACCGACCCACTCCTTCGGCCTGCCGACCTGCCTGCGCGTGACCTTCGGCCTGCGCGAGCAGAACGACCGCTTTTTCGCGCTCTTCGAGGAGGGACTCAAGGCGGGATTGTAGCTGGCCGCGAGGGCGTGGATGGCCGATACTTGAGGCCGTGGAGGACGCCATGGACGCGCTGATCGGCTGGTTCGGGACGCTAGCGAGCGTCGTCGTCGCGATCTCGCTCATGATGAGGAACCTCCGGCGCCTCAGGCTCCTCAACCTGGCGGGCTCGGCCATGTTCGCGGCCTACGGCGCGGCCATCGGCTCGGTCCCGGTCTTCGCGCTCAACCTCTTCATCGTCGCGATCGACGCCTGGTACCTCGCGAAGATGCGCCGCGAGAGGTCGGCCTTCTCGCTCCTCCACGTCGACATAGAGCGCTCGGAGTACCTCGCCTCCTTCCTCGAGTTCTTCGCAAGGGACATCGCCCGCTTCGCGCCCGAGTTCCGCCGCGACGAGCTTCCGAGCAGCCGCGCCGTGTTCGTCCTGCGGGACATGATGCCCGCGAGCCTCGTCGTCTATCGTAAGGCCGAGGACGGCGCGGTCGATCTGCTGCTCGACTACGCCACGCCCCAATGGCGGGACTACAGGAACGCCGAGTACTTCTTCGACGCGGCCGCGCGCGATATCGCGGGCGGGGCCACGGCCATCTTCCGCACCCGGGCCTCCGCGAAAGCGCACGTCGCCTACCTGGAGCGCATGGGCTTCGCGAGGGCAGCCGGCGGCGGCTGGGAGCTCCGCGTCGACGGCGTCGCGACGGCGGAGCGGTCCCGCGGGGCCGCTCCGTCAGGGCGCTAAGCCGGCGAAAGCTCGAAGCTCGTCGAGAGCGGGCAGTCGATTGCTCGCGTTATGCGATACCCGGCTTCGGCGACCGCGGCGTCGAGCTCGGCCCGGGGGCGGAGCCGGATGGACGAGCCCGAAGCGCCGTTCAGGAAGGCCGCGGGGCCGTCGACGCGGCTCAGCGTGCCGATCCAGGCCGGCGGGCGCGGCGCCCCGCCGCGGGGGCCGCCGCCGGGTCCGCTTCGCGCCGCGCCCTCGGCCCAGCCTTCGGCGAGGGCGCGCAGGTTAGCGACGATATCGGCGTCGGAAGCGTACTCGAAGAGGCCTCCCTCCGATGAGGCGACGCAGGCAGCGCCCTCCGCGCCGGCGAGGCGGCCGGCATCGCGCAACGCGGCCGCGTCGGACCAATCGTACGCGACGCGCTCCAGGCGCGCGTCGACTCCCTCCAGCGGCATCCCCGCGGCCATGAGGGCCGCGAGCGCGCGGGCGGCGAAGGCCGGCCCCGCATCGTCGAGGTCGAGGACGCGGATCAGGACGCGCCTTCCATCGAGGGCGCGCGGATCGGCGCGACGCAGGACCATGAGCGCGTTGATGCCGTCCATGGCGGCGCCGCCCGCGACATTGACGAGATGCAGGGCGCTCCCGGGACGAGCGGCGATCGCGGCCGCGCAGGACTCGGCGAGCAGGCTCGCCGAATCCCTCAGCCTGAGCCTCGCGGAATAGCACGGCAAGGCGTCGGCAAGCGCGCGATCCATCGGCGTCGCCCAACTTCCGAGATTTCCAGGCCCGAGCTTGAGCCGATAGATCGACATCCCCGATACGAAAGCTCCCTCGCTCGAGACTATGCCTCGGCCGAGGGCCGATCTTCGGATCAGGATGGGGAAAAGCGCCTTGCGGAGTGACCAGCCGCCTCGGGTCTGCTCCTTCACGTCGGCGAGGGCCTTCTCGATCCGCTCGCCGATCTCGGCCTCGGATGGATCGAGGCGAAAGGCGCGATGGCCGACATCGACCACGGCCAGCTCGCGGCCCTCTTCGTCCGCGGCGTAGGCGACGCCTTCGGTCCTGCCGGCGCCGCGCGCCGGCCGATTCGCGGGGATTCTTCGCATGGGAACCTCTCTTCGAATGAGATTCGCCGTGCCAGAGGAACTTCAGGTCTGTCTGGGTTGGCCATTATTATTACACGAAAGCGGCCCTTTTTTCAAGCGGGGGACGACTAGGATACGCAGCTCGACGCGACGACGCGACGCGCGGCAGGTCCGAGCTCGACGCCCCGGCTCGCCTTTAGCCCTTGTAGCAGAGCCTCGGATTGCGCGCCGCGGCCGTCTCGTCCAAGCGGCCGATCGGCGTGGTCGTCGGCGCGGACTTGAGGAGCTCGGGACTCGTCCTCGCCTCTTCCGCGATCCGCAGGAGGGCGACGGCGAAGGCGTCGATCGTCTCCTTCGACTCGGTCTCGGTCGGCTCGATCATGAGGGCCTCGCGGACGATGAGGGGGAAGTAGATCGTCGGCGGGTGGAAGCCGAGGTCGATGAGGCGCTTCGCGACGTCGAGGGCGTGGACGCCCTCGGCCAGGTCGCCGCGCGCGACGAACTCGTGCATGCATCGCCGCTTATAGGGCAGGTCGTAGGCGCCCTCGACGAGCGCCTTGAGGTAGTTCGCGTTGAGGACGGCCGACTCCGCCATGCGCCGCAGGCCCGCGGCGCCGAGCATGCGGGCGTAGACGTAGGCGCGCACGAGGACGCCGAAGTTGCCGTAGAAGACCTTCATGCGGCCGATCGAGCGCGGAGGCATCTTGAGCTCGTACGCGCCATGTCCGCTGTCGGCCTTCGCGGCGATCGGGCCGGGCAGGAAGTAGGAGAGGTCGGCGCGGACGCCCACGAAGCCGGCTCCGGGCCCGCCGCCGCCGTGGGGCGTCGAGAAGGTCTTGTGGAGGTTGAAGTGCATGACGTCGATGCCGACGTCGCCCGGCCTCATGACGCCGGCAAGCGCGTTCATGTTGGCGCCGTCGCCGTAGACGAGGCCGCCGGATCCGTGTACGAGCGAGGCTATCTCCTCGATGTTAGGGTCGAATAGCCCGAGGGTATTCGGGTTGGTGATCATGATGGCGGCGACTTCGCGCCCTGCCTCGCCCACGAGCGCGGCCCTCAGCGCGGCCATGTCCACGCCGCCGGAGGCATCGGAGCCCAGGGCCTTGGCCGCGAAGCCGGCCATAGTGCAGGTCGCGGGGTTCGTCCCGTGCGCCGAGTCGGGAACCAGGATCGTCTTCCTCGCCGCGTCACCGCGAGCGGCGTGGTAGGCGCGGATGACGAGGGCGCCCGCGAGCTCTCCCTGCGCCCCAGCCGCGGGCTGGAGGCTGCCAGCGGCGAAGCCCCCGATCTCGCGGAGCGCCTCCTGCAGGCGGAACATCAGCTCGAGGGCCCCCTGGGAAAGCTCGTCTCCGGCCAAGGGGTGGGCGTTCCTCCACCCGGGCAGCTCGGCCGCCTGATCGTTGGCCTTCGGGTTGTACTTCATCGTACAGGAGCCCAGGGGATAGAAGTGCGTGTCGATCGAGAAGTTCATCCGCGAAAGCCTGGTGAAGTGCCGCACGAGGGAGAGCTCGTCTACTTCCGGGAGGGCGAGGGACTCGCGCTCGGCTCCGGCGGGCAGGGGATAGGCCGGCACGTCGGGCCCGGGAAGGGACGCGCATCTTCTGCCGGGCGACGATATCTCGTAGAGCAGGCTCTCGGTCCCGACGGCGCCGCTGGGATCGGCCGCGCCGTCGCTGAATTCGAGGCCGCTCATCGCGCGGCCTCCTCGAGGGACTCGGCCAGGAGGTCTATCTGAACGCGCGTGCACATCTCGGTGACGCAGACCAGGAGCTCATGATCCCGCTCGGGATAGTACCGCGACAAGGGCAGGCCGGGGACGACGCCGCGACGCGACAGTTTGCGCGCCAGCCCCTCGGCGCTTACGGGCGTCAGGACGGTGAACTCCTTGAAGAACTCGCCGGGAGCCACCGCGAAGCCGGGCAGGGACGCGATGCGCGACGCCGCGTAGTGCGCCTTGTCCCAGCAGAGGCGAGCCGCCTCCTTAAGTCCGGCAGGTCCCATCGCCGCGAGGTAAACGCAGGAGCGGAGCATGGCCAGTCCCTGGTTCGAGCAGATGTTCGAGACCGCCTTCTCGCGACGGATGTGCTGCTCGCGCGCGGTCAAGGTGAGCACGAAGCCCCGGCGCCCCCGTTCGTCGCGCGCCTCTCCGGCGAGGCGTCCCGGCAGCCTCCGCACGAGGCGCTCCGAGGTCCCCAGCATGCCCAGGAAGGGGCCGCCGAAGCTCATGGGATTGCCCAGGCACTGGCCCTCTGCCGCGACGATGTCCGCGCCGAGCTCGCCGGGGCTCTTGAGGAGGCCGCACATCATCGGGTCGGCCTGGACGGCGAGGAGAGCGCCCGCGCCGTGAGCCGATCTTGCCGCCGACTCGATATCGCCCAACGCGCCGGAAAATCCCGGATAGGGAACCGCGACGCAGAAGGTCGAAGCGTCGGCCGCGAGGGCGACGGCCTCGGGAGGACCCGCGACCTCGTCGACCCGGACCGGGAAAGCCGTGAGGTAGGTCCGGATCACGTCCTTGTACTCGGGATGGAGATCGGCCGAGAGGACGAGGCGATCGCGGGCGACGCCCGTCCCGGCAGGCCCCGCGGCGGAGCGCGCCATGAGGACAGCCTCGGCGAGCGCCGTGGCGCCGTCGTAGTGCGAGGCGTTGACGACCTCGACGCCCAGGAGGGCCGCGGCCATGCTCTGGTACTCGTAGATCGCCTGGAGCGTGCCCTGGGAGACCTCGGGCTGGTAGGGCGTATAGGCGGTCAGGAACTCGCCGCGCGACGCGATGGCCGGAACCACCGCGGGTATGAAGTGGTAGTAAGCCCCGGCGCCGAGGAACCAGGCCGAGGTCGAGGCGCAGGCGTTCCTCCCGGCCATGGCCTCGATCTCCTGCATGGCCTCCAGCTCGGAGAGCGGCGGAGGGAGATCGAGCTCGGGGAAGCGCGCGGCCGCGGGCAGGTCGGCGAAGAGCTCCTCGACGCTTTTCGCGCCGACGCGCTCCAGCATGGCCGCGCGGTCGGCTTCCGTGGCCGGCGCGTAGGTCATGTCAGGCCTTGCCCGCTTCCTTCTCGTAGGCGGCCGCGTCGAGGAGTCCGTCCCACTCGGCGGGGGCCGAGGGCGCGATGCGCGCGAGCCAGCCCGATCCGTAGCAGTCCTTGTTCACCAGCGAGGGATCGCCTTGGAGCGCGTCGTTCACGGCGACGATCTTGCCGGACATCGGCGCGTAGAGGTCGCTCGCGGCCTTAACCGACTCGACCACGCCGATAGGGTCGCCCTGCTTCACTTCCTTGCCGACCTCGAGGAGCTCGACGAAGACGATGTCGCCCAGCGATTGCTGAGCGTGGTCAGAGATGCCGATGACGATCTCGGAGCCGTCTTTCCTGGCGTACTCGTGGGTGCTCCTGTACTTGCACGCGGCGTCGATCTTCATGCAGTCCTCCTCGCACGAGGCGTTTTATTGGCCCGACCGGTACGGCCGAGCCCTCGGTACCAGAATCAACGGCGATAGGCCGGGACGTAGAGCGGCCGTTTTACGACGGTCGCGTCCCTGACTTTGTCGCGTATCGCGACCCCGAGCGCCGTCCCGGTCTTGGAATATACGCTCTCAACGAAGGCGTTGGTCGCGTACTTCCTGACCGTGGGGCAGTACATGCCCGCGACGCAGCGACCGACCCTCGGGCCGGAGGGGAGCGCGTCGCGCGACGCGGGATCGGTCGCGGCCTCGCCGGAGGCGGCGAGCACCTCGTAGCCCTCCCGAGGGACGCCGCCCGAGACCTCGAGGCAGACAAGCCTGCGCGCCGGGCCCTCGGCCATGATCCTCTCGAGGGCGGCCTTGCCGACGAAGTCCTTCGAGAAGTCGCAGGCCCACTTGAAGCCGGCCTCGATCGGGTTGATCGAGGGAGAGAGCTCGTGGCCGTGCAGGGGCATGCCCGCCTCGAAGCGGAGCGAGTCACGGGCCGCGAGGCCTATCGGGGCCGTCTCGATGCCCGCGCGGTCGCCCTCCGCCAGGAGGAGCTCCCAGACCGCGAGGGCGCTGCCCGCGGGGAAGAAGAGCTCGCCGCCGTCCTCGCCCGTGTAGCCCGTGCGGCCGAAGAGGATCGGGACGCCGCCGATGACGAGATCGCAGGAGGAGAAGCGAGGGACCGCGGACGCGGCGCCGCCGGACAGGCGGTCCAGGAGCTCGAGCGCGCGGGGCCCCTGGACGGCGATCATGTAGGTATCGTCCGAGCGGTCCTCGATCCGGGCGCCGGACGGCGCGCGCGCGCGCATCCAGGCGAGGTCTGACTCCCGGTTCGATGCGTTGACGACGATCCACCAGCGGCCGGGGAGGCGGTAGACGAAGAGGTCGTCGAGGACTCCGCCCTCGTCGCCGAGGAGGAGGGCGTAGCGGGCCTCGCGTCCGCCCATATCGAGGACCGCCGAGCTGACGAGGCCCGAGAGGTACTCGTCAGCGGCCGGGCCGGAGAGCTCGAACTGTCCCATGTGGTCGATGTCGAAGAGTCCCGCCGAGCGGCGACAAGCGAGGTGCTCCTCGACCGCGCCGGTCGGATAGGAGATCGGCATGTCGTAGCCCGCGAAGGCCGCCATCTTGGCGCCGCGCGCGACATGCCAATCATGAAGAGCGGTCGACTTCACGGAACGGGCCTCCCCGGGACGCGCGCGCACGAGCGGCGGCTAGGAAAAGTCTAGCACGCGGCCGGGGACGGGGCAAGGTTAGAAGGAGTTTCGAGCGAGCGGCGCGCCAATATAGATGCCCTCGCCGAGGTAGTCGCGCTTCTCGCCCTCGATGAGGAACTGCACGTCCTGCACGGTCGGGAACGAAGTCGCGGTATACACGATCTGCTTCAGCTGGCCCGCGTAGCCCTCGATCCCGTAATGGTTGTACATGAAGGCCTCGTTGAAGTTGAGGAAGGCGGTGGAGCCGCGGACCTTCGCCGAGAGGAGCTTGGCGCCCTCGGGCACCAGCGACACGAGCTTGCGGCGCAGCTCGTCCTCGTTGGGGCCGGAGAGAAGCGCGCCGAGCGAGTCGGTGAGCGGCGAATCGGAGACCGGCATCTGGCGCTTGACTTCCTGGCGCACGATGACGCCGTCATCGTCGATGCGCACGAAATAGAGCGTCGCCGTCCTCGTCTTCTGCGCCGCGCTTTGCGTGGCGCTCTGCGCGGCGCCCTTGCCCGAGGTCGGTGCCGCGGCCGGCTTGGCGGTCCCGGCCGTCCCTCCCGAAGAGCCGCCGGACGAGCCGCCCGCCGCGCCGCCTGAAGCGGTCGGCTCCGGCTTCTGCGAGGACGTGGGCTGGGCGGGCGATGGGGCGGCAGGAAGGTCTGTCGGCTCGGCGGAGCCGTCGCCCGGCCTGTCGGACGAGGCGACCGGCGCGCCGCTGGGCTTCGCCTGCGGTTGCGCGGGAGCGGGAGTCGCGGGCGCGGAGGGGCGCTTGTCGTCCTTCCCTTTCTGCGTCCTCACGATCTCGAGGAAGTTCGTATTGGCCAGAGTCTCCTGGATCTTGCCCCAGTTGAGGACGAAGAGGACGAGCACGACCACGATGACCGCGAGCCAGAAGAGACATCCCGCGTTGTTGGGTCGGATTGCCGACGATCGCCTAGAGCCACTCATAGTTCCCTACTTATGCATCGGAAGGAAGGCGCCCGACGCTGAGGATTTTAACGAAGTCGGGCCGCGCCACTCTCCCGCGATTTCAGCCCACATCCACGATGTCGCGCTCGGGATCGGGGGCGCGGCCGGGCGGGATGAAGGCGGCGCGCCGGGCCCCGGGCTCGTGGAACTGCACGTAACGGCCGCCCGAGCGGAGCGCGTAGCGAGCAGAGACGGGCCTGTGCCCGCCGAACCAGAGCGCGTCGGCGCCCGCCGGCCCGAGGAGCCGATCGAGGCTCTCTGCGACGGAACCCTCGTCCGCGTCGCCGTTCGCCGTCCAGATGAGGGCCTCGACGACCTCGGGCCTCGAACGGTACTCGATGACGTCCTCGCGCGAGAGGGCGAAGGCAGGCTCGGCGTGGCTCGCGGCGAAGAGCCGACCCAGGGCAAGCACCGGAAGCGAGGTCTCGACGCTTCGGTACCCGTCCAGGAGCTCGTCGCCGTAGGCCGCGGCGAACCAGGACGCGGTCATCGCGCCCTCGGCCGCGAATTTATAGAAAGAGTGATCGCCCCTGCCGTCCTCGTCCGCGACGTTATCGTGGTTCCCCTTGATCCAGTGGAAGCGAGTCGGGAAGGTCGCCTTGGCTGCGATGACGATGCGCGCCGCCGCGAGGGCGAGGCCCATCTCCTCGTCCATCATCGCGTGGCTCGACCAGCCCACGCGGTACTCCTCGTAGGCCGCGGTCCAGCGCCGCATGCCGCCCGGGCCCTCGGAGTGCAGTATGTCGCCGAGGACGACGAGGTTCGCCCTCCCCTCCTCGAGCAGGCGCGCGAGCGGCGCGCCCATCCAGGGCGGCTCCCAGGAGAGGGCCGCCGACAGGAAGGCCGGACGCGCGTGGATATCGGGCAGGAGGACGGTCGGTATGTCCGGCAGGAGGACGAGCCCTCCGGGCCGGCCCGAGGAATCGCGGGGCCTCAGCTCGGCGCTCTCGGAGGCCAGGGTCTCGGCCGCGGCGTCGACGAAGCGGGCAAGCTCCTCCCGCGAGGGAGGGGCGGAGTCCTGGGCCAGCCTCGAGGCGAAGGCTATGAGGCCCTCCGCGTTACGCGCGCTCATTCCCCGTCGCCCTTCCCTATGCTCTCGAGCCAGCCCTTGGCGGCGGGATCCTCGGGATCGAGCTCGAGGGCCGCTCGGAAGAAGCCGGCCGCCTCGGACCTGCGTCCCTGGCGCAGCGCGAGCGCGCCGAGGTTCACGATCACCTTGACGTTCTCGGGCTCGGTCCTCAGGGCCTTCTCGAGGGCGCGCCTCGCCTCGGGAAGGCGCCCCAGCTCGAGGAGGCAGATGGAGAGCTCGTTGAGCGAGTCGACGCCCTCGGCCCCGAGCTCGATGGCTTTCTCGAAGGCCGCCCTGCCCTCCTCCCATCGCCCGAGCCTCCGGCTCGCCCATCCGACGAGGAAATGGCCGTTCCAGACGTCCGGATGCCGCTCGAGGAATTCGCGGGCCTTCTCGAGCCCCTTCTCTTCCTCGCCCATCCTGATGAAGTCGAAGGCCTCCTTGAAGAGGGTGTCGAGGTAGCCGTGCTCTTCGAGGCCGCGGAGGACCTCGCGCGCGCGCGCCTTCTTCCCGTCGTCGTCGCCGATCTCGAGGTAGGTCTTGAGGAGCGAGGACGCGCGGTCGTAGCTGCGTCGGCGGAGGAAGAAGAAGGCCGCGTTAAAGAAAGCCGGAGGGAAGGGGGGCTCGAGGGCCAGGAGGCGCTTGTACGCGGCGAAGGCGCGCTCGTCCATCTCCTCGGCCAGCGCCTCGCGGTCCGAGGTCGCGTAGGCGTCGGCCCTGTCCTCCGAGAGGATGGCGAGGTCGAGCAGCGGCTCCGGCGCCTCGGGGAAGAGTCCGGCGAGGGCACGGAAGATCTCCTCGGCTATCTCCCAATCGCGGGACTGCGCCTTGGCGATGCCGGCCTGCGAGAGCTCGGTCATGATCTCGGGCCTCACCGCCCTGACGAACTCGCGGTAGTAGGCCGCCTTCTCGTGCGAGGGCCTCCACGCGAGGAGCCGGAGCATGCCCGCGACGAGGGCCTCGGCGGAGAGCTTCCGCGGGTCGAAGGGCGCGCCGTCGCCGCCCGTCTCGACGGGCAGGGGAACCGAGGGATCCGGCGTGAAGGAGCCGATGCTCCGCGCGAGCTCGGGCGGCAGTTCGATGAAGACGAGGCGACCGAGGGCCGACTCGCCCTCGCCGCCGATTTCGAGGCCTTCTTCCATGTCCGTCACTCCACGGCTCCCGGCGCCGCCGTACTTGGCGCCGCCGTACTCGGCGCGGTGGCCTTGGGCGGCGCAGAATTTGCAGGCGCGCTCTTGGGCGCGGCGGCCTCCGCCTGAGCGTCGGCGCCGCTCTCTCCGCGGCCCTGCCGCAGCTGGCTCAGATAATCGTTGATGTGCATCCGGAAGGTCATGGGCACGGCCTTTTCCTCGAAGTGCACCGCGATGGCGGTCAGGTCCTTGCGGCCCTCCACGTCCTCGTAGCGCACGATGGTCCCCCTTATATCGAGGCTCTCGCGCGGCTCGTCCATGTCGACGCGGAGCATGCACTCCTTGTCCACGAGGAACTTGGCGAGGCCGACGATGATCGCCTTGGCCCCCGAGAAGGAGAGGTCCCGGAGGATGCATTTGCGGGGCACGCCCTGCACGAAGACGAAGCTCTCCTTCGTTACGAGGCAGATCTTGCGCATCGAGTCCGGAGTCAGGATGATTCTCTCCTCGCGCCTGCGCTGGGAGTTTATGTTGGCCTCGAGGAGGCGGCCCATGATCTCGATGAAGTCGTCGGGGGGCCTCTGCGTGTACTGCAGCGTCGCGAACTGCAGGTCGCCCGCGCCCGACTGGTAGGGCGCGAAGCCCATCGCCTTGCCGCTGATGAAAAAGCTGACGGGGTCGGGCTTGTCGGGCAGCTTGAAGCTGAAGCGGAGCGAAACGAGGTTGTTGGCCTTGGAGATCTTCTCGTTGAGCGCCTGCCTTGAGCTGACGATGATCTTGGCGCCCGAGAACGAGCTCGAGTAGATGACGCAGGGCCACTGCTCGCCGACGCACTTGAGGAATATGCCGCGCGTGTCCAGCCCGGTCGCCTTGATTATTTCCTTGGTGTAGGTGACGTCAATGGTTTTATAGAGCTCGAACCATCTACCGATCTGCTGGCTGGTGGTGATCGACATAGGCTGGAACGATAATAGAGTAGCCGGGGCCTAGGGTCAATCGATGCGCGGCCGCGGCCCTCCCCCGCGGCAGCGCGCGCGCTCCTCGCGTCTTTGCATAAGCCTTAACTGTCGATATCATGAGGCGTTCCGAGATGATGCGATCGAGAGGGGAGGGAAGCGGCATGAAGGAGATTCGCGACGAGGGCCTTCGTTCGCCCGGGCGCTTCGAGGAATGGCCCGAGGAGGCGACGCCGTTGTGGAGGCGAGCGACCGAGGGCGCGATCGCGAGGACGCGCGCCAACCTCGCCGAATTCCCGGCCGGGCGCTACCCCGCGCCGTCCAGCCGCGGCCTGCGCTATCCGGCGATCGAGAACCGGGAGTGGACCTCGAGCTTCTGGCCCGGCATGCTCTGGCTCTCGTACGAGCTGTTCGGAGACGCGGCCTTCCGCGACGCCGCCCTCGCGCAGGTCCCCGACTTCCGCAGACGCCTCGACGAGCGCGTCGCCGTGGATACCCACGACCTCGGTTTTCTCTATACGCTCTCCTGCGTCGCGGCCTGGAAACTCGCGGGCGACGGGGCCGCGCGCGCCGCCGCGCTGAAGGCCGCGACTCTCCTCATGGGGCGATACTTCGAGAAGGCCGGCGTCATCCAGGCCTGGGGCGACCTGGGCGATCCGGCGCAACGCGGCCGCATCATCATCGACTGCGCGATGAATCTCCCCCTCCTCTTCTGGGCGAGCGAGGAGACGGGCGATCCCTACTACCGCGAGGCGGCCTCGCGCCACCTCGCGGCCGCGAACGAGAACCTCCTGCGCGAGGACGCCTCGAGCTATCACACCTTCTTCTTCGACGTCGAGACCGGCGCGCCGCTGCGGGGAAAGACGGCCCAGGGCTACTCGGACTCCTCGTGCTGGGCGCGCGGACAGGCCTGGGGCATCTACGGCCTCGCGCTGAACTTCCGCTACCTCCGGGACCCCGCCCTCCTCGAGACGGCCTCGCGCCTCGCGCATTACTTCCTCAACAGGACCCCCGCGGACTTCGTCTGCTACTGGGACCTCGCCTTCACCGAGGGCGGCGAGGAGCGGGACTCCTCGGCCGCGGCCATCGCCGCCTGCGGCCTCCTCGAGCTGGCGAAGGCCCTCCCGGCGGCCGACGCGCGCCGCCGGCCCTTCGAGAACGCGGCCGCCTCGATCGCCGCTTCCCTCGCGAGGAGCTACGCCGTCGGGGCAGCCGGCGAGGGCGGTTCGGCCGCGACGGCCGCGCGCTCGAACGGCCTCCTCCTTCACGCGGTCTACAACAAGCCCGGCCGCGAGGGCGTGGACGAGTGCTGCATCTGGGGCGATTACTTCTACCTCGAACTCCTCGCTCGCCTGCAGCTCTCCTGGGCACCCTACTGGTGAGGCCGGTCATGGAAGAACGACGACCTCCAATTTCGAGCAACGCGCTCCGCGATCGGCGCGACGTCGAACAGAGCCTGGAGCGGCTCGTCGAGCCCCTGGTCGGCCGCTTCGAGCGCGGCGGCGCGGGTCTCCGTGTCGGCCACAGCGCGGCCCACTACGACGAGGTAGCGACCCTCCTCGAGGGGATGAGCCGCCCGCTCTGGGGTCTCGCGCCCTACGCCGCGGGCAGGAGGGCCGCGGGAGCGGCGGCCGAGGGCGCCCCGGCCGCCGCGATCATGACCATCCGCGAGGGACTCGCGCAGGGATCCGATCCGCGCGGGCCGAACTTCTGGGGCGTCGGCGGCAGCCGCGACCAGCGCTATGTCGAGATGGCAGCCATCGCCCTGGCTCTCCTCATCGCGCCCGAGGACTTCTGGGAGCCTTTGACCGCGGAGGCCAAGCGGAACCTCGCCTCGTGGCTCGGGACGATCAACGGCGTCGAGCTGCCTCCGACCAACTGGGAGTGCTTCCGCATTATCGTCAACCTCGCCCTGCGCCGGGTCGGCAGGGGCTGCGACGAGGCCCGGCTCGAGGCCTCGCTCGCCGCGATCGAGGCGCTCTACCGCGAAGACGGCTGGTACATCGACGAGACCAACTACGATCTTTACAACCCGGTCGCCTTCCACTTCTTCGGCCTCGTCTACGCGCGTCTCGCCGGGGACGAGGATCCCGAGCGCGCGGCGCGATTCCGCGAGCGGGCCCGGATCTTCGCGGGACAGTACCTGCCCTGGTTCGGCCAGGACGGATCCGCCGTCCCCTTCGGCCGCTCGCTCACCTACCGCTTCGCCTCGGTCGCCTTCTTCTCCGCCTGCGCCTTCGCGGGCGAGGAAGTCCTTCCCTGGGGCGCGATCAAGGGGCTGGTCCTGCGCGGCCTGCGCGACTGGCTTTCGCGGCCGATCCTCGACGGCGAGGGACTCCTCACGATCGGCTACGGCTACCCGAACCTCGTCATGGCCGAGCAGTACAACTCGCCCGGCTCGCCCTACTGGGCCTTCAAGGCCTACCTCGCCCTCGCCCTGCCCGAGGACCATCCGTTCTGGGCCGCGCCCGAGCTCCCCCTTCCGCCCCTGCCTTCGGTATCGCACAACGCGCCGCCGCACCTCCTGGCCTGCAGGACGGGCTCGGGGGAGTCCGAGCACGTGTACCTCCTCAACGCGGGGCAGTATCCCTGCTGGGAGTCGGTCCACGCGGCGGCCAAGTACGCCAAGTTCGCGTACTCGAACCGCTTCGGCTTCTGCGTCCAGCACTCGTCCTACGACCTGCCGAAGGTCGGCTGCGACTCGAGCCTCGTACTCTCCGAGTCGGACGGCTACTGGCGCGAGAGGAGGCAGAGCCGCGATCGGCGCTCCTGCCTCGAATGGGTTCGATCGACCTGGGAGCCCTGGTCCGACGTCGCGATAACGAGCTGGGTCCTTCCCCTCGTGCCCTGGCAAGTCCGCGTCCACGAGATCGAGTCGGGCCGCGAGCTCGAGTGCGTCGAGGGAGGCTTCTCGCTGCCCGACGCGACCGGCCCCTCGCTTCTCGAGCCGCCGAAGCTCGACCGCGCGCGGCCGGGCGCGATCCTCGCGTCCTTCCCCTGGGCCTACGGAGGCATCGCCGACCTCGCCGTCGGCCTCGCCGCGGGTCGCTCTGCGGAGATCCACAAGCCCGAGCCCAACCTCAACGTCCTCCACCCGCGCGTCCTGATCCCGATACTCCGCGGGAGGGTGCCGAAGGGGCGGAGTCTCCTCGCGTGCGCGGTCCTCGCGGGCCTGTCCGGCGACGGCCTCGAGCGGGAGTGGGCGTCGCCGCCCGTCCTCGGCCGCGATGAGGCGAGCGGGCGACCCCGCGTCGAATGGTCCGGCCGCGCGGTCGTCCTCGAGCCGGGCGCGGCCTCATGCGAAGCGGCTGGCACCGATACGGCCGCCGAGGGCGCGGCCGGTGGCCCCGCGGTCCAACGACAGGAGGCGCCGTGAACGCGCGCGAACATTCCGAGTGGCTCCGCAGGAAGACGGCCCGCGACATGGCCGAGGTCCTCAGCGGGAGGGGCTTCGTCGCCGAGGCCTTCGACGAGGGAGCGGCCGCCGTCGAGCGCCTCTTCGGTCTCGTCCCGGAGGGGGCGAAGGTGGGCCTGGTCGGCTCGATGACGTTAGCCGACCTCGGCGTGGTCGACCGGCTACGATCGGGACCCTACAAGCTGATCGACCGCTATGCCGCGCCGAACTGGGACGCGACCATGGCCTGCTATCGCGAGGCGCTGCTCTCCGACGTCTTCGTGACGGGCGTGAACGCCATCACGAGGAAGGGCGAGCTCGTCTGCATGGACTCCTCCGGCAACCGCGTCGCGGCGATGATCTTCGGCCCCGCGAAGGTGGTCGTCGTGGCCGGAGTCAACAAGGTGGTCGAGGACCTGGACGAGGCGTTCGAGCGCTGCAGGCGCATCGCGCCCCTCAACTGCCGGCGGCTCGGCCACGCCACGCCCTGCGCCGAGAGCGGGCGCTGCTCGGACTGCCTCATCCCCGAGCGCATGTGCAACTACACCGGCATCATCCACCACGGCCTCAAGGAGAAGGACCGGATCCACGTTCTGCTTATTGCGGAAGAGTTGGGATTCTGAGAGCCGAGGCGGCCCCGCGCGGCCGCCCGGCCCTATGAGGAGTCCCTCGTCCAGAGCGATATCAGAAATTCTCTGAAATAAGGGGCCAGTATCCGGTTTCCGTTGCCGCTCAAGTGGTCGCTGTCCCAGAAGATCGGCTCGCTCTCCCGGTCGAACGCAGAGAACGTCTCGTCGACGCAATGCAAATACTTTCACCGTCTTCGATGCCTGGTATGCCGAAGTAACCGCGCGCGTTGCGGTACGAGATGTCCCTCACCAAGCCGCCGAGCGACTCGTAGTCCGAAGGCGCCTCTCCCGCCTCGATCCAGCCGCCGACGAGGCGGCAGAGGATGCGACGAAAGTACTCGTGCCTCGGGAAGGAGAGGAAGCTGCGGGAGTCGGTGAGCATACCGACGAAGCGCGACAGGAGGCCGAGCTCTGCCAGGGCGCGCAGCTGCTTCTCCATGCCGTCCACGTGGTCGTTGAACCACCAGGCCGAGCCGAGCTGCATCTTCCCAGGGACAGAGTCGCCCTGGAAGGCGCCCATCACCGAGGCCATGACTTCATAGCCGTTCGGGTTGAGGGAGTAAAGTATCGTCTTCGGCAGGAGGGACTCCCGATCGAGGGCGTCGAAGAAGGCTGCAAGGGGCGCAGCGCGGACAGGATCGTTCGCCGAGTCGTAGCCAGTGTCGGGCCCGAGGGCGGCGAACATCCTCGAGTTGAGGTTGCGCATCACCGCGAGGTGGAGCTGCATGGTCCAGCCGCGCCGCGCGTCCATGCGACCGATCTCGAGGAGGAGGGCGGTCTTGAGCTCCTCGGTCTCATCCGCGGAGAGGCCGAGCCCGCCCTCGGCCGCGGCAACGGCGAGACGGAAGAGCTCCTCGGCTCTCGCATCGGAGACGGGCCTGCCCGGCGCCTGCACGAGGGAGTGATCCGAGAGGCGGGAGCCGGCCTCGTGGAAGAAGGCGTGGCGCTTGTCGAGGGCCTCGATCAATGAGCGATACGAACGTATCTCGATGCCCGCGGCCTGGCCGAGCTTGACGAGATAATCTTTCCAGGCCTTCGGCGACTCGATCGCGAGGGCCTTGTCGGGCCTGAAGGCGGGCGTCATCACCGGCTCGCCGGCTACGGCGGAGGCCGCGCGGTAGTTCGCGTAGGCGGCGTGGTGCTCGAGGCCGTCCGCGGGATCGTCGGTCGTGCAGACTGCGACGACCTTCATCTTTCGCAAGAGTGCTCGAGCGCCGAAGCTGTGCCCGGCGATCCGCTCGTTGCATCGCTCCCAGATGCGCCCGGCGCTCGACTCGTCGAGGACCTCGTCGATGCCGAAGTAGCGCTTGAGCTCCAAGTGCGTCCAGTGATAGAGGGGATTACCGACAAGGGCTGGCACGGTCTTGGCCCAGGCGAGGAAGGACGCCTTGTCGGACGCATGGCCGGTGATTTCGGTCTCGACCACGCCGTTCGCCCGCATCGCCCGCCACTTGTAGTGGTCGCCGCCAAGCCAGGCCTGGGCGATGTTCGAGAAGCGCGCGTCCGAGGCTATGTCCGCGGGCGGCAGGTGACAGTGGTAGTCGATGATCGGCAGGCCCTCCGCGTAGTCATGGTAGAGTCTCCGCGCCGCCTTGGTCGACAGCAGAAAATCCTCGTCCATGAACCTCGCCATATCATCTTCCTCCGCACGCTTACTCTGCGAGCGCACAAGACTGTTGCCAGAACAGACCAGAAACTAACGCAAACAATATTCAAGCTGTGCTGAGCCACGCCCATTTGTGGCGACAATTGACTTATGCATATGCTTTCCTTAAGCAGACAAGTTTATATGAAGTTTCACTCTCTCTCGATTTACCAAAGGCCCTTTATACCAGATAGCTAAACCACCCCTAGATATCACAACAATCGATCATCGGCTCATAGCTTATCCGAGTTCTGGCATGCTAGGAGAGTTCTACGCGTTTCCGAATTCGTCCGGATTCATACATCGCGTTTACTATCTCAAGCGCGGCTATTCCTTGCTTTCCGTCTACTGCAAAATTCCTTCCATCTCGCAACGCTCCATAGAAATCCTCTATTAATCGTTCGTGGCTAATACCCCAATAAGCCTTTTCTCCGGTGGCGCTTAGCGCGTCATTGATCTCTTCGCGAGTCCCATCTCGATAAACAACCGATGTGTTGTTTTCCATCCGAATATATGCGCCCTCGCAGTCTAGCTCAATAATGGGAAGAGGATTTCCAGAAAAGCAGTTCGTTGCATAAAGCAGTGCTATCGCGCCACATTCAAAAAATATCGTTGCCTCGGCCGTGTCCTCGACCTCTATCACATTATGCAATAGTCGCGTATCAAAAGACGCTTTCACACTGACGACTTCCCCAACAAACCACCGCAGCATGTCGATCGTATGTATCGCCTGGTTTATCAGGACACCACCACCTTCCTTGTCCCATGTCCCCCTCCATTCGCCAGAGCGGTAATACGCCTCATCTCGATGCCAGGTCACAAAGGCCCGAACGCCTTTGACCTTTCCTACTTTGCCGGAATCGATCAGTTGCTTTATCCACGACGCCGTACGGTTATATCTATTCTGAAAGCACACGCCAAGTCGCATGCCTGTCTGCTCTGCCACCTTAACTACTTCCTCGGCGTCGCTTTTTGATATTGCTATTGGCTTCTCAAGCAATACATGCTTCTCGCTCCTCATAGCATCGATGGCAACAGGTGCGTGTAGATAGTGAGGCAAGCAGATGTGAACTACATCTATTCCCCGATCGTCGAGCGCATCATGATAGTCCGTATAGGCAATGCAATCGTACTTCCCTGCTGATTCCTCGGCGCGCCTTTTATCGATATCAACAACTGCGCACAATCTCGCCTTATCACTCTTGCTCAACGCGGCGGCATGAATGGAGTGTATCGCTCCACATCCGATAATTGCGGTATTAAGCATCGTCGTTAGTGCTCCTTGATTCTCCACCACGTGCAACGAATATTACGATACTCCTTGCCCGCCAAATAAGCGCAAGCCTAAAATGCGAGTCAATGACTGGCGCCTCACGCCCCGATAGTCTTTCGATACAGTTTCAACTGGCGCCCTACCATCTCTGCCGGATCGGCGTCGCTCGAAAAGTGCCCCTCATACTCACTAGCAATGTAGCCATCAAATCCGTAATCCCTTATCATCGGCAAAAGATCCTCGATCGGTATTGTGCCGTCGTTCCCGTTTTCATCGAACTCATAGAACTTTCCGTGAAAGTGAATGCAGTACGGGAGTATAGCCTTGAGCCCCTGTAGATCCGGCGTCCCAAAGCCGCTGTGATATAGCTCGCTCATTGTGTCGAAGTCTTTCTCTGTCGCGCCCATTTTCCGCATTTCGCTTTTTGCCTGCGACACAGAGACGCCACCGGAAATTGCTTGCACTAGATAATCAAGCATCTGCCGACCCATCCCTTTTGCCAAGGCGACATTCAACATACCTTTGTGCGGCTTAAGGGCAAAGGCGCCAAAATCAGGTATAAGCCCGATGTAGGGCGATTTGAGTCTTTCAAGCATTTCGACGTATTCCTGAATTACCGGACTCTTTGGCCGCAGAGGACTGTGAATTTCGATGCCCGCCTTTATACCGAACATTTCAGCGCGAGACGCGAGTCTTTCCAGGACTTTGGCATTCAGGTGCCACTGAATCCTCGATATTTTCGCTCCGAACTTTTTTGCGTACATTATGTCGTTGAGTGCATAACTGTATCTCTCATCGTCCGTGAGCTGGCGATCAGAGCGTATCCCAACGTCGATATTGCCGTCGTAACTGATCAGCTGCAATCCGTGTTTCTTGTACATCGAAATGAATTCTTCGATATATTCCTCGCTCGGCCACGGATAACCCGGGATTGTCTGCGAGGCTGTTATATCGAAACCATCGACTCCCATGGCCGCGATTTTCCGGAGACTGTCCTCGAGTGAATACATGTTCCTGAAGCTGAAAAGGCGCACACCTAGCCTGATCCTGTTATTCATGACGATCCAACTCCTTTATACTTGTCCTGTCAGTCTGACTTCAGGAACGCAAAGCGACCCGAGCGGCGCACGAAGCGTCCTCTTTAGCGAACGCGAAGTGCTCTGCTTCGCTGCGCTTTATGTCATACGTATCGTTTGCATACACATATGGAACGCGCATGATCAGCCTCAGATTGATTTCATGCTCGCCGGCCCCCAGTCCTCCGGCCTTGAGGACAGCCAATTCCGCTTTGGCATTAATGTTCCAGTATTCGGTGTACATGTCTTTCAGTTGGGAAATCATGAACCGCTTGCCGTTCAAGCAGAACATGATGTCCAGCGGATCGATTTTTTTCCCGTCGACCATCAACTCGAACTCTTCGATACAGGAAAGAGGCATACTTCGGTACCGAGTGACTCCAACCTTAATCGTGTATCCCACCACGCTCCCGCCAACGACGAAGTTGCCGAGAGCATCATCGCTGATCGATTCAGGTACAAGCGTCTTTGCCATACTGTCCATTCCTCCAAGTGCGTTTTTGATCAAGCGTCGCAACAGACGTGCCCGATGTGTTTGCGGACAGCTCGCCGTCAAGCAATAGCAGAGTTCCGGCTACCCATCTCAATCCGCATACCGAAAAACACATGCCTTCCAGTACCGCAGCATCATGCATAGCCAAGGGCACGCTAGAGCCTCAGGTCAATCGCATGATTCAAGTATCTTCTGATAAAGGGCGCGCTGTTTGACAATCTGATCCACAGGATCAGCCGAAGTGAATTTATTTCCCTCATACTCGCTCGCGATATAGCCGTCGTATCCGAAATCACGGATGATGGGCAGTATCTTGCCGACGGGGATATTGATGTCATTCCCGTCTTCATCAAACCCGAAAAACTTCCCGTGGAAATGAATACAGTACGGCAGAATATCCTTCAGTCCCTCCAGATCCGATTCCGCCTCCCATTGATGGAACATTGGATGATGAAGCACGGCGACATCCTGCTCTGTGGCGCCCATCTTTCTGATCTGCTTTTCGATTCTAGATTCCGGAAGCTTGTTATTGATGCCATCGATCATGCAGTCCATAATCTCCGTTTTCGTACCGGTCCGCATGGCGTCGTCTACGAAGAACTTGATCGGTCTGTCTGCCAGGGAGCCGAAATCCGGGATCAATCCGATGTAATTCGATTTCGCCTTCTCGAACATTCTCACATAGGCCTTTACTGCGGGGCTGCTGGGTATTAAGGGGCTATGTATCTCGACGCCCGCCTTGACATCGTATGCCTCCGCATAGGGCGCAAGGCGCGCGAGGACGGATGGAGGCAACAACCACTGTATGCGGTGGACTTCCGCACCAAATCTGTGGGCATAGTAGATGTCGTTGAGCGCGTATCCGAACATCTCGTCTTCCGTAAGCCGTCTATCACACCGCATGCCGAGGTCCACATTGCCATCGTAGCTTATGAGCTTGACCTTGTACTGCGAGCACAACCCCGTGACATATTCGATCATCTGCTCGCTCGGCCACGGATATCCCTTAATGGTCATCGAGGCAGTGACGTCGAACGCATCGGCGCCGATCTTAACGATCGTCTTTATGGCATCTTCAAGCGTCTTCGTGTTCCTGAAGCTGAATACGCGCACACCTAGCTTTATCTTGTTAACCATCCCCATCCTTCCTTACGCATGAGGCATGCGGCGCCTATTTTTCCAGAACCGTGACAGTCATCGTTCCCGAGTTGTCCCATCTCCAGAATTCCTGATTCTTGAAATCCTTCCACATAGTGTCTATCGTGTGCCCAGGAATAATGTATGGGACTCGCAAAATCAAGGTGAATGTCACCTCGTGGTCGCCTTTTGACAAGCCAGTCGGGCTCATTACTATAAGCTCGGCTGGCGTTTCGAGGCTCCAGTACTCTGCGAACAGGTCTTTCAGCTGAGAGATCATGAAGCGCTTGCCATTTATGCAGAAAGTGATGTTATGGGAATCCACCGCCTTCCCATCGACGGTCAGGGCGAGCTTCTCGATGCATGAGAGCTCGAGACTTCTGTAATAGTTGAGATATACCTTGAGAATATAGCCTATGACCTTTCCGTTCACGCAGTAGTTGCTCAAGCCGTCGTCGTGTATCGCTTTTGGCGCTAGAATCTGATTTTCCGCCACGGGGCTCCTCCTCGCTCGGCTACCATGGAATTACGAGGAATACCTGATCCTCTACACTCTCGCTCCCTGGCGGTGATGGAATCGCCTGTCGCATGCTCAGAGAAAAAGGCCAAGCATCTCAACGAGAATAATGCGCAACGACGATGCTCGGCCTTTGATTGGAGACCCTCAGTTATGGTTTGCGTTATACCACTTGGTCAGTTGGGCCTGTTTTTCCGCTATAACCTTGTCTATACCCGCGTCCTTCAGTTTCTGCTGGAACTTTGGCAACTCCGCATCGATGTTGACCGTGCCATTTCCGATAGCCTTTGTGTACCTGTTAAAGACATTGGCGACAGCGGCGTATTCAGACTGAACTGGTTTGGGATTGAATACAAAGCCCAACGCGCGAGAGACCACGCCGCTCTTGCGGAACTTGGCGGTCTGCTCCCAGATGTCGATTGGCGTTCCTTCCCACACGTAGGTCAGATACGAGTTCCCGAAAATAAAATTCGATGCGAGATAGTAACCGGTGTTCTTTCCATTGATTCCATTCGGATAGGTTACGTGCCCGTCGCTGGTGAAGACATAGTGCTTGCCTTCGATGCCCCAGCACAGGAGGTTGTGGACCTCCTTGTCCGCGTACATCAGATTCAGGAAGGCCATGGCCTCGCGCGGATACTTCGTCGCCGAGGGGATAGTCCATGCGAAGTTGTTGACCGTCTGGGTAGATATGGACGGCGGCTGGATGTTGACGCTGACGACTTTCGTTCCGGCCGCCTTGCTGTCCTGTTCATCCACGCCGGGCTTACCGTCGTTGTAGTAGCTCGCCGCCGTACCGGCGGAGAGCATCGTGACCGGCTCGTCTGTCTGCATAGCGATGTCCGGATATGTATAGCCTGCGTTGTACCACTTCTCCGCGAGCTTGCAGAGGCTCCGGTATTCAGGAGTCTCGAATAGGTTGACCACCTTGATATTATCCTGGCCGAAGTTCATGAGCACCCCGCTGTAGACATCGCCCAGTCTGTCGCAGGGGGAGTACTGCAGTGCGAGATCGAGCCCAGCCTTGCTGCAGAATCCATACATTCCTTTCTCGTTCTTTTTCACCGCCTTGAGAAATGGCTCTATATCCTCGAGCTTCTTCACAGACTTGAGGTCGAAGTGATACTTGTCCACGAGGTCAGTCCGAAAAGTCCACACGCGGGACTTCGCCATTTCGGAGAATCGCGGTATGTAGAAGACTTTCCCCCCGAATTTTCCTGAGTCGATATACTCGGACGGCACATTCGCAATGATTCCCCTTCCGTCCGTCTTGAGCAGGTCATCCAGCGGCATCAACAGCCCCTGATTCACCTGGTTGATCAAATCAAAGTAGTCGGGAATCGTCCCGCTGAGCATCAGATCCACCTGCTCTCCGCTCAACAACATCAGCTGCATCTGTTGCTTGTATGACGCCGGCTCGATGTTCAAGAGCTTTACGGTAGCGCCGATCTTCTCACGGGTGATCGCGTTGATCTTGTCAGTCACTAGATCCAAATCGTCTTTCTGAGTCCCGGTGGTCATAATCGCGACCACGATGTTCGGAACTGCCTTCTTGTCTGCAGCCGCCGCCTCAGACATTGAGAGGACAACGAACAGAGCCAATGCAACGATAATGCTCAATTTGCTGGACTTCATACACTCCATCATCTTTTTCATTACAAAAACCTCCCTCCAAGTGCGCTACAGGTTAAGCAGTGGGGTTTGGATAACCCTGATATGAAAGTACTTTCATTATAGAACAGAAAGCCACCTTGTCAAGAATAATCTCCCCCGATTATGGGAAAGCATGAAATGATGTACCGAACAATGAAGCGTCTTGCCGAGAACATCTAGCAAGGGGCCCTATGCTATTCGAACAAAGAGGCATATACTATACCGTAGTAACAACTTACACGATATCGAGAATATCCAAGGAGGCGCTCAACAAGAATGAACATCTATGAAGTAGCACAGAAAGCCGGTGTATCTATTACTACCGTCTCAAGAGTCATCAATGGCAGCACCTTGGTTAAGCCCAAAACGACCCAGAAAGTACTTACAGTAATCGAGGAGCTTGGCTATAAGCCGAACATATTCGCGAAGGGGCTCACGACCAATTCGATACGCCTGATAGGCGTGCTGACGCCCGATGTTTGCGACATGTATTTCTCGAACGCGATGAAAGAGCTCCTAGAAGCTGCACGGGCGAAGAACTACGACATTCTGCTCTCGCACACGGGCAATGATATCGGAGAAAAGAAAAAGCACATCGATCTGCTTCTGGAAAAGCGGGTGGACGGCATTATCCTCGTCGGCTCGATATTCAAGGAGATCGACAACGTTCACATTGTTCAAGCAGCCCAGCACGTGCCCATCGTCATGATCAACAGTTCGGAAAAGGGAGAAAACTTGTTTTCCGTGAACTGCGACGATAGGGCGGGCATGTACAACGCGACCGAGTTTCTAATTAAAAACGGCAGGCATAAAAACATCTACATCCATGGTGAAGAGACGTATAGCGAAAGGAAAAAGCTTGAAGGATTTCGATCGGCGATGATAGGCGCAAAACTCGAGCCTATAGAAGTAATAGTAGGGGTGGGAATGCACGGCGGCTATTCCGGGATGGAGAAGACACTCGCCTCAGGGCAGCTGCCCGACGGGGTCCTGTGCAGCGAGGATGCGATCGCTGTCGGCGCACTGAAATGCCTGATAAACTCCGGGATACGAGTACCCGAACAGGTCGCTGTGGTCGGGTACAATAATACTCTGGTGTCACAATGCACGAATCCCGAACTTGCTTCCGTCGACAGCAAGGTCGCGCAGATAAGCAACTATGCATTCGAGATCATGTACAGTGCCCTCCAGTCAGGCTGCGGCCCCCAGGAGGTAGTGTTCAGTCCCGAGTTTGTCCTACGTGACAGCGCGCGGGTGGACGGAAGCCGCAGAGGGCAGTAAGATCCGTGGCGACTGAGAACCTTGATGTCCTATCCCTTAACCGCGCCGAGAGCGATGCCTTTGACGAAGTATTTTTGGAAGAACGGGTATACAACCATAATCGGCAGCACTCCCACAGTCGCCAGCGCCATCCTGACTGACGCGGTCGGTATATCGGAAAGCAACTGCGATGCCTCTACATCCGTGCTGTTCTTGAGATACTGAATCGACAGGAGAATCCTGTTCAGGATGTTCTGGATATTGAATAGCTTGGAGTCGGTAATAAAGATCAGCCCGTTATACCAGTCGTTCCAGTAGTTCAGCCCCGAGAACAGGCCGACAGTAGCCAGGATGGGGAGGGACAAAGGCAACACTATCTGCCGATAGACGCGGAACTCGTCCGCTCCATCGATCACCGCCGACTCGATAACTGCTTCGGGGATGGCCGAAATGAAATATGACCTCGTCATGAGGACGAACATGCCCTTCATGAGCAACCCTGGAATGAGCAAGGCGTATATCGTATTCCTGATTCCCAATCCAGTCGCGTACACTATGTACGTGGGCACGAGCCCTCCATTGAAAAGCATGGAAAAGAACACCAAGAAGTTCAAGAATTTTCCGAACGGGAATTTCGGCCTCGATAATGCGTACGCGAGCATCGTCGTGATGATGAGACTCGCGATCGTACCGACCGCGGTCACGAGCAAGGTGATGCCGTACCCGCGAAGGATCGTCAGCTTCTGCGCCTGGAACAGGAACTTGTAGGCGTCCAGGCTCAGTTTTTTCGGAAAGAACGCATACCCGTAGTACGTCAGGGTCTTCTCATCGGTCAGGGAAGAAACAATCATCAGCACGAACGGAACTAGAGCTATGATCGTCATTATCGACATGATCGCATGCGCGACCACTTTCATACCGACGTCTTTATGTTTCATGACACGGGTCTCCTCTCTAGAAAACCGCCGACTCACTATCGATCTTCTTGACGATCATGTTGGCCAGGAAAACGAGTACGAAGCCAACGACCGACTGGTAGAAGCCTGCAGCTGAAGCCATGCCGATATCGCCGAGTACGCAGAGGGAACGGTATACGTAGGTATCGATTGTATTGGTCGCCTCGTACAACATGCCCGAGTTCATCGGAACATTGTAGAATATGCCGAAATCCGAATAGAAGATTCGCCCGACCGAGATGAGCACCATGAGGATGATAGTCTTGGAAATCAACGGTACTGTTATCGTCCTGATCTGGTTCCACCTCGAAGCGCCATCCAGAGCCGCAGCTTCGTAGTATTCCTTGTCAATGCCGATAATCGAGGCCAGGTAAATGACCGTATAATAGCCCAAGCTCTTCCATGTATTGACGAACGGCAAGATAACATACCAGTACTTCGGTTCGCTGTACCACTTTATCGGTTCTATACCGAAGGCGGGCAGCAGCCCTTTATTGAACAGTCCCGTCGTCGTACTCAGAAACGCATAAACGAGATAGCTGACGATGACCGTCGAGATCAGAAAGGGCAGGAGGATCGTCGTCTGGTAGACGCGCGAGAAGAACCTCGTCTCGATCTCAGCGAGGAATATGGCGGCGAGGACGGGAATCACCGTATTCAGGATGATGAATAGGAGGTTGTAGCACAGCGTGTTCCTAGTTATTATGAAGGCATCGGTCGTCTTAAAAAGGTATTCGAAGTTTTTCAATCCCGACCAATCGCTGCCGAACATTCCCTTGGAGAAACTGAAGTCCTTGAATGCGACAATCAGGCCGACCATCGGGAGGTAGTTGTTGATGATCATATAGACGACGCCGGGCAGGGCCATCAGCATCAGTATGTATACAGTTTTTCTTCTCGCCTTATCCCGCCCCGCCAGTCCTCGCCGGATTCCTTTCGCTACGGTGACTTGCATATGGCAACACTCTCCCTTTCCTGAAGGAATCAGGACTGTCCGAGACCGCCCGTCTACAGGCCGTGGTCGAGAGCGATCTTGCGCATCAACGCGAGGGATTTTGAAGCGCCTGAGGCGAACCCTTTCGGATCCGCCTCAACGCTCAGCATACCGCCATAGTTTATCAGCTTAAGGTTTGAGAAGAACTCATCGTATTTGTCCTCGGCGCGCTCCGAGGGATAGGCCCTTCCATCTCCATTCGCGATGTGCGCATGTTTGAGGATACCCCCGCCCTCGCTGATTCTATCCAGGCTTTCGCAGTTCATCCGCATGTGGTAAAAGTCCGCGAGAAGCGCGACGCGCGGGTGCCCTAGAGCGCGAACGAGCTCGGCTCCCTCCGATATGGAGTTGACCATGTTGGTTTCTTTCTTGTTGAGGGGCTCCAGGACCATCGTCATATTTGCCCTTTCCGCCTCGTCGCCCATAAACCTGACGATGTCACTGAACTGGCTCAAGATTCGCGAGGGATCTTCTCCGCTTGGAACGCTTCGCGCGCCGCCGCTGCCGATTACTACTATCGCAGCGCCAAGCGCTTTGGCGCGACCCATCATGCGGATGATATATTCTCGTGTCTCCCCGGCGTCGACGGTTGCCCCGACGATTTTCATCCCAAAGGGAAAGAACATATTCAGGGCTTCGCATCGGAGGGGACACCGCTTGATTACTCCAACGACATTATTGAATTCTTCTTTATCGAGCGTTGAAAAAGCATTCATCGGAAGCTCGACGTAGTCGTATCCCATGGCAACGGCTGAGTCCAAGTTCTCAATACCAGTGCATATTCCGATTCTCATGTCCCACCTCGCGAAAAAAATCTTCCATGAAAGAGCGCTCGAGGACCAGGCGCAAAGAAATAGCAGCGACTCCTCTCAAGCGACCTATTCAATATCTCCCGCCCCCGTATCGGCGTGCATCGATTCCCTAGAATGTTTTTTTCATGTCCTCTTGAATTTGTTCCTTGATCTCTCCCTTCGAGAAGGTCGATGCCGCGATCTTCTCTTGGAGCTTCGCGTAGAATAGGTCATCGTCTATCGGGATGCCCACCCAGTCGTCAAGCCACGTCGATAAGTAAATGGCGTTTATGATTTGATTGACCCGTATTCCCTCGACACCCGGTGCGATAAGCGGCTCGCCATGCATGATGTTGTTGATAAAATTCTGGAAAATCTTTTTATGCCCGTCGTTATATGCCTTCTGGACCTCAAGAATCGGCACCTCGCATTTCCACACCTCTGGCCTGTCGAATCCGTTCGTCGCATTCTTGTTGAATTCCTTTTCCGTTTTACGGTTGCGCCAGAAAGTAAGGTTCTTCTCGTCCTCTACGACTATCTTCCCACGGTCGCCCACGAGCTCGATCCTGTTGGTTCCAGGGCTCTCCGATGTGGAACAGACGAACACACCGCTGGCGCCGTTCTCGTATTCCGCGAATGCGGTTACCTCATCGTCCGTTTCTATTTCCCGGTATTTCCCGAAGTAGCAGAAGCCCCGGATACGGACAGGAACTCCGCACATTCCCTGCCACAAATCGATATTGTGGACGCACTGATTGAGCAGGACGCCGCCGCCTTCGCCTTTCCACGTACTGCGCCACGACGCTGAGTTGTGGTAGGATTGATTGCGGTAGCAGTCTGACATTGTGTAATTGACTCTTCTCAGCTCACCAAGCTCGCCGTCATTGATCAGATCTCTGACTTTCTTGAATATAGGCGTAGTTCTCTGATTGAACATAACACCAAAGGTAAGTCCGCTCTTTTCAGCAATCAAGTTCATCTGCTTTATCTGCTTTGTGTAAACTCCCGTTGGCTTTTCGCTCATTACATGCAAGCCGCGTTCGAACGCCTTTATCGCATATTGTGGGTGGAGATAATGAGGGACCGAAATGATGACTGCATCGACTAACCCTGAATCTATCAGATCATCCGCATTATCAAACTGCCTTACCGTCTCCCCCGTATGACTCTTCGCCCATTCGAGGCGCTTTGGATTAATATCACAGACCGCAGACAGCTCAGCGCCTTGTATTTCTCCCGCATCAAGGTATTGCGTGTGGAAAGAACCTATGTTGCCAATTCCAATAATCCCGACCCTTACCCTATCCACAAAAACCTCCTCATATCCATCTATATGCAGCTTCCCTAATGCAGTTTTTATACTCGACATCCTTACTGTCAGAAGACAGTTATCGACTGATTATTCAGTATCTTGCGTAATGCCAGCACGCCTTCAGAGAACCGTGCTTCTCCGTCTTTTTCTGATGACTTTCCCGCAAGGTTCAGATGTCGTTCCAACGAATGCAATCCTTCAAAGGCTGCCAAATGCGGCTCAAGAGTGAGGAAGCCATCGTATCCCTCGCTATTGAGTCGAGAGATAAGCTCCGGAATACTCCCATCGCCTTCTCCTGCGGGGACATTGATTCCGCTCGATCGCACGGCATCTTTGACATGCACATAGCTCACATATTCTTTAAGCGCAATGAATGCGTCTGGATAGGGAATCTCTCCGCACTGGATAAAATTCGCGGGATCAAAAACAGCCCTGAGATTGACACTGTCAATAGTCTTTAGGATATCTCTGCATCGTTCTGCCGTATCGCCATATATATCTTTTTCGTTCTCATGGATCAAGATTAATCCATTCCTCTCTGCCGCATGCGCAAGCTCGCCAAGCCGATCGATTACTTCCTGTCGCCGCTCTCTATACTCGTTCTCCTGCGTTATGTAAAAACTGAATATTCTGATATACCTCGTCTGCAATACCTCCGCCGCTCGCATCACGTGTTCAAAAAGCACACGTTGAGGCTCGAACTCGTCAGTAATCGGAGTTTTTCCTATAGGCGAACCGATAGCAGCGACCTTCACTCCCCGCGCATCAAGATCACGTTTTAGCCGAATAATTTCCGCGACAGTGAATTGCGTGATGTTTCGACTGTTAACACCACGAATATCAATATGATGAATGTTAAGCTTTGATAAAACGCTCAATTGTGTAGCAAAGTCGCTCGCTATCTCATCCGCGAATGCACTCAACACAAACCGCGACACGTTATCTCCCTTTGAATCCCAAGTAGTACCGTCTTAAAATGCACTGCATATCAAGCCGCCCATGGCGCAATAAGCATTCCCCAAATTGGTTTCGATCAGAGGGCAAACTCTTTTCGAGCGAAGAGTGTGTCGCTTTACCGCACTACACTTCATTCAAGAGCAGTACATGTGCTATTTGCCCCCCCCCCCGCGTCCCCCCAAACTCAACAACATCGCCTCTTATCCGTCCCCTTTATACGTTTAGCGGTGAAACAAGAATTCCTTCAAGCCAAGATAATGCTTTTGAAAGCACTTTCTTTTTCCAGAGTATACTGTCATATCTTCGTTGTCAAGAAATAAAGAGAAGCACTGAATTGTTTTATCTAATAACATTTTGCTAGACGCTAATGGTATTCAAAAGACAGATCAACTGAGCTTATGGTATTGCTTTCATTAAAGCTGCAGTCAAGTTATTGTTTATAGAAGAATGATTTAAGAATCCCCTTTTTTCATAAAATGCGTGCACTAAAGCATCTCATGTTTTTAGAGATTCATTGGGAACAGGCATGCCGGTGTGGTGTAGAGATAAGGTCATCGGACTGCCTCATCCCCGAGCGCATGTGCAACTACACCGGCATCATCCACCACGGCCTCAAGGAGAAGGATCGCATCCATGTTCTGCTTATTGCGGAAGAGTTGGGATTCTAGAGCGGATCATAGAAGTCGCAGGCCGACTCAACGACCTGTGGAAGTACGGCGAGCAGTAAGGATCGAGCGCGATATGCGAGCAGACCCCGGCGCCTGGCGCCGGGGTCGCTTAACGTTTGTTGAATACACTAGGCCGGGAGCCAGGCGCCGGGGTCGCTTCGATGTTTTCTGTTTCTCGAACGTGGAGGTGCATACATGAAAAAGGCAAATACAATTCCGCTTGCGGCTCTGGCCGCGGTCTGCCTGGCGGCGCTGGCAGGCTGTTCGTCGGGGTCGTCGGATTCGGATCCGACAGCGTCGATCGTCAAAGCCTGGACCTGGGTGTCGGGCAGTAGCTCGAGAAACGCCTCTGGCGTCTACAACGGCACGGCCGTTCCCGGGGCGAGGGGATTCAGCGTCAGCTGGATCGACAGCGCGGGCGATCTCTGGCTCTTCGGAGGAGTGGGCTACGATAGCTCAGGATCGTTCGACGCCCTCAACGACCTGTGGAAGTACGACGTGAGCGAGGATAACTGGAGCTGGGTATCGGGCAGTGACACGATAAACGCCTCGGGCGTCTACAGCGGTACGGCCGTTCCCGGGGCGAGAAGCTACAGCGTCAGCTGGATCGACAGCGCGGGCGACCTCTGGCTCTTCGGAGGATGGGGCTACGATAGCTTAGGATCGAACGGCTACCTCAACGACCTGTGGAAGTACGACGTGAGCGCGGATAGCTGGAGCTTCGTGTCGGGCAGTAGCTCGATAGGCGCCTGGGGCGTCTACAGCGATACGGCCGTTCCCGGGGCTAGGTATAGCAGCGTCAACTGGATCGACAGCGCGGGCGACCTCTGGCTCTTCGGGGGACGGGGCTGCAATAGCGTAGGATCGGATGGCAACCTCAACGACCTGTGGAAGTATGACGTGAGCGAGAATAGCTGGAGCTATGTGTCGGGTAGCAGCTCGATAGGCGCCTCTGGCACTTACAGCGGCACGGCCGTTCCCGGGGCGAGGAATGCCAGCGTCAGCTGGATCGACAGCGCGGGCGATCTCTGGTTCTTCGGAGGATACGGCTACGATAGCTCAGGATCGGAGGGCAACCTCAACGACCTGTGGAAGTACGACGTGAGCGAGGGCAGCTGGAGCTTCGTGTCGGGCAGTAGCTCGATAAACGCCTCTGGCGTCTACAGCGGCACGGTCGTTCCCGGGGCTAGATATGGCAGCATCAGCTGGATCGACAGCGCGGGCGACCTCTGGTTCTTCGGAGGATGGGGCTGCGATAGCTTAGGATCGGAGGGCGACCTCAACGACCTGTGGAAGTACGGCGAGCAGTAAGGATCAAGCGCGATACGCGAGGCGGCTACGAGGGTCTTCTAGTCCAAAGGGAAATGAGGAATTCCCTGAATGAAGGGGCCAGTATCCGGTTTCCGTTGCCGCTCAGGTGGTCGCCGTCCCAGAAGATCGGTCGGCCCCCGTCGTCGAAGGCCGAGAAGACCTCGCGCGGGCAGAGGACGGAAAATGGATCCCAGACGAAGAAGTCTTCGCGGCCGGCCGACAGCGCGCGGATCGACTCCATCACCGGAGCCCGCAGCTCCTCGAGGAAGGACCGGCTCACGGTCAGGCCGTTCGCTCCGACGGGATTCATGCGGTTGAACCAGTCGGAGCAGCGGTAGGGCGGCGCGAGCAGCACCGGCAAGGGTGCCTCCATCACGACGCAGGCCCCGGTGCGCGCGAAGCTGTCTATGATCGAGCTGGCTTCATCCAGGGCCAGCTTCCGATCGCGCGCGGCCGCCTCGCCGAGGAAGGTCCGGGCGATCTCGTCCACGTCCGCAGCCTCGAAGTTGTCGGCGAAGGTCGGCATGCGCAGGGCGGCAAGGAAGACCACGTCGCCCGGACGCGCCAGCCTCTCGATGTCGCATAACGCCTTGCGGTAATGAGCCTCGGTACGCCCGTCCAGGGGCTTGAGAAGGCTGGGTACCGCGCAATCGCCCTCCTCGTATTCATGGACCTCGATGCCGAGTTCCCTGGAGACGATGGCGAGCATCGTTCGATATGCGGACGCGTGGGAGTCGCCGACCGCGAAGAGTCTTCTGCCGCGGATGCCCGGATCCTCCGTGATGGGACTCGCGGGGCCGTCGCCCTTGAATTCCCTCGAGTGCCACGCGTAGACATCCCGGGTCGCGCTCAGGCTTATTTCGTTCCTCGAGCTCCAAAGGAAACGCGCGGCGAGGAAAGAAACGACGACTATCGCGAGCGAGGCCGCGACGACCCGCAGGCTCCCCTGCCTCTTGATGAAAGCGCTCCGGCGAATCGGCGTCTCGACGAGATGATATGATGCGGTCGCCAGTACGAAGGAGACCAGGACATAGAGCGCCTTCGAGAAGGCCGAGGAGAAGCCGAAAGTCCAACGGAAGAGCGCGGCGACCGGCCAGTGCCAGAGGTAGAGGGAATACGAGAGCTTTCCGACATAGCTCATGACCGGCGAGGCGAGGATCTTCGCGAGAGGCGAAGACTCTCCCGTCCTTCCGGCGATCCCGCACAGGGTCATCGCGGCGCCGGCGGTCGGAAGGAGCGCCCAGGGGAAGGGGAAGGCGGCCTGATCGGCCCGGAGGAAACCGACGAGGGCGAGCGCGAGTCCCGTCGCGACCAGGATGGTCGAGGCGCCCGCGCTCTTGGAAACGAGCCTGCCGACGTTATGCGCTTGAGCGAGGAGAGCGCCGAGGGCAAGCTCCCAGAATCGACTCGGAAGAAGGTAGTAGGCGAGCTTGCCGCTCGCCGACGATTGGAGGATCGCGATCGCGAGCGACGCGCAGGCGAGGATGGCCAGAGAATGGCGGGCGAGCGCGCCGAGGACTCGTCCTCCGCGGCTTTCCCGATCCTTCCCGCCCCTCCTCGCCCGAAAAAGGAAGACTACGGGGAAGATGAGGTAGAATTGCTCCTCGAGCCCGAGCGACCACGAGTGCAGAAAGGGATTGAGCTCGAGCCTCGGCGAGAAGTAGCTCTCGTCGTCGAGAGCCAGGCGGAAATTGCTGTAGCCGAAGAAGGCCGACAATCCGGTCTCGTCGATGGCCCGGCTCATCCAGCTCGAGGGGATGAAGAGGACTGAGGCCAGGGTGACGACAAGGAGCATCGCGAGAAGCGCGGGGGCTATGCGGACGAGCCTGCGCTTGTAGAAGCTCAGGATGAAATCGCGCGGGGAGCGCTCCGGCCTGCTCGACAGCGACGTGCAGATGACGTAGCCCGAGATGACGAAGAAGACGTCCACTCCGGTGAAGCCGCCCCGCCAGGACGGAAGGGCGTCCATATGAAAGAGCATCACCGCCAAGACGGCTATCGCCCTCAGTCCGTCGATCCCGGGAACGTAGTCCCGCGACAAGTTCGATCCCATGATAACTCCGATCATCGGAGATTCGCTCGGTCGATACTGTGACGAAATCGCGACTTTTCGCGCGGACGCTGGCGCGACTTCCGGCTCTCTGGTACAACATGACCATGAAGCCGCTGATCGCCGTCATCGAGGACGAAGGAGGAGTGCGAGGCGATCTCGTCGAGGCCCTCGAGTCCCAGGGATACGACGCGGAGGGCCATGCGAGCGCCGACGACTTCCTGAAGGCCTCTCCCGCGCCCCGAAGCGACCTCTTCATCCTCGACATCATGATGCCGGGGACCGACGGCATCCGCTTCTGCTCGGACTGGCGATCGCGCGGAAACGCCCAGCCGATCATCTTCCTGTCGGGCAAGTCCTCCGACTTCGACAAGGTCCAGGCGCTGGAGAGCGGCGGGGACGATTACCTCGCCAAGCCCTTCTCGATGATCGAGCTCCTGTGCAGGGTCCGCGTCTGCCTCCGTCGCGCGCAGGCGCCGGTCGCCCGGGCGGCGCCGTCTCGGGGCCTGTGCTTCGACGACGACGGCTTCCGCTGCTGGATCGACGGCGTCCCCCTGCAGCTGACGGTGAGCGAGTACAGGATACTGATCGCGGTAAGCCGAAGCGGAAAGAGAATCTTCAGCCGGGAGGAGCTCATGTCCTTCGCCTATCCGAGCGATCCCTACATCTCGGACAGGAACGCGGACGCCCACATCAAGAGGATTCGCAGGAAGCTGAAGGACTCGGGCGCGCCGGAGGGGATGATACGGACCGTCTACGGCCTGGGGTACAGGTTCGAGCTGCCGTGAGGTCGATTCGATCGAGGCGCAGGAGCATCGCGATCGGGACGGCGGTCTCGGTAGCCTACATGGCCGCTCTCGCCTTCGCCTGGATGCAGGTGGACCGGCGCAGCTTCCAGGACCTGCATGTCAGGTCGATGCAAGTCATGAACCTGATGTGGTGCATGACGCCCGAGAGCTTCGATAATGCCGGCTTCTTCCCGCGCGTCTTTCCATGGCAGCGCTACCTGCTCGTCGATCGAGGGCGTAACGTCCTGTCCGACACCGGATGGATCGAGAACGACGCGCTGACCTCGGGCGGCTCGGGCTCGCTCTTCGAGAAGCGCCGCGCCAGGATCGCCGGCCTCGCGAGAGCGCCGAGGACGGACGAGGCGCGCCTGGCGGAGCGGCTCCGCGACGCTCCCGAGTCGGGGTACTTCGGCATGCTCGACGCGCGAACCATCGCGGCGGGCCGGCCCATCATGTGGAAAGGCGAGGGCTACGGCATCGTCGCCCTCGCGGACAAGCGGGACTTGATCGCCGCCAAGCACATCGACCACGAAGTCATGCTCGCCTCCTTCGTACTGGTCCTGGCCCTCCCGGTCTTCCTCCTCGCCTTCACCTACCAAAGGCTCGTCGGGCCGATCAATCGGCTCGCCGGGGCGGTACGCGCCATCGACCCCGCGGACGCGAATGCCGACATAGCGCTCCCGGGCGAGTCTCGCCGGGACGAGATCGGGCTCGTGAGCGCGGCCTTCGGCGTCGCGCTGCGCGAGGCGCGGAAAAGCAAGGCACGCACCGAGGAGTTCGTCGACGACGTCCTCCACGAGCTCAAGAATCCCCTGTCATCCCTTCGCGGACGACTCGAGCTCACGCGGATGAAGGGCGAGGCGGCGGACGGAAGCTCCGCGATCACGGGCGCCGAGCTCGACCGCCTCGCCGCCGACGTCGGCCGGACCGAGCGCCTCATCGCCGCGCTCGGCGCGCTCTCCGCCGCCGACTCGCAGGATGTATCGGGAAGGTCGCGGCCGTCGGAGCTCCTGCGGGACCTCGCGGAGGCGTACGCGGAGCTCGGGAAGCCCGTCGAGCTGGCGGATCGGCTGGAGGGCGGCGCGATCATTCCGACCGACCCGGAGACCTTCTCTCGCCTCGTCCGGATACTCGTCGACAACGCTATAGACTTCAGCCCGCAGGGAGAGAAAGTGACCGTGGCCGTGGACGCTGACGACTCCTTCGTCACCGTGCGCGTCGCCGATCGCGGGCCGGGCGTTCCGCCTAACCTGCGCGACTGGATATTCGGGCGTTTCGCGAGCACGCGCAAGGAAGGCGCGGAGCCTCACGCGGGCCTCGGACTGGCGATCGCGCGCTCGCTGGCATCCAGGATCCTCGACGGCGGTCGCCGGGCCTCGATCGGCGTCGAGGACAATCCCGGCGGCGGCGCCATCTTCGTCCTAAGGCTGCCGCGGGTCTAGTATGAGACAAGCCGGAACTCAAAGGATACGGACAGCGAGGCGCGGGCACGGGGCAGGTCGAAGTCGAGGCAGGCGACCTCGACGCGCGAGCCGTCGTGCTCGCGGTGAGGGACGAGGACGAGCCGCGGGACGAGGCCGGGCAAAGAGCAGGATACGACCAGCCGCGCGCCCTCGGCCTCCAGGACCGCCCTGGCGCCTTCGATCCGGATGCTCGAGGCCGGCAGGCCCGTCACGAGGCGCTCGACGAGCTCGAGGCCGGTCCACCCGAGCTCGAACTCGTCCCGCAAGACGAGGAGGGCGGAGCCGTCGAAATCGAAGGAGCGCCGGAGGCCGAGGAGGGCGGCGCAGCCGTAGGCGGCCGCGATGTCCATCGCGAGGACGACCCTCCTTCCCTCGATCCGACACGCGACGTTATGCGCTCGATGCGCGGCCCCCGCCTCCTGGCCGCGGCCTCCGACGATGGGGAGGCTGTGCCCGAGCGACGAGTTGCAGAAGATCGAGTAGCGGCCGTCGCCGAAGTAGTCCTTCGTGTACTCTCCGGCGCCCAGCTCTGCAAGGAATTGCGTCCCGCCAAGGGCGAGCTGGAACGAGCCTGCGTCGTTATGATTGTGGGGCTCGTCGTTATGCCCGCCCTTGGCCGCGAAGCCCAGCTCGCCCGGGCCCGCCGCCGGCCAGGCGAGCCACTGGGCGTCGGACAGCCATGCGATCGGGCGCGCGGCCGCGCCGGCCCCGCGACGCGCTCCGTCTGCCGCGTTATGCGATACGGACTCGCCGGCCTGAGGGCCGTCAGCCCACAAAAGGTCGCGGAGCGAGAGGCACCACCGCCCGCACTCGTCGTCGCCGAGATGCGCGGCGAGGGACGGCGCCGGGACCGCGGCCTCGGGGAAGCGGCGCGAGAGGTAGGCCGCGAGGCCCGGGCGGTAGCGCTCCCGCGCGCTGCTGTCCGCGAAGGCGACGGCGATCGAGCCCGTCAGGAAGGCCTTCGATTGGAAGGCCGCGATCCTGCGGAATTTCGGACTCGACATCAGGTCCGCCTTCCCTCCGGAGAAGCGGTAGAGAAGCTCAGCGAAGGAAACGTAGAAGCCGACGCCGTAGGTCCAGTAGCCGAGTCCCTCGAGGCAGGCGCCGTCCTCCGCGAAGCTCTCCAGGAAGGCGCTCAGGGTCGGAGTCAGCCTCGCGAGGATCGCGTCGAGCCGGGAGCGGTCGTCGACGAGGTAGATCGCGGACGCCCCGATCGATCCTGAGCACACGGCGCACCAGTTGTTGCGCATCCGCTCCCAGGCCCACGCCTCGCGGCGCTCGAGGAAGGGCACGAGGACGCGTCGCTCGGCCTCTGCCCTCGCGCGTTGGGCGACCCCGGATGCCAGCGCGCCCCCCAGGCAGGCGACGATCTCGGAGAGGGCGAAGGCGGTCTCGCAGGCGAAGAGGTCGACGTCCTCGGCGTGCGCGGGCAGTGCCCACCTTTCCTCGCCGCAGATCGCCTCTATGACCCTCTCGAGCGCCTCGACGTCCCGGGCCTCGCGCCAGAGCCACGACGAGAGGCCCAGGGCGACCAAGGCCCTGCGCCTCTCGAAGTAGGGGCGCTCGAAGCCGAGCCGGTCGCCCGTGCGGAGGAATTCCTCGCGCGCCGCAGTCGGTAGCGCCGCGACGGGCCGGCCGCGCGCCTCGTCCGCCCGCTCGCGGATCTCGAGGATATAGGAGCGCAGGGAAAGCGACTCAAGGACGCGCCTCGCCTCCTCCGGCCCGGGCGCGAGCGGCGCGGCCTCAGCCCTTGATGCCACTCGACGCGATTCCCTCGATAAAGAACCGCTGCAGGCTGACGAACACGACGATGACGGGCACGAGGGACACGATCGAGGCAGCCATGATCAGCGCGTAGTCGGCCGAGTACTGGGCGATGAACATGCGCAGCCCAAGCTGGATCGTCTTGAGCTTCTCGCTCGAGAGATAGATGAGGGGGCCCAGGAAGTCGTTCCACGTGCCCACGAAGGTGAAGATCGTGAGAGTCGCGACGGCCGGCTTCGAGAGGGGCATGACGATCTTGGCCCAGATGCCGTACTCCCCCAGGCCGTCGATGCGCGCGGCGTCCGAGAGCTCCTTCGGTATCCCGATGAAGAACTGCCGCAGGAGGAATACGCCGAAGGCCGTGAAGGCCTGCAAGAGTATCAGCGCCAGGTGCGTGTCGTTGAGCCCGAGCGAGCGCATCATTATGAACTGGGGGACCATGTAGACCTGCCAGGGGATGGCGATGGTCCCGATGTACAAGAGGAAGATGACGTCGCGGCCCTTGAACTCGAGCCGCGCGAAGGCGTAGGCGGCCAGGCTCGAGGTCAGGAGCTGGAGCGCCGTGATGATCAGCGTCAGCTTCACGGTGTTCCCGATGAAGGTCAGGAAGGGCACGCGCTGCCAGATGAGCTCGTAGTTCTTCCAGCGCGGGTTCTTGGGGATCCACCTGAAGGGGAAGCGGAAGACGTCCTTGTCCATCTGAAGCGAGGCCGAGGCCATCCAGGCGAAGGGGACGAGCATGCCTATCGCCAGCGTCACCAGGGCCGCGTAGAGGAAGGCGGAGGCCACGGCGTTGCGGCGCGCCATGGACGGCTCGGCCGCCCGGCTTACAGGTAGCTGACCCATTTCTTCTCCATCCTGAACTGCAGGACCGTGATGACGAGGACTATCGCGAGGAGCACCATGGCGACGGCGCTCGAATAGCCGAATTGCGAGTAGATGAAGGCCCGGTCCCAGATCGTGAAGACGAGGACGTTGGTCGCCCGTCCGGGCCCTCCTCCGGTCATCACGTAGACGAGGTCGAAGACCTTGAAGCCCTGGATCGTCAGCATGATCGTCACGAAGAAGGTGGCGGGCGTCAGGAGCGGGATCGTGATCTTCCGGAACGACTGCCAGCCCGAGGCGCCGTCGATCCTCGCGGCCTCGTAGAGATCGCGGGGGATGCCCTGCAGGGCGGCGAGGTAGATGACCATGTAGTAGCCGGCGTTGCGCCAGACGCTCGCGCCGATGATCGTCGGCATGGCCCAGGTCGTGGAGGCGGACCAGGCCGGGGGATTCTTGACGCCGAGGCTGCGCAGCAGGTTGTTGATGGGGCCCATCGAGGGATGGAACATCATGTTCCAGACCACGGCCACCGCGACGAGCGAGGCGACGTAGGGGAAGAAGTAGATCGCGCGGAAGGCGTTGCGGCCCTTGAGCTCGCGGTTGAGGAGCACCGCGAGGAGGAGAGAGCAGATCATCGTCGTCGGCACGGTCCCGATGACGTAGTAGATCGTGTTGAAGGTCGAGATCCAGAAGGTGTCGTCGCGGAACATCTGGCCGAAGTTCTTCAGCCCGACGTACTTGATCGGATTCGCGCCGTCCCAGGACATGAGGGACAATGCCAGGGCGAAGACCATGGGCGCGAGCGTGAAGATCGCGAAGCCCAGGAGATTGGGCAATATGAACGAGTAGGCTATCGCGTTGCTCTTCAGCGTCTTGCGCGCCGCGACGGTCATTGAAGGCTCCTAAGGATAATCATAAAGGATTCAAATAAGGCCCGCCACGGAGACGCGGATCTCCGCGTCTCCGTGGCCGCCTTTTATATGCCTCTAGTCGAGCCGCGGCTTACTGCGCCGCCAGGGCTTCCTTGACTCGCTTGGACATGTCCGCGAGGCCCTGATCGATGGACTTGGACTCGGTGACGATGAGCTCGTCCTCCTCGTTCAGGATCTTCTCGATGATCGCTGCCTTGGGGTGCATGGGCAGCTCGAGGCGCACGGTCTTGGTGGCGAGGGCCTCGGCGCTGGCCTTGTCCTGGGGGAAGCCCTCGATCGTCGTGATGGAGTCGAGGACGGCCTTCGTGCGGATGGCCGGGATCGATCCGGTCTTGGCGAGGACCGCGGCGCCCTCGGGCCCGCAGAAGAACTTCATGAAGTCCCAGGCCGCGGCCTTGTTGGCGGCCTTGGCGTTAATCGAGAGCGAGGTGATCGTGCCGGCGGTGGTCCCGGCGGGGACTCCCTTCGGGTGCGGGTACTTCACGATGGCCCAGTTCTTCTGGGTGTTGGTCCCGTCCTTCGTCTTGGAGATCAGGGTGCCGATGAACCAGGAGCCCATGGGGAGCATGGCGATCTGGCCGTTGTAGAACAGGCCGGAGTAGTGGATGTTGCCGACCTTCAGCGAGGCGAAGTCCATGATCGTCTTGTCCTTCTGCAGGCCGAGGACCAGCTGGTAGTAGGGCTTCATGAAGGAGTAGTCGGTCGTGATGATGGAGTTCTTCCCGTCCTGGACCGAGGGCAGCTGACGGGTCGAGCGCCACAGGTGGTAGTGCGAGCCATAGACGCGGTCGACGCCCTGGCCGTTGGCTACCTTGCGCGCGAGCGCGGCGTACTCGTCCCAGGTCATGTCGTTGGTCGGATAGGGTACCTTCATCTTGTCGAAGGCGTCCTTGTTGTAGTAGAGGATCCAGACGTCGCTGCGGAAGGGCAGCGCGAAGAGCTTCTTGTCGACCATGATCTGGTCGGTGACGCCGGAGTACTGCTTGAGGTCGACCTTGTCCTTGGAGATGTAGCTGTTCAGGGACTCGAGCTGGTTCTTGGCGACCATGCCCGCGTAGCTCGGGATGTCCTTGATGGAGATGATGTCGCTGTCGTCGCCGCCGGCGAGCATCACCGACAGCTTCTGGGTGTACTCGTTGGCCGGGATGTTGATGAACTCGACGGTAACGTTGGGGTTCTTGGCCTTGTACGCGTCGATCATGGGCTGCATGTAGGTGGTCTGGGAGAGGTCCCATACGACCATCTTGAGCTTGATTGGATCGGCCGCCCACGTGGAGCAGAGGGCAGCGAGCATGAGAACGGCAATAATGGAAAGACGTTTCATCATTAAGCCTCCTTCACCTAGGGAAAGATCGTAAGGGGCTTTTTGGAATCGCGACATGCGAAATGCAACGAGTTCATGACGAGGAGGCTCGTTTCGGGCACTCCAGTAAGGCGCAGCTGCGAGCCCGGCATGTCATTTCCTACGGAATGATGGATTTTCCTACTCGTCGATCCCGGGCGGCGAATCGGAGGCCGATAGCTCGCCGGTATCGGTCGAGGGCTCCCGCTCGCAGCGGCTCAGGTAGAAATCTCGCGGCGACATCCCCGCGACTCTCTTGAACACCTTGCTGAAGTAGAAGGCGTCCTCGAATCCGAGGATCTGGGCGACCTGGAACATCTTGTAGCGGCCGCCGGCAATAAGCTCCTTCGCCTTCTCGACCTTTACCCGCGCGACGAAATCGGCGAAGCCGACGCCCGCGTACTTCTTGAAAAGCGTCGAAAGATGGTTCGGAGAGACCTCGAAGCGCCTCGCGACCTCGGTCAAAGACAATCTCGACGCGTAGTTCTCGAGAACGTACTTCCGGACTCCGGACACGAGGGGATTCCGGCCCCGGATCTGGGCGGACTCGAGGCGGGCCCCTACTCCGTCGCCGACCGTCGTGAGCCATGCGGCGGCCTCGTGCGGATTCGAGGCCGAGAAGAGGCAGCGCCAGCCCTCGCTTTCGTCGGGGAAGAGCGAGTCGAGGAGGTCCTGCGCGCCCTCGAGCCGCTCGAGGACGGGGTACAGTATCTCGCTGCAGAGGGCGAGCGCCTCGGCCAGGCTGACATCGGCGGTCCCGAGCTCCTTGAGCGCCCGGCCCACGACCGAGCGGAACGAGTCCGCCTGGCGCGACGAGAGGGCCTCGAGGAGCTCATCGCGGAACCCGACGGCGCGCCGCCCCTCCCGCCTCGGCGCGCCAGAACCGGGATCCCGGACGCGGAGCCGCTCGAAGGCGACGATCGGGCGCTCGGCCGAGGCCGAACCGAGGGCCACCTGCGCCTCGCGGTACGACTCGGCGGCCTTCACGCTCTCGCGGCGCTCCGAGCCCACTCCCGCGCGCAGGGAAACGCCGAAATACTTCTCGACCACGTCGCGCGCCCGATCCAAGATGCCGACCATGCGCGACGTGACGTCGCTCGCCCGATCCAAGATGCCGATCATGCGCGACGTGACGTCGCGCGCCCGGTCCAAGATGCCGACCATGCGCGACGTGACGTCATCCGTGATGTCGCTCGCGGCCTCGCCCTCGGCGGCCGGAGCGCCGAGGACCGCGGCGAAGGAATAGACGCCGAAGGGCACGACCATGACGGCGGCCTCCCTTCCGACGACTTGCTTTACCATGTCGACGGCGCAGCAGTAGGCCCGGAGGCGCTCGTCTCCGGAGAGTCGGCCCTCGCCCGCGTATTCGGCCTTGAACAGCGCGACGCGGAAGCCCTCCGGCCCGAGGGAGAGCCCCGAGCGCTCGAGCGAGGCGCGCGCCTCCTCGGCGTCGGCGTACGAGCCCGAGAGGAGCCGCGCAAGGGCCGTCTCGGCGAAGGGATCGCCGCCGACGGCGCCCGCCGGGGACGAGAGGCCCATGCGCTTGCGCTCGCGCACCGCGGCCTTGGCCTTCTCGACGCTCGCGCGGAGCGCGGCCTCGTCGAGCTCCAGCTTGAGCAGGTAATCGACGACCGAGCCGCGCATCGCGCGCCTGAGCGAGTCGAAGTCCGCGTAGCCGGTCACGATGATGAAGGCGGGGCCGCCGTCGGGCTCAGCGCGGCAGCGCTCGACGAGCCCGAGCCCGTCGAGCATCGGCATGCGGAGGTCCGCGATCACGATGTCGGGCCGCAGCCGTCCGATCTCCTCGAGGGCCGCCAGCCCGTTCGGCGCCGTCCCGACGATCTCGACGTCGAGCGAGGCCCAGTCCACCATCGACTTAAGCCCCACCTGGGACAGGGGCTCGTCGTCGACGATCAGGAGCGTGTACACGGCAGGCCTACTCCCCGCCCTCTTCGACGACGCAGGGAAGCAGGACCGAGACCTTCGTATACTCGCCCAGGCGGCTCTCGACCGAAAGGCCGAAGGCCTCTCCGAAGGCGAGCTTCAGCCGCTCGTCAACGTTGTGCAGGCCGATCATGTTGAATGCCTCGCGGTCGCGGCCGCCGTCCTCGAGCAGCGAGGGCAGCCTCTCCTCGTCGATCCCGACGCCGTCGTCGATCACGTCCACGCGGACCCGGGCGGGCTCGGGCCTCGAGACCTCGATGCGGATGCGGCCGGGCGCCATCTTCGGCTCGATGCCGTGCATGATCGCGTTCTCGACGATCGGCTGAAGCGTGAACTTCACGACCTTGCAGCGCTTAAGGCCCTCGTCGGCGACGATCGTCTCGAGCTCGAAGAGGTTCGCGGAGCGGAGACGCTGGATCGTGCAGTACTCCCGGACGAGCTCGAGCTCGAGCTCGAGGGTCACGAGGTCGTCCGCCCCGCGAGCGGCGTGCCTGAGCAGCGCCGCGAGCGAGCTGACCATCTCGGCGATGCCGGGGGCCTTCTGAATCTCGGCCATCCATTTGACGGCCCCGAGCGTATTGTAGAGGAAGTGCGGATTGATCTGGCTCTGGAGCGCCCGGAACTCGAGGGCCTTCTTCGTCCGCTCGTCCTCGACGCGGCGCTCGATGAGCCCGGCGATGTCGCGGGACATCCGATTGACGGCGCGGCCGATGTTGCCGAGCTCGTTGTCCCACTCGATCCCCGGGTCCTGGGAGAAGTCGCCCGTGGAGACGATGGCGACGCGGCGGTTGATGAGTCCGATGGGCTTGGTGATCGTCCGATTGACCGTCACGAGGATGAGGAGGACGAGGACTACGAAGAGGACGGCGACGACGACGAGGAGGGGAGCGAGCCCGAGCGCCTGGCGGGCCATGCCGAGCGGCGGCAGGCTCTGCGCTATCGCCCATCCCGAGCGGCGCCCGACGGCCAGGATGAGGGTGTCCCGGCTGCCCGCGATGGACGCGTCGACGGAGCCCGAGCCCCGTCGGACCGCGGCCGCGATCAGCGCCTCGGCGTCGCCGGCGGCCCCGCTCACGAGCTGCCGGTCGGCCCCCATCCCGTAGACTGCGTCGCCTATCGCGACGTACAGCCTCGAGCCCGGCTCGAGGTCGTAGGCCGAGAGGTAGCGCGCGATGGGCTCCTGGTTCACCGCCGCGAACACGAAGCCGACGGGGCGGTTCGAGTCGTCGTCGCTCAGCACCGCCTTGCCCACGGGTATGGCCAGGCTGCCCGACGAGAACGCGAAGGCCGTCTCGAAGAGCCCGGACGCGGCGTAGGGATAGCCGACGGACTCGCCCGAGCGGCGGAACTGCGCGAGAGCGACCTGCGCGTCGGTCCTGTGGCCCTGGCTGCTGCCGATCTGTATGGACAGGTCACCGAAGTCGCCCATGATGAGCTTGTCGAAGTACAGGTCGAGGCCGTTTCCGAATACCGCCTCGCGCACCGACCGATAGGCCGAGAGGACCTTGAACTTGCGGTCTTCGGAGGAGCCCGACGACGACGATATGAAGGCCGTGATCTCCGTGGACACGGAGCACCAGTTCACGAGCTGGACGATCCTGTCCATGTCGCGGTCGATGTTGTCCATGGCGATGCGCAGCTTGTATCGCGTCGTCTCGATGAGGCTCGTGCGGAGGTAGTCCCTGACCGTCAGGAAGGACAGCCCGACCAGGGACACGAGGACGCAGAACGTTATGGAGACGCTGTAGAGGAGGAGCCGGGACTTGAGGCTGGCGCTCCTGCGCATTCCTTCCCTCCGGCCTACTCCTTCCAGGGGAAGAACATTCCCTTAAGCGTCCTCTTCCCGACCAGGTCGCGGTCCTCGACGAGGAGCTCGTCCCAGGGCACCTTCTTCCGGTTCGCCTCGGGGTTGGCCTCGAGCCAGTCGTACTTATAGAGCCGGAGCCTGAGCGCGTCGCTCGATCCGAGGGCGACGCCCGCGAGGCCCGGCAGGAGCCCCGCCACGAAGAAGGAGAGAACGAGGCCGATGAGGTTGTAGATGAAGAGGAAGAGCGAGAAGCCTGGATTGTCGAAGAAGAGGAGGAAGCTCTTGCGGATGTTCTTCTTGAAGCCGCCGCCGAGCCGCGACCTTACCGGGACGTAGTACTGCAGCGCCAGGAGGAGCACGATCGCGCACCAGAACACGACGCCCGCGGCCAGGGTGCCGAGGAATCCGCCCACCACGGAGAAGTAGAAAGGAAGCCCCGCCCAGACGATGAGGAGGATCGCGACGAGGAAGAATCCCGTCTGCAGCCCGGGGACGAGGGCGGGCTTGATCGCGGCGCCGACATCGGAGAACTTCATGCCCTTGAAGTCGGCAACCGCGTTCAGGCTGTAAACACAGGTCGACCACCAGACCGAGGCCGTCGCCAGGGACAGGGATCCTAGGGTTATCATGAGCCACTTCGGGGCTTCCAGGCTGGCCGGCAGCGCGACGCCGAGCCCCAGGATGGCCGTGAAGCCGAGATTCAAAAGGAGGAGGGAGAAGAGGTTGTCCCAACCGTCGAAGAACGCCTTCTTGATGAAGAATCCGATCATGGATGGGGTATAGCCTATTCTTGACATGTCCGCAAGCTCGCCGCTATGGTTGAGCCGGCGGCCCGGGTTGACCGAGAGGTCGGTTGCTTCTCGGTCAACCCGGGCCGCCAATCCGCACCGCGGGAGCGCGCCGGTGGAAGAGAAGCCCTTTTCCTTTCCCCTAGAGAACTTCATGAGCCGCGAGAAATTCGAGCGGATCAAGTCCTTCGGCGAGGGCAAGGATACGCCCTTCCTCGTCTTGGATCTCGACGTCATCAAGTCCAACTACGAGGCGCTCCGGACGAATTTCCCCTACGCGAGGCCCTACTACGCGGTCAAGGCCTGTCCCGACGACCGGGTCGTCTCGACGCTCAGGGACCTGGGCTCCTCCTTCGACATCGCGTCGCGGTGGGAACTCGACCAGCTGCTCGCTCTCGACGTATCCCCGGACCGGATGAGCTACGGGAACACGATCAAGAAGGAACGGGACATCGCCTACTTCTACGAGAAGGGTGTTCGCCTCTTCGTGACCGACTCTCCCTCGGACCTCGACAAAATCTCGAGGGCGGCCCCGGGCTCCAAGGTCTCGTTCCGGCTCCTCACCGAGGGCCTCGGCGCCGACTGGCCGCTGTCGAAGAAATTCGGCTGCCACCCCGACCTCGCGCGGCAGCTCATCAAGCTCTCGGTCCGGCTCGGCCTCGATCCCTACGGCATCACCTTCCACCCCGGATCGCAGCAGCGCGACGTCGGCGCATGGTCCTCCGCGATCACGACCGCGGGCCAGCTCTTCCACTGGGCGCGCGAGGAGGCCAACGTCCGGCTGAGGATGCTGAACATGGGCGGCGGCTTCCCCGCCGATTACGTCGAGCCCACCGACACCCTGTCGCAGTACGCCGAGGACATCGGCCGATTCCTCGATAACAACTTCAAGGACGCCTGGCCCGAGGACATAATCATCGAGCCGGGCCGCTCGATGGCGGGCAACGCGGGCGTCATCGTCTCGGAGATCGTCAACATCGCCAAAAAGTCAGTGCATGAGCGCTATCCCTGGGTCTTCCTGGACGTGGGCAAGTTCGGCGGGCTCATCGAGACCCTCGACGAGGCGATCAAGTACCCCATCTACTTCGAGGGCTCGGGCAAGGCCAAGGAGATCATCATCGCGGGGCCCACCTGCGACAGCATGGACATCCTCTACGAGAAGTGGACCTACACGATGCCCGACTCGGCCAAGATCGGCGATCGGGCCTACATCCTGTCGGCGGGCGCCTATACGCAGAGCTACTCGTCCGTCTGCTTCAACGGCTTTCCGCCCCTCGCTTCCTACATACTCGAGTAGGGGCGAGCTGGGCGGCCGCCCCGCGCGACCCCTACGCCGAGTCGCGCTCGATGAGGACGGGATCGTAGATGATGCGGCGGCGCTCCTGCGCGCCCTCGTCCAGCGCCCGCGCGGCTTCCTCGTAGGCGGTCTTCCCGATCTGAAGGAGGGGCTGCCTGACCGTGGTCAGAGCGGGCGCCACCAGGGCCGACGAGGGCAGGTCGTCGTAGCCGACCAGGGATATCCTCCCGGGAATCCCGACGCCCCGCGTTCGCGCCTCGAGCATGACGCCCATCGCGACGAGGTCGCCCGCGGCGCAGAAGACCCCGTCGGCGTCGCCCATCCTCTCGAGTATCCGACACAGCGCCTCGCGCCCGTCCTCGATATGGAAGCCGCCTGAGACGAATACCGATCCCTCCTCGAAGGCGAGGCCTCGATCGCGCAACGCCTGCGCGAAGCCCCGCTCGCGCTCGCGCTGGCTCAGGCCCATGCCGCCTGGCCCGCCCTCGGAGCCGAGCACGATGGCGAGGCGCCTCCTGCCCCGGTCCAGAAGATGGCCCGTCGCGAGGTAGGCCCCGCCGAAGCTGTTCAGCTGTATCTCGGTGGCCTCGCTGCCGGCCTCGTCGACGACGACGAGCGGCATCCCCCTCTCCTTGAAGAGCGCCGAGACCGCGGGGCTCGGGCTTATGCTCAAGAGGATGACCGCGTCCGCCCTCCTCCCGTAGACGAGCTCCTTCAAGACCTTCTCGTCCCGTCCCATCGTGGAGAACATGGCTACCGCGTACTGGTCCGCGCGCGCGGTCGAGACGCTCTCGATACCCTTGAGCACCTCCATCTCGAAGGCCGAGGAGAAGAGAGAGGAGACGACGGCGATGACGCCCGTCTTGCCCCGGACGAGGCTGCGGGCGTTGTAGTTGGGATGATAGTCGAGCTCCTCGATCGCCTTCCGGACCTTGGCCTTGGTGGCCTCGGAGATGTCGCCGCGGTCGTGGATCACCCAGGACACCGTGGTATGCGACACTCCGGCCCTCAGGGCCACGTCGCGGATGGTCGCGCTCATCGTGCGCCGAGGGCCGCGGGGCGCTCGAGCCAGCCGAGGACGTCGCGGAAGGGCGCTACACGCGCGTCGCGATGCGCGAGGACGTAGTCGAAGAAGGCCTCGAGGACCCCGCGCCGCTCGCTCGGGGTGACCCGCAGCCGCGCCGGGTCCTCGCCCTCCAGGTCGTCGCGCTCGTACCGGTCCGAGTAGATATCGGCGTGCGTTCCGAGGAGGAGGGGGCAGCGGTTCCCCTCGTAGCGAAGATCGAAGCTGTGCTCGAGCACGGCGAGCGAGTCCTCGGCCGACATGAAGTACTGGAACCAGATGTTCCAGTCGAGGCCGGTGACCTTGCCCTGGCCCTCGTCGAAGGCGGGAACTTCGGCCTTGAGCCTCGCGCGGAGGCCGCGCCTCGTCCCGTAGCGGCCGCAGAGCTCGTCGGGCGGCGCGACGAGGGGATAGACCGGCATCTCGTAGAGGCCGGGATGGCGGCCGACGATCGGCGCGTCCATGCCGAATACGCTCTCGGCGACGTACGCGTCGCCGGGGCTGCCCCGCCCGAGCGCGTAGGGCCAGATGTAGTTCGAGCCGTCCCTGTCGGGCTGCCAGCCCTCCTCGACGCTCGCGTCGTAGCGGAAGCCGAGCTCCTCGAGGGCCTCGAAGGTCCCTGTCCCGTATTCGAGGTAGGGCGTCCTGAAGCCGCGGATCGCGGCCCGGTCCGCGCCGATCCCGGAGCGGTCGTCGTCGCGGCCGGCCGACGGATCCCAGGGCCGCGTTAGCCGATCGAGGCAGAGCTCGATCTCGCTCTTCCAGTCGTCCTTGGAGAGCCGCTCCCGCCGGACCGCGGGCCTGCGCGTCCGGTCGGCCTCGATGCCGTGAGGATGCGTGTAGGTGTGGGCCCCGATCTCGTGGCCGCGCTCGAGGGCCTCTCTCCACGCGCGCTTCACGAGGTCGCCGCGCTCCGGCGACCCGGGGGCGATGTTGTCGCCCTTCATGAAGAAGGTCGCCTTCGCGGGCAGGCCGTCGAAGGTCGCGGGATTCCCCTTCCCCGCCGGGTTCCGCCGCGAGCCGAAGACGTCGAGGACGAAGAGGAATCCTCCGGCGTCGCCCGACTCGGGGTAGCCCGAGTACGCGTTGTCGTCGAAGCCGAATGCCACGAGCTGCGGCGCGTCCGGGGCGGGGATGCCCGCGGGCGGCAGGTCGGAGAAGCCCTCGGGGGCGGCGCCACCCCTGCCCATTCTCGTCAAGCTCATTTACCCTCCATTCCCATCAGGACGAGGACATCGCTGGTCCCGCCATCCTCTATCGGGGGAAGCACGTTGCCTGAAATCACCTTGCCGTCGACCGCCACGGAGGCGACGCCCCGCTCGACGCCGTCCGGGTTGAGGACGCGGATTCGGTAGCGGCCGCCGCGGAAGAGGCGCGTCATCGAGAACTCGCGCCAGTCGCCGGGGACGCAGGGATCGACCTCGAGGCCCTCCCAGCGCGGCCGCATGCCGAGCACCCGCTCCGTGAGCGCCGCGTGCATGGTCGGCGCCGTGCCGGTCAGCCAGGTGTGGCCTCCTCGGCCCTCACCGACCGCGCCAGAGCCGCGTACGTACTCGGGGTACACGTAGGGCTCGGCGCGATACCGTTCCTGGTCCCGGGAGAGGCTTTCCGGAAGGGTCTTCAGGTAGAGGTCCATCGCCTTCCGGCCCTTCCCCATCCGGCAGTAGGCCTCGACCAGCCAGGCGTTCAGGTGCATGAAGACTCCGCCGTTCTCCTTGATGCCCGGCGGCTCCTTGGCGATGTTCCACGAGGACTCGGGCAGCTCGCCGCGCTCGGCGAGTCCCCTGAAGTGCGGGTAGCAGAGCATCGCGCCCCAGGGCGTGTCCAGGTATTCCTCGACCGCCGCGAGCAGGGCCTCGCCCAGCGCGCGGTCGGCGACTCCGCAGGTGATCGCGAAGACCTGCGTCTCCAGGAATATCCTGCCCTCGGCGCTCGCGCTCGTTCCCAGGTCGCGGCCCCGGCCCGTCGCGTCGAGGGCCCGCTTGAAGTAGCCCGCGGGATCGAGACCGTGCCGCAGGAGGGCATCCTTGGTATCGATCGCGAGGCCGAGGTAGCGATCCGCCTCGCCGCGCTCGCCTGAGCGGTCGAGCATGGAAGCGAAGTCGGTCAACGCGGCATACAACTGCTGGCCGACCATGACCGACTCGTAGCTCCGGGGCGGCTCGCCGCCCGAGCGCTCCTCGTTCAAGTCGTCGTTCCAGTCGCAGTCCTTCATCCAGGGCAGGCCGCGCGGGCCGCGGTCGCGGATGACGCGCTCGAGGCAGGCGACGCAATGCTCGAGCACCGTGCCATCGCGCGCCCCGAGGCCCTCCTTGCCGTCGGCGTAGTCGACCCTCTCCCGGAGGAAGGCGAGGTCGCCCGTCTCGCGGCAGTAGCGGACGGCGGCCTGCACGAACCAGAGCGGGTCGTCCGAGGCCTCGATGTCCTTGTTGCCGCGCTGGCTGATGAAGAAGTTGTGGTAGGCCTGGCCCGTCGAGAAAACCTGAGCGGCGATCCGGAGAAGCCGGTCCTTCATGTCCAGCGGCCTGTAGGGAAGGAGGTAGAGGACGTCCTGAAGGATGTCCCTGAAGCCCCATCCGTATTCGTAGCCCGAGTGGTATCGGGACTTCATCCGGTTAAGGGCGAGGACGACCTCGCACTGGTACTGCAGCCAGGGGAAGGCGCGGTCGAGCTCAGGCCGCGGGGTCCTTACCTCGAGCGAGGACATCCTGTCGCGCCACCAGGCGGCCGCGGACCGCGCCATCCGCCTCCGCGCGGAAGCGTCGGCGACCGAGGCCGCCAGGCGCACCAGCTCGCCCTTGCCGCGGCGGTAGTAGTCGGCGGTGCTCCCCGCGATGAAGGCGACGGCGAGCGAGACCTCCTCGCGCGGCCCGAGCGCGACCTCGTTCTTGAAGGCGCCGCAGGCGCGCCGGAGGTAGGGCGTGTCTGTCGAGGACAGCGCCGACCTCTCGATGCCGATGGGATCCTCGAGACCCCGGAAGCGGTCGCCGAGGAAGCGCTCGAGGTCGGTCTCGTAGGGGGTCGACTCGTCGTTGAGCGTGCAGAGGAAGAGCGCGACGTTGCCGAGCATGCCCGAGATCTCGGCGGGGTCGTCGGCGACCGGGATGCCGTGGTGCCGCCTGAAGACGATGCCCCTGAGGTCGCGGTCGAAGGCGGCCCCGCCGAAGAACGCGTCGTTGTCGCCCGCGAGGAGGCGCTCGAGGGCGTCGCCCATGTGGACGGGGACGAAGGGATACAGCTCGAGCCGGCGCGCGACCGGCCCGGCGTTGCGGACGACGATGTCCTGGATCCAGCCGTCGAACTCGAGGGGGACGAACATCTCGACCCTGGTCTCGATGCCCAGGAACGAGGACTCGAAGACCGCGGAGCCGAAGCCGAAGGCGGTCGTGAATTCCTGCCCGCGCCGGCGCAGGGGCTGCCATGCGGTCGACCAGGTCTCGCCGCTCTCGGCGTCCTTGACGTAGACGTACCTGCCCATGTCGTCGCGGTCGTTCAGGTGGATCCGCGCGTCGACGAAGGTGTTCTCGTGCGTGCCCCGGACATCGAAGCCCCCGCAGGCGTTGGTCACCGCGCTGCAGAAGGTCTCCATGCCCGGCCTACCCGGCCGCAGGAGGTAGTGGAGCCAGGGCTCGGGAGTCCTCGGATCATTGATGACGAAGCGGCCTACGTCGTCGAAGCCGCCGTATTCACTCATCGCGCCTCCTCCTGCGCGGCCGCGTCGGGAAGGGCGTATCGGCCGTCGCGCCTCTCGACGCGGCCCTCCTTCGCGAGCGCCTGGAGCAGGGCGTGGAGCGCGACTCCTTCCCTCCCCGCGAACAGATCCTCGAGCTCGGCCGCGGAACGCGGCCCCGACGACGCGAGGACGGCGAGGATGGTAGCCGCCGCGCGCGCCTCCGGCCTGTCCCGGGACACCATCTCGGCGCGGTGGCGGCGCAGGACCTCGAGCGCGATCGGGAGGAGCCGATCGGCGAGGTCGGCGCGGCACTTCAGGTAGACGGCGTTCTTGTCCTCGGTTCCCGAGTTGCGCGCGAAGAGGGCCGCGACCTGGCGGTCCCCCTCTCGTATCGAGAAATAGAGGACGTCCCGGTCGCGCAGCTCGACGGTCCGATGCTCGAGCCTTCTCCCGGGCGCCGAGCGGAGCGAGATGAGCCCTTCCTCGATTCCCGCGACGTCGGCGGCCCACAGCGGCGTCCCGAGCCCGAAGCGGCGCTTGTCCACGAAGTAGGTGTAGAAGGTCCTCGAAAAGCCCGGCGAAAAGGGCTCGCGGCGCGGCGGGCCGCCGCTCGGCGCGAGCGCCTCGCCGACGATCTCGTAGAGCGCGTACAGCGCCGTCAATAGGCCGTTGCCCGACCTCAGCGCGGCCTTCCCCGCCGGCGCCTCCACCTCGATCGGGACGATGACGTGGCCCGAGGACTCGAAGCCGACGACCATGTCGTCTCCCGGGTAATGGCCGATCCACTTGTCGCCGACGTCGACCGTCTCGACGCGCAGGCCGAGTTCCTCGAGCGCATAACGCGCCATGACGTCCGACTCGATCGTCATGACCGCGGTCCCGCCGCCCTTTCGGGAGCGCCCCGCCGCGATGAGGCAGCCGCACTCGTCGCCGCCCAGGACGCGCACGGTCCTCGATGCCTCGTCGAGGCCGAGGACGAAGCCGCGGTCGCCGTCCCCGTCCAGCGCGATGCCGAAGACCGGTCCCGCCCCGGCCGAGGCGATCATGTCCGACACGATGCGCGGACCCGATCCGGCCTCGGCCTCGGCGAAGGCCCGGCGGCCCTCGAGCTCGCCGACCCCGCATCCTCGATTGATGTTCGCGCCGTCAGGCTCGTCGCTCGACAGGGCCACCGGGATCCCCGCCCTCCGGAAGTACTCGAGGGCGTGGCTCGTCCACGCTCCGTTCGCCGCGTCGAGAAAGAGCCGGACGCCCCTCAGCCTGTCGCCGATGTCCGAGGGAAGCGCGGCCTCGAGGAAAGCGGCGCAATCCAGGGCGGGCTCGACCGCGACGTCCCTGCCGGAGACGGGCCGCGACTCCAGGTCTCCGGCCGCCGCGAGCATGTACGCCGACAGCGCGTAGTCGCCGCAGTCGCCCTCGGGCAGGAGCTTCCTGCCGTCGAGGAAGAATTTGATGCCGTTCTGGTTCGCGGGATTGTGGCTGGCGGTCAGCATCGCCCCAGCGGCGAGGCCGCGGCTCAGCATGGAGAGCGGGACGTAGGGAGTCGGGACGACGCCGAGGTCCAGGACATCGAGGCCCGCCCGGCGGAAGCCGCGCTTCATCGCGGCGACCATCCTGTCCCCTCGGCGGCGGTCGCGCCCGTCGCTCGCGACGCAGGCCGCGGAACCTGGGCGAACGCGCCCGGCATCGATGGCCATGCGCGAGAACGCGTACGCGGAGATCTCGATGAGCCGATCGGAGAGCAGATTCTCGGCGACGAGGCCGCGCAGGTCTCCTCCCTCGGTACCGCTCTCGGACACCTTCCCGCGCATGCCGTCGGTCCCCATGAACGAGACGCGGGACTTCCGGAGCGCCTCTCCGATCGCGGCCTCGTCGATCGCGGTCAGGCCTGTCGAAACGGCGCCTCCTCGGCCTGAAAGAAAGCCGAGGAGTCTCTCGGCGTCGACCAGGACCGGATAAGGATAGAGGCGCAGGGCCGCGCTGCTCAGGACGCGCGCGAGGAAGGCTCGGCGCTCTGTCTCCCCAATTGCTATGTCGAGCACGATCACAGCCGGATCATCCTTGTCCCGGATTATCGAGAGATCCGGAGCGATGAGGAGGGTCTTCGGCTTGCCTTGCGTGTTTCCGGTTTGGGAAGAAGAGGACACGCTCATGTACTGAGAATAATCAGCTTTACTTTCACGTGCAAGCATACTGAGCGCTGCATCTAATCCTTTTATCTAGCCGCTTCTACGAAGGATTTGCGAAGATAATAGCAGCACTTTGGCAGCAATTTGCTTTTACGTTAAACCATACGAGACAATATAAAAAACAATACCAGATAAGCAGTTAAGCAATCTCTCGCGAATCCTTCACTACCGAATTGTCGTGACGGTATAGCCACGATACCCGAGCGCGTCGAGCTTCTGGGTCACCTCGCGCGATTGCTCGAGACTCAGGTCGGCGATGACGACGCGGCTGAAGGCGCCCGCCCTCTCGATCGTCGAATCGATACCCGAGAGGGCGAGCCGCCGAACGGTCGCATTCGCGTTCGACACGCTCGAGTACGACGCGACCTGGATGCGGACGCGCGCCGGGGCTTCCGCTCGAGCCGAAGGGACGCTCGATGCCGGCGCCCGCGCGGGCCGGGGCGGCGATCCATCGGGGCTGCCGCCCGTCCAGGCGAGCGCCTCCGACTCGGGAATCGCCTCGAAGGAGACTCGCGCGGTGCCGCTCGCGATCATGCCGAGCATCCTGGCCGCCGCCTCGGAGAGGTCGAGGGCCCGCCCTTTCGCGAAGGGCCCGCGATCGTTGACGCGGACGACCACGCTGGAGCCGTTGTCGAGGCTGCGGACGAGGAGGTAGGTCCCGAAGGGCAGCGTCCTGTGCGCGGCGGTGAGGCCTTCTTTGTCGTAGATCTCGCCGCTCGCCGTGCGCTTGCCGTGGAAGCCCGGCCCGTACCAGGACGCCACTCCTTCCTGGACCTTGGGCTCGTCGCGCGCGGCGGCCGACGGGGCATCCGACGCGGCCCTCGCGGCCGCCTGCCCGAAGGCGGCGAGCGCGGCGAGGCTGAGGATCAGGGTGCATGCTGCTCGGACTCTCACGCTACAAGTATCGGCTCGTCGACGGGCCGGCCTGACCGCCGGCTCGGGCTCCGGCGCCTCGTAGCCCACAGCGGCGGCTCGGGGGCCTCGGCCGGTCAGGAGCCCGAGGCGAGCTCCCGCGCGGCCCCGGCGATGCGGCTATAGAGATCCTTGACGCCGCTCTTGTCGACGCTCGAGAAGGCGATGCGGAGGTAGCGATCCTGCATGGAAACGGTGCCGATGCCCTGCTCGTCGAGGAGCTTCAGCCGCAGCTTCTCCGCCGAGATGCCGACGCAATCGAAGCTCATGAAGTAGCCCGAGTTGAACGGCAAGGTCTTCAGGCAGGAGGGGACGCCGCCCGACGCGATGAAGGCCTTGGCTTCGTCGTAGCGCTCGCGGATGAGCTCGTGGAAGGCTTCCTTCTGGCCTTTCGAGCGCTTATCGTCGAGGGCCTTTAAGAAGAGGCTCTGCGCCGGCGTCGAGGAGCTCGAGACCGAGGACCTGATGACGCCCAGGAGCTTCTTGACGAGGGCCTCGAGCTGAGCGTCGACGAGGCCGGCTGAGGCGAAGGTGAGGAAGCCGACCCTGAAGCCCCAGACGTAGTCCTCCTTGGTGGGACCGTCGGCCTTCACCGCGAGGATGCCCGGGTGGGCGTCCGCCAGGCGCGCGAAGATCGACTCGCGCAAGAGGCCGTCCTCGTACTGGAGGCCGAAGTACGCGTCGTCCACGATCGCGAGCACGGCCGTCCCCTCCTTCGCGAGGCGTACGAGGGCCTCGACGATGGCATCGGCCTCGGCGAGGGTCGGCGTATATCCGGTCGGGTTGTTCGGGAAGTTGAGGATGCAGGTGGCCCTGGGCTTTCCGCCGCGGGCCGCGGCCCGCTTGGCCGAGTCGCGCATCGCGGACTCGAGTCCCGCGACGTTCATGCCCTTCCCGCCGGGGGCGAAGGCCGGGAAGGTGACGCCCGCGGCCGCCTTGCGCTCCTCGATGACGAGGCGGTAGTTGGGCCAGTACAGGTCGGGCATGACGACCTCGTCGCCCTCGTCGACGAAGAGGTCGGCCGCGAAGGAGATAGCCGCGGTGAGCCCCGGCACGACGACGGGAAGGGAGGTCCGCTTCCCTCGCAGGGAGGGGTTCTTGACGTCGAGCTCGGCGCGCCAGCGCTTCCTGAGGCCCGCGGAGCCGCCCGTCGAGGAATAGGCGACGGCCTCGTCGGCGCTCAAGGTCGGAAGCCCCTCGCGGATCGAGTCGAGGATGAGGGGCTTGCCGCCCGCGCAGGCCATGCCGATGGTGGCGTTGAAGCGGTGCGCCCTCTCGGTGGCCTCGGCGCTCTGCGAGATGATGCCTTTGGGGAAGTACATCCTCGTCCCCAGGGGGGAGAGGAGACGGGAGGCGACGCTGTCCTTCAGTACCTCGTTGAGCTCGACCGCAAGTGGATTCATGGACGCCTCCGGCTGAAAGTATCTATATTGCGCCGGCCCGAGCTGTCAAGGCGGAACCGCGGCGCGGGGCTCGCGGAAGCCTTCTCGATTGACAATGGGCGCCCCGCCTCACGATACTCGTTCATGGATACCTTTCACCAAGGAGGGGACCATGAGAAGAACGATCGCGATAACCGCGATCCTGTGCCTCGCGCTCGCGTCGCTCGGATTCGGCCAGGTCAAGGCAAAGGACGGGATCTACTTCGCCATGGACTCGGACTTCGGGAGCTCCGGCTGGAAGGACGAGGTCGTCGTGACGGTCAAGGGCGGGAAGATCGCGGCCGTCGCCTGGAACGGCGTCTCGAACGCGGGAGTCGCCGACAAGCTTACGGCGGTCGCGAAGGGCGGCTACCCGATGGTCAAGGCGGGCAATGCCAAGGCCGAGTGGAACGTCCAGGCCAAGGCGGTCATCGACTACCTCGTGAGCACGCAAGATGTCGGCTTCAACAAGTATAAAGACGCCGAGGGCCGCACCGACGCGATCTCGGGCGCCACGATCCACGTGAAGGGCTTCTTCGACCTCGTCGGCAAGGCCCTCGCCTCGGCTCCCGTGCCCAAGGGCATGTATAAGAAGGACGGCTGGTACTTCTACGAATCGGCGGACTTCGACAAGAGCTCGGGATGGAAGGACTCGGTGCTGGTCACCGTCGTGAACGGCACCGTCGTCGACGTCCTGTGGAACGGCACCTCGAAGGACAAGGCCAAGAAGTCCAAGCTCGTGGAGGACCTGGCCGGCCGCTACGGCATGGAGAAGCAGGCCAAGAAGGGAGCGTGGAACGTCCAGGCCAAGGCCATCCAGGACGCGATCGTCAAGGCGCAGGACCCGGCCAAGGTGATCCTCAAGGCCGACGGGACCGCCGACGCGGTCTCGGGCGCCTCGATACACGCCACCGCGGTGACTCTCGCCGTCGAGGCCCTGAAGGCCGCTCGCTGATGGCGAGGAGCTTCGAGGGAAAGCGGCCTGACGTCTCCAAGGCGGCCTTCGTCGCCGCGAGCGCGGACATCCTGGGCGAGGTCGAGCTCGGCGAGCGATCGTCGGTCTGGTACGGCGCCGTGCTGCGGGCCGACCTCGCCCCGATAAAGGTAGGCGCGGGCAGCAACGTGCAGGACGGCGCCGTGATCCACGTGGACGAGAGCCGCCCCTGCGTCCTCGGCGAGGACGTCACCGTCGGGCACCGCGCGGTCCTGCACGGCTGCTCCGTCGGCGACCGCTGCCTCGTCGGCATGGGCGCGATAGTGCTCGACGGCGCGGTCATCGGCGAGGAATGCATCGTCGGGGCCGGCGCCCTCGTGACCCAGGGCAAGTCCTTTCCTCCACGCTCCATGATCCTGGGCTGCCCGGCCAAGGTCGCGCGCGAGCTTAAGCCGGACGAGGTCGCGGGCCTGCGCGAACACGCCCGCGCCTACGCGGACCTCGCTCGCAGGACGGCCTCGGGCTCCCGCGAGATCTGAGGCACGCGTTTCCGGCCTTCTTCTACTCGATAGCGGAAGCGCGTGAGCCGCGCGCTCGGTAGGCCGAGGGCGAAACGCCCTCATCTCGCCTGAAAGCCCGCGCGAAATACGCCGAGTCCTCGAAGCCGACGAGGAAGGCGATCTGCGTGACGCTCTTGTCGGTACCGCGCAGCAGGGCGCGGGCCTCCTCGAGGCGGCATCGGTTCACGAACGCGATCGGGGAGGCGCCGGCGACGAGCCTGAACTCGCGCCTGAAATTCCGGGGACTCGTATGGGCCTCCTCGGCCATCTCGTCGACCGAGAGGCGCAGCGAAGGATTGCGCGCGATCCGGTCGGCCACTGCGCGGACCCGGGCCTCGGTCGTCTCCCCGCTCGGCGAGCGCGAGCGGGCGAGCATCGCCGAGAGGAGGAGGAAGCCGCCCAGGGCCGCGAGCTCGTAGCCCTCTTCTTTCCTGAAGAGTTCTTGATCGATCCTCGCGACGGCGGAGAGGGCCTCGCGCATTCCGTATGACGAGATCCTGAGCGGGCGCGGCCCGCCGAGCGCCTCGAGGAGGAAGCCGCCTCCCGAGAGCGCAGTCTCGTCGAAGAGGACGTTGACGTAGCAGAGGTCGCGGTTCTCCTCGTAGCCGTGCTCGACGCCCGGCGGGATCGCGAGGACGTCGCCCGCGGCTATCGGCGATCGTCCCGAGCGCGAGACGTGGACGCCGGAGCCTCCGTAGACGATGACGAGCTCGGCGAAGTCGTGGCCGTGGACGGGATAGTCGCGGCTGCGCTCGATATGGACGACCGAGAGCGGGATCGAGGGGCTCTCGAAGAAGTCCTTCCCCTCGTAGAACGGGACGGGGGCCACGTCGCGCCTCATGGCCGCATTATCCAACAGAATGTCCGGCCGGACAATGATACGCCCTCGCGCGCCGGGCTAGCCTAAAGGCATGGGTTCGGACTGCGGCCGCTGCCCCGCGCGCGAGCTCCTCGGCTCGAGATTCGTCAGCGGCGTCCTCGTCGCCGCGATCGCGAGGATACGCGCGGCCGCCGCCTTCGGCCTCGAGGAAAGGGACCGCCTCGAGTCCGCGCTCATCGACCTCAGCAGGGTCTTCTACTACGCGGAGGACCCCGACCGCCTCGTCGCCCTCGACGACGAACTCGGCTTCGCCGAGCGCTACCTTCGCCTTCAGGCCCTCCGCTTCGAGGACAGGCTCGAGTACTCGGTCCGAGCGGAGCCCGGCCTCGAAGGGCGGCTCATTCCCCGCCTCTCGACGATGCCGCTGCTCGAGCGTGCGACGGCCGCGGCGCTCGAGCTTGCAGAAGGCCGCGTCGAGGTCTCCGTAGCGGCCGAACGCCGACCTCGCGGGCGCATAGCGCTGCGCGTCTCCCGCCGCCCCGGAGGGCCCGCCGCCGCCGAGTAGCTCATCCTTCCCGCGGGCGCCTCGTTGACGCGCCGCCCGGGCCCGCAGGCGCGTCGCTTCAATATCAAGTACGCCCGGCGATCTCCGATAAATAAGTAAAGCGTAAGGAGAGAGCCATGAAGCAATTCGCCATCAAGTCCGAGGGCCCCGATCCTTCCCTCCTCGAGCTCATCGACGAGACCGAGGGCGGCTTCTTCGTCCGCATCGTCCACCGCCACGAGGACTGGGACGACGTGAAGGAGGACTTCCTCTCGAGGGAGCTCTTCGACACCTGCCTGCGCACCGGATATATCGCGGAACTCTCAGCGTAGTAATAGAGTTCCGCGGACATTAAGGAAATTCATTATGTGCGCCGCCTTCGGCGGCGTGAGTATCGCCGAGCTCTTGAGACGGCCGCCCAAGGGCTGAGCGTTTGCTCGCCCGAGGCGGCCGCGTTCTATTTCCGCGAATCGACGAATCGTATATCATCGGGGCATGTCCAGCTTCCGACTTTCGTCCTTCGGCGAGCGCTTCTCCGGCCCGACCGGCATCGCCGAGCTCATGACCGACCTCTCCTCCCCTCCCGCCGACCCGTCCTCCCCCTTCTGCATGCTCGGAGGAGGCAATCCCGCGATCGTGCCCGAGATCGACGCCGCCTGGCGCGACGCGCTGCGCGCCATCGTCGAGAGCCCCGGCTTCTCGCGCCTCGCGGGGGCCTACGACTCCCAGATCGGGCCGGCGGGCTTCCGCGAGGCCGTGGCCGGCCTCTTCGCGTCGCGCTACGGCTGGCCCGTCTCGGAGCGGAACGTAGGCGTCGTCAACGGCAGCCAGCTCGCCGCCTTCTACCTCATCAACATGTTCTCGGGCCCCTTCCCGGACGGCAGGCGGAGGAAGATACTCCTGCCCGTCGTCCCCGAGTACGTCGGCTACGCCGACCAAGGGCTCGATCCGGATTGCTTTTCGGGCCGCAGGCCGACCATCGACCTGATCGGCGAGCGGAGCTTCAAGTACCGCGTCGACTTCGCCGGGCTATCGCCCGCGGGTCTCGCGTTGGACGACACCATCGGCGCGATGCTGGTGTCGCGGCCTACGAACCCCACGGGCAACGTCCTCTCGGACGACGAGGTCCTGCGTCTCGCCGCCCTGGCGCGAGAGTCGGGCGTCCCCCTCATCGTCGACAACGCCTACGGCCTTCCGATTCCGCACATCGTCTTCCGCGACGCCGCGCCGATCTGGAACGAGGACATAGTCATATGCATGAGCCTCTCGAAGATCGGCCTGCCCGCCTTGCGAACCGGTATCGTGATAGCGCGTCCCGAGCTCATCGACGCGCTCGCGGCGACCAACGCGATCGCGTCGCTGGCGACGGGGTCCCTGGGGCCCGCGATCGTCGAGTCCCTCATCCGCTCGGGAGAGCTCGAGCGCCTGTCGCGCGAGGTCGTCCGCCCCTACTACGAGGCGAAATCCGCTCGCGCCCTCGAGATCATCGGCTCCGAGCTGGCGGGCCTGCCTTGGCGCGCCCACGCCAGCGAGGGCGCGATCTTCCTCTGGCTCTGGCTGCCCGGCCTGCCGGTCCCTTCGCACGATCTTTACGTCAAGCTGAAAGCGCGCAACGTGATCGTGCTGTCGGGCGAGAGCTTCTTCTTCGGCCTCGAGGAGGACTGGCCCCACTCTCGCGAGTGCCTCAGGCTCAACTACTCAGGGAACGAGGAGCTCTTCGCGCGCGGGATGAGGATACTGGGGGAGGAGCTCCGGCGGCTCTACTGAGAGGGCGGCAGCCTGTTCAGGTCCGAGCTCGAGGCCAGGTCGGGCAGGTCGGGCGCGCCGCCCGAGACCGCGAGCCGGTTATTCGCGCGGGCGATCGCGAGCTTCGAGGACTCGATGCGCCAGGAGAGCGTCTCGGTCGAAAGCCGCTTCATCGCGCGGCCCAGGGCCCGCTCGGCCCGCTCGCGGTCGATCTCCTCGGGCCATTCCGCCGCCCCGACGAAGAGGTCCACCTTCCCCTGCTTCACCCTGACGAAGCCCTCGGTCACCGACGCCTTCTTGACCTTGCCGCCGACGACGAGCCACAGCTGGCCGATCCGCACGGGCGCGACGAGGCTCTCGTGGTGGGCGAGTATCTCGATGCGGCCGTCGTGCGTCGTGAAGGTCGCCGACTCGACCTTCCCTGAGAAGAAGCGTCGGTAGGGCGTAAGGATCTCGCACGGGAAATCAACGGCCATATCTCATACCTCGCCGCGGACTACAAATTCTTGGCCCGCTCGCGGACCTCGTCGATCGTGCCGGCCATGAAGAAGGCCTGCTCGGGTATCTCGTCGCACCTTCCCTCGACGATCTCCTTGAAGCCCTTGATCGTGTCCAGGAGCGGGACGTACTTGCCGGACGTGCCCGTGAACTGCTCGGCGACGTGGAAGGGCTGCGAGAAGAAGCGCTCGATCTTGCGCGCGCGGTAGACGGTCTGCTTGTCCTCCTCGCCGAGCTCCTCCATGCCGAGGATGGCGATGATGTCCTGCAGCTCCTGGTAGCGCTGGAGTATCTCCTGCACCCTCGTGGCGACGTGGTAGTGCTCCTGGCCGACGACCCGCGGGTCGAGCATGCGCGAGGACGAGGCGAGCGGGTCGACCGCCGGGTAGATGCCCTTCTCGACGATGCGCCTCGAAAGGACGGTCGTCGCGTCGAGGTGCGTGAAGGTCGTCGCCGGGGCCGGGTCGGTCAGGTCGTCGGCGGGGACGTAGACCGCCTGGACCGAGGTGATGGAGCCCTTGCGCGTGGACGTTATGCGCTCCTCGAGGGCGCCGATCTCGTTGGCCAGCGTCGGCTGGTAGCCTACGGCGCTCGGGATGCGCCCCAGGAGGGCCGAGACCTCGGACCCCGCCTGGACGAAGCGGAAGATGTTGTCGATGAAGAGGAGGACGTCCTGCCCGAGGACGTCGCGGAAGTGCTCCGCCATGGTCAGTCCCGACAGGGCGACGCGCATGCGCGCTCCCGGCGGCTCGTTCATCTGGCCGAAGACCAGGGCCGTGTTCTTGATGACCCCCGACTCGTTCATATCGTGCCAGAGGTCGTTGCCCTCGCGGCTGCGCTCGCCGACGCCGGTGAAGACCGAGTAGCCGGAGTGCTCGGCCGCGATGTTGCGGATGAGCTCCTGGATGAGGACCGTCTTGCCGACGCCGGCCCCGCCGAAGAGGCCGATCTTCCCGCCCTTGGCGTAGGGCGCGATGAGGTCGATGACCTTGAGGCCCGTCTCGAGGATCTCGGCGTTGGGGCTCTGGTCCTCGAGGGCCGGCGCCTCGCGGTGGATGGGCGAGCGCTTGGCCTGGGGAGCGGGGCCTCCGTCGATGGGGCGCCCGGCCAGGTCGAACATGCGGCCGAGGACTTCCTTGCCCACGGGGACCGAGAGCGGCGCTCCCGTTCCGCGCGCGGTCAGCCCGCGCGCCAGCCCCTCGGTGGCCTCCATCGCGACGCAGCGGGCCACGCCGTCGCCCGTGTGGAGGATGCACTCGGCGAGGACCTTGCCCCCGTCCTTCCTCTCGATCTCGACGGCGTCGAGGATCGAGGGCAGAGTTCCGCCCTCGAAGCGGAGATCGAGGATCGGCCCCGTGACGCGGACCACCGTTCCGACGCATTCGCCCATGTATTCCTTCCTTAATCCTCGAGCGCCGCCGCTCCGGCGACGATCTCGGACACCTCGCTCGTGATCGAAGCCTGCCTCGCCCTGTTGTACCGGAGGGTAAGGCGGCCCAGCATCTCGTCGGCATTCTTCGTCGCCGAGTCCATCGCCGTCATGCGCGCGGCCTGCTCGCAGGCGAAGGACTGCACGAGCGCGCCGTAGATGATTCCCTTGAGGTACTGCGGGACGAGGGAGTCGAAAAGGCCCTCCTCGTCCGGCAGGTAGCGGTACTCCTCGTTGTCCGTCCGTCGCCTGGGGCCGGAGGCGATGGCCTCGGCGTCGAGCGGCAGCAGCGTCTCCATGGTCGGCAGAAGCTGGACGATCGACTTCATCCTCGTGTACACGACCCTGAACTCGTCGATCTTTCCCTCGAGGAACTGGGAAGCGGCGAAGTTCGCGGCGTCCTTGGACTCGTACACCGAGGGCTCCTTCGTGGTCGTCGCGAAGTCCTCGAATAGGACGTAATTCTTCTCGATGAAGTAGCGCTTGCCGACGTTCCCGATCGGCAGGAGGACGGACCCCGCGGGGCAGGACTCCTCGACGAAGCGGATGATCGAGTGGTTGTAGCCACCCGCCTTGCCCATGTCCGCGGTGATGACCAGCGTCGCGACCTTGCGCTCGGCTTTCTCGCCGCGCTCGTCGAACCACTTCTGGCCGGTCTCCTCCGAGTGGTTGATGATGTCGCGCATCGCCTCGGAGATGCCGTTGAAGAAGGGAAGCGTGTCCTCGAGCCTGCGGCGCGCCTTGCGGAGCTTGGAGGTCGAGATCAGCTTCAGCGCCCCCGTGACCTGACGGGTCTGGCGGACCGACTTCATCCGGTTCCGGATGTCGCGCATCGTCTCCATGGTCAGTCGGCCTTCGTGTGGCTCTTGTAGTCGTCGAGGGCCGCTCGCAGCGCCGCCTCGGCGTCGGCCGAGATCTCGCCCTTGGCCCGGAGTTCCTCGAGGAGGTCAGCCTGCTTGTACCTCATGTACCTGAGGGCCTGCTCCAGGAAGCCGCGGACCTCCTCGACCTTGACGTCGTTGAGGTAGCCGTTGACCGCCGTGAAGAGGACGAAGATCTCCTCGGCCAGGGGCATCGGCGCGTACTGCGGCTGCTTGATGACCTCGAGGAGGCGCTTGCCGTGGGCGAGCTGGTCCTGCGTGGCCTTGTCGAGGTCGCTTCCGAACTGCGCGAACACCGCGAGCTCCCGGTATTGCGCGAGGTCCAGTCTGAGCCGGCTGGCGATCTTCTTGACCGCCTTGGTCTGGGCGGAGCCTCCGACGCGCGACACCGAGAGTCCGACGTCGACCGCCGGCCTCTGCCCGGAGAAGAACAGCTCGGACAGGAGGAATATCTGGCCGTCGGTGATCGATATGACGTTGGTCGGGATGTAGGCCGAGATATCGCCGCCCTGGGTCTCGACGATGGGCAGGGCGGTGATGGAGCCGCCTCCCTTCTCGGGAGCCATCCGGGCCGCGCGCTCGAGGAGGCGCGAGTGCAGGTAGAAGACGTCGCCGGGGTAGGCCTCGCGTCCCGGCGGCCTGCGGAGGAGGAGGGACAGGGCGCGATAGGCGACCGCGTGCTTGGAGAGGTCGTCGTAGACGACCAGGACGTCCTTGCCCTCGTCCATGAAGTACTCGGCCACGGCGCAGGCCGAGTACGGCGCTATGTACTGCATGGCTGCCGTAGTCTTCGCGGTGGCCGCGACGATGATGGTGTAGTCGAGGGCGCCGTACTGCCTCAAGGTCTCCATGACCTGCGCGGTCGTCGAGGCCTTCTGGCCGATGGCGGCGTAGACGCAGATCACGCCCTGGCCCTTCTGGTTGATGATCGTGTCGATCGCGAGCGCGGTCTTGCCGGTCTGGCGATCGCCGATGATGAGCTCGCGCTGGCCGCGGCCGATGGGGATCATCGCGTCGATCGCGAGGATGCCGGTCTGCAACGGCACGTTGACGGACTTGCGATCGATGACCGAGGGCGCGCGCTTCTCGACGGGCATCGAGCGCGAGGCCTTGACCGGGCCCTGGCCGTCGATCGGCGCGCCGAGGGGATCGATCACCCTTCCCAGGAGATCGGGGCCGGCCGGCACCTCGACGATGCGGCCGGTGCGGCGCGCGGTCTCGCCCTCGCGCACGGAGTCCTGCCCGGAGAAGAGGATGCAGCCGACGTCGTCCTCGTCGAGGTTGAGGGCCATGCCCGTGCCCCCGGTCTCGAATTCCACGAGTTCCCCGTAGGAGATCGCGTCGAGGCCGTAGACGCGGGCTATCCCGTCGCCCGCCTGGACGACGGTCCCGACCTCCTGCCGGTCGGGGCGGTCCTCGAATGCCTTAAGGCGCTCCCGCAGGATGCCGGTCACTTCATCGGGTCGTAGCGGCATATGTCATCCTTCCCCTCGCGGCGCCGCGCCGAGGCCCCCGGCTCCAGCCGAGGACGGCCCCAGGGGCCGCGCGAGCTCCCGCCTTAGCCGCTCGACGCGGCCGGCAAGAGAGTAGTCTATTCGAAGAGAGCCCGCCCTGAGGCGATAGCCCGCGATGAGATCAGGATTGACGCGCGTCGTCGCGGCCGCGGTCCGGGCGCCGACGTAGGCCGCCCAGGCGCGCGCGATGCGATCGAGAATCCCCGCGGGGACCTCGCGGGCGGCCTCGACATCGACCCGGGCTATGCCCTCGTCGGCGTCGCGTATCGCGCGATACGTCAGCGCGATGTGCGGAATCAGAGAGATGCGCCCCTTATCCGCCAGGAGGCCGCAGAAGCGGCCGAAGACCGCGCCCGCGGGGCCGTCCGCCCCGGAGAGCGCGGCTTCGAGGAGGCGGCGCTTATCGTCGCGCGACGCCGACGGATCGACGAGGAACTCGTGGACGCCCGCGTCCGCGCGCATGGCCGCGGCGACGCCCGCGAGGGCGTCGCCGAAGGCCGCGCGGCTGGGGGAGTCGGGCGCCGCGTCGTAGAGGGCGCGCGCCCAGGCGCGCCGCCGGTCAGACACGGCCCGCCTCCAGCTCGCGGATCAGGGCGACGGCGGCGCGCTCGTCCTCGGCCGCCGCCTCGCGGCCGACGAGCTTGCCTGCGGCCTGGGCCGCGAGGCGGGCGATGTCGCCCGCCAGCTCCTGCATAGCCTTCTCGCGCTCGCGCTCGGCCGCCTCCTCGCCGCGGCGCTGGGCATCGGCCGCGCCGGCGTTGGCCTTGTCGAGTATGGCCTTGGACTCGACCGCCGCGCGTTCGGAGCCTTCCTTGACGAGGCGCTCGGCCTCGGCGTCGGCGTCGGCCATGAGCGTCTCGTAGCGCGACGCGTCCTCTTGGGCCTTGCCCTTGAGGTACGCGGCCTCGGCGAGCGAGTCCTTGATCTTCTTCGCCCGCGCGTCCATGAACTTCGTGACGGGCTTGAAGAGGAGCTTCTTGAGCACCAGGTAGAGCACGAGGAAATTGGCGATCGTGATGAAGAAGGTAACACCGAAGTTAAGCACGACCTTGCTCCCTTGGCTTCGTCCCTGTTCCTACTTGAAGATGAGGAGGAGGGCGACGACGAGGCCGTAGATGGCGGTCGCCTCGGCGAGCGCTATGCCGAGCAGGAATGAGCCGGTGATCTTGCCGGATGCCTCGGGCTGCCTCGCGATGGCCTCGGAGGTCTTGCCCGTGGCGATAGGAATGCCGAAGCCCGCGCCGAGCCCGGTGAGGACCGCGATGCCGGCCCCGATGCACGCAGCAGTCTGAACGTCCATGATTCCTCCTATTCAACTGCCTCGGCGATGTAGATCGTCGAGAGGAAGGCGAATACGACCGCCTGTATCAGGCCGTCGAAGAGATCGAAGTAGAGCCCCGCGAGGGGGGGGATCGCTATGGGCACCACGCACTCGATGAGGAGCATGATGATGTAGGCGCCCAGGATGTTGCCGAAGAGCCGCAGGCAGAGCGACAGCGGCTTTATCGCGTATTCCATGATATTGAAGGGGAGCATGACCGGCGTGGGATGCACGAGGTGCTTGAGGTAGCCCACGGGCCCCCTGATGATGATGCTCGAGAAGAAAACCGTGACGATGACGATGATGGCAAGAGCCGCGGTGACGTTGATGTCGCGCGTCAACGGCTTGATGACGAAGAGAGGCTCCATCTGACCGGCATAGAGACCCGTTCCGGCCGGAGTGAGCATCGGCGCCAGATTGGCGACGATGAGGAAGATGAAGATCGTGCCGAGGAAGGGCAGGAAGGTCCTCGCGTGGTGGCCGATCTTCTCCTTGGCGAAGTCGTCCATGAAGCCGATGCAGGCCTCGAGCATCAGCTGGGGCTTCTTGGGTATTTCGCGCATCTTCCGGGTCAGTATGAACGCGGCGAGGATGATGAGGGCCATCACGATCCACATCGAGATGACGGTGTCGGAGATGGGTATCTTGAGGCCGAAGGCGTCGATCGTGAACACGGTCTTGATGCCCATGCCCTCGGTGATCTTCTCGCTGATCGACATGGCCTCGTGGACGGTCCCTCCGACTGCTTCGCTCATCTTCGGCCTCCGACCGCGAGAGCGCCAAGGCCCTGGCCCAGCGCGAGGACGGACATCCCGATCGGGCCGACGAATGCCGCGGCCGCAGCCCAGGGCAGCTGGGCTTTCGCCTTCACCGCCACGGCGGCGATCGCGACGCCCAGGGCGACGAGCCCCAGCATCCAGGCCGAGGCGGCGACGAGCTGCCTGGCGCGCCCGCCCCGCTCGCACACGGACGACGCGAAGACGGAGACCGCGGCGTAGCGGCCGACGGCCAGGGCGCCGATCGCATCGGCGACGACCGCGGCCTCGGGCGAGCCGAGGAGCGCGATGAGCGCGAGGCCTCCCTGGAGGACGATGATCGTCATTACGCTTCTACCCGGTGCCGAGATCATCTCGCTATCAGTCCTTAAAGAAGAAATCGTCGGGAAAGTAGCGATTAAGCGTCTCGTCGTCAAGACGTTGATCGTACTTCATCCTCACGAAGGTCTCCTCGAGGAAGCCCTTGGTAAGGTAGTAGGCCCCGAGGAAGAAGAAGTCCCCGACCTCGTCGAGCGACTCCATGAGAGCATAGATACGATGGGCGCCCTCGAGGTTCTCGCCGTCGACGATGTGCTCGGTGACCGCCTTGCGGTCGAGGTTGATCGCGTAGGTCAGCTCAGACAGCGGGATGCCCTGGGCGCAGTACTCCTTGCCCATCATGACGAAGAACGCGCCTATCTCGTTCTTGTCGGCGCTCTTGTCGAACCAGCGGCCGAGCTTGCGGATGATCTCGCCGTGCACGGAAAGGAGCTCGGGATCGCCGAGTCCGTTGAGGCCGGACAAGTTCTCCGCCTTGCGGAGCTTCGCGAGCCAGCGCCTGCCAACTCCGGGCGCGGCGCCCACAAGGATGTCCTCGAGGCTCTTTAGAAGCATACGGACTCCTATTTCCCCGTCCCTCTCCCGCATGAGCGGGCGATCCGGGGTCGAGGCAGGCCCCGGCAAAGGACGGCTAACTTCCTAAATACATCGGCATTTTCAGACTAAAACAATGAGCGTATCGTGTCAAACACATTCCCCGCGGAAGCCGGATACGCGTCGGGCTTCCACGTCGATCGCCTTTCAGCTACAATCCGGCCATACCGAAAGCCGGCCGCGGCGGCCGGGACGCAGGAGACGACGATGTCCGGACGCGAGTATTGGGTACGCAGGCTCGGCGACAAGCCGGCCTCGAGAACGATCCGAGACCTGTACGGGCGGGAAGACGCCGGCCGTCAAACCGATCGGTATGCACACCTCGCCTCGCTCGTCGAGGCCGAGGCCGCGGGACCGGCGACAGACGCCGGCGTAGCTTCCTCCACCGAGGCGACACGGGAGCGCCTGAGGTTCTACTCGGCGCCGGGCAGGACAGAGCTCGGCGGCAACCACACGGACCACAACCACGGCAAGGTGCTCTGCGCGGCCGTCGGGCTCGACACCGCGGCCTGCGTCGCGCCGAACGGCGGCGCGATCGTCAGCCTCAAGTCCGAGGGCTTCGAGCCCGTTTGCGTAGATCTCGGCTCCCTCGAACCCGTGCCGGGCGAGCGCGGCTCGACCGCGGCGCTGGTTCGAGGCGTCGCCGCCGGTCTCGCCCAGCGGGGAATCCCGCTCCATGGCTTCGACTGCGCGACGCACTCCTTCGTGCTGCCGGGCTCCGGCCTCTCGAGCTCGGCGGCGATCGAGGTCCTCCTCGGGACTATCATGACGGACCTCGCGGGCGCCCGGCTCGACCCGGTCGAGATCGCGCGCATCGGGCAGTACGCCGAGAACGAATACTTCGGGAAGCCCTGCGGCCTCATGGACCAGACCGCGAGCGCCGTGGGCGGCATAGTAGCCATCGACTTCGCCGATCCCTCCGCCCCCGGCATCAGGCGCCTCGACTTCGACTTCGAGGAGCGCGGCCTCGCGCTCGCGATCGTCGACACGGGCGGCAGCCACGCCGACCTCACGCCGGAGTACGCGTCCGTGCCGGCCGAGATGAAGGCCGTCGCCTCGGCCCTGGGCGCGGAATGCCTGCGGGATGTCGACCCCGCGGCGCTCGTGGCCCGGGGGCCCGAGATACGGCGTTCCTGCGGCGACCGGGCCCTGCTGCGGGCCTTCCACTTCGCCGACGAGAACGCCCGCGTCGACGAGATGGCCCAGGCCCTCGAGTCCGGCGACCTGGACGCGTACCTCAAGCTCGTGAGGAAGTCGGGCCGATCCTCGTGGGAGCTCCTGCAGAACCTCTACGCGCCATCCGCTCCGCGCGAGCAGGGACTGCCGCTCGCCCTGGCCCTGAGCTCCATGTTCATCGGCCGCAAGGGTGCCTGGCGAGTCCACGGCGGCGGCTTCGCCGGGACGATCCAGGCCTACGTCCCCGTCTCCATCATGGACGGCTACGCCGCGCTCATGGCGCGATACTTCGGCCCGGGTGCGGCGCGCCGCGTCTCGGTGCGCCCGAGCGGCGCCGCGAGGATCGCGGTCTAGCGGGCGGCGGCCCGCGCGAAGTCGTCCGACGCGCGCCCCGGGGCGCGAAAGGAGCCCTGAGTTGAGCGACGAAAAGAAGGGATTCAGGAAGTACCTCGGCCTCACGTTCCTAATCGGCTTCGGGTTCTTCACGATGGGGCTCATGGACCCGCTCTACGACACCTATGTCCCCGTGTTCCTCGGGAAGTACCTGTCGAGCAACGCCCTCATCGGGACCATCATGACGCTGGACAACATCTTCGCGATCTTCCTTATACCTATCGTGTCGGTCTGGTCGGACCGCACCAGGACGAAGATAGGCAGGCGGATGCCCTTCATCGTCGTGACCCTGCCCCTGACGGCGCTCGCCTTCGCCGGTCTGCCCTACGCGGCCCTCGGCTCCCTTCTGGCCCTGATCGCGATCGTCTTCGTGCTCAACCTCTTCAAGCAGTCGGCTCGCGGCCCCGTGGTGGCGCTCATGCCGGACACCATCCCCGGCGACTACCGCTCCGAGGCGAACGGCGTCATCAACACGATGGGCGGCATCGGCACGATCATCGGCACGGTCGCGCTCGCCAGGCTCATGGACGTCAAGGCGAGGCTGCCTATCCTGGGCGAGACCGAGGGCAGGCTCCCCTTCCCCGTCGCCGGCCTCCTCGTGATCGTCGCCACGATCCTCGTGTTCGCCTTCGTTCGGGAGCGAGCGGGCGATTCCCAGGCGGCCGAGGCGAAGGTTCCCATCCTCGCGTCGCTCAAGGCGATCGCGGGGGAGAAGGACAAGAGCGCTCTCTGGATATTGCTCTCGCTCTTCTTCTGGTTCCTGGGTTACCAGGGCGTGCTTCCCTTCATCGGGAAGTACTGCATCGAAGTGCTCGGGACGTCCAAGGGCTCGGCGGCGCTGCCGGCGGGCATGGTCGGCATAGCCTACGCGATCTTCGCCATTCCCTCGGGCTACGTGGCGCACAGGATCGGCCGACGCAAGGCGATCAGAGGCGCCCTCGTCGTACTCGTCGTCATCCTCATCGCGCTCTTCCTCTTCGGGCCGATCACGGCCTCCTTGTCGAGCGGCGCGCGCTTCGCCTGCTTCCTCGCCCTCCTCTTCGCCTTCGGCATGTTCTGGGTGACCATCATCACCAATTCCTTCCCCATGCTGTGGCAGATGGCGAGCTACGGGACCATGGGCATCTACACGGGTCTCTACTACACCTTCAGCCAGCTCGCGGCCATCACGTCCCCGCCCGTCACGGGTGGCATCATCGACCTCGCGGGCTATCCGGGCATCTTCGCCTTCGCCGCGGCTTGCATGATCGCGGCGTTCCTTATCATGGGCATGGTCACGAAGGGCGAGCCCCAGGCGAAGCGAGAGGCCGAGTAGGCATGGACGCGATAGAGAGGGCGGTCGGCAAGCTCCTCGAGTCGTACAGCCGCGACGGCGGGGTCAACCACGCGAAGGGCCCGGACCTTCCCAGCCGCGGGGCGGTGGTCCGCGCCCTGTCGGACGTGCTCACCCTCGTCTTCCCCGGCTTCAGGGAGGACGAGGACATCGACGACTCGAACATCGGCTACGTCGCGGGCGAGCTCGCGCATCGCGCCGCCAAGGTCCTCGTGGTCGAGTGCGCGCGCAGCCTGCGCTATAAGCACCGGACCGCCGGGGACGGAGAGTGCCCGGCGGCCTGCGACATGGAGGCGCGCGACCTCGTCGCCGACTTCTTCGGCGCCCTCCCCGGCATGCGCGCGCTGATCATGGAGGACGTCAACGCGGCCTTCCGCGGCGATCCCGCCGCGAAGACCGTCGAGGAAGTCATCCTGGCCTACCCGGGCCTCGAGGCCGTCGTCGTCCACCGCGTAGCGAGCTTCTTCTGGAAGGCCGGCCTGCCCCTCGTGCCGCGCATGATGAGCGAGCACGTGCACTCCAAGACCGGCATCGACATCCATCCCGGCGCGACGATCGGCCGGCGATTCTTCATCGACCACGGGACCGGCGTCGTCGTGGGCGAGACCGCGATCATCGGCGACGACGTCAAGCTCTACCAGGGCGTGACCCTCGGTGCCCTCTCCGTCCGCAAGGAGGAAGGCCAGGTCAAGCGGCATCCGACGATAGAGGACGGCGTGACGATCTATTCCGGCGCGACGATACTCGGCGGCGAGACGGTCATCGGCAGGGAATCGGTCATCGGGGGCAACGTCTGGCTCACGAGCTCGGTCCCCGCCTACTCGCGCGTCTATCTTCCCGAGGGCGAGCACCTCGCGCGAGTCGAGGCGCGATCGATGCGCAGGAAGGAATCGATTTAGGCGCGCCTCTTTATTAACGGGGAAGTGTCGAGATATAATGCCGGTACGGCCAAAGCCGACCAGGAGGCATCGTATGAAGTCCCAGGACAGGCAGAAATCGGAAGAGAAGAAGAAACCTCAGAAGACCCTGAAGGAAAAGCGCGCCGAGAAGAAGGCGAAGAAGGATTCCAAGTCCTCCTCTGAGGCCTAGAAAAGCGTAATGGGTCCTTCGGGCTTCCTCTCCCGCAGAGAAGAGAAGTAGCGTTCCTCGTCCCGCTCGACGAGGCTCTCCTGGCTGGGCGCTATGCGCTTCAGGAGCACCTTCCCCGAGCGGGCGTAGAAGAAGATCTTCCTCGGCTCCCGCCCCCCCACGTCCGACGCCGATATCGGGATGCCCTCCTCCCTCAGGTACTCGAGGGCGAAGTCGATGTTGCTCTGGGGGATGCGGGCCGAGCTGACGCCCGACATGCGGAGAACCGACGCGCCGCCGAAGACCTTGGCCTTGAGAGCGCTCTTCCTGGCGCCGATCTTCATGAGGTCGTTGACGAGGAGCTCCATCGCGTACATCCCGTACTTGGCGTTGGGATTCCTGGCGAGATCGTCGCGGCCGACCTCGCCGGGCAGCATGAAATGGTTGAGTCCGCCCATCGCGAGGCTCTCGTCGTAGAGGCCGACCGCGACGCAGGAGCCCAGCACGGTAGATATGATCGTGTCGTCGCGCGTCGCGTAGTACTCGCCGGGGTGGATCGTCACCACCTCCTGCTCGAACTGCGAAACGGCGTGCCTGAACAACGCCGCCCTCCCTCAGAAGAGGGTCACCTCGCCGGCCTGCGTCCCTTCCTCGACGTCGAAGTTCCCGATGTCCGCGGCGGCCTTCTTGTGCGTGAAGATCGTGAAGCGTTCGACCATCCGTCGCATCCTCTCGGGTTCCGGCTCGATCTCGTCGGGCCTGAGGCCCTCCCTCAGCGAGTCCTTGAGGGAGTCCAGGCGCCGGCCGACCGCCGCCAGGCCCTCCTCGAGCGACCGGAGGCCCTTCATGTTCTCGCGGGCGCGCTCGACGAGCCTTATGAAGTCGGCCGTGTACAGCGCGAACGAAGCGACGGCGCCGTGGATAGTGTCCCGCCTCTCCTGCAGCGACTTGATGCCCCCGTCCAGGACGGCGAGCACGGACAGGAGCCTCTCGTTGTCGGCGGCCTCGCTCGACGAGAATTCGTCCGCTGCCTCTCGCGACAGCTTGATGAACTCCTTGGTCATCCCCATCGCGGACTCGACGTCGGCCTCGATGCGTCCGGTCAGTTCGACCATCCCCCCGACGGTCGTGGAGACGCCCGCGAGGGCGCGCGTCTTGGCGACCTCGATGCGCGAGGCGACGACGATGTTCTGGAAGCGAGTGAGGAGCGACGCCAGTCCCTTGAAGCTCTCGTCCAGCCCCTTGACCTGGGTCGACATGCTCGACGCCATGGAGAGCACGTCGCGCTTGAGCTCGAGGTAGCGCGCCGATCCCCGCGTGAAGGACTCGGAATCGATCTTCTTGAAGGCGCTCTCGCCGCTCGACAGGAAATCCGAGCGACGGCGCTCGCAGGAGCCGACGAGTTCGCGTATCGCGTCCATGTTGACGCCGAAGGCGCTCGCGCTGGTCTCCATCTTGCCCGCGATGTCGCCTATCAGCTCCTGGCAGAGCTCGGCAACCGCCGCGATGAAGGCTTCCGAGCGGGCATCGCCCGAGTCGGCGGCCGACTCGGCCTCGCTCAGCGAGATCGCCACGTGCTGGAGCGATTGCCGCACTATGTCCTGGAGCTGGACCTCGCCCATGACGCGGAGCACGGGCTCGCGGACGCGGCGCGCCTCGGAGAGGAGGGACGAGAAGAAGGCCGAGGCCGACGACAGGCCCGTCTCGATCTCCTCGTAGCCCTTTCCGATCGACTCGTAGAGGGAGTGGAAGAAGCCGCGCTGGAACTCGTCCAGCTCGGACAGGGAATTCCGCAGGCGGGCGAAGGCCTCGAGCAGGGACCTGCCCGAGGCGGTGACGCCCTCGGAGAGGGAGATGGTCGTGCCCGATATGCGCTTGAGCTCGTCGGTGATGACCGAGAAGGCCTTCCCCGCGGCGCCCGACTTGAGGGCGAAGGTCATCGCGTTAAGCGAAATGATCTCCATCTCCTCGGAGTCCGCGCGGACCCTGCCGATCACCTCGTCGAGCGACGCGAGGCGCTTTATGCTCTCGGTGACCTTCGCGAGGAAGGACGAGTCGCGGGCATAGAGCGATTGGAAGAAGGCCTTCGACTCCTCGATGAAGGAACGCCCGTTTACGTCCTTACCGATCGTCTCCAGCTCGCCCAGGCTCTTGATGGAGAGCTCGGCAATGTCGGCGCTCCTCCCCATCTCGGAGGAGAGTTGCGGGAACAGGCGCCCGAGCTCTAGGTACAGCGTCTCGCTCTCGCGCTCGACGCGATTCGTCTCGGCTATGAGCGCGGAGACGCCGTTCACGATGTCGATGGGCATCCACCTAACTATATGCAAAGCGGGAGACCGCCGCAAGGACGGGCTCCCGCTCGATGAAGAGAATCGCGGGCCGAGGAGCCGCGCTCCCCGGCCTGTGTCGCGTAAAGGCTACTTCGCCTGCTCGTCCCACCTGACAGGCAGTATGGAGAGCTCGGTGTCCTTGTCGAAGAAGCGCGCCTTGGCCATGACCGGCGCCAGCGCGACCTCGTCGCCCATCTTGAAGGTATGGTGCGGAGGGATGCGCGCGGTGACCGAGCTCTTCGAGGTGTTCGTGAAGAGGTTGATGTCCGCGCCGAGCGGCTCGACGATGGTCACCTTCGCTTTCAGCGTGGTCCCCACCTGCGCGTTCTCCGCGACCTCGAGGTCCTCGGGGCGGATGCCGAACACGATCTCCTTCCCGTTGTAGGCCTTGAGCAGGGCCTGGTGCGCGGGCTCGATGGCGAGCTTGAACGAGCCCTCGTCGATCATGACGCGCCCGCCTTCCTCGACCACCTTCACGTTGACGAAATTCATCGGCGGCGAGCCCATGAAGCCGGCGACGAACTTGTTGATCGGCTGGCTGTAAAGATAGAGGGGCGACCCGATCTGCTGGATCTTGCCGTCGCGCATGACGACGATCTTGTCGCCCATCGTCATGGCCTCGACCTGGTCGTGGGTGACGTAGATCATCGTGGCGTTGAGGCGATAATGGAGGTCGATGAGCTCGGCGCGCATCTGGACGCGGAGCTTGGCGTCTAGGTTGGACAGGGGCTCGTCGAAGAGGAAGACCTTGGGGTTGCGGACGATGGCGCGACCGACGGCCACGCGCTGGCGCTGGCCGCCCGACAGCTGCTTGGGCCTGCGGTCGAGGAGCTTTTCGATGTCGAGGATGCGCGCCGCTTCCTTGACGCGCTTGTCGATCTCGTCCTTGGGAAGCTTCCGGATCCTGAGGCCGAAGGCCATGTTCTCGTAGACGGTCATGTGGGGATAGAGGGCGTAGTTCTGGAAGACCATCGCGATGTCCCGGTCCTTGGGCGGGACGTCGTTGACGAGCTTGCCGTCGATGTACAGCTCGCCCTCGGTGATGTCCTCGAGACCGGCGATCATTCGGAGCGTCGTGGACTTTCCGCATCCGGAGGGGCCGACGAAGATCACGAATTCCTTGTCGTTGATGGTGATGTTCGCGTCGTCGACGGCGCGGACATTGCCTTCATAGACCTTACCGATTTTCTTTAGCTCTACCTTTGCCATTGAGGCCTCCCTATAGGGGTTATGTTAGTGGGCGTAAGTATAGACCCAGTCCTTTTATCAGTCAAACGGAAAACTTGTGGAAAACAAAGGTACCTATGCAATTATTTCTTTTTATATTATAGATTTAAACAATAGTTAAATAATTCCGATATTTTGTTAATATGTCCATACTTTCCAATAGGTACAATGCATTAATTCCTTCTAGAGGAAGCCCACGCATAGGCGACTATGCCAAAAGCGACGGCCGCGTTGAGCGAGCCCTTCGCCCCGAACATCGGTATGCTGACGATGCCACCGTCGCAGAGCCTCCGCGCCTCAGGGGAAACGCCCAGCTCCTCGGAGCCTATCACGACTATGCCTCGCGGCGAGAAGCGGAAGTCTCCGATCGGCGTTCCCCCGAGCTCCAAGGCGAAGACCGGCCCTTCCCCGGCGGCGCCCGCGTCCCTGAGAAACGAGAGTTCCTCTCGGCGCCAGGGCACGAGATCGACCGCGCCCATGGCGCTGCGCTCGGCCCGGGGATGGCGCGGATCGGCGCAATCGGGCGACAGGACGATCTCCTCGATACCGAAGGCCTCCGCAGTCCTGAATATCGTCCCGACGTTGAAGGGCGAGCGGAGGTCCTCGAGGTAAGCCCTCGTCCCGGCAGCCACGCGCCTGGCCCCGGTATCGGGCCTGCCCGTCGCCGGGTCGATGAGATCCCAATCGGCCGGCGCCTGGCCGGTCCGGGCGAGGAGCTCGTGCCGGAACGAGTCCAGGGCCCGGAGGAACTCGGCGGGCGTCAGCGCGCCTGTCGCGGCGGTAAGCGGCTCGGCCGCGCGGCGAGTCGACGGGAGCGCCTCCTCGTCGCCGGCCAGCAGCGCGGCCAGGCTGGAGGCGTAGCGGCGGAGCTCGACGGCATTCTCGGCCTCGGGACCGGCCATCAGTGTGCGCTCGATCTCCCCGAGCACGAGGGCCGCCTTCCGCAGCCTGTGCCTCGGCGAGAGCTTCGCGAGCTTGACGAGGGGAATCACGGGAGCGCGCCGGCGCCGCGGGGCGAGCTTCTAGAACGCGGTCTTGATGAAGTCGAAGACATCGTCGACCGAGGCCGCCCGCGGCAGGTAATTCATGAAATCGAGCTCGCGGGCGTCGCGGGCGCATTCGACCAGCCGGTCGAGCACGAGGTCGAAATCCTTGAGCCTCGACGGGATCTTGAGGAGCCCCAGTCTGGTGCGGAGCCACTCGACGGCCTTGGCCGCCGCCTCCTGGGGAGTCGACTCGACTGTATCCTCGCCGAAGATAGGCGCCAACGCGGCCATCTTCTCGAGCCGGCTCTTCGCCGCGACTTCCATCGAATACGGCAGGAGGATCGCGGCCAGGGCGGCCTTGGGAACGGGCCATCGGGCGTTGACGGCGAAGGCCACCGCGGTGCCGAGGCCCGGGGCGCTGATTCCCTGCCCCAAGGCGGCCAGGAACGAGCCCTTCCAGGCCTCGGCCCTCGCCGAGGGATCGTCGGGACGGGCGATGAGGCCATTCAGGGCCGCCGCGAGCGACGCGGCCGCCTTCTCGAGGAAGATGTCGCTCAGGAAGGTGGACTTCGAGGACACGTAGGCCTCGATCGCGCCCAAGAGGCCTTCGATGACGCAGGAGGCCGCGAGCTTCGGCGAGAGCGAGGCGGACAGTCCGGGATCGACGAGCACGGCGCCGGGCGCCGCGCCGGCCAGGCGGACGAGCCTGGCGCGACGGTCGCGGCCGTCGGTCAGGATAAAGCCGTCCTGGGTCATGAAGGGGTGGCGCAGCGAGGTCGGGATCTCGATAAGGGGAACGCCCTCGGTGCGGACGTCCGCGCCATCGAGGACGGAATCGAGGTCCGCGTCGCAGCCGGCCAGGGAGGCGACGGCCCGGCCGATCATGAGTGTCTTGACGCCGCCCAGAGAAATTACGAGGGGAGAGCGGGAGCCACGCGCCAGCCGGAGCGCGTCGTCGGCCGCCCGGCTCGAGGCCCGTTCAGATATCTCGTCGAAGATCAGAACCTGGATGCCTCGCTCCTCGAGCAGGGTTCTGACCCGATCGATGGCCTTGGGCTCGTAGAGGAGGGGATCGGCGACAAGCATGGCGCGGGGTTTGTCCTCGCCCGCGAGCTCTCCGGCGAGGAGGGGCAGCCTGAGGAGGGCGTCGGAGCCTATCCAGACCCTAGGCCGCACGTGGAAGCTGAAATCGGCCACTGGTCTCCTCTCAATGAAAAAGGCGGAAGTCTAGCTCCCGCCTCGATTTACCTGATTCAGAGCAAGGTTATCCGAGCAATTGGTCCATGATCCTGTCCGCGGTCATGGAAAGGACGGCGTCGTCGATGTACGAAGGATCGTTCATCTTGGCCTTGAGCTCGGCGATCCGGTCGGTCCTGAGGTCGGGAGCGGCCTTGGCCAGCTCGAGCGCGCGGAAAAGCTCGGACTTCTCGGAGGCGTCGGTGGAAATGGTAATTGAATCGCCGCCGCGAGCCTTGTCGGGCTTGCCGCCGGAGCTGGGCTTCTGTGGATCCCGGATCGGGTCCATGGAGTTCAGCCGGTCAATGGTCATCTCGCTCCCCTACCTTTCACCTGGATTATCGGCCTCTACCTATGAATAGTTTAAGCCAATTCCGAGCCCTCGACAAGGACCGCGAACTCGCCCTTGGCCTCGGCTCGGCCCCGGATCTCTTCGAGCACCTCGGATGCGGTCCCGGCGATGAACTCCTCGTGGACCTTGGTCATCTCCCTTCCGACGCAGACGCGCCTTCCCGGATTGGCCTGGGCCAGCTCTTCGAGGAGGGCGACGATCCTATGCGGAGATTCGTAGAGGATGAAGGACTCCGGCCGGGCCATCAGCTCGGCGACCCGCCTGCGCCTCTTGCCCGGCTTGGGCGACGGGAAGCCGTCGAATAGGAAGGAGCGGCCGCCCGAGCCCGCGGCGGACACGAGGGCGGCGAAGGCGGAGGGCCCCGGCAGGGGCGTCACGGCGTGCCCCGCCTCCCTGGCCTTGCGGGCGAGGAGGGCTCCCGGGTCCGAGAGGCCGGGCGTGCCCGCGTCGCTGCAATACGCGACGGTCTTGCCCTCGGCCAGGAGGCCGAGGATCCTCGAGGCGCCTCGCTCCTCGTCGTTCGCGTGGTACGAGAGGAGTTGCTTGCCGATCCCGAAGTGGCTGAGCAGCTTGATCGTATGCCGCGTGTCCTCGCAGGCGATCGCGTCGGCCGTCCTCAAGGCGTCGAGGGCCCGGAGCGTTATGTCGCCGAGGTTCCCGATCGGCGTGGCCACCATGAGGAGCGTTCCCATGGCCGCGAGTATGGGTCCGCGCGCCGGGAGGGTCAAGGACGAAGGGCCCTCGAAGTAAACGATGGCCCTTTCGCGTCGGCATGGTTATACTGGACCGAGTGGATATCGTATTCGCGACGCTCGCCGCGGCGGCCTTCCTCGCGGCCCTCGTGCTGTTCCTTGGCCGCGTCGGCGCTTTCGCGAGAAAACGGCGCGCCGGCTTCGTGAAGGCGCGCGGCTCCCGCCCTGGCCGGGCGGCAGGCGCGACGAGCGCCAGGACCTGCCCCCTCTGCTCGTCCGCGCTCGAGGGCGGGGAGCGCGTCAAGTCGAAGCTCTTCCCGGGCAAGGGCGACAGGATCATGCACATTTTCGGCTGCCCCCGCTGCTGGCCGGCGACGCCCTCGGCCCCGAGGATATGCCCGGTCTGCGGCCGCGAGATCGGCCGCGAGGGCTGGGCCGTCGCCCGCTACTTCGAGCGCCGGGGCGGGAGCGGCGGAGGGAAGATGGCCCACGTCCACGTGCTGGGCTGCACGGAGTGCCGCAAGTGAATCCCTTCGACCAGGGCACGCCGCCTCTCGAGGGATCGCAGGTCAGGAAATACCTCTTTCTCCTCCTTTTTCTGACGCTCTTCGTCCTGGTCGCCAGGCTCCTCTATCCCTTCCTCACCGTGATCCTCTGGTCGGGGCTCATCTACGCGATGCTGAGCGGCGTCTACGACCGCGCCGCGAGCCGCCGCAACGGGAGCGAGCGCGGCGGCTTCGCCAGGACCATCCTGGCCGGGGCCTTCGCCCTGTGCGCCGTCATCCTCTTCGTGGTGCCGACGCTCCTCCTGGCCTGGGCCGTGGTGAGGCAGGTCAGCGAGCTGGCGGGGAGCGTCATGGACACGCTCAACAGGAACCCCGAGATCCTCGACCTCTCTCCCAAGAGCGCGTTAGGCGGCTTTATCTACTCGTTCAGCGGGGGCCAGGTCGACTTGAGCGGCGTTCACCTGGTCGACGAGGTCAAGAGGTTCGTCGCGGGCAGGTCGAGCGGCATAATCGGGTTCTCGGGGGCGCTCATCAAGGACGCCGCGTCGATCCTCGTCAACCTCGCCTTCATGGTGTTCACGCTCTACTTCTTCTTCGCGGACGGCAAGTACCTCATGCGCACCTTCATCGGCGCCATCCCGATCGAGCGAGCTTACACGACGATCTTCATCCGCAAGTTCAAGGAGGCGGGCAAGCAGCTGCTGCTCGGCAACTTCCTGGTCGGTCTCTTCCAGGGAACGATGATGCTGATCATCGGCCTCGCCTTCGGCGTCAAAGGCTACCTGGTCTTCGCCGCGCTCACGGTCATCGCGTCCTTCATCCCGATGGTGGGGACCTCGCTCGTCTGGATCCCCATTTCCCTGGGCATGGCGCTCAATGGCGAGATCGGCAGGGCCGCCCTCTTCTTCGTCCTGTCCGCGGTGTGCGTCGCCATGCTGGACAACTTCATCAGGCCGGTGCTCCTCCACGAGCGCCTGAAGATCCACCCGCTGCTCATCTTCTTCGCCATCCTCGGAGGCGTCTCGATCTTCGGCTTCAACGGGATCGTCCTCGGGCCCCTCGTCCTCATCCTCTTCTTCTCCGCGCTCGAACTCTACGAGGGCTTCGACGACGCCGACGGCAAGCGGACGCACCGCAGGAGAAAAGAGGACATCGAGGCGGACGGGGAAAAGGCCGCGGGAAAGGATCAGATTCCTAAGTCGTCGAGGTAGCGGTCGGCGATCTCGAGATTGCCGGCGGTCCTGCCGAGCTTCCGCTCGGGCCTGAGCGATCCGTGGAAGTCCGAGCCCGCGGTGACGAGGAAGCCGCGCTCCCGCGCCATGCGCTCGAGGCGCCGGCACTGGCCGACCTTGGCCGCCGGATGGTAGGCCTCCACGCCGTCGATCCCGATCTCCTTCCACTCGTCCATGATCGAGGCGAGCCTTCCCCAGGACACGAAGAGCGACAGGGGGTGCGCGGCGACCACGAGCGCGCCCGACCCCTTGACCAGGCGGATCGCCTCGGGGAGCTCGAGGCAGCCCTTGGGCTCGTACCAGGGTCGACCCTTCCCGAGGTAGCGGTCGAAGGCCTCCTGCCTGGTCCTGACCGCCTTGCGCGAGACGAGGAGGGCCGCGATGTGCGGCCTTCCCGCCGCGCCGCCGCCCGCGGCCTCCCGGAGCTCCTCCATGGAGAGATCGATCCCGGCCGAGCGCGCCCGCTCGAGTATCCGTCGGTTTCGCTCATCGCGCGCGCGGGACAGCCCCGCCGCGGCGGCCGCGAGCTCGCCGTCAGCGTCGCCGATCCCGAGACCGAGGAGGTGGAACTCCCCCGGATCGAAGGCGATCTCGATCTCGATCCCGCGGATGAAGCGCAGGTCCGGCCGGCCGGCCGACGCGGCTTCGGCCTCGGCGAGGCCGCCCAACGTGTCATGGTCGGTGAGCGCCAGGGCCTTGAGGCCGCGCTCGGAGGCGAGGGCCACGAGCTGGGACGGCGAGAGGCTGCCGTCGCTCGCCGAGGAATGGGTATGGAGGTCTATCATCGCCCGGGCCTTTCGGGGCCGGGCCGACGAGGCTCGATGGTCGGCGCGATCTCTCCGCGCGCGCCGAATGCCCGAACCGGTAGCCCGGAGGCCTCGCTCATCTCGGCGGCCAGCTCGGCGAGGCGGCCGTCGGACAGGGCGGCGCAACCGCCGCCGGGCGTCGGGCGCGCGAAGGTGTAGGCCTGGACGCCTGAGAGGCGCGCGCCGCCGGATGCAAGCGAGGCCAGGAGCTCGCCCAGCTCGCGCGCGTCGCGTATCGACGGGACGCGGCCGGGAATATCGCAGAGCATAGTCTGTATCGTGATCGAACGCTTCCTCGCGAAGAGGAGGATGCCCTCGGCGACGCGTTCCAGCGAGAGCGCGGAACCCGACATGAGGCGAAAGAGCTCCTCGCTCCCCGCGTCGAGCTTGGCCCATATCTCGAGACCAACCTCGTCGACCGCGCGCTCGAGGACCGCGGAGGCCGCGGGATCGAGGAAGCCCGTCGAGTTCGTGATGAGGACGAGTTTGGCGCCGCCGAGCAGCGTCGGCCTCGCGCGTCGCGCGCGGTCGCAGGCCGCGATCGCGGCCTCGAGGCTCGGAGAGAGGGTGGGCTCACCCTCGCCGGAGAGACAGAGGTCGCGCACGGGTTCGGGGGCCCACTCGGCCGCCCATGCCCGGTCGAAGAAGTCAGCGAGCTCGGCCTCGAGGCGCGCTATCGAGATGGGATCAGCCGCGTCTCGGATCGGGCTCGCCCCCTTGTCCCCGGGCCGCTCCTCGCTCGGACGCGCGCTTGCGCTGAAGACCTCGCAGTAGGGGCAATCGAAGGAGCAGGCTTTCCCCGCCGGGAAGAGGTTGACGCCTATCGAGAGCCCGCCCGAGCGGCGCGAGAGCACGGGATAGACGAGCGGCGCCCCGGCCGCCCCGCCGGGGCCTTCCGTCGCGATGCTCGGCCGCGGCCGACGCTCCTCATCCATGGCGAGATAGTAGCGGCGCGGGCGGAGGAGGGGCAATACCGCGATGCGGGAGCATCAGGCCCTCGCCTTCCGGTACCAGGCGCCGCTCCTCAGCCTGAGGCCGAAGAGGACGGACCTCGCGATCCAGTCGACGAACATGGCGAGCCATACGCCGAGGACGCCGAGGCCCGCGGGCAGGGCGAGGACGTAGCCGAGCGACACGCGGAGGATCCACATGCTCGCCATGGAGACCACCATGGAGAAGCGGACGTCGCCCGCGCCCCTGAAGCCGGCGGGAAGGATGAACGAGGGCGACCAGACGAGCGGTAGCGCGATGAACATCGCGAGGAGGAGATCCTTCGTGATGGCCGCGACCGCGGAGTCCTTCGTGTAGATCCCGATCAGGGCCGGCGCGAGGGGAATGCCGATCGCGCTCGCCGCGAGGAGGGCGAGCGCCGAAAGGCAGGTGGCGACGACGATGTTCCGGCGCGCCGACTGCGGGTCCCCCCGCCCGACCGATTGGCCCACGAGGGTCGTCGCCGCGATGCCGAGGCTCGTGGACGGTATCTGAAGGAAGGAAGCGAGGGACATGCCGATGAAGTTCGCGGCGATCGCGTCGGTCCCGAGGGACACGATGTAGGTCTGGGCGAGCAGCTTCCCTCCGTTGAAGGCGATGTTCTCGACGGCGGAGGGAAGGCCGACGGCGAAGATTCCGCGGAGGACTCTCGCGTCCGGCCGGAACGCAGCGAGCGACTTCAGCCGGATGACGCAGGCGGGCCTGGCCAGCACGATCGCATAGAGTATCGCGCCGAAGGCCCGCGCTATCGAGATGCCCGCGGCCGCGCCCTCGATGCCCAGGGAGGGCACGCGCGCGAAGCCCAGGTCGAGGCCGAAGATGAGCAGAGCGCTTGCGCCGACGTTCGCGACGCCCATGGAGACGTTGACCCGCATAGGAGTCCGCGAGTCCCCGGCCCCGCGCAGGGCGCCCGAGGAGGCGAGCGCGGCGCCGAGGAAGGGATAACCCAGGGCAGTGATGCGGAGGTACGCGGCCGCGCCCGCGGAGACCGAGGCCTCGGCCCCGGGATAGAGGAGCCCGATTATCTGATCAGCGAAGGCCGCGGCCAGGAGCCCTACGACCGCGGCGATCGCGACCGCGGAGGTCGCGGCCTGGGCCGCGGCTCGCGCGGCGGCGGCGCGATCTCCCCTTCCCCAGGATTGGGCGACCAGTACCGTGCCTCCGACCGCGAGGGCGCTGAAGAAGCCGATGATCACCCAGTTGATGGCGTCGACCATGCCGATGGCGGACGCAGCCTCCTTCCCGATGTTGCTGGCCATGGCGGCGTTCACCACGTTCATGCTCACGATGATGGCCTGCTCCGCGAGGATGGGAAGCGTCAGGGGGAGGATATCGCCGATAGCCGAGGAGAATCTGGGAGGCACCGGGACGAGTATAGCGGAAGGAGGGGAAAAGGTCAGGGCTACGGAAGAGGCGGCGCGCCTGGGGAAGACTGACGAGTCGGCAACATGCCGATCGGCGCCGCCGGGAGCGCTCGGCGTCCCGGCGGCGGAAGGGTTTCGGGCCTCGTTACATCCCGAGGTGCTTCATGAGCTCGTAGATGACGAAGGCGGGCCATACGAGGGCCTTGAGGAAGCCCAGGATCCCCGCCCAGAACGTCGCCGCGTGGCCGATGTAGTAGACGGCCGCGCCGATCATCGCGAGGCCGTAGACCCCGCCCGACGCCGCGCCGCCGGCTTTCACTTCGTTCGCCATGTTTCCCTCCTTGCGCGAATTCAAAGAGCCGCGCATACGCGCGCGCCCGCGGATAATATACATCGGCGGCCGCCCCAGGCAAAATGCCGACGGCGCTCGGCCTGGCCCGACCCAGCCCGTCCCGTCGCTTCCCGGCTTGCCCGGCCGGCCGGCCTCCCCTATTATCATATCAATGCCGATCAGCCTCCCCCTCACCGACCCGGCGGGGATCTTCTCCGTCGTGCTCGCGATCATGCTCGTCGCGCCCTTCCTCGCCGAGCGCATCCGCCTGCCCGGCATCGTCGGCCTCGCGCTCGCGGGAGTGCTCGTCGGGCCGAACGCGCTGAACCTCATCGCCCGCGACTCGACGATCGAGTTCCTCGGAAGCATCGGTCTCATGTACGTCTTCTTCGTCGCGGGCGTCGAGATCGACCTGTCGCAGCTCCGCAGGGAGAAGGGAAGCACTCTCGTCTTCTACGCCTTCACCTTCGGCCTCCCCTTCGCCGTCGGCATGGCGTCGGGCGTCTCAATCTTCCGCATGGGACTCCTCTCGGCCCTGCTCTTCGGCTGCGTCTTCTCGTCCTATACCCTCATCTCGTACCCGATCGTCTCCAAGCTCGGCCTGACGCGCCAGAGGTCGGCGGTGGCCGCCGTCAGCGCCGTCATCCTGACGGACACGACGACGATGCTGATACTCGGCGCGGTCGCCCGCGCGTCGCGCGGCGGCGAGAGCTGGCTCGATTGGGCGCGCATGGTCGGCGCCATCGCGGCCTGGGCGGTCGGCTGCGTCCTCGTCGTCCCGCGCGCGGCCGACCTCTTCTTCAAGAAGGTCAAGCCCGACGGCACGATCGAATTCGTCTTCGCGTTGGCGCTCGTCTTCATCTGCGCCTTCACCTCGCGGCTCGCGGGGCTCGAGCCGATCATAGGCGCCTTCGTGGCCGGCCTCCTCCTCAACCGCTTCATCCCGGAGGCGGGCGTCCTCATGAACCGCGTGCGCTTCGCCGGCGACTCGCTGTTCATACCCTTCTTCATGGTCTACATAGGCGTGCTCGCCGACCCGGGGGCCCTCGTCGCCCGGCCGTCGACCATCATCCTCGCGCTCGCGATGGTCGCGCTCAACATCGCCTCGAAGTGGCTCGCCGCCGAGGGCGCTGGCCGAGTCCTGGGCTACTCCAGGCACGAGCGCGGGCTGCTCTTCGGCCTCTCGGTCAACCACGCGGCGGCCGTGCTCGCCGCTGCCCTCGTCGGCTTCAAGCTGGGCCTCTTCGACCAGGCCGTGCTGAACGGCGCGATCTTCCTCATCATCGCGAGCTGCTTCATCGGGCCCATGGCCACGCAGCGCGCCGGCAAGGCCCTGGCCTCGTCCTGCGAGGACAGACCGTCGGGGCCGGACCGGTCCCTCGAGCGCATCCTCGTGGCGATCTCCAACCCGGTCTCGATACGCGACCTCCTCGACCTCTCCTTCCTCCTCCGCGGCCGGCGGAGCGAGGAGCCGGTCTACCCCCTCGCCGTGGTCCGCGAGACGTCGAGCACCGGCCTCGAGATCGCCAAAGCCGAGAACCACCTCGCGCAGGCGGTCGTCCAGGGCGTCTCGGCGGGAGTGCCGGTCATCCCCTCCACGAGGGTTTCGGTCAACGTGTCCGAGGGCATCCTGCAGGCCGCGCTCGAGGATCGCGTCGGCGCCATCGTCATCGGCTGGAACAGGGCGCCCAAGCTGTCCCACGCGTTCTTCGGCTCGGTCATCGAGCAGGTCATCCTCGGCGCGAAGGAGCTCGTCGTCGTCGCCAGGCTCGCGGGGCCGATGAACAACGTGGCGACCGTGTCGCTCGTGGTGCCGCCCCTCGTCGAGCGCCATCCCGGCTTCCGCCGCGGCCTCGCCCTCCTGTCGAACCTCGTCTCGCAGAAGGGCGCTCGGCTCGTCGTCTACGCGCAGAGGCCTCACGGCCCCGCGGTCAGGGAGGCCCTCCTCGGAGTCAGGGGCCGCGCGCACGGCCAGGTGATCGAGCTGGACTCGTGGAAGTCCTACGGGCTCCCTCCGGGGCCGGTCCCGGGACAGGGCCAGGCCTTCGCGCTCTTCAGCGCCCGCCCGGGCGAGGCCGCCTGGCATCCCGCCGCGGAGAAGCTGCCCCACCGCCTCGGCGAGCAGAGGCCCGACCTCACGCTCCTCCTCTTCTACCTTCCCGGCGGCGACTCGGAGCTCCAGGCCCCCGAGCCTGAGATGCGCGCCGAGGGCCGTCCCGAGGGGGACCTCTTCTCGCGCGCCCTCGCCGAGGGCCGGGTCATACCACGGCTCGAGGGTGCGGCGATCAACGACGCCGTGCGCGAGCTCCTTCGCTGCTCCTTCCCCGACGACCGGAAGACGCTGTCGAGGCTCGTCGCCCTCTACACGGAGATCGCGCAGAAGCAGCCGATCGAGCTGTCGCCCGGCGTCCTCCTCCTGCACGCGCACGTCGATGAAGCCTCCGTGCCCCTCGTCTTCTTCGGCGCGAGGCCCGAGGGCCTGCGGCTCCTCTCGCTCGAGTCCCCGGCCCGCCTGGTCGTCCTCCTCTGCGCGCCCGCCTCGCAGAGCCCCGAGGCCCACCTGAAGACGTTGGGCGAAATAGCTACCCTGCTCAAGGGCGACCGCGTTGCCAAGGCCCTCGGCCTCGACGAGTCGGACTGCTGATGAAGAGGATCGCGAGCGCGTGCCTCCTGGGCATCGAGTGCGACTGGGCCGCGCGGAGCCGCAGCTCGCCCGCCCTCGTAGAGGAGTTCCTCCGCGGCGGGATCTTCCCGGTCTGTCCCGAGGTCCTCGGGGGCATGGGCGCGCCCCGCGCTCCCGCGGAGATCCGCGGCGGCGACGGCGCCGACGTCCTCGACGGGAAGGCGAGGATCGTCGACCGCGACGGCGCCGACGTCACGGAGCGCTTCATCGAGGGCGCCGCCGCGACGCTCCGGATAGCCCGCGCGGTCGGCGCCGAAGAAGCGCTCCTGAAGGAACGCAGTCCCTCCTGCGGCTGCGGCCGGATCTACGACGGGACCTTCTCGAAAGCGCTGAGGGAAGGCGACGGCGTGGCGGCGGCCCTGCTCAGGCGCGCCGGTATCCGAGTCGTCGGCGTCTCGCTCGACTGACCTCCATCCCCCATAAACAGAAAAAGGGCGGCCCTCGCGAGGGCCGCCCCGTCTTCTTAAGGCCACGCGATTACTGCAGCGCCGCCTTGATCAGGATGAACTCGACGCGCCGGTTCTTCCACCGATTCTGCGAGTCCTTGAAGTCGACGACGGGCGCGCTCGATCCCCTGCCCGTGGTGGACAGCCTGCGCGCGTCGACGCCGTTCTCGGTCAGGAGCTTCTTGACCAGCTCGGCCCTGCCCGTGGACAGGGGAATGAGCTCCCTCGTCTCCTCGCTGGAAATGGCCGCCGCGCTGTAGCCGCCGATCTTGCCCTCGCTGTTCGCGTGGCCCTCAATGAGGATGCTGTAGTCGCGGAACTTGTTCAGGATCTGCGCGATGCGCTTGATGACCTTCGCGTTATTGTCGACGATCGCGGCGTCGAGGCCGTTGAAGTCCGCGCCGTTGGGCCGGAACACGATGGAGGGCACCTTGATCTTGAGCCTGTCGCCGTCGCGAATGACCAGGACGTCGACCGAGATCTCGCCCTCGACCTTGGCCGAGTTGCCCAGGGAGTCGCGCACCGTGAACACGAAAGGATAGTCGGTCGCGGACTCGACGAGCTCGCCGCGGTCGGACCTTCCGTCCCAGACGATGGTCTTCGTCGGCGCGCCGGTGCCGCCCCAGGATTTGAAGACGCGCTCGGCGGGCTTGGCGTCGGGCTTCGCGCCCTCGACAACCGCGAGCTCGCGGATCTCGAACTTCCACTCGGCGATCTCGCTCGGGCCGGATACCGACAGACCGATGGAGAGGTCGTCGTTGTAGCCGTCGTTGTCCGGGCTGAAGATGTCGGGCGTCAGGCTGACCTCGGCCTTCGGGCCTTCGACGCTGACGAAGATCTTGCCGGTCCGGGCCTCGGCGACGTCGCCCTTCTTGTAGCTGACCGTGAAGGCGCCGACGAAGTCGCCCTGGGCGACGACGCCCGAGGCGTCGCGGCCGTCCCACACGATCTTGTTGGGGACCTCGTTGCCCGTCCCGTCGAAGACGCTCCGCTCCTTGCCGCTCGCGTCGAGGATCGCGAAGCGCCAGGACTCGATGCCCTCGCGGAGCTTCACGATCAGGGAGAAGCTGACGTTGTCCTTGTAGCCGTCGCCGTTGGGCGAGATCGCGGTCTCGGACGCGGTGACGAAGACCTGCACCGCGCGCTGGTCCACGACGACGGAGGGCACGGCCTGGCTCCCCTTGTTGCCGGCCGCGTCCGTCGAGACGACCTCGTAGCGATACGAACCGTCGGCGACCTTGTTGCCGGCCTCGTCGGTGCCGTCCCAGACGAAGTCCGAGACCTGAGCCTTCCAGGACCAGGTCCGCACCGCCTTGCCGTCCACGCCCGTGAGCGAGCCGGTCCAGTCGTCGCCGGGGACCGACTTCTGCGAGAACTTCACGACCTTGATCTTGCTGCCCTCGGTCGGGGAAAAGAGGAGGGGACTCGCGCTGAGCGTGACCGAAGGCGCGACCGTGTCGATCACGAAGCCCGGCGTGGCCGCGTCGGCCGAGTCGCCGTTGAGATAGGAGACCGAAAGACGCGCGGCGTAGCGGCCGTCCGGCGCCTTCGCCTTGTTGTCGCCCGTGCCGTCCCAGACGAAGCTGTCGGGCACGCCCTTGTTGTCCTTCCAGACCTTGACCGCGGAGCCGGGCGCGATGCCGGGCGCGTCGAGGGCGGTGATCGCGAGCTGGTAGGAGCGCACCTTGTCGTTCGAGGCCACCTGGGCCGTGAGGGTCAGCCTATCCTTGGCGCTGCCGGGCTTCGGGCTGAAGGCCTTGAGGTCGGAGAGGAGTCGCACCGCTTTCTTGGCGGTGTCGACCGAGACGCTGACCGGCGCGCTGGCGTAGGAGTTGCCCGCGCTGTCGAGGGCCTTGAGCCTGAAGGAGTACGTGCCGTCGGGCACGGCCTTGCCGGACTCGTTCGTCCCGTCCCACGCGATCTCGGCGTCGGGCCTGGGCGACGAGGAGAAGGTCTTGACCACCGCGCCGTCGGCGCCGGCGATCTCGCTGGTCCACTTCGCGTCCTTGGTGCCCTTCTGCGAGAAGCGGACCGTGTCCTGGCCCTCGGCTCCCGCCGGGTTGAAGGCGGCCCTGTCGGCGCTCACGGTGCCGTTGGGCGCGGTGAGGTCGAGGAGGAACGAGGGCGACGAGGCCTTGGGATTATGGCCGTTGAGGTAAGTCACGGAGAGGACGGCCTGATAGGCGCCCTCGGGAAGGGTCTTGAGCGAGTCGTCGCGGCCATCGAAGGCGACCTCCGCCTTGAGCGAGGCCGCGTCCTTGCCGGAGGTCGACCAGACCTCGCGCTTGGCCTTGTCCTGGACCGAGAGCTTCCAGCCCACGACGCCGGTCTTGGTCTGCACGTTCGGGACGAGGTTGACGACGTCCTTGACTTTGTCGCCGTTCGGGCTGAAGGCGGAGATGTCGATGGCGAGGCTGATGACGGGCTGGGTGGTGTTGACGAGGATGTTCTCGATCTTCTTGGTCGTCGCGTTGCCGGCGCGATCGGTCGCGCTCATCGCGAACGAGTACACGCCGTCGGGCACGATCTTGCCGTCGTCGGCCTTGCCGTCCCAGGCCCAGTCCGCCGGGGCCTTGTCCTTGAACTCGACGGTCCTGACCGCCTTGCCGGAGGCGTCGAAGATCTGGGCCTTCCAGCCGTCCTCGACAGAGCCGGACATCTTGAAGAGGAGGGTGTCCTTGTTGCCGTCCCCGTCGGGGCTGAAGATCGCCGGGCTCTCGACGACCGAGAGCTGGAGCGCCGGAACAGTATTGTCGATCACGACCGGGAAGGGGCCGACCGATCCGCGGTTGCCGTTGTCGTCGACGGCCTCGATCGTGGCCGTGTACTTGCCGTCGGGGACGAGCTGGCCGGAGTCGGCCACGCCGTTCCACACGAGCTTCTCCGGGACCGCGATGCCCTTCTTGACGTAGACGAGCCTGTCCCAGAATCCCTCGAGGCCCTGGGTCTCGGGGCGGGACTCCTTGTTCAGGATCTTGCGGACGACCTCGCCCTTCTCGTCGGTGATCGTGAAGGTCCAGCCGACGACGTAGCGCTGGTCGGAGATGGAGACGGGGATGTCGAGCGTGTCCTTCGAGCCGTCGCTGTTGGGCGAGATGTAGGCCGGGCCCCAGGAGGTCGCGGGGAACTCGGCCTTGATCTCGGGCGCCTCTTTGTCCACGAGGCCGAGCGAGATCGACGCGCCGAGGCCTATGCCCCAGATATCGCCGTAGAGCTTGGACGCGGACGCCGTCGGCTTGAGCTCCATCCTGTCGGAGCCGGGGCCGGCGGAGGCCTGCTTGCGCGACAGCGGGATGACGGCCGAGATGCCGAAGGAGGGCATGAAGCTGCGGTCCGTCCCGTTCGCGAGCTCGAGGAGCGAGCTGCCCCACGAGGCGCGGAAGCTCAGGTTGTCCCTGAAGGTCAGCGCGGTCGAGAAGCCGAAGCAGAAATCGGAGAAGGTCGGCATCGAGAGGTCGGTCCCGACCGAGAGCTTGGCGAAGGAGGTGCTGATGAGGTTGCCGCGCGCGCCCGCGGAGAGCGTGAAGGGCGGCGTATACGCCGTCGCGGCGTTGCCGAAGGACCCGGTCGCCGGGGCCGGGGTCTCATAGCCCTTGCCCATGTTCGCCATGACGACGCCCCAGGTGAAGTCCTTGAAGGGACCGAGGTCGCCCGCCTTGGCGAGCACCCCGAGGTCGAGGCCAAGCCCCCATCCGAATCCGTCGTTGGTCCCCAGGAGTCCGCTGACGCCCGCGCCGACGAAGAAATTCGGAAACACGTCCTTCGCAATGCCTGCCCTCAGGTCCACGATAGTCCCCAGGGGCAGGTCCGTCATGGTCTCGGGGGTATATATGAAGCGGGCGCCGAAGTCCCATACCGCGTAGGGCTTGGGCAGGGAGTATCCGACGGCGATGGCGCTTCCCCAGCCCTGCTCGCCGAAGTCGGTCAACGCGACGTATCCAAGATCGAGGACGGGACGCTGCTGGGCGGCGGATGCCGCCGGATTCAATCGGTCTGCCCAGGGCGCGTCGACCGCGGTCACGGTGAAGCCCGCGGACAGGGCCTGCGGCGAGCTCAGCGTCGGGAGGAGGACGCCGCCGGCCGGCGGATCATAGGCGAAAGCCTGGATCGCCGCCGTCGCCGCGAACGCGACCGCGAGTGCTCGCTTACCGATGTCCCACATCATTGCCTCCTGATACGAGTAAGGCCGGATGGGCCTCTATGATGGGCTATCCTCTCCGGGGGAAGAGGATCGCAGTATAGGATATCTCCATTAAACCGCGGATACTACCGCCCGTGACGAATAATTACTGGTAAATAATGACCATCGGACTCGGGTTCAGAGCGAGCACCTGGGCGGGAGTGAGCAGAGGCTCATCAAAGCCTGCGCCCTCGAACTCGCTCTTGAAAAAGAGCTTAAATCCCTTGAGTGGAATATTATTTGCTTTCGAGTTAAAGGAATACGCGCCTCTCTTCAGATCGGGGGGGCCAAACCCGTCCGAAGTATGGACGAGGAGCACGCCATCGAAGTCGGCGCGGACCTTTTCGCGCTCAGCGATCATTTTCGAGTTGAACTGATGGACGACCAGCATCTTCGACCCGGGGATGCCCTCATCTTCCATATATTGCTTCACAAGGGCCTGCGCCTCGTTCAGCTCGTCGGCGCTGATGGCGCCGATCTCCTTCATGGGCGAGGTCGTCCTCCACTCGGGATCGAGGGCGATGTGCGCGTTCGGATACTTCAGCCAGGGCAGGAGGCGCTTGACCGCGGCCTCCACGCCGTACTTGCCGATCTGGTGGTCGACGAATACGAGCATGCCCTGGCTGCGCGCGTAGTCGATGTATTCTTCGACGACCGAGTCCTTGAGGTAGCCGATCTCGCCCTCGGGCCAGCAGGTGCCGTAGATCAGGTAGAAGGCGGGCACGACTCCGAGGTCGCCGTTGGCCTCGTCGTACTGATCGGCATAGTGCCTGATCATGGCGGCGAGCTCCTCTTTGGGATAGAGGCCCAGGATGCCCATGCGCCTCGAATTCGGATGACCGTAGAAAGCGACTACCTGATCGTTGCCGGGGATCGGACGCTGGAACGCCTTCGCGTCCATCCGCGCGGCGAGGAGCGCCGCGTCGGGGACGTCGGAGACCGCCGTCGGCACGGGCCTCGTCGGATCGAAGAGCGAGGGGAAGCGGGGCTGGTCCCTTCCGGCGGCCGCGAAGGCCGAGCTTTCAAGGGCCGCGGTCATCGAGGCCGCCACGACCGCGGGGCGCTCGGACGCAGGACGCTCGGCCGCGCTTCCCGCGGTAACGACGGTCCCCGCGTAGACCGCCGCCCCCAGGGCGAGCGCGCAGCCCGAGGCGCCAAAGGCGAGGAAGAGGGCGGGGAGGGACGAGAGACGCGTAGGCGGCATGGCCAGGAACTCCGGATCATCGAATTGCGATTCGACTTCGAATATCGGCCTCAGAGAGGCGAATCTCAAGAGCGCGGATTGAAGGGCGCGGCGAGCGCCGCCGACAATACAAGGAGGATGAAACGGGACAATCGCGCGTATCGCTCCCGGCGGGGCAGCCGGGCACGGGCGCCGCTACTCGCCGCGCTCGTCGCCTCGATCGCCGCGGCCTCCGCCGCTCAGGCGGCGAGCGCCCCTCCCCCTCTACCCGGCGATCGGCCCATAGAGCGCATCCCTGAAAGCGCCGATCTCCGAGCGAAGTACTGGAACGGCTTCTTCGCCGCGCCGCTCGGCGCCTTGGCCTCGCGCTCTCCGTCCGTCGTCTCGAACGACCAAGGCTCCTTCAGGCTCAGCTACGAGAGGGACGGGGCCTACCACTACGCCGTCATCGCGGCCGTCGCCCCGGGCTCGCCGGCGGGCCGGGAGCCTCCGCTCTACGCGCAGGGCACGTGGATCCTGAAGCGCTCGCCCTATGACGGGGCTCCCCTCCAAGCCAAGGTCTTCCTCCGCGGGGATCCAGGCACCTTCCTGCGCATCTATCCGGACGGAGACAGGAGCGCGATGGACGTCGTCGTCTACGGCGGAGTCCTCAACGAGAAGGTCCCCCTCCCCGTCCCCTTCGAGCGGGCATTCACGTCGACCCTGTCCGACATCGCGGCATGGAGCCGCGACGTCGTCGAGTGGGGACTCTTCTCCCCGAAGCCGGGACTGTACCGCGATGTCCGCTCTTTCGCGGAGACGACGAGATCGCGCCTCGGCGGCCTGCGCTACGCCTACGATGGCGCCCTCGACTCGAGCGGCGCGCCCGTCCTCATAGCGACCGGCGAGAGACAGATCGGCGAGACGGGCCTGAATTGCTCGGGCTTCGCGAAATGGGTGGTCGACGGCTTCTACGGGCCGCTCGCCGGGCGGCTCCTCGATCCGCTCGCGATGGCCAGGAAGCGCCTCGACGAGCGCGTCACGGACGCCGCCGGCCCCTACGAGGCCGACCTCGATCCCTTCTTCGGCCTCGACTGGACGCGGAACCTCGCCGTCGCGCTCCTGGACGCGCGGTATCCGTCCAGGAAGCACGCGATCGAGGAGGTCGACGTCAGGATCTCGCCCTTCGCGATGATCGCCGGCAAGGGCGGGCTCGGGACCCCGGCGGCCGTCAACGGCAGCGTGAGCTACTCGCCTTACGCGGCCTACCAGGACGGGCTGGGCTACCGGGCCGACGGGCTCAAGGCGCTCCTGTACGTCCTGGCCCTCCGCGAGCCGGGGAACGTCTACCTCGCGAGCGTCTCGCGGAAGAGCGGCGGCGCGATCCCCGGACTCTCGCGGCATTACCACGTGGCGGTGCTCGCTCCCTACTTCGAGGAGTCGGGCGAGTTCAAGGTCGCGGCCTTCGAGAGCGACGTCGAGACGAGCGTCGAGAGGATCATGGCGCGCCTGCCGAAGGACTACGTGCACCTCGTCCGCCTGAAGGCCGACCGCGCCTACGATCCGCCCTCGTTGCCGGACTAGTCTCCCGAGTGGCATAATCCAGTCGATGCGAATCCGCTTTCTCGGGACTGGAACGAGCTCCGGGGTGCCCGTCGTGGGCTGCCCGTGCCCGGTCTGCCGCTCGAGCGCCCCCCGCGATGCGCGATACCGGACGTCCCTGCTGATCGAGTCGGAGGGCGCGACGGTCGTGATCGACGCGGGGCCGGAGTTCCGGCTCCAGGCGCTGCGCGCGGGCCTTTCGCGGCTCGACGCCCTCTTCCTGACGCACGCGCACGCCGATCACGTGAACGGCCTCGACGACGTGCGCCCGCTCACCAGGGAGCGCGAGCTCCCGGTCTACGGCGACGCCGGGACCCTCGCGGAGGTCCGCGAGCGCTTCGCCTACATCTTCCGCGACACGCAGGAAGGGGGCGGCAAGCCGCGCGTCGTCTTCAGGGAGGCCGCGGGGCCCGTGCGAGTCGGCGACCTCGAGCTCGTACCCGTGCCCGTCGCGCACGGAGAGCTGACGATACTCGGCTGGAGGACGGGCCGCCTCGCCTACGTGACCGACGCCTCGCGGATCCCCGAGACCTCGTTCGCCCTCCTCGCGGGCGTCGAGACGCTCGTCATAAACGGCCTCCGGCGCAAGCCGCACTCGACCCATTTCAGCATCGACCAGGCGCTCGATGCGGCGAGGAGGATCGGGGCGCGGGAGACCTGGCTCGTCCACATGAACCACGAGAGCACGCACGCCGCCCTCGAAGAGTACTGCTCGGCGCGCGGCGCCGACGTGGGGGCCCGGCCGGCCTGGGACGGCCTCGAGCTGGAAGCATGAGAAAACCGCCCGAGCGGGCCGCGGAGCCGAGCCTCGCCGCCGTCCAGCGCGCCTTCGACGAGCTCGCCGACTCCGGCGCAGGCCCGCGCGACCTCGAGCGCTTCATCGTCGACGTCTTCGTGGAGCGGAACCGCACGATCCGCGACGCGGACTTCAGGCTCCTCAATCCCGCGACCGTGGCCGACGACTACTTGAGGCCGCGGCGCGACCTCTACTGCTTCGCGGTCGTCAACTGGGTAAGGAGAATCTTCATCCCCTCCCTCAAGGGCCGCGTGGCGGAGGGCATGCTCGTGTTCGGGCTGGGCCGGCTCTTCTCGGCCTACAACGACATGGGCGTCCAGGACTGCACCGACGCCGACATCAACGTCGTCGTGGACGACTCGCTCGGCGCCTCCGATCGCGCGTACCTGTCGGGAAAGCTGAAGGAGCTGAAGCGCGACCTGTACGACCGCTTCGCGATCGTGCTCGACCTCGATCCTTCGTATACGCTCCTGCGCGCCAAGGACGTGTCGGCCCGATTGCGGAGCCGCGACGAGCAGGCCCGCTCCTCGGCGCTGCGCTTCTATAAGAGCAATGAGAAGAGCATCAGCGTCATCAAGGAGAACGAGGCGATCCGCGAGGCCGTCTTCTCGATCGCGCGCCCCGAGCCCGACAGCCGGCTCTTCGAGAACTTCCTGGGCCTGCGCGACGGCGTGAGCTACGTTAAACTCCGCTCGGGGGTCGAAACCCTCCCCATCATCGTCGAGGGCGGCGAGCGCGCGCTCGTCGGGACCCTCATCGGCTCCCGGACCTTCGACCAGTACTGCAGACGCCTCTTCCCCAGGGACAAATTCCTGTCGCCCCCCGATTGGACCTTCTCGATGAAGTACTTCGTGAACCGCGCGTACGATTACGTCGGCGCGATGCGCGGCATCGGCCGCTCCCTCGAGGAGATCGGCTTCGACGCGCCCGAGCGGCGGCTCGGAGGCGATCCCGACTACCTCTACCTCCGGAACGCCCACAAGCTCATGCTCTACCTCCAGGAGCTCGTCACCATCGCGGTCGGCTCGTACAACGACGCGATGTGCGACTACAGCTACATCTCGCGCGCCCGCTTCATGAGGTTCATGGAGATACACGCGGACAAGTTCCGCCGCGACTTCGACGAGATGGTCGTGGGCGGGGATCTCCTGTCGGCCGGCGCGAAGAAGCGCTACGACATGCTGAGGCAGAAGATCAAGTCGAAGGCGCGGGACAGGTTCCTCGAGATGAGCGCCGAGGAACGCGCGCGCCTGCCGGCCGACTTCAAGTGCGAGACAGTCTATCGCGACGCGCGCAAGTGCAGGATATGCGTCCCCTACTCGTGGGGCGACTTAGGCTACTTCGTCTTCTCGTCGATCGCGTCGCGGATCGCCAAGATCGTGGACGAGCGCCTGGTCCCCCGCCTTCCGGCCCTCGGGATGCCCGATGAGGACTACCGGCGCCACGTCGCCGCGCTGACCGAAGAGCGCGCCCGTTAGCCGCGCGGCCCGGACGGCCGCTCCCTCGCGGCGACGGCCGGCCAAGCAGCGCGCTACTCGGCCGCGCGCGCCAGCGCGCCTACAATCCATTCCCTACCGTACAGCGCCGAAGGCGCTATGCCTGAGCCCTCGCGCCGAGCCAGAGGCCGAGGGCCAGGCCGGCGACCGCCAGCGCGAGGCCGCCAGCCCCTTCCAAGGCGAAGTTTGCAGCGGCCTTGAGGTAGCCTCCGCGGCGCGCGAGGTCGACTGTCTCGTAGGCGAAGGTCGAGAAGGTGGTAAGGCCGCCCAGGAAGCCGGCGACGGCCAGGGGCTTCAGGCGCCTCGACCCGAGCCCGCGCTCCGCGAGTCCGAGGGCGAGGCCGATGAAGAAGCAGCCTGCGAGGTTGACGATGATCGTGCCCCAGGGGAAGGAGCTGCCGAAGAGCCGCGCCGAGGCGCGGGTTGCGAGCCAGCGGCAGGCCGCGCCGATCCCTCCGCCTATGAAGACATACGCCAAGTCCAGCATCGCGGCCGCATGATAGCCGCGGCGAGACGCCCTCGGATAGGCCCCAGCCCGGCGCTCGGGCGGCCTTGAGCCGCGGGCCGAAGAACGCCATACTGCCCGCACCGCCTCGCGCGGGAGGAGACGACGCCGGTGTTCCCATTCCACCTCGATCTCGGGTTCCGCACGTTTTATTTCTACGAGGGCATCTATTTTCTCATCGCGATAATCGTCGCCTACATATGGGCTGCGAGGCGAATCCGCGCGAGCGGCCTCTCGGAGGATCGCTTCGACGTCGCCCTGATCGGCGCCTTCATAGGCCTGATCCTCGGGGCGCGCATCTCCCACTTCCTCTTCTGGGACATCGATGTCCTCATCGACGACCCGGCCGCCTTTTTCAGGTTCTGGGACGGGGGACTCAGCGTCGTCGGTGGACTCGCGGGCGTGATAGCGGGCGGCGCGATAACGTTCATCAAGAAGAAGGAGAAATTCTCCGAGTACTTCGCCGTCGTCTCGCCCGCCATCCTCCTAGGCCAGGCCGTCGGTCGGGTCGGCTGCTTCCTCAACGGCGACGCATGGGGACTGCCGACCTCGCTTCCCTGGGGCGTTCGCATCGCGAAGTACGGGGTCAGCCTTCCCTCGGGCCTCGTAGATCGGACCTACGCGAGCAACGCGTGGCTCTGGTGCCGCGAGCGGGGCCTTGCGACCGGCCGCGACCCGTGGACGTCTCCCCTCCACCCGACCCCGCTCTACGAGGCGTTAGGCGACCTCGCGATCATCGCGCTCGTCCTGGCGGTCCTCCGGAGCTTCGGCAAGGAGAAGGGGGGAACCCTCGTCCTCGCGCTGCACGCCGGCGCCTACTGCCTCCTCAGGTTCCTCCTGGAGTTCATCCGAGGCGACCGAGACGCCACGGTACTGGCGGGGATGAGCTGGCTGCAGCTCGCCCTAGCGGCCTGCGCGGTCGGCTGCCTCGCCTTCGCGGCCGCCCGCTCAGCCCGCCTCCGTCGCGCCGCGGTCGAAGCGACGGCCCGTCCCGCGCGCCCGTCGAGGCGCTAAAGCGACGCTCTCTCGGCCTGGGCGGCGGCCCTTCGGGCGCGTCGACTAGGTGCCCCTGTCCTTTTCCAGCTTCGTCCAATCGAGCCCGCGGCCCGCGAGGTCGGGCTGGCAGATCGGGCAGAAGAAGGAGTCGAAGCCGAGCACGCCCGCCTTGCGGATGGTCGCGCCGCAGCGCGGGCACTTCTCGCCCGCGCGGCCGCGCACGCGCATGTGGCCGCGCACCTTGTCCTCGAGCGGCGCGCCCGCCTTCTCGACCTCGTCGATGCCCCAGGCCAGGACCGAGCGGACGGCGTCGTACAACGCGCGCCGCTTCTCCTCGCCCAGCGCGTGACAGTACGCCTTCGGGTGGACGCCCGCCTCGAAGAGAATCTCGTCCGCGTAGGCGTTGCCGATCGCCGAGAGGCTCGACTGGTCCATGACTAAGACGCGCGCCTGACATCGCTTCTTCGATATCAAGGCCGAGAAGGCTTCATAGGTGAAGTTAGGCGATACTACATCGATCCCCTGAGTCAGGTAGCCCGGTATCACCCCGAATTCTCCCGCGGGGAAGAGATAGACCTTGCCCATGGACTTCTCGTCGCCATAGTGGAGAGTCCTGCCGTCGTCCAGCTCGAGGCTGAAGGCGGTCGCGGGGAGAGGCTTCGCGGCCGCGCCCCCCGCGCCCCCGGCCGGCGCGAGCCTGAGCCTGCCGGCCAGCATGAGGTGCATCACCAAATCCAGGTCGCCTGCGGCGACTTGAATTTGGTCCCGAGAAGCGGCGAGACCGCTTCTCGGCGCGTCGGAATTACCGCCCGCGGCGGCACCGGCGGCGCCGGCGGGCGCCTCCAGCCGGGCGCGGAGGAAGGGGCCGTGCCTCTCGAGCCCTCGGATCGTCCTGCCCGCGGCCAGGCCGGCGAAGTCGCCCGGCACGAGCACTCGAAGTACGATCGGGTTCTTGACGACGGCGCGCGTTATGCGACGCCCCTCGATTTCCGGGCCGAGGGCCTTGACGATGTGGACTAAGTCGGGCAGCTCGGGCATGGGACGATTCTATCACGGCGACCGCTCGAGCGCCCCGGGGCCGCGCCGCGCAACGGCCCCGCGGAGCCGCGCCCCGGCGAGCCGGTCGAGACGCCGATCTCCGGAGCCGCCCGATCGCCGTTGCGCCGGCGTCGAGCCGACCGTAGAATCTCAGGCATGAAGAGCCCTCCCGCCGTCCCGAAAGCGACGCTCGACCGGCTTTTTTCGGCCGAGCCCTGGACCGCCTACGCCGCCCTTTCGCGCCTGAGCGCCGACAAGAGCGGCGCGGCGCGCCTCGAGGAGGCGCGGAAGGCCTCGGTCGCGAGTCCCCTGGTCCGCGGTCTCGTCAAGGAGCTCGGCGACTGGCCGGGCAAGCCCCTGGCCAGCCACAAGAGCGCCGAGCAGCACTTCCACAAGCTTTCCTTCGCCGTCGAGCAGGGCCTGCGCCGCGGAGATCCGGGAGCCGACGCGATAGCGGCCAAGGCCATGAAGCATCGCTCGACCGAAGGTCCCTTCGGCTTGCAGATGAACATCGGTATCGCGCACGGCGGCTCGGGCGAGAACCTGTGGGCCTGGGCCCTCTGCGACGCGCCCGTCGTCCTTCGCGCCCTCGCCAGGATGGGCTGGGCGGAGGACCCGGCCTTCGTCGCCGCGGTCGACTACCTGACCGGCCTCGAGCGCGTCGAGGGAGGCTGGCCCTGCGCCGTCTCGAAGAGCCTCGGCTCCTTCCGCGGCCCCGGCAAGAAGAGCGACCCCTGTCCTTACGCGACCTTGGTCATGCTCGAACTCCTCCTCGAGCTGCCCTCGCGACGATCGGATCCCTCGGTCCGGCGCGCCGCCGACTGCCTCCTCGGTCTCTGGGAGCGGAGCAGGGACGATCATCCCTACATCTTCTACATGGGCACGGACTTCCGGAAGCTGAAAGCGCCCCTCGTCTGGTACGATCTACTTCACGTCCTCGAGGCGCTCACGAGGGTACCGAGCATCGAGAAAGACAAGCGACTCGCCGACATGCTCGACGTCCTCGAGTCGAAAGCCGGATCTGAATTTCTCTTCACGCCCGAATCGGCATACATGACTTGGAAAGGCTATGACTTCGGCCAGAAGAAGGCGCCCTCCCTCTACCTGAGCGCGATAGCCCTGGGGATACTCGCACGGGCGGGCAGGATAGCCGCCACTGAGGGGCGATGAGAGAATTGATCACGAGCTCGGGCCTCGAGGCGCGGAGAGCCATCGGCGGCAGGAGCAATGTCTACCTGATCCGAGGGCCCAAGGCGACCGCCCTCGTCGACACGAGCACGAGAGCCAACTTCCCTCGGTTGCAGAAGTCCTTCGACGGCCTCGGCGTAACGCGCCTCGATTTCCTGTTCCTCACCCACCTGCACTTCGATCATGTCGACAATGCGGACGAGATTCGCAGCCGCTTCGACGCTAAAATCGTCGTACAGAAAGCGGCTGCCGACTGCCTGGCGCTCGGACGCAACGAGTCCATCGACGGATCGAGCCGCTTCACGAAATTCGTGTATGCGCGCTTCGGTGGCGATGATGCCTTGAATACGAAGAAAATCTTCGCTTATCGCCCCTTCACGCCGGACATCGTCATCGACGGGGCAGCCGATCTCGGCGATTTCGGGCTATCGGGACGGATAGTGTCGACTCCCGGCCATTCCCCGGGCTCCATGAGTCTTGTCCTGGACGATGAGGTGGCTATAGCGGGCGACGTTCTCTTTCACGTCTTTACCGGATCGGTCATGCCGCCGTGGGCAGATGATGTCGGCCTGACAGTGCGAAGCTGGGGCAAGCTCCTGGAGACGAAGTGCCGAGTCTTCCTGCCAGGTCACGGAAGGCCGATCCCGAGGAGCCTGCTCGAAAAATGCTACCGGAGGGCGCTCGAGGGGCGCCAGTAAAAAACCGCTCCCCAACGGAGCGGTTTTCCTTATCCTGCAGGCACTTAGCCAGCTATGGCGTTTCAGACGACCTTGGCTACCTTGCCGGCCTTCAAGCAGCGGGTGCAGAGCTTTACGGTCGTGACCTTGCCGTCGACCATGGTCTTGACCTCGAGGAGGTTGGGCCTCCAGGTCCGGCGGGTGCGGTTCTTGGCATGGGAGACCGTATTTCCGAAGGTAGTACCCTTACCGCAAATATCGCATTTCCTCGACATGACTTCGCTCCAGTTGAATGAGTGAGGGGGAGTATACCGAGAGCGGGATGGAGTGGCAAGCCCCGAATCCAGCGGGATGCCGGATCAGCCCGCTCGCGCTTGTCCGACGACGCGCGAGCTAGCGTCCGCCCATCAGCTGCTGCTGGTACTTCTTGTTCTTGGCCAGCTTCTTCATCATGAGCCGAGACTTCTCGAACTTCTTTAAGAGGCGATTCACCTCGGCGACCGAGGTGCCCGAGCCCTTGGCGATCCGCGTCCGCCTCGACGGCCCGATGATGAGGTGGTTCTGTCGCTCTTTCCTGGTCATCGAGAGGAGCATCGCCTCCTCGCGCTTCATGCCGGCCTCGTCGATCTGCTCCTCGTCAACCTGGCCCGCGAGCCCGGGCAGCATCTCCAAGAGGCCCTTCATCGAGCCCATCTTCTTCACGCTGCGCAGCTGCTCGAGGTAGTCCTCCAGCGTCAGCGTCTCCTTGGCGATCTTCTCCTCGAGCTCGGCGGCCTGCTTCTGGTCGAAGGCGGCTTGAGCCTTCTCTACCAGGCCGACGATGTCGCCCATGCCGAGGATGCGACTCGCGATGCGGTCCGGGTAGAAGGGCTCAAGGCCCTCGGCCTTATCGCTCGTTCCGATGAACTTGACCGGCTTGCCCGTCACGGACTTGAGCGACAGGGCCGCGCCGCCCCGCGCGTCCGAGTCGAACTTCGAGAGCACCACGCCGGATAGGCCCACCTTCTCGTCAAAGGTCTTGGCGATCTCAGCCGCGGCCTGACCGGTCATGGCGTCCGCCACGAGGAGGGACTCGTCGGGCTTGACCGCGTCGCGGACCCGGGCGAGCTCTTCCATCAGCGCCTCGTCGGCCTGGAGGCGACCGGCCGTGTCGACGATCAGCGTGTCGTAGAGCTCGCGCCTGGCCTTCTCGAGGGCGGCCTTGGCGACCCGCACCGGGTCCTTGCAGCCCTCTTCCTTATAAACATCGACGCCGACCTGGGCGCCGAGGACCGACAGCTGCTCGACCGCGGCAGGCCGCTGGAGGTCGCAGGCCGCCATGAGGACGCGGCGGCCCTTGTTCTTGAGCATGAAGGCGAGCTTGGCCGCCGTGGTGGTCTTTCCCGAGCCCTGGAGGCCGAGGAGGAGCACGACGCTCTGAGTGTCCGGCCCTTTGAGCTGGAGATCCTGCCTCGAGTCGCCCAGGAGGCCGACCATACGGTCGTAGACGATCTTCGTGAACTGCTGGCCCGGGCTGACGGCCTTGAGGACCTTCTCGCCCTTGGCCTCCTCGAGCGTCGCATTGACGAAGCGGCGTACGACCCGGAGGTTGACGTCCGCGTCGAGGAGGGCGAGCTTGATCTGCTCGACCGCGTCCTCGACGTTCTTCTCGGTTATCGAGGCCTTGCCGCCAAGAGTCCTGGCTATATCGCTGAATTTCTCGGTGAGCTTCTCGAGCATCGATCGTACCTCCGCCGCGCGCGGTCCGGAGGCGGATTATCCTCCGCGGGGGCGGGGCGCATCAAGGCCCGGTCGCGGAGAGCCGAGCGGGAAGGGGAACCTTTCCCTCGGGCCAAAGGTTCCCCCTAACGCTGCGCTAGGCCTTCGGCTCCCGCCCCCTCCCCTTCCAAAGGCGCAGTTCCGGGAACCTCTCCTCTTCCTTCCTGATCGCTTCGAGTCCAAAGACCGGACTTGACTGTTCAACTCTCAGCGAGAGACCGACGACACAGGCGCGCGCAATACTTGTTTTCATACAACGTGCCGCCGTTATTGAAGTAATTCGATGAGCGGCAGCCGCCCTTGCATAATATCCCCGACTCGCAATCCGCGCATGCGCCCGTCAACAGGGAGGTCGTAAAGTTCCTGTTGTAAGAGAATCGCCCTTCATCCTGCCAAATCGAGCGTAGTGATTCCTTTCTGATATTGCCTTCGATGAAGCACTCTGAATAAAGGGAACCGCATCCCTTCACGTTACCAACGCTATCGATGAAGAACGAATTGATCCCCGCCTTGCATCCATTCCAAAAACCAAGCGGGCTTCGTCTTCCGCGTATCACGTTTTCATTCTCAAGGAAATAGCCGATGCTATCGGCTGCATAGACAATCATTTTCTGCTCATACGCCTTCGTTTCGATAAAGCGTATAATCGAGCTTACGTTTTCAGGGTCGATCTCGTTGATCTTGCCTTGAAGCCTTCCCATGGAATTAGGTAGCTGCAACTGCCATGCCTTGACCCCGATGCAGACAAACAGCCGATACATCTCCTCGAGCTGACTGATCGTTTGAGGGAAAACGCACGTGACGACAGCCGTCTCGATACCATTCTCCACCATCAAGCGCAGGGCAGACAGCGCCTCTCGGAACGAATCGATCTTATTCCTGATAGCGTTATGGGTTTCCTCAAGACCATCTATCGATATGCCGACATTGCTCAATCCGGCGAATGCAATCTCTTCTATGGTCCTTTTTGTATACCCATACCCATTTGACATTATGTTCACATTCAAGCCGTTATCGGCGAACAGTCTCGCTATATCCTTCCAATATGGAAGAAGAGTAATTTCGCCTCCGATCAACGTTATTTCCGTACATCCGATTCCAATGATCTGCTCGCCGAGATCGAAACACTCAATGCGCGAAAGCTCATTTTCTCTCTTCGCCCCCGCGCTAGAACCGCAGTGAGCACAATGAAGGTTGCATGCAAGTGTTATTTCCCACAAGCAAGAATCGGCTATGTATTCCATATGCTTTCTTGACGACCAAGGCTGTCCGGAAAGCACCCGAGGCTTCCTGGACAGCCGAATGCATGCCTTCCCTATTTCACCTGAAGGCAATAATGCCTTTCGCCAACGCCTCGGGCGTTATCTCGATAGCCCGAGAGGCGGCAGCGTCGATTTTCTGCTTCATTTGCAGATTGCATGAAGCGATCTGAGCATCTGTCAAGTAAATATCGAACCTGTTGTCCAGTATACTTCCTGGAATGACTTTATACGACGCAGGGCAGCCGCCCTTCCCGAGGTTAATGATAACAACCTGTATCTGGTCCATCTTCAGCTGATATCGTTCATATTTCGAAATCTTGAAGTAATCATGCAACTGCCGCTTCTGCCATGGCTCAAGAACGACTTCGACGGTAGATATCTGTTCCATGATGGCCTCCTTGGAAGATATTTTATTATAACATCGCATGCATATTCTGGATACTTCAATAAAGAATTAGCGGAGTAGCTGCCGAGTTCGTATATTCCTACGGAGCCAATACTTAGGTTCTGTAGGTAATCATCTATGCGGGATCATGCTGTTTATAGCCCAATATCACCATGGACTTTGCGCAATGCCTGGATGGTCTCTTCTATCAGCTCCTCGAGCGGGATGCCGAGCATGTCGGCGCCCCGCTGGATGACGTCGCGCCTGATCTTGGCCGCGAAGGCCGGCGTCTTGAGCTTCTTCGTCACGGACTTCACCTCGATGTCGAGGACGCTCTTCGAGGGCCGCATGATGGCGCAGGCCGCGATGAAGCCCGTCAGCTCGTCGCAGGCGAAGAGGACCTTCTCCATGTAGTGCGTCGGCTCGACCTCGGTGCAGATTCCGAAGCCGTGGCTCTCGACCGCTCGGATGAAGGCGTCATCGTAGCCCTCGGGCTCTAGGATGGCGCGCGCGTGCCTGAGATGCTCCTCGGGGTGTTCCTGGTAGTCGACGTCGTGCAGGAGGCCCACGATGCCCCACCAGTCCGGGTCCTCGCCCTTCTTCGCGGCGAAGTGGCGCATAGCCGCCTCGACCGAGAGAGCGTGGCGGTAGAGGTAGTCGTCGTCGTTGTGCTTTCTCCAGAGCTGGATCGCCTCGTCGCGGCTGCGCATGTCCCTATCCTCCGTTGAATGGATCGAGTGTACCGCTCGGGCGAGGCTCGCGACAATATGGAGGCTGGCTTGCTCCGCCCGGGACCGCTGAAGCGGCACCGGCGGAGCAAGCCGGCTACGCCTCAACGCCCCGTCTTCCTATACTCGATGATGCGCCTGACGAGGGACTCGGCGTCCCCGCGCAGCTCGTCGCGGCAGCTGAGCTCGAAGAAGACTCCCCGATCCTCCCAGGAGAAGAGGGCGAGCGCCACGGCCTCGGGCTTCGCGTCGGCGCCGGCGGAGGGATCGGGCCCGCTCATTATTCCCCAGACGCGCTCGAGCCGGACGGGAAGCCCTGCATCGATAGTCCGCCGCTCGATGACGAGGCGCTCGTCGCCCTTACCGCCGGTTTCGGGGCGATCGGGCCCGAACGAGAGCGCGAGGCTGAGCGATCCATCGTCCACGGGTCCGTCGGGAGAATAGAACTCGGAGACCGAGCGATGAAGCCGCCCGCCCTCGGCGCGTTCGTTGATGAACTTCCCCGTGCCCGAATAGGTCTTCCCGCTGCCGATGATAGACGCCCTCCTCGGCGTGCGCGCGTCGAAGCCGATCTCCCGAGAGACGGCCCTGTCCGACGCCTCGCGGCGCGGCTTTATCACCGGGATCGCGATCGAGTCGGCAGCCGCCCTCTCCTCGGCCGTAGGCGGGCGCGAGACCACGCGCGGCTTGCCGCCCTCGAAGACGCTCGGGTCGAGGAACCAGTCGGTCGTCGCCTCGCGGCTCTTCCGCGAGAAGGACTCCGAGTAGTGCTGCGCCTCCAGGTAGGCGTAGGCGTCGCCTCCGTCGTTGGGCTTCAGATTGCCTATCGAGTTGATCCCGAACGGCGTGTCGTAGCTGATGAGGTACTCCATCGTCTCGGGATCGAGATCCTCCCGGAACACGATGCTCGAGCGCGACTCGTCAATGGTATAGTCGAAGCCGAGCACGGCGAGGCGGCCCTCGACCGCGACGAGGGGCTCCTCGCCCTCGGCCACGTCCCTCAGCATGAAGCGCGCGGGGCGCTCGGGCTTTCCTTCGACGTGGAGAGTGGCCTTCGCGTAGGGGCTTGCGCGCAGGAGGACGAGCTCCCCGCTCGCGCTGTCGTAGCGCCACTCGTCCGGCCCAAGCTCGGTCCGCCTCGAGCGGTCGCCCTGATCGATGAGCATGACCCTGTCGACGCGCTCGAATGCCTGTACGGTGAAGTAGCGTCCGGCGCCGTCGGGGCCGGCGTTGGCGTAGAAAGGCTTCGCGGCGCCGCCTCTCGCGCCCGTCGTGGCGCAGGAGAGGACTACGCTCCCCAGGGCAAGCGCGAGCATCGCGGCGAAGGGCAGGATCGATCGCAACAGAGCTTTCATGCGTTCCTCCATGCCCGGAGGATAGGTCCGCCTGGCCGGAGCGGCCATCGGCCGAAAGAAGGATTCGCGCTCCCCGGCTTCGGATTCATACTTTCGGAGGGGCGCCGCGCCCGAAGAGGCGCGCGACCTCCACGCGATTGCGCGCCCCAGTCTTGGCGAAGACGTTCGCGATGTGCGACTTGACCGTGGACAGGGAGATGAAGAGCCCCTCGGCTATCTCGCGGTTCGTCCTGCCTTCGAGGAGGAGCCGCACGACCTCGCGCTCGCGCTCGGATATGCCGAAGGACTCGAATGCTCCCGGAGGGGCGCAGTCCCCGACCGCCTGCGCCCCCGCGGCTGCCTGGACCGCGGGCCGAGACTCAGCATCCGCGGCCCTTCGCGGCCTGAGGTAGGCGAGGAGCGAGCATGCGGCGAGAAGGAGCGTATAGAGCGCGGGCGGGACGATGCCCGGAAGCTCGACCAGGAAGCTCATCGCGAAGGACAGTGAGACGAGGAGCCAGGCGGCCACGGTCCCCCGGGCCACGACGGATGCGAGAGCGCCGGAGCTGCCCTCCTCGGGGCGCAGGGCCGAGGGAAGGGCGGCCGCGGCCATGGCGCTCCACGCCGCGAGGGCGCATAAGCGCTTCCACAGATCGATCCCGCCCCGCCCGACTCCGGTCAGTACCATGAGCGAGTGGGCGACTACGGGGATAAAGCAGAGCGCGAAGAGACCCGCCGATGCGGCGCTCCCGGGCCGCGGTCTCCTCGTCGCGAGGAAATAGCGGATCGAGAAATACGCGGCGCAGGAGAGCGCGTAGGCTCCCAATGCGTCCATGAAATCGTAGGCGTAGCCGAGGGGAATGCTCGAGAACCACTCGGGACTCCCCCACGAGCCGAGGAGAGCGAGCACGACGCAGGCCGCAGATGACGCCGCGTATCCCGCGAGGGCGGTCGATCCCCGCTCGGGAACGCCGGCGCCGCTTTCCGTACGTCGCACGACCTGCGCGCCAGCCTCAGTCCGCGGGGGATTCCGCGACGCCGATCAGGTTCGAGAAGTCGTGCTCGACGCCGAGCTCGTCGAGGATCTGCGACACCTGCCCGCGGTGGTGCGTCTGGTGGTTGAAGACGTGGTCGAGCGCGTCGCGGAAATAGTAGCGACGGGCGATCCCGTGCGAATCCGAATACGCGAGGACCTCGCCGAAGCGCGCGGTTTCGGCGGACTCGGTGAAGTCCGCGAAGATCGCGTCGACCTTGGCGCGTTCGCGGCGGAACTCCGCGTAGTCCGGGAACTCGAAGACCGTCCAGGCGTGGCCCGGGGGCGAGAGCCTCGGCCTGTTCAGCGGCTCGGCCTTGGGGAAGACCTCGCGGAAGCGCCTCAGCCAGTTGAGGTCGCACATGATGACGTGGTCGAGGATGCCCTGGATCGAGCCGAAGTAGGAGCCGCGCGGTTTGCAGAGCTCGGCCGGCGGAAGCTTGTCGAGGAAGCCGACGAGGGCCTCGTTGGCCGCGCGATTGTAGCGCGCGAGTAAGGTGAAGTGCCTGCGATCGTAGTCCATGGCGCGAGTATAGCGCCGAGATGCCCTATAATGGAAGCGTGAGGCTCTGGTCGCTCCACCCGCGCTATCTCGACGCCAAGGGGCTCGTCGCCCTGTGGCGCGAAGCCCTCCTCGCGCAAGCCGTGCTCGCGGGCCGCACGCGGGGCTATCGGAGTCATCCTCAACTCGAGCGGTTCCGCGCGTCCGCCGATCCGCTCGCGGCGATAGGTCGCTACCTCGGGGTCGTAATAGAAGAAGCGCGGAGCCGGGGCTACTCCTTCAACGCGGCCAAGATTCTTGCCGCGGGCGGCGACCAAGGAGTTGCCGCGGGCGGTGCCGCGCGGCAGCTGCCCGTGACGCGCGGCCAGCTCGCCTACGAGCGGGAGCACCTGCTGGAAAAGCTGACCGCGCGCGACCCCGAACGGCGCGCCGCGCTCGCGGCGGCCGCGGAGACGGAAGCCCATCCGATGTTCTACTTGGTCGACGGCGAGATTGAGAGCTGGGAGATCGCGGCGCGTCGATGAATGCGCCTACGGCGCGCGGCGGGTCCGGGAAGCGCCGACGGGGCCGCCTCCCGCGTACGTCGCGCGGTCGATACCGAGCCTCTTCATCTTGCTCTGCAGCGTGCTGGGCTTCAGTCCGAGAAGGACCGCCGCCCCGCTCTCGCCGTAGATCCTGCCGCCCGACGCGTCGAGCGCGCGCGCGATGTGCGCGCGCTGCGCGTCGTCCATGGACATGCCGGCCGGGGCTTCGACGGGGCGGTCGTCGTCATTACCGCCCCCGCGAGGCGCGGCATCGAGCGCGACGAGGTGATCCGGCCCGATCGCGCCGCCTCGCGCGAGGATCGCGGCGCGCTCGACCGCGTTGCGCAGCTCCCGCACGTTGCCCGGCCAAGGCCTGCCTGACAGGGTTTCAAGGGCCGCGGCCTCGAAGCGCAAGCCCTCCCAACCGGGCCGGGAGCGCAGCCTCACGGCGAAGTGCTCGGCGAGGAGGAGGACGTCCCGCCCCCGCTCGCGAAGCGGAGGCAGGCGAATCGGAAACACGGCGAGGCGGTAGTACAGATCTTCGCGAAATCGCCCGGCGTCGACCGCGCGAGCGAGATCGACGTGCGTCGCGGCCACGACTCGCACGCGAACCCCCACGGCGCGCTCGCCGCCGACCCGCTCGAAGCGCCCCTCCTGCAGAGCGCGCAGCAGCTTAGGTTGGATCTCGAGCGGAAGCTCGCCTATCTCATCGAGGAATAGCGTCCCCCCGTCGGCCAGCTCGAAGCGGCCCCGCCGCAGGGCCTGCGCGCCAGTGAAGGAGCCCTTCTCGTGCCCGAAGAGCTCGCTCTCGGCGAGGGGCGCGGGCAAGGCCGAGCAATTCACCGCGACGAAGGGGCCGCCTGGGCAGGACGACAGGCGATGTATCGCGCGCGCGGCCTCCTCCTTGCCCGTACCCGTCTCGCCGAGGAGGAGCACGGGCGAGTCGGTCGCCGCCACGAGCCGTATAGAATCGAGGACCACCGCCCAGGCAGGCGAGGAACCGACGAGGGAGCGGAAGGCGTCCGAGTCCAGCTCTAGGAGGCGATTACGCTCTGACGCGAGGCCGGCGGCCCTCTCGCCCAGCTCTCGCGAGGACTCGGCCTGAACCAATGCCAGGGCGATGAGCCTCGAGATGACACCGATGAAGCGGAGGATCTCCGGCGAGAAGACTCCGCAGCGCCGATGATCCAAGGTCAAAAGGCCGATGACCCGGCCGTCCACGGAGAGCGGAGAGACGAGGCAGGAATGCTGGTCCGGTAGATCGAGCACCTCGGCGTAGGTATCGACGTGCCGCTCGTCGGGCCCGAAGAGCCTGGGTCTGCCCTGATCGATGATCATGGCGAGATCGGGCCTTCGCTCAAGCGAGATCGAGTACGCATCGAGGCGGGCAGTCGCAAGCTTTCCCCTTGTCTTTCGCACAACGAGTCGACCCTCGCCGTCGTAGCCGAGCACCACCGCGAGCTCGTAGTCGACGAGCTCGCCGATGCTCTCGAGGATGATTTCCAGGGTTCTTTCAGGACTGAGCTCTGTCCCCAGCGCGAAGTTCATGGACATCTCCACCGGTTTTTCGGTTTGAACCGATTATTCGCTGTTTAGAATACCGTTATTTCGGTACCCGATCAAGCAGACAACAGAGCACAGTTATTATATCCTTATAATACCACTACTTAGGCAATAGGCATGTAGCCTGGCACAGCTCCTGCTTAATAGACAGTGTACAAGCAGAGCACTCCTATCGCAGCCAAGATTAGAATGCTCGATGCTTGATGTACAAGGAATTACAAGGAGATTTGCATGGAAAGCACAGAAATCCGAGTCATGCCCCGCATCGGAGACAGGGCGCCCGCCTTCAAGGCAATTACCACGCAGGGAGAGATAGACTTTCCCAAGCAGTACGAGGGAGGCTGGGTAATCCTGTTCAGCCACCCCGCCGACTTCACACCGGTCTGCACCTCGGAGTTCATGACCTTCGCCACCCTCGAGCCCAAGTTCGAGGAGCTCGGCTGCAAGCTCGTGGGCCTCTCGGTGGACGGGCTCTACAGCCACATCGCCTGGCTCCGCACCATCAAGGATAAGATCGAGTACAAAGGCATGAAGGACGTCGAGATACAATTTCCCCTCATCGAGGACATCACCATGGAGGTCGCCAAGGCCTATGGCATGATCCAGCCGGGCGAGGCCGCGACCAAGGCCGTGCGCGCCGTCTTCGTCATCGACCCCAAGGGCGTGATCCGCGCGATCATCTACTACCCTCTCAGCCTGGGGCGCAACTTCGACGAGCTATTACGCGTCGTCCAGGCCTTGAAGACCGCCGACGCCTTCGCGATCGCGACGCCCGCCGATTGGCGCCCGGGCGACGACGTCATCGTGCCGACCGCCGGATCATGCGGCGTCGCGAAGAGCCGCATGGACGGCAAGGAGGAGGGCGTTACCTGCAAGGACTGGTTCTTCTGCACCAAGAAGATCGACAAGGAGAAGGTGCTGGCGACGATCAAGAAGTAAGGAGGCGGAGGATGAGCGATCCAAAAAAGTTGACGACGCGGGCGGGGACGCCCGTGCCGGACAATCAGAACGTCGAGACCGCGGGCAAGCGGGGACCCATGCTCCTCCAGGACGCGTGGTTCCTCGAGAAGCTCGCGCACTTCGACCGCGAGGTGATCCCCGAGCGGCGCATGCACGCCAAGGGCTCCGGTGCCTATGGGACCTTCACCGTCACGAAGGACATCTCGAGATACACCAAGGCGATGCTGTTCTCGCAGGTCGGGAAGAAGACCGAGGCCTTCGTTCGCTTCTCGACCGTAGCGGGCGAGCGGGGGGCGGCCGACGCTGAGCGCGACATCCGCGGCTTCGCGATGAAGTTCTACACGGAGCAGGGCAACTGGGATCTCGTCGGCAACAACACGCCCGTCTTCTTCCTCCGCGACCCGCTGAAGTTCCCCGACCTCAACCACGCGGTCAAGCGCGACCCCCGCACCAACATGCGCAGCGCCAAGAACAACTGGGACTTCTGGACCAGCCTGCCCGAGGCGCTGCACCAAGTGACCATCACGATGAGCGAGCGCGGCATTCCACTCTCGTATCGCCACATGAACGGCTACGGCTCGCACACCTACAGCATGATCAACGCGAGGAACGAGCGCTTCTGGGTCAAGTACCACTTCAAGACCCAGCAGGACATCAAGTGCCTGACAGATGCCGAGGCCGAGGCGATCATCGCCAAGGACCGCGAGAGCCACCAGCGCGACCTCTACGAGGCCATCGAGCGGAAGGACTTCCCCCGCTGGACGCTGTCGATACAGGTCGTCCCGGAGAAGGACGCGGCGAAGTTCCCCTTCAATCCTTTCGACCTGACCAAGGTATGGCCCCACGGAGACTATCCCCTGCAGGAGGTCGGCGTCCTCGAGCTGAACCGCAATCCCGAGAACTACTTCGCCGATGTCGAGCAGGCGGCCTTCAATCCCGCGAACATCGTGCCAGGACTCGGCTACTCGCCCGACAAGATGCTCCAGGGCCGGCTCTTCTCGTACGGCGACGCCCAGCGCTATCGACTCGGCGTCAACCATCACCAGATCCCGGTCAACGCGCCGCGCTGCCCATACCACAGCTTCCACCGAGACGGGGCCATGCGCGTCGACGGCAACTACGGCGGGACCCTCGGCTACGAGCCCAACGGCTACGGCGAGTGGAAAGAGCAACCCGACTTCTCGGAGCCGCCCCTCGACATCGAGGGCGCGGCGGGCAGGTGGAGCCACCGCGAGGACGACGACGATTACTACAGCCAGCCGGGGGCCTTGTTCAGGATGATGAATCCGGCGCAGCGGGAAACGCTCTTCGGCAACACCGCTCGCGCGATGGGCGACGCTCCCTGCGAGATCAAGGTAAGGCACATCGGCAATTGCCTGAAGGCGGATGAGGCCTACGGCGCGGGAGTCGCGAAGGCCCTGGGAATCCCGCTGTCCGAAGTCCCGCGATAGAACGCCCATGAGAAGGAGAGAAGAATGAAAGGCAACGACAAGCTCATCGCGGTCCTGAACGACCTGCTCGCGGACGAGCTGACCGCCATCAACCAGTACATGGTCCACTCCGAGATGTGCGACGACTGGGGCTACGAGAAGCTCCACAAGCACTTCGAGAAGCGCGCCATCGACGAGATGAAGCACGCGGAAAAGCTGATCGGCCGCATCCTCTTCCTCGATGGCCTGCCCACGGTCAGCGCGCTCAAGAAGATCAGCATCGGCTCGACGGTCGACAAGCAGCTCGCCTCGGACCGGGAAGCCGAGCTCGGAGCGATCAAGGCCTACAACGAGGCGATCATCCTGGCCGGTGAGGTCAAGGACTATGCCACCCGCGACTTCCTCCAGGGCATCCTCAACGACGAGGACGCGCACATCGACGGGATCGAGTCCCTGCAGGGTCAGATCGAGCAGATGTCGATGCAGGTCTTCCTGACGACGCAGGTGGAGGAATAGCCGAGCGGGGGGCGAGACCTTCCGGGAAGGTCTCTCGCCCCCGCGCCCCCCCTCGTCCAAGCCCTACACCGGCCCGGCCTTGCGCGCGCAACGCGAGCACTGCCCCGTCATGTACAGGGTGTGCCGCGCGACCCGCAGGCCGAGCTCGCGCTCGACCTGCTTGACCAGCCCTCCGATCCTGCAGGCACCGAGGTCGGTGAAACGGTGGCAGGACTCGCAGTGGAACCAATGCCGATGTGCCGAGCCCCGAGAGACGTAGTAGCGCTCGACGCCGTGCTCGTCGCACTGCAGGACGAAGGACTCGGCGCGGCCCGACTCCTCGAGGTAGTGCAAGGCCCGATAGACCGTGGCCTGGTCGCAGGCGCCGCCCAAGGCCGCGATCGCGCCGGCCGCCGAGAGGGGCTCGGAAGCCGCGTCGAGGGCGGCGAGCACCGCTTCTCTCGCCTTGGTCACGGGGCCACCCTTCGCCGCGCGCGCGCGGCCCCGCCCGAGCCCCTGCGCCTCCTGGCGCGGATCGCAGAGAACGCGGACGCGGCGAGGAAGACCGCGCCGGCGAAGACCACGACTACCGCTCCGGCGGGCAGGTCCAGCGACCAGCTGGCCGCGAGCCCTCCCGCGGCGAAGAGGGCGGACAGGGCGGCGCCGCCGACCATCATGCCCGCCAGGCTGCGGGCGGCGTAGCCCGCGGTGCCGGCGGGCAGGGTCAGCATGGCGATGACCATGACGAGACCGACGAAGGTCTGGAGGAGGACTACCGCGATGGCCGTTATCGCCAGGATGACGAGGAAGACCGCGTCCGTCGGAACGCCACGGGCCTTCGCGAACTCCTCGTCGAAGGAACTGGCCTCGAGCTGCGGATAGAAGCGCCACGCCAGGAAGAGGACGATGGCGTCTAGGCAGGCCAGGAGGACGAGGTCTCGCGTCGAGACGAGGAGGATGTTACCGAAGAGGTAGCTCATCGGATCGGCGTAGCCGGGCGTCTTGGCGATGAAGAGGACGCCGACGCTCATGCCCACGGCCCAGACGGCGTTGATGACCGTGTCCTCGCGCTGCTTTGCCTTGAGCGAGACGAAGCCGATGATCGCGGCGGCGACCAACGCGAAGACGAGGGCCCCGACGAAGGGCGGCAGTCCCGGCGCGATACCCTTCGCCGCGAGGAAGAGGGCCAGGCCGATCCCGCCCAGGACGGCGTGCGATATGGCGCCGGCCAGGCCCGCGATGCGCCTGACCGTGACGACGGCGCCCAACGTACCGAAAAGCAGCGACGAGAGGAGCCCCGCGACGAGCGCGTTGCGGACGAAGGGAAGCGCGGGGTCGAGGAGCGCCGAGAGATAGCCGCTCATCGCGCCTTGCCCTCGTCGCAGCAGGCGTCATCGGGAAGCTCGGTGTCGTGGAGCACCTGGAGGGCGGGGCCTCCGTACTGCTCGCTCGCGACGTGGTCGGCCGGCGCCGAGCCGTGCCGCACGATAGTCCTTCCGGCGCCGCGTTCGCCGACGCAGAACACCGAGTCGGTCAGCGCCGAGACGAAGCCCGTGTCGTGGGTCACGATCAGGATCGTCGTCCTTCCCTTGAGCGAGCCGAGGACCGAGAAGAGCCTCGCCTCGCTCTCGGAGTCCATGTTCGCGGTCGGCTCGTCGAGCAGAAGGAGCCGCGGCTCGGCGGCGAGCGCCCGGGCTACGAGGACGCGCCGGCGCTGCCCGCCCGAGAGGGCGGCGTAGTGTCTCCCCCCGAGGTCGGCGACGTCCGCCGCCTCGAGGGCGCGGTCCGCGGCCCTCGCGTCCTCGGACGAGTAGCGCCGGCCCGAGCCGCCCAGCCGTCCCATGCGGACGACCTCGCGGACCGTGATGGGAAAGGCCGCGTCGAAGGACGCGAGCTGGGGGACGTAGCCGATCTCCGCCCTCGCCTCCTCGGGAGGCCTGCCGAAGACCGTCACGGCCCCGGCGCGCGGCCTCGCGAGGCCCAGGAGGAGTTTCAGCACCGTGGTCTTGCCGGCGCCGTTCGGGCCGACGAGCGCGGCGAACTCGCCCTCGTGGATGTGGAAACGCGCCCCGTCCAGCACGACGGTCTCCCCGTAGGAGAAACCGACTCCCTCGAAGCGTATCGCCACGGTCCGGGACGCGCCCTCGCCCGGCACCATTCGTTCGCTCAACGTATCGCGCTCCGAAGCGCGGCGCCGATGCGCCCCAGGTTGGGAAGCCAATCCGGCGCGAGGGGATCGATCGTCTCGACGACCCCGCCTATCGCGCTCGCCACCGTCCTCGCGGCGCTCGCCGAGAACTGGGCTTGGACGAAGATGACCTTCGCGCCGTCCTTCCTCGCCTCCTCGATGAGCTGGGCGAGGGCCTTCTGCGTAGGCTCCTTGCCGCCGAGCTCGACGGCCTCCTGCGCGATGCCGAACTCGTCGAGGAAGTAGCCGAAGGAGGGATGGTAGACGAAGACCGGCTTGCCCCGGAGCGGCTCGAGGTCCTTCGCGAGGCCCTCGAAGACCGCGTCGATGTCGCGGACCAGGGCGTCGCAGTTCTTGGAGAACGCGGCCGCCGAGGCCGGATCGAGCGCGGCGAGCGCATCGCGCGTATTGACGGCGATGACCTTGGACGCCTGCCTACCCAGCCAGACGTGGATGTCGAGCCCCTCCTCGCCGTGACCGTCGCCTTCATCGTGCCCCGCATCGCCCTCGTGACGGTGTGCCTCGAGGATCCGGCGCTTGACGCCGACGGTCGCGTCGAAGATGGGCAGCCGCGGATAGAGCGACTTCACCTTGGGCATGACGCCCTTCTCGAACTCGACGCCGATGCTGATCCAGGCCGCCGCCTTGGCGAGGTCGGCCATCTGCCTGGGAGTCGGCTCGTAGGAATGCGGGCTCTGCCCCGGCCCGACCAGCACCGAGGCCTTGAAGGACCCGCCGCCGATCCGCTCCACGAAGTAGGCCTGCGGCAGGATGCTGACGACGACCGTCGAGGTGGGCGCCTTCGGAGGATCGGCGGCGAAGGCGGGCAAGAGCGACGCGATCATGAAGGCGAGCGCGAGGAACTTTACTCTCATCTTGCCTCCGGGCTTTTGCGAATCATTCGCATTCGCGAACGACTCGCACTATAGCCCCGCCCTCGGCCCTTGGCAAGGCCCGGCGCGCCCTCGCCGTCAAGCCCGACGTCAGTCGTAGCTGCTGAACATCGTCATAGTCGGCCACTCGAGCCAGCGGAAGCAGAGGAAGCGGCCGAGCCTGATCTTAACGAGGTCGCGCTGGAAGAAGAGGTTCTTGCCGATGTACAGGATAACGCCGCCGCGCTCGAAGACCTCGTATCGCGACGGGATCTCCGGCGCCTCGTACGTGGTGATAGGAAAGGGAATCTCGGCGTAGCTGTTCTGGTGAGGGTACGTCTCGACGATCGAGCAAATCCCGCCCTTCCCGCGGATGTATTCGATCGCCGCCGCATCGATATCAAGCGTCATGATCCGCCATTATACATCGTCCCTGCCGAACTCATCTCGTACTATGCGCTCGTCCCGAGCCCCGCAAGACTGCCGACCTGGTAGACCGCGAAGCCGAGGACCCACCCGATCGCGAGCATGAAGGCGAAGGCGAAGCCCAGCCATTTCCATCCGAGCTCCGCCTTAATGGTGGCCAGGGCAGCGAAGCATGGCGGTATCGTCAGCGTGAAGAGCATGAGGACGAAGGCCACGAGGGGGTTGAAGGTCGGATCGCTCCGAAGAGCATCCCTCAGGCCCTCGCTGCCCTCGGCCTCCTCGGTCCCGACGCTGTAAAGGACGCCGAGAGTCGAGACGACGACCTCCTTGGCGGCGAAGCCCGTGACCGTGGCGACGCTGATCTTCCAGTCGAAGCCGAGGGGCTTGAAGACGGGTTCGATGAACTTCCCGATCGAGCCGGCGGCGCTTCGGGCTAAGCCGCCTTCCTGAACGTCGCGAACCGGCAGGCTCGTGATGGCCCAGACGAGGATGGCGGAGGCGAGGATGACGGTGCCCGCCTTCTTCAGGTAGTGCCTGGTCTTCGCCCATACGTGCCAAAGAACTCCGCGAAGAGTCGGCGCGCGGTAGGGAGGCAGCTCCATGACGAAGGGGGTCGGGTCGCCCCTGAGGACGGTGTTTCTCAGGACGAGCGCCGACAGGAGGGAGAGGGCCACGCCGATCGCGTAGATCAGGATGACCATGTTCGCCGCATTATCCGGGAAGAAGGCCCCGGCGAGGAGGACGTGTACGGGCAGCTTGGCCCCGCAGCTCATGAACGGGGTGACGAGTATCGTGACGATCCTATCGCGCCTCGACTTCAACGTGCGGGCGGCCATGATCGCGGGGACCGAGCAGCCGAAGCCGAGCATCATCGGGAACACCGACTGCCCGTGGAGGCCGAAGGCGTGGAGTAGCTTGTCTGTGGCGAAGGCCGCCCTGGACATGTAGCCTACGTCCTCGAGGATCGAGAGGAGGAAGAACAGGATTATGATCAGCGGCACGAAGGAGAAGACTCCCCCGACGCCCCCAATGATTCCGTCGACGACGAGCGATCGCATGATGCCTTCCGGTATCGCCGCTTCGGCGAGAGCGGCGCACCAGCCGAAGAAGGTCTCGAGCCAGGCCATCGGGTATTCGCCCAGTATGAAGGTCAGCTGGAAAACGCTCCACAGGACGCCTATGAAAATCGGCAGGGCGAGGAAGCGATTCATGATGACCTTGTCGATCGCCTCGGTGATCGAGAAAGTCTTCTTCGCCGCCATGGAGACCGTCTCCTTGACGGCGCCGCGGATGTAGCCATAGCGCTGCTCGGAGACGACGATCTCGGAATCCTTGCCGAAGTGGCGGCCTATCCATAAGGACGCATCCCGAGCCATCGCGGCGATCGAGGACGCCCGAGAGTGCGCCTCGAGGCGCTTGAATGCATTTTCGTCCTTTTCGACCAGCTTCACCGCGAGCCAGCGCGGAGGGAAGAGCGCCGAGAAGGCTTCGTCCTCCCCGATGGCCGCCTCGATCGGCCCGATGCGCGACTCGAGCTCGTCGCCGTACCTGAGGACCTTCCGCTCCCCGAGGGCGCCTGACGCCGAGCGGACAGCCTCGGCGTCGATGGCGTCAAGGAGGGCGTCGATCCCCGAGCCCTTCGTCCCGACGGTCCGCACCATCGGCATGCCGAGCACGCGCGAGAGAGCCTCGTCGTCGATCCAGATTCCCTTCTCCTCGGCCTCGTCGCTCATGTTGAGCGCGGCGACGACGGGGATGCCGAGCTCCTGGAACTGGAGACACAAGAAGAGGTTTCTCTCGAGGTTCGTGGAGTCGATGACGTCGACGATTATGTCGGGTCGTTCCTCGATGAGGAAATCGCGAGCTACGACCTCGTCGATCGAATAGGCGGTAAGGCTGTAGATGCCCGGGAGGTCGGTGAAACGATACTCCCGGCCGCCGCGGACGCGGTTTCCCTCGAGCTTTTCCACCGTGACTCCGGGGTAGTTCCCGACTTTGTGGTGGGCGCCCGTCAGCGCGTTGAATAGACTGGTCTTGCCGGCGTTGGGATTGCCCGCGAGGGCGACCTTGAGAGTCTTCGCGAAGCCTCCGATGTCGCTTCTCATGCGGTTCTCCAATCGCCGACGGGCTCGACCTCGATGCCCGCGGCCTCGCTGCGGCGGATCAGGATGTCGTAGCCCCTGATGCGAACCTGCAGCGGACCGTGAAAAAAGCCCGAGCGGACGACGGCGCCCTCCGCCCCCTCGGTGAAGCCCATGTCGGCCAGGCGTCTGCCGACTTCCTTGTCCAGAGTCACCCTCTTCACCTTGAACGATGCGCCGGCCGGCGCGTCCGCTATCACCATGGGAAGCACTCCTCAATCTCCTCTTTTTGATAACCGTTATCATCACAGAAGCGCGATCGGCCTCGCCCGGGCCGCGCGCGGTACCCTATCGCCTAGCCTTCTTCGCGCAGCTCCGGCAGAGCCCCTTCAGCTCCATCCGGTGCCCGACCGGCTCGAAGCCATGCGCCCTATATACGGCTTCCTGCGCCCGCTCGATGGCCGCGTCGCTGAACTCCACGACCGCCCCGCAGGCGACGCACACGAGGTGGTCGTGGTGCTCGTGACGGTACGCGTGCTCGAATCGCCGCGTCCCGTCGCCGGAACAGGCCTCGCGGGCGAGCCCCGCGTCGGCCAGGAGGTTGATCGTGCGGAATACGGTCGCCTGGCCGATGCTCGGGTCAGCGCGACGCGCGGCCTCGAGGAGCTCCTCGGCGGTCACGTGCCGCTCGATCCGGAGGAAGGCCTCGAGCACGGTCTCGCGGGACCCGGTCATCTTGAGGCCGCGATCGCGCAGGTACTCTTCGAGGACGGCCCGCTCCTCCCTTGCCACTCGTTCGCCTCCGGACTATATGATAATGGTTATCAATATCATGAGGCGCAACGCGGCGTCAAGCCCCGGCGGCGGCCCGCGGCCGCCCTACTCCCACTTGAATAGAGCGGCGGCCGCTGCCATGAAGGCGATCGTCATCGCGCCGAGCACGGCGAGGTTCCCGGAAACGGCCGCGAGGCCCGCTCCGTCGAGCATGATGGCGCGCGAGGCCTCGATGTAGTGCGTGATCGGGAAGATCCGCGAGATTGCCTGCATGAGCGGCGGCGTCCCCTCGAGCGAGAAGAACACGCCGGAAAGGATCATCATCGGCCAGGTGATGATGTTCATGAGGCCGCCCGCGACCTCCTCGCTCTTGATCCGCGAGGAGAAGACGAGGCCGAGGGAAATCATGCAGAGGATGGCCAGGGCGTTGACCAGGACGAGGAGGAGCCACGATCCGGCCATGCGGAAATGGAGGAAGAGGTCGGTCCCGAGGAAGATGAGGGCCGAGAAGAAGGCCACGATGAAGAACCGAGACAGGACCTGGGCGCCCGCGAACTCGAGGGCCCGCAGGGGGGTTGCCTTGAAGCGCTTGAGCACGCCGTTGCGGCGGTAGCGGACGATCACGAAGCCGACGCCTGACAGGCTCCCGAAGAGGATGTTGATGCCGATCATGCCGGGCATGAACCAGTCGACGTAGCGGATCGGCGCGCCCGAGACCGTCCGTTTCGCGAGGGGCGAGGCGCCGTCGGAGGACAGCAGCCGCTCGAGGAAGTAGCCGTTCGTCGAGGCCTCGTTGATGTAGAACTCGCGACTGTCGAAGTCGACGACCATGTCGATCTGGTGGTGGGCCAGCCGGTCGAGGGGCGTCTCCAGGCTTTTGTAAGGGACGAGGCTCAGGTGCTCGTAGCGCAGGAGGGGAAGGTCGCCGGCCGAGCCGGCCGGCGGAGCGGAGCCGACGACGCCGATCTTGTAGCTCGTTCCTCCCCCGGTCGGGAAGGCGAAGGCGAAGCCGAAGACGAGGAAGATCGGCAGGACGAGGTTGAAGATCAGCGTCGACCTATCTCGAAAAAACTCCAAGTTGCGCGCGACGAAGACCGCCCAGAAGCGCCTCATGCCTCCGCCTCCTCGATAGTGGACCCTGTAAGCTTGAGGAAGAGGTCGTCGAGGTTGCGCCGCTCGACCGTGACGTCGCCGAGGTCGATGCCCATGGCGACGAGCTCTCGCAGACTCGCGTTCGTATCGTCGCAACGGAGGGCGACGAATCCCTCCTCGTTCTCGGAGGGACACGAGAAGGCGGCCCCAGCCGGGACCGCGGAAGAGGGCAGGCGGATCACGGCCTCGCCGAAGTGCTTCAAGATGAGCTCGCGGGGCCTGCCCCGCTCGATGATGCGTCCGTGGTCCATGACGACGATGTCGTCGCAGAGGTACTCGGCCTCGTCCATGTAGTGCGTGGTCAGGATGACGGTCTTGCCCTTCGCCTTGATGCCTTCGACGAGGCTCCAGAACTGACGGCGCGCGTGCGGGTCGAGGCCCGTGGTCGGCTCGTCGAGGAAGAGGAGGTCGGGATCGTTGACCAAGGCGATGCCGAGGAGCATGCGCTGCCTTTGCCCGCCGGAGAGCTTGCGATTGTCGCGGTCGATGAATTCCTCGAGCGAGCAGGCCTCGATTATCTCGCCCAAGGGGCGCGGGCTCGGGTAGAGGCTCGAGAAGAGCTTGAGCGTCTCGCGCACGGTAAGGAATTCCTGGAGCGAGGTGTTCTGGAACTGGATGCCGATGCTTTCCTTAAATGAAGGCCCGGCGGGAGCGCCGCGGTACAGGATCGTCCCCGAGTCCGGCTCGTGGATCGTCTCGATCACCTCGATGGCCGTCGTCTTGCCGGCGCCGTTGGGGCCCAGGATGCCGAAGCAGGTCCCCTCGCGCACCGAGAAGTCGATGCCGTCCACGGCCTTGACCTTGCCGTAGCTCTTCCGGAGCCCCGATACCTGCAGGATCGGCGTCGAGGCGGTCGATTCAATCATAGTAAGGAAAGGTACTAACGCGTCGGCGGCGAAGCAATGGCCGAACGGCCGGCCGGCGTCTCCGCGCGGGCAAAAAAAAACGGTATGCCTGGACGTCTTGCAGCATACCGTGGTGGAGGTCGCCCTCCGATAAAAATTTTCGGCATGCCGCGGAAAAACTTTAAAACTGGTTTTAAGTCTATTCGGGGCGCCGGCCGGCCAGGACCTCGAGGTGGTATCTCGCGGAGTCGACGACGCTCCGATAGAGCGACTCGGAATAGGCCAGGCTCTCGTCGAGGCCGCGCGGACGGCGTCCGACGATCTCGGAGAGAGGGGGTAGAAGGAAGCCGGCGACCTCCCTACCCTCGAGCGACAGGAGCCTTTCGTCCGCCCTGTCGAGTTCGGCCAAGACTCCCGAGGCCTTTGCCCCGCGCGCGAGGGCCTCGCGCCCGGAGCGCGCCGCGCACGCGGCCGACTCGGCGGCATCCAGGACCTCGGCTATCTCCGCGCGAAGCTCGTCTAGGCCTTCGCTCAGGGCCCTTTTCGCCTCGGGCGGAGGACGCAGGGACTCGGCCTTCGCCAGGCGCGCCTCGATCTCCTCCCTGGCGTCGGGAAGGTCGAGGATCTCGTCGACGATGCCGAGCCGCATGCCCGGCACGGCGAGGCCCCTCGGGCTGAGCGATATCGTAGGCGGAGAGCCGGGGCGGGAGAGGCGGCTCTCGAACCACCAGGCGTACAGCTCCATGCGGCGGTCGGTGCGCACCCTGCCGCCCTCGGCCGAGCGCGCCATGGAGCTTTCGGCTCCGAGCAAGGCCGCGGCCTGGGCCGATTCGGCCGGCGCGAGCCTCCGCCCCGAGGCGAGTGCCCGCTGCTCGAAGAGGCTCGCGCGCGCGTGCGTGGCGCCGCCCGGGAAGCCGAGGTCCAGCCCCGCCATCCAGACGGGCGAGCAGCCCGCGAGCCTCGCGAGGTCCCAGGCGCAGGTCGCCACCGAGCCTCCCGCGCCGAGCTCGCCCTTGCGCCCGGCGAAGCGCTCGATCCTCCGTCCGAGGGGGAAGAGCGAGCCGCCGAGGAAGGTCCCGCGGCGCGTCATGCGAAACACGGAGGGCCAGGTCGTCGCGTCCGAGACGAGGAAGGACGAGGGCGACGCGAGGCCGGCGACGTGGCGCCAGTTCCAGTACTGCGGGTCCGCGACGACGAGGAAATCGGGCTCGAATCCGACGCGAAGGACGCTCCTGAGCGCGGTGTCGACGCAGACGACGAGCGCGCGCCGGGAGATCTCGGCGAGCCTGGGCAGGACGTCGTCGAGGCTGGGCCCGGCCGCGAGGACGATGGCGGGAATGCCCGAAAAGAGTCCCTGGAGGATGTCGACGCCGCGGGAGCCGGCCTGAGCCTCAAGATTGGCGGCGAGGTTGCGGACCCAGAGGCGGCCGAAGCGTCTTAGGGTCCGCTCGTTGATCAGCGACTTCGCGATCCAGCGCTCGCAGGCGGCGCGCGAGCGCGCGAGCCATTCGCGGTCAGCCTCGGAAGAGGCCTTCGGTTCGGAGACGGCCGCGCGACTGGCGCCCGAGAGCTCGAGCGCAGTTATCACCAGCTCGGGCTCGCCGCCGACCGCGAAGCCGAGCCGCTCATCGCCCAGCATCCCCGCCATATCCCGCGAGCGGAACGCGGCCTTGAGCGCGCCCGCTCGCGCCTCGCAGGCCACGACGCGCTCGGCCCCCGCCCCCAGGCAGGCCTCAGGCAGGTACCCGAGGCCGAAGCCGAGCGCGACGACCGCGTCGGCGCCGCCCGAGAGGAGCGAGCGGGCGACTCGCTCGGCCTCCGCCCTCGGGTCGCGGCTCGAGTGCAGCCAGGGGCCGCCCGGGACGCGCGCGCTCGCCTCGCCCGACGCGGCCGCGACGATCTCGAGCGGCGCCTCCTCGGCGGCCTCGATCTCGGCCGCGAGCTCGGGGAATCGGAGCGACAGGGCGCGCAGGTTAGGCTCGAGGCGGCTCACCGGAGCTCCAGGACGACTTCGGTCCCGGGAGGGACGGGACTGCCGGGAGCGGGGCTCTGGCTGACGACGTAGCCCTCGCCGTTGAGCTTGATCGTGATGTCCTTGCGCGAGAGGAGCGGCATGAGGAGCCGCTTCGGAACGCCGGTGAGGTCGGGCATCGTGTCGCCGATCGTCGCCGGCTTGACCGCGGGTATCGCGACTGCCTTGGGCGCGCGGACCGAAGGCGTGTCGCCCCGAGGCAGGTCGGTCACCTCGAGGATCGCCTCGACAGCCTCCTTCATGACGGGGGCGGCGATCCTCCCGCCGTAGTAGGACGGGCCCTGGGTCGGCTTGACGATCGCGAGGTAGACGACCACGCGCGGGGCCTCGGCGGGGAAGATCGCGAGCGTGGACGCCAGGTAGTCCTTCTGCGAGTACCTCTTCGTGTCGGGGTCGATCATCTGGGCGGTGCCGGTCTTGACGGCCATGCGGACGTCCTTGATCCTCGCCCTGAAGCCCGTGCCGGCGTCGCTCGCGCCCTTCTCCATCGCGTCGAGCATCATGCGCGACGTGGCGGCCGACACGACGCGGCGCACGGCCTGCGGCTTGTTCTCATAGGCGGTCTCGCCTCCCGGCCCGAGAGCGCGAGCGACGACGTAGGGCTTCATGAGCGTCCCGCCGTTCGCGATCGCGACGGCCGCCTGCGTCATCTGCGTCGCGGAGACGAGGACCTCCTGTCCCATGGCTATCGTTGGCTTCGAGCGCAGCGACCAGGTCTCGGGCGAGGCGAGGGCGCCGGGCGTCTCGCTGGGCAGGGCGATGCCCGTCCGCGAGCCGAAGCCGAAGGAGCGGAGCTTCTCGTAGAAGTCGACCGAGGCGATCGTGTCCGAGGCGTAGCCCGCGCCCGCGTTGCACGAAAGCGCGAGGATGCCCGAGATCCCGACCGTCCCGTGGGCGCCTAAGCACTTGATGACGATCTTCTCGCCCGAGGGAGCCGTCCTGCGGTACGCGCCGTCGCAAAAGAAGCTCGAGGACGCGTCAGCGCCCCCGAGGTCGACGACGGAGGCCATCGTGAAGACCTTGAACACCGAGCCGGGCTCGTAGTGGTAGACGCTGGGCCAGTCGTACCAGTCCGAGGCGGGCGAGGCGGCGTAGTCGTTCGGGTCGAAGTCGGGCATCGCGACGTACGAGAGGATCGCGCCCGTCGACGCGTCGGCGGCGATGAGGATCACGGCCTCGGCCCCGGTCGACTCTCTGGCCGCGCGGGCGACCTTCTCCAGCGAATATTGCATGTCCGCGTCGATGGTCAGGACCAGGCTCTCGCCCATGCGCTCCCCGGCCGGAATCTCGGCCGGCAGGAGCTCCTCGTCGTAGCGGCTCTCGATGCCCGCGCGGCCCCTGTTGCCGTCGCCGACGAACCCCACGAGGTGCGACGCGAGCCGCTTCTCAGGATAGAGCCTGCCGGACACCTCCTCGACGACGACGCCGTCGAAGGCCCCGGCCTCCTTCTCCGCGCGGACGGCCTCGGCCGCCTGGGGCCCGCCGCGCCTCGCGAGGTAGAAGAAGTCCTGACTTCCCCGCGACCACTTGTCGAGTATGTCGGCCGCGCTCATCCCGACGATCGCGGCGAGCCGCGAGGCCTCGGCTGGGAATTCCTTTTGATCGACGCCGGGCCGCCAGACGGCGATGTTGTAGAGGGGGGAGTCCATCGCGAGGACGCGCCCGTCCCTGTCGTAGATGAGGCCGCGCTCGATCCCGGCCGGGCCAGCATTGACCGGAGAGGACTTGGAGAAGGCGAGGTACGCGTAGCGGGCGACGACGAAGAGCGCGAAGGCGCCTATCGCGGCGAGCGCGCTCCAGTATCGGAAGCGCTTGTCGCTCACGGGGCCGCCCGCCTCGAGCCCGCGATGGCGCGTCCGTACAGGGCCGAGATCGCGACCGGGCCATAATCGCGCGAATCGACGGAGTCGTTACGGTTGTCGCCGAGGAGGAAAACGCTCCCCTCGGGGATCCTCGCCGCGTCTCCGAACCTCGACGCCTGCTCGGCGCTCAAGGGCGCGTTGACCGAGGACCCGACGAGGCGTCCCGCCGCGACCGCCAGCTCGGCAGGCCCCGCGGCGACCACGCGCTTTACGACGACTCGGCCGTCGCGAGGGCTGGCCGCGGCCACGACGTCTCCGCGCCTCGGCGAACCCCAGACAGCCAGGTACCCCGCCCCGAGCGGGTTCCTGATCCCGTAGGCGCAACGGAGGACGAGGACGACCGATCCTGGCTTGAAGAGAGGAAGCATCGACCGCCCCTCGACGACAACCGCGTCGAGGACGAATAACTTCACCGCGACGGCGAGAGCGACGACGGCGAGAATGACCACACTCGGCCTGATGCTCCTGCGGGGCATGACGTAAGCTCCGACTATAATGCCCGCCTCGATAATTGTCGATAAGACAGATACGAAGCCATGGACAGCATCATAGCGGGACAGAAAATCGCGCGAAGGCGCAAGACTCAGGCAAAGCTCGGCGGGCGTATCGCCGGAAGCGCGGCGGGTACGCGCGAGAAAAGGCGCGATGCGCCGCGTCGCGCCGCGGTCGCCCCTCTTCCGCGGCGGAACAGCCCCGGGCACCTCGGCCGCTTCTTCGGCGGCGCCCTGGCAAGCCTGGCGCGGCTGCCGGGCCGAGCGGCCGAAAGGATCGCCGGCCGGCTCGCGAGCCTCGGCCCCGCGCGCGTCTCGGCCTTGGCGCTCTCGGTCGCGGCGCTCGCCGCCGTCCTCTCGATCGCGGTCGCGGCCCTCCTTCGAGGCCCGACCTTCCCGATGCCCGATACCGCCCTCCTGCCCGAGGACGCGACCGCCTCAGAACTCCTCCTCGAGTACGGCTCGCCGGAGCTGGCGGGCGCTAAGGGCGCCTATGCGGAAGACAGCCAGGACCTGCCGCCCCCGCCCGCTACGCTCAGCTACTCGACCTATACCGTACGCAAGGGCGACACGCTCGGCGGAATCGCGAAGCGCTTCGGGCTCTCCATGGATTCAATCATCTCGGCCAACGGCATCTCCAGCGCCCAGGCGGTCCGATCAGGCGCAGCGCTCAGAATCCCCAGCATGGACGGACTCGTTCACCGAGTGCGCTCCGGGGAGAGCATTTCTTCCATAGCTAAGCGGTACAAGATCGATCAGACCCGGCTCGTCGACGCCAACGATCTCGGCAGCTCGACGCTCGCGCAGGGACAGAGCCTCTTCATTCCGGGAGCCCGGCTGGCCGAAGCCGACCTCAAGCAGGTCCTCGGCGAAAAGATCGCATGGCCCGCGCGCGGCCCCCTCTCCTCATATTTCGGGTACAGGCCCGATCCCTTTACCGGCGTACGGCGCTTCCACTCGGCTATCGATATAGTCATGAACACGGGTACGCCCGTACGGGCCGCAGCCGCCGGCGCCGTCTCCGATGTAGGCTACAATGCGGTTTTCGGGAATTACATCATCCTGAGCCACGGAGGAGGGCTGCAAACCATGTACGGGCACCTCTCCTCCTCGGCCGTGGCCAAGGGCGCAAAAGTCGCGCAAGGCTCGATGATCGCGCTCTCCGGCAACACGGGCTACAGCACCGGGCCCCACCTACATTTCGGCATCTTCAAGGGCGGCGTGGCAGTGAATCCTCTCAAATATCTCAAATGAAGTGATTTTATCCAGCGAGTGTCTTGAAACACTCGCTTTATATTGATATTTTCTTACTGCTTCGGAGAGTGTATGCGCAAGTTCGTCGTTGCATTATTGGTTCTATTAGCGTTATTTACATTTATTCGTGATTTTCCTTCCGCGACAACGAGTGAGGCTCCGAGTCAAGCTTCAATAAATTCCGTCGTCATTCCAAAATAGTATTTTTTCGTATACGGAAATTGAGGCATTGTGTACAAATCTGTATACGTACTTGGCTTGAGATAAACCAGCAGCAGTTTCATGTGATTCCTATCTTCTTTTAAAACAATCAATTAAATCACTCTTTACAATGTAGTCATTGCTGGCATGTTTCTTGCTCTATCATGACCGGAGATGACGATGAAAACAATTAACGAATCTTCCAGTAGCGACGACAGCCTGCGCAGCTACTACGCGGCAATCAAGAGGATCCCTCTCCTGACTGCGGAGGAAGAGCGCGAGCTATCCGCTCTAGTCTTCTCGGGAAGCGAGGAGGCGCGGCGTCGTCTGATCGAGGCTAATCTCAGGCTGGTCGTGAAGATCGCGCGCGGCTTCGTGACTCCCGACATGCCCCTCCTCGACCTCATCCAGGAAGGAAACGTCGGCCTCATCAAGGCGGCCGAGAAATACGACGGCGCGAGGAACGTCCGCTTCTCCACTTATGCGTCCTGGTGGATCAAGCAAGCGATCACGAGGTCCCTGGTCAACTCGCGGCGGGCGATCCGTCTCCCCCACAGGAAGGAAGAACTCCTCAAGCGCATCCAGCGGACCTACAGCATCCTCACGCAGGTGCTCCAGCGCGAGCCGACCTCCCAGGAAATCGCCGATGAGCTTCGAGTTCCCGCCGAGGCCATCGCCGATGTCGTCGGAATGGCGGCTTCGCTCGTTTCCCTCGAGACCGAGGGCGACGAGGACTCCGGCTCGGTCATCGACGTCTACGAGGACTACAGCTACAGCCCCGACGGCGAGCTCATGAAGTCCTGCGCCCGCGAGGAGACCATCAACATGCTCGAGGTCCTCCTCGAGAAAGAGAAGCGCATCCTGATGTATCGCTTCGAGTTCCTGGGCGGCAGGCGCCATACCTTGAAGAGCATCGGCGCCGAGCTCGGGATATCGCCGGAGACGGTGCGTCAGATCGAGAAGCGCGCGCTCCGCAAGCTCAAGGAAGGCGCGCCCGAGGCCAGTCTCTCCCTCGTGTCCTGATCACGTGCGCTCGAACCTGCGCGCGCGCAGGCGAATCCCGGACGCCGGCGCGGGCGCTTTCGCCTTCGCCGGCGTCTTGCTATAGTCAGTCCACGTGGCTCCCGTGAAATCCGCATCTACGCGCCGCTCCTCCTCCCGATCGAGGCGTCCTCGCCGCGTCAAGGGAAAGTCGTCGCGAAGAGCGTCCCAGTGGAGGCCCGCGAGCGTCGCCGCAGCGATCCTCGTGACGGCCGCGGTCGCCCTCGGGGCGGTCATCGTCGCTCTCGTCATCCGCGACGCCGGCGCGGGAGAGCCATCTGCCACCGGCGGCGGCGCGGTCGCGCCATCGACCTCGGCGCCGGCCGCCATCCCCGTCCCGACTCGCCCGGCTACGATCGAGCCTTCGCCGACTCACCCGTCGGCTCGCCGATCCGTGACGCCCGGCCCGGAGCGGCCAGAGCGCAAAGAGGCGGAAAGCCTCGTCATCGTCATCGACGATGTCGGATACAACATGAAGGAGCTCAGGCCCTTCCTCGACCTCCCCTTCCCGCTGACGATCGCCGTGCTGCCGCGCCTGCAGTATAGCGAGGAGGCCGCCCGCGCGGCGAAGGCCGCCGGGAAAGAGGTGATACTCCACCAGCCGATGGAAGCCTTGGGCGGAAACAATCCCGGTCCCGGGGCGATCAGCCTCTCAATGAGCCGAGACGAGGTCATTCGGGCCATCGAGGAAAATCTCCTTACGGTGCCAGGAGTTGTCGGAATAAATAACCACATGGGCTCGGCGGCGAGCGCCGATCTGTACCTCATGGAGGCCACGGCGGAGGTAGCCAAAAGGCGGGGAATCTACTATCTTGATTCCCTCACCGTCTCCGGGACGGCCATGCCCGAGGCGGCCCGCCGAGAGGGAATCAAATACTGGGAGAGAGACGTGTTCCTCGATAATACGCCCGACAGGGTTTCCATAGTACGCGCCGTAGAGGACGGCAAGAAGCTCGCGACGAAGGGCAGGCCGGCGGTCATGATCGGACACGTCTGGTCCGCCGAGCTCGCGCAGACGCTTGCCGACCTCTATCCAAAGCTCGTCGAGGAGGGCTATTCCCTCTCGACCATATCGCGATTCATGGTTCAAGAGGCGACCGAGGACGATGCTGGTCCTGGGGATTGAGACCTCCTGCGACGAGTGCGCGGCCTCGGTCGTCGAGGACGGCCGCAGGATACGCTCCGACATCGTCGCCACGCAGATACCCTTCCACGAGAAGTACCAGGGCGTCGTCCCGGAGATCGCGAGCCGCAAGCACAGCGAGTGGATCGCCGACGTCGTCGCGCGAGCGCTCGGCGACGCTGGCGTCGAGCCGAAGGACCTGGACGGGATCGCGGCCACGTCGCGGCCGGGCCTGATAGGATCGCTCCTCGTGGGCCTGTGCTACGCCAAGGGCATGGCCTGGGCCCTGGACAAGAGCTTCATCGGCGTCAACCACATCCTGGCGCATCTCTACGCGTCGCAGCTCGACTCCGAGGTCCCCTACCCCTTCATCGGCCTCCTCGTGTCGGGCGGCCACTCGATCATATGCAAGGTCTTGGACTTCGACGAGATCGAAGTCCTCGGCACGACCATCGACGACGCGGTCGGCGAGGCCTTCGACAAGGTCGCCAAGCACTACGGCTTCGGATACCCGGGCGGCGTCGCGATCGACCGCATGGCCAAGGAAGGCGACCCTGACGCGTTCCGCTTCCCCAAGCCCTCGCTGCACAAGGGCGAGCATCGCTACGATGTCTCGTACTCGGGACTGAAGACCGCGGCCGTCCATCAGCTCGAGCAGTACCGCAGGCCCGGCGCCGAGGCCTCGAGCGCGAACATAGCCGCGTCGTTCCAGAAAACCGCGATCGACATACTCCTCTCGCGGCTCCTGCGCGCGGTCGACGACACGGGCCTGCGTCGCGTGGTCGCGGGAGGGGGCGTCGCCGCCAACTCCTATCTCCGCGCCGCCCTGGCCGAGCGGAACGACATCGAGGCCGTCTTCCCGCCGCTCAAGCTCTGCGGCGACAACGGCGCGATGGTGGCCGGCATCGGCTGCAAGTACCTCGAGCGAGGCGCGGCCTCGAGCCTCGATACGGGCGTCTCGGCCCGCGTACCCCTCTTCCGCCGGCTGTACTCGGCCTGACATTCCTTTCCGCGAATCGCGTCCTGCCGCAATCGGAAAGCCGCGCCTCCAGCGTATATCAAGCGGAGGTGCGCGTATGCGTCTCGCTCTCGTCGCTCTTCTCGCCGCCGCGCTCGCGGCCACGCCCCGTATCGCGCAGGCGGCGGAGTCGGCGCAGGCCATCCAGACTGCGCCGGAAGCAGCCCCGACGCCCGAGCGATCGCGGGAGAGGCCTCGCCTCGTCGCTGAGCTCGGCGCAGGGCCGATGATCGGACTCGACTCGCCGATACGCGGCGCCGAGGCCGGATTCCTCCTCGGCCTGGGCTGGGGTCCCGTCGAGGCGGGGCTCCGGGCGGGCGCCGCGCTCGACCGCGCGCTCGAGTGCGCGTCCGTACGGCTCGACCTCGAGCTCGGCCTCGGCGGGGGGCTGCGGGTACTCGTCGGGGGCGTCGTCCCGCTGGCGCGGCCCGTCCTGGAGCCCGACGGGGCGGCCCTGCCGCTCGAGGCATCGGGATGGCCCTGTCGCTTCGGGCTCGCGGCGACGATCGCCGAGCTGCCGGCCGGCCCCTTCGGATCGCGGGTCGTCGCGAGGGCGGAGCTGGCGTATTCCGCGTATCGCGTCGCCGGCGACGCGGCCTCGAGCGCGAAGGCGGCCTTGTCCGGCGCGGCCGCCTTCGCGGCCTGCGTGGAGATCTGCGCGACGGTCTCGCTCGCCTGGGGCGCTCGCGCGCATTAAGGGCCCTGCGCGCGTGCCTCGATGAAACCATACGCGCGCTCCTTGACAGCGGAAGCGGCGCGGGATTTCAATGAGTCATGCAGGATCTGCTGAACGCCGCGGGCATCGCGGCGGGGGACGGGATCGCCGCGGCCGCGAAGGTGGCCGTCGAGAAGTCGCTCCGCCTGAACGTCGGGGAGACGCTGCTCATCGTGACGAACCCCGAGCGCGAGGTGCTCGAGCTCGCCTTCGCGGTATACGACGCCGCTCAGGCGGTCGGCGCCCGCGCGTCGCTGATCGTCCAGCCGGTCAAGAGCCAGACCGACTACGCCGAGGAGGCGGTTATCTCCGCCTTCGACTCGAAGCCCGACGCCTTCGTCTCGCTCTCGTCGCGGAAGCTCGGCAAGGACCGCGGCGGGATCGCCATGCCCTACGACTGGAACGGGACCGACTACGATCACATCTTCCACTTCCAGCTGCGAGGCGCCAGGACCTTGCGGGCCTTCTGGTCGCCCAGCGTCACCAGGGCCATGTTCGCGAAGACCGTGCCCATCGACTACGACGAGCTCGGGCGGCGCTGCGCCGCGGTCGCGGCCGCCCTCGACGGCGCCGCGAGCGTCCGCGTCACGAACCCCGGCGGCACCGACATCAGGATCGGCCTCGCGGGCCGCAAGAGCAAGCTCGACGACGGCGACTTCTCCAAGCCCGGCTCGGGCGGCAACCTCCCCGCGGGCGAGGTCTTCGTCTCGCCCGCCCTCGGCTCATCCGAAGGCGTCATCGTGTTCGACGGGTCCATCGCGGCGGTCGCGGGAGACATACTCATCCGCGAGCCCATACGATGCCGCGTCGAGGCCGGCTTCGTGACGTCGATCGAGGGCGGGAGCGAGGCCGAGGCGCTCCGCGCGGCGGTCGCGGAAGGCGAGGAGGCCGCGCGACGGCTCGAGCGCTCGGGCGCGCTCCTGCCGGAGAAAGCCGAGGCCTACGTTCGCAACGCTCGGAGCATCGGCGAGCTGGGCATCGGCCTCAACCCGAAGGCCGAGGTGGTAGGCAACATGCTCGAGGACGAGAAGGCCTTCCGTACCTGTCACTTCGCCATAGGCTCGAACTACGACGATGACGCCCCCGCCCTCATCCACCTCGACGGCCTCGTCTCGCGCCCGACGATCATAGCGACGAGGGCCGACGGCCGCGAGACCGTCATCGAGCGCGACGGCGAGCTGGCGCTCTGATCGGCCGCTCCGGCGCGCGTAATTGAAGCGTCCCCCGCTTTCCGCTACAATGGCGCACCATATCCACGATAACGGAGCTGCGCCATGGCTAAAGACCGCACGAACGAGAATCCCGCGATAGCGACGCCGAGCGAGGCGATGGACGAGGAGGCGCGCGCGCGCGCGCTGTCCGAGCAGCAGCTCGTCCGACGCGAGAAGCTCGCGAAGCTGCAGGCCGAAGGGCGCGATCCCTTCGCCGTGGTCAAGGCCGAGCAGAGCCACCACTCCGCCGAGATCAAGTCCGGCTACGAGTCGGCGCCCGATGCCTGGGAGAACAAGGACGTGTCGGTCGCCGGCCGCATGCGCTCCTTCCGCGACATCGGCAAGGCTTCCTTCGTCGATCTCCAGGATCGCGACGGCCGCATCCAGGTCTACGTCAACGCCGACGAGCTCGGAGCGGAGGAATACGCGCGCGTCAAGACCTACGACATCGGCGATATCATCGAGGTCAAGGGCCACGTCTTCAAGACCAGGCGAGGCGAGATCTCCGTGCACGCGAAGCGCATAACGCTCCTCACCAAGGCCCTCGAGCCCCTGCCCGAGAAGTTCCACGGCCTCAAGGATCCGGAGCAACGCTACCGCCGCCGCTACCTCGACATGGTCATGAACCCCGAGGTGATGGAGACCTTCAAGAAGCGCACGCTCATCATCCGCGCGATCCGCGAGTACCTCGACGAGCGCGGCTTCATCGAGGTCGAGACGCCCGTCCTCTCGACGATAGCCTCGGGCGCGGCGGCGCGGCCCTTCGTCACCAAGTCGAACGCCCTCAACCTCCAGCTCTACCTCCGCATCGCCACCGAGCTCCACCTGAAGCGCTGCATCGTCGGCGGCATGGAGCGGGTCTACGACATGGGCAAGAACTTCCGTAACGAGGGCATCGATATCAGGCATAACCCCGAGTTCACGATGATCGAGATGTACCAGGCCTACACCGACTACAACGGGATGATGGAGCTCTGCGAGGGCCTCGTGTCCTACGCCGCGGTCAAGGCCGCCGGGAGCACAAAGGTGACCTACCAGGGCACAGAGATCGAGTTCGCCGCGCCCTGGCGCCGCCTCACGATGATCGACGCGGTGAAGGAGTACGGCGGCCCCGACTTCAACCTCGTCTCGACCGACGAGGAAGCCCGCGAGCTCGCTAAGAAGCACGGCCTCGAGGAAGAGCTTAAGAAGAAGCTCAAGGACTGCACCAAGGGCGACATCCTCAACGCGGCCTTCGAAAAGTACGCAGAGAAGAACCTCATCCAGCCGACCTTCATCATGGATTACCCGACGGACATCTCGCCCCTGACCAAGCAGAAGCCCGGCGACCCCACGATGACCGAGCGCTTCGAGGCCTTCGCCTACGGCCGCGAGCTCGGCAACGCCTACTCTGAGCTCAACGACCCGATCGTCCAGCTCGAGCGCTTCAAGCAGCAGGAGCGCGAGAAGGCGCTCGGCGACGACGAGGCCTACGCCCTCGACGAGGACTTCGTCTCGAGCCTCGAAGTGGGCATGCCGCCGACCGGCGGCATGGGCATCGGGATCGACCGCCTCGTGATGCTCCTCACCGACTCGTACTCGATCCGCGACGTGATCCTGTTCCCCACGATGAAGCCGGAGGCGCACTAGCGCCGTAGGCTCTCGCGAGCACAAAGGATTCACGCGAGCGTCTGCCGGAGGCGCACTAGCGCCGTAGGCTCTCGCGAGCGCAAAGGATTCACGCGAGCGTCTGCCCGAGGCGCACTAGCGCCGGCCTTCCCTATCGCCCCTTCCCCTCCGCGCCATCGGACGGTCGCTGCCGCGAGTCAAGCGCGCCCGCGATCATCTCGTTGCGCGCGAGGGCGAGGGCGTCGGGCGTCACCGCGGAGAGGGGCGGCCTGTCGCCCCCCGCGCCGCTGATGACCGAGACGCGCTCCGCCGGGACCATCCCGATGGTCTCGGCGAAGGGGGCCACGAGGCGGTCGAAGTTGTCGATGAGCCAGGCGCGCATGGCGCCGGGCCCCGCCTCCCTGATGCGCTCGAGGGCGATCCCGGCCTGCTCGAGCTCGGCCTTCGCCTTCGCGGTCATGACGGCCGCCTCTGCCTTGGCCTCGAGGACCATCTTCTCCCGGCTCGCTGCGGCGGGCGTCACGATCTGGGCCTTGTACTTGCTCCCGAGCATCTCGATCTTCCGGCGCTCGGCCTCGATCTCGCCGCGGATGCCCGCGACGCGGGCCGTGGCGCCGCGGCTCGCCTCCTCGATCCCGACGGTCAGGCGCTGGGTCGCTTCCTTGACTCGGACGCGCGTCTCGGCGCGCAGGCGCTCGAGCTCGTTCTCGAGGGACTTGACCTCGGTCTCGGCGCGGCGGGCCTCGGACTGCTCCGCGCTCGCCGCGCGCGCCTCGGCCTGGGCCTGGCGGGCGTTGGTCTCGGCGGCCACGGATTGCACGCGCTTCAAGAGCGCGATGTAGAGGTCGGGCTCGGCGACGCCGGGCAGCCGGTGGTCGTCGACGTCGGCGATGTTCATGGTCGTGATGCCGAGGCCGATGTTCTCGAGGTCGCCCTTGCAGACGTTGATCATCTTGGCGACGAGGATGTCCTTGTCCTTCATGACCTGCTCGGGCGTCATCGACGCTATGGAGTCGCGCAGGTGGCCCTCGATGATGTCGCTCGCGACGTGCATGAGGAGGTCGCGGTCGGCGGCGATCGTCGAGATGCGCGTCACCGCGTGGGCCCGGCCCGCCTCGTTCGAGGCGATCGCGAAGGACACGGTCGCCTTGACGTTGAGCGGCACTATCCCGGCCGCGATGGCCGAATCGACCACGACCTCGATAGTCATGGGCGTGAGGTCGATCTTGTGGAACTTCTGCAAGAGGGGAATGATGAAGGCGCGGCCGCCGGACAGGGTGCGGAAGCCCTTCTTTCCGCCGGAGCCCGAGACGACGCCGAGCTCGTTGCCGCCGACTATCTTCATGTTAGCGACGAGCTGGATGACGACGGTGATCGCCACGAGGCCGCCGAGCGCGAGCACGAAGCCGATCATCGCGAGCCTCCCTTCGCCGCACCGCTTGCGGCGGCGCCGGCCGCCGCGCCCGGCGAGGCCGCCGAGCCGCCTGGCGAGGCGAGGGACCTTACGTCGATGCCGAGCGCCTCCCGGAGCGTCGAGAGGAATTCGGCGAAGGCGCGCGGGCCTCGGTTGGCGATCGACGCCGCGTCCTCGTCCATGGCGACGATGGTGTCGAGCTTTCCCGACTTGCCCTGGGCCTCCTTCCACGCCGCGAGGAGCCCGGGCAGCTCCTGGCCGAGGAAGAGGAGGCTCGCGGCGCTGTCGCCGTACTCCCCGAGGAGATGCGCCTTCTGCGCGAGGATCTCGTTGCGGGCGCCCTCGCGGACCGAGACCGCCCCGCGCTCGCCCTCGGCGACGATCCTCGAGGCCTCCTCGCGCGCGGACGCCTCGAGCACGGTGCCCGACTGGTTCTTGAGCTCCTGCAGCGCCACGAGCTGGGCCTGCACGAGGGACTCGCCCTTGTTCTTGGCCTCCTCGATCGACTGGTCGGCCGTAAGGTTCGCCTCCTGGATCGAGCCCTGCGACTCGCGGCGATAGACCTCGAGGGCCTGCCGCGCCGCAATGATGCGCTCGTCGGCCTGCGCCTTCGCGACCTGGATGCGCCGCTCGGAGTCCGACTCGGCCTGGGCGGCGATCGCGCGGATCCGCGACTCCTCGATCTCGACCTGGCGCCGTTTCTCGGCCAGGGTCTTCTGCGCGAGGTTGGCGATGTAGTTCGAGCCGTCCCATATCTTCTGCAGCGAGACGGAGACCACCTTCATGCCGAAAGAGCGCAGGTCCGAGTCGATGTCCTCGACGAGCTCGGCCCTGAACTGCGCCCGCTCGCCCAAGTCACGCTCCGCGACCGCGACGGAAGAGGGGCCGTCGGGTCCCGCGTCGTCCTCCATGCCGATCGCCTGCAGCGGCGTCGCCTTGTTGAGCGCGCCGCGGAAGTTGCCCACCAATGTCTGCTGGACCTGCTCGCGGATACGGGCCTTGTCCTTGCCCATGAGCCGCTCGACGGCGTTATAGAGCATCGCCTCGTCGTCGTCGTCGATGCAGACGCAGGCCGTCGCGTCCGCGCCCATGGAGATGCCGTTGGCCGAGTTCACGCCTTCGACCTTGACGTTGACGGGGAGCACGCCGAGGTCGAGGCCGCCCAAGGCCTGGAAGTACGGCAGCACGAAGGTGCGACCCCGCTCCACGGTGAAGCCGAAGGCCTTGCCGTCGCGGACCGTCCTGCGGCCCGTGACGACGAGGAGCTTGTCCGGCGGGGCGACCTTGATCATCGCCTTGAGCAGGCCGAGCAGCAGGATGAAGGCGACTACGCCGAGGGCTCCCCCGGCAACGGCGCCGAGGCCCGCGAACAGGTCCATGCTAGACCTCCTTATTCCCGGGCGCGCCCGGGATCGTTTCCACGTAACAGCAGTCGTCGGCGCAGTCGACGACCCGCACCATCGCGCCCTTCGCGAGGGCGACGGACGCGTCGGAGGCCCTGACGTATAGCTCCACGCTCGCGCCGTACTTCCTGACCTCGGCCTTCCCCATCTCGCCGGGGGCGGCGGGAACGACGACGACGCCCTCTTCCAAGAGGAATTCCTCGCTCTTGAAGCTCGAGTCGAGGTCGCGCCGAACGAGGCGGCGGGCGATCCGCGCGACCGCGAGGACGAAGGCGCCCGCCCCGGCCGCCCAGGCGGCTCCCTCGAGGCCGCCCAGTCCCCGCGAGGCGGCGAAGAGGCCCGTGGCTCCCGCGCCCAGGGAGACGTATACGGAGGACCTGAGAATCGACGCGATGCGCGATACCGTTCGAGTGCCGGCGTCGCCGCGCCGCGCGCGCTCGATGGCCGCTATCGAGAGCTCCGGCCGCGGCCCTCCGTCGTGGTCATGGCCGGCGTCGTTGCCGTGGGCGTCGTCGTGTCCGTCTCCCTGCGCGGCGGCGCCGTCATGCCCGTCATCGTGCGCGGAGTCATCGTCGTGCCCGTGCCCAAGGGCGCCCGAGAGGCTCAGGGCGAGGACCCCCGCCCCGTAAACGAGAAGGCCGAGATAAATTCCTTGGATGAGCGGCATAGCGCGGACAGTATAGCACGACGAAGCGACCGCTGGAGAAGATGGATAATAATTGATCGCTCCACTATGCTTTTTTAACGGTCGCGAGTACGCTTCGATCGAGGACGACGCATGAACGACACTGATCGCGATAAGGACCGGGGACGCTCCGGCGGCGCCGATCGCCCGCTCACATCTCGCCAGCGCTGTCCCGCGTTGCGCGACTACGGCTACGACGAAGAGCGGGCCGCAGAGTTCGCAGCCGCGACGACGGACGAGCGGGACGAGCCGGCCCGCGTCGTCGAGTCCTCGAGGGGAAGCTGCCGCATCGTCTGCGGCGGCCCGGCCGGCGACGTCGAAGAAATGCCCGCGACGACCTCGGGCTCCCTCCTCCATTCCTCCGACACGAGCGCCGAGCTTCCGTCCGTCGGCGACTGGATCGTCGCACGACGGCCTCCCGACGGCGGCTCGGCCCAGATACGGGCGGTCCTCTCTCGAAGGACGGCCTTCGCGCGCAAGGCCCCCGGCGACGCCGAGCACGACAAGATCGAAGCCCAGGTTATCGCCGCGAACATCGACATCGCCGTCATCGTCGCGGCGGCCGGCCGCGACTGGAATCCGCGCCGCGTCGAGCGCTACCTCACCGTCGCCTACGAATCGGGCGCTCGGGTCCTCCTCGCGATCACGAAGGCCGACCTGGCCGAGGACATCGAAGGGCTCGAAGCCGAGGCCGAGCTCGCCGCGCCCTGCGTGCCCCGCTCGCTCGTATGCGCGCTCGACGGCCGGGGAATGGACGTCCTCCGCGAGGCCTTCGCGCCGGCCTTGAGCGTGGTCCTCCTCGGATCCTCGGGCGCGGGCAAGTCGACGCTACTCAACACGCTCGCGGGAGAGAAGTTGGCTGATACGGGAGAGGTCCGCGCGGACGACCAGCGCGGACGGCACACCACGACGCGGAGGCAGCTCTACAAACTTGACTCGGGCGCCCTCGTCATCGACACGCCCGGCCTGCGCGAGCTCCAGCTCCTCGTCGAGGGCGACGCGATCGACGCGGCTTTCCCCGAGATCGAAGCGGCGGCGGAGCTCTGCCGCTTCAGGGACTGCCGCCACGCGTCGGAGCCCGGCCGCGCCGTGATCGCCGCGGTCGAGTCGGGCGCGATCGACCGCGGCCGCTACGAGAGCTGGCGCAAGCTCGGGAAGGAGTCCGCCTTCCTCAGGGCCAGGGTCGACCACGCCGCGAAGGACGCCGAACGGCGCCGCTGGAAGAGCATCGAGAAGAGCATGCGGCCGTTCAGGAATCGCTCATCGCGCGGAGGCTAGCCGCCGAAGGCGAATCCCGATATCCGCGCGCCCATGAGGTCGCCCGAGTAATCCCTGCGGCCGGGATCGCTTGCCCCGGCGCCCGCCGCCAGGAACAGGGGGACCAGGTGCTCGCTCCGGGGATGGCACGCGCGCGCGCCGGGCGCCTCGAGCCATCCGGCAAGCGCGGCCTTCCGCGCATCCGGATCGGAGACGGCCGCGGCCTCGGTGAGCCAATCGTCGAAGCGCGTGGAGTCCGAGGCGACCGAAGGCCCTCCCATCATGAAGCCGCGCATGTTGTGGTAGCTCATGCCGCTGGCGACGATGAGGACGCCCTCCGCGCGCAGGCTCTCGAGGGCGCGGCCGATGTCGAAGTGCGTCGCGGGATCGAGGCTCGATACGAGGGAGAGCTGGGCGACGGGAAGGCGCGCCTCGGGGAAGGCGATCATCATCGGCACGAAGGTACCGTGGTCGTAGCCCCGCTCCGTCTCGCGGGCGGTCTCGAAGCCCGCCGCCTTCAAGAGGGCCTCGATCCTCGCGGCGAGCGCGGGATCGCCGGGCGCGGGCCAGCTCAGCCTGTACGTATGCGGGGGGAAACCGGAATAGTCGTAGAGCATGCCCGGCCTCGCGCCGAAGTGGACGGTCGGCACGCGTTCCTCCCAATGGGCCGAGACGACGAGGATCGACTTCATCGCGTCCCCGTGACGAGTGCCGAGCCCGGCGAGCCAGGTCTCGAGACTTCGGTATCCGGGGTCGCTCCCGAAGTCCTCCTTCATGACGTGCCAGGGGCCGCCGCCGTGGGGTATGTAGTAGACGGGAAGCTTCCTTATTCCGCTCATGGCCGCCTCCTGGTACTAGTCTACTGATTAACTGATAAAGAGTGCATTCTTTCGCGCGCCTTCCGCGCCGCGGCGGCCGAGAGGACATTCACTTCTTGAACGCGACGACTCGGTTCCTTCCATTATCTTTCGCTTCGTATAGCGCTCGGTCCGCGGCAGCTATCAATTGCTCGGGCGTATCGACGCCCCTCATCTCGGCGACTCCGACGCTGACGGTGACGCCTCCGACGACGGCCTCCGTCGTCCTGGCCGCTATCCTCTCCCTGCAGCCCTCGCCGATCTTGCAGGCGTTCTTCGCCGTCGTCTCGGGCAAGATCACGACGATCTCTTCTCCGCCATAGCGACAGACTATATCGGTCCCCCGCAACGAGCCCTTCAGTAGCCCCGCGACCGCCGAGAGGACCTCGTCTCCCTTCTGGTGGCCGTACTTGTCGTTCACTTTCTTGAAATGATCGATGTCGATCATCAAGACGGAAAGAGCGCGCTTGTAGCGCAGGGCCCTCGATACTTCTTCGCGGATCTTCAAGTCGAAGTATCGCCGGTTGTAGATGCCGGTCAACGTGTCGTAGAAGGCGAGCTCGGAAAGTTTCTCTTTCTTCTTATTGTAGAGCTGTCTCAAGACGTCGACATCATGCGTCAGGTCGGGGTCGTCCGCCTTCTCCATTATTGCGGCGAGTTGCTTCTCGAACAACATCGTATCGCCGGATTCCAGGCTCTTACGATCGACGTTCTCAAGACTCGTGCGTACGGATAGGTTGACATCGGCTATCCTGAACGTCGAATTCGAACTGAGAACGACTTCGTCTATCCTTTTCCCTTCGTACCAGGTGCCGTTCAGGCTTCCCTGGTCGACTAGCAGGATCCTTCCGTTCGAATACTCCAGCAGCGCGTGGTTCCGAGAGACATGCTCGTCCTCGAGCACGACGTCGCACCTCGTATCCCTTCCGATAAGGTACTTCCTGTCGGCTTCAATGACGAGCTTCTTGTTGCCGAAGTACAGGAAGAGTTCTTCCATGCCCATCTCCCGCCTCTCCGTCTTAGGATACGACATCGACGGACGAGTCCGGAAGAGGGATCGCCGAATACGATTAAGCGCTCACGCGAAACGATAAAGACCCTAGAACTCCTCGAATTGCTCTTCGGACGAGCGGTCGGTTAGCGCGATGCCTGTAGACTTAGGCTTGGAACGGGCGCTCTCTTTTTCAGGCGAGAGCGCTCGCTGGCTGCCTTCAGGGCCGTAGAGCGTTTTCAATTCTCGCTTCACGGCAACGCCTGTCGCAAGGCGCCGCTCGACTGCCCGCTGCGGCAGACTCGTCGCCCTCCGATCTTCGCCTTCCCGCGGCGAGGGGCCGCGCGGCTCTTCCAGGCCGTCTTCTGTCTTGAAGAAGGCGATCGTCTCCACGAGCTTCGCGGCCTGCGCCGCAAGCTCCTCCGCGGTAGCGGCAAGTTCCTCGGAGCTCGATGCGTTCTGCTGCACCACGTGGTCCATCTGGCTCACGCCCTTCGCGATCTGCTCCGCGCCGTTGGCCTGCTCGCCCGACGCCGCCGAGATCTCCTGGATCAGGTCCGCAGTCTTCTTTATATCCGGCACCAGCTCCACGAGCTGCATCCCCGCCTCTCCGGCCACGGTTACGCTCTTCCCAGATAGCGCGTTGATCTCTCCCGCCGCCTTCGCGGACCGTTCCGCGAGCTTTCGAACCTCCGACGCGACGACCGCGAAGCCCTTCCCCGCCTCCCCGGCGCGCGCGGCCTCTATCGCGGCGTTCAGGGCCAACAGGTTCGTCTGCCTCGCTATCTCCTCGATGATCGAGATCTTCGAAGCTATCTCCTTCATGCTCGCCACCGTCTCGCTCACGGCGCGCCCGGCTCCCTCCGCACTCTGAGCTACCCGCCTGGAAAGCGCGTCCGCCTGAGACGTATTGTCCGCGTTCTGCTTGATCGTCGACGCGAGCTCCTCGACCGAGGCGGAAAGCTCCTCGACGCTGGCCGCCTGCTCGTTCGCGCCCTGGGAGATCCCCTGCGCCATCTCGGACAGCTGCTCCGAGCCCGACTGAACCTGGTCCGAAGCGACGCGAATGCCCGATATGATCCTGCCGAGGGATCCCGCGAGGGATTGAATGGACTTGCCGAGCGACGACAGCTCGTCGCCCCGGGCGAGCGTCCTTTCGCTCTCCCTCGCATCGACCTCCCTCATCCCGAGATCGCCCTCGGAGACAGAGCCTACGGCCCGGACGATATGTTTCACCGGCCTGACGACCGAGCGCGCGATGTAGACGGCGTTGACGACCGAGAAGATCATTGCCGACAGACAGACCAGGATGAGCATCGACTGGAGGTCATTCATCGCTGCGCTCGCCTCCTTGCCGTCGATCGACAGGGCGAGCGCCCAGCCGGGGCTCGAGGGCACTTTGGCGAAGTACGTCTCCATCTCGGCGCCGCCCTTGTCCCTGAATCGCCCGTCCCCGGACTCGCTGCCCGCGATCTTCTTCCATAAAGTATCGGCGCCGCGATACCCCAGAGATTCCGCGCTGGCCAGATTCAACTTGAGTATCGCGCTCTTGTCCGGATGGTCGATGACCGTTCCGGTCCGGTCGACGATCCAACCGTAGCCGGATTCGCCCGTCTTGAGCGACGAGACGATCGACGAGATGGTCGTCATCTTGACCTCGAAGGCGAGGATCGCCCGCTTCTTGCCGTCCGATCCGGTCACCGACCTCGCGAGCACGACGGTTGCCTCGCCGCTCGAGGGCATCGCGGCGTCGCCCATGGCATACGTCATACCCTCGGCGAAGGACTGCTTGAAAAAGCTTCGGTCCGCTACATTAACGTAGTCGCCCGAAGCCGTACTCATCCTGCCGTCGGGCCACACTATCGAAGCGCTCACGACATCCGAGAGCGCGGCCTTGGCTATCGACTTTCGCAGGTAGCCCTCAGCTTCGGCGGGCTTTCCGGATACGACCTCATCCTGTACCGAGAGGATATCCATCTGATTCTTGTATGATCCGAGGAGTCTCCCGATCTCGTCGGCCTTCGTTTCTACCACGCGAAGGCTCGCCTCCCTCCGCTGCTCGTCCATCATTATCCTTACCCTGGTTCCGACTATGGCGTTGACCACGCCCAGGATCAGGACGACCATGACTCCGATCGTCCAGGCGATCTTAGCCAATAACGAAAGCCGTCGAGCCATACGAATCTCCTTTCAGGAATATCGGGCGCACAACGCGATATGCGACATAGTTTTGTAACATTTTCCACCAGATAAGGTTAAAAAGCAATACCATGAGCGCCGTTGATGTGTTAGCTTTTAATGCCATTTTCACGCAACGATCCTTGAATTCCATGAAATTCCCGATATAGGCATTATGAAAAAATTATAATGCCATACAATAATCACTTGTCAACAAGAAAACAGTATCGCACAATGTCCCAATCCGACTTCGTTGAAGTCGCACAACTTCTTATCGGAGGTGTCAGCGATGAGCGCAGCATTCGAAGAGGCCATGAAGGCCCGCATTCGGCAGGGATTCAAGAATTGGAATCAGGGCTACGAGGCTTGGCTGAAGTGGTGCGACACGTTGTACGAGCCCGACGCCTACTACAACGTCTACGGGAAGCGCCTGACGCTGCAGCAGTACAAGGACATGATGGGCCAGTTCTTCGCCGGGTTCGACCTCGAGCTCGGGGACCTGGACAACATGATAGCCGACGGCGACTGGATAGCGATCCGCTATACGGTTTTCGTGACGAACAAGAAGGCCGGGGTGAAGTCGGAGATGAAGACCATGGAATTCGTCCATTTCAAGGACAATCCCGAGCCTATCGGCGCGCGCGTCATAGAGGGCTGGGCCATATCGGACTCGCCGTTGAAATAGGCCGACAATCCGCGGAACCGGTTTAGCGGATCGGACGACACGGGCGGGATCGCGCCTCGCGCCGGGATCGCCCGCCGGCGGGCGATCCCGCCCTTCGATCGGCTAACCTTGCGCAGCTCCCATCCCCGAAAGCAGCCTGTCGAGCAGCGCCAGCGGCTCGGCCTTGCGGTCGAGGATCTCGTGGACGCCGTCCATGATGGGGAGGGAGAGCTTGCGCTCGGAGGCGAGGGCGCGGACATGCTTGCAGGCGACGGCCCCCTCCGGGAGGTAGCCGATCTCGCCGATCCGCTTAAGGAGATCGTCGATGCCGTCGAAGGGCGCGAGGACGCCCTTCTCGACGATCTCGCGGCCGAAGCGGCGGTTGCGGCCGTGCCTCGAGCGGCAGGTGACGTCGAGGTCGCCGACGCCCGCGATGGAGGTGAAGGTCTCGGGATGGGTGGCGCCTAACGCGATGCCGAGTGTCTGCATCTCGTTGAGGCCCGCCGCGAGGAGGAGGGACTCGGTGTTATCGCCGAAGTCCTCCGAGGATGAGCCGGCGATCGCGTCGAGCATCCCGAAGGCGATAGCGACTACGTTCTTCGCGGCCGCGCAGACCTGCACGCCGACCGTGTCCAGCGACGGGAACACGAGGACGCGGCTGCCGCGAAAGAGCTCGCGGACGCGGATGGCGTTTCGCCCGTTCTGGCTCGCCGCGACGAGGCCGGTGATGCGGCCGCGGGACACCTCTTCGGCGTGGCTCGGGCCCGAGAGGTAGACGACGTTACCGCGATACAGGCCGGGCAGGTAGTCCTCGAGGGTCTCGACGATGAGGCGAGGTCCCCGAGGTCCCGCGATGAAACCCTTCGTCACGACGACGATCAAGCACTCGCCGTCCAAGACCTTGGGCGCGGCGAGGAGGCGCCTCGCGACGCCGAGGAGGTAGGGCGAGGGAACGGCCAGGACGAGAATGTCCCGGCCCTCGGCGACGGCGAGGGGATCGACGTCGGCGCCGAGGCCGACCGGAAGCGCGACGCCGGGGAGGAAGCGCTCGTTGCGGCGCGCGTCCCGGATGTCGGCGGCGGTCTCCGGCTCGTTGCACCAGATCGAGACGTCGTGCCCGCACTCGGCCAGCACCTTCGCGAGGGCGGTTCCCCAGGCCCCGGCCCCGATCACGCCGATACGATCACCCACGTCGATCCTCCTTACGCTATCGTCTGCGGAGCGCGGCCGGCGACGGCCTCAAGCTCCTCGGCCTGGCGCGCGAAAAGCCTAAGGCCCTCGCGCCAGAAGTCGGGAGACTCGATGTCGAAGCCCGCCTTCGCGGTGACCTCGACCGCGCTCATCCTGCCCGTGCCCTCGAGGATCCCTCGATACGCCGCGGCGAAGGAAGGTCCTTCCTCCTCATAGCGCGCGTAGAGGCCGGAGCCGAAGAGGAGGCCGAAGGCGTAGGGAAAATTGTAGAAGGCGAGGCCTGGAGAGTAGTAGTGGCCCTTGACGAGCCACATGTAGGGATGCCGGAGCTGGGGATCGAGGCCGTCGCCGTAGGTCCGTCCCTGGGCGTCGAGCATGAGCTCCTTGAGCTCGGCGGGCGAGAGCTCGGCCTTGGCGCGGCGCTCGAAGACGGCGCTCTCGAAATAGAAACGCGAGAGGATGTCCACGACGACCTGGCAGGCGTCCTGCAAGTGGAGCTCGAGGAGGGCCGTCTTCTCGGCGCCGGAGGACTCCTTGAGGGCGCTTTCGTAGATGAGGGTCTCGGAGAAGATCGAGGCGGTCTCGGCCAGGGTCATGGGGTACTGCGTGTAGACGTAGGGCAGGCCGCGCACGCGAGCGCCGTGCCAGGCGTGGCCGAGCTCGTGGGCGACGGTCGTCATCGAGCCGAAGGAGCCGTCGAAGTTGCATAAGACTCGCGAGCACCCGGCCTCGGGGAAGTCGATGCAGTAGGCGCCGCCGACCTTGCCCGAGCGGGGCTCGGCGTCGATCCAGGACTCGCCGAAGGCGCGCAGGACGAAGTCGCCCATCTCGGGGTCGAAGGCGGAGAACCTCGCCGCGATGTAGTCGCGCGCCTCGGAGAATGAGAACGAGCGCTCGACGCCGGGGAGGGGGGCGAAGATGTCGTAGAAGGCGCACCTACCTATCCCGAGGAGCCTCGCCTTGGCCTTGAGGTAGCGCCTCCAGGAGGGCAGGGATTCCTCCATGGCCGAGACGAGGGCGTCGAGGGTCTTGCGCGTTATGCGCGCCTGCTTGACCGACTTGTCGAGGGACGACTCCCAGCCGCGCCGAGCATTGAGCGAAACCGCCCAGCCCTTGACGCCGTTGAGGGCGGCGGCCACGGGGATCTCCAGGCCCTCGCAAATCCCCAGCTCGAGGCGGTAGGCTTTCTCGCGGACCTTGCGGTCGGGATCGTAGGCGAGGTTGCGCAGCTCGACGAGAGTCTTGCGCTCGCCGGACGCGGCGTTCCATACGGCGCTGGCCGCCGAGGTCGTCGATTCCTGGAGCCTGCCCCAGGCGTCGCCGCCAGAGCGCTGGAGGTCGGCCGCGAGGTCCTCGAAGCCCGCGTCCATCTGCCTCGACTGCCAGAAGAGCTCCTCTTCGATATGGAAGGAGAGCTCCGAGACGAGCGGCTCGGAGCCGGAGGCGACGAGGGCCTCGACCTGATCCTTCCGCGCGGCGAGGGCGTTTCGGAAGAGGACCTCGGCGCGCTTCATGGGAAGGCCGAGCTCCTCGATCGCGTTCATCTCGGCGACGGCCGCGGCGTCGCGCGTGTCCGTAGAGAATGTCGCGTACGCGAAGGCCGCGAGGGTCTCGTGAAGCGATCCGGACTCGCCCTCAAGCTCGAGGGCGCGCCTGAGCCACGGGCCAAGGAGGTGAGAGCCGGCCGCGGGGACCGACTCGAGGTGGGCGATGTAGTCCCGGGCGAGAACGGCGAGGCGCGCCTTCGCGGCCGCGTACTCGGCCGAGGCGAGGCCCGGGTAGATCGGGGACAGGTCCCAGCGCGGGACCTTGCCCTGCGCAGGGGCCGGCGCGCCGCCCGATTCAGTACCAGGCATCGTTGCCGTCCTCCCAGGGGAAAATCTCGTCCTCCCTGAAGAAGAGGCCGATCTCCCGCCTCGCCGAGTCCGGCGAATCGGAGGCGTGGATGATGTTGACGCGCGTCTGGATCGCGTAGTCCCCCCGGATCGTGCCGGTCTGGGCCTCGGCGGGATTGGTCGCCCCGGCGAGCTTACGGAGGTAGTCGATCGCGCCCTCGCCCTCGATGATCATCGCCACGACCGGTCCCGAGATCATGTACTCGACGAGCTTTTCGTAGAAGACTTTCCCCTTGTGCTCGGCGTAATGGCGCTCGACGAGGTCCCTGTCGAGCCTCATCATCTTCAGCGCGATGATTTTCAGGGTCTTGCGCTCGATCCTGGATATCACCTCGCCGACGAGGCGGCGGTGCGTGACGCCCGGCTTGAGCATCGCGAAGCTGCGTTCGATGGCCATTGTGCCTCCGTGAATCGATAGTAGCACGACGATACTCCGCGCAGGAAGCGGTGGGCCTCGATGGACATTCCGCGCCGATCGGCCGTATTCTCGTCCCGCAATGGATGCGCCCATCCGCCTGGGAATCGACGTCGGCTCGACCACCGTGAAGCTGGTCGCGCTGGGCTACGACGGCCTGCCCGCCCTGGGCAGGTACGAGAGGCATCGCTCCGACGTCAGGGCCGCGCTCGCCTCGCTGCTCGAGGAGGCCCGCGACTCCCTCGGGGACAGGGCCGCGAGCGCCTACGTCGCGGTCACGGGCTCGGCCGGCATCGGCGAGGCCGAGCGGCTCGGCCTTCCCTTTGTCCAGGAGGTGGTCGCCTGCTCCCGAGCGGTCGAGGAGCTCCTGCCCCAGGCGGACGTCGCGATCGAGCTCGGGGGCGAGGACGCGAAGATCACGTATTTCCGCGGCCAGCTCGAGCAGCGGATGAACGGCAGCTGCGCCGGCGGGACGGGCGCCTTCATCGACCAGATGGCGTCCCTGCTCGGGACCGATCCGGCCGGGCTCGACGAGCTCGCCGCCGGCGCGAAGACCGCCTATCCCATCGCGGCGCGCTGCGGCGTCTTCGCCAAGGCCGACGTCCAGCCACTCGTCAACGAGGGCGCCCGCCGCGAGGACGTGGCCGCCAGCGTGCTCCAGGCCGTCGTCAACCAGACCATCTCGGGACTCGCCTGCGGCCGTCCCATCAAGGGCCGCGTCGCCTTCCTCGGCGGCCCCCTCCACTACCTCCCCCAGCTCCGCGCGCGCTTCGCGAGCACGCTCGGCCTGGGCCAGGGAGAGGCGCTCGTGCCCGAGGACGGCCGCCTCTTCGTCGCGACGGGCGCCGCGCTCCAGGCCGCGAGCCTCGCCCGTCGTGCGGGCGCCGAGGACGGCGGCTCGCGCGACCTGGGACTCCTCGCCTCTCGCGCGCGGGCGGCTTCCGTATCGAGCGGGGCCTCGTCGGCGCGCATGCGACCCTTCTTCGCCGATGCCGCGGAGAAGGCCGCGTTCCGCGATCGCCACGCGGTCGCGCGCCTTCAGCGCCTCGATCCCGAGCTGCTCGAAGGCCCCGCCTTCATCGGGATCGACGCGGGCTCCACGACCACCAAGCTCGCGGCGATCGACCGCGAGGGCCGTCTCCTCGCGTCCTTCTACAAGCCTAACGGCGGCCATCCCCTCTCGGCCCTGGCCGAGGGACTCGCGTCGCTCTACGTCGCCCTGCCCCACGGCGCGTTAGTCGGCCGAGCTTGCGCGACGGGCTACGGCGAGGGCCTCGCGCGCTCCGCCCTCGGCGCGGACGAAGGCGAGGTCGAGACGGTCGCGCACTGCGCCGCGGCCGAGCGGCTCCTGCCCGGCGTCGAGGCCGTCCTCGACATCGGCGGGCAGGATATGAAATTCCTCAGGGTCAAGGGCGGCGTCATCTCCTCGGTCCTCCTGAACGAGGCCTGCTCCTCGGGCTGCGGCTCCTTCCTCGAGACCTTCGCCTCGTCCCTGGGCTTCGACGCGCCCTCGTTCTCCGCCCTGGCCCTGGCCTCGCGCGCGCCGGTCGACCTGGGGAGCCGCTGCACGGTCTTCATGAACTCGCGGGTCAAGCAGTCGCAGAAGGAGGGCGCGACGCCGGCCGACATCGCCGCCGGCCTGGCCTACGCCGTGATCCGCAACGCCCTAGAGAAAGTGATCAGGCTGCGCCGACCCTCGGACATCGGCTCCAAGGTCGTGGTCCAGGGCGGCACCTTCGCGAGCGACGCGGTCCTGCGCGCCTTCGAGCTCGTCGCCGGAGTCGAGCCGGTCCGTCCCGCCGAGGCGGGGATCATGGGCGCCTACGGGGCCGCACTCCTCGCCCGATCGCGATGGGCGGAGGGCTCCTCCTCATCGCTCATCCACGAGGAAGAGCTCGACTCGTTCTCGTACCGGACCGAGCCGCGGCGATGCCCGGGCTGCGCCAATTCCTGCCTCCTCACGGCCACGACCTTCTCGGGGGGGCCGGGCTCGGGCTCGACGTACGTCACGGGCAACAGGTGCGAAAGGGGCGCCGGCGAGGCGCAAGGCGCCTCGCCCAGCAGGACGCGAAGCGCTCCGCCAGGTCTCGCCGAAGGCCAGACGGCGTCGCGCAACGCGCCGCCCGACCTCTACGCGTGGAAGCTCGCGAGGGTCTTCGCGGGCGAGAGCCTTCCGGAAGACAAGGCACCGCGCGGCCGCATCGGCGTCCCGCGCGTCCTCAACCTCTACGAGAACTACCCCCTCTGGCTCGCCCTGCTGTCCGAGCTCGGCTACCGCGTCGAAATCTCCCCGCGCTCGTCGAAGACCGTCTACGAGCGCGGCATGGACACCATTCCCTCGGAGTCGGTCTGCTACCCGGCCAAGCTCGCTCACGGCCACGCCGCGATCCTCGCCTCGAGCGCCCCGGGCGGACTCGGTACCGTCTTCTATCCCTGCGTCCCCCGCGAGCGTCGCTTCGTCGAGGGATCCAACGACCGGTACAACTGCCCCATCGTCGCCTCGTACCCAGAGGTGATCCTCAACAACGTCGACGCCTTCCGCTCGGGCGAGATCCGGTACCTCGATCCCTTCCTGCCCGTCGCGGACGCGCGGCGCCTCGCTTCGCGCCTGGTCGAGGTCTTCACCGACGACGGCGTCTCCATCGCCGAGGCGCGGCGCGCCGTCGAGGCGGGCCTCGCCGCGCAGGAGTCCTTCCGCGCCGAGCTGCGCGCCAAGGGCGAAGAGGCTCTTGCCTGGATCGAGAGGACGGGCGGCCACGGCGTGGTGCTCGCGGGGCGGCCCTACCACATCGACCCCGAGATCAACCACGGCATCCCTTCGGTCGCGACCTCGCTGGGCATGGCCGTCCTGAGCGAGGACTCGATCTGCCACCTCGGCCGAGTGGCGCGGCCCCTGCGGGTCGTGGACCAGTGGGCCTACCACTCGCGGCTCTACGCGACCGCCTCCTTCGTCGCCCGCCGCGACGACCTCGACCTCGTCCAGCTCGTTTCCTTCGGCTGCGGGCTCGACGCGATCACCTCGGATCAGGTCGCCGAGATCCTCGAGGGAGCGGGCAAGATCTACACCGGCATCAAGATCGACGAGCACGCGAACCTCGGCGCCGCCCGCATACGACTCCGCTCGCTCGCGGCCGCGATCGCCGAGAGGAAGGCCGCCCGCGTGCGCACTCGAGTCACCGCGCCCCCGAAGGAGCGAGTGGTCTTCGAGCGCGGCATGCGCTCGGAATACACGATCCTCGCTCCGCAGATGTCGCCCATCCACTTCTCGATAATCGAGCAGGCCTTCAGGATGTCGGGGTACAGGCTCGAGGTGCTGGCCGAGACGGGCAAGGAGGCGCTCGACGCGGGGCTGCGGGCCGTGCACAACGACGCCTGCTATCCTACTATCCTCGTCGTGGGCCAGGTGATGTCGGCGTTGCGCTCGGGACGCTACGACCTACAGCGCACCGCGGTCCTGATCAGCCAGACGGGCGGCGGCTGCCGCGCGACGAACTACATCTCCTTCATCCGCAAGGCCCTCGCCGACTACGGTATGGCCCAGATTCCCGTCATCTCGCTCAGCGCGGCCCGCCTCGAGCGCAATCCCGGATTCCGCCCCTCGCCCCTCCTCCTCGCGCGGGGCCTCCAGGCCCTGCTCTACGGCGACGCGCTGATGCGCTGCCTCTACAGGACGCGCCCCTACGAGGCCGAGGCCGGTTCGGCGGACGCCCTGGCGTCGCGGCTTTCCGAACGCTGCTCAGCCGCTATCGGTCGCCCTACGCGACGCGGCTTCATTGACACGTTGCGCGAAATAATACGCGCTTTCGACGCCCTCCCCCTCCTCGATGTCCCTCGGAAGACGCGCATCGGCGTGGTCGGGGAGATTCTCGTCAAGTTCCACCCCGAGGCGAACAACAGGATCGTCGAGACGATCGAGGCCGAGGGCGGCGAGGCCGTCGTGCCCGATCTCTACGACTTTCTCCTCTACTCCGCATCGAACGGCCGATTCAGGCGGCGCTTCCTCGAGGGCGCCCTCGGCACGGGCCTTCTCGCGGACGCCGCGGTCGCGTTGCTCGAGCGCCTGCGCGAGCCCCTGAAGCGCGCCTTCCGCTCGAGCGGACGCTTCGAGCCGCCGCCGCACATCGACGAGCTGGCCGCGGGAGTCGACGGCATCGTGCAACTCGGCAACTGCACCGGCGAGGGCTGGTTCCTCACCGCGGAGATGGTCGAGCTCGTAAAGACGGGCGTCGACGGCATCGTCTGCCTCCAGCCCTTCGCCTGCCTGCCCAATCACGTCACCGGCAAAGGCATGCTCAAGGAGCTCCGCCGACGCTTCCCCCGCGTGGCCGTTTCCGCGATCGACTTCGATCCCGGCGCCTCAGAGGTGAATCAGCTCAATCGGATCAAGCTGCTCATGGCCGGCGCGCGCAGGGGACGGGGAGAGGCGGGCTGAAGCCGGCGCGGCCGGATGGCTATCTTCGATCGGGATCGCGCATTGCCGATTATGTTGACAATGCGAAGACGGTCACATAATATCACGATGAATGAGCGATGCGAAAAGGCCTTTTCTCTATCATATCCACTATTTCCGGGCATTCGCGATCATAAACATTATTATAGTTCATATCTGGAGGATTCCTCCGCGCCTATCCGAGATCGGCCTGACGCCGCTCGTTAACTCGATACGCGAGAACATCTTCCATGGAAGTACAATCTACTTCCTATTCATCTCAGGCTTCCTTTTCTATTATCTATCGAGTAATTTTAGTATTAGAAAATACTTCAGGAATAAATTCTGCTACGTCGCAGCCCCGTATTTACTCATAACCTTATTTTTTGCATTAAAATCCGAGGTTCCAAGGCTCCTCGCAAGGAATTGCACTCTTTTTGATTCTTTCAAGGTTCTCATACTCAATGTTTTCCTTGGAAAAGCTCAGATACAGTATTGGTACATACCATTCATAATGACAGTATTCTTGATCAGCCCCCTCCTGCTAAAAATCCCCCCGAAGGTCTTTAAGTACCTTGCGATACTATCGTTCCTTCTTCCTATGCTGGGAACACGCACATCGACGGAGCTGACGATCGGACAGTACGTCTATTTCTTGCCCGTCTACATTCAAGGCATGTTCACGGCAATGCATTATGAGACGATATCGACATTCCTGAAAAAAGCTAGAATCCCTCTGATAATCCTGTTTGCTCTATCACTGGCGATCGAGTATTGGAGTGACGATTCAGGACAATGGCGTCTCCACATATCTTCGCAGTACGTGAACAGAATCTCTTTTACGTATCTGGTCCTTCACTTCCTTCGCGAAAGAGAGCAATACAGATCTCCTCTCATAAGCGCCTTCGCCGATTACAGCTTCGCTCTCTACTTCACTCACCTAATCGGGGAGAGCTCGTTAAGCAACGCATATTATTCTCTATTTCTCGAAATCCCTTTCTTCTCGGAGAAGCTGCCTTTCTTCTTGCTCTCGATCATCTACGTGGCCCTGCGCATATTCGCCACGCTGGGACTATGCATCCTTATCAAGAAGCTGCTCGGTCAGCGTTCTCGCTACATAATCGGCGCATGACTATCGGGTTTTTCGCCGAGCGCGGAGAGCCGAGCTCGGTCTGAGCTCGGGATCGACGATCATCGGCGCCCCGCTACTTATCCCGACAGGCGATCCGCCCCAGCAGCGCCTCCGCCTCCTTGAGCGTAGCGACCTGCGTGATCTCGAGACCGGCTCCGGTGTCGCGCTGCCAGTCGCGGCTCGAGAGGATCGATAGCGCGCTCCTGGGCTCGACCGAGACGATCCGGATCCCCTCGGCGGCGAGACGAGGAACCCAGTCCGATCGCCACCACTGGATGACCTCGGGGAGCAGGGAGTCGCGCGCCCTCGAGCACTCCGCGATGAAGAAGCGGCAGCCGCTGGCGCGTGCCGCATTCAACGCGGCCTCGTGCGCCTTCTTTATCTCTCGAAGGGAGATCGAGAAGTCGCTCCAGTCGAAGATGATGTAGCCCTTGCCCTCGTCGTTCCTGACCTCGAGGAATCCCGGGCACTCGAAGAGGGTCATGACCGGCCTCCGCGCGAAGCGTCGTCGGTACCAGGCTAGCTCATCCGAGGGAGGAATGGAAGGCCCGCCTTGCGCCGAGCGGGTAGGACGCGGCATACTCTTTCACGCATGAACGCGGAATTCCACTACTACGCCATCTACTTTTTATGCCTCCGTGCGGGCATGGAGACAGAACGCTGCGCCGACATAGCGTTCGCGTCGCAGTACGTGGACAACGCCATCGTGGCCTACGAGGTCGACGACGGCCGCTTCTCCTACCGCACAGAAGTGACGCAGAACTATATCTTCTGGGACGAGGCGACGCTCCGCGAGATCTACCTTCCGTTCCATTTCCTGCCCGGAGAGATCGAGAAGGCCCGGGCGGAGCGCATCGACGGCGCCGCCTCCCGATGGACGGTGACGCCGGACTCGCCGCTCGCCAAGGAGCTCCTCGTCGCGGCCCTCCGCTCCGGCGACGACTTCCGCGTCGGCATCGCCCTGCATTCCTACGCCGACACCTGGGCCCACCAGCACTTCTCAGGCCGGATCGAGGCCTGCAACGTCGTCGATCCCTCGTCGCTCTTGCCGGCTGCGGGGCACCTTCAGGCCCTGCGCTTCCCCGATGACGCCTGCGGGATCTGGCAGGATCCGCGTCTCAGGCGCGGGCTCTCGCACGTGGACAACCGCGTCCGGTTCCTCGCGGCGGCGAGGAAGATCTACCGCTACCTCCGCACCTCGATGAGGCGCGGGTTCGATGAGGAGGAGCTCGTTTCCGACGAGCTCGGCGCGGTATGGTCGCATAACGTGGGCGACATCAAGGCGCGGCTCGCGAGCTTCGCGGTCGACCTCGGCGTGCCCTTCTATGACAAGCGCTACTACCTCTCGCGCTCGGGCCTGTCCGAGGACGTCTCGGACGAGCCGGCCTTCCCCGGCTACGACAAGCTCTCCTGGCTCAAGGCCGAGTTCCAGAGGAGGACCGGCGCGGGCACGGGCGCACGCCGGGCGGCGACGGGCGGCCGCTTCCGCGGATCGGCCCTCCACCGATGGAACGAGGCCGCGCGAGCCCACCGCGAGCTCGCGCTTTCCCTCCTCGCGAGGGACGGCCTCGTATGATGTCGCATAACGCGCTATCGCACCGTCGCGGCGCCGCGGCCATCGTCGCCGCATGCGCCGCCGTCCTCGCGGCGGGCTGCGCCGCGCCGATACGCGTCGACAAATCGGTCGACGCGCTCGCGCTCGTCGGACCGGACGCGATGGTCTATGCGCGGATGGACGCGGCCTCGGCGAGGGCGCTCGTCCCCTCTCTGGTGCCGGCGGACCGCGCGAGGGCACTGGATCCTCTCCTCGACCGGACGAGGTGCATCGCGCTCGGGCTCGGCCGCTCGGGCAGCGCGCTCGAGGCCTCCGTCGGCGGAGGCTCAGGCGATTTCGACGCCGCGTTTCTCGGCGACTTCCCCTTCAGGGCGGCCTCGCTCGCCCTGGCGGCCGACGCGTCGTGGAAGCGAGAGGGCCGGGGATTCGTGAACGAAGAGGCCGGCATACGGGCGGCCGTCCCCGGGCCAGGGCTCGTCCTCGCCTCATCGAGGTCCCTCGATCCGCTCATCGCCGGCGCGAAGTCTCCCGGGCCCTCTCCGATCCCCGCGCGGCTCGAGGGCCTGGCCTCGAGCGAGATCGTGATCTGGGTGCCCCGGCCTTTCTCCGGCCTCGTCGCGTCGATCGTCGGGGAGACGATGGACATTCCCGCGGTCGGGCTCCTCGTAGCGGCCGCGCCCGCGCCGGACCAGGGGACGCCCTCGTACGACGCGACCGTCGCCTTCCTCATGAGCGACGCGGAGTCGGCGAGGATCTTCCGGCCCGCGCTCAGGCTCGCGTGGTACGGCATCGCGCGCGGCCTGCTCGGCGCGGACGCGGACGACGCGCTCGGCCTCTCCTTCTCGCTCGATGGCGAGGTCTACCGGGCCTCGGGCGCCCGCCTCTCCGCGCCGTCGCTTGCCGCGGCGCTCGCGCGGATCAAGGAAGGCTATCTCCTCGAGCAAAGGCCGCGATGAGGTCGACGAGCCCCTCGCCGAGCGGGAACGAGGGGTCGAGGAAAGAAGCGTAGTTCGTATCCTCGTCGTCCCCGACCGCCTTCAGAGAATGGCTCATTCCCTCGATGACGCGATATGCGGCATCGGGCCTTGCCTCGAGGAGGACCTCCGCCTCCTCGGCCGGGACCTGCAAGTCGGCCCCTCCCGCGACGACGAGGAGCGGCAGCCCGATCGAGGCCGCTTCCGCGCGGATGTCGTATCTCAGGGCCGAGGCGTAGTAGGCCTGGGCGGAGAGATCGAAGAAGACCGCAAGCTCCGCGCTCGGGTCGGGGAAGGACTCGCCGGCCTCCAGCGAGGCGACGATCGACTCGGCCTCGGATGCGAGGGCTGCCCTCTCGTCGTCCGACAGCTCGGCGAAGCCGTCCTCGATCGATAGCCTGAGCTCCCGCCTGAGGATCTCGCCCTCCGTCATGCCGGAGGCGCAGAGGGCCGCGAGGCCGCGGACCCTTCCCTTGAACCCTCCCCCCTCGCGAGCGAGGGCCGCCGCGCCCACGAGCGCCCCCTCCGCGTGGCCCACGACGACGATCTCGGAGAACCGCGGATCAGAGGCGAGCTCGCGCAACGCGTGCTCGGCGTCGTCGACGTAATCGTCGAATGAAGGATCGGTCGGAGCCGACGCGAGCGACTCGCCCGAGTCTCGCTTGTCGTAACGGAGGGACTCGACGCCGCGCGAGCGCAGCTCCCGGGCGAGGAGGGCGAGGCAGTCGCTCCTGCCCGGGACGTTGTAGTTGTTGCCGTCCCGATCAGCCTCGCCCGAGCCCGCGAGGATGAGGGCGACCGGGACGTTCCAACCTCGAGCGGCCTCGGGCATGACCAGGCTGCCCGCGAGCGCTCCGCCCTCGATCTCGATCGAATAAGGCTCTCCTCGGTCCGGATCGGGCGTCAGCGAGAGAAGGAACGGCCCGCGCGTCGGCTCGAGGTCGGCCTCCCCGCCTCCGCCCGCCGCGGGAGTGTAGAAGGCCGTCCCCTCGATCGCATAACTCTCGCCCTCGGACCGCCTCGTCGGCTCGCCGCGGAGGACGAACTCGCCGCCCGAGGGCCCCGCGGCCGCGATCGTGAACGACAGGCCCTCGGCGTCGCGGGCGAATTCCTCGGCGGGATAGCCGAAGACGCTCCGAGACGGGAGGTCGACGAGGGCGAGCGCGTCCCGGGCCGCGTCGCCTTGCTCGACCTCGCCTTGGGCCGAGCCATCGAATTCGACCACGCGGATGACGATGTCCTCCGGCCCCTCGCCGAGGTCGGCGTAGCCCGACCATCGGCCCGCGACGAAGGGCCCCGGTGAAGAGATCGATATGATCGTTGGTTTATCGGTCTCTTCACCTAGCAGGACGCCTGACGGCGTCCTGCCCTGTCCATAGGCCTCGGCCGAGGCGCCGGCGGCGACGATCAGGATGGCGAGCGAGCGCGTTGTACGACGCATATCACTCCTTCGACAGGATCCTGAACTTCCGGGACACCGAGCGTCCCGAGTCGTCGACGACCGTGAGGATGTGCTCGCCGGGAGGAGGCCGCGCCTCGATGCGGTGCGTTCCCGCCGTCGAGCCGAGGTACTCTCCGTCGATGTGCCAGAAGACCGTCGCGCCGGGATCGCGGTGCGCGGCCGCGAAGACGGTCGCGCCGAGCTCGCCCGAGAGCTCGATCGGGACGTAGATCGAGGAGCCCTCCTCGGGCGCGAGGATCGCGAGGCTGCGGTCGGACCCGCTGGGCGACGAGCCGGGCTTCCACGGCGGCAGCGGCCGGTAATCCAGGTTCTTCTTATAATACCATTCCATGCCCGGCGGCAGCACGAAGCGCTTCTCGACGCGCACGGACCCGGCTTCCTCATCCTCGGCGCGGACCCTGTACTTGCCGTCCGCGCTCAGCGCGACGCTCGCGCAATACGGACAGCGCGGCAGCGGCTTCGCCTCCGCCGGCACGAGGGCCGCTTCGGCGAGCGCGCAGTCGGGCCCCGCGGCCCAGCCCGAGTACGCGCAAACCTCGACGCTCTTGAAAGCATGGGCCGAGTCCTCGACCGCGGCGATCTCGGCGGTACGGCCTCCGTAGCCGCCCGCGCCGGCGGCGCCTCCCGCCGCGAGGAGACCGAAGACGTCGAATAGGACCGGCGCCGCGGCGAATGAGCCCTTGAGCGAGGGCCTTCCCTCGCCGCTCGCGTTGCCGACCCACACCCCGACGACATAGACGCCGTCGACTCCGATGGCCCATGCGTCGCGGTAGCCGAAGCTCGTGCCGGTCTTCCACGCGATGCGCCGCGCCGACGCGTAGTCCTCCCACGCGGCCTCGTCCTCGGGGCGCGCGACCCTCGTCAGGGCCTCGAGGGTGAGGGCCGCGGCCCCGGGCGAGAAGGCTTCCGGACGCCGCGTCCTGGCCGCGAGCTCCGCCCGAGTGGCGCCGAGGTCGAAGATCTGGCCCGAGCCCGACGGCCGCCCCTCCGATGCCGTCCTGGCAAGGGCCGCGAAGCGGCCGGCCATTTCCCACAGGCTCGTCTCGGCGCCGCCGAGGATCAGCGTCAGGCCGTAGTCCTCGGCCCTGCGCGTCAGCGTGCTCATCCCGGTCGATACGAGGACATCCCGGAAGCGCTCGACACCGAAGGACCGCAGGAGCCGCACAAAGGGAACGTTGAGCGATCTCGCGAGAGCCTCGTCGGCGCGAACGGCGCCCGAGTAGGTGCCGAGATTGTTCTCCGGCTCGTAGGAGCCGTAGCGCGTCGGCAGGTCGGGCAGGACGCTCCGGGGGCCCAGCTCGCCCGAGTCGAGGGCGGCGGCGTAGAGGAAGGGCTTGAAGAGGCTGCCTGAGCTGCGCCGCGCGCGCACGAGGTCGACGTCGTAGCCGCGCTCGGACGAGGCGCCGGGCCCCTCCCGCTCGAGGCCGCCGTCCGCGTCGCGGCGGCGCGGCACGTTGCCCACGTAGGCCAGGACCTCGCCCGTGTCGACCAGGGCCACGACGCAGGCCGCGTTGTAGACCCCGCCTGCCGCGAGCCGCTCCGACCGGCGCGCGAGGATCTCCGTCGCACGCTCCTGGAGCGAGGCGTCGAGGGTCGTCTCGACGCGGGCCGGCGGGCCGCCCGGCCGGCCCGCTCCCGCGACGATGTAGCGCGAGACGAGGTGGGGCGCCAGGCACGGCAGGGGATAGGGCTCGGGCGGCAGCGGCTCCTCGAGCGCGAGGGCGAGATCCTCCTCGGAGAGCTCGCCGCGATCCCTCAGCTTGCGGAGGAGGCGATCGCGCTTCGCGAGGAGCGCGTCCCTGTTCTTGCCCGGGTGCGCCGCCGACGGCGCGTTGGGGAGCACGGCGAGCGTCGCGGCCTCGGCCCAGGAAAGCGAGGCGGGAGGACGGCCGAAGAAGCGGAAGCTCGCGGCCTCGAGGCCGACGACGTTCCCTCCGAAGGGCGCGTTGTCGGCGTAGAGCCTGAAGACGCCCTTCTTGCCGCGCAGGAGCTCGAGGCGCAGCGCGAGCACGGCCTCGGCCGCCTTCTCGCCGAGTGTCCTGGGGCTCCCCGGCCTCGCGAGCCGCGCGACCTGCATGCTGAGCGTGGAGCCTCCCGACCGGACCTCGCCGGCGCGCACGTTCTGCAGCGCGGCCCTAAGAAGAGCCGCGGGGTCGATGCCCATGTGCGAGTAGAACCGCTTGTCCTCGAAGGCCAGGACCGCTCGCGCATAACGCTCGGGAGGATCGCCGGACGAGGGCAGGCGCCATTGCCCCGTCTTCGAGACCGCCGCGCCAAGGAGCTCGCCGCGGCGATCGTACACGGCCGCGGACAACTCCTCCGAGAAGCGCGGGCTGGGCGGTCCCCAGAGGACGAAGCACGCGAGCGCGAGGGTGGCCACCGCCGGCGGGCCCCGATCGACCGTCCCGAGGCCGCGGAGGGCGGCGCCAGCCATCGCGGCGCGACGAGCGCGCGCGATAAGAGCGGCCAACGCGCTACCCTTGAGCCGCGCGGCCAGCCTCGAGCCGCGCGGCCGATGATCGAATCTCATGCTCGATGCGGACGCGTCATCGCATGATCGCGGCCGCCGTCACGAGGAGCCCTTCCTCCCGCTATTACCCTTCTGGCCCGGAGCCTCGGTCTTGGCGCTCGATCCTGAGAGCCAGCGCCCCGGCGAGACCGCGGCGTACTTTTCGTCGTACATGCACTCGACGCTGGACGCGGGCAGGAAGAAACTACCCTCATAGGCCTTCGTCACGTAGGTCGTGAACACCTTCGTATCCTTGGCGCCGAGCGTGAAGTAGGTAAGCACGCGATCGTCGCGCTGGTCCTGGTAGTCGTAGAGAGGCTCTTCCTTGATCTGCTTCCTGGGCCGGTAGCGCTGCTCCTCGTCCTTCGTTTTAGGCAGGTCGGCGCCGACGCGGTAGTTGGCGATCTCCCATCCCGAGGGCATGAGCTGCGTCAGCGCGAGGTTCCTGAGGTCCTGCCCCGAGCGGTTGCGCACCGTGGCCTCGACGACGAAGTCCTGTCCCTGCTCGACGGACGCGGGGTCGACGGTCTTGCCGTCCATCCCGACGTAGCGCAGCGAGAGCGACATGCCGTTCGCGACGGGGCGCTCGTTGCCCGCCGGCGGCGTGCCGCGGGCGACTATCCTGACGAATACGGGCGCCTTTCCCTTGTTCATGAGCGTCAGCGCGACCTCGCCGTCCTTCGGCGCGGGCAGGTCGCGGCGCGCCATCGCGCGGTCGACCTTGAAAGTCTTCGACCAGCCCGCCGTGAAGGACGAGGCCGTCACCTCGGGGGCCTCGCCCGACGCCGCCATGATCGCGTAGGGCAGGGCCGCCCCGAGCGCGACGCCCAGCTCCTGAGTGGACATCCAGCGCCTCGAGTCGAGCTCCTCCGCCAGCTTGTTGTAGACGGGAAGCGCCCTCGTGGTATCGCCCAACGCGTTAAGCGCGTCGAGTATTATCGCGCGGTCGCGGGTCTCGCTGCCGTAGGTGTTCTCCGCCATCCCCGGATAGGTAGTCGCCTCGACCGAGAGGCCCCGCGTGAGCGACGAGGCGGCGTCGCGCATGCCCGCCAGGGCGTAGGCCGCCGCGAGGCGGAAGCGCGCCGCGCCCGGCATGCCGGGGAAGTCGCGGAAGCGGTTCATGGCCGCGATCTCCGGCCGCCCCGCGAGCGAGAGGTCGTAGAGCCGGTAGGCCTGGACGGACATCGACCAGCCCTCCGACGAGTTCCAGGCCTTCGCCGACCGGGCGAGATTGTCGAGGGCGTCGCCCAAGAGCCCCTGCGGAACGTCGAAGCCCTCCTTCTTGGCGGAGAGGAGGAAGTGCGCGACGTAAGCCGAGAGCCATGCGTCGTCCTCGCCGGCGCCCGGCCAGAAGGAGAAGCCTCCCCTGCCCGTCTGGTAGCCGCGCAGCCTCTCGATGACGGAGGCGACGTTGCCCTTCGCGAGCTCGGCCTTGTCCGCGTCGAGGGACGCGGCCTTGGGCAGGAAGATCTGGGGGAAAGCCGCCGAGGTGATCTGCTCGGCGCAGCCGTGCGGGTAGCGGAGCAGCCAGTCGACGCGCTCGGCCAGGTCGATGGGCTTGAGGCGCGAGATCTCGAGCGCGAGGACGTTCGTCCCCGCGGTACCCGGCATCGCGATCGAGCCGTTCCAGGACTTCCCGCCCTCGATGCTGAGCGGCGTGACCTGCGATACCGGCACGCCGACGGAGCGGACCTCGATATCGATCGTCTGCTCGGCCTTCTTGCCTTCGATGGTCGCGGCCAACGTGAGCCTGCCTGTGCCCGGCGAGTCCGAGGCGCGGACCTTGAAGGCCGTCGCGAGGTCGCCGTCCTGCTTGAAGTCGAGGAACTTCTCGGCGTCGCCGACGAGCGAGAGGGCGCCCGACGCGCTCAGCCTGACGCTCGCTCGCTTTTGCCCCATGAACGAGAACACCGTCGCGGGTATCGAGGCCTCCTCGCCAGGGGACAAAAGGCGGGGCGCCGTGAGCTGCGCCATGACGTCGGTCTTCACGCTCACCGAGCGCTCGGCGGCCCCGAAGGCCGCACCGGACGAGCTCCCCTGGGCCGATCCGGGAGCGGGCATCGCGCCCGCGACGACCATGAACCTCAACGCGCCGATGTACGGCCCGAGCGTGAAGCTTTCCTTCGCCGTCTCGCCGGCCTTGAGCGCACGCGGCGGGAAGTAGTAGACGACTGCCGGGAAGCGGCTCGGCTTGCGGCTGCCCCCCGAGATGCCCTCGTCCGAGCCTCCGACCGCGAGGAGCGTCTCGAGCTTGCCCGCGTAGGCGCCCGCGACGTACTGGTAGAGATCCCAGCTCGACAGGGCGCTCGCCTCCTTCTTGTAGAACTCGTCCCATGGATCGGGCGTCTTGTAGCGAGTGATTCCGAGGAGGCCTTCGTCGACGACCGCGACCGTGTAGGTCATCGGCCGGCCCTTCTCCTCGCGGACCGAGAAGCTCGCCTTCCCCCCGGGCGAAAGCGAGTCGGCGGTCTCGATGACGGGCCTGAGCCTCGTCGCCGGGTCCTCGACCTTGATCGGGACGACGCCGTAGAGACGGATCGGGAGGTCGTTCGCCGTCTGGAGGTGCGGTTGCATGAAGGAGACGTGCAGGTAGACGTTAGGCGCCATATTAGGCGTCACCGCGAATTCGTACAGCGTCGTCTCCTTCTTCGTCTGGATCCACTCCTCGCGGAGGATCCTGCCGGCCCGCTCGATCGCCACGAGCGCCCGCCCCTCCGCGTTCGAGGGGAATGAGACCGAGGCCTTGTCGCCCGGCGCGTACTTCTCGGCGCCGGCGGTCAGCTCGAGCATCGCCTGGGCGCCGCCCGAGTCGCGGCCGCGGCCCGCCCATCCCGGCCAGTCGATATAGACGACCTTGCCCGCGGCGTGGCCGCCGGACTTGTCGACGGCGCGCACGAGGAAGCGTCCCCAGTTGGGATACTTGATCTGGAAATTCCAGGAGCCGCGGCCGTCCGGTCCGATCTTAATCTTCTCCTTCTTGATCGGCCGCTCGAAGATCTCGCTCGCGCGCTGCGCGAGGCTCTCCTCGCCCTTCTCCCACCACCAGCGCCACTCGATCTGGTATATGGCGATCTCGACCTCGGCGCCCTCCTTGAGGAGCTTGCCGTCGCGATCGACGAGCACCAGGTCGACGCGCTGGTCCTTGTCCGTCAAGAGCATGCCGCGCGCCGAGTCGCCCTTCGGCAGCTTCAGGCCGAGGTAGCGCTCGAAGGGATGGAAATCCACGGAGAAGCTCTCGCTCGAGAAGACCCCCGAGGGCTCGAAGACCCGCGTCAGCAGGTTCGCCCGGAGCTTGCCGGGCGGCGCGTCGCGCGAGGAGCCGAGGTCGATGGAGAAGGACGTGGAGCCGTCGCTTCCGAGGCGGTCATCGAAGAGGATCGCCCGGTCGGAGGAGACCTGGCGCGTGGGATCGTCGAACGAGAACTCGGACAGGCCCGCGAACGAGGTGTCCGTCGCCGCGAAGGTCGCGGACACGTCCGCCTTGAGCGCGCCGGCCTTGGCGCCGGTCAGCCACGAGGTGGATAGGTTGACGCGGTCGGTGTCCTCGGAGAGATAGGGTGCCTCGCCCCAGTCGAGATTGATCTTGAGGCGGTTGGGCATGACCGTCTCGACCTTCAGCGACTTCGCGAAGGACTTGCCGCCCGCCCTGATCCGCGCGAGGTAGGCGCCCGTGGGGGCGTCGGCCGCGGTGCTCGTCTCGATCGCGTAGAATCCCCCCACGGACTCGGTATAGGTTCCCGACCTGACGACCCTGCCGAGGGGATCCTCGAGCTCGAAGGAGATCGGATACTTCGCCGGGAGCTTGCCCGCGCGGTCGTAGAGCGCGAAGGTAAGATGGATGTCGTCGCCAGGGCGCCATACGCCGCGCTCGCCGTAGATAAACCCCTTCAAGCCCGCGTCGACCTTCTCGCCGCCGACGTCGAAGTGTCCGATCGAGAGGCTCGAGCCCTCGTCGACCTTGACCCAGCTCGTTTGCGTCCCGAGCTGCGCGGTCGCGAAGTACGGGATGCCCTCGGGCCTCAGGACGACGATTCCGTTCGGGCCCGTTGCCCCGAGGGCCAGCGGACGCCGCTGGTAGCTATAGAGCGTCACGTTCGCCCCGACGAGCGGCTTCGCGGTCTTGAGGTCGGCGACGGCGACGTGCCAGGTCCCGTCGGACTCGCGCCTCGCGGTAGCGCCGACGTCGGAGATGACGACATTGCGCCGCACGGTGATGTCGTGATCGTACGACGGCAGGTAATAGGCGGGATGGCAGGGATCGTCCCGGTACTTGTGGTAGTCGTCGTAGCCGCCCGCCCAGCCCTCGACGTAGTCCCAGAAGCTGTACTCGTCGTCGTCGCGGTCTATCACCTTGTCCGCGGGGAAGCGCAGGTCCTTGAAGTCGTGGCTCTCCGGGCAGACGTAGCGGATGTCGTCCTTGCGGAACGTTATGCGAAGCTGGAACATGCCGTCGCTGTGCTCCGCCAGGAGGGCGCCCAGCTCGAGGCCCTGACGGACCCAGCGGTTCTTCCAGTCATCCTTCCAGTCCAGCTGGATCTTCTTGGACCAGACCACCTCGCCTACCCGCCTGAGCTCCCGGGAGGACTCGAGGTCGTTCACCTGGAGGAACTGGAGCATGTTGTCGCCGTAGACGCGAAGCGCCTCGACGGTGACCGCCGCGAGGTTCATCGTCTCGATCGGGACCACGAGGCCCTGATCGGTCGGGAGTATGCTCCCCTTCGTGATGAAGCGGACCTGCGGCTTCTCCCAGTCGAAGGCCACCGTCGCGGCGACGGGCACCGCGAGGAGCGATCCGGCGGCGTCCTTGAGTCCGCGTTCCACGCGAACGCTCGCGGAGGCGGGCCAGGTCTGGGCGTAGAGCTTGACCGTGGAGCCCGAGACCGAGTAGCGGAGGTCATCGATCCCCGCGACCGACACGACGCCGCGGAGGTCCTGGGCCTTGTCGATGGGCCGACTGAACGAGAGCTCCACGCCCTCGGAGCCCTCGCCCGCCGAGACCGGCCGCGCGGCGATGAGCTCGAATCCCCTCGAGGGCAGCTTGATCCTCGTCCGTCCGGAGTCGCCGCCGAGCGCGGCGCCGTCCCAGCGCAGGGTCAGATCATGCGCGCCACCCGAGGACAATCCCGTCACCGCGAAGCGGTGAAGCCGCTCGCTCCCATGCGTCCATGACAGGGATCCGCGGGAGGCCGAGAGCGCCTTCTCGGCGGCATCGTCGGAGACGCCGTCCGCCAGCTTGAGACTTCCCTCGACGACCACCGATCCATCGAGCCCGACGCGGGGCGGGAGGGTTTCGACCGCTACTTTCTGCTCGGCGACTCGGACCTCGAATCGGAAGACGTCGCGCCCTGCCGCGGCCGTCCCCTCGATAAGCCCGAGATCGAGCGCGGCGACGTAGCTCTTGCCGCGGACGAGGGGCCTGTCCGGCTTGAAGACGATAGTGTTCTCGTCCTCCCAGACCGCCGAGCCGGCGATCTCGGGATCGAGGCGCAGGGCGCCCTGCGGAGCCATCGCTCCCCGCTCGCCCGAGGACTTGACGAGGACGGCCTTTATCGCCGATCCCGACGGGATGAGGCCGTCCGAATAGGCCTGTATCCTGGACGGATCGGCCGCGCGCGAGACCTTCGCGCCCTCATTCCCGCACGAGACCAGGGAGAGGGGAAGGACGAAAATCGCCGTAACTGCGGCGATAAGAGCGCTAACGCGACGAGATCCGATTCCCACTGGCATGACGGCCTCCATCATCGAGAGTGTCTTCGAGAATACCGGCCTCGCGGATGACGCGGCGATCTCGCGTCCGCGACGCGCGCGCCAAAGCCGGACAAGGAGCAGGGATGAGGATAGCGCGAAGCCAGTCGCCGATCAACCTCGGAGACTTGACCCGCCCCGCACGAGCGGCTAGCGTGTGCGCGTCGACGATGAAAGCGCAAAGACTCCTCTCGATCACGATGCTCCTCCTCGGCCGCGACTGCGTATCGGCGCCAGAGCTCGCCGAGCGCTTCGAGGTCTCGGTGCGCACGATCTACCGTGACATCGAGTCGCTGTGCGAGGCGGGCATCCCCGTCGTGGCCTATCCCGGCTCGGGCGGCGGCTACGGAATCCTTCGCGGCTACAAGCTGGACAGGGGCCTCGTCGACCCGACCGAGCTCGGGCAGGCGGCGGCCGCCCTCTCGAGCCTGTCCGTCGCCTTCGACGACAGGCGGATGGGCGGGACCGCGGACAAGCTCAAGGCTCTCGCGCCGAGGGGCATGGTAGCGGGCAGGCCGGTGCCCGAGAACTACGTCTTCATCGAGCTCGCGCCGGCCAAGCGAGTGCGAGAGAAGATCGGCAAGCTGCGCCGGGCGATCGAGGAAGGGCGCGTCGCCCGCTTCGAGTACGTCGACGCGGAGGGACGAAAGAGCGCGCGCAAGGTCGAGCCCGCAGCGCTCGTGTTCACCTGGCACTCCTGGTATCTTTATGCGTTCTGCCGCAACCGGGACGACTTCAGGCTCTTCAAGATCGCGCGCATAATCGAGCTCGAGGTTGGTCCCGAGAAGTTCGCGCCTCATGCGATCGACCTCGATTCGCGTCCGTGGAACAGGAACTGGGAAGAATCTTCCCCCTTCGTTCCATGCCTCATACGTTTTCAGGACGCCGCTCGCGTCAGCGAGCATTTCGAGGTGTCCGAGATCACGACCGAGCCCTCGGGAAGCGCGCTGGTGCGCACCTACCTTCCTTTAAGCGAGTGGGCGGTCCGTTTCCTTCTCGGGCTCGGCATCCCCTTCGAGGTCCTGGAGCCGGAAGAATTCAAGGATCTTTTATTGAGAAGACTGAATGAGATAATTCAAACGAACACGCTTCAAATTCAAAGCTGACGAGCGACTCAGCATGAGTTCTACCTAATTTGTTCAGAGGTAAGAGTATACGGCCGAAGTGCGTCTTAAATTGTCCTTTTGCTAACGTTAGGAAAATTCCTAACGTTAGTAAAAACAACCCTGACACGATCTGACACTAAACAGATGTAACCTCCTCCTATCGACGACCGCAAGGCCGCCGCATTGTTTAAGGAGGCAATTATGAAGGAGATCATCGCGATTTGCGGCCTGGACTGCGCCGCCTGCCCGGCGTACATCGCCTCGATGACTAACAACAACGATCTTCGAAAGAAGACGGCGGTCGAGTGGTCGAAGGCCTTCAACTTCGACTTCAAGCCCGAGATGGTCAACTGCCACGGCTGTCTGACGACCGACGGAGTCCAGATCGGCCACTGCGCTGAGTGCGGCATGCGCGCGTGCGCCATGTCCAAGGGATACACATCGTGCGCATCCTGCGGCGAGTACGCGACCTGCGGCCAGCTCGCGGAGTTCTTCAAGGCGGCGCCCGAGGCCAAGAAAACCCTCGACGCGCTCAGGGCATGAGGGCTCGCGCAGGCGGCGAGAGGCGCCGCCTGCGCCTCCAGCCCGGGACAGGAGGCGCTTTATGAAAGAAAGCCGAGAAAAAGAAAATGCCGCGAAGCGAGAGCCCGGCCTAGTCGATGAGTACGGCCGCTGCTCGGTGTCGAGGAAGCTCGAGGCGGCTGTCAGGAGGAAGGCCGGCGACTATATGGCTAACAGGCTCCTCCGCGACAATCGGCTGCCGCGGGAGGAGATGGCGGAGGACGAGAGGAAACGGGTCCTGCTCGGATTCATCGAAGCGATGACGTATTATCTCGGGAAGGAAGATGCCAAGGAAATACTCGTCGAGGTCAGGCGCGGGGAGCGGGCCCAGGCCCCCCGCGCGATGGGCGGCAGAGCGAAGGACTGCGAGGGGGATGCGACGTCATGAAATTCGTCAGCGCGCATGTCCGAGCGGCGGTCAGGCGCGGCGGTCAGGCAATGAAGGCGATAGGCTCCCCCTCCAGTTCATCATCGACCGATGCCTCGGCAAGGACGGAGCCTGCCTGGATACTCCCTTCGGCGAGAGCCCCATCTGCGCGAAATGGATGGGGCATATCTTCGCGGAGATCTACCCGCGCCCCGGAGACTTCAAGATCACGCTGCGCTGCGATCCCGAGGTCGGCAAGGCGTACGACGCCTGCTATCCGGACGTCGTCGTTCCCGCCTACCACGTGCCCGAGCGACAAAGGCAGTACAAGCGCACGATACTCCTCGATCGAGAGAAGATCGACCAGGCAGGACTCGCACGGATGATCGACCATTCGTACGAGAATCTCGTGGCCAGGTACGGACGCGAGGAGTCGGCTACTTTCTGATCGCCTTCTCGAATCGACCGAGCACTTCGGCCGGGGCGCCGACGCCGTCGATCGTCAGGAGCGTCCCCTTCTTCCCGTACCACTCGATGAGGGGAGCGGTCTGTCTCCGGTAGGTCTCGAGCCGCACCTTGATCGCCGCTTCCTTGTCGTCGTCTCGGGTGTAGAGCTCCCCGCCGTCGACGTCGCAGACGCCTTCCTTCTTAGGCGGCATGTTCTTGACATGGTAGATCTTGCCGCAGGCCCTGCATACGCGCCTGCCCGCGAGGCGGTCTACGACGATGGCGTCGGCCACGTCGAAGTTGACGACCTTGTCCACGCCGGCGATCCCCTCCAATGCCTCGGCCTGCGGAACGGTCCTGGGGAAGCCATCGAGGATCCATCCCTTCTCGACGTCCCTCCGGGTCAACCTCTCCTTCACGAGCTCGATCGTCAGTTCGTCCGGGACGAGGCCGCCCGAGGCCATGATGCCCTTTACTTTAAGGCCGAGAGGCGTACCGTCCTTCACCGCGGCGCGGAAGAGGTCGCCCGTGGAGATGTGGGGCAGGCAAAGAGCCTCCACGGCAAGATCGGCTATCGTGCCCTTTCCGGCCCCGGGGGGACCCAGGAAAATCAGCTTCATGCAGTGCTCCTTAGTGACAACCATAGCGTAAAGCGGCGCCCTTGATGAGCAGCCTATAACTAGATCTCGTAATCGGGGCCCGGAGGCGCGGACTCGCCGGAGCCGGGGGGAGAGCCGCTCCAGGGCCGGTACATCCCATAGCGGAAGAGGAGTTCGAGCCGCGAGAGGATGTCCTCGGTGGGAAGGACGAGCGAGATCGCCCCCTCGGTGCGGAAGGCGCTGCTCGAGGGTGTTCCGATCAAGGTCCTGTCGACGGCGAGGCGGACGCCCTGGTTCCGGACGGCCCGCGCAAGGGGCGAGGTCACGGCCTTCTTAGTCCTGCGCGCCACGTGGAGCGAGAAGTCGAAGTCAATGCCGAAGCGCTCGGCCGTCTCGCCCCATGCCCGAAGGTCGTCCGGAAGGAGCCGAGCCGCGATGGGCAGGACGTCGGAGCCGATGAGGTGAGTCAGCCTGAGGGCGGCGCCGGGATGGAGCGCGAGCAGTCGACGGACGATCTCGATCGTATCCGCCCCCTCGCCGATGTCGAGCGGGACGACCAGGGGATCGAGCACGCCGGCTATCTGCCGCTTGAGAACCTCGAAGCGGAAGCGGTACTCGGTCTTGCCCGGCTTGCGGCGGTCGAAGGCGCCTTCCGGTATGACGAAGACGGCGTCGGCCTCGCTCGAGTCCGAAGCCAGGAAGCGCAGGGCCGTCGCGAGGTGGGTCATCTGGAAGGGATCGAAGGAGCCGATGAAGACGCCGATGCGCGCGCGCCTGAGATTGTAGTGGATCTCCTGGGGGAAGCCGCGCAGGTCGAGGGGCGCGAGCCGTCCCTCACTCACCTTTCTATCGATGCGCCCGAGCGACTCCTCGAAGAGCTCGCGAAAATACAGGAAGTCCCGAAGGAGGGGCTCGTTCAAGTAAGGCAGGGCCCCGAGGGAATCGAAGACCCGTCCCAGCCTCTTGGCCGCCCTCGCGACGACGGGCGAGCCGTAATGGATACGCGGCGGGCGGGGTGCAGGCCCTCCACCTCTCTCGGGGCTGTCGGCGGGCACAGGGACAGTATATCGGCTCCCGCGTCGTCCGCAAGGCGCCCGCATCGCCGCGCCTTGCTGTTGTCGCGCGGGCCGCGATTGGCGGTTGCGCGGGCTGCGCCATAGGGTACAATCGACACTCGAAGGAGGAGCGATGCCGGGCGATCCCGATCGCAGCGACGACCACGACCTGATCTGCGCGGGAGCGGCCTCCCTGATCGATTCCATCGAGGACGCGGTCATCGCGACCGATCTCGACTTCGTCGTGACGGCGTGGAACCGCGGAGCGGCGGCGATCTACGGGTGGACCGGGGCCGAGGCGATCGGAAGGCCGCTCGACGACTTGATCCGCGGCGTAGGCGATCCCAACCTTGTCGTCGAAGCGAAGCGCGCCATCCGCGAGGAGGGCTCGTGGCGCGGAGAGCGCCGAAGGCTGCGCAAGGACGGCACGCAGGTCAGTATTAACGAGACGGTCACGACGCTCAGAGATCGCGAAAACCGACCGATCGGCTTCATCGGCATCGACCGCGATATAACCGCCGAGATGAAGGACCGCGACGCGATCTTCCTCCACGTCGTGGACAAGGCGCCCTACCCCGTCATGATCCATGACACGGACGGGCGGATCGAGCTGATTAACCGCACCTGGGCGGAGTTGACCGGCTACGGGAATGGCGACGTCGAGACGCTTGAGGACTGGAAGCTGATCGCGCTTCCCGAATCCAAGCGGGGGACGCCCTTGGATAAGAGCGAGTGGGAGGTCCGAACGCGCTGGGGAACCTCCTTGAATTGGTCGTTCTCCTCCCTATCCTACGGGTCTTATGGCGCTTTCTCGGACGGCAGGGAGGCTTTAATGCTCTGCGCCGTCGACACGACCGCCCGCAGGAGGGCCGAGCGCGCGCGCCAGGACAACGCGGACAGGTTCAGCGCCTTGGCCGAAGTCTCGCCGATCGGCATCGTGATCGCGCGCGACGGGGCTGTCCTGTATTGTAACGGCGCCGCCGAGCGGCTCCTCGGATTGCCCCCGAGGCTCTCCTCCGGCCTCCTCGTCGCGGAATGGCTCGATACGCTCCAGGCAGGAGCCGGGCGCGCCCTCGAGCCTATATTCAGCGCCGGGGCCCGTCGGGCCGGCCCCTTCGCCGCGGACGCGGAGGCGACCCGCTGGGTCGAGGCCATAGCGAAGCTGGTGGAGGCGGCGGCCGGGGACATGGAGATGATCACCCTCCTCGATGTGACGGACAGGGTGCTCGCCGAGGAGCGCGACCGCGCCAGGAGGGAGACGCTCATCCAGACCGAGAAGCTCGCTTCGCTCGGGATCCTCGTAGCCGGTGTCGCCCACGAGATCAACAACCCGAACTACACGATCGCGATCAACGCCGACATCCTCGCCGACGCATGGAAGTCGGTCTCGCCAATCATCGAGCGGGAGCTGTCCGAGAGGCCGACGGACCTCGTGGGCGGCATGGAATGGAGCGAGGCGAGGACGCAGATCCCGCTCCTCCTCTCGGGCGTCGCGGCCGCGTCGCGGGACATCGAGTCGATCGTCAAGGGCCTTAAGGACTTCGCGCGCGCCGAGGAGAATCCCGAGCCCGAGGAAGTCTCGGTGAACCTCGTAGTCAAGGCCTCGCTCGCCCTCCTCTCGAACTACGTGAAGAAGGCGACGCGATGCATGCGACTGAGCCTGGCCGAGGGCCTGCCCCCGGCGCGAGCCCACTTCCAGCGCCTCGAGCAGGTGGTCGTCAACCTCGTCCAGAATTCCTGCCAGGCCCTGACTGATCCGGGCCAGGCGGTCGAGCTGTCCACCTCGTACGACTCGAAGGCCGGCCTCGTCCTGATCGAGGTCAAAGACGAGGGCAGGGGCATGCGGCCCGAGGAGCTCGCGCGGGTGAAGGATCCGTTCTACACGACGAAGCAGGGCATCGGAGGAGTCGGGCTCGGCGTCTCGATCTCGGACTCGATCGTCGCCGAATACGGCGGCAGGCTCGACTACGAGTCCGCGCCGGGCGTCGGGACGAGCGCGCGAGTCACGCTTCTAGCCGCGAGGACCGCGGGAGGCGAGCCGTGACCGGGCGGGCCGAGTCCGCAGTCCAGGGCGCCAATCCGGTCTTTACCATCCTCATCGTCGACGACGAGGAATACGTCCTCGCGAGCGCCGAGACGGCGCTCAGGGCCGAGGGCTTCACCAACCTCGCGACCGCGAGGGACTCGATGGAGGCGATGGAGATACTCGCCTCCCGCGACGTCGGGCTCGTCCTCCTCGACCTGTCGATGCCGGGCATGAACGGCGAGGCTCTCCTCGCGCGGATCCGCGAGGAGCAGCCCGGCGTCTCGGTCGTCGTCATCACCGGCAACAGGAACATCGAGAAGGCGGTCGAGTGCATGCGGATCGGAGCCTCCGACTACCTGCTCAAGCCCGTGGAGCGCGAGCGCCTCGGGGCGACCGTGCGACGGCTCGTCGAGCACCAGGATCTCGTGCGGGAGAACCAGGCGATCAAGGAGCGACTGCTCTCGGCGCCGCGACGCTGCGAGGCATTCTCGTCGGTGGCCACGGCCGACTCCCGCATGCTGCAGCTCATGGGCTACGCGGAGGCCATAGCCCGGAGCTCCCATCCCGTGCTGGTGACCGGCGAAACGGGCGTCGGGAAGGAGCTCTTCTCGAGGGCCGTGCACGAGCTCTCGGGCAGGAAAGGCCAGCTCGTCGCGGTCAACGCCGCGGGGCTCGACGACGCCCTCTTCTCGGACCTCCTCTTCGGGCACCGCAAGGGCGCCTATACGAGCGCGGACTCGGACCGCGAGGGGCTCATCGACAAGGCGAGGGACGGGACCCTCTTCCTCGACGAGCTCGGCGACCTGAGCCTCGCCTCGCAGGTCAAGCTCCTCAGGGTCATCGAGACGGGAGAGTACTTCCCCCTCGGCTCCGAGCTTATGCGCCGGGGTCGCGCGCGGTTTATCGTCGCCACGAACCGGGACCTCGAGGCCGCGGTTCGCGCAGGCTCCTTCCGCAAGGACCTGTACTATCGGCTTCGAGCGCACTTGATCCGCATACCGCCGTTGCGCGAGCGGATGGGCGACCTCCCCCTCCTTGTCGAGCTCTTCGTCGCGCAATGCGCGGCCGAGCTCGGCAAGGAGGCTCCCGAGGTGCCGCCCGAGCTCTACGCCCTCCTGCGAAGCTACGATTTCCCAGGCAACGTCCGCGAGCTGCAATCCATGGTGTTCGAGGCCGTCAACGAGCATATGCTCGGCCCGCTCCCGATTGCGCCGTTCAAGGCCGCTATCGGCGCGCGCGAAGAGATCGAGGGCGGCGAGCCTCGAGCGGGGACGGCCTTAGTCTTTCCGAATCCCCTCCCTTCGGCGAGCGAGCTGACCGAGTTGCTTTTCGACGAGGCGCTCAGGCGGGCGGAGGGCAACCAGAGTGTCGCCGCGCGTCTATTAGGCGTTTCTCCACAAGCCGTGAGCAAACGTCTCAAAGTCAGGCGAGAGAAAGACGACAACCTAGGTTGATACTCGGGTATCACGTTTAACCCATGAGAATCCCGTTTTTCAAAGCAAAAATCGTTCATCATGGCGCGTCTCGTCGTTAGCGCTTCAACCTACTTTGAAGATTGTATGAAGATACTCTGTATAGAAAACCAACAACTCTTTACCATAATAGAAATTAATGATATCGGCGTAAATGGCACAAATCCTGCATTATACGACGCATGCAAGAAATCGAGACGGAAGATAGATACGAGGCGACGCTCAATGCAGAAACGGCGCTCGTATCCGTCATCCTCCGTCGCGCGGCTTCCTTCGCGCGAAGGCTCGGAGCGACGCGGGTCGACGAACTGCAAATCGTCGTACGCGAGCTCTTGGCGAACGCGATCATCCACGGCTGTAAATCCGACAGTTCGAAGATGGTACGGCTCTCCATCTCCTACGCGGAGAGTCGGTTCGAGGTCGAAGTGGACGACGAGGGCGAGGGATTCGACTACGAGGCCCTCGACCTTCGCCTTCCCGACGATCCTTTCTCGCTGTCGCGTCGGGGCTTGATCATCGTGCACGAGCTTGCGGAGGGGCTCGTCTTCTTAGGTCGGGGGAATCGCGCCAGGGCTTTCGTGCATGCGGACGAAGGCCCGGACCGCGGCGAGAGCGGCTATGGCGCCGCGGGCGTCGCAGTAGATCAAAAGTTTCGGGAGGAACCATGTATAAGCCAAATGGCGAGGAACTGATGAGCCCGCTCGAGGAAATGGAAGCGAGGGCGAGGCAAGCGAAGAAGAAAACAGTCTCGGATGACCTCTCGCCTACGATCGATTCCCTGCGCTCCGCGCTGTACGGCGCGCTTTATGGACCTCGCTCGGCCGGCGATCGGCGCGTTCCCGATACTTGCGAGAGGCTATTCGCCCGCAACCAAAGATAGCCGCGGTCCGAGCTCGCATCTCGGCAAGGAAGCAAAATGCCCCATGCGATACGAGAAGAGGATCCCTGAGCGGATCCTCTTTTTTTGTAAATTGCTAACGTTAGGATTTTTTCAAACGTTAGGAAGAGTTAGTTGTTGACAGCCATTAGTTATTACTTTATCGATATTTCATCACCCTCTTGATGGGGAAAAAGCGATCCTAAATCGACCAAAAACAATAGATAATTTTTTCTTGACAAACTCAGAAATTACAAGATACTAACCTCGTCAAATGAAGCGCAGGGCGAAGTAAGGCAACTCGCGTCGCATCGGCTCCTTGAGCGAGGAGGTACCATGCCACACGCGACGATCCAGGAGCATCGGCCTGAACCGCGAGTCGAAGACAATTCCACCGCGATCGCCAAGCTCATCGAGGCTCATAAAGGAAAGCCAGGGGCGCTCCTCGGAATCCTCGAGGAAGCTCAGGAGCTCGAACGCTTCAAGTACCTGCCGGAATCGACGCTGAGGCAGATAGCCGAGGGCCTGGGAGTGCCGCTCTCGCAGGTCTACTCGGTCGCGACCTTCTATTCGTTCTTCAACCTCGTGCCTCAAGGCCTCCACTCGATCGTCGTCTGCAGGGGAACCGCCTGCCATACGCGCGGTTCCCTCGAGCTCCTCCAGGCCGCCCTCCGCAAGCTGGACATTCAGGGCTTCCGCGAGGATGAGGTGAACTCCGCCACGACCGAGGACCATTTCTGCTCGGTGAGGACGGTCGCCTGCTTCGGCCAGTGCGCGCTGGCGCCGGTCGTCCAGATCGACGGGGTCATCAATTCGCGCATGACCGTGGGCAAGCTCGCGGCCGCCATCGAGAGGATGTCGAAGGGAGGCCGGAAATGACGGCCGACTCGCGCGCGCGGAGCGCGGCGCAGCCCGGATCTCGGCTCGATCTCGGGGCGATGCGGAAGGCGGGCCTCGAACGAGTACGGCCTTCCCGCCCCTTCGTCTCCGTCGGTCTCGGTACCTGCGGGATCGGCAACGGGGCGCGCGTCCTCTTCGAGGCGCTCGAGGGGGCGGCGAAGGGAACGGACATCTCGATCCGCCGCGTAGGCTGCTTCGGCTTCTGCGCGGCCGAGCCGCTGGTCATGGCCTATCGCCCCGGCATGCCGGTCCTCCTCTTCACGGAAGCCAAGGCCTCGTCGGCTCGGCGCCTCGTCGAGGGCGCGTCCGACGACGCGGCCTTCGAGCGGCTCGCGAAGGCCGCGGAAGCGAAGATCGAGGCCTGGGACTTCAGGACCTCGTCGATCGAATTCGGCTCGGGCTTTCCCTTCCTTCCTTCATGGAACGAGCTCGCCTTCTTTAAGGGGCAGGAGAAGATCGTCCTCAGGGACTGCGGACTCATCGATCCCGAGAGCATCGAGGAATACCTGGGAGTAGGCGGCTACTCGGGCCTCGTGAAGGCCCTCACCTCGATGAAGAGCGCCGAGGTCGTCGAGGAGCTCAAGAAATCGCGCCTGCGCGGGCGAGGCGGCGCCGGTTTCCCCACCTCCAAGAAATGGGAGATCATGGCCGCCCAGAGCGCTGACCGGAAGACCGTGATCTGCAACGCGGACGAGGGCGACCCGGGCGCCTACATGAACCGCAACGAGATCGAGTCCGACCCCCACATGCTGGTCGAGGGCATGGCCATCGGGGCCTATGCGATGGGCGCGTCTGAGGGGATCGTCTACGTCAGGGCCGAGTACCCTCTCGCCATCGAGCGGCTCGCCAAGGCGATCGAGGACGCGCGCGCGGCCGGGCTTTTAGGCAGGGACGTGCTCGGCACGCGATTCTCGTTCGACATCGAAGTCGTCACGGGAGCCGGCGCCTTCGTCTGCGGAGAGGAGACCGCGCTCATCGCGAGCGCGGAAGGCAAGGCCGGCCGGCCAGTGCCGCGGCCGCCCTTCCCCGCCCAACGCGGATACCAGGGCAGGCCCACTAACATCAACAACGTCGAGACCTGGTGCAACGTGCCCGTCATCGTGGCCAGGGGCGGGGACTGGTTCGCGGGCTTCGGTACGGCGGCGAGCGCGGGGACGAAGGTCTTCTCGCTGGTCGGCAAGGTGCGCAACACGGGGCTGGTCGAGCTCGCGCTGGGATCGAGCCTCGAATCGATGATCTACGGGATGGGCGGCGGCGCCGGCCCGCGGAAGCGGATCAAGGCCGTGCAGTCCGGCGGCCCCTCGGGCGGCTGCGTCCCCGCGGGCCTCTTCAAGACGCCCATCGACTACGAGGCCCTCGCGTCGCTGGGCGTGATCATGGGCTCGGGCGGCATGGTCGTCATGGACCAGGACAACTGCATGGTCGACGTCGCCCGCTACTTCGTCGGCTTCACCGCGGGCGAGTCCTGCGGCAAGTGCACGCCCTGCCGCGAGGGACTGGCCCAGATGCTGCGCATCCTCGAGTCCGTCTCGCGGGGCGAGGCGCCCGAAGACGATCTCGACCTCTTGGCCGAGCTCGCCGAGACCGCGAAGGACTCGGCTCTCTGCGCCCTCGGGCAGACCTCGGGCAATCCGGTCCTGACGACGCTCAAGTACTTCCGCGAGGAGTATGAGCGCCACATCCGCGAGCGGCGTTGCGAGGCGGGCGTCTGCGAGAGCCTCTACCTCGCGCTCTGCGAGAACTCCTGCCCGATGCATATGAACATCCCCGGCTACCTTCAGCTGCTCAAGGAGAATCGCATCGAGGAGGCCTTCGAGCTGACGCTCCGCGAGAATCCGCTGCCGGGCACGGTCGGCCGCATCTGCCACTTCCACTGCCGCATGCGCTGCCGCCGCGATCAGCTGGATGAGCCCGTGTCGCAGGGAGAGATCCACCGCTATCTCGCCGACACGATGTACAAGATGGGACGCGAGCGCGCGGTCTACAATCGCCTGATAAAGGAGATGCTTCCGCCGACGGGCAAGAAGGTTTCGATCGTCGGCGCCGGGCCCGCGGGGCTCACCGCGGCCTTCTACCTCGCGCGACTCGGCCACGAGGTCACGATCTACGACGAGCGCGGCGAGGCCGGAGGCATCCCGCGCTGGGGTATCCCGGCCTACCGCCTGCCCAAGGACGTCCTGCGCAAGGAGGTCGCGCTCATACGCAAGCTCGGCGTCCGCTTCGTGTTCAACGCGAGGATCGGCAGGGACATCTCCTGGGCGAAGCTCGGCGAGATGAGCGACGCCGTCCTCGCCTGCATCGGCGCCCTCGAGGACATGAGCCTCGGGATGCCCGGCGAGGGCCTAAGCGGCGTCCTTCCCGGCTACAAGCTCCTCGAGGATATCAACGCGGGCCGCAAGCCCTCGATCGGCGCCGAGGTCGTCGTCGTCGGAGGCGGGAATTCAGCCATCGACGTGGCCCGCTCCGCCCTTCGCCTGGGCTCGCGCGTGACCGTCGTCTACCGCCGCTCGCGCGCTGACATGCCGGCGAACGCCGACGAGCTCGAGGGCGCGGTCGAGGAGGGCGTCGAGCTGGTCTGCATGGCCCAGCCCCTCGAGGCCATCGCCAGCGCACCCGGCGGCGCCGCCGAGGGCGGCGCCCCTCCGAGGGTCCGCGCGCTCAAGGTCATGCGCATGAAGGCCGGCCCGACCGACTCGAGCGGCAGGCCCTCGCCCGTCCCGACGGGCGAGAGCTACGAGATTCCCTGCGACACTCTCGTCGTGGCGGTCGGCGAGCGCGTCGGGCAGTCCGGCCTCGACGCCGTCGGCGCCGCGCTCGGCAAGGACGGCCGCGTGGGCGTCGACCCCTTCAGCCTCCGCACCGCTAATCCGAAATTCTTCGCGGCCGGCGACGCGGTCACGGGGCCGGCGACAGCGTCCGAGGCGATGGGCCAGGCCAAGGCGGCCGCAGCGGCCATCGACGCCGCGCTTATGGGCGTCGCCGACGCGGCGAGCGCGTCGGCCGCCGACGCCGACGCGGTCAGGAACGGCAGGGGCGTCTCCGCCCGCTTCGAGAGCCTCTTCCGGAAGTTCGAGTACGGGATGGAGATCCCGCGAGCCCCTTCGAAGGCGCGCATGAGCGTCGCGCGCAGGCTCGCGCCCGAGGAGCGGAGAGGCAACTTCGTCGAGATCTCGCAGGGCTACACGGGAGACCAGGCGCGGGTGGAGGCCGAGCGCTGCCTGCGCTGCGACGTGCGCGAGTTCTCGCGCGCGCCCACGGGAAACGCCGGGACGCGAGCGGCTCCGGCGAGCGCTCCCCATGGTGGAGCGGCCGACAAGGCGGGGAGGTCGCGATGAGCGGCGATACTGTTTCCATCACCGTGGACGGGGCACAGGTCCTCGTCGATCCGTCCTCGAGCCTCATCGACGCCTGCTCGGCGGCTGGAGCGAAGGTGCCGACGCTCTGCTATCTCAAAGACGTTTCGACTAACGCGTCCTGCGGAGTCTGCGTCGTCGAGGTCGAGGGCGCGAAGTCCCTCGTGCGCTCCTGCGTCGGCAAGGTCGCGCCCGGCATGAAGGTGCGCACCTCGTCGCCGCGCGTCATGCGCGCGAGGAAGACCGCGGTCGAGCTCCTCCTGGCGAACCACCCGGCGGACTGCCTCAAGTGCGCGCGCAACGGTTCCTGCGAGCTCCAGGACGCGGCCCGCGACCTCGGCATAAGGGAGATCCGCTTCGCCAGGACGCGCAAGGCCCCCGAGCCCGACGAGTCGACGCCCGGCCTCGTGCGCGACAACGACAAGTGCATCCTCTGCGGCCGCTGCGTGGCCGTCTGCGCCGAGATTCAGGGCGTCTCGGCGATCAACTTCGCGGGCAGGGGAATCAGGACCAGGGTCTCGACCTTCATGGACCGCGGCCTCGCGCGGAGCCCCTGCGTCCAGTGCGGCCAATGCTCGGTGGTCTGCCCGACCGGCGCGATCACCGAGCGCGACGACACGGAAGAAGTCTGGAAGGCCCTCGCCGACCCCGCCATGACCGTCGTCGTCCAGACGGCTCCGGCGATCCGCGCCTCGCTGGGCGAGGCGCTCGGCATGGAGCCGGGCAGCCTCGTGACCGGCAAGATGGCCGCGTCCCTTCGCCGCCTCGGCTTCGACAGGGTCTTCGATACGCAGTTCACCGCCGACCTCACGATCATGGAGGAGGGGAGCGAGCTCATCCAGCGGCTGACCAAGGGAGGCACGCTCCCGATGATCACGAGCTGCTCCCCCGGCTGGATCAACTTCATCGAGGCCTTCTATCCCTCGCTCCTCCCGCACCTGTCGACCTGCAAGTCGCCCCAGCAGATGTTCGGGGCGATCGCGAAGAGCTGGTACGCGAAGCAGGCGGGCATCCCGCCGGCTTCGATGCGGGTCGCCTCGATCATGCCCTGCACCGCGAAGAAGGGCGAAGCCAAGAGGCCCGAGATGCGCGGCGCGTGGGAGTACTGGCGAGGGACGGCCGGCGCAGAAGGAGATCAGCCCTACCAGGACGTCGATTGGGCGCTCACGACCCGCGAGCTCGCCCGAATGATCATCCGCGCGGGCATCGACATCGCGAGGCTGCCCGACGAGGACTTCGACGACCCGCTGGGCAGGTCGACCGGAGCTGCCACGATATTCGGCACGACGGGCGGAGTCATGGAGGCGGCGCTCAGGACCGTCTACGAGATCGTCGTCGGCTCGCCCATGCCCTCGATCGACTTCGAGCCGGCGCGCGGGCTGGACGGCATCAAGAAGGCCGAGGTCGATCTCGCCGGGACCAAGGTCCGCATCGCCGTCGCGCACACGCTCAAGAACGCGCGCGCGATCCTCGACGAGATCGTCGCGGGATCGAGCCCCTACCACTTCATCGAGATCATGAGCTGTCCCGGCGGATGCGTCGGCGGCGGCGGACAGCCCGTACGGATCGACTCGGGCAAGAGGCTCGCCCGCAACAAGGCGATGTACGCCGAGGACCTCAGGCTGCGAGTCCGCAAGTCGCACGAGAACCCCGCGATCAAGGCGCTCTACGAGGCCTTCCTCGGCGAGCCCCTCGGCCATCTCTCGCACGAGCTCCTTCACACGAGGTACGCGAGGAGGGAATTCTAGCGGATCGGCATCGTCGCGCGTCGGGGCGCTCGCCGCGCCGCGCGCCTCTCAACCCTTTATCCCTCCCATCGCCAGCCCCGCGATGAAGGACTTCTGTCCGATGAAGAAGACGATGACGAGCGGCAGGATGACGAGCGTCGCCGCGGCCATGAGGATGTGCCAGTACGAGTTGTAGCTCGACAGGAGCGACTTGAGCCCGAGGGCGAGCGTGAAGAGCTTCGAGTCGTTGAGGTAGAGGAGCGGACCCATGAAGTCGTTCCACGTATTGAGGAACGTGAAGATCACCATCACCGCGATGATGGGCCTCGCCATCGGGACGATCACCCGGATCATGATCCTCGGATAGGAGGCGCCGTCGATGAGGGCGGCCTCGTCGTAGTCGAAGGGGATGGTCCTGAAAAACTGCACGAGCATGAAGATGAAGAACGCGTTGCCGAAGAAGCTCGGCACGATGAGCGGAAGGAAGCTATTGAGGCCTCCGATCCAGCTCCACTCGATGAAGGTCGGGATCATGGTCACCGTGGACGGGATCATCAGGGTGCCGACGCTGAGCGCGAAAAGGAGGTTCCGTCCCCTGAAGCGAACCCGGGTCAGGGCGAAGGCGATCGAGATGTTCGAGAGCAGCACGCCGGCCGCGTTCCAGGCGACGAGGATGGCGGTGTTCAGGTAGTAGCGGCCGAAGGGAATGATCTGGAACACTTCGGGATAGTTCTTCCATTGAGGATCCGAGGGCAGGAGCTTCGGCGGATAGCTGAAGATCTCCGACATGGTCATGATCGAGCTGCGCAGCTGCCAGGCGAAGGGCAGGAGGCAGAAGACGGCCCCCAGGCAGAGCGCGAGGTACAGGGAAAGGCGGCTCAGCGCCCGCCTTGAGCGGATGCCGGCGGAAGCGGTCACTTGCGCCCTCCCTCGTAGTAGACCCAGGACTTGGACGAGCGGAACACGAGGAGAGAGACGGCGATCGTCATGACGAGGAGGACGAGCGCCAGGGCGTTCGCGTAGCCCATCTTGTTGAAGGTGAAGGCCTGCCTGTACAGGTGGAGCATGAGCGTCAGCGAGGCGTTCGAGGGCCCGCCCTTCGTCATGACGTAAGGCTGAGTAAAGGTCTGCAGGCCGCCGATCACCCCGATGACGAGGTTGTAGAAGATGACGGGGCTCATCTGCGGCAGGATGACCGCGCGCATCCTGTGCCAGTAGTTGCCTCCGTCGATGAGGCAGGCTTCCTCGAGCTCCTTGGGGATCCCCTGGAGGCCCGCGAGGAATATGACCACGACGTTGCCCATGCTCCACAGGCTCATGAGCACCAGGCTCGGTATCACCATGTCGGAATCGATCAGCCATTGCTGGGTAGGGAGGCCGAGCTTGTCCAGGAGGAGGTTGAGGAGCCCGTACTGAGGGTTGTAGAGGAACATCCACAGCGCCGTGGACACCATGGCCGGAATGAGGGCGGGAAGGTAGTAGATGGTCCTGAAGACACCCATGCACCTTACCTTCGCGTTCAGGAGGAGGGCCGCGACGAAGGCGAGCAACATCTGCAGGGGAACGCTCGTGAGGGTGAAGATCAGGGTGACCTTGAGCGACTGCCAGAAGAGATGGTCGCCGGCGATCATGAACCAGTAGTTCTGAAGGCCGATGAAGGTCGGCTCCGAGATCATGTTCCACTTGAAGAGGCTCATGGACACGGCCACCCCGAGCGGAAAGGCGACCCAGAGCGTCAGGCCCAGGGCGAGGGGCGAGACCAGGATCCAGCCCCAGAGCGTCTCCTTCTTGATGCGCATAGCTGCCTCCTGATGCCGCGCCGCCGGGGGACGCTGATCCCTCGGCGGCGCGGAGCGGACGGACGGCCGCGGAGCGCGCGGCCGGGGGATTCGGGCCCTACTCCCAGAGTCCTTCGAGGAGGCCGGACTTGCGGATCGCCGCTGCAGCCCGCTTCATGGCGTTCTCGGCCGTGTCCTTCCCCTGCCAGACCTTGTCCAGCTCGGGATTGATATACTCGAGCCAGATCTGGTCCGAGTTGCGGATGTTGAGCGGCTCGTTGCGCGAAATCAGCATCGAGTCGACGACCGCCTCCTTGAATCCCTTGGGGTGGGCCGGATTGTCGAGCCATTTCGAGAGGTCGGCCTTGTTCTCGTACCAGGATTTCTTCGTCGGCATCCAGAGGCCGCCGGAGTAGAGCTCCTGGCACTTCTCGGGCATCATCATCCACTTCTGGAGCTTCCAGGCCTCGTCCGGGTGCTTGGTCTTCTTGAAGACCACGTTGACGCCGCTTATGTAGAGCTGGGCCGGCTTCTTGGCGATCGGCAGGGCGCCGACCCCGAGGGGGAAGTCCATCTTGGCGAAGTCGAGGAGCTCCCAGGCGCCGGAGACGTAGAAGGCGATCTGGCCGTTCTGGAGGAGGACCTTCGGGTCGGTCTTGCCGGTCGAATTGTACTCGGTGAGGCCGGGGGAGGACATGACCATGTACTTGTTCCGCAGGTCGGCGAGCTGTTGGATGGCCTGGTAGGTCTCGGGCTTGTCGATGAGGACGTCCTTGCCGTCGGCCGAGAAGACGTCGCCGCCGTTGCCCCAGAGGCGCGGCCAGAGCATACCGGTCCAGGTCTCGTGGAAGATGCCGAAGCACGCGATGTGCTTGGGATCGAAGCCTGCCTCGCCGGGGTGCTTGCCCTTGGTGTCCACGGTCAGCTTGGTCCAGTACTTGACCGCGTCGGACCAGGACCAGGCTTTCTTGTAGTCGGTCGGGGGCAGGGGAACGCCGGCCTTGGCCAGCGTGTCCTTGTTGTAGTACATGACCTCTGCCTCGGCCGCGGTGTAGGCGCCCATGATCTTGCCCTTGTACTTGATCCAGGTCTGCGGCAGGTAGTCCTTCTCCATGCCGTCCCGCCGCACGTAGGGCGTCAGGTCCATGAAGAAGTCGTTGGAGGCGTACTCGTAGAAGCGCCCGCCGAAGTATCCGGCGTCCGGGAGCGTGTCGGACTCGGACATGGCCTTCATCTTCGCATCGTATTCGGTCCCCGAGTAGACGGCGTAGAGCGGCTCTACGGTAATGCCGGGATTGGCCGTCTCGAAATCCTTCAGGGCCTTGCGGATCGCCTGGTCCTCGGCGGGGCTTCCCCAGAACATGAATGTCAGCTTGACGTTCTCGGCGGAGAGGCCCATCGACAGGCCGGTCGCGAGAAGAGCTGCGACGAGCGCGAGCTTCGCTCTTATCATCTCGTTCCTCCTTTTTCGAGTCATACCGCGTTGTCGAGTGGAGTATTGACGCGAAACGGCACGCGCGGAACTCGCAGCTTGCGCACTTTAGGTGACGGATTCCGACTCGCTCACTGGTTATTAATATGTCGTGCCTGGAAGTGCAGCCTCGCCTCGGTGGGGGTCATGCCCGTCTCGCCCTTGAACTGCCTGATGAAGTGTCGAGTCGTGCCGAAGCCGCACTGCGCCGCGATCTCTTTCACGGAGTCGCGCGATTCCTGGAGCCGTCCCTGCGCGAACTGCATGCGCTTCTTCAATATGAAGCGGCCGATCGAGATACCCATCACGTCCTTGAAGCGTCGGCCAAGGTAATCCGGGTTGAGGCGCAGCTCCGCCGCCACCGTCTTCACGGAGAGATCGGGATCCATGAGGTGCTCGAGGACGAAGGCGATGATGGCGTAGACCGCGCTCGCGATCATCGAGTCCCCGTCCGCTCCCCGGGCGCCCGGGCCCCCGCGCTCGTCGATGACGCACTCGGTGAGTCGGATGAGCGCCTGCCTGAAGATCGCCTGGTACTTGAGGGGCGTGTACGAGGGAGCCTCTTGCTCGAAGAAGAGGTCGTGGAAGGCCTGGGCGAAGCCCTCCCCGTTGCGGGGATCGAAAGACTGGGGCAGGAGGGCCGCCTCCTCGAGCTTGTGCCCCCGCACGACGGGGTCGCTCAGGATAGTGAGCGCCTCCTTCGCGTCGAGCATCGCGGGGAAGCCTTCCTCTACGGTGAAGTGGATCCAGAAATAAGATGCGGGAGCGTCGATGGGCGCGGCTCCTCGATGATGCCTGCCCGCCGAGAGGAGGACGAGGCGCCCCGGCACGATCTCGAGCGTCTCGCCCTCCTCATCGATAAGGACGCGTCCTTTGCGGCCGAGGATGAGGACCGAGGAAGGCAGACGGCGCTCGGGATGGCTCCAACCGGGGCTCAGGATCGCGTTCCCGCAGTTGTCGGCGTGGGTCTTCTCGAGCGGGTAGAGGGCGAAAAGCATACGGGGCCTCCAGCGGCTTCTCGGGGGCAAGGTCGGAAAACGTCGCTAAGGGTATTGATTACGTGAATTCTCATTTTCCGCAAGCTGGTATAGTGTTGCTTCCGATGAGCAGCATAGCCGAGCTGGGCTTCGAGGGCGTGACGGTCGGGTCCGGATTCTGGGGAGAGAGGCAGCGCCTCGTCTCCGAGAAGGTCCTTCCATACCAGTGGAAAGCCCTGAACGACGAGATCCAGGGCGCCGAGCCGAGCCACGCGATCGAGAACCTCCGCATAGCGGCGGGCCTCTCCTCGGGCGAATTCCACGGCTTCATATTCCAGGACAGCGACGTCGCCAAGTGGATCGAGGCGGCCTCGTACGCCCTCGCCGCGCGCCCCGACCCCGAGCTCGAGCGCCGCGTCGACGAGGCCGTCGAGCTCATCGCAGCCGCCCAGGAGAGCGACGGCTACATTCAGAGCTACTACAGCATCAAGTCTCCCGGCAAGCGCTGGACCGACCTCGAGTGGGGCCACGAGCTGTACTGCGGCGGCCACCTCATCGAGGCGGCTGTGGCGCATAATCGCGCGACCGGCTCGCGCAGGCTCCTCGACGTCATGCTGCGATACGTCGACTGCGTCGACGCGGCCTTCGGGCGCGAAGAAGGAAAGCGGCGCGGATACGACGGCCATCCCGAGATCGAGCTCGCCCTTTTCAAGCTCTATCGCCTAACCCGCGACGAACGTCACCTCGGGCTCGCCCGGTACTTCGTCGACGAGCGAGGCGTCCGGCCCTGCTACTTCGACGCCGAGCGCGAGGCCCTCGGTACGGGGGAACGTAACCGCCACCTCGGGCTCGACTACTTCCAGGCCAACGCCCCCGTGCGTGAGCAGCGCGAGGCGGTCGGCCACTCCGTGCGCGGGGCCTACCTCTACTCCGCCATGGCGGACTACGCAGCGCTCTCGGGCGACGAGGAGCTCCGCGCCGCCCTCGCGTCGATCTGGGAGAGCGCGACGGGCCGGCGCATGTACGTGACGGGAGGCATCGGCTCGCAGCACTTCGGCGAGCGTTTCACGATCGACTACGACCTTCCGGGCGATACCGCCTACGCGGAAACCTGCGCCTCCATCGGCCTCGCCCTCTGGGCCTGGCGCATGCTACTCATAGACCCGGACTCGCGCTACGCCGACGTCTTGGAGCGCGCCCTGTACAACGGCGCCCTCGCGGGAATGTCCGCCGACGGCACCCGTTTTTTCTACGTGAATCCGCTCGCGGCGATTCCGCGCGTCGCCGCGGCTCGATACGACCACGAGCTCGTGAAGACCAGACGCGTCCAGTGGTTCGGATGCGCCTGCTGCCCGCCCAACATCGCCCGCCTCATCGGATCCATCGGGGGCTACGCCTACGCCTACGACGAACGCTCTATCTGGGCGCACAACTACGTCGCCGGCGAGGCCCGCTTCCCCTTCGGCCCCGCGGGCGGCGCGTGGCGCCTCGAGACCGAGACCGAGTATCCCTGGGAAGGCCTCGTGCGGATCGTCGTCTCCTCAGGCGGCGGGCGGCGCGCCCTGCGCCTGCGCATACCCGGCTGGTCGGCCTCGTTCATCTGTCGCCTGAACGGCGAGCGCGTCGCCGCGCCCCGCGTCGAAAAGGGTTACCTCGTCCTCGATCGCGAATGGAAGCCCGGCGATGTCGTCGAGCTCGAGCTCGACATGGGCGCCCGCGTCCTCTACGCGAGGCCCGAGGTCGACGAGGCCGCCGGCCAGGCCTGCCTCGCGCGCGGGCCCTTCGTCCTCTGCGCGGAGGAGGAGGACAACGGCCCCGGCCTCTCGCGCCTCGAGATCGATCCGCAGTCCGCGATCTCCGTCTCACGAGTTCGCGAGAGCTTCGGCGAGAGCGTCTCGGCCGAGATCGGAGGCAGGAAGGCCCTCGCGCCGGTGGAGGGCGCGCCTCTCTATTCGACGGAGCCGCCTCGCTACGAAGGCCGCAGAATCAGGATGATCCCGTATTTCCAGTGGGCGAATCGGAGCGAGGGCGAGATGCGCGTCTGGCTGCGGGCGAAGTAGCGCGACGCCTGGACAGAGGCGTCGATTACCGGCAATATGTCCGCGCATGCGCTTCGACGCCGTAGCCTTCGACCTCGATGGGACGCTCTATCCGAACGCCGCCCTGTTCGCTCGCGCCCTGCCCGCGATGCTGTCCAAGGCGCGCCGCCTGTCGGCCTTCAACGCCGTCCGTCAGCGACTCCGCTCCATGGGACTGAATGACCCGGTCTACCGCGGCGCGCCTCCGCGCGACGGGGCTGCCTTCCGCACCCTCGAGGCCCGGATGGCCGCGCCCGCGATGGGCATGACGGAAGCCGAGGCCGAGGCGTACATCGCGCGGCACTTCTACGCCTACGTCGAGGAGCTCTTCGCTCGCGTAAGGCCGTACCGCGGCGTCGGGCAGGCGCTCGACGCGTTAGCCGGCCGAGGATTGCGCCTCGCCCTCCTGTCCGATCTTCCGCCCCGGCGCAAGCTCGAGCTCATGGGCCTTTGGGGACGGTTCGACCCGGCCCTCTGCTCCTCGGACTCCGGCTTCCTCAAGCCGGCCCGAGAGCCGTTCGCGATGCTCGCATCCGCGCTCGGCCTTCCCCCGGATCGCATCCTCTACGTCGGCAACTCGCCCCGCGTCGACGCGGCCGGCGCCAAGGCGGCCGGCATGGCGTCGGCCATAGTCTCGCGCCGCGCCGTTCCCGAGGCGGACTTCACGTTCTTCGACTGGAATCGGCTGGTCGAGTTCGTCCTGTCTTGACTCGACAGCCGCGACCTCGCCGCGCGTGCGATCGCGGTCCCGGTACGCAGCGCCCTACTCCGACAGCATCCGCTTCAAGAGGTCGACGGGCAGGACGTCGCAGATCTTCTTCACGAAGCGGTGGTTTTCCTCGTCCGCGCTCGCGGTTCCGGCCTCGAGGAGCAGGGGCATGAAGTCCTGGTCGAGGGCGCCTCGATAGGTCGAGAGCACGCACCATTCGGCGCAGTAGCCCGACAGCACGAGCGTATCGACGCCCGCCTCGCGCAGGACTCGCGCGAGCTCGGTCCTGTTGAAGCTATTGCCGTAGCGCTTGACGATCCTCGCCTCGCCGGGGAGGGGCTCGAGGCTCTCCAAGAGCTCGAAGCCCGGGCTGCCCTCTGCGCAGCCGTCGCCCTCGTCGACGTGCTGCACCCAGACGACGGGCAGCCCCTTCCTTCGGAAATCGGGCAGCACGGCGTTGATGGTCCCGCAGGCGGCGTCCATGGACGCGGCGCTCTTGCCTCCGCGCCACGCCCTCTGCAGGTCGATCACGATGAGCGCGAGCTTCATCTCAGTCCCTCCAGGCTTCGATTACCGGGCTGACGGCGCGCAGGCGCTCGAGCGCCTCCTCGGAGGCCGAGCAGGTTATCTGCACGTTGGCCTTAATCACGGTCTCGTCCGCCGACGAGGGACCGCCGGCCGCGCCAGCGGCCTCGCCCCCGGCGAGCGCCGCCTCCGCGTCGGCCTCCCCCGCGGGAAGGGCCGCAGTGCCCGATCCGACCGGCACGTGGAAGAACACGCCGCAGGGGCCCGGCTCGTCGAAGATGGCGTCGCGCAACTCGTAGAGCTCGTCCTCGCAGGAGGGCGCCCTGCCGAGGCGCAGGTGCACTTCCCTCCACGACTTCTCCTTGAGGGACGCGGGGTCGACGAGTTCCTCGATCTTGAAGCTCGGCGTCCCCCGCGAGAGGTCGATCTTCCCGCGCGCGAAGACGACCGAGTCGAGGACGAACTTGTCCCTCCAGCGCTCGAGGGCGTCCGCGAAGATCACGGCATCGATGCTCCCGCGCGGGTCCTCGAAGGCGCCGAAGGCCATCTTCTTGCCGGTCTTCGTCAGTATCTCGCGGAATTCCTTGAGCATGGCGACGAGGGTGTAGGTCCGATCGGGGCTCGAGCGCTCGGGATGGGCGAGGTCGGCGTCGCAGGAGCGCCTCCAGAGGTCCTTCCACTCGTCCATCGGATGGCCCGAGAAGTAGAAACCGAGAAGCTCCTTCTCGAGGCGCAGTATGTCCGCGCGCGGGTACTCCTCGGCCCTCGCGACTTCGAAGGGCGGGTACTCCTCCTCGCCCGAGCCCTCGAAGAGGCTGGCCTGGCCGAAGCGCGAGGACTCCTCCTTGCCCTGGACGTAGGCGACGGCGCGCTCGATCTCGAGGACGAGCTCCCTGCGCGTGTTTCCCAGGGCGTCGAAGCAGCCGGCGCTCGCGAGGCACTCGAGGGTCTTCTTGTTCATGGACTGCGTGCCGATCCGCTCGATGAACTCGATGAAGGACCCGAAGCGTCCGCCCTTCTCGCGCTCCGCGACGATGGCCGTGGCCAGGCCCTCCCCCACTCCCTTGATGCCGACGAGGCCGTACACGATCTTGCCGTCGGCGACGCTGAAGTAGACCTCCGAGCGATTGACGTCCGGAGGGAGCACCTCGAGGCCCATGGACCGCGCCTCGCCTATGTACTCCGTGAGCTTGTCGGTGTTGGCGATCTCGTTGGTGAGGTTCGCGGCCATGAACTCGGCCGGGTAGTTCGCCTTGAGGTAGGCCGTCCTGTAGGCGACGACCGAGTAGGCCGCGGCGTGGGACTTGTTGAAGCCGTAGCCGGCGAAGGGCACCAGGATCTCGAAGATTTCCTTGGCCTTCTCCTTCGTGTAGCCGCGCTTGACGGCGCCCTCGATGAAGGGGGCCTCCTCCTTCTCGAGGACCTCCTTCTTCTTCTTTCCCATCGCGCGCCGCAAAAGGTCGGCGCGGCCCAGGGAGTAGCCCGCGACCTCCTGCGCGACCTGCATGACCTGCTCCTGGTAGACGATGACCCCGTAGGTCTCCTTGAGGTACTTCTCGAGCGAGGGATGCGGGTAAGTGATGGGCGTCCGGCCCATCTTGGAGTCGATGTACTGCGGGATGTAGTCCATCGGGCCGGGGCGGTAAAGCGCGTTGAGCGCTATCAAGTCCTCGATGCTGTTCGGCTTCGCCTGCTTGAGGATGCCCTGCATGCCGCTCGACTCGAACTGGAAGACCGAGGTCGACTTGCCCTCCCCCAGGAGCTCGAAGGTCTTCCTGTCGTCCTCGGGGATGGCTGACTCTTCGAGGTCTGTGCCGCGCTTGCGCACGAGGTCGAGGGTGTGCTTGATCAGCGTCAGGGTCTTGAGGCCGAGGAAGTCCATCTTCACGAGGCCGCACTTCTCGAGGTAGTCCATGGTGAACTGCGTCGAGACGATGCCGGTCTTCGGATCCTTGAAGAGCGGCACGAAGTCGGAGAGGGCGGTCTTCCCGATGACGATGCCCGCGGCGTGGAAGCTCGTGTGCCGGTTTTTGTTCTCGAGCTTGCGCGCGATCGCGAAGAGGTCTCGGTACTTGACGTCCTCCGCGAGGGCCTTCAGCTTGGGCTCCTCGTCGAAGGCCTTCGCCAAGGTCATCTTCGGGTCCTCGGGCACGAGCTTCGCGATGTTGTTCGACTCCTCGAAGCTCACGTCGAGGACTCGCGCCACGTCCTTGATGACGGCCTTGGCCTTGAGGGTCCCGAAGGTGATGATCTGCCCCGTCCGGTCCGCGCCGTACTTCCGCGTGACGTAGTCGATCACCTCGCCGCGGCGCTCGAAGCAGAAGTCCACGTCGAAGTCCGGCATCGAGATGCGCTCGGGGTTGAGGAAGCGCTCGAAAAGCAGGTCGTACTTCAGCGGATCGATGTCCGTGATCCGCAGTGAATAGGCGACGATGCTGCCCGCGCCGGAGCCGCGGCCGGGGCCGACCGGTATGCCGTGCCGCTTGGCCCAGTCGATGAAGTCCCAGACGATGAGGAAGTAGCCCGTGAAGCCCATCTTGATGATGACGCCGAGCTCGTAGTCCGCCCGGGCGCGGATCTCGTCGCCGTCCGAGGGATAACGGGTCTTGAGGCCCTCGTAGGTCAAGTGGCGCAGGTAGTCCTCGGGGCTCGAGAAGCCCGAGGGCACCTCGTAGTCGGGTAAAAGCGGCCCCGGGTACGCGATCTGAAGGTCGACCATCTCGGCGACGCGCAGAGTGTTCGAGAGCGCCTCGGGGATCTCCGAGAAGAGGGCCGCCATCTCGTCCGGCGTCTTCATGTAGAACTCGGCGCCGTTGAAGCGCATGCGCTCGACGTCGGAGCGCTTGCGGTTCGTGCCGATGCAGAGGAGGACGTCATGAGCCTCGGCATCAGCGCGCTCGAGGTAGTGCATGTCGTTCGTGCAGATCAAGGGGATGCCCGTCCGCGCCGACATGGCGGCCAGGGCGCGGTTCGCGAGCTTCTGCTCCTCAATGCCGTGGTCCTGCAGCTCGAGGAAGAAACGGTCCTTCCCGAAGAGCTCGGCGTAGCGGAGGGCCAGGCGCTCGGCCTCGGCCTCCTTGCCCATGAGCGCGAGGCCCGGTATCTCCCCGGCGATGCAGGCCGAGCTGCAGATGAGCCCCTTCGAGTGCGCGGACAGGAGCTCGAAGTCGATGCGCGGCTTGTAGTAGAAGCCCTCGGTGAAGGAGGCCGAGGAGAGCTTCAAGAGATTCTTGTAGCCCGTCTCGTCCTGGGCGAGGAGGATGAGGTGCCAGTACTTGTTCCCGTTCTCGGTGCCCGTCCGCTCGAAACGGGAGCCACCCGCGACGTAGAACTCGGACCCGACGATCGGCTTGATTCCGGCATCGCGGCACGCGTCGTAGAACTTGACCGCCCCGAACATGTTCCCGTGGTCCGTCAGGGCCAGGGCCGGCATGCCCAAAGCCTTCGCCCTCGCCACCATGGAGGCGACGGAGGCGGCGCCGTCGAGGAGCGAGTAGTCCGAGTGGTTGTGGAGGTGGACGAATTCAGCCATGGCTTTGAGAGGAGTATAGCCTCCTCGCGCGCGTCAAAGGAAGAGGATTTCGCCGGGGAGCGCGGCGCGGTATACTCCTTCACCTAAGCGGAGGCCTATGGCGATTCGACGGCTCGACCGGCTCTACGAGGCCGCGGTCGAGAGGCTCAGCTTCTCGGGCGAGCTCTATAAGCTCAGGCGGGAGCTCAACGCGAGGATCGACCTTCCCGAGCCGCCCCGTCCGGACGCGCGCTTCCACCCCCTCGGCGTGGCGCGCTGGTTCAAGAAGCGCCGCATCTCCATCGCCGAGGCATACCTCGCCGTCGTCCGCGACCTCGGCTCGAGCCACGCCCGCTCGAGGCTCAGGGCACTTCGCTCGATGATGGACGCGTCCTTCCATACGCAGGCCCTCGACATGCCCCTCAACGCCGCCCGCGTCCAGATGGCGCTGATCAAGGAGGCCGTGAAGAGTCGAGGCGACCGCCGCCGGCAACTCGAGCTCCTCGGCGACTTCTCCGTCTCGTCGAGGGGGCGGGAGCGCTCGATCAGGCGCCTTCTGTCGGAGCTCGATCTCGTCGAGCTTCCCGAGGACGGCCGCAGGCTCGAGGAGATGGATGCCGGCTTCGACACCCACGTCCACGACGCGGGGACATCGGGCCGCAAGAACCCGACGCAGCTCTTGATCGACGCCTTCATTAAAGGCATCTCGCGGGTGGGCATCGCCTACGGCGGTTCCTCGTCCGTCTCTATGATGGAAGAGGCCCTCGAGGCCGGGGCGATCCTCGGCATCCGCGTCGACATCGGCATCCAGGCCGGCCTCGACTTCCAGGGCGAGCGCTTCCATATCACGGCGCTCCTGCCCCGCATGCGCGGCTCGCGGGAGCTGGGCCGCTTCTTCGAGCGGAACCGGCACGAGCTCAAGCCGCTGCTCGAAGGCCTCGAGGAGGATCAGGCGAAGAGGCTGGCGGCCATCGAGCGGAGGATGGACGCCTTCAACGAAGGCCCCCTGAGTTCGCTCAACGCGGGCTTCCCGGATCGGCCCGCCTACAAGGTCCCGAAGCTCCGCATGAAGGACCTGGCTGCGTCGGTCGGCCTCGAGCGCGCGAGGCTCGAGCACCTGGGCGATCTCCTCTGGCGCTCCTACGGGCCGATCGCGCTGAACCGCCTGCTCTACCTGAAGGTCGAGCGCGGCAAGGCCGCCCGCGACGCCCGCCGGGGACTCGTCGGCCAGGACGCGCTCGAGGAGATCGAAGGGCGATACGCCGCGATGCGGGAAGAGTACCGGAAGCTGAGTCCCGACGCATTGAGGAGGCGCTACTTCCCCGAGGCCGACCACGCGTCCGCCTTCGACGAACTTCCCGAGCTCCGCAGGATGCTCGACCGCGCCGGCTGCGGCCTGCGGCTGGTCCGGAGCCTCGAGCACGGCCTTTCGCGCCTTCAGCGCCTCCTCGACGAGGGCTTCGGCCTCTTCGACGAGATCGAGGTCTACAACATCAAGGATTGCCTGGGTCGCGAGAGCGCCGAGATCGCCGCCCTCTGCCGCATCGTGTCCGAGCGCAACGAGGCGCGCGCGCGCGGCGGCCTCGCGCCCTGCCTCCCCGTCGTCGGCTCGGACTCGACGGAGCGCTCTCCCGACCTGCCGGGCATGGGCTTCATCCGCGCGGACTTCCTCCGCGGGGCGCGGGGCCGGGCCTACGCGGCGCGCCACGCGGCCCTTCCCGAGCCGGTCGCGCGCCTCGCGCGCTCGCGCGGCGGGGCCGTCGGCGAAGCCGCGCCGGAAGGAACGCGGAGCCGCCGCCCGCCCGACGGAAGGATACTCTGCATGGGCAGGGCCGCGGCCCCGGCCGAGAACCGCGTCGGCGACGAGGAAGACTCGCCGCCCGCTCCGATCCCGCTCCTTCGCACCCTCCGCTACCTCAACCCGACGCTCTCGGGCCTCGCGATCTCGCTCGTCGGCTTCCTCGTCGCCGACCTCGTCATCGGCCCGGGCTACGCCATCCTCTGGCTCGCCATCACGGGCTCCCGGAACGCGTTGGCTGATCTCATCGCCGTCCGCGGCGCCACGCTCCGCCAATGGAGCGCGAAGAGCGTCGACTGGCCGAACGTCGCGCAGTCGCTCTTATGGACGGGTTTCTCGGTCCCGATCATGGCCTTCATCAAGTCGCGCTTCGACCTCGCCTGGCCCGCTCTCCATCAGGGGCTTGCCTACGAGGCCGCCAAGTTCTTCCTCATCTCCTTCGCCAACGGGCTCTACATCGCGTCGCACAACCTGCTCCGCGGCTTCGACAAGGCCGTGGCGCGCGCGAATCTCTTCAGGACGATACTCTCCTGGCCGCTGGCTACCGCGGCCTCTCCTCTGGGGAACCTCCTCGGCGTCCCGAGCATCGTGCAGTCGAAGCTCTGGTCCGACGTCGTGGGCGGGATCATCGAGGGAAGCCGCAAGTACGTGAGGACGCTGCGCCTTCGGAACCGCGACGTCGACGAGATCGTCCCGAGGATACTCGCCAGCAAGAAAGCGCGGCGGGCGATCGCGACCTTCGACCTGCTGTACCTCTTCAGGGAGGAGCCGAGGACGCGCACCTCGCTCAAGGCGGCGCTCAAGGACCGGCCGGAGACCGCCGGCGAGCTGGCGGCCGCCTTCGCCGATCCCCGCCTCGACTCGCTCCTCCTGGACTACGCCCTGAGACGGCACGGCGGCGACATGGCCGTCGACCTCGCGGGCCTCATCGCGTCGACGCTGCCCGAGTTCCGCGACTGGCTCGAGGCGGTCGCGGCCGCTCCGCGGAAGGACCGCGGACCGTCCTAAGCCTCGCCCGCCTCCACATCCTCGATGAGCGCCCCGAGGTCCATCGCGCCTCCGTGTCGGAGGACGTTGACCATGAAGATGTTGAGCTTGTTGACGATGTTCGGGGGCAGCAGGTTGCCGTCGACCTCGACCGACATCACGGGATAGTTCCGCTCGCGGGCCCAGGGCGTGTAGATGCCTTCGATGACGCGGCCTATGAGGCAGGCGAAGGGGCTGATGTTGATGACGCCCGAGTAGCCCGCCTCCATCGCGGTGGCCGCAGAGGCCGAAGAGATCACGATCTCCGAGTTAAGCTCGAAGTTGATGAAGTGCCGCTCGGCGTTGGCCATGATCTTCTTCATGTTCTCCGGGCTCGGGGGGACGAGACGGGTCGCCTCGAGGCTTCGCTTGACGCCGTGCTCGACCCAGTCCTTCCACAGGTTCTCGACTCGCAGGCGCAGGAGCTTCTTGGCCTCGGCGCTGAAGGGACGCTTGAAGAGGGGCTGGAGCCTGAGCCGCTTCTTCAGGTCGTACTCGCGCACGAAGTCGAGGTAGCGGATCCACTCGGTGATGCCCGAGACCTTGGCGATGATGCCCTTGCCGCTGAACATACCCACGATCTCGTCGACGGCGAAGTCGTCGCGGCGCACGTAGATCTCTCCGACGATGAGGACGCGCGGGACCTCGTCGATCCGCTTGGCGACGGGGATAGCGGCGATCCGACGAGATATGTCGCGCAACGTCGGCTTGATCTTGGAGATGTCCGACTCGGCGACGCGCAGGACGTCGCGCCAGATGCGGTCGAACTCGGCCATCGCGGACTTCTGGTCGACCGCGGTGGCGCGCAGGGAGGTCTGGACGTCCTTGAGGTAGTCCGAGATGTTGATGGTCCACCACATCGACTTCGAGAATCCCGGCCCCAGCTCGTTGTAGGAATTATCGGCGCTCATCGTGAAGACGACGACGTTCTCGAGGCGGAGATCCCTGAAGAGGTTCTCGTAGAAGACGAAGTACTGGCCGGTCCGGCAGGGGCCGGTCGTGATGGGCACGAAGAGGAGGTAGATCTCGTCCTTACGGTACTTGTCCGAAGCGAAATACTGGAGGGCCGAGCCCAGTACCAGGTGCGAGGGCACGCACTCCTTGCCCGAGGCGTGGCCGCGCGCGATCTGGATCGTCTCGCGGGTAGCGAGGGGCAGGGCCTCGGCGTTGACGCCGATGCCCCGGAGCACCGAGCCCATGAGCTCGGTCGCCATCTCGCCCATGTTGGACAGGAGGATCTTCACCTTCTTCGAGCCGAAGACCTCGTTCCTCTCGCCGGTCCTGGTGTCGAGGACGTGTATCGGCTCGCCCTTCACGTTCATGAAGCGGAGGCCGTTGTCGTAGCGCTGCTCCTTGAGCTCCGAGAGCTTGGAGCGGTAGCCGTCGATGATATCGAGGAAGGCCTCGACGCGGGTGTCGATGCCGGCGTCCGCCGAGTGCGAGTCGAGCTCGAGGATGAGGAAGGGCTTCTGGCCCATCATCCACTTGATGTAGTGGAGGATGAAGGAGTCGGGCGCGCAGGAGAAGTTGGAGACGTAGGTGATGTAGAGGTTGGGCTCGTCCTTGATGAGGGAGGCGGCCTTCATGTCCTGCTGCCCGTAGTACCAGTACATGTTCGAGAAGATCGTCTCGTCCTCGAAGGGCAGGAAGTCGAAAGGGATAACCGAGTAGCCGCGCGTCGTGAACTTGCGGGGGATGCCCATGTTGGCGTCGGCGGTGTAGGCGTTGTAGGGCCTCCCCAGGACCGCGATGACGGGCTTGTCATCCTTGCGCGCCTCGTCGAGGGCGCGCCGGCCGATCTCGGCGGCCTTGTGGAAGTAGTCCTCCTGCTTGGCGCAGGCGAGGTCGAAGGCCTCCTCGATCTCCTTCGCACCGATCCCGAGCCTCTGGCCGAGCTTGACGAAGTGCTCCAGGGCCTTCGCGCGCCCGAACTTGAAGGACACGACGACATCGAGGAACTTGGAGGAGTCGATCTCGGGAAAGGCCTTCTTGATGTAGTACGGGAGGGCCTGGGTGATGGGGCAGAAGTTCGCGTGGACGTCCTTCTCGTAGCTCGGCATGTCGCGGAAGTGCGGCAGGAAGACGTAGTCGGCGCCCTTCTTCAGGACGTCCTGCACGGCGCCGTGCGCGATCTCGGCGGGGAAGCAGTAGGTCGACTCGGCCCGCGCGACGCCGTCGTGGTCGACCTCCTCGGAGAGGAAGGTGCGAATGCCGAGGGCGTGGAAGAACCAGGAATAGAAGGGGTACATCGTGTGCACCGAGAAGCACTTGGGGATGCCGATCACGTAGTCCCGCCTCGCGACGAAATCGGCGGGGTTCGGGGCGGAGCGGACGTAGAGGAGCTCGGTGCGCTCCTTGACCCAGTCGTTCACGAGGACGTCGGCCTTCTTCTTGCGCATGTTGGCGTACTTGTTACAGCGGCCGCCGAACATATACTTGGTGCCGCGAACGCTGAGCACCTGGATGGAGCAGAGGTTCTCGCAGGCCTTGCACTGGAAGGTGGACTCGTAGACGATCTCGCGTCCGGCTATCTCCAGGATATCGTAGGAGGACTTCTCGAGGAGGCCGTCGGCGTGCTTCTGCCTGGCGAGGAGGCCGACGCCGTAGCAGCCCATCAGCTCGGGCGAAGGCGGCACGAGGATGGGTTTACCGAGGAGCATGGCGAAGGCGAGGGGCACCGCCTTGTTCTTGGCGACGCCGCCCTGGAGGAATACCTTCTGGCCGATCGAGCGGTTGCCCACGACGCGGTTCAGATAGTTCGAGACGATAGAGCAGACGATGCCGGCGGTGATGTCCTCGCGGGTCGCGCCCTGCTGGACGGCCTTGCGAATGTCCGAGTTGATGAAGGCCGAGCAGTGCTCGCCGAACTTGAGCGGGGCCTTAGCCGCGAGGGCTATGTCGCCTATCTCGGCCGCCGACGCGATGGAGAGGTCGCCCGCGGCGGACTCCTCGAGGAAGCTGCCGGTGCCCGCGGAGCAGGCCTCGTTCATCGCGTAGTCGATGGGCACGCCGTTCTTGAGGAGGACGTACTTGGCGTCCTGGCCGCCGATCTCGAAGATGGTGTCGACGTCCTTCGTGAAGTGGGTGGTGCCGACCGAGTGGGCGATGATCTCGTTGTAGACGCCCGGCGTCTCGAGGAAGACGCCGAGGATCTCGCGCGAGCTGCCGGTGGTCGCGGCGAGGGATATCTTGATCCGGTCGGCGAGGCCGGCGCCCTCGGGCAGGCCGAGGTCCGCGCGCGCCTTCTTGGCGATCTCGACGAGGCAGAGCTTCAGCGCCTTGACGGGGTCGCCATGCGTCCTGCCGTAGTGGGCCGCGACGATCTCGTCGGTCTCGACGTCGATGAGGCAGGCCTTGGTCGTCGTCGATCCGCCGTCGACGCCGAGTATGTACTCGCGGCCCGCGCGGACCGGGCCGGTCTTTCCCTCGAAGTAGCTGACCTTGTCCTTGGCGCTGGCGAGGGAGTCGAGGCGGTCGAAGCGGATCTCGTTCGAGCGCAGGAGCTTGTCGCCGCCGGGGAAGGGCGAGCCCGATTCGCGGGCTATGATCGCCGCGCCGTAGGCCTCGAAGTACGACGCCTCCTTCGGGACCACGAACTCGATCCCGGGCGCGAGCTCCCTGATGAAGCGCAGGATGTGCGGATTGAGCGTCGTGCCGCCGGTCAGCATGACCCGGCCGTTCGTCACCTTGGCCCGCTTGAGGAAGTCGACGACCTTGGTGGCCATGACCATGGACAGCGAGAGGACGATGTCCGGCTTGGTGGCTTCGCCCTTGTTGAGGCGATGCGTGCAATCCGACTTCATGAACACCGAGCAGCGCGTCGAGAGCGGCATGACCTTCGCGCCCGAGTCGACCTTCGCCGCATCCTCGAGCCGCATGTCCATGCGCGCGAGCTGCTGCTTGAAGAACTCGCCCGTGCCGGAGGCGCACTTGTTCCCGGAGAAGTTGTTGACGATCGTCCCGCGATCGTCGACCGTGTAGACGATCAGGTCCTCGCCGCCCATCGTCACGATGGCGTCGACCCTCTCGCCGATGGCCCTCAGCGCGGCCTCGATGCAGAGCGGCTCGATGGTGTTGCTCAGCGCGAAGAGGCCGCGTCCCTCGTTGCCCGTGACGAGGGAAGGCGTCCCGACGGGGGCGTTCCTTCCATCGAGGGCCTTCCGCACGGCCGCGAGGAAATCGCCCTCGTGCGGCAGTACGACGCTCCACGAGAGCCGATCGCCCTCGAGGTAGACCATCTTAAGGCTCGACGAGCCGACGTTTATTCCGAGACTGTTCATCGTGACCTCGCGCGGGGATGTCGTGTAGGGGGCGTCCCGCGTGCGGGGCGCCGCGCGAGGATGGTATCACCGATGCGCGGATTAGGACAAGGACGCGCGTTGCCTCATAAATAATCGAGACGAAAGAGGAGCCATGCCTCATAAATAAAACACGACGAAAGCCACAGACGCGAGGTTCTCGGCACACTGTGCCGGGAGGCTTCGAATGGAGCTTTCGATGCAGAGCAGGGGACAGATCATCGAGCGAGTCTACCGACGGTATCAGCGGGCGCGGAAGGCGGAGAAGTCCGTCATCCTCGA
>Ga0153915_10000011_pt1 | contig 205968 bp, 207 predicted proteins | sample Opewatmetagenome_2_FD_107003 | JGI IMG/M metagenome (GOLD analysis project Ga0153915, IMG submission 107003) | Freshwater wetland microbial communities from Ohio, USA - Open water 3 Core 3 Depth 3 metaG | ecosystem: Environmental > Aquatic > Freshwater > Wetlands | place: USA: Ohio, Lake... | reverse complement strand
TCTAACTGAAATCTTTCTTTTATTTCATTTTTAAAAACATCTTCATCAATAAGCCCAAGTTCTAAATATGTAAGTAATATATACATTTCATCAGAATCATTTTTATTTGAGAAATATTTCTCAGCAATTTCTTTTTTAACATCAGAAATCTTTATATTATAACAAGCCCTTTCTTTAAGAGGATTCAAGTTTTCATAAGCTTTATTAATTTGTTCAATGTCTATTTCTATCATTTTGTTTATTTCCCTTTAATTTTCTCATTTAAAGCATCAATATTATCTCTTTGTTTTTGTGAAATTTCTTCAAGTCCTCTCTTTGTATTGAGAATATTATTTGCTTCTCTTTGTTCTTGTTGTTTCTTTCTCAATTTTTCTTGATTATCAAGAAAATCAGTTTTTGATTGAATGTTTGAAGGGTCTGCTTTATATTTATTTTTAAGTTGTTCTCCTTCAAGTTTCAAATTCTCAATTTCTTTTTGAATTGAATCGGTATATTTTGCAATATCAGTTTTTTCTAACTGACTTCCTGTTTTTCCTGTTCCGAGTTTATTAGCTATATTTTCTAATACATGATTGATTCCTTTTAATTCGTTTTCTGAATCTGCAAGAATTTCTTCTGCTTTTTCTTTCTTAGCTGATAAATGGAATTTCTCAATAGGAGATGTTCCTTCTTCCTTGGTTCCAGCTTTTTTACCAAGCTGAGTTAATGTATCAGCTTTTACTTGTCTATCATAATCTGAAAGATATGGTCGAAACCAAAAATTTTCTTCCAAACGCTCTTTTTGTTTTCTGTATCTTTCCTCGTTAACTTCTTTTGATGTCATTGGTTTATCTTCTGGTTTGAAGAAATCGTTTGTTTGTTCATAAACAACATTTCCACTACTATCTTTTTCAACTTCACCACTGGAATTTCTTTTTTCTTTATATTTTTTAACTATTCCTGACTTGAAATCACTCTCAAACTTCTTTGTTACAGCGGCTTCATCAAAAGCATGTCCAGCTCTGGCTTTTTCTTGTTTTAAATATTCAGCCAAACTAACCTCTTTATCTTTCTTCCATTTCTTAGCTTTTTCATCTTGTCTACTTGCAGCAGATTCAGACATTTCCATTCTTTTTGCATCAGCCATTTGTTTTTTAACTTTTTCAGCAGTCCAAGCATCATAACCACCAGTTTTGGCTGTCACTCCTAATCCCATGACTTTGCTATTTAAATCAACTCCAAGCCCTTTTCCAGCCTTTTGTGCAATTTTAGTATTTCTTGCATCAAAACTACTTTTACCTAATGATTCGCCAGCTTTAAGTTGTTGTTTTCCAATAAAACCTCTAACTCCACCTTTATTAGCTCTTTCTTTAACTTTTTCACTATTTGCCATGCGTGAAGCTGCTTTACCAATTGTTCCTCTTGCAAGCATAGCACCCCCACCTGTCAAAACTCCTAGTGCTACTCCAGCAATTTGACTACCTATTCCACCCAAAGCTTTTCCAATATCTCCAGACAATTTAACCGCTTGTTTTTTAGCTGTATTTAATAAAAGCATTATAAAAATAAATGGAACAAAAATTGAAACAACAAGATCAATTCCTGTTTTTCCATCTGTTTTAACGAACAAGATATCTGTTTCTAAGAATTTTAATATTAGATAAAGTAGAAATATAAAAATTGGAGCAACCAAAACAGCATCTATTAAGTTTGACCACCATTTATTCCAACTAACTTGGTCAATTTTATCTCTCATTTTTGGAATTATATATGTAAAAAATGCAGCTGGTGCAAAAACCATTGCTAACCATATATTAAGAACTCTTCCAACAAAAACAAAAGCCACTGTTAGAAACATAATCAGTCCAACTACATTAACACATGTCGCCAAAATTAATACGAGAATAATTTTTCCCGTGGTCATTATTTTAGAGTCTAATTTAGTTTTTTTTATTGATTCATTTTCATTTTTAATATCATTAATTTCATCAGCAGACATAAGTAATTTTTGAGGTTTAATCTTACCCACTAACCCCGATGAAAGAGGAATAATTTTTGTTGTTGTAACACCCTGCCCATCTGTAATTTGTATTGCACTCGTATTATAAAATACCCTAGCTGTTATGTTTGAAAAATCAACCAAAACTCTAGTAATAAAAAGGCTAAAGTTTATCAAAAGCCCAATTATAATTATGTTTACAATAATTTCTTTTGCTTTTGGTCCCTTCATATCTAAAATTGTTGTAAAAGCTGAATATAAAAGGATAAAAATGAAAAATATATTACAAAAATCTCTAACAACTTTCCAACCCTGAATAACAAATTCCGAACGATATGATGCGTCATCAACTGAATAAGCAAATGCATAGTCAAAAATTTTACCAGATAAAGCAAAAACATAAGAAGTAGGAGCAAAGAAAACCCAATAGAAAAATCTAGCCACGAGACCCATAAAACCATCTCCAAGGTCTAATTCCTCTTCTTTAACCTTTGTTGTTTGAAGTTCTTCTGCTACATCTTCTGATTCAACAAGACTACTACCAGAAGCTTGTGTTTTGACTACATATTTATCAACTAAACTTTTGAATACCTCATTGTTTTTAATAATTTCAATTGAAACTATATATGTTGTTTCTGGTGTTAATTTATTAAAATAAAAAGCATTAATTTGTGCTTTACTTAATTTTGTTATTGCATAATCTACTGGCTCTATTGTATTTCCATCTGTATCTGTAACATCGGAACCATCAGCATTTGTAATAGTTCCTCTAAGTGTCATATCTGTTTTTTCACTTAAACCGCTATTATCTGATGCTGGCCATACACTAGTCACCAATGACCAGTAAATACGATCTTTTGAGCTTTTAGCATTTGTGACTCCTGTAATTTCGAATTTGTATGAACTTGGGTCATCTGCATCTAATGCGGCATATATTTTATTTTGGTTAAATTCAGCTTTATTTTTATCGTTTATGATAACAGAAAAAGGAGCGAAAAAATTCACTACAATTAAAAATATTAAGATGAGCGGAAAAAACTTTTTCATTTAAAATTTTCTTAAAATTTCAAAAACTAAACCGGTAAAAATATTATAGCATTTATTTACAATAAATTCTTGTTTGCGAATTACCAAATGTTAAATATTTCTTCAAAATCCCAGTAGCTAGAATAAGTCTTAGCGATATCCTCTGCAACCAATTCAGCTAATTCCCATGTTGTATCTGTCTGTGGTGAACCAAGATATTGATCACTGTACCATCTTATATAATCTATAAAAGCATTTTTTGTTGCATTTGTTTCATATAATGTTTCAAAGTCTGCTAAAATACTATCATACGAAAATGAAAAATAAGTTTCCGGAGTTTCTCCTTCAAGATAAGACCCTCTTTCATCAGAATTAAACCATGGATTACCATATCTTGTTGTTGGTCCTTCATATTCACTATCGCTAGTTTGTTCATAACATTCATCAATTAATTCTTCTGCTTCTTCTACTAAATTAGTATTATTTGCTATTTCATTATAAACAATATCTATATCATTTTCACTTTTAAGATCACTAGAAATTAAATAAAATTGACTTAGAAGTTCGTCTAACTCAGCCTCTTCTTCTTCAGTAAATTCTAATGGATAATCGTCTAAAACATCACATTCATCTTCACTATCTGTTTCTGTTAATGTTTCATCGTCTATTGATGGATCATAAGTATCAGAATTACTTGAATCATAATCTGTGTGACAAGCTGAATCTTCGCTATCAATATAACCATCGTCATCATTATCCTCGTAATCAGAACATTCTGGATATAAATCAGAAAGACTTTCCTCAGAATCGTGATCTGGTAAGTATGAATCAGAATTTGATGAATCATCATCACTATGACATTCTGGATCGTCTATATCAATATATCCATCGTCATCATTATCTATTTCATCAGAACATTCAGGTAATGATTCTGTGGTTGCAATTGACCCACTTTCAAAATATTTTTCTGGATAATAAACACCATCGATGTAACATTCTGGATCTGCATCATCAATATATGTATCGCCATCATTATCTACAGTATCGCTACATTCTGGTATATAATATGTACGACTTTCATATAACATTGGTTCATAAGTATCAGAATTACTTGAATCATAATCTGTATGACAACTCGGATCATCTATATCAATATATCCATCACCATCGTTATCTTCTCCGTCGTTACACTGATACAATATTGAATAACTGCTACCAACTGTTACAAGAGCACTTCCTGAAACAGAGCCATTATCTTCACTTAAACAAGTAATCGTATAAGATGTGCTTTCATATAAAACATCTGTATCAAAACTTCCACCTACATCAATCGGTGTTCCATCATCTTTAATACAGTAAATAGTATCTGTTGATGACCAATATATAGTTGAATATTCACCCTCACTTATTGCTGATGGACTAGAATAAACTGTTACTGTTGGAAAAGTGGTATCGATTTCACTACCAACTACTATTGTTACACTTCCATACGATGAGCCATAATTTCCACTACAGATTATAGAAAACGTTGTACTTGTATCTAGGGAACCTGTATCAAAACTTCCACTTATATCTACAGAACTACTATCATCTCTCATACAAGATGTTGCGTTTGTTGATGTCCAATATACTGTAGATGATTTACCTATTTCTATATTTGTTTCACTTGCTGTTACTGTTACTGTTGGAAATAAATCACTTTCATCAACTAATTCTGAACAATCAACCACTTCTCCGTTTTCTGAACATGAGACATCAACTAATTCTGAACAATCAACCACTTCTCCGTTTTTTAAACATGAATAATTGTTTGAAAAGTCTTCAAAACAATTTAATTCATTTCCTTCAGAATCATAACAGGTATAATTATTTAGTTCTGAACAATCAATTTCTTCACCATTTATAAAACATTCTGTTGAATAATCAGAAACATCAATAGTGTCCGTATTATAAATATCTGTTTCGTAATCTGAACTATCTAGGATACTAGATATCCAATCTTTTACTGAATTTATAACATCTTCTAAATCATCTAATATAGTGTCCGTTGTATCGTACAATGAAAAATCAGGAACTAAAATTTCTCCAATTTCTCCACTATCTATATCTTCAATAGCTACTCCTAAAATAGTAACATCTAAATCATCTAATTCATCTAATATATCACTATCGCTATTTTTTAATACAGATTTTATTTTTTTGACTATTAAATCTCCGTTTGAATTTTTTCCAATACTGTAAAGTAAGTCACCTTTTGAAATACTTTCACCAGCTTCAACATTTATTGTTACTCCATCTTCATTAGAATTTAATGTATCAATAACTTTTAAATTTTTTGATTTTTGGGAACTGAAAAGTGATTGAAAAATATTTGTTGTTGATTGAGTTGTTCCATCTTCGCTACCAAATATACTACTTTTATTTTTATAAATCAGAAAAATAACTATTGCTAAAATAGTAAGTATGATAAGTGTTATTATTAATGCTTTACTTTTTTTCTTTTTTTCCATAATTATTTATTATTCATAAGATTCTTCATCATCACTATCTGAATTACGATATTTGGTAAAGCAATCAGTATCATCTTCGTCTGTATATCCATCACCATCATTATCTATTTCATCATAACAGAGTATTTCTTTTGTTGTTGTTACTGTTACATTATAACAATCTGCATCATCATAATCTATCATTCCATCACCATCATTATCTATATCATCATTACATCTTTCTTCTTCACTATTATAACTTGACTCGGATTCGTCAATATATGTTATATCTTCTTCGGAATAACAGTAATCTGGGACAACTATACCAGCCGCATCTAATTCAGCTTGTCTTCTCTCTTGAGCTGCTGCTACAATGTTATTAACTTGCACTCTAATTTTTTCAAGAGTGTATATTGCAGATTGAACATCTTTAATATCTTCTGTATATGATTCATAAGCTTCATTAACGGCGTCGTTATAAGCAACAATATCTTCTGTTAAATTAAGACCATCATTTGCCATTGGTAAATATTCAGTATTGTAAACATCTTTGTTTTCGTATGTATTATATTCTGTTTGCATACTACTTGAATATCCATATTTTTCAACTATTTTTTCATCATATTCATCATATATGTTTTGCACAAATAGTTTAATACTTTGAATTTTTTCATCTATTCTTTTAACATAATCATCACTTGAACTTAAAAGGTCTAAAGTTGTTGGTTTCCCTTCAACAAAAAACAAAATATTACTATCTTCACTTTTCATATCTTCCCAAAGAGTGCCAGAATTCATATTAGTAAATGTATCTTTAAAATTATCGTATAAAACAGTATCTTCTCCTGGTGGAGTAATTGCATATTTTTCCTCATCAAAACTAATACCTGTAAGCCAGGTTACTATACTGCTCATTATATTATTTCCAAAAAGACTACTATTTGCTATTTTTGATATAACCTTCCATCCATTTGATGCAATATCTTCATATGTAAATCCATCAATATAATCAAAATAAGCTTCTCTTGTATCTGTGGAATTAGATGCCCAATTGGGGTTTGGTCCAGGTATGCAATAATCTAATTCTCCAAGAGCTGGCATTATTGCAGGAAGTGTTGTTAATGCCTGTTTCGCAGCGGAAATATAATCTTGTTGTATTTGTATAACACCACGGGTTTCTATTGGTGCACTAGATTGAGCTGGCCATTTTATCCAATCTGTTCCATTAAAAAATGCTCTATCTCCAACAGACCAACTTATATTTCCATCAAACAAACTAGTATTACCTGCTGTTGTTACAACATAATAATAGTATTCCGTTCCTTTTCCTTCATAAAGTCCAGTATCTTCAATATTCCCATCGCTATCTATAGTTCTGTTTATATTTGCATTCCAATCGCCAGCATAAATTATTTCATCGGTGTCGTAGTATGTATTTCCAAGATCTTTAATTATATCAAAGGATGTGCTTGTATAACCAGAAGAAAGATATTCTCTTAAACTTATACTTGTGTTGTCTCCACTACCGAAATAAAGTTCAGAGAAATAGTCAGAATCATAAGCTAAACTAGTTAATCCTTGATATTGGAATTTCGAAATTATATTGGAAAATACTACAGACAAAACATCATTTATTGAGTCAGCTATTTCTAGTTGTCTTTCAGGAGTGTTTAAATATGTATCAACTTTATTTTTAATAGCACTTCCTGGTGTAACAGTTTCCCATTTTTCACAGTCATAACCATCTGGATAATTTTCAGCAATCCATTCTGATTGAGTTAAAGTTGTTTTACCCTGAGATTTTTGTAAAGCATATAATGTCTTAGCTTTTGATTCTTCTGTTACCGCACAGTTTTTCTGGGAAAAATATCCTTGACCCCAAGATAATTCATTTTCTGTTTCAGTTTTTTCTTCATCTATTGTTTCTTGTATTTTTTCACTTTCAAGTAATGAATATCCAATCAGATTGTTTTGAGGACGCTGTGTAAGAGCTAACCATCCATTCCATCCACCCAAAGAAAAATCATCTTCAAAATCATCCATTGTTGAAGTCCCAGTTAAGTAATAACTTAAGGATGATTTCATCGAATCTTCATAATTATAATTCCAGTTTTTATATGTCATTATGTATGATGTTGCAAATGACTGACTATATGGATATGAAGTTCCTATTTTTTGTGTTTGATATTCAGCACAATCAGTTTCTGATTCTGTTGCAAAACCAGATGGATAATATGTAATTACAAAATCATCCCAAGTCCATGTATCTGAATAATTTTCTGTCCAATCTTCATAAGCTTCTTCTTCTGTTTTTTCATACTCAACACATATTTCTTTTGTAATATCTTCATCAAAATTTAAAAAGTCATATAAATTATCTTCAATAAGATCATCTGTCACACTTTCTAAATATTTTTTTGCGTTAACAAGATACATTGGATTTCCATTAAATCCAGTTGAAATCCAACTCATTGTGTATTTTGTCATATCAGATAATTGTTTTTTCGCTAGTGTATAAGCAATACCATTGAAACATTCTTCCCTTAATTTATTAGCATCTTCTGTTTCTTGAAGTTCGTCTTGCTTTTCTTCCATAGTGTCTGAACTAACAGGAACACTTCCCGATGTACTTATACCAGTTCCTGTTCCAAGTACAGTTAATAATGTACTTGTTTGGTCTCCCGTAACTGTTCCAACTATTTTTTTTGTTGATGCACTTGTTGAAGTACTAGAACTACCAAGAAATCCATCTATTTGTTTTGCTATTTTATTTACAATTCCAGTACAACCAACAATTTTTGTAAGTAAATTAGCATTAAGTATTGTGGACGTACTAAATGTATACGAACTATTTTTTTTATAAGCATCACTGTCCCAATCAATATCTATATCTCCATTTACGGTTGTTGCCATTACAAAGAAAGGGAATATTAATCCTAGCGTGGCACATATTAAAATCTTTGTTTTAAATGCTTTAGAGCCGTACTTTTTGTTCATAAATATATGAACTTATTATATCATCTTATTTCAAAAAATTAAAAATATTATCTAAATCTTCAGAAAATAAATCACTGTATTTTTTATAATTTATTATTGACTTCATTCCAATAATAGGATCTTTTAACATAGAAGATAAATTTACTACAGATTCCCCTGTTTTATTACAATTGTTTATTAAAGAAAGATGTGTATGCGCAATATCTTCATAAATTTCTATTTTTGATAATTCTTCAGCCATTTCTTTATAAGCCAAACCAACTTTTTTTGAAAGATATAATGCTTGAGAATCATTATTTTTTAACCCTTCCGCAATAAATACAAGCTCATTACCTATATTTTTGTTTTTTCTATAATTAGAAACTATGCTTGAAAATTCTTTACTATAATTACTTTTAGCTTGGTCACTGTTTTTTACTATTTTTAAATCTTCCATTTTGTAAGTATCGGAAATTTCTTCTGCTTTTATTTGTTCACCTATTAAATTAGAAACATTACTTATTGTTTCTTCGTTTAGTTCACCGGATTCTTGTAGAGACATAATTGTAGCAAAAAATTCTCTTGCTAAAATTTCATTATCGCTAAGTTCACTAGTTCTTTGGTTATTTGATGAAAGTCCACTTTTTTTTGCATCAATGATTGATTTATTTTCACTTCCATTCTTAGTTGGATCTAGTCCCCAAAGTGATTCTTCCCAATCAGCTATTCCGTTTTTGTTACTATCTTTTTGAATAATATCACTAATTATCAGAGATTTTCCCTCTTTATTGTTGTCTGAAATTTTATTTTTAATAAATAATACAAGTTCATATATTCCAAAACCCAAAACACAAATAACTATAATAATAATTACTCTGGCTATAAATGTTTCACTTGGTAAATATTTTTTGTTTATTTTCATTATGATGTTCCGTATAATGTTATTGTTTTAAAATAAAAAATTTTTTCACTTTCTCCATTTGTGCATGTAATTGGGTCTGTTGCAGTTGAATATAATCCCAATATCCATTTCTTTGCGACTATTGATTTTCCTGATTTATTTACTACAGAAAGTGGGATTAAATAACTTTCTAATGTCCCATTTATAACATTAGAAACAGTTATTGTTTTTCCTTTAAGATTATCATCACAAACATAACCTTGATCTTCAGCTTGTTCTATTTCCATCGCTTCAGCTTGTTTGATTTTTCCAGCCACAGTAAAATTCCCTGTATACGCATACACAAAATCAAAACTCAATAGTGATATTATAACAATGCAAACGATAAATAGAAAAATATTTCTTTTCATTTCTTGATTATATAATTTATTTATTTTTTATGCTAGAATCTATATTTTTTGTTAAAACAAGCCATTTTTCAAAATTTAATTTTTCTGCTCTAATTTTATTGTCAATTTTTAATTGATCAAATATTTCTAATATTTTTTCTTCACCATTTTCAAAAAAAACATTAGATAAGTTTTTAATAAGAATTTTTCTTTTATGTGAAAAACCTGACTTTATAACTTTAAAAAATAATTCTTCTTCTTTCTTATTTTTAAAATTTTTATCTGAAATATTATTTATAAGTATTATCGCAGAATCAACCTTTGGTGCTGGACTAAAATATTTTTTAGATACTTTCATTATATATTTAGGTTCGCCATAAGCTTTTACTGACAAAGATAAAATACTTTCTTTTTTATCACGAACGATAATTCTTTCTGCAACTTCTTTTTGTACTAAAAGAGCCATCAAGTTAGGTTTATTTTTTACTTCACTTAAAAACTTTTTTATAATCGCACCTGTAATATTATATGGAATATTTGCAATTATTTTATATTTTTTATTTTTAAAATATTCATCATGATTAAAATCTAAACAATCTCCTTTAATAATTTCCAGTTTTTTATTTTTTATTTCTTTTTCAAACTTTTCGTTTATTATTTCTACTAATTCATCATCTTTTTCTATTGCCAAAACATTTGCTTCGCGTTTCAATAATTCTTCTGTTAATATTCCCTTTCCTGGTCCAATTTCTACAATATAATCATCTTTTTTTACATTTCCAGCATTGCAAATAGCTTGGATTGCTTCCCTTGATTTCAAAAAATTCTGTCCCAAAGACTTTTTTGCTTTATGTTCCATAATAATTATATTAGCATTTTTATTTTATAAATATACAATTATTTCTCCAGAAGATGAATGGTGTTGTTCAAACGAAGTAAGATTCATTGGAATATCATAAATAAATTCAGAAGGTGTGTTTACTTGTTTCATTCCAAAAATTGTTCGAATTGTTGCATAAGTGAGATATAATTTTTCTTTAGCACGAGTCATTGCAACATAAAAAAGTCTTCTCTCTTCCTCTTTATCTTCATTACTTTTTGATTCTGTTTTTTCGTGTGGAAATAAATCTTGTTCAAGTCCTGATATAAAAACATATTTAAATTCAAGTCCTTTTGAAGCATGAACAGTCATTAATTTTACTCCGTTTTTGTTTTTGTTGTTATTTTCTATTAAAGAATCTTGATCTGTTGCTAGTGCCGCATCTTCTAAAAGTTTTTCCATTCCATCTTCTTGTTCATCATATTTAACAGCCAAAGAAACAAGTTCTTTCATGTTTTCTAAATCTTCTTGTTCATCAGTTGAGCCGTGTTTATATTTTTCTTCAAGACCTGTCTTTTCGATAATAAATTTTATTGATTCGGATGGTTTATGTGTTTCTATAAATTCTTTTATTTCATCTAAAATACTATAAAATTTATTTATTTTTTCTTGCATGGATGCTGGAAGATTATTAAATTCTCCTGCGAATATTTTTAAAATAGTTGTCTTGCCTATACCACGAGCTGGTATATTAATAATTCTTTTTATATCACTCCAACTTTCTTTATTTAATGAAGCCTTTATATAAGAAATTAAATCTTTTATTTCTTTTCTTTCAAAGAATTTTATTCCTAAAACTTGATAAGGAATTCCATTTTTTAACATAGCTTCTTCTATTATTCTTGATTGAAAATTTGCTCTGTATAATACTGCTATTTCTTCAGGATCTAAATTGTTGTTTTGTATTAAATAATCAATCGTGTTTGCAATATATTCCCCCTCTTTTGTTTCGTCGTATGTTTCACAAATTGTTATTGATTCTCCTTCTACGTTTTCTGTAAATAAATTTTTTGGAACGCGGAATTCATTTTTTTTAATTATCTGATTAGCAGCCTCAATAATTGTTTTTGTTGAACGATAATTTTGTTCAAGCATAATAATTTTAGCGTTTGGATAATCTTTTTCAAAATGAAGCATATTCTTAATATTAGCTCCTCTCCAAGAATAAATATTTTGATCCGTATCTCCAACAACACAAATATTTTCTTTTGGTCCAACTAAAAGTTTTACTAATTCATATTGAACTTCATTTGTATCTTGATATTCATCAATATGAATATATTTCCATTTTTCCTGATATTTTAGTTTTATTTCGGGATTTCTTTTTAAGATTATAACGGTTTCCAACAATAAATCATCAAAGTCCAAAGCTTTTTCTTTTTTTAAAGTAGCCTCATAATCTCGCCAAATCATTGCTACAATACTTTGCAAACCATTATTTACATTGTTACTAAATTTATTAACAGTAATAAAATCTCCTTTTGATTTTGAAATAATTCTTTTAATTTTTCTGGGCTCATATTGTTTTATATCAATATCTCGATTTTTCATAGAATCTTTGATTATTGATAAAGCATCATTTTCATCAATTATAGAAAAATGTTTTGTTAATCCTAATAAATGAGCATTTTCTTTTATTATTTGTACTCCAAGTGAGTGAAAAGTGGAAATAAAAGGTGTTTTATTTTGAAAACCAAAACCATCTATGCCATGTTCTTTATCATCTAACATAGAAAAAACCCTTTCTCTCATTTCTTTTGCTGCTTTGTTTGTAAAGGTTACAGCTAAAATTTCCTCTGGTTTGATTCCAGAATGTATAAGATAGATTATTCTATGAGTTATTGTTTTAGTTTTACCAGCACCAGCTCCCGCTACTATCAAAAGAGGTCCATCTATATAAAGAACCGCCTCTTTTTGTTTATCATTTAGTGATTCAAGATATTTCATTTTGTTATTATATGAAAAATACCTAATTAAACAAAATTTCCAAACATTGTTTGGAAATTTTGTTTAATTATTTTTCTAATTTTGTAAGCTCTTCAGCTTCGTTAATCATTAATTCTTCTATTTCCTCTTCATCTTTTTTAGTATTCTCTATAATTTCTTCCAAATCCATTTCTATACTTTCAATTTTTTCATCAACTTTTTTTTCTAAATTAGAAATACCAACTTCAAAAACATCAAAATTATTTTTGATTTTACTATAAATTTTTTCCGATTTTAAAAATAAGTTATTTAATTCATTTTCAAAACCTGTATCTTTTCTTGTTTCCTTTTTTATCATTTTTATATTAAATCAATTATAAGTTTTTTATAATCATCTTCAGGTATTTCTTTTGTTTTGTAATACTTTAAAATCATTTCTTTAAACCTCTTAACACTTAATTTTGTTGTTTCATAAAGTCCAGTTTTGTAAACAAAATCATCGGTATCTATTTTTAATTCATTTACATTCATTAATTCCGCTAAATTATTTAAACGCACCAATATCCATTCTAAGTTTTCTTTTGGCCCATCTTTTTCTTCAATCACAAACTCTTTCTTTTTTATTTCTTCCTCTTTTGGTATTTCTTCCTTTTTTTCCTCACTTAAAAAGATTGATTTTTTATTTCTTATTTTTTCTAAATCTTTTTTTGTTTGAGATAAAGGTTTTAATTTTTCTTTAACTTTATCAATTTTTCCTTCTAATTCTTCTCTTTTTATTTTTATATTATCATTTGCAAATCCAATTATTCTATATTTAGATTCTAATTCTCTTTTTAATTTTTTTTCTATTAGTTTTTTTCTTAGATTTCCAAAGAAAACAAAATATTTTTCTCCGACTCCTTTTATTTCTTTTCTTATATTTACTATTTCATCTAATATTTCTTCATTTTTAACTTCTTGTCCCATGCAGAATAATTCTACCAACCCTCTTTCTTTTTCTAGATCTTTTAATTTGTTCTCTATTGGAATAATCTTCTTTTCATATCCATCAATAATTTTATTAATTTTTTCGTCTCTTTTTTGTGTATATCCTTCTATTGATTTTTTAATTTTATCTACTTCTTCTTCTTTTAATCCAATTTCTTCGTTTATCTTAAAAAGGTCTATTTCTAAATTTTCCAATTTTTTTGCCCTTCTTTTTGTTAACGATTCTTGTTTCAAGATAGTTATTTCATTTTCTATTTTTCTTTTTGAATTTTGTAATTCAAAAATTTCATTTCTTAATTCAACTCCACTATATTCCTTTTCTCCGATGAGAAATTGATTACAAGAAATAGATATTTTTCCTATAAATCTACTTAATACTGAATCATTTTTTAATCCATCATAGGCATTAACCATTTTGTCTTTTGCTCCACTAGAAATATTTTTCCATAGTTTTTCACCAGCAGAAGTAAGTTTATCAAAAGTATCTTTTTGTTTATGTCCAATTCCTCTCGCTATTTTAAAAATAATTCTATTATCATGATTATTTTTTTTCTTTTCTTCTTTTGAATTAAAATCATTGCTATCTTTTTTAACATCTTCTTCTGTTTTTTCTTCAATTTCTTTTTCTTCTTCAGTTTCCGTTACTTCATCTTCTTTTGTTTTTGTTGGTTTTTCTCCATTTTTAATTTCCTTCAAAATTCTTTTTATTTCATCATTATCTTTTTCCTCGTTTTCTTTATTTTTATTTTTTCTCTCTTTCTTCTTTGAGTCTAAACATCTTTGTTTCTTTTCTTGAAGTTTTTTTGCTAATTTATTAGCCACATCTAATTCATCCATAAGGTTTTCTCTTTCCTCAGCTATGCTTTCCAATGTTTTCTTTTGCTCATTTTTATTTTGTTGTTCTGGTGGCCATTCGTTTGGCATAATATTTTATTATTATATTTATAATGTTAATTATACTATATTTATTTTGTATATACGACTTCTGCAGGAGTTACTATATTCTAGCGACTAATCTTTCACTTTTTCTTCTATTGTTTCAGATTCTGACAATCCAACCAATATAGCTTCTTTAATAACATTCCATTTCTTCTCATCAAATTTTGCAATACCAGGTTCTTTTGTAATAATTTTTTTTGTTTCTGATATTCTTCCTTGAAAATCATAAACATCATCAAAAACCGCATTGAAATTATCAAGGGCTACTTTTACATTTCCATAAAAATCAAATTTAGCTGTATCTCCTTCAATATCATACATTCTCCAAAAAGAAAGACTATCTGGTGTGTCTGATAAATTGTCAAAAGTTTTACCCTTTTTTGTCTTTACATACTTTATCTTTTTTTCCTCCTTATTTTCTTTTGTATTTATTTTTTCATTTTCTTCAAAATTTTTATCAATAAATTCTATTTCTGCTTTTTCTATAACTTTCCAAGAACCATCGGATTGCAATTCTATTTTCCCAGGTTTTATATTTTTGATATCTATTGCACCTGAAGAAGGACCTTTCCATTTACAAATTTCCTTTATCGCATCCCTATTTGCTAAAGCTTTTTTTATAACATCAGTAGCTAATTCATAATTAGCAGTGTTTCTATTTCTATTAAACATGCGAAATAGTGAACCTCCTCGTTCTTTGGAAAACTTATAAAAAGCTCCATCTTGATATGTCCCGAGATACCCAACAGTTTCCATGTTTTCTATTTTTTGAGTTGATTTTTCTGCTGTTGGTTTTGTCTCTTTTCTTTCATAATTTCTCACTTTAAGTGGAGAGTCAATGACTATCTCATCTCCTGATTTTCGACACTTACCTTCTTCATCTATTATCAAAATTTCTCCACCTGTCACCCAATCCATTTTACATCCTTCAAGATTCCCTAGTCTGCTTATGGCTCTTTTTTCAGCTTCCTTGCGGACTGTAAAAGTACCAATATTTCCTTTGAATGTTATTTTATAAAAAGACATATCTCCTGGTTTAGATGTGACATTATAAAATTTATTATTTTCTGCATCAATTGTATCTGCATAAAATACTTTTATATTTTCTTTATTTTCAAGTGAAATTTCTTCTTCGGTGGTATTTGAGTTTTTAATTTCTTCCTTTATTTTTTTTATTTCTTTCTCTTCATTATTTAATTCTTTTAGACGTTTTTTTATTTCAGCAATTCTTTTTAAAGTTTGTTCCAATTTCTCTTCATCTTCATTTGTCCACTCTTCTTTTTCTTCAACTTTTTTCGTGCATTCACTTTTTTCGGTATTCTTTATTTTGTTTTCTGATATTTCCTTCATAGTATTTTTAGAGATAATAATTTATTTAAATTTTTATTATAACATAATTATATTACAAAAAATTATTAGTTGCCAAATTCAAAAAAAGACTGGATATTCACCCAGTCTTTAAACTAATCACCAATGACATCCCTTAACCATGTCCATGATTTGTATTTCACCCATACTTCCGTAACCTGTGGACAACTCGTTTGACTACGTTTTTTTTATAGGTTAACCTTATAGGTAGGGTTCAATTTTACCCATTAACCCTCATTTCTGAGACGGAAGATTAGCTTTTATGAGAAGCTCTGCTGAATAGCCCTTTAAATTATGGAATTAAACCAAAACTCAAAAGATTCTTCAGGTCAATCTTTCTTTAAAAACGGCCAAAAGAATAAAATATCTATATTTTACAAGCTTTTTAATAGTAAGGTTTGTTTGATGTTTCTTTTATTTTCTTTTTTAATAAGCACTCCGTTTATAGCTAATGCTGATATTTTAGACTCTGTTAAGTCTATTTTAGGTGTTAATGTTTCAGCTTATGAGGTTGAAAGTGACTCAGATTCATCTTCAAATTCTCAAACTATATCTTTACCTGAAACATATATAAATCCAGATACTAAAAATTTAGATGATAGTGTTTATATACCAATGGAAGATGACTCCGTGGGTACTGACTGGGGTGGTAGTGGTCTTGAAAGTGTTTCTAATGGCGAAATAACAACATATATTGTTAAAAAAGGAGATACTCTATCGCAAATTGCAGAAGATTTTGATATTTCAGTGAATACTATTAGATGGGAAAATAATATTTCAGGTCAGATGGTAAAAGAAGGACAAGAACTTAAAATCCTTCCTATTACTGGAGTTAAACATATAGTTGAAAGTGGTGATACTGTATCAAAAATAGCTGTAAAATATGATGCCGATACTGACGAAATTTCTATTTATAATGGGATATCAGATGGAACAATTAAGGTTGGAGATGTAATTATTATTCCAAACGGTGTTATAAGTTCAACAACATCTACTAATAAATCAAACAGTAGTTCCTCATCTTCTTCTTCAAGTAGTAGAACCGCTTCTGCTGGTTATTATATAAAACCAACAACAGGAAAAATAGCATCTCCTTATGGATCAAGATGGGGAAGTTTCCATTATGGTATAGATATTGGAAATGTTAGAGGTACACCTGTTTATGCAGCTGCTTCTGGTAAAGTAATAAAAGTAGTTTCATATTGTAAAGAAGGAGTATCTTCTTGTGGAGGAAGATATGGAAATTATGTAACAATAGAACATCCAAATGGTCAGCGTACTATATATGCTCACCTATCAAAAGTTTATGTTTCTGTTGGTCAAAGTGTAAAACAAGGAAAACAAATAGGAGCTATTGGAAACACTGGACGTTCAACAGGTCCTCATCTTCATTTCCAAATTGAAAAGTCTAATGGAACAACTCTTAAACCTCCATTTTAAAAAGAAAAAAATAATTGTATCTAAAAATCTAAAACACCCATATTTTTATGGGTGTTTTAGATTTTTAAAATTTATTTTTCTTGTATTGATTGTTTTATTTTGTCTGCTTCCATTTCATCTGCAACCTTTGATATTTTATTTCGATTTTCATCTAATTGTTTTAGTTCCTTTTCTACAAAATTCATGTCTTCATTTAAATCATTTTCTATTTTATTCAAATCTTCTATATATTCTTCTTCGGCTTTTTTATATTCAGGATCGTTTGAAACATCTGCACCTAATTCATCAAAGTCAGCATCAATTTCTTTTTGCAAAACATCTTTTATTTGAAAAATAAGTCCTGGTGTAACTTCTGTTTTATCAGCCAAAATAGAAGAAAGAACAGATTTAGTCTCATCTGAATAATCACTTCGTGTTAAAAAATCTTTTAATTCTTGTATATTCATAACATTATGCAGCTATTACTGCTTCCATTTGACCGACCTTTTTGTATTGTTCTAACTTTGACTTCGTCATTTCTAGTCTTTTGTTTTGAATTTCTTCTTTTCTCTCAAGAATTTTAAATCTTATAGCATTTTTCTTTTCAATGAAAGAATCTTTTTTATTACGAGCCCAAAGATTAGCAGATTCAATAGATTTTTGACCATAAGTTAATATATTCTCATATCCTTTTTCAATTTTTTCTTTTGTTTGATTATATTTTTCTACAACAGGTTCGGCTACTAAACTAGCAACTGCCTCAGTGATTAATGCTGCATCAACGACCCACGCTCCAGCTACTTCCTTTTTGTTATTTACCCAAGTTTTTGCTTCATGATATTTTTTAGTGGTGAAATCTTCTACTGCTGCAGCTTTATAGCCTATCCACTCGCCAGCTTGTTCTGCCTTTTTCCCAATAAATTTATCCATTTTGTTTATGTCATCTATTGCAGATTTTACTCCTTCAACCACTGTTCCTGTGATAGTTTCAGCAATAATTTTTGCACCCTCAGTTACTGTTTTTGTTTCTTCTACTGTCTTATTGACAACAAATTTACCACCAGCAACTGTTGCTTCAGGAGAAGAAAGAACACCAATAGCAGCACCTTTCATTAACCTACCCAAACCTCTTGCTCCACGACTAATCCAATCAGAGAGTTTTGTTTTAGCAGTTGATATAGATTTAGATATTTTTTCGTATCTTTCTTGACCTTTGTCAGTGATTTTTTCTGTATCAGCCTGTGAATTTTCTAATGATTTATCCACTGGTTTTTCTATTGTTTTATTATTTTCCATACAAAATAAGATAATTATTAATTAATATATAAATTATAGTTAATGTTTTATGTTTCCGCAACTTAAAATAAATAAAACTATCAATATTAATTGATAGTTTTATTCTTTTGGTCTATATTGTAAAGCTTCCAAAATATGTGATGTTTTTATGTTTTCGCTTTCTTCTAAATCAGCAATTGTACGAGCAATTTTAATAACACGATGATAAGCACGAGCTGAAAGCCCAAGTCTTTCAGAGCTTTGATTTAATATTTTTCTTGTTTCTTCGTCGAGTGAAGCAAAAATTGCCAAATCTTTTACATTCATCTCGCTGTTTGTTTTTATTTTTCTATTGCTGTTTTTAAATCTTTTTTCTTGTATTTTTCTAGCATTTAAAACTTTTTCTTTTATTGACGAAGTTGTTTCGCTAACTTTTTCATCTCCACTCAATTTTTCATAATCAACAACTCCAACTGTTACCCAAATATCAATACGATCAATAATTGGTCCTGATAATTTTCTTTTATATCTATCTAAATCATTTGGTCTGCAAGTACAAGCTTTTTGTTTATTACCTTTATTTCCACAAGGACAAGGATTCATTGCCGCAATTAAAATAAAATTTGATGGAAAAATTACTGAACCTTTAATACGAGAAATAGATACAATATTATCTTCAAGTGGTTGACGAAGTGATTCAATAACTCTTTTTTCAAATTCTGGAAATTCATCAAGAAAAAGTATTCCTTTGTGGGCGAGGGTAACTTCACCTGGTTTTGGATTTGCACCGCCACCTATGATTGATACATGACTGGCGCTGTGGTGTGGAGAACGAAAAGGTATTTCTGTTACAAGACTATCTTCTAGTAAACCCGCAACAGAATATATTCCAGTAATTTCAAGAACATCTTCCTGATCCAAATTAGGTAAAATATTTGAGAAAACTTTTGCTAACATTGTTTTTCCAGTTCCAGGAGGACCAGACATAGCAACGTTGTGTCCTCCAGCTGCAGCAATCATAAGCCCACGTTTAGCACTTTCTTGGCCTTTTATATCAGAAAAATCTATAATATTCTCTTTACTAATATAAGTTATTTGGGTTTCTTTTTCTGGTTCAATCTTTTTTCTTTCTGGTTCAATATTATCCCCTTTTTTATCTTTCTTTGGAATATAGATATGATCTATAACCTCTTTTAAATTTTTGGCTCCATAAATTTTTATATCTTTAATAAGAGCTCCTTCTCTAGCATTTTCTTTTGGTAAAAAAACTTCTTCAAATCCCATTCTTTTTGCTTCCTGAACAAGAGGTAAAACACCTTTTATCGGTCGCAAATCACCATTTAAAGAAAGTTCTCCAAGAAATATTCTTTTTTCTGTTTCAAAATTTATATCTTCATTTGAAAGCAGGTAAGCTAGTGCAATAGCTAAATCAAAATAAGGACCTTCTTTTTTTAAATCTGCAGGAGATAAAGAAATAACTATTTTCTGTTGTTGGTTTTTGGGAGATTTAAATCCAGAATTTTTTAAAGTCGAACTCATTCTGTCTTTTGATTCTTCCACAGCTTTATCTGGTAAGCCAACAACAGCAAAAGAATGAAGTGTTCCATTAGTTATATCTACTTCTATTGTCACTATTTTACCTTTTAATAGGTATGTTTGCGCACTATAAATTTTTGCAAATGACATAAAATTTAAAGACCTCTAAAAAAGAGGTCTTTAATAAATTAACTATTCATACATGCTTTACATGTTTTTGCTGCAGGATTTGCTTTAAGTCTATCTTCTTCTATTTCTTTACTACACTTTTCACAAATTCCATAATTTCCATTTTCAATTTCTGAAAGCGCATCTTCTATGTCTGTTAATCTTTTTTCTAATTCTTCTGTAACACTATATCTTTTCTCATAATCTTCGCTTCTTTCCGCAATATCAGCTTCGTCTTGAACTTCTTTTCCAATTTCTTCATTTTCAGGCTCAGCTTCCCAATCACCATCGCTTTTATCTTTTTTAGCAATAGATGATAATTCTTCTAGTAAAATCTTCTTTTCTTTTTCTAAATTTTCTTTAAAAATATCTATGTTTATCATAATACAATTTTATCATTTATTTATAAAAAAACACAAGACCTATTTAACTATTATTTGCAATGTTTTTCTCAATAATCTTTTTTAACAATTCTTCACTATTTGTTATTAATAATTTTTCGTTGTCAATAAATGAATACATTAATAATTTATCTCCATTGTCATTTGATAAAACTCTCACATATTTATTTTTGATAATTTCATCACTAAATTTATCTAAAAATATTTCGGTATCTTGATAATTTTTTATTTTAAATATTAATCCCAAATCGTTTACAATTGTTTTTTCCCATAAGAGCATCTTTGCATATGTTTTATCAAAATCTGTTGTTTCAAGAATTATAAATAATTTTTTATTCTCATCTTCTTTCATTGAACCTATTTGAAAATTATCACCTAATAGTTCTATAAAAGATAATGAAATATTTTCACTAAGTAATGTAAGGAATTCTTTTGTTTCTAAATATTCTCCATCGGATTTTTTGATAAAAATATTTTTGATAAATCCTTCGTTGTTTGTAGATTCTTCTTCTTTTAAGATTTCTTCTCCCAAAAGCTTTTTATCAGAAAGAGTACTTATGTCTATTGTTGTTTGTTCCTCGAAACTAATAAATGTTTCCGATGTTTCACTTTTGATTACAGGATTATTTTTTTCTATTTTTTTATTATACAAGTAGAAAAAGCCCAAAATAGAAATAAAAATAATTATTAAGCTTGAAAAAAATAGTAAAAATTTTTGTGTTCTTGTTCCTTTTGATTTTTTTAAAATTTCCTCAAGTTCCCTGTCTTCTTTTTCTTTAATCGTTGCTTTAATTACCGAGCCCTCATCTTCTCTTATAACTTCTGCCATGTCAGACATATAAGTGTGTATTATTTTTTCATTTTTATTGTCATCCATGTTTTTAAATAATTATTTTTCTTTTTTAAAAAAATCTTTATTAGCTTCTTTAATAGAAAGATTTAGTCTGCCCTTTTCATCTAATTTTATTATTTTGATCGGAACAATATCTCCTTCTTTTAGAAAATCAGAAACCTTTTCTACTCTAAATGGAGCAATTTCAGAAATATGAATAAGTCCTTCATTGTCATAACCAAACTTAACAAAAGCTCCAAATTCCATAATTTTTACAACTTCTCCGTTTGTCATATCTCCAACTTTATATTCATGAGTCATGTTATTAATAATTTCTACAGCTTTTTCTGCCCCACCATTTTTACCTGTAACATATATAGTTCCATCTTCTTCAATTGTTATATCTGTATTTGTTTCTTCACGAATGGCGTTTACATTTTTTCCTCCAGGACCAATAACAAGCCCAATTTGTTCTTTTTTAATTTTTGTTATCAAAATTTTAGGAGCTTTTGAAGAAATATCTTTTCTTGGTTCTTCTATTTCATTTTTTATAGTTTCAAGAATTTTTAAACGAGCATTTTTTGCTTTTGTAAGTGCTTCTTTTAATACAGGAGCTGGCACGCCATCAACTTTTACATCAAGTTGTATTGCTGTTATTCCATCATTAGTTCCTGCAACTTTAAAATCCATATCGCCATAATGATCTTCAGGACCTTGTATATCTGTAAGAAGCACAAAATCATTTTTATCTTTCTCGTTTATCATAAGACCAATAGATATTCCAGCAACAGGTTTTTTTATTGGAACTCCACCGTCCATTAGTGCAATTGTTGAAGCACAAATTGAAGCTTGAGATGTTGAACCATTTGAAGCTGTTGATTCTGAAACAACACGTATTGTATAAGGAAACTTTTCTTTTTCTGGAATTACTGGTAACAATGATTTTTCTGCAAGAAATCCATGTCCCATCTCTCTTCTTCCAACATTTCCAACACGTCCTGTTTCACCAGATGAATAAGGAGGAAAATTATAATGATGCATGAATCTTTTTTTACTTGAAGATTCTACTCCCTCAATTGATAACATATCTTCTGGTCCACCAAGTGCTAAAACAGAAAGAACATGTGTTTCACCTCTATAAAATATTCCAGAACCATGTAACACCGGAGATATATTTCCGGCTTGTGCATATAATTTTCTTATTTCATCTAAATCTCTTCCATCAGCACGTAATTTTTCTTCCAATGCTTTTTTGTGAAACATATTATCTAGATATGAATGAAGATAATCTTCGGCAACATATTTTTCTTCTTCATTAACTTCTTCGTATTTTTCTTTTAAAATATTTTTCCAAATATCTTCTGCTTCACCCATAATTTTTTTACCATCTGGTGAAAAAACTCCTGAGATTAACATTGGTTCTATTTTTTCTTTAAAAAGTGAAACAATTTCTTGTGAAACCTCTGGTTTTGGTATAAAAATTTTTTCTTTACCTATCTCTTGAACTATTTTTTTCTGAAATTCTTCCCATTTTGAAATTTCTGAAATGGCCATATCAAAACATTGTCCCATTTCATTTTCAGAAACTTCAAATGCCATTGATTCAATCATGTTTATGTTTTTGTCTTTTCCACAAACGAGTAAATCTAATTCATAAACAGGTTCGTCTTCGTTAGGTATATAATTATTTATTTTAATTTCATCCTCTCCTTTTGCACGACTTACATGAACTGCACCTATTGGACCATTCCATGGAATATCTGATACTGATAGTGCAATTGATACTGCATTCACTGCTAATAATTTAGGGTCAGCATTTCCTATTGCAATAACTGTTACAATTACTTGAACAGCATTTTTTATATGCTGGTCAAATAAAGGTCTAATTGTTCTATCTGTAATTCTTCCAGCTAGAATTGCTTGATCACTAGGTTTTCCTTCTCTTTTGTTATACTGTCCACCTAAAATTTTACCAGCTGCATAAAATTTTTCTAAATATTCAACTGTTAAATTAAAAAATCCTGGATTTCCATCTCCACTTTTTGACATAACTGTTGTTGCAAGAACTACAGTTCCTTCACTTTTTAGCATTACAGAACCATTTGTTTGATTTGCTAAATCGTTAAAACTAGCAATTATTTTTTTACCTCCAATTTCTAATTCGTATTCTTTATTTTGCATATATTTTTTATTTTCCAGACTCTAGTTTTGAAATCGCCAGATTTCAACTCTAACTGTCTAGAAAATAATATTAATAAATTTATAATATTAAAATTGTATCAAAAAAATATTATATTGACAACATTATATTTTTATTTTAATTAATTTTTAAAATTATATTTTAGTATATTAAATATTTTTTTGAACTTTTTCCTAAATCTAAGAAATCATCTGCAACTTCTATTAATTTTCCTGAAGCTGATTTTTCGAATGAAACAACTTCAACTTGGGTTGTTGTTTTTAAATATTCAACAAGAGGTACAAAATCTCCATCACCTGTAACCAATATTATTGCATCTAATCTCGGTGCCATTTTTATTGCATCTATTGCTAAACCAACATCCCAATCACCCTTTTTTGAACCGCCGTGAAAAATTTGTAGATCTTTTGTTTTAGTTTCTATACCTACTTTTGTTAACGCATCAAAAAAATTTTTTTCACTTCCTTCTTCACTTGTAATAACATAGGCAATTGCACGAACTAATTTTCTTCCAGCAACAGCATCTTTTATGACTGATCCAAAATTAACTTTTCTTTTATATAAATTTTTAGCAGAGTGGTATAAATTTGCCGTATCTATAAAAACTCCAACTCTCTGCTCTTTGTGTTTAATTATCATAATTATTTTTTACTAATATTAAAATTTTTCGACCTAACTAAATTATATCAAAATAAAATACTCTAACATAGGTTAGAGTATTTTATTATTCTTTTATTTTTTTAACCTCTGTATCGTAGCGAGTTTTATCTTTCTTTTCTAGATACTTAAGATGACCTCTACGATCAGCTACCATTTTAATCAAACCTCTACGTGAACTATTGTCTTTTTTGTGTTTCTTTAAGTGTGTTGCAAGTTCATCTATTCTTTTACTTAAAATTGCAATCTGAACTTCAGGACTTCCTGTATCTTTGTCGTGAGTCTGATTTTTCTTTATAATATTTTGCTTTTTCTTTGTCGTTAACATGTTCAATATAGTATCATATATTCTAAAAAAATGCAAGTCCTTATACTAGCTTGTTTTTATTATTTATTTTTGCTATTATCTTGTTTAGAGTTAGATAATAAGTTCATTGTTAAACTTTTATTTGGAGGACCCAAATTATGAGACAATTTTGTTTTTTTCTTAAAAAATCAAAGCACGTGTGTTTATTATTTACTTTGCGTAAAAAGAGGTAGAAGATGACTTCCCAGGCAAATTTTTTTATTAGATCGCCCGCCTAATCAATGATTAGGCATTTAGGCAAAAAAACAAAATTTAAGACATCGTGTTAAATAAAACACAAAGTTCAGCTTTAAGAGAGCAAAAACCAGCCATTAGGTTGGTTTTTTATTTTGCGACATTTGCTAAATATAATATACTAATATTATGTCTTCAAGTTTAGAACAACTTAAAAGAGAGTTTTTAGAACATGTAGAAATTGAAAGAGGTAATAGTTTAAAAACAGTAAATAATTATGATTACTATTTATCTAGATTTTTAGAATTTTCTAATGTAATAAACCCGAAAGATATAACTGATGATAAAATTCGTGAATATCGTCTTTACTTAAACAGACAACCTGGGGTTAAAATTCGTGGACAATCTTCTACCACTCTTAAAAGGAATACTCAAAATTATCACCTTATTGCTCTTCGCTCTTTTCTTAAATATCTTATGAAAAGAGATATTATTTCATTATCTGCTGATCGTATAGAATTAGCAAAAATAAAACCAAGATCTCTTGATCTTATATCTATAGATGAATTAAATAGACTTCTTGATGCTCCAAATAAAATTGAAAACAAAGATAGTAAAAATGGTAAATTAAAAATTTTACGCGATAAAGCTATTCTTGAACTTTTTTTTTCAACAGGTCTTCGTCTTTCTGAACTTTGTTCACTTAATAGAGATTTAGATTTATCAAAAGATGAGTTTTCAATTAGAGGAAAGGGTGAAAAAGTTCGTGTAGTTTTTCTCTCAGATAATGCTAAAGATACAATACGAGAATATTTAAAAAATAGAAAAGATATGGACGAACCGATGTTTATTCAATATTCAAGGAATGAAACAAAAGAATGTCGTCTTACCCCTCGCTCAATAGAGAGAATTGTCAGATATTATGCAACAGTAGCCGGAATTTCCAAAAAAGTTACTCCTCATGTTATTCGTCATTCGTTTGCTACAGATTTACTTTCAAATGGTGCTGATATTCGTTCTGTTCAAATGATGCTTGGACATTCAAACATTGCAACTACACAAATATACACTCATGTGACTGACAAACAACTCCGCGATGTGCATAAAAAGTTTCATTCTAAATAAATGTTATAATAATTTTATGAAAATAATTTCTTGGAATACAAATGGTTTGCGAGCGACAGTAAAACAAGGGAATTTTATTCCTTTATTTGCTTTTAATAATCCTGATATTGTTTGTTTACAAGAAACTAAATGTGAACCAGAACAATTAGATGAAAAAACTAGAAATTTAAAAGGTTATCATTCTTATTTTTCATATTCAAAAAATAAAAAGGGTTATAGTGGCGTAGCAGTTTATTCAAAAGAAGAACCAGAAAAAGTAGATTATGGATTAGGAATTAAAAAATTTGATGATGAAGGACGAACACTAATAATATATTATTCAAATTTTATTTTAATAAATTGTTATTTTCCTAATGGTGGAGGTGGAGAAGATAGACTTAAATATAAACTGGAATTTTATGATGCTTTTTTGGAATTCATTAATAAATTAAAACAAGGAGGTAAAAATATTATTTTTTGTGGAGATGTAAACACCGCTCACGATGAAATAGACTTAGCAAGACCAAAAGAAAATGAAAATAATACAGGTTTTCTTCCTATTGAACGTGCTTGGCTTGATGAGGTCATTACGAACGGCTTCGTAGATATTTTTCGTTTGCTTAATCCTAATAAAAAAGATGTTTATACTTATTGGGATATGAAGACTCGTGCTCGTGATAGAAATGTTGGCTGGCGCATTGATTATTTCTTTGTTAATCAATCGTTTATAAAAAATATAAAATCTTTCAAAACTCTTTCAGACTATGAAGGATCCGATCATTGTCCAATAATGATTGAAATAAAATAAAAATATTCGGAAAGTTTCCGAATATTTTAGTTAATTATATCTCTGCAAATTTTTGTAATGACTTTTCTTGTTCCTCGTTTAATAATCCATTAAAAAGATTTTTTAATACTTCAGATTTTATTTCTTTCGGTATATATTTCCATGGACCAGCTATTGGTTTCCCTTTATTTTTCCATTCTCTCACAGCTGTTTGTAAAATTTTATTATCTATATCAACATATATTATATCATCAATATTTATTCCTCTTTCTTTAACTTTAGATATTTGCTCAAGTTTATGTTCTGTTTCACTTTTATTAATTGTAAATTGTATGCCAGTAGATTTTTCCTCAAATACGGTTTCTTGTCGGTTTATTCCTGCACCTCTTTTCTTGTCTTTTGTATGAATTATAAAATCAATTTTATTTTGCACATCTTGATATGCATTGGCTTCTATTATATTAAAACCTAAATCTGGTTTATCTATCGATAATCCTTCCAATACACCGATAACTATCTGTTCTGCTAAAACACCTAATTGTTTATTTTCTGCACCAGATCTCTCAGCAATTTTACTATATGCATTTGATTTTAATGAATCTTTATTTTTAGTTTCTGTTACAAGTGTCGTTGCTATTTCTTTATTTAACTTTTGACATATCAAATCATTTAAAATTGATTCTGTCATAATTTTACGAACCTTTTTACCCTCGCCGAAATTTTCTAAAGTTTCAGGTAAATTTATATTTATTCCCCATCTTCTTGAAGCTACTATATTTCCAATACTAACTTTCTCTTCATTTCCAACCTTAAAAGATTTTTTATATTTATCATAAGAAGTTGCTCTACTATTTTTATCAGCAAAAAAGTTTTCTAATATCTCATTTTGCTCAAATGTTTCATCTAAAATTTTTGATAATTTATCATCTTCAATCATTTCAGATTGTTCATCTAAAAATAATCTAACTTTCTGCTTAAGTTTTTCTCGTAATTCTTTGTCATTTTCTAATGTTGGTTTTCTCTCAAAATTAACATTTTCCATAAATTCATTATATATTTATATTTAATTTTTTTCTATCTCCTTTGCTCCAATCCAAGCCAATTCAAAAATTTTTTTCATAGCATCTGAAATTTCGTGTGATTCAATAATTATACCCAATTTTTCTTTCCAAGAAGCAATCATAACTTTGTTGTTATATATATTTATTTCTGGGTGAAAATTGAATCTCTCAAATGGAACTAGGGCAGTTTCTCTCATTTCTTCTTTATCAAAAGATTTTCTTTCTTTACCGGTTTCAGTATTAGGAACAATAGCTCTAATAGAAATTCCTTTTTTTGCTCTTCTTTTGTAATATTCTGGAAAATATCCTGGAATTCCAGAATGCATATTTTCAACACTTGCATAAGCCATTATTGGCTCGTTGGATGTTAAAGTATTTTCATAAACTTTTTTTAATCCATCTACTCCTTCATAAAATAAAATCTTAGGTCTATCAATAATATTGTGAATTGATTTTAACTCAGGGATAATTTTTCTAGCTTCATTTATAAATTTTTGATTTTCTTCTATTTTATTTTGTAAAAGTTTTTCTATTTGATCTGGTGATTCCGAAACATATTCTTGTTTTGGTTTTTTCCCAGAAGACTTAACTAACTCTTTTGATTCAAGAGAAGAAAGAATATGATATCCAGTTGGGCGATTAATTCCTGCCTTTTTAGATATTTCTGTAACAGTACCTTTACCCAATTCAAGAAGAGCTAAATATACTAAAACTTCCTTATTACTAAATCCTATGTATTCAAGACTTTTCTTTAAATCTAAATTTCCATTTTCCATGTTTTAAGTATATATTAAAGTATAATAATTTGTCAATAACTATGAACAAAAATAATATAATTGTAATTTATTCATACTAAATATAGTTATTATAGAAATAATCTGGTTATATATATTTACAATATTACTACAATATGATATACTTAACTTAAATAAATCAAAGTTATTTAAAATATTAAATTAAAAAAGTTATGAAAATGAAACATGGTGTCATAGATATCATAAAAATATCTAAATGGATCATCTCTATCTTTTATGTATTTTATCTTTTGGATTGTGCATAATGCTTATACTAACTGATATATTAGATAAATATTTAATTAAAAAATAAAATTATGAAACAAGATATTATTATTCGGATAATTATTGGAATTATAGCAATAATATTGGGAACGATATTATTGCTATCGAAGATTTGGGGTAACACTCCTATAATAATGATTACCTTAGGAGTATGCTATGTTTTATATGGTCTAGTCTATATAATATTAGACTGGTTTCATAAGGGTTAGAGGGTTAAATCAAACAAAAAACCACAGAAATTAAATTTCTGTGGTTTTTCTTATACCCCATGCTTTTTATGTAGTTTCTCAACTTCTTTTTCTTCTAATTTTTCTTTCTTTTCTTTCCCTCTTTCTCCTAGTGTTTTTAATTCTCTATCTTCCAATATATCTAACGATTTCACTAGTTCTGTCAGGTGTTCTTTGGTATTTTTCTTTGGGTCATCTAGGACTTCTTCAAGTAAAGCATTTAAAATCCAACCCATTCGTGGAGATGGTTTCATGTATAACTCGTTTATAAGATAATTTCCATCAATAGCGAGTTGAGAAACAGATATCGGGTCGCGGAGAACTTGCTCAATCATGGCGTGGTATTTGCGGAGTCGGTAAGGAGCTTCAGCCTTGGCCATTCCTACCCTATCACATTCGCGGACATTCATAAGGTCCCAAATATGATCTTTTCCTACTTTTTGGACTATTCTACGGACTGGTGAAAGTGTTATGGTTTCAGTATCTGAGAAAAACATATGATTTCGAACAAGTGAAACAACTAAATCAATTGTTTTTTTAGGAAATTTCAATCTCTCCATTATTTTCTTTGTCATTCTTTCCCCTATTACTTCGTGTCCGTAAAAAGTGAATTGTTTCTTGTCTCCATTTCTCCTAGATTTAGGTTTACCTATATCGTGAAATAAAGCAGCTAAACGGATTTCTAATACCCAATCTTTTTTTGAAGCATGATCTAATGCATGTAATAAATGCTCAAAAACATCATATTTATGGGCGCCTCCTTGTATACAGCCAATTCCTTCTTCAAGTTCTGGAATTATACATTTAAGTAATCCAAGTTTTTGTAATAAAATAATTCCAGCCACAGGGTCATTACTTTCTATTATTTTTATAAATTCATCTCGGATTCTTTCAAAAGAAACATTTTTTATTAATTCAGCATTTTTAGATATAGCTTCCAATGTTTCATAAGAAACACTAAATTCTAGTTGTGATGAAAATCTAACAGCACGAAGCATCCTAAGAGCGTCTTCTTGAAAACGATTATCAGGATTTCCAACAGCTCTTATAATCTTGTCTTTTATGTCCTTTATACCATTAAACATGTCCTTTATGATTCCATTTTGACTCAAAGCTAAAGCATTCATAGTGAAATCACGTCTTTTTAAATCATCTTCTATTTTTTTACTAAATTTTATTTGATCTGGATGACGAAAATCTGTATATTTTGCTTCTATTCTATATGGAGTAACTTCTATTATATGATATTTTAATCTTATTTCTTCATCTATTGTTACATGTGTAACATCTTTACATGTTTCATGTGATACATTTGAATCTATTGGCACACAAACTCCTACTGTTCCAAAAGTATTTTCATATATTGTTTTTTCAAATAATGAAATAATTTCATCTGGTGTAGCGTTTGTTGTTATATCCCAATCTTTTGGAATTCTTTTCATTATTAAATCACGAACACAACCACCAACAAGAAAAACTTCATATCCAGAATTTTTTATTGTATCTGTTACATGTGTAACATAATCAGGAATGTTTTTAAGGTTTCTAAAATCTTCTTTCATTTATTTTAATTAGATTTATTATAGTGCGCCCGGCAGGAATCGAACCCACATTGCTTGTTCCGAAGACAAGTACTCTATCCTTTGAGCTACGGGCGCAATTTTATTAATAATTATATTATTATACACTTTTTTAAAACTTATCAAAATAAATATATATTTATTAAGTTTGCAATCTTTTATTAAAAAAGTTATAATAATCACGTAATTAAATTTTAATTTGCGGTGTTGGTTTAGTGGTAGAACACGTCCTTGCCAAGGATGAGACAGGAGTCCGATTCTCCTACACCGCACATAAACAGTTTTAATGGACATATATTTTAGTCTTTTATAAAACTACAAAAACTATTGAAAATAAACAATTCTGTGGATAATCTTGTGTGTATTGTTTATAAAAGACATATTTAAAATATTTAAAATTATTGTTATAAAACATTATTTTTCAAAAATAATGTTTAAAAATAAAGGTTTTTTAAAAAAGTCTTTTTAAAAACAATTTTTGTCCTTTATTATCTTAAAAGATGTTTCACGTGACACATTTATGAAAAATTTTACATCAAAAACACAAAAAATAGGAGAATTAGGTGAAAATATAGCTTGTGTGTTTCTTATGAAACACAATTTTATTATTTTAGAAAGAAATTATACTAGAAAATGGGGTGAAATAGATATTATCGCTGAAAAAGACAGTAAGATTCATTTTATTGAAGTTAAATCGAAAAGTGTATCAAAAATTTCTGATTATGATAAAAATTTAAAAAATTTTACAGAAGAAACATTTAAACCAGAAGAAAATTTGCATTTTTGGAAAATGCAAAGATTAAGAAAAACAGTGGAAACTTATCTTATAAATAAAAGAATAGGGAATAAGCAATGGCAATTTGATCTTTTGATTGTTTATTTAGATTTAGAAAAAAGAATTTCTAGAGTAAAAACCATAAAAAATATTGTTTTATAAAGTTGTTATGTTTTATTTTTATAAATGTAATGATAAGAGAAAAAATATTCTATACAAGGAAAAATCTACTAACATAAAAAATAATTTTTGTGCGGAGTAAGGGAGTCGAACCCTTCACCACAGTTTGGAAAACTGTTATTATACCGATTAACTAACCCCGCAATACTTTGATAATATACACTATTTTAAAAATTTATTCAACAGATTAAATTTTTTATAGTTTCATGCTATAATGTGCCAATGAAAAAGAATATTTTATTTACTTTATTTTTTTCCTTTATAGGATTGTTTTTGGTTGCTCCACAGGTTTTTGCTGTTTGTCCTGTTTGTTCTATTGCTGTTGGTGCTGGTATTGGATTTTCAAGGTGGCTTGGTGTTGATGATCTTATTACTGGTCTTTGGGTTGGAGCTTTAGTTGTGTCTATGATTATGTGGACAATAAATTGGTTTAATAAAAAAAATATTAAGTTTAAATTTAGTTCATTAATTATTTCTCTTAGTTATTATCTTTTAGTTGTGATACCTTTATTTTTTACTGGAATAATTGGTCACCTAAATCCATTCTTTTTGTTTCTAGATAAATTGTCTGTTGGAATTATTATTGGAAGTGTTATCTTTTGGGTTATGGAAAAATGGTATTCTTATCTTAAGAATAAAAATAATGGACATGCATATTTTCCTTTTCAAAAAGTTGCAATGCCTGTTGGTGCTTTAATCATTCTCAGTTTATTTTTAAGTTTATTATTAAAATAATTTTTATATTGAATTAATTTATGGAAAACAAAAATCCTATAAAAAATATTAATGAATTCATTGAAAAAATAGATGAAATGAAAAAGAAAGACAAGATGGATTTGTCTTCTGACCAAGATTTAAGTATTGCTATTATGAATTTAATAAGTATCGAAGAACATTTTTTCTTTACTGGTGCGAAATTAGGCAAAACAGAATATTACGATATGATTAAGGATGTTCGTGAGATGAGAAAAGAACTTCTTCAAAAAATCATTAAAGAATATGAAGGTGAGGTTTGGTGTATTTCTAAACATTTACTTGCAGCCTCGTATCGTTTAATGGAAGTTGGAACTAAACAACTTGGAATGGGGAAGAGTGAGGAGGCTTATGAGCTTTTTGATAAAGCCTACAATTTATATTCACTTTTTTGGGGTATAAACATGAAACTTATTAATACTAATGATATTAAAAAAATAGACGAAGATGCTTTAAATAAAAATGATAAAGAAAAAAATGGCTTCATGGGGAAAATGGGTTCATTAGTTAAGAAAGCAATTAACTGTTGCATTGAATAAAAATAAAAATTGTAATTATCCTAAAATATGCTACTATAGTAGAGTTATTTGGATAATCGGGGTGTAGTATATCGGTAGTATACATGTTTTGGGAACATGAGAGCCGGGTTCGATTCCCGGCACCCCGACAGATTAAAATATAATAATTATGAGAATAAATTTATCTTTTTCTTTTTATTGATAAAACAAAAATCACCCTAAGATAGAATTGGGTGATTTTTGTTTTAAATAATTAAGATTATTTAACTGCGTCTTTGAGAGCTTTTGCAGCTCTGAATTTTGGTACTTTAGTTGCAGCTACCTTTACTGTTTCTCCAGTTTTAGGATTGCGAGCTGTTCTAGCTGCGCGAGCTTTAACAGAAAAGATTCCAAGTCCTGCTATTGATACCTCGTCTCCTTTTTTCAAAGTTGAAACGATAGCATCAAACATTGCGTTCACAACTTCTTCGGCTTGAACTTTTGTTCCACCGATTTTTTCATGAACGAGCTCTATTAATGCTTGTTTATTCATTTAATTTATTTTCTCATTTTATTGAGAATAATATCTGAATAATTTCGACCGTCAGAAACGATCCCTAACTAAATAGGTATAATATTATTATATATCAAGGTAATTTTTACGCAAGTTTTTTTATTTGACTTAGTTTTTAATTTGTTTTATATAAAAACCTCCAAATATTTGGAGGTTTTTATATTTATCTAGCATATTCGATTATTCTATTTTCTCTTATCATTGTTACCTTAATTTCACCAGGGTAGGTTAGTTCTTGTTCTATCTTTTTTGCAATATCACGAGCCATTTCTTTTGTCATTATGTCAGAAATCTTATCAGGAGTAACAAATATTCTTATTTCACGCCCAGCTGATAATGCATATGATTTTTCTACACCATCAAAACTATTTGCTAATGCTTCCAATTCTTGTAGTCTTTTAATGTAATTTTCTACACTATCACGTCTAGCTCCTGGTCTTCCTCCAGAAATCATATCTGCTGTTTGAACAATAACAGCTTCAATAGTTTCATGTGGACAATCATCATGATGACTTTTCATTGCACTTATAATTCTTGGATCAGCTTTAAATTTTTGGAGAATTCTAATACCTATATCTATATGTGTTCCTTGAACTTCATGATCTAAAGCTTTACCTATATCGTGAACTAAAGCCCCAGCCTTAGCTATTTGAACATCAGCTCCAAGTTCTTCTGCAAGCATTCCAGCTATGTGTGCCATTTCAATTGAATGTTGAAGAACGTTTTGACCATAAGATGTTCTAAAATAAAGTCTTCCAAGTATTGCTATTATTTTAGGATCTAGATTAAATATTCCGCATTCATAAACAGCTTGATCACCTTTGTCTTTTATAATTTTATTGATATCTTCTTGAGCTTTTACAACAACTTCTTCTATTTTTGCTGGTTGAATTCTTCCGTCTAAAATTAAATTTTCAAGAGCTAATCTAGCGATTTGTCTTCTAACTGGATCAAATGAAGATATGATTATTGCTCCAGGAGTTTCATCAATTATTAATTCAACACCTGCAGCTTTCTCAAATGCACGAATATTTCTTCCTTCTTTACCAATTATTTTACCTTTTACTTCATCATTTGGAATATTAACTGATGTTGTAAGCATTTCAGATGCGGTTGATGAAGCGAGTCTGTTAATTGATGTTGAAAGAATATCTTTAGCACGACGATCTAACTTTTCTTCATTAGCCGTTTCTAATTTTTGAATTCTTACTAAAAAATCTTCCTCATATTTTTCCTCTATATTTTTGAAAAGAATTTCTTTTGCATCATCAGTTGATAAACGAGCCACCTTTTCCAATTCTTTTGTTTTTTCAGCTTCCATTCCATCAACCTTTTCTTTTATTTTTTTTACATCTTCTATTTTTTGTTTAATACCCTCTACCTCTTTATCTATTTCCAATTGTCTGTTATCAAGTAATTCTTCTTTTTTGATAAGACGGTTTTCTGTCTGTTTCCATTCTTCTTCTTTTTTCTTTGTTTCCTTGTTTAATTCATCAAGGTGCTCTTCAGCTTTCTTTTTTGCATCATCTATTATTTTTTGTGAGTCTTCCTTTGCCGAAAGCATTATTTGTTTAATTTCTATTTCCATAGAACCTTTTTTACCCATGGAAATGATTAAACGTAAATAATACCCAACGAAAGCACCTATAATTAAGGCTGCAATTGATATTATTATTATTGTTAAAATCATAAGCGACTATGATCGCTTTAAAAACACAGAATTACAGACCAATATTATTTTGGCTTGTATTTACAATTATGATTGATTTAGAAAACATTTTAGTATTTGTTAAATAATTCATAAAAAAATCTATATCGTGACTGTATTTGAAAAGTGAACATTTCATAAAACTTTTAAAATTCGATATCATTAATATACTCTAAAATCACGATTTTGTCTAGGAAAATAAAAAACCAGATAATTTTTTAAAAAATTATCTGGTTTTTTATAAAAACTTATTTTCCTGATTTTTGTTTAGAAATTATATCATCTACTATTCCATATTTTTTAGCTTCGTCGGATGTCATCCAGTAATCACGATCAGAATCTTTTTCCACTTGATCAATTTTCTTTCCAGTATTACTTGCCAAAATTTTATTTAAGGTTTCTTTGGTTCGAAGTATATGTTTTGCGTTAATTGCAATGTCGCTAGCTTGTCCTTCAGCTCCACCCATTACTTGATGAATCATTACTTCAGAATTTGGAAGGGTATATCTTTTTCCTTTCTTTCCTGATGAAAGTATAAGTGCTCCCATTGAAGCAGCAATTCCTACGCAGATTGTTGAAACATCACTTTTTATAAAATTCATTGTATCAATAATTGCAAGTCCAGCAGTAACAGAACCACCAGGAGAATTGATATAAAGATTAATATCTTTCTTTGAATCTTCATGGTCTAAAAATAAAAGCTGAGCAATGACAAGATTGGCAACATTGTCATCGATTGGTCCTCCAAGAAAAATGATTCTATCATTCAAAAGACGAGAATAAATATCGTAAGCACGTTCACCAAATTGAGATTTTTCTATAACTGTTGGTATTAACATAATAATTTTTTATTATTAATTGATAACAAAGTAATTATAGCAAGAAAATAGGGTATTTTATAGGTATTGACAAATGAATTTAAATATGATATACTCCTAAATGAGAAAATAAAGAAAGTACATTATATTTAATTAATAAACACCCCCTAGAAAGGGTACAAAAAAATGGCAAAAGATTACGATCCTGAATCTGGCTGGTGGATTATGCCAGTTCTTGTTATAGTGGGAATTGCATTATTTATTATGGCAGCAGTTGTTAGTTGATAAATTAATATACAAAGCGAATCGAATAAGATTCGCTTTTGTTATTTTATTCTATGTCAGAAGAATTAAGGATACTATATAAGCAATGATTCTTTTAGAGAGATATGTATTGACAAATGAATTTAAATATGATATACTCCTAAGTAAGAAAATAATAGATAACTAAATTATACCGAAATGAAAAAATTTAAAATTGTTCCAGCTTTTTCGTTTAAATTAATATCATTTTTTTCCATTTTGATTTTCATTGCTTTCTTTGTTGTCACTGATATGATGGTTGCTATAGTTGTTTTTGTGGGAGCTTTTATTGGTCTTATTCTTGCCTCTATCGTGCTTGGTCATATAGAGGAAATAGAATTAGACAAAGATAAAATCAAAACCAACGAAAAAGAAAAAAACAAAAAAAACGAGTCTTAGACTCGTTTTTTCTTTATTTTTGTTCTTCTAAGAATTTAAACACTTTTTCATTTTCTAACATTTGTTCAACATAAGCACGAGCACGAGTAGGGTCGGCATCTTTATACATTTTGGTAATTTGTTCTACATCGCGAGTAATTTCCTCTTCTGTTGGTTTTAGATTTTCCTTTTCACTAATTTTCATTATTATCATTTGAAGTTTCGCACGTTTCTTAGCTTCATCGCGCCATTCTTTTCTTAAATCTTCCTCGGTTTTGTTTATTTGTTTTAAGTAATCTTCAAATTTAAATCCAACATTTGCAATATCTGCTTGTAAACGATAAAGTATTTTATCTGTTTCACTTTGAATAAGAATTTCTGGAAGTTCTTCTTCTGTTTGTTTCACAATTTCTTCCATTATTGCTAAGCGTACTTTATCTTTTCCTTCTGTTTCTTTTTCAATTTTTAAATTATTTCTAATTTTTTCTTTAAAGGCTTCAACGTTTTTAAAATCTCCGAAAGATTTTACGAATTCATCATTTAATTCTGGCCATTCACTTTCCGGAATTTCTGCATGAGCTTTTGCATGTTCTTCTTCACTCTCATTTTCTTTATGTTCGTGTGGATGACGAGATTGTTCTGCACGCATCTTACGAAGATCGGTTATAACTTTCTCAACTTCGTTTTCGTTAATAATTATTTCTTTTTTATTTTCTTCTTTGTTGTTTTCCGTTTTAGCAATTTTTTTATAATCAGGAAGTTTTATTTCAGGCATTGTTGCAGTAATAATTTTGAATTCCAAATTTGCTCCTTTTCCAATTTTTGTAATTTGAACTTGTGGATGACCAATAGCATCTATTTTATTTTCTTCAAGAATTTTTACATAATTTTCTGACAAAGCGTCTTGAGCCATTTCTTCTAAAACTTCCATTTCAGAAACAGCACCTTTTACTATATCAGCAGGAGCTTTTCCTTTTCGAAATCCTGGAAGTTCTACTCTTTCTCCAATTTTTGATAATGCTTTTGTTTCATATTTTTCAAAATCGTTCCATTCTAAAATTCCACTGATTTCTACTTCACTTTTTTCTAGTTTTTTAATTGTTGTTTTCATGTTTTTATTTTCTTAATTTACTAATCTGACTTCACTATCTTATACTAAAATCTGATAATTTTCAAACTTATTAAATTTTACTAATGTTAGAAATTAAACTGATAATATTTCCACATTTTTACGCGATAGTGTAAGTTTATGGAAAAGATTAAAAGAAAAAGAAGGTTTTATTGATATTAATTTTTAATGGATTGACAATGGCTATAGGGGGGTAGAATTAGGATATTAGAAATTAATTAGCCAAAAGGTAAAAAATATTATGAATATGGAAATGTCAAAATTTAATAAAGAAAATCCAGAAGAGAGAAAAGAACGAGAAGAAAGAGAATATCAAGAATCTCGTAGAATAGAGGAAAGAAAACTTACTGATAATAGTTTAGCAATAGAAACTTATGGTTTGGATATTCAAGATTTTTCAGGAGAAAGTAGATTTAAATATATAAGGGGAGAGTTTGGCAAGATGCTTTATAATTACAATAATGGAATTACTGCTTTTGTTGATAGTAATGGAGAATTATTTGTAAGTCCAGATCCTAAAAAAGAATCAGAATTATACGATTTTGGATACAAAAAATCAAGTAGTTTATTTGTTCCATTTTCTAATGGGGAAACGCCTAGTGATAGAGATCAAACTGTTAAAGATCGTTGGGAGAAGTTATTAAAAAAATTTAAATAATAAAATTGTTTTAATTTTTATCAAAAAATCCCCTCAAGGGGGATTTTTTGATAGCGTTATAATTTAAAGTTAGTTTGTTTAAAACCAAATTGAGATTATTATTGGAATTATTATAAGGGCAATGATGTTTAAGATTTTAATCATTGGATTGATAGCAGGTCCAGCAGTATCTTTATAAGGATCTCCTACTGTATCACCAGTAACAGCAGCTTTGTGAGCATCACTTCCTTTTCCTCCATGATTTCCAAGCTCGATATATTTCTTTGCATTATCCCAAGCTCCTCCACCTGATGTCATTGAAATAGCAACAAAAAGTCCTGTAACGATAGATCCAACAAGGAGACCTCCAAGAGCTTTTGGTCCAAGAATAAATCCAACTAATATAGGTGTAACAACAGCAATAACAGCAGGGAAAATCATTTGTTTTATAGCACCTTTAGTAACTATATCTACACATGTTCCATATTCGGGTTTTGCAGTTCCTTCCATTATTCCTGCTATTTCTTTGAATTGTCGTCTAACTTCAGCAACAACACTACTTGCTGCTTTTCCAACAGCCTCCATACATAAAGCAGAAAAGAAATACGGTAGAAGTCCACCAATAAGAAGACCTGCAATAACCATTGGATCACTTAAATCAAAAGATAATGTGTGTCCTGCATTTGTAAATTCTTGTGTGTAAGAAGCAAATAAGACAATAGCAGCAAGTCCAGCTGATCCAATAGCATAACCTTTAGTTACAGCTTTTGTTGTATTTCCAACAGCATCAAGTGGATCAGTAACAGCACGAACAGATTCTGGAAGTTCTGACATTTCTGCAATTCCTCCAGCATTATCTGTTATTGGACCAAATGAATCAATAGCAACAATGATGCCTGTTAATGAAAGCATTGCCATTGCAGCAACTGCAACACCATAAAGTCCTCCTAAAGAATATGATCCAAGTATTCCAGCTATTATAACTATGAGTGGAAGAGCAGTTGATTTCATAGAAACTGCTAATCCTTGAATAACATTTGTACCGTGTCCTGATTCTGATGCTTTAGCAATAGATTTTACAGGATTATATTTTGTTGAAGTATAGTATTCTGTAATAATAACGATAAGGGCAGTTACAACAATACCAATAAGAGAACAAATATAAAGTGAAGTTGTTGAATAAAGATTTTGTCCTGACATTAATAATTTTGTTATTGGATAAAATCCGAGAACAGAAAGTATTGCAGAAACAATAAGTCCTTTATATAATGCTCCCATAATGTTTCCTTTTTTTCCGAGTTTAACGAACCATGTACCTATAATAGATGAGAATATTGCAACTCCACCAATAGCAAGAGGGTAGATGATTGCTCCTTCAAATGAAGAAAAAACAAGAGAACCTAAAAGCATAGCAGCAACAGAAGTAACAGCATAAGTTTCAAATAAATCGGCTGCCATTCCTGCACAGTCACCAACGTTGTCTCCAACATTATCAGCGATAACAGCAGGGTTTCTAGGGTCATCTTCTGGAATACCAGCTTCAACTTTACCTACTAAGTCAGCACCAACATCAGCTGCTTTTGTAAATATTCCACCACCTAAACGAGCAAAAACAGAAATAAGAGATGCTCCAAAAGAGAGACCTATAAGAGATTTTACTGCTGCTTCACCACCAACAATTTTATTTGCAAATATATAAAATACAGTTACTCCAAGCAAAGCAAGACCAACGACAAGAAGACCTGTAACACTTCCTCCTTTGAATGCAAGTGAAAGAGCTTCTTTAAGACCTTTTTTAGCTTCTTCTGTTGTACGAACGTTAGCACGAACAGAAACGTTCATTCCAACATATCCAGCGACAGCTGAAAGAATAGCTCCAAATATAAAACTAAGAGCCATTATCCATCCTAAATCAGGAATAAGACCGATTGTAAGAAATAAAACAACAGCGATAATTCCAATCGTTTTGTATTGACGATTTAAATATGCTTTTGCTCCTTGCTGAATAGCTAAAGCAATTGATTGCATTTTTTCATTTCCTGTACTTTTACTCAACACAACTTTTATAAGAAAAATACCATATATTATTGCAATTATAGAAGAAACAAGTGCAAATATAACAAACGAATTCATATAATTATTTTTTGTTACTTAATTAGTAACTATTTTTTTAAATAATAATTTCTTGACCTTTTTAATTTTAATAAATAATTATTCTGTTCCATCATCGACGATACCATCATCGTCGAGAATATCATCATCTTCTATTTCAACATTTTCCATACCTTTGATATCTATTCTCCAACCAGTAAGTTTAGCTGCAAGACGAACATTTTGTCCACCTTTACCAATAGCGAGAGAAAGTTGATCCTTAGCAACTTCAATAAGAGCTTTATGTTCTTTTTCATTAACTTCAATATTTAGAACATTTGCAGGTGACAACGAACTTGATATATATGTTGCAGGATCAGGTGACCAAGGAATGATGTCAATTTTTTCTCCACCTAATTCATTCATAACAGTTGAAACACGAACTCCTTTTTGACCAACACATGATCCTATAGGATCTATATGTTCATCATTTGAAAAGACTGCTATTTTTGAACGACTTCCAGCTTCACGAGCAATAGATTTTATTTCTACAACTCCACTTGCGATTTCTGGAGCTTCGTTTGCAAATAACGCTTCAACAAAACTAGGATGAGTACGAGAAAGTTTTAAATTTACTCCTCTTCCTGTTTCTTCTACTGAATATAAATAAGCTTTAATTCTTTCTCCTCTTGTATAAAACTCTCCAGAAATTTGTTCTTCTGGAAGAATAATTCCTGTTGCTCTATTAAAATCAACATAAATTATTCCTCTTTCAATTTTTTGAACAACACCATTAATAATTTCTCCTTCTTTGCTTCCATATTCTTCAACAATTGCTCCACGTTCAGCTTCACGAATTTTTTGAACAATAACTTGTTTAGCTGTTTGAGCGGCAATACGTCCATAATCTTCTTTGTTTTCAAGTGGGAAAATAAGTTCTTCCTCTAATTTTACATTGTTTTTTATTTTTTTTGCATCCTCAATCAATATGTGATGTTCTTCATTAAAACGAATTCTTTCATCTTCTTCGTTTAAATCTTCTTCGTCTTCTTCTCCTTCTTCGTCTTCTTTTGACATACGGACAAGTGATTCATCTACTACTATTTTTACTTGATAAAATTCCATCTCTCCTGTATCAATATCTATTTTTGCACGAATAATTTGTCCCTTTTTTCCGTATTCTTTCTTGTATGCAGCAGCAAGAGCTTGTTCAATTGCATCAATAATCTTATCCCTAGGAATTTTTCTTTCCTGTTCTAACTGTTCTAGGGCAGATTTCATTGTTTTTAAATCTAACATAGTTAGTTTTAAGTATTAGATTTTAGTAATTAATTAAAATCCAAACTTTTTTATTTAATTGTTATTAAATTGTTTTTATCAAATACGACTTTTGATAAAAATAAAAGCCCGGTTCAAGACGGACTAATACACTGAGAATATTACTACATTATTTACATATAGTAAATACTTGACTTTACTTTTAAATTATGTTAATATTTAAGAGAAATGAGATTTTTATAATTCTTTGAAAATAAAGGCAAGTTCTATTTGTTTATTAGCTTCTAAATTTTTGGTGGTTAATAAACAAATAGAACAATAACCTTAAAAAAAGAAGAAATGAAAAAATTAGTAATTATCTTTGCTGTGCTTTTTAGTACAACTTTATCTTTTGCCCAAAACACAACAATGTGGTCTTTAAAAGACAGTATTGAATCTGTAAAAAGTAATGCAAAAGCGAATTCAATTTCGAAAAAAGAATTAAAAGGACAAATCAAAGAACTAAAAGCCACTTGGTTTAATGAATATACAAGAGATGTGTATTTATCCGAAGATCTTTCTGCCGATGATAAAAAGTTTTTGAAAGATTTGGTTTCAGAAGCTGTGCCAGAAATAAAAACAATCGAAATGGTAGAAGTTTCGTCAGATTTTGACCAAGTCATTATCTTTGACAGAAAAACTTCAACTTTACAAATTTGTTATCTGAATTCCTTCTGGGATGCAATTCAGGATTTTGTATTATATATGAATTTCCTGGATGAAAATACTTTTAAAGTTGAATATTTAAAGATAACCCATGGGTTATTTTTAAGTTTTGATGGCGAAATTGATAATTTTACCGTTAACATGACGGTAAATTATACCCAAAAACTTGATGTTATCGATAATTATATTAGGTTAAATAAAATTGGAATTAATGAAATTCAATTTTCGTTAGATGGTCAAAAGAAAATTGTTGATAAAAACGGTAAAAAAACTTTTTTCTGTGGAAATCCTTCATATCTTTTTTTATTTCCATCAGAAATAAAGTAGTTTAAAAAAGAGGAATCAAATTTTGATTCCTTTTTTATTTATTAAAACGCCTGAATAAACATAGTTTATTCAGGCGTTGTTTCTCATGAATCTCTGTCATAAACAACAGAAATTATTTCATGGATTCCTTTGTATTTGTAAAAATATTCTTTTCTCTTTTTTCTATTTATTATCACAAATCTTAATAAATGTCTAAAATAATAAATACTTTGAGTAAAGATTTCTTCTTCCGTTAATTTAGAAGAAATCATTAGATCGATAAACATTTCAAGGTCTTTTATAGAATTTTTTATATATTCCAACAGATTTTCTTCATCAATAAACTTCAGATTTCTTTTTAAAAAACCTTCTGGTCCTATTTTTGTAATTAACTCTACAAAATCTCCTGGATTAGTTCTAATCATTCCTATGATTATATTATCAACAAACTGAAAATTTTTTTCCAAAAAGCTAGATGATGCTACTCCTATGATATTTTTTAAATTATCTGGGTTAGCTTTAATTAAGCTAATAATTGCTTCATCACATTTTTTAGTATCATTAGTATCAAAGGAAGCCCTTTCCACCCATTTTTTCCACTCTTCTAGTGTTTTTGGCTTACTTATTTCCAAAAGTTTATCAAATAAATTTTTATTTGATAACCAAAAATCAACTCCTCCAATAGAGCTTCTCCATCTTTCTAGAAATGTCATTTGTTCACCAAATGACAATTCTTTGTAGCACTTAATTACTTTTTCACAAAAAGAATCTCTTTGGTTTGGATGGATATAACAAATCCAAGCACAATAACCAAATTCGTTAGCATTAGAACTTTTCAGTTTCCAAGTTTCATTAATAATCTTGTTCCCTGGGTTTTTTTCGTCTAAAATGGAAAGATCTCTTAGTGTTTTTTTATACAAAAAATCTTTTAGTTCGTTTTCAAAATAGCTTTCTTTTTTAACAAAGAGAGATATTATTTTATTCTCTTCTATCCAATTAATATTCTCAGTAGAATTAAGTAATTCCACAACTTCTTCATAGATTTTCGTGTTAGTTTTTTTTACTAACCAAGCAAAGAATTTGCTTTTTGATGACCATATTCTTAAAAATATCAGCCATCTTGCTTTTTTGATTTTTTCCATTATCTTCAATTTTAAGTTTTACATTTTACCCATTTTATAGCACAAATTATAAAAATATCAAATATTTTTTATTTTTTCCTTAATATATTGACTTATTTATAATAATGTTATATTGTTACTCTGAAAATCTTAAAATTTAGCATAATGAAAAAAATGATATTAGTCACTATTTTTGTGACAACAATGATTACACCAAAAGTTTGGGCTCAGGAAGAAGAATTTATTGATTATAAATGTTCTTCTATAGAAGATTCTACTTTTTGGTATGAAAATAAAGGTAATATAACTTTTACCTTATTTTTATATATTTTTTCTGACCAACTTCTTGCAGTAGAGGAAGATTCTACTGCAATTATAAAATACTCAAATGGAGCAATTTCATTTGTTTCAATTGAGGAAAAGGGAGAATTTGTATCATTATTTCGTTTTGAAGATAGTAAACAAGAACTTATTTTTATAAAATGCAAATTTTCATCACCTTATTATGGCGGTGATATTTTAAAACTTTTTCTCTCAGCAGATAGAAAAAATAATAAAGATTTTGAGATTAAAATGTACCCAATTACAGTATTTGGATCAAATGAATGGAAAGAAGAAGAAATTATAGTGGAATTAAAAAAATACAAAATTTTTTCACTTATTGATTCTTACGATTAAAATTTAGTTTTAGTTTAAAGCACCCTCTGTTTTTGAGGGTGCTTTTTTATTTATTAAAAATATAAATATCTCTTGACTTTATTTTTATATTTGTTAGTATGACATAACTTATCGCTTTTCTATCGAGCGGTTAAAATTACATATTATTAAATAATTTATGTTGGTAATTGTAATAAAATACGTTCACGTCAATTTTATTATGACTATCAACCAATAATGTATATGGCAGAAGAATTTAACAGAGACAAGCCACACGTAAATGTAGGTACTATGGGTCACGTTGACCACGGTAAAACAACATTAACTGCGGCTATTTTGAATGTATTAGCACGTCAAGGTAACGGATATGGTGCTAAAATTAAAGGAGTTGATGAAATTGATAATGCTCCTGAAGAAAAAGCTCGTGGAATCACAATTGCTCTTTCTCACAGTGAATATTGGACACCAACACGTCACTATGCTCATATTGATATGCCAGGTCACGCTGACTATATTAAAAATATGATTACTGGTGCTGCTCAAACAGATGGTGCTATTATCGTTGTTGCTGCAACAGATGGAGTTATGCCACAAACACGCGAACATATCCTTCTTGCAAAACAAGTTAATGTTCCAAAAATCGTTGTTTTCTTAAACAAATGCGACATGGTTGATGATAAAGACATGATTGAATTAGTTGAAGAAGAAGTTCGTGAACTTCTTACAAAACAAGGTTTTGATGGTGCAAATGCTCCAGTTATTAAAGGTTCAGCTCTTAAAGCTCTTGAATCAGCAAATAATGATGATGAATGGGCAAAGAAGATATTAGAACTTGTAGATGCACTTGATTCATATATTCCAGTTCCAGAGCGTGATGTTACAAAATCATTCCTTATGCCTATTGAAGATATATTCTCAATTGAAGGTCGTGGAACAGTTGTAACTGGTAAAATTGAAAGAGGTATTATTAAAGTAGGAGAAGAAGTTGAAATTGTTGGTATTAAAGATACAACAAAAACAACTGTTACTGGTATTGAAATGTTCAACAAATCTTTGAAAGAAGGTATGGCTGGAGATAATGCCGGAATACTTCTACGTGGAACAAAGAAAGAAGATGTTACACGTGGACAAGTTCTTGCAAAAACAGGAACAGTTACTCCTCATTCAGAATTTGAATGTAATGTTTATATTTTGAAAAAAGAAGAAGGTGGACGTCACACTCCATTCTTTACTGGATACAAACCACAATTCTATATTCGTACAACAGACGTGACTGGAGAAGCAACTCTTCCAGCTGGAGTAGAAATGGTTATGCCAGGAGATACAGTTAATCTTTCAGTTAAATTAGTAACTCCAGTTGCTATGGAAGAACAAATGCACTTTGCTATCCGTGAAGGAGGTAAAACAGTTGGTGCAGGAGTTGTTACTAAAATCAACAAATAAGTTAATTTATAAAGTTTAAAAGTTATAAAGAGAAAATAGAAATGTTAAATCTTTATAACTTGGTAACTTTGTAAGTTTGTACTTATATTATCAACCTATGACAACAAAGATGGTTACAAAAGCAAAAAAGGGTAAAGAAGAAGGAGCAGTAAAATTACGTATACGCGTAAGAGCTTATGAAAATAAAATCCTTGACACATCTGTTAAGCAAATTATTGATACAGCTCTTCGTTATGATGCTCAAATAATTGGACCTATTCCTCTTCCTACTGAAATTAAAAAATATACTGTAAACAGAGCATCTTTTGTTTTCAAAAATGCTCGCGAACAGTTTGAGATTAGAATACACAAGCGTGTCATAGACATTCTAAATCCTAATCCAAAAACAATAGAAGCACTCACAAATCTATCTTTACCTTCAGGGGTAGATATAGATGTGAAAATGATGTAATCCTTAAAATATTATGAAATTCATTCTTGGTAAAAAACAGAATATGATGCAGTGCTTTCTAGAAGATGGTAAAGCAGTACCTGTAACGGTTATTACTGCTGGTCCATTAGTTGTTACTCAAGTTAAAAAGCCTGATTCTGATGGTTATACCGCAGTTCAAGTTGCTTACGAAGAACAAAAAGTTAATCGTGCAACAAAGGCTCACTTAGGTCACATAGCATCTGTATCTAAAGAAAAAACAGAAGAAGACAAAAAAGCTTTTAAACACCTTCGCGAATTCCGCGATATTGAAGAAATTGCAGCCGGAGATTTAATAACAGTTGATGTTTTCCAAAAAGGAGATGTTGTTACTGTTTCTGGACTTTCCAAATCAAAAGGCTTTCAAGGTGTTGTTAAGAGACATGGATTCCATGGAGGTCCACGTTCTCATGGTCAGAAACATTCTGAGCGTGAACCAGGATCTATCGGTGGAGGTCTTCGAAATAAAGTTCCAAAAGGTATGCGCATGGGAGGTCGCATGGGCGGTGATCGTATTACAATCAAAAATTTAGAGATTGTTGGAGTCGATCAAGAAAACAACCAATTACTGATAAAGGGTGCTATTCCAGGAAGACGTGGAACACTCGTTGAAATAGTAGGATAAATATGGAAACACAAATATATAATCAAAAAGGTAAATCAGTTGGAAAACTTTCTTTACCAGAATCTATATTCGGTCTTCCATGGAATGGTGATTTAGTTCATCAGGTTGTAACCGCAATGCAAGCAAATGCTCGCAATCCGATTGCTCATACAAAATTCCGTGGAGAAGTCTCTGGTACAACAAAAAAACCTTGGAGACAAAAAGGAACAGGACGTGCACGTCATGGATCTACACGATCTCCTATATGGGTTGGTGGTGGAGTGGCACATGGTCCTCGTAACGAAAAAAGCTACGAACAGAAAATAAATAAAAAGATGAGGGCAAAAGCACTTTTTACAGTATTATCTGAAAAATTCCGTAAAGGACAGATTCTTTTCTTAGAAGAAGTTAACCTAAAAAATATTAAAACTAAAGACGCTGCTGAAGTCTTAAATGATTTAAGTAAAGTTTCAGGTTTTGAAAAAATAATAGGCGGAAAGAAAAGAAATACTTATATGACTGTTCCAGCTAAAAGTGAAATTTTAAAGAAAAGTTTTGGAAATATTGAAACAATAGAATTAGATGAGATTCGCAATGTTAACCCAGTCGATTTACTTGCTTATCGTTACATTATTATCTCTCAACCAACAGAAAGTATTGCTTTCTTAGGTGGTAAATTAGAAAAGAAGAAGTAATATGGCAACAACAAAATCAAAAAATACAACAGAAAAAAAAGAAGTTGTAGAAAAGGAAGTTAAAGTAAAATCTCATCCACTTATTATCAGTCCTCGTATCACAGAAAAATCTGCTCTTGTTTCTGAAAAAAGCGCTTATACATTTAATGTAAAAGAAAATGCAAATAAATCAGAAATTAAAAAAGCTATAAAAATGCTTTATGGAGTAGATGCAGTTAAGATTTCTATTACACCAATTAAATCAAAAACAGTTTTCCGTAGAGGAAAATTTGGAACAAAAACTGGTGGTAAAAAAGCGGTCGTTTATTTAAAGAAAGGAGAAAAAATATCATTTGCTTAATAATGATAAATAAAATATATGAAAACATTTAAACCTAGAACACCTTCAAATAGACACAAAACCGTTGTTAATTACAGAGGAGTTTTAACAAAAAGTGAACCAGAAAAATCTCTTACTCATGGTTTTAAAAGATCTGTTGGACGTAATAATCAAGGACGCATCACTACTCGTCATAAAGGTAGTGGACATAAAAAACTTTATCGCGAGATAGATTTTATGTACAACAAGCATGATATTCCTGCAAAAATTACGACCGTTGAGTATGATCCAAACAGAAATGCATTTATAGGTCTTGCTGTTTATGCTGATGGAGAAAAACGTTATGTTATTATTCCTAAATCAGTAAAAGTTGGAGACAAGTTTCTCGTTTCTGAAAAAGCACCACTTACAGCAGGTAATCGCCTTCCTCTTAAAATTATTCCTGTTGGAACATTTGTTTACAACATTGAATTAAAACCTGGAAATGGCGCAAAACTCGTAAGAAGTGCTGGAAGTTATGGACAAGTTGTGGCAAACGATCTTGGTTATACCAATATCAAAATGCCTTCAACAGAAGTTCGTAAAATTCCTGAAAATGCTTGGGCATGTATTGGAGAAGTTTCAAACTCTGACTTTCATTTACAAAATTGGGGAAAAGCAGGACGTTCACGTTGGCGTGGTATTCGTCCAACAGTTCGCGGATCTGTTATGAACCCAGTTGATCACCCATATGGTGGAGGTGAAGGAGCACAAGGACGTGGACTTCGTAGAGCAAAAACTCTATGGGGTAAGCCAGCTGGAAAAGGACAGAAAACCAGAACTCCAAAGAAATATTCAAATATGTGGATTGTTTCAAGGAGAAAAGTTGGTAAAGGAAGAAAATCTAAATAGTTTAAAATCAAAAAATTCCCAATTATTTGGGGGTTTTTTGATACCTTGACAAAATTTAAATTTTAAGATATTCTTTTGGAGAATAAAAATTAAAACAAAATAAATCAAAAAATTAAATTTATCGTTATGAAAAGAATGATTTTAATTTTAGCGATTTTCCTTTCCTCTGTAATTGTTTTTGCTCAAAAACAATTACAAGTTGATGAAAATGGAAATTTTCGGGTGAAATCTGAAAATGTTGCAAATTACGAAGATACAAAGTTAATGATATCGGATTGTGCCTCGGATTACTTAAAGTATATTCCTGCATCTATGGAAGAAGGAGATACTATTGCTGTAACAAAAGTTACTAATTGTTTTTGCGGAATGGTTTCTCCCTTTAAATGTAAAGAAAAACTTGTTGTTGAAAAAGGAATTACAGTAAAAAACGACATTATCGAATGTATAGGACCTTATGCATTAAAAGATCAAGAAAAACCAGCAATTTTTGTCTTTTTAATGCTTTTGGCTACTGCTTTTATGATAGCATCTAATTTTTGTTTTAATAAAAAGAACAAAATTGTAATTGCCATCTTTAATATTGCTTCTGCCCTTCTAGCTATATATTCCTACTTACTTTTTGTTGATTTTAGTTATATTACTGTTGATCTGCCCATTTTTTTTATCATTTTTTCTTCTTTAGTTGTGGCTTTTGTTAATATTCTCGCTGTCGCTTTTTTCCTTAGTTCAAATTTAAAGGGTTACAGAATTGTCAGTATAATTTTTTATTTATTAGTCGTTCTATTTTTTCTTTTTCTATTTCTTTAACTTTATAGTGTAAAAATACAAAAAACAGAGTAAGGTTTTTCCTTACTCTGTTTTTTATTGAAAATTAACAAAAATCAACTAAAGAGTATAATAAAAATATGGAAAATGAGCCAATAAAAAAAATCTCGGAAAAGAAAAGATTTTCTATTGTTGCTAGAATAAAAAGTTCAACAAATGCTTGGCGTGGTTTAAAAATTCTTATTAAAACCACTCATAATTTTTGGGTTCATATATTTTTTGCTGTTTTAGCTATTTATTTAGGTTTTTTACTTGATATTTCCAATATAGAATGGGTTTTTGTGATTTTTTGTATAGGTTTTGTCTTTTTTGCTGAAGCTATAAATACTGCTATAGAAATAGATTTAGATTTAACTAGCCCAACATATCATCCATATGCTCGTGACTCTAAAGATGTATCAGCTGGTGCTGTACTTTTATCAGTTTTTGTTTCTGGTATTATTGGTTTAATTATTTTTCTTCCAAAAATTTTAGCAACTTTTTAAAAAAGTATTTAAACACTTGCACAGTTAAAAATATAAATGTATAATATTTTAGTCAATTAATCTAAATCCCTGGTCCTTGGGTTTGAGAATTAATATTTATTATTAATATTTTTTAAACGATTTTCATATGAAAAAATTTTTTATAGGATTACTTGTTTTAGGGACATTATTAGTTGGAACACCAACATATGCTTCTACTATAAGTGATCTCCAAAATGAAGTTAGTGATTTAAAACAACAAATCCTAGATTTAAAATCTAAATTGGTTGGTGCTGTTGCTTCAAGTACATTGCCAGATATAACATCTGAAATGACCCTATATCCTAAAACATCTTTAACATTAGGTGATTTTTACGAATTTGAACAAGATATAAATATTTCAAATCCTTCTGGTTCAACTATTGCTTACAATTCTTATTACAATCACTTTGAATTTAAAAATCCATCAGGGACAATAGTAAGCTCAGGATATTCCTTAGCTGACGATGGTGTTTCTGGGACTGGTTCAACGTTTACTAATTATACATATACACCAACAGTGGCTGGTACATGGTATGTTCGTGGTTGTGTTGATCAATATTCAGCAACAAATACAACAGGTTTGATTTCTGAATCTGATGAAACAAATAACTGTTCTGATTGGGTATCGTTTACAGTGGTAGCTAAAACAACCACAACAACATCTTCAGGAGTTCCAAACTTAAAAGCTGAAATATATTCAAATGTTGCTACATTTTCATCATCTACTTATTCTTTTGTTTTGTCTGCACTTATAAGAAATAGTGGTTCTGCTGCAGCCACAGGATTTTATAATCATTTTGAAGTTTCAAAAGATAAATCAACTATTATAGGAAATGTTTCATCTAATACAAAATTATCTCTAATTGCTTCAGCAACAAGTACTATTACAGGTACTTACTATCCTGTTTCAGCTGGAACTTATTATTTCCGTGCTTGTGCTGATCAATATTCTTCATCAAACACAACAGGTACTATCACTGAATCAAGTGAAACAGATAACTGTTCAAGTTGGTCAAGTGGTTTTACATCATCATCAATACCAAATATTTCCATTGATGATTTCACTGTTACATATCCTAGTGTTACAGCAGAAGTTACTAGTTCAAAAGTAAGTCAAAAACTTCAACTTACTGGATATGTAGATGACTCAGGATATTCAGGAAATTTCTGGACTCATTTTGAGATTTCAAAAGATAAGTCAACAGTTATTTCTAATATTCCAGTTTGGACATATACATCTGATAGAACTTATACTGGTTATTATACTCCAACAACTAGTGGAACTTATTATTTCCGTGTTTGTGCTGATCAATATTCGTCATCAGTCACAGGCGGTTCGGTTGTTGAATCTGATGAAACAGACAACTGTTCAAGTTGGAGTTCTGTTTCTGTTGGAACAACAGCATCTACAAATCTAACAGCAACATTATCAAGTTTAAGTAATTCAGACCTTGTTGTTTTGAAAAATTATCTAATAGAATTAGATGGTGATGTTTCTGGCGATGATGGTATAAGTGATACATTTTATAATCATTATGAAATATCTAAAGACCAAAGTACAATTTTAGAAAATGTGGGAGTTGGAGATACGTCTGGATCGTCTGTTGATTATACAATTTCAAGTGATCTTGACACTGGTTTGTATTATGTTCGTTTTTGTGCAGACCAATATTCTTCAACTAATACTACAGGTACTATTACTGAAACAAGCGAAACAGACAACTGTTCAAGTTGGAGAAGTTTTATAGTTATTGATAGTTCTATCTCTGATTATGCATCAAAGATATCAACTTCTTCAGTTGCAAATAGTAGCAGTCTTCCAGATCTCTGGAGTACAGTTACTATTCCAAGTAGTGTGCAAGTTGGTACAACAAATTATTTTGGTCTAAATACAGCAAATAGTACTAAATATACTCTCAGTAACAGTGGATTTTATAGTCACCTAGAAATAAAGAATTCAAGTGGAACTGTAAGTAATTATGCTTCATCTTCAACATCTAATGGATCTGGATGGTTAACATATGCACCATATTATCAAACACAAAGTTTGGGAATAACATTCTCATCATCTGGTACTTATAGTGTTCGTGCTTGTGCTGATCAATATTCTTCTTCAACTACAACAAGTAAGGTTAGTGAATATAGTGAATCAAACAACTGTTCAGATTGGACAAGTTTCACTGTTAGTGCAAATAGCACAACTGGTTCAACAACAAACTATGCTAAAAAAATTGCTTATGGTTTAAGTACTAGTGATAAAAAATTAAGTCAATACATAAGTTCTTCAACAGGTAAATGGGTATATCCAAAAAATTATACATATAATGCAAGTTATGATAAATTAACATTTTGTAAAATTTGGTATCCAAATACAACATCTGTAAGTACAACTTATACAACACAAACTCTTCCTTATTATTATACATATTCAAATTCTGCTTATGGTGGACACTCAAGTGGAAGCTTTAGAATATATACCTGTGTTCAATAGTATTGTAATAATAAAAACACCGTCAATTAATGGCGGTGTTTTTATTATAGTTATGTTATAATAAGTATGTATTATTAATAATTTTTTATTAGCATGAAAATTTTTAAATTTCTAATAGTTTTTGTTTTATGTTTTTCTATTTTTTATCTTGTTAATGCAGAAGAACAAACAATTGTTAAACTTGATCAAAATCAATCTTCGGAAATGGTTTTGGTAAATGATGTTAGCATTGAAAATGCGGAAATTATTTCTCAAAATGGTAATAGTTTTAAATTGTCATTTAATTTATTAAATAAAGGAGAAATAATTGGTGATGTAAAATATGGCGTTAAATTAGTAGGAGAAAATAATAACAAAAAATTTATTGCTGACGAAAAGGCGTATGAAGAAAAAATTACACTTTATACAAATGATAATATTAATAAAACAATAACTTACGAAGCGCCAAGTCTTACAAGTGGAGAATATTATTTATATATAACAAGTAGAAATTCCAATGGTTTTGTTTTAGCTACTTCTTTTGTTTCAAAAGTAGAAATAAATTCTATTCAAAATAATTTGTTAATCGATAATAGTTCATGTTATCTTTCTATTTCAGGATTGTCTTATAATGTTTCTCTTGAAAAATATAGTTTATCTGAAGGTGTTGATATAACAAAATCAGAAACACTTTCTCTAAATTGTAATGTTATTAATAATACAACAGAAGATTTATCCCTAACTCCAGAATATAAAACAACTTATAGAAATGTTTATGGTGATGATGTTTCAACTTCTAATGGTGATAATAATACCTTTACTTTAAATAAAGGAGAAAATAAACAAATAAGTCTTATTCTTCCTAAAGCAGAAGATTCTCAAGCTTATAGTATTGAAGTTTATTTAAAAAATGAAAATATTTCTTCAAATAAAGTCATTGTTCATTATGTTTTATCTGGAGAAAGTGCAACTATTCAAAATATTTCTCTTGATAAAGATTTTTACAGCACAGGAGATGTTGCAAATGTTTCTTTTGTTTGGGCTGGTAGAGCTGATAGTTTTCCAGGAAGTAGAAATAGTAGTCCAAATTTAAATACTTCTGTTATTGCTAATATTCAAATTTTAAATGACAACAAATCTTGTTCTGATGTTGTAGAAAAAGAATTATTTACAAATTATGCTGATTTGGAAATAAATACCTCAATTGATATAACATCTTCTTGTAAAAATCCAAATGTTTTAATAACTCTTAAAAATCAAGACGGAGAAGTTTTGGCTGAAAATTCTTTAAACATAAAAAGTGTTTCAAATTCGAAAATATCTAAATATTTAATTTACGGTATTGTTTTAATAATCATTATTTTGCTTATTGTATTTTATTTAATTAAAAAAAGGAAAAACAAAAAAATATCTATTCCAACTGCTATTATTATTGGTTTTATTATTTTTTCCATTTTTAATATTTTTCCACACAAAGCTAATGCTCAAACTCTAATAATAGGAGAAAAGAATGGTTATTATGTAAGTGTGCAAGTAAATCTTGATGATGGAGAAAATTATGACCCAGGAAGTGATATTAATATCACTTTCAGTGATGTAGAATTTAATGCTTGTTCGAATGCTGTTACTAATTTTAGTCTTTATGCTGATGATGAAGTAGTTTTTGAAAATCAAAGCGAAGACGATTATTTAATTAATACAATTACATTAAAAGCCGATGATACACCTGGAGAACATACGATTTCTCTTAGTGGATCGCTAACTACTTTATATTCTGGATCAATTAAAAAAACAACAACATCTACTGGTAGCATCAGTTATGTTGTTAATGGTGATGGTGTTTGTTCAAGTGATCATTATAACTGTGAAGCTGGTGAATCTTCAGATGTAATATTAAATGGAACATATAAATGGGGTTGGTATTGTTATGGTTATGGAGATGGTGAAGATTCTTATTGTACTGAAGATAAGGTTACTACTGATGGTCTTTGTGGTTCTGGTCATTATAATTGTTCATCTGGAACTTCTTCCGATAATGTGAATGATAACGGAAATTATACATGGACATGTGAAGGAATTGCTGGTGGAGAAGATGCATCTTGTTCAGAAAATATTTCATCTCCTGTTTGTGGAGAAACTCATTACAATTGTGATGTGGGAACTTCTGTTGGTGGATATCAAGAAAGTTATGATTATTGGGCATGGTATTGTTCTACGGATGTTTCGAGAATTCTTTGTAAAGAAGATATTATTACTCCAGATTGTGGCTCAGATAAATTTAGTTGTGATTTAGGAGTTGTAACTCATCAAATCGAAGATAGCGAAAATGCTACTTGGTGGTGTACTTGTGATGGTACAGATTGCAATTATTATTCAACAAGTTGTACTTTTAATAAACCAATTGATGGAATTTGTAATACATATAGTTTGTATTGTGATCAAGGTGTTTATGAATTTGTAAGCGATGATGGTGTTAATGCTGTTTGGCAGTGTCTTGGTCAATACGACGGAGAAGATGTAACTTGTTCTCTTGATAGAAATACGGATATGTATGGAGAACTTTCTGGTACTAATTGTACGATTGCAGCTGATGAAAGTAGCTGTTATGCGAGTGTTTCTTGGAATACTTATAATCCAGAAATAGAAAATGGATCAGAAATTATTTCAAGTTCCGGAACTCTTATTGCCTCTGGTGATTCAGGTTCATCTGTGAAATTTAGTGCGGTAAAATCTATTGTTTTGTATCTTTACAATAATGCAAAAGTTTTAGCAACTCATACTTTTTCTAATAGCTGTGTTTCTGGATATAGGTGGAGTAATAATAAATGTTCACAAATAATTAATGGTGGTTGGACCGATTGGACTCCTGTAAAAGATACTTGTGGAATAACTTATACTCAAACAAGAACTTGTACAAACCCAACTCCTTCAAATGGTGGATCAAATTGTTCTAGTTTGGACGGTGGAAAATCTTCAAGAACTGTTACAAACGAAGATTGTCCAGAAGATAATTCCGTCGTTATTGATGGACCAACAGAATTTTATGTAAATACAGAACAAGATTTTACTTTGTCGCTTTATAATCCATCTTGGACAAAAGTTACTTATTATATAGACTGGGATAATGATGGCACACAAGATGAAAAATATCCATCTGGTAGTAGTTATGGAGTTTCTACATCTTCAACTCCTGTTGTAAGTTATACTTGGACAAAAACTGGCACTTATACTTTTGAAGTATTAGCTTATGATTATTATTCTGGAACAAAGAGTGATTGGACAACTTATAAGGTAAAAGTTATTACAGATGACGATGATGATACTACAAGTGGTGATGATTCAACTACAGATGACGATACAAGTAGTAGTGATGATGATACAAGTAGCAGTAGTGATGATGATAGTAGTGATAGTACAGTTCCGGTCTTTAAAGAAATATAAAATATTGAAATCAAAAATTCCTTTAATAAAGGAATTTTTGATTTAGGTGTTGACTTTATTTTTAGATTTGGTAATATGTAACCTACAAGCTTTATATAGGGCTTGTTTATATATTATGACAAGATCATTAAAGAAAGGTCCGTATGTGGACGAAAGGTTATTAAAAAAGATTGAAGGAAAAAGACCAATAGAAACTGGGGTTATTAAGACTTGGTCTCGTGCTTGTGTCATTTCTCCTGAAATGGTTGGTTTTGTTTTTGGAGTTCATAATGGTAAAAATCATATAGAAGTCCTTGTAACAGAAGATATGGTTGGTCACAGGCTTGGAGAATTTTCTCCAACTAGAAAATTTATTAGACATGGAGGTAAAATGCAAAAAGAATTAGAAGCAAAGAAAAAAGAGGCTGAAATCGCAGCAGCAAAGGCAGCAAAAACCTCAACAACAAGCACTAAGAAATAAAATTATTTTATAAACATGAAGGCAATTTTAAAAAATTACAGACAGTCCCCTCGCAAGGTTTCCCTTGTAACAGGACTCATTAAAGGAAAAAGGGTTTCCGAAGCTTTTATACATTTAGATAATCTTCCAAAAAGAGCTTCTTTATCAGTTAAAAAATTACTAGCTTCAGCTGTTGCAAATGCAAAACAAGCTGGTATTTCAGAAGATAATTTAGTTGTCGATAATATTATTATCGAAAAAGGTATTGTTTTAAAAAGACATATGCCAAGAGCTCGTGGAAGTGCTTCAAGAATCAATAAAAGAACAAGTCATATTAAATTATTGTTGAAAGAAGTTACTGATGGAACCAAAAAAGAAATAAAAAATGACGATAAAGCTAAAATTTCTGAAAAAAAGGCTGGAGATGATAAGAAAGAAGTAAAAAAAACAGTTAAAAAGTCGGTAAAAACAAAGGTTACTAAACAAAAATCAGAATAATATATGTCAAAAGTAGTTCACCCATATTCACATAGATTAGTTACTCTCCGCGATTGGAAATCACGTTGGTTTGCTGATAAAAAATATAAAGATCTCTTAAAAAGTGACGTTGTTATTCGTGAATTTTTATCAAAAAAGCTTCGTGGTTTTTATGTTTCTCGTGTTGATATAGAAAGAAACATGAAATCAACAAAGATAATTATTCATACATCACGTCCAGGTATGATTATTGGACGTTCTGGAGAAGGAACTGTTAAATTAAAATCAGACATAGAAAATATTTTAAAAAGAAATAATGTCAAAAACATAGAAGATTTTAAGTTGGATATAATAGAAGTTGCAAATCCAGATGCAGATGCTAATATTATGGCCTGTTCAATTGCTGAAGGATTGGAAAAAAGACTTCCTTACAGAAGAGTTATGAAACAAGCTATTGAAAAGATTATGTCTGCTCGTGGAGTAAAAGGTGCTCGTATATATTTAGGTGGTCGTTTAGCCGGAGCTGAAATTGCTCGTAGTGAGCAAATTAAGCGAGGTTCAATTCCTCTCCAAACATTTCGTGCTGATGTTGATTTTGCTCGTGAGAAGGCACATATGAGTTATGGTGATATTGGTATTAAAGTTTGGATTTATCGTGGAGAGATTTTTAATGATATTAAAAAAGAAAAATAATTTTTATGTTATTACCAAAAAAAGTAAAATTTAGAAAATGGCAAACAGGACGAACAGATATGTCTAAAGTTACTCCTGATACTCGAGGAAACACTGTTTCTTTTGGTTCATTTGGACTAAAATCAGTAGAGGGTGGACGTATTCGTTCAAATCAATTAGAAGCAGCTCGTAAGGCAGCATCTCGTACTGTTGGTAAAACTGGTCGTATGTGGATAAGAGTTTTTCCAGATAGACCTTATACCGCTAAGGCTGCTGAGGTTGGTATGGGTAAAGGAAAAGGTGATCCACAAGGATATTGTTTAGATATTCGACCAGGAAGAGTTATTTTTGAAGTCGATGGTGTTCCAGAAGCTACAGCTCGTGAAGCGATGAGAAAAGCAGGAACAAAATTGCCAGTTAAAACAAGTGTAATAGCAAGATAATTTTATGACAAAAGAAGTTAAAAAACTTAATAAAATCCTTAAAGGTAAAGTCGTTTCAGACAAGATGGATAAAACTGTTGTTGTTGAAGTTAATCGTTTTGTTGAACATAAAAAATATGGTAAACGTTTTAAGGTAACAAAAAAATATAAAGCACACGACAATGATAATTTGAAGAAAGTTGGTGATATGGTCGAGATAATTGAGACAAAACCGATTTCAAAAGATAAACATTTTAAGGTTATTTAAATAAAGTTTCTAAAGAATTATAAAGTAGAATATTTTCAACTTTAAAAACTTTAGAACTTAGATAATAAATTATATGATTCAAGATGGAACAATAGTAAATATTACAGATAATGCTGGAGGAAAAATCGGTAAGGTTTTTAAAGTTCTCGGTTCTTCAAAGAAAAGATATGCTTCAATTGGAGACAAAGTTATAATTACAGTAAAAGTTGCTGAACCGCGTAAGGTAATTAAAAAGAAAGACGTTCATCAGGCTGTCGTTGTTCGTGTCGCAAAAACATATCGTCGTAATGATGGTTCATATATTCGTTTTGATGATAATGCCGTTGTTATTTTAGATAAAGATAAAATGGATCCTAAGGGAGGTCGTGTTTTTGGTCCAATACCTCGTGAACTTGCAGAACGTGGATACCAAAAGATTATTTCATTAGCCCAAGAAGTTATTTAATATTATGAAAGTTAAAAAAGGTGATAACGTTATAGTTTTAGCAGGAGATGATAAAGGTAAAAAAGGTAAAGTGATAAAAGTCTTTTCTGCTTTAAATAAGGTGGTCGTAGAAGGAGTAAATATAGTTAAAAAGGCTCACAAAAAGAAAAGTAAAACAGATACAAGTCAAATTTTAGAAATCCCAATGCCTATAGATGCTTCAAATGTAGCCAAAAAAGATTAATTATTATGGAATCAGTTAAACAAAAAGAAAAAAAATCATACGAAGTTCTTAAATCAAAATATGGTTATAAGAATGTCATGGCAGCTCCAAAATTATTGAAAGTTATTGTTTCTGTCGGAACTGGATCTATGATGAAAAGAGATAACAAAAAAAACGAATTTGTTATTGATAGATTATCAAAGATTACAGGACAAAAACCAGCGACAAGAGGAGCAAAAAAATCCATTTCAAGTTTTAAAATTCGTTTAGGAGATCAAGTTGGCGTTATGGTAACATTACGTGGTTCAAGGATGTATGGTTTCTTAGATAAACTATTAAATGTAGCAATTCCTAGAACTAAAGACTTTAGAGGATTAGATAAAAAAATTGTTGATAATATTGGTAATTTAACTATGAGTGTTAAAGAACATACTATATTTCCAGAAACAGGAGATGAAGAATTAAAAGATGTATTTGGTATGGGTATTACAATTGTTACAACAGCAAAAACAAAAGAAGAAGCAACGGACTTTTTTGAAATGATAGGAATTCCTTTTAAGAAATAAAAATAAAACAGACCTTATAAGGTCTGTTTTATTTTTATGTAACAATCTTTTAAATTATTAAGCATGAATTTGACTTTATTATATTTCTTTGATAGTATTTAGTCGTGTGAGATAAAGATCCGTTTGTTTTCTCAAGAGTTATTCTTTTAAGAATGTGAACGAGATATCACTTACACGATTATAGGCATTTTAGTGCTATTTCGTTTTCAATATGAAATTTTACTAAAATATAAAAATAATTATTAATATAATATGGCAAAAACATCAGTTGTCGCAAGACACTTAAAAAAACAAAAATTCAGTACACGAAATACAAATCGTTGTTTTCGTTGTGGTCGTGCCCATGCTTACATGAGAGATTTCGGCTTATGCCGTATCTGTTTCAGAGAGTTATCTAATGAAGGTATGCTTCCTGGAGTTCGTAAGTCATCTTGGTAATTAATTTAATTTTTAATTTTTACTTTTTAAATTTAGAAAAGTAAATATTAAAATTATCATAAATATGGATCAAATCGCAAACATGATAAATATGATAAAGAATGCCGGAGGGGTAGGACGTGAATCTATCGTTGTTCCACATTCTCGCATTAAGCAATCAATTTTAGATTGTCTTTTGAGAAATGGATATATCGCATCTTTTTCAAAGAAAACAAAAAAAGGTCTCCCAATTTTAGAAATAGGTGTTTTATATAAAGACGAAACACCTAAGATTAGAGGAGTAGAAAGAGTTTCTAAACTTTCTCGCAGAGTTTATATTGGTGTTAAAGAAATAAAACCAGTTCGCAATGGTTATGGTTTAATGGTATTAACAACACCAAAAGGAATTTTAAGCGAAAAAGAAGCACGTAAAGAAATGGTCGGAGGAGAAGTATTATTTAAAATTTGGTAAAAATTATGAGTAGAATAGGAAAACAAACAATCAAAATTCCAGCAGGAACAGAAGTTAACCTCTCAGGAACAATTCTTACTGTTAAAGGACCAAAAGGGGTTCTAACTCGTGATTTCTCTGGTAATGTTTCTATAAACATAGATGGAGAAAATATAACTTTTACTCCTCAAAAAATGAATGACAAAGATACTAATGCTCTCTGGGGAACTTATGCTTCACATGTAAAAAATATGGTTATTGGAGTAAATGAAGGATATTCTAGAAAATTAATTCTAGAAGGTGTTGGTTATAAATCAGATGTCTCTGGAAAAGATTTAAATTTAGCTCTTGGTTTTTCACATCCTGTTAAAGTTTTAATTCCAGACGGTTTAACAGTTACAGCAGAAAAAAATGTTATCACTGTTAGTGGTATAGACAAGGAATTAGTTGGTCGTTTTACAGCAGAAATTAGAGCCTTAAAGAAACCAGAACCATATAAAGGTAAAGGTTTTCGTTACGATGATGAAGTTATTCGTCGTAAGCAGGGTAAAAAAGCTGCTTAAAATAATTTCTAACTTTTATAATGTTAGAAAATAAATATTATGACAAAGAAACAAGAAAAAAGAATTAGATTAAAATCTAAAATAAGAGCAAAAATATTTGGTACAGAAGAACGTCCTAGACTTTCTGTGTTTAAATCAAATAATTATATTTATGCTCAAGTTATAGATGATAAAAAAAATATAACCATCGTTTCAGCTTCTGATATGAAAATTGAAAAAGGTTCAAAAATAGAAAAAGCTACCAAAACAGGTGAAGAAGTAGCTAAACTAGCTTTAGCTAAAGGTGTAAAAGCAGTTGTTTTTGATCGTAATGGTTTTAAATATACTGGTCGTGTTAAAGCTTTAGCAGATGGTGCAAGACAAGGAGGACTTGCATTCTAAATAATATATGGATACACCAAAATCAAAACAAAAAATAAATAATGGAGGAAAAAATTTCCAAGGCCGTCCTTCTAATAAAAGAGATGACAAAAAAAGAGCAACTTTTGAACGTCCAAAACCAGAATTTGAACAAAAAATGGTTTCTATTCGTCGCGTTACACGTGTTGTTGCTGGTGGCCGTCGTATGACTTTTGCTGTAGCAATTGTAATTGGAGATAAGAAGGGATCAATTGGATTAGGAACAGGAAAGGGTGGTGATACTGCTATTGCAATAACCAAAGCGCTTCGCCAAGCAAAGAAGAATATGTTTAAAATAAAAACAACAAAGGATATGTCAATTCCTCATGAAGTAAATGTTAAATATTCTTCAGCTAGACTTTCTATGATGCCAAACCGTGGTAAAGGACTTGTTGCTGGTAGTACTGTTCGTGATATCCTTATACTCGCTGGTATAAAAAATGTTACAGCTAAATTACATTCAGGAACAAAGAATAAACTAAACAATGCTAGAGCTGCTTATAAAGCACTTTATGAATTTCGCTCAAATCTTCAAAATAAAACTTCAGAGTTAGTAAATGATGAAGGAGAAAAGGTCGCAGAATAAAAATAAAAAATTTTATGCAATTAAATTCAATAAAAAGAGAACACCCAAATAAAAAAGCAAGATCTGTTGGTCGTGGTGGAACACGCGGAAAAACTTCTGGTCGTGGAACAAAAGGTCAAACAGCTCGTGCTGGTAATAAACGTCGTCCAGAATTAAGAGATATAATTAAAAAACTTCCAAAATTAAGAGGTTACAAGTTCAAATCAGCTAGTATTAAACCAACAGTAGTAAATATTGAAGACTTAAATGTTTTTCAAGCTGGTTCAACAATTGATTCAAAATCTTTGTTTGAAAAAGGATTAATAAGAAAAGTTAATGGTAACTTACCAAATGTTAAAATTTTAGGAAAAGGTGATTTAAATGTAAAACTAGAAATAGTTGACTGTTTAATTTCAAAAGAAGCTAGAGCTAAAATAGAAAAAGCAGGTGGAGTTATTAAATAAAATTATATGGAAAAAATTTTAGGAAAATTAAAAATAGTTTTTTCTGACAAGACTCTTAGAAATAGAATTTTATTTGTTCTTGGAGCTTTAGTTTTCTTTAGACTATTATCATCTATTCCAATTCCAGGTATTAATGAAATTAAACTTCAGAATTTTATAAATAATAATCAATTTGTTGGTGTTCTAAATATGTTTTCAGGTGGTGGACTTTCAAATCTTTCAATTATGATGCTTGGAGTTGGCCCTTACATTACAGCTTCTATTATTATGCAGTTGCTTACTCTCATGTCTCCTCGTTTGAAAGCTATGTATCAAGAAGAAGGTGATATTGGAAGAAAGAAATTTTCACAATATAGTAGAGTTCTCTCTGTGCCATTAGCAACAATTCAAGGTCTAGGACTTTTAGTTCTTTTGAAAAAACAAGGAATAATTGCTGATCTAACATTAATTCAAACAATGACAAATTTGTCTGTGGTTGTTGCTGGATCTGTATTTATTATGTGGATAGGAGAACTTATTTCAGAGTTTGGTATTGGTAATGGTGTTTCAATGATAATTTTTGCTGGTATTGTTGCTAATTTACCAAAAGAAATATCACAGTTAATTTTCAATTTTAGTGTTGTAAATTTACCTATGTATTTACTCTTCTTAGCACTCGGGATTTTAATTGTAGCAGGAGTTGTTTTTGTTACAGAAGCAGAAAGACCAATATCTGTTACTTATGCAAAACAAGTTCGTGGTGATCATGTCGCTGGAGGAACGCAAACATATATACCTATTCGTATAAACCAAGCTGGTGTTATTCCTATAATATTTGCTTTATCAATATTGATGTTTCCTAAATTGGTTGGAACATTTTTACAAACATCAGCAAATACGGTATTGCAACATATTTCTAATGGTTTACTTTGGTTCTCAAATAATGCTTGGTTGTATGCTATCTGTTATTTCCTTTTTGTTTTTATTTTCACTTATTTCTATACAGCTGTTACATTTGATCCAAATCAATTATCAACGAATTTACAAAAGAATGGCGCTTTTGTACCAGGTATTCGTCCAGGTGATGCGACACGTGATTATATTTCAAAAATTTTAACAAGAACTACAACAATGGGAGCTGTCTTTTTAGGTCTTATCGCTGTATTTCCTCTTGTTATAAAATCAATTACAGGTATTTCAGCTATTGCTGTTGGAGGAACAGCTTTACTTATCGTTGTTTCTGTTGTTATTGATTTAATTAAAAAAGTTGAAGCACAGATTTCAATGAGAGAATATTAAAATATCTTTATTTAAGTTTATATTACAAAAACCCAGATAAATATTATCTGGGTTTTTGTAATTATGAAAACATTAAGCTATAATGAAAATATAATCATTAATAACTAAATATAATATGGAAAAAGAACCAATAATCATTTCTCTTGGTGGCTCAATTGTTGTTCCAGAAAAGCCAGACGAAGAGTTTATAAAGTCTTTTAAAGCCTTAATTTTAGAATTAATAAATACAGGCAAAAGATTTTTTATTATAGTTGGAGGTGGAAAAACTTGTCGTATTTATAATTCAGCATTGTCTAATATTATTGAACCAAAAGAAGATGATTTAGACTGGTTGGGAATTTATGCAACTCGTTTAAATGCCTTATTTGTAAAATTAGCATTTGGAGATATTGCTTCCAAAAACTTAATGATAGATCCGAATGAATCTGTTTCTTTTATGGAAGATGTTGTTGTTGGTGCTGGTTGGTTACCTGGTTTTTCGACAGACGCAGATGCTATTTTTGTTGCAGAAAAAATTGGAGCTAAAAAGGTTATTAATCTTTCAAATATTGATTTTATTTATGATAGTGATCCAAAAATTAATCATAATGCAAAGAAATTTGAAAATTTAACATGGAAAGAATATAAAGAAATAATTGGTGACGAAAGAAAACCAGGAGCAAATTTACCTTTTGATCCAGTTGCTTCAAAAAGAGCAGAGGAACTTGGTATTGAAGTTGCTTTTATTGGTGGTAACAATCTTGAAAGTTTAAAAAAATATATTTCCGGAGAAAAATTTGTCGGAACTATAATAAAATAAAGATATGATTATTATAAAAAACGAAGAACAAATAAGTAAAATTAGGGAAGGAGGAAAAATACTAGCAAACATAATGCAAAAAATTGGTAAATTTATTAAACCAGGTATTTCCACTTTTGATATTGATAAATATGCTTTTGATCTTATTAAAAAAAATGGCGCTGAACCAGCTCTTTTAAATTATTGTCCAATAGGAGCAGATAGAGCATATCCAGCTTCTACTTGTATCTCAGTTAATAATGAAGTTGTTCACGGTATTCCATCAAAGAAAAAAATTATAAAGGACGGAGACATTGTTTCTGTTGATATTGCTATTAAATATAAGGGGTTTTTTACAGATCACGCAATTACTTTTCCTGTTGGTAAAATTTCAAAAAAAGATAGTGATCTATTGGAAACAACAAAAAAATCTCTAGATATTGGTATTTGGGCTGCCGTTGCCGGAGCTACTGTTGGTGATATTGGATATGCTATAGAAAGTTTTATAAATAAAAAATATGGAATTATTCGTGAACTTGCTGGGCATGGTGTTGGTGTTAAAGTTCATGAAGATCCTTTTGTTCCTAATTATGGTAAAAAAGGTAGAGGTGAAAAATTAGTTCCTGGTATGATTATTGCAATCGAACCGATGTTAAATATTGGCAGAGATGATATTATTTTTTTAAATGATGGTTATACTGTAAAAACAGCCGATGGTTCTCGTTCTGCTCATTTCGAACATACTGTTTTAATAACTGATGGTAACGCGGAAATATTGACTGTGTTATAATATCTTTATATGGAAAATTTTAATTTAAATAACATTCCTAAGTTTAAAACCCCAGAAGAAGAGTTGGAATTTTTGCGTAAACGTTTAGCAGATAAAGAAAAAGAAATTAAAGAACATGGAGTAGAAATTTCTAAAGAAAACATAGCTCATAATCTTATAAATGAATACAAAAAAATAAATCCTGAAGAAGTTGTTCATAAAAATATTCTTTTAAAAGAAAAGGAATCAGAAGCATTAGTTCTTCATCTAAAACCAGAAACACATGATAATAAAATGGAAGAATTACTTGGTATTCTTTTATCAAAAGGAATTTCTAATACTTTAAATGTTATTTCTAAAATGAATAATCCTCATCTAGATGATGATTTTCATAGATTCTTAGTTCAATATCTTTTATCTACACATAAAATACCAGGACTTAAAGAAGGAACACCACTTTTTGATTCTTTAGATATGACATTATTTGAAATTACTCTTCCTAGTCCAAATGATGAATCAAAGAAAAAAGGACTAAAAGAACTTTTAGGTGCAATGGAACAATTTTATTCAGGAATGCATTCCATTGGTGCTGGTAAAAGTAATATTGAAAGAAAACATTTTACCTTAGAAATTGCGATGCCAGAGGATACAGAAAGTATTATCATTTACGCTTCTGTTCCAAAAGATAAATCATCTCTTTTTGAAAATCAACTTCTTGGAGTACAACCAGATGCAAATATTGTAGAAGTTCCGGATGATTACAATATCTTTTTTGAAGAAGGTGAAGCGTTAGGTTCATATGCAACTTTTTCTTCTAGTGAAGTTTTTCCAATTAAACTTTATGATTCATTAGATCACGATCCAATGAATCAAATAATAAATGTTTTTAATAGTTTAAAAAAGAAAGGTGAAGGTGCCTCAATTCAATTTGTTGTTTGTCCTGTTGATCAATATATAATAACTAAATACGAAAATATTTTAAAAGCTGTAAGAAAAGGTGAAAAAGTTGATGTTGCCTTAAGTCAATTAAAACAATTTAAAAAAGAATTTTTATTGATTGCAAAAGATTTGTTTTCTTTGAACAAACCAAAAGAAGAAAAGAATGAAGACAAAAAAATAGATGATAAGGCGGTTTCTTATATTGAAGAAAAGCTTAAAAGTATGATAATGATGGCTAATATTCGTATTATAGTTTCTTCTCATTCAAAAGAAAGATCAAAACAAATTCTTTCAGAGCTTGAATCATCCTTCAATCAATTTACGGAAGCTGGTAGAAATGGTTTTAAATTTATAAGACCAGAAGGTTCTAATTTATCAAATTTTATTCACGATTTTATTTATAGAAATTTAAATGATGATAAATGCTTGCAACTTAATCTAAAAGAACTAGCAACTGTTTTTCATTTTCCTTATGGAATAATTTCTCCTACTCTCAAGGAAGCTAGATCTGGAACTGCTCCTCTTCCAATAGAAATGGGTAATGATGGTATTTTACTTGGTGTTAATAATTATCGAGGTAAAGACTCAGAAATTCACATGGCTCGTGAAGATCGCGTTCGCCATATGTATGTTATTGGTCAAACTGGTACTGGTAAAACAACAATTTTGAAAAATATGGTTGCTCAAGATATTAGAAACGGAGAAGGTGTTTGTTATATAGATCCACATGGTACAGACATTCAAGATATACTTTCTTATATTCCTAAAGAGCGTATAGATGATGTTATTTATTTTGATCCAGCTTACACAGAAAGACCAATGGGTCTCAATATGCTTGAGTATGATGCCCGATATCCTGAACAAAAAACTTTAGTAGTAAACGAATTGATGAACATTTTTAATAAACTTTTTGATATGAAGGTTGGTGGTGGTGCTATGTTTGAACAATATTTTAGAAACAGTGCTTTTCTTGTTATGGAAGATCCAGAAAGTGGTTCTACTTTACTTGAAATTACAAGGGTTTTGTCTGATAAAAACTTCCGCGACATGAAACTTGCTAAGTGTAAAAATCCAATTATTAAACAATTTTGGGTGTCTGCTGAAGCAACTTCAGGTGAACAATCTCTTGAAAACTTTGTTCCTTATATTTCTTCAAAATTCGATAATTTTATTTCCAATGATATTATGAGACCTGTTGTTTTACAACAAAAGTCAGCTTTTAATTTTAGAGAGATTATGGATAATAAAAAAATTCTTTTGGTTAATTTATCAAAAGGAAGACTTGGAGAAATAAATGCCAATTTAATTGGTATGGTTTTAGTGAATAAAATTCAAATGGCAGCTCTTTCTCGTGTTGATATGTATGGACAAAAGATGAATGATTTTTATCTTTATATTGATGAATTTCAAAATGTTACAACTGATTCAATTGCTTCCATTTTATCTGAAGCTCGTAAATATAGACTTTCATTAACTGTTGCTCATCAATATATTTCTCAATTGGATGAAAATATTAAAAATGCAGTTTTTGGTAACGTTGGATCTATGGTTGTATATCGCGTAAGTACAGAAGATGCGAATTTTCTTGAGCAAAAATTTAAACCAATTTTTACATCATCAGATATAATGAAGCTTGATAATTTCTGTTCCTACGTTTCTATGTTGGTAAATGGTCAGCCTGTAAAACCATTTAATATGAGGTCTCATTGGAGTTTAACGGAAAAAGGTGATACATCTTTAATAGATAAGGTAAAACAACTATCTTATTTAAAATATGGACGTCCGAGAGATGAAATTGAAGAAGAAATAATGGAAAGATTTAAATAAATTAATTATTAATAAATTATAATAAAGTTATGAAAATAGAAAGAACTCTTATTGTTTTTAAACCAGATGCTGTTCAAAGAGGAATAGTTGGTGAAATTTTATCTCGTTTTGAAAGAATTGGTCTTAAGATTGTTGGAGTAAAAATGCTTCAACCTGGTTATGATCATTTCTTTTACCATTATGAAACTATAGGTCAAATGATTACTCGTCGAGGAAAAGAAAAATTTGATATTACTTTAAAAATGATGAGCGAAGGACCTGTTATTGCAATGGTTTTAGAAGGTATTGAAGCTGTTTCTCTTGTACGTAAAATGGTTGGAACAACAGAACCTAAAAATGCACAGCCAGGTACGATAAGAGCAGATTATGCACATATGAGTTTTTCTTATGCAGATGAACAGGGTATAGGTATACCAAATGTTATTCATGCTTCTGGTAATGAAGATGAAGCAGAAAAGGAAATATCACATTGGTTTTCTACAAGCGAAATTTTTTCCTATGAAACTGTTCATGAAAAATTTACTCAAGGAAAAAACAATAAAGATTTTATTTGAATTAGTGTCAAAGATGTGTTTTGTTGTATAAAATAACTTGCTTGAGAATATTTTATAGGTATACTTTATATAGGATTATTTGATTTTGTTACCTAGAACAATTTTTTAGGGGAAAAATAGTTTTGATAGAGTGATGTAAATATTACGTAACTGATCTCTCTCATCCTTATTCCCACGTGGCGTTTAGCTACGGTAACATTCTTCAGATAGTCCTAATAAAAAATTCTTCTTTTAAGAAGGATTTTTTATTTTTTATATTTACATGTATAATATGTATATGCAATTAGATAATAAAATGAAGATAACTTTTTGCTCTGGTGCAGGAACTGTTACTGGTGCTAATTTTTTACTTGAAGGCAATGGAAAAAAGTTTTTGATAGATTGTGGTCTTATACAAGGTGAGAAATTTGTTGATGATTTAAACTGGCAAGAATTTCCTTACGACCCAAAAACAATAGATATTCTTTTTATTACTCACGCTCACATTGATCATATTGGTAGAATTCCCAAGCTTATTGCCGATGGTTTTCAAGGTAAAATTTATTCAACTATTCCAACAAAAGAAATTACAGAAGTTATGCTTGAAGATACAGCCCATCTTCTTTCTAAAGATGTAGAAACTGGTCTAGATAAAATTTATACATCAGAAAATATTAAAAAAGCGATGAGTCTTTGGGAAACAATAGATTATAATCAAAAACTAAATATTGATCATGGTTTTCAATTTGTTTACAAAGATGCAGGTCATATACTTGGTTCTGGAATGCTTGAGATTTTATATAATAATAAAAAAATTGTCTTTACTGGAGATCTTGGTAATTCACCGTCTCCAATTTTAAAAGACACAGATAAATTAGAAAATGTTGATTATCTTATAATGGAATCTGTTTATGGAGATAGAAATCATGAAGGTAGAGAAGTAAGACAACAGTTATTAGAGCAAGTTATAAAAGATAACTATCAAAGAAAAGGAACGTTAATGATACCAGTTTTTTCTCTTGAAAGAACACAAGAAATTCTTTATGAAATAAATGAAATGGTAGAGAATAAGAGAATTTTAAGAATGCCAATATTTTTAGATTCACCGTTAGCAATTAAGCTAACATATATTTATAAAGAATACGAAAAATATTTTAACGATAAGGCATTAAAAATTATAAAAGGTGGAGATGATGTTTTTGATTTTGTTGGTTTAAACTTTTCTGATGACACAGAACAATCAAAATCTATAATCAAAATTCCAGGGCCTAAAATAATTATGGCTGGTAGCGGTATGAGTAATGGCGGAAGAATTATTCATCATGAAAAAAATTATTTAGGAGATAAACAAAACACACTTTTGCTTATTGGTTACCAATCTGTTGGTACTATTGGTCGTTCGATTTCAGATGGTGTTAAAAAAGTGAAAATACTCGGTGAAGAAATAAATATTAAAGCAAAAATAGAAAAAATAAGTGGTTATTCTGGACACAAAGACTCGGATCATTTAGTTGATTTTGTTTCAAATACAGCCAATACTTTAAAAAAGGTTTTTGTTGTTATGGGTGAACCAAAATCATCTCTGTTTTTAGCTCAAAAATTAAAGGATAATTTGGGTGTTAATACCCAAACACCAGAAACAGGAGATGTTGTTTATTTAGAATTATAGAATTTCATAAAAAATAACCCTAATTAAATTAGGGTTATTTTTTATATACTTTTTACAATTCTTTCAAATACTTCAGGATTTTTAACTGCTAAATCAGAAAGAATTTTACGGTCAACTTTTATTCCTTTTTTCTTCATTCCATCTATAAATTTACTGTAAGAAATTCCTAATGGTCTGACGGCAGCATTAATACGAACAGTCCAAAGTTTTCTTGCATCTGCTTTCTTATCTTTTCTATGAGCAAAAGCATAATTTCCTGCGTGACGAATTGCATCTTTTGCTTGTGCTTCTTTTTTACTTCTTCCGTGACGATAACCTTTTGTTTGTGATAAGGTATTCTTTCTTCTTTTGTTTTTTATAACTCCTCTTTTAACTCTTGTCATAATGAATACTACTTGTTTAGCTAAATTATAGCTTCAAATTATTAATAATTTACACTTTTAAGCGTTCGGTAGGTAAGTTCTGGTTATTTTGTTTGAAAAAGTCTTTTCAACCATTTTTTTACCATTTAATTGTTTAACTCTTGATTGTCTTGAGTTAAAGTGGTTAAATCCTGGAGCTTTCGCTAAAATTTTACCATTTTTTGTTACCTTTAAACGTTTTGTTAATGATTTATTTGTTTTTATACTCATAAAATTTGACTTATTTTTTAATGTTGAGATTTATCTTTCTCAATTGTTATTGTTGGACCTTTTGGTCCTTTTTTATAATCTTCAGCAATTTTAAAATTTTCTGTTATCAAATGTAAAACACGATCTAATCTATCTTTAAGAAATTTTTCATCCATAAATTTAGATCTTCCTGAAACAAAAAGTTCTACTTTTATGCGATGCCCTTCGGAAAGCCACTCTGATGCTTTTTTAGCTTTCATTGCTAGATCATTTTCTCCTGTTCCAATTTTTATCTGAATAGATTTTGTTTCAGTTGTTTTTGCTCCAGCTTTAGCTTTTTTTTGTTTCTTATTTTGTTCGTATTTAAATTTACCATAGTCAGCTATTTTCGCTATTGGAGGATTCGTGTTAGGTGAAATTTCAATCAAATCTAAGCCTAAAGATTTTGCTTTATTTAAAGCTTCATTTAGAGATAAAACACCTAAATTTTCACCATCATTCGAAATAACCCTAAGTTCTTTAGCTCTTATTTGATTGTTTATTCTTTCACTCAATTTAAATTAATTCCGATAGAAATAATAGATTACTACCTAAACGCTATATTATCATAAATGTGTTATTATAGCAAGGTGCTTATAGTGAATAAAAAGAAAGGTGAAACCCCTTTGCAAGTTATAGAGAAAATTAAGAAAATGAACAAAGATTTTCAGTTTTTGCCTATGACTTATGCTGGGCGTCTTGATCCATTAGCAGAAGGAATTCTTATTGTTCTAGTAGGAGATGAAGTCTATAGAAAGGAAGAATTTTTAAATCTTTCAAAAGAATATGAAGTAGAAATTCTTTTTGGTTTTTCTACCGATACTTATGATATTTTAGGAAAAGTTCTGAAAAACACAAATTCTCAAAAAAGTATATTTGAAAAATCTTCTTTAGATTTTGTTTTAAAAGATTTCAAAGGATATTTTGAACAAAAATATCCTTTATATTCTTCTCGAACAGTTTCAGGTAAACCACTCTGGCAATGGGCAAGAGAAGGAAAGATTGAAAAAATAAAAATACCAAGTCATAAAGTTTATGTGGAAAATATAGAAATAATAGGAGATAAAAAATATTTAGGAGATGAACTTCTAAATATCATTAAAAATAATATTTCTTTAATGAAAGGTGATTTTAGACAAGAAGAAATTTTAAAAACTTGGCAAGAAAAGTTAAAAAATCAGAAAAATGAAATCTTTTATAGTGTTATAATTCGTGTCCGTTGTGGAAGTGGAGTATATATGAGATCGTTGTCTAATGATTTAGGAGAGAAAATTTGTATTCCAGCCTTAGCTTTAAATATAAACAGGACAAAAATAGGAGAATATATGCTATAATACTGACATAGGTCTTAAGTTTGTTTATCATTTTATTTTTATATAATATTATGTCATTTTGGAAAAAAATATTTGGTTGCAAAAATTGCGATAAAAAATGTAATGAATGCAACAGTGAACCTTGCACTTGTGGTGTAGAAAATTCACAACCAACAGAAGCTCCTGTAGAAGAGCCAAAAACAGAAGAAGCTCCAAAAGAAGAGCCTCAAACAGAAAATACAGAAATGTAAAAATCGCCCCTTAAAAAGGGGCGATTTAATTTCCGATGTAAACAACATCTTTTTCTATTTGAAATTTTACTAGAATATTTTTAGGTGCTTTATTTATAAATATTTTTAAGTTATTTTCAATAAAATCTTCATTTTTTCCAGCTTTTTTTAATTCCAAATATTTTCCTTTAATTTTTTCATTTAATTTCATAACGAATATTTTTTCTATTGTAACATTTATTTATAAAAAAGTCAATATTTTAAATTAGCAAATTTTTTTACTTCAGTTTTAATAAGTTTAACCATTTCAAGATCATCTTTAAAAAATCCATTAACAAACTGGTATCTTCCTTTTTTATTATCCCACATTTCTGTACTTTCTTCATAGGTAAATTCTCCACCGCTAGATTCTATTGCTGTACCGAAATCTATTATAACAGCTAAACCATTTTCATCTATCATAACATTACCAATATGTAAATCTCTGTGATATATACCACCCATTATTCCGTTGATATTATGTAGTTTATTTATTTGATCATCTAATGATTCACAAAACTTTTCGTATTCAAAGTTTTTAGGCATAAGCCCTTCATCTTTGACTATATCTTTTACACTGTATCCATTAATTCTTTCCATTAAGAAATATTCCTTTCCGTCATTTTTGTTAATAAAAGATAAATAAGTTGTTGGGGTTCTTATTCCAGCATTTTTAGCTTTTTCTTGAAGAGAATGCTCTTCATCTATACTATTACACATTATTTGAGGTTTATCTTTGGTTTTTTTTATACAAACATTTTGTAATGATTCATTTTCGGGTATATATATAATGGCATTTCCTCCTTCTCCTATAGGCTCAGTATTAAGTTCAACTTTGAGTATACATTCCTCAATTTTTGATTCTTCTTTGGAATTAATTAATCTTTTTATGTGTTCTGGCTTGAATGTTTTTTCCATAACTTTCTATATAATACAGTATTTTCATCAAAAATGAAATTTTTTATTTTAATTGGTTAATATAAAAGATTATAAAACAGGTTGGATAAAAGAAAGAAATATTGTGTATTCTTTTTTTGTTGTATATTTTTATGTTAATATTTCACTATGAATAAACAATTTAAGAAAAAGTGGGATTTTAAGATGTTTTATAAAGGTGATAATGACCCTCAAATAGAGAAAGATTTTTCTATATATGAGAAAGCTACTTCTTCTTTTGAAAAAAAATATAAAGGGAAGACAGATTATCTTTCTGATAGTAAGAAGTTACTAAAAGCTCTAAATGATTATGAAAAGCTTATTTCTATGTCTGAATCATATAAACCATTACACTATTTTCAATTGAAAGAAGATATAAATTCAAACAATAAATTAGTTCAGTCTAGGGTTGGTGTCTATACAGAAAGATTTAATAAAAATTATAATAAAATAATTTTCTTTACTCTAAATCTTGGAAAGATTGAAGTAAAGAAACAAAAAGAATTTTTAAAAGATAAAATTTTAAAAAAATACCATTATTTTCTTGAGAGAATTTTTATAAACTCTAAATTTGAATTATCAGAAAAAGAAGAAAAGATTATAAATTTATTAAATTCTCCAGCATATTCTATGTGGGTACAAGGTTTTTCAAAAGTTTTGAGTAGTCAGGAGATTAATTTTAGAGGTAAAAATATTCCGATAAATGAAGCATCTGGATTGGTATCTAGTTTAGAAACAAAAGAGCGAAGATTATTAGGAGATAAATTAAATGAAAAATTTAAAAGCGTTTCTGATTTTAGTGAAGCAGAGATAAATGCCATAGTCACAAAGAAAAAAATATTAGATGAACTTAGAGGTTTTACAAAACCTTATCAAGCAACAATATTGTCTTATGAAAATGACGAGAAAGTTATAGAAAATTTAGTAAATGTTGTCACAAATAATTTTAAATTAGCCCATAAGTTTTACAAGATAAAAGCTAAGATTCTTAAAGAAAATAAACTTAAATATGCTGATCGTGGAGCAAAGATAGGTAATTTTAACAAAAGTTTTTCTTTAGATGAAACGATAAATATTATTTCATCAGCTTTTTCTAAATTTGGTAATGAGTATGAAAAAGTCTTTAAAGAATTTTTTGAAAACGGACAAATAGATGTTTATCCAATGAAAGGTAAAAAAGGAGGAGCTTACTGTTGGGGTTCTTATGGTTTACCAACAGTCATTCTTTTGAATCATGCTAATAATTTTAACTCTGTTATGACTTTGGGTCATGAAATGGGACATGCCTTTCATACTAAGTTATCTCAGACTCAAACTCCTATTTATTCAGATTATACTACTTCAGTTGCTGAGACGGCTAGTACTTTATTTGAAAATTTTGTCTTTGAAGAAGTTTTTGATTCTTTATCAGATAAAGAAAAAATTATTGCATTACATGACAAAATAAATGGAAGTGTTTCAACTATTTTCAGACAAATTGCTTGTTTTAATTTTGAAAAAGAATTACATGAGACTATCAGAAAAGAAGGGTATGTGTCGAAAGAAGATATTGCTAAACTTATGAATAAGCATATGAAGAATTATCTTGGTCCAGTTTTTGATTTGAAAGATAATGATGGATATTTCTTTGTGAATTGGTCTCATATTCGTCGATTTTTCTATGTCTATTCTTATGCATATGGAGCACTTATAAGTGATGCTCTTTATGAAGAATATAAGAAGGATAATAAATTTAAAGCAAAAATAGAAGAATTTCTAAAAGCAGGTGGTAGCAAAAGTCCTGAAAATATTTTTGAGAATATTGGCATAAACGTTCGTGATCCGAAATTTTTTGAAAAAGGATTAAAGATTATAGAGAATGATATAAAAAGGTTAGAAAAATTAGTGGGTTAATTTTGAATAATAAACTATTAAAACGAAGCGCATTAACGCTTCGTTTTAATAGTTTATTTGGGATAACATCCCCGTTCCTTCTTTGCGGTAATTGTTGCCGTGACAGATATACAACATCACTCAATCCAAAACGGCATCGATAAGGACTTTTTACTTTATTAAACAATAGTTTATAATATTGAGTTTAATTTGTCAAGTTTTTTAAAAATTGACAAATTATTCTATTTATGATAATTTGTTTACGAATATGAAACATATAAAACTTATACGATATGAAAAAAATTTTTCTAGTTAATGGAAATATTTCTCGTCTTTTAATTTATATTAAAAAACTCAAAAATTTTTACGATATTCTTGATACCGGTTATGTTAGTACAATAGAATATAAGTTTAAAAAGGGAATTTCTCCAGATTTACTTATTGTTGATCCAGAGATTCCAATTCTTCTAGGAGAATTGGAAACAAATAAACCAACAACAGGTATTGTTTGGTTTGAAAAAATCGCTTATCTTAAAATTCCTGTTCTGTTTTGGCCTTGTAACAAGGAATATATTAAAGAAATTGAAAAATTAAAACTTGCCCATCCTGGTAATGAAATACATTATCTTGAGGTAAAAACAGAAGTAAATCACTTACTTACTTTTGTAAATAGTTTTTTTGAAAAACAAAAAAAGCCATAAACAATGGCTTTTTCTTTTTTATTAGCAAATTTAATTTATTTAATGTTAAATGAAAGGTGATTATTGCAAAGTAGTTTCTTTTTATTCAAAAGATTTTAGAAAGAAAAAAAATAATATCATACCTATTATTGCTATTATAAATAATATTCCACCTATTCCTGCTACATTTTCAGCTTTCTTTTTATTAGCTAAAATTTGAGAGAATAAAAAACAGCTTACAGCAGGGAAAAAATGTATTATCATAATAAGCAATATTTTAAATATTAACTTATTTATTTCAAATTCCTTAAAACTGATTATTATTGTAAAATATGGAATTAAAAAAAATATCGCTCCGAACAAATGAAGTCCTGGGTCAACGACATTCTCGTTTGTTAGTATTTTTTTCATTTTTAATAATTTATTGGTTTTCAAAAAAGACAAAATCTCCTTTGAGAACCAATAAATCTTTATATTTAAAGAACTTTTACTGTTCGATAATACCATTTTTAAGTAGAAAGTCAATTTAAATTAATTTTTGCTGGCTTGTTTAAATTTGACATTTAATTGAATTATGGTAAATTAAGAATAAATAAATTGAATGTTAAATTCTTTTAAATCAAGAACAATATGAATAAAAAATCATTTATTATTTGTTTTGGACCAGAAAGTTCTCATAAGATTTCTCTTGAGAAATTAGGTAAAAAGTATGAGATTGTTACAACCAGTGATATTTCTGGTGTTGATGTTGTCTTTTCAAAAAGTTCCTTTTCAGTATGGATTTTAGGAGTTATTGATTCAAGTTTGGATTTAAAAGAATCTTTACTAGAACAGTATCTTCCTGGTTGTGGGTTTCCTGTTTTATTTTTCTCATCCAATTCTGAATTTAAAATTTTTGTTGAAGAACTTAATAAAAAATTTCCTCAGCAAAATATAATGTTTTGTACAACACCTGAATTAGATAAGAAAATTGAATCAATTTTAGGTTGAAAAACTAAGCCACAAAAAAGTCGCAAACTTTTCTGTGGCTTTTTCTTTTTATATTAAAAGTTCTAACTTTCCGTCATTTAGAGATAAAAAGAAGTTGTAAAATAAGGATACAATTACTAGTGGAAGTGGCGGGAATCGAACCCGCGTGCAAAAAAGATTCTTAGATAAATCTACATGTTTATTATATCCATTTGGTTTAAATATTTATCCTAGAGGATATACAAAAAAGATAAACATCGAGTCCTATTTTGTCAGAATTTATATTGGACAGTTATAAATTCTTAACCCGATAAAATTATGCCCACTCTTTATATCGGATGTCTAAAAAGCGGACACTTGCTTGACCTAAGTTAGGCGAATGCAAGAGCAAAGTTTCCAAAATATGGAGACTTTACTGAAGCGACTTTGTTTGCACTTAGTCTTTTTCAGGAAGTTTTAAAAGATTCCTGAGTACTTTACATGCATATATAAGATGATCTTCTCTGTCAAAGCCGATCACTCCCATAATAAAATTTTCAAAAAACTATTTTTTATATTCTCTTTCCATTTCTCTATCTAAATCTCTAGCCTTTATTGTTTCTCTTTTATCAAACTCTTTTTTTCCACGAGCAATAGCGACCAAAACCTTGATATATGGACCTTTACTATACACTGAAAGCGGAACAAGAGTCAAACCTTTTATTTCATCTTTATCTCCTAATCTTTTTATTTCTTTTTTAGAAAGTAATAATCTTCTTGTTCTATCTTGATCATATCCGTCACTAGTATTTTTGGGTTGATAGGGAGGTATATGCATTCCTAATATATATGCTTCTCCTCCGCGTATAACACAAAAAGCAGAATTGATATTTCCATTTCCAACTCTTATTGATTTAACTTCAGCACCTGTTAATTCTATTCCTGCTTCGTAAGTATCTTCTATACTATAATTAAAATGTGCTTTTCTATTTTCCATATAAATGGGCATATAAGTATATTAACATAAAACTTGATTTATTAAGTATATGGTATAATATGAAAATTATGCAAATAAAAAACCAAAACCTTAATAAAAAACCTAATAATTCTAAAAAAGTTCCTAATATAGTAAATCAAATTACTATAGCCGTATTTATTTTTATGGCAATAACTGTTGCTTATTCTTTTTTTGCAAAAAGTCAGGAAGATATTAAAGAAATGTCAATTTCAGATGTGGCTAAAAGTCTTTCAGAAGGAAGTATTGAACAAATAGAAGTTGATGGAAGTAAAATTAATGTAACTTTTTATGATGGAACAAAAGGTGAAGCTGAAAAAGAAACAGAGAGTTCTCTTTCTGAAACATTATCAAATTATGGTGTTACTGGTGAACAAATAAAAAATACAACAATAACTATCAATAATGAATCAGGTTTTTCATATTGGTTGTTAACTATTTTACCATTTCTTTTGCCGGTTATTCTTATTGTCTTTTTTATTTGGATGCTTACTCGTCAAGTTAAAGGACAAGGAATGCAAGCTTTTACTTTTGGTCAATCCAGAGCTCGTATTACTGATCCAAATGATAAAAATAATAAAGTAACATTTAAAGATGTTGCAGGAGCAAAAGAAGCTAAAGAAGAATTAAAAGAAATTGTAGATTTTCTTCGTAATCCTAAAAAGTTTTTAGATATTGGAGCTAGAATTCCAAAAGGAGTTTTGCTAACAGGAGCTCCAGGAACAGGTAAAACTTTACTTGCTCGTGCTGTTGCAGGAGAAGCTGCTGTTCCATTTTTCCATTTATCAGGATCAGAATTTGTAGAAATGTTCGTTGGAGTTGGAGCTTCACGTGTAAGAGATTTATTTAAGATGGCTAAAAAAGCTGCTCCAGCTATTGTTTTTATAGATGAAATAGATGCTGTTGGACGTGTACGTGGAACTGGTGTTGGTGGAGGTAATGACGAAAGAGAACAAACATTAAATCAAATACTTGTTGAAATGGATGGTTTTGAGCCAAATGAAAAAGTTATAGTGATGGCTGCAACAAATCGTTCTGATGTTCTTGATCCGGCTCTTCTTCGCCCAGGAAGATTTGATAGAAGAGTTGTTCTTGATTTACCAGACAGAGAAGATAGATTAGATATTTTAAATATTCATGCAAGAAAAAAACCTTTTGCTGAAGATGTTAATTTAAAAATTGTAGCTGAGAGAACTCCAGGTTTTTCAGGAGCAGATCTTTATTCTCTTATGAACGAAGCTGCTATTTTAGCTGCTAGAGAAGATAGAAAAAAAGTTGCTCAATTTGATCTTATTCGTTCGATAGAAAAAGTTTTAATGGGTCCAGAAAGAAAGAGTCATTTACTTTCGAAGAAAGAAAAAGAGATTACTGCTTATCATGAAGCAGGACATGCTCTTGTTGCATCAATATTACCAAATGCTGATCCTGTACATAAAGTTTCCATCGTTTCTCGTGGTCATGCTGGAGGTTATACCTTGAAACTTCCACTTGAAGAAAAAAGATTACAAAGCAAAAAAGAATTTTTAGATGATATTGCAATGTCTCTTGGTGGTTATGTTGCTGAAGAAATGATTTTTGGAGATATTACAACTGGTCCATCAAATGATTTACAAGTAGCAACAAGTCTTGCTAGAGCTATGGTTACTAGATGGGGAATGAGTGATAATATTGGTCCTGTTGCTTTGGAAGGTGATGATGATAGAACAATGTTTGGTAAAGGTGTCGGAGATAAAGAATATGGCGAAAAAACAAATGCTATTATTGATGATGAAGTTTCAAAGATTATGAATGAGGCATTTTCTAAAACAAGAGAAATATTAAATGAAAAGAAAAATATTCTTGAAGTAATAGCCAAAAAACTTATAGAAGTAGAAACTCTTGAGCAAACTGAATTTAATGATCTTCTAAAGATTAATGGAATAACTCCAAAAACCAAAGAAGATATAAAAATTTAGAACAATAAAGAATAATCGAATGCTCCAGATAAAACAACCAAAATATCTGGAGTATTTGCTTATTGAATGTTTTTTGTGTAATATTATTAAATAGTTTTTAAGCCAACATATCCGCACTTAGCTCAGTTGGTTAGTGCACAGAGCTTATACCTCTGGGGTCCTAGGTTCGAATCCTAGAGTGCGGACAATAATAAAAAGCCTTAAATTAAGGCTTTTTATTATATCTTGACAAATTATTTTAAATATGCTATCATTTGAGAGCAGTTAAGTTCTTTGATATTTGTTTAATTAGATTAATTTTTTAAGCTTCACTTAAAAATGTGGTTTAAAAAATTAATCTAGTTATTCACATTAATAAAACAATTTACCATGGAAAGAATTCATAAATTATTCAGTTATGTTGGAATGATCTGCTTCCCGCTTATAGGATTCGCACTTTGTCGCTATTTTTTAATTGGAGATGACGAGGTTACAGGTTTTATTTTTTGCCTCGGAATGATATTCATGGTTATTCCTACTGTTTTATATCAAGTGACTATTCCAATGGGAATAGAAGATATCCCCGTTGCAGGAATTATCGTAAAGTATGCATTTGTTTTCCCTTTTGTTGATGCGCTCGCCGTTATCTGTATTAAGGGAATGATTGGTGAACTTGGAGTGCACAGTGGTTTCCCTTTTGTTGGCGTAGCTATTCTCTATTTCCTGACAATGTTTGTTGGGTTTGGAATAAAAATGGCTAATAAAAAAATTACCAAAGAATAGTTCATTACCAACGTGTATTATTGGTACCCTCTTTGTATTTAACAAGGAGGGTATTTTTTATTCAAAATGCAATTTTAGGTTTTTAGAAGTGAGGGTTTGAGAGAGGAGAGAATGAGATTTTAATTCTTCATCATTTTCAATTATTTTTATTGCTTCGTTGCGAGCAGCTTCTACCATTTTAATATTTTTTAATGCTTCCATTCCAATATCTGAGATGCCCCACTGCTTTTCCCCAGAGAGAAGTCCAGAACCACGGAGGTTAAGGTCTAGTTCAGCAAGTTCGAAGCCATTCTTGGCACTCTTTAACGCTTTTAATCTGTTTATAGTTTTTTCCGTTTTAGCATTTGCAAAAAGATAACAATATGCTTGGTGAGTAGAGCGGATAACTCTTCCACGAAGTTGATGAAGTTGAGCAAGTCCAAATCTTTCTGCTCCCTCAATAATGATAACTGTTGCATTGGGAACGTTTACGCCAACTTCGATAACAGAAGTAGAAACAAGAATATCTATTTTATGTTCGGTAAAATCATGCATAACTTTTTCTTTTTTATCTTTTGTCATTTTACTGTGCATTATTTCAATGTTATATTCGGAAAAGATATCTTTCTTTAATTTTTTTGCTTCATCTGTAACGTTTTTAAGATCAGTTGAGTCACTAGCTTCTATTTTTGGACAAATAACATAAAGTTGTCTTCCATTTTTTAATTCCTCTTTTATTTTTTTATAAGATTCATTTCTTTTATTTTCTCCAACAATTTCCGTTATAACTTCTTTTCTTCCTTCTGGCATTTCGTCTATAATAGATAAATCTAAATCTCCATAAATAGTAAGAGCAAGAGTACGAGGAATTGGGGTAGCAGTCATAGAAAGATAGTGAGGTGAATGTCCTTCTTTTTTAGCAAGTTTCATTCTTTGATTTGTACCAAAACGGTGTTGTTCATCAATAATAACTAATCCCAAATCTTCAAATTCTACAGACTTTGAAATAAGAGAATGTGTCCCAATAACTATTGGAATTTCTCCATTTTTAATCCATTTGAGTAATTGATTTCTGGAAATACTTGTCCAAGTCCTGATTTGTTTACCATTTTCCCAGTGTGCACTTTTACTTGGAAATTTGCGACAGCCAGATGAAGTAATAAGTCCAATAGATATTCCAGTATGATCAAAATACTTTATAAAGTTTTCATAAAGTTGAACAGCTAAAACTTCTGTCGGAGCCATATAAGCAACTTGTATATTTCCAAAACTTTGACCAATAGGCCTGTTTTTTATAACAGCGTATGAAACAGTAGCAGCGATAAAAGTTTTACCACTTCCTACATCTCCTTCAATTAATCGATACATTGGTTTTTCTTTTTTAAAATCCTCTAATATATTTTTAATTGTTTTATTTTGTGCATTGGTTGGAATAAAAGGAAATCGTGAAATAAAATCTTTTATATCATTTTTTTCAATTTTTAATTTATATGAATAAAGTTTTTCGTGTCTCTTTCTTTCTTCTTGACGAGCCAGTTGTATAAAAAAAACTTCTTCAAATGCAAATCTTTTTCTTGCAACTTCAAAATGTTCTTTTTTCTTCGGTGAGTGAATCCAGAAAAGGGAAGTATGAAGAGAAGGAAGATTATAGTTTTCTAAAATTTCTTTTGGTAAATATTCTACGATATTTTTTACGCAATCTTGTTTAAGGATTTTTTGTATTGAATGATAAATCCACTTGGAAGTTATACCTTTAGATTCACCATAAACAGGAAAACCGAATTGAACGTTCTCTCTTTCTTTGTTAAAAAGAGAATCATGTAAATCTATGGGCATTGTTTCTTCTTTTGAAATTTCTGGGTTTAATATTGTTAGCCCATAACTTTTACTTTTTGTTATTTTACCAGTTATTTTTACAGTACTGCCATTTTTTATCATTTTTGCTAAATATGGTTGATGAAACCAAATGATATTTATTGAACCTGTAAAATCGGAAATGATAGCTTGTCCCATTGGCGTTTTGTTTTTAAAACTTTTTTTTGTTTCTAAGTTAGAAATTTTACCTAGAATTGTCGCTATCTCTCCATCTTTTAATGTGTTGATATATTTTATTTCACTTATATCACTATATCTGTTAGGAAAATAATACAAAAGATCATGAATTGTATGCAAGTCTAATTTTTCTAAAGCCTTTTTTTGATTTTGATCAATTCGAAAATGATTTTCTATTTTATCGTTTAAATTCATTATTTTTAGATTATATCATAAGAAAATTTTCTATTTAAAAATACTAGGCGTTACCTAGTATTTTTAAATGTTTATTTTATTTCTTTTCCAATTCTTTCAGTTAATTCATCTAAAGTAAAGTTAGATTTAACCATAAAATCTGTCGCTCCGAGTTGAGTAGCTTTTTCTATATCTTTATCTTCTGAAAGGTTAGAAAAAACAATTACAGGCGTTGTTTTGGTTGTTTCTGTTTCTCTAATTTTTTTCAAAATATCAAAACCATCGAAATTTGGAAGAACTAAATCTAAAAGAATAAAACTAATTTCTGGTTCGTTTATTTTAGCCATACCTTCTTCACCAGAAGAAGCGGTTATAACTTCGTAGCCTTCTTTCTTGAGCTTGTTTAATTCAAGTCCTTGCAAAAATGCATCATCTTCAATAATAAGTATTTTTTTCATACAAACATAGTATATCACACAAGCAAAAATATAAGCAAGTTAGGTTAAAAATGAAACTTGCTTTATTCTGTCAATTGTAGTAATTTGAACACGAAACTGAGTCTATTTATCGCAACATTTATGGATATATAATCGTATACTATAAGTGTGCTTTATTTATACGTGGATTTAGTGCTGACGAGAACTGTGAAAATGGGAGAGGTTCAATTTTTGCATTGCAAAATAGAAACCCTTTCTCGTCAGCGCTAAGTTCATATATTTTTACATATACTATTAACATTTTTTTTATTATGTTATAATAATTTTGTTATTGTAATTTGTTCATACTTGAATTTCTTATTTGAGTAGACGTTTGATAGACTCTAGAAGTCCAAATATTATTTATGTTTGGTTTATTATATGGAGAATCAAACCGTTAAAAAATTAAATGAGTATAGATGCGATTGCGGAAGACTTCTTTTTAAAGGAGAGCTTTTGAAGTGTTTGGTCGAAATCAAATGCAAAAAGTGTGGAAAAATAAAAACTATTACTTATGGTTTAGATGATTTTTGTGAAAAATATTGCAAAAATAATTCTAAATAATTATTATTTAAGTTAATTAAAATAAAATATGAAAAAAATTTTTAATATAAAAAGTTTGCCCATTGTCGTTTTTCTAGTAATTATGGTATTTTTTTGTATATATTTAATTTATAAAGATAAAAATAAAGCATCAACTTTGTCAGAATCTCAAAATATTACATCACAAAATATATCAAATAATATCAAAAATGAAGCAAGTAAATATGAAATAGATTATTCTTATCCTGAATTTACAGGTTTTAAAAATTTAACAACAAAACAAAATATAAATGATGATTTAAAAAATATTGTTTTATCTGCTGTTGATACATTCAAAGGAAATGCTAATGATTATTGTAGTTCAGAAAATATTCCAAGTGATGAAAGTTTAGATTGGTTAGAAAATTGTCATTCTTATTATAGTATCGATTTCTCTTATACTATTTTTTCTAATAAAATTTTATCAGTAAAAATAGAAGACAATTCATATTTTGGGAATATGGCTCATGGTGACCCTCAGTTTTCTATTTATAATTATGATTTATCAACAGGGGAAAAGTTTAATTGGGAAGATGTTTTTATTAAAAGTTCCAATTATTTAAATTTAATATCAGAATATTCTAGGGAAGATTTAAAAAAGCAATTTTCAGAACAGTCAGATATCGTTGTAGATAATGATTTAATAAATAGTGGAACAGATACAACTTTAGATGATGAAGGATTTGGTAATTATACTAATCACGTTGGATTTTCTGATAATTATTTAGATATTATTTTTTCAGTTTATCAAGTTGGACCATATTCTTTTGGTCAGCCAGAAGTTAAAATTCCATACAATAAGTTGATTGATGTCATTAATAATGATGGATTATTAGGAGAATTAAAATAATTTGTTTATAATATAAACAGTTAAATAAAACATAGAGGTTCTAGAAACCCTGTCTTTTTAAAGGTCTGGGTTTTTATTGTTGAGTTTTTAATAATTTATGATTAATAAAAAAAGTAATTTTAAAAAAGTTTCATTTCTTATTTTTAGAGGATTAAAAAAGAATTATAAAGTAGTTTCATTATTTTTAATCTCAGTTTTATTAATCGTAATTATACAATTAAGAGTATCTGCTATTCTTTCGAATGGAAGTAACGCTGTTGATATTATTGGACAATATACAACAGTTGAAGGGTTTACGGCTAATTACACACAGTCAACAGAAAATAACGCAAATGGTTCTGTTTATGAATTAGGACTTAATGGTGGGTCAAACCAAAATGTGATAGATACAGTTAATCACCGATTGTTTTTAGCTGATTCTGGTAACAAGCGTGTATTGATATTTGATTTAGATTCAAGTAATAATCTTGTAGATAAAACACCAGATCATGTTTTAGGGCAAAGTGATTTTGTCTCAAATACTTCCCAAGTTACTCAAAATGGAATGAGCGGTCCTAATAGTTTAGCTTATGATAGCAATTCCGATATTTTATATGTTTCTGATGTTGCGAATAACCGCGTTCTAGTTTTTGATTTATCTTCTGGAGTTACTGATGGAATGAACGCCAGTTATGTTTTAGGACAAAGTGATTTTATTTCAAACTCTTCTGATACTACTCAGGCAAGTTTGAATTCTCCAGAAGGTTTGTCTTATGATATTGATAATAATCTTTTGTTTATTGCAGATGTTGATAATAATCGTATTTTAGTTTTTGATATGTCTTCTGGTATTTCTACTGGAATGAACGCTAGTTATGTTTTAGGACAAGCAGATTTTATTTCAAATACAGCTACTGTTAGTCAGTCTGGTATAAGTCGTCCAAATGTTGTCTTAATTGATACTACAAATCAAAGATTATTTTCAACAGATTATGATAATGCGCGCGTTCTAGTTTTTGATTTATCTTCTGGAATTACTAACGGTATGGACGCTAGTAATGTCTTAGGACAAACAGATTTTGATACCGGAACAACAGGACTTAGTCAGTCAGAATTTAATAAACCTTCTGGTTTAGCTTACGATTCTACAAACGATCGTTTATTTGTGACAGATCAAAACAATAATCGCGTTTTAATTTTCGATTTTACTTTTGGTCTTACTGATGGAATGAATGCCAGTTATGTTTTAGGTCAAATAGATTTTGATTCAAACGCTTCTGGTGTAACCCAATCCAATTTAAATTATCCTAGAGGTTTGATTTATGATAGTGATAATGATCTCTTGTATGTTAGTGATAATGCTAACAATCGTGTTTTGATTTTTGATACAAGTAGTGCTGGTGGTACAGTTACTGTTGAGTCAATTACAAGTACTACTAGTTCTGGTATTAAAACTACAGGTAATACTCTCAGTATTCAAGTAAATTTTAGTGATAATGTTTATGTAACAGAAACACCAACCTTAACTTTGGAAACTGGTGATGTTGATAACCTTGCAACTTATGAGTCAGGGTCGGGGACTGATTCATTAACATTTACTTATACTATTATTTCAACAGATACTTCTGATAGATTAGATGTTCTTTCAACAACAGCATTGTCTGGAACAATAGAAGACAGTTCTGGTGTTTCTGCTGATTTAACTTTACCAACTCCTTATACAACTAATTCTTTGGGTGTTAACTCTTTATTCAAAATTAACCCCACTCTGGATATTTACAGCTACAAACCTGCCTTTGATATTTTTGGACAATATACAACAACAGCTGGATTTATTCCAAGCTGGACAACGAGCACTTATCAAAACTCTTATGGCTCAGTTTACGATCTTGGATTTTCCGGCGCTAGTTATGGTGATGCTATTGATTCTACCAATCATCGATTTTTCAAAGTTGATTCGGGTAATAACCGTATTCTGATATATGATTTAGATGATAATGATAACTTTGTTGATAAAATTCCAGATTATGTTTTAGGTCAAACAGATTTTGTTAATAATAGTTCTGGATTAACTGATTCTACCTTTAATACCCCAAGGGCTGTTTATTGGGATGATACGGATGAACGTCTCTTTGTTTCTGATTCCGCTAATAATCGTGTATTGGTATTTTATCTATCCTCAGGCATCACTAATGGTATGGCCGCTGGTAAAGTTTTGGGTCAAACCGATTTTGTTTCCAATACTGCTGCCGTTACTCAATACAATTTCAACACTACTACTGGTTTGGCATATGACACTACAAATAAATATTTGTTTGTTGGAGAATCAGGGAATAACCGTGTAATGGTGTTTAATTTGGCCGGTGGAATTACTAATGGCATGAATGCTAGTTGGGTTATCGGAAAATATTATTTTACTCATACATATAGTACTTCTTGTTACCCATACAATATGAGATCAGTTTATGGTTTGGCTTATGATAACACTAATAAACGTTTGTTTGTGGTTGATGGTGGTAATCATCGTCTCATGCTTTTTAGTATGGCCTCTGGAGTTTCTACAAAACAAAGTGCTATCTATATGATAGGTCAGCCATCGTATTGTGCCGTATATCCTGATTGTGACAATTATAGATTAAGCAGTCCAAGGGCAATAACTTACGATGAAACCAATGGCCGAGTCTTTGTGGCGGACAGTGGAAATAACCGTATTATGGTATACACTGCTTCAGCAACTGCTTTTTCTAAGAACTATGCCTCATATGTTTTAGGACAAAGTTCGTTTGGCAGTTGTTCTGCTACTTCTGCTGGTCAAAAAACATTGGGGAGTCCTAGCGGGTTGGTGTATGATTCTGTTAATGGTAGGTTGTATGTTTCTCAATCTGGTTTTAATCGTATGACTGTTTTTGATGTGGCTCCAGTAACTGCCAGCTTTACGGTTTCTACGACATCAACAAAAGTTACCGAAGGTTCAACTAAAACATTTACAGTTGTGCTTGATCAACAGCCTCCGGAAACTGCTATTCCAACTACAGATGTTGTGTTTAATATAACTTCTTCTGATACAACTTCAGCTACTGTTTCTCCGAGTACCTTAACTTTTACTCGTGATGATTGGGACACAGCTCAGACAGTCACAATTACTGGGGTAAGTGATACAGATGTTTTAAATGAAACCAATACAATTACCGTAACGCCAGTTTATGGATCTTCGGATGCTAATTATGCTACGCTTGATCCTAAATCAGTTAGCGTTACTTTAACTGACACAACTACTGGTTCTTTGACTATTACTCCAACTACTGCAACAACAATGAGTGAGGGAACGACTAATACTTCATTGTATTCAGTTAAACTTGGAACTCAACCAAACAGTAGTGTTGTTGTAAATGTTTCTACAACATCTTCAGATTTAACTTTAAATACAACATCCTTAACATTTACTACTTCTAATTGGAGCACAGCACAATATGTTTCAGTGACTACGCCAGAAGATGCAGATGCTGTATCAGAAACAAACCAACCTGTTATTTTCTCTGTCGGTTCTAGTTCTGACTCACACTTTACTTCACTTAGTTATACACAATACGTAAATATTACAGATAACGATACAGCAAATATTGTTATATCTAAAAATACAGCAACGTTATTAGAAAATTCTGGAACAGATCAATTTACCGTTTATCTTTCTGCACAACCTTCTAGTAATGTTATTTTAAATGTTTCTTCTTCTAGTACAAGTGAAGTAGCTATTTCTGATTCTTCTTTAATATTTACTTCAAGTGATTATTCTACTCCACAAACAGTTACTATCACTGGAGTAGATGATAATTATGATAGAAATGATACAGCAACTATTACCGTTGCAACTGTTGATGCTTCCTCAGATTCAACTTTTGCTGGACTAAGCCAATCAATAACTAGTACATTAACTGATGACGATATTGCTTCAGTAAGTGTTAGTGTTGTAGATAATTTGACTGGAGAAGATGGAGATACTGGATCTTTTCAAATTACCTTAGGTGCTCAACCAACTTCGGATGTTGTTATTGCTTTATCGTCTTCTAATACTGACGAGGGAACAGTTTCTAATTCAATTACGATTACTTCTGCAAACTGGAATACACCAGCAAATAATGTGGTAACTGTTACTGGAGCAGATGATTCTGTTACTGATGGAGCCATAGAATATACAATTGTAACAGGAGATGTATCATCTTCAGATTCAGCATTTGATTCTTTAACTGCGGATGATGTTGCTGATGTAGTAATGGAAAACCAAGATAATGATCCAGCTTGTATTATTGTTACACCAGTAAGTACTACCACAACTGAATCTGGTGGAACTGCAATTGTACAATTTAGCCTTTGCACTCAACCGGGAAGTGGTGATGTGACAATTCCAGTGGGAGTTACAGATGATACAGAAGTTAGTCTTTCGGCTGAATCTATTACCATTGCTAACTCAGATTGGAATACCCCATCCGCAAATCAAATCACTCTTACAGGAGTAGATGATGATTATGCCGATGGTGATGTTATATATACACTTTATACAGGTGACCCAACTTCAGATAACGAGGAATATGATGCTTTAACTTCAGATAGTATTGCCGATCCGACATTTACAAATACAGATAATGAAGTTATTAATTTTGTTGTGTCTCCTTTATCTTTAACAATTTCTGAAGGAAAAACAAATGATTCTGCCTTTGCTGTTACACTTTCTTCCCAACCAGAAACTGGTGATACTATTGTTTTAAACGCTTCAACTACTTCAACAAAAATAACATTAGAAAACAATTTAGGACTTACTTTTGATGATTCAAATTGGAATACATCTCAATATATATCTGTTACAGGAGTTAAAGATTCTGATTCTAGATCAGAATTAGATATTCCAGTTATGTTTGTCATAAGTGCAGACGAAACGTCATCTTTATGGAAAGCAATTTCTGGTTTACAAGCATTAGTTGATGTTAAAGATCCAAATTCATCATCGTCTGGAGGAGGAGGTGGAACTGCTGCGGGTAAAATTTCAGAAACAACCACCACCACAACCACTACCACAAATTTAAATTCAGATAATACAGCTGTTTCTACAGAAACAACAACTACATCAATAGAAGAATCAACAACTGAAGAAACTACAACAAATGGTGAAATAGCAGAAGAAACTACATCAACATTACCTTCACAACTTTTTGATATCAATCTTGTAATTGATGAACCAACTATTACAACTGTTGAAGATTTATATGCTCGTGTTGTTTTCACTAGTTTCGGAACAGAACCAACATATGTTGATTTAACATTTGATATTTTAGATTCAAATAATCAAATAGTTCATACAGAAATTGGTAACATTACAGTTCTTACTGAAAGTGTTTACAATCAAGAATTTTCAGGATTTACATTACCTATTGGTAAATATACATTACGTCTAACAACTCTTTATAATTCTTCTGTAGAAGATGAATTTATTCAATCTTTTGAAATTGTATCAGAATCATCTAAAACATGTTCCAGTTTGTTTGGTTTATGTTGGTGGTGGTGGATTCTAATTTTAGTTTTGATTGTTGTGTTATGGAGAATACTTAGAAAGAAAAATAATAAGAAGCCGAAGGAGAAGAATTATTAACAATATTATTTGCAAACTTAAAGCAGTTTTATTATACTAATACAAGTTAAATAAATAGAGGTTCTCATGAAGCCCCAAATCTTTTTCAAGATTTGGTTTTTGTTTCATTTTTTTGAATTGGTCCTTTATTAGTCTTTTTTAAATTAAATATAAATTATGAAATTTATTAAAAATAAAATATTAATAATATTTACTATTATTCTATTTTTTATTTCATATGCAACATCATTTGGATATTATTCTCCAGGAGAAACATTAAATCCATCTTGTTCTCCAACAGATTCAGGTTGTGATATAGACTCATCATCTTCTTCATCTTCTGCTACTGCTGTTACTTATACTCCCTCTGGAAATCTTTCATCTACCAATGTTAGTTCTGCTTTAAACGAATTAGATACAGAAAAATTATCTAATGCTTTAGTTAGTGGATATTTATATATAGGTAATTCATCAGGAGTTGCTACTGGTGTAGCTATTACTGGAGATATTCTTATAACCAATGCTGGAGTTGTGACGATTGCTGATAGTGCTGTTACAACTTCAAAAATTTCTGATGGAACAATTATTAATGATGATGTTAGTTCTTCTGCTGCTTTAGACTGGACTAAAATTTCTAAAACAGGAGCAACTCTTGCAGACTTAGATGCTCCATCGTACACAAGTAATGGCGGTAAGGTTCTAGCAGTCAACTCTGGAGCGACAGGATTAGAATGGATTTCTGCATTATCTCCAACCTTATCATCTGGGAAAATTTTTGTTGGTAATTCTTCTGGAGTTGCTACAGGTGTAGCTATGTCTGGAGATGCCACAATAAGTAATACTGGAGCTTTGACTATTGCAGGTGATGCTGTTACCCTTGGAACTGACACAACAGGAAATTATGTATCAGGTGTAACAACTAGTGGAGGTTTAGCTATGGCAGGAACAGAAGGCGGAACATTAGGAATTACACTTGATGGTGGAAGTTTGGCTTTATCTTCTTCAGGTTTAAGATTAAATACAGCAAATAATAATACATGGACAGCAAGTCAAACATTTGCAAACACAATAATTAATGGAGATCTTTCCGGTACAGCAATTGATACAGATGGAACATTAACAGCAAATTCAGATACAGTTGTTCCAACCCAAAAAGCCGTAAGAACATATGTTGGTAATTTTGTTAATGGTTTGGCATGGAGAGCTGCGGTAAATATTCTTGACTCTTCTGATACAACTTTACCTACAACAACAGCTACAACCATAGATGGTCAAACAATTACAGATGGGGATAGAGTTTTGTTTACAACTTTAACTACTGGAAATAATGAAGTTTATACAGCTGCCGTTTCAGGGACAGCTATTACATGGACTTTAGCTACCGATGGACAAGCTGGAACTGGTTTGCCGACAAGCGGAGACACAGTATACATAAAAACAGGTACATCTAATAGTGGAAAGACTTACACCTACAATGGAACTAATTGGGTATTAGCTAGCTCGTTGTCAGGAGCTTTGCTAGCGACAAATAATTTGTCAGACGTTTCTGATACTTCTGCATCTAGAACTAATCTTGGATTAGGTACGACAAATTCACCAACCTTTGCCAGTTTAACTGTAACAGGAGCTATCACAGCACCAACATCATCAAATACTATCAATAATTTAGTAATCAACTCAGGTGCTTTATCTAAGGTAGCAGGTTTAACCTTTAGTTCTGGCTCATATAATTTTGATCAATCTGCATCAACTGGAACATTTAAAACAGGAACGGGAGATGTTACCTTAAATGGAAACACCACGGTCGCTACGGGTAAAACTTTAACTTTGACTGATATCACGAAGGGTTCAATTTTGTTTGCAGGAACAAGCGGTTTGATTTCTCAGGATAATTCCAATTTATTTTGGGATGATACGAATAATTATTTGGGGATTGGGACAGCTTCACCAACCGCCGCTTTAGATGTTGTAGGAAGCATAAACATCAGTGAAGGCCAATCCTATCTCTATGATGGTTTTCAAGCATTAAAAATGACTAAAGCTTATGATGGAGATGGAGATAGTGTTGGTTATCAAAACATTTTTGTTGGTTATGGAGCTGGTAATGAAAGCTCTTCATATTTACAATTAGCTGTTGGTTACAATGCTGGAGCATTTAGTACCGGTACTAATCAAGTTGCCATCGGTAACCTCGCTGGTGTTGATAATTCTGGAAATTTTCAAACAGCAGTTGGTTATGGTGCTGGACAGAGTAATACTGGATATATGCAAACTGCCTTAGGTAGTTATGCTGGATACAATAGCCAGGGGGACTACAATTTATCTCTAGGTGGATATGCTGGTATGAATAATACTGGATCTAGTGTTATAGCCATTGGTTATGAAGCTGGAAAAAACAACACATTAAGTAATCAGTTTATTGTTAGACAAAACAATATCAACAGCACCCCATTAATTCAAGGTAATTTCTCTACCGGTTATGTTGGCATCGGAACAACCAGTCCAAGTTCTGCCCTTGATGTTAGTGGTGCTTTCACCATGCGAGGAATGTCTGCTCCGTCGGTTTCATCTAGTGGTCAAGGCACAATCTACTTTGATTCAACTACAAACACATTCAAAGTTTCACAAAACGGAGGTTCGTATACAAATCTAATCAACGCCAATGGAATTTCTGGCACAGGCACAGCAGGCTATCTATCATACTTTACTGGCACAAACACCCTCGCCACCAGCACAATGTACTTTAATGGAACAAATGTGGGTATTGGGACAACGAGTCCAGCAAGAGCATTACACATAGCTGGAACAGCTCCTGAGTTTGTACTCGAAACAACTGGACTGCCAACTGATGAAAAGAGATTTGACCTCTATCAAGAAACAAACTCTACTACTGGACATGGCACCACCATTTTTAGATCGCTTAATGATGCAGGAACTGCTACTACAGCTCAGATGATGACTCTGGATCACAATACTGGCTATGTTGGTATTGGGACGACGAGTCCTAATCAGAAATTGTCAGTTAGTGTAGGGAATACAGTTCAGATAGCAAGTTTTCTTTCAACACATGCAACTAATGAAGAGATATTTATCGGTCAAAGTTTGGCTAGTGATGATAGTTTAGTTGTTGGATTTAACCCCACAGAGGATTATGGGTATTTACAAGTTTATGGGGATAGTGCTGGAGATGGTTTAGTTATAGCAAATGGTGGCAAAGTTGGTATCGGTACAGCCAGTCCAGAATATAAATTACATGTTGCCGGACAAATTTATTCTGCTAACACTAATCAAGGATTTTATAGTACTGGAACATCTGGAAATGCATGGCTAATTGGCGGAAATGCGAGTGGAGATTTTGCTATAACTGAAAATACAGTCGGGACACCATTTGTGGTAAAAGCAACAACAGGCAACGTCGGCATCGGGACGACGAATCCTGGTTACTCTCTTGATGTTGCTGGTACTGCCATGTTGCGTGGGGCTTCTGGTGTCACTGGACTTTATGTTAGTTCTTCAGGCAACGTCGGTATCGGGACAACGAGCCCGTATGAAGCGCTTAGTATTTCTGGAACTTCTAAACGTATGGCATTAGATAATGGTGGTGGATCCTCAAGAAAAGCATTAATTTTGGAGCCATATGGTTACGGAGGGCAAAGTTATGCCAGAATTGAAAGTTATGATTACGGCAGTTCTGCTGCTGGTTCCTTGGTTATTAATGCACTTGGTGGCAACGTCGGTATTGGAAATGCAAGTCCTCAATATGCTTTAGATGTAAGTGGAACAATTAGAGGAGTTTCATCTACTAGTTATGGGATTGTAGGAACATCTGCTTCATCTATTGGAGTACTCGGAGAATCAAGTTCTAGTTATGGCGGATATTTTAGAAGTACATCAGGATATGGACTGGTAGTCGAAACGGGAAATGTTGGTATAGGAACAACGAGCCCGAGCTATTTGCTTGACGTAAATGGAGTTGCCAATGCTCTTGGTCTTGTCGTTGCTGGTTCTGCATCCGATTCAATCGCAACAGCAGGAGGATTATATTTTAATCCTGGGTCAAGTAAGGCGGCAAATCTGCAAATAGCAGCCGATGGCAGTCTTGCTATGTGGGTATACAATTCTGGCTGGGTTGAAAAAATGCGTATAACACCCTCCGGAAACGTTGGAATTGGAACAACTAGTCCAGGTTATACTTTCGACGTAGCTGGTACTGCCATGTTACGTGGTGCTTCTGGGGTTACTGGGCTTTATGTTAATTCTTCTGGAAATGTTGGAATTGGAACAACAAGTCCAGCTTACAAACTTGGTGTTGCAGGTTCTATTATTATGTCCAATGGTTCTTATCTTAAACAATACAACTCTTCAAGCACAGCAGTAAATTTGTTAGGCCTTGATAGTTCTAATGTAGTTCGTTTATACAGCGGTAATGATAAGATATATATTAACCCAGATACTTCATCTACAACTTATTTAAACTTCAATAATAGTTATGCTACTCAGGTTGGTGATGGAACAACAGGAACAAATTTCTATGTAGCAAAGGGTGTTACCAATATTAACACTTCTGGTAATCTTAGCTACAACTTGTATGTAAACGGAACATCAGCAGGAACAAGTGACTTCCAAAATCTCTCTGATTCAAGATACAAGGAAAATGTAGTAACAGTAGAAGGTGGACTTTCAAAGGTTCTCTCTTTAAACCCAATTACATATACTTGGAACGATTTAGCTAAAGAAAATATGAATGTGGATGACGATACTCATTATGGATTTTTAGCTCAAGAAGTAGAAGAAATTTTACCGGAAGTAGTCAACACAGCATCAGACGAATTTGGAACAAAGACTATTGGTTACTCAAGCATCGTTCCTGTTCTAGCTTCTGCAATTCAAGAACAACAAGTGGAAATTGCAGGATTACAAGGTTTAACAGAACTATCAGAAGATTCCTATGCAACTGAAGATACATTAGAAGACAATGATTTAATAGATGATGTTATCTCTTATATTTCTGAAAAGGTTTCCAATGGAGTAAAAGTTGTTACTGAAATTACTTCACAGAGAATAACTGCTATTGCTGGATATTTTGATGGGGTGTTTACAACTAGAGTGGAAGTAAAAGAAGAAATTTGTATTGGCGATGAAGATGATAAAGTTTGTGTAGATAAAGAGCAATTGAGAGATTTATTAAATAATCAACAAACAAATTCTTCAAATGATAATCAAGATACTGAGGATGATACAGATAATGATGATATTGATTCAGATTTAGATGAAGACGATACAGACGCTGATACTGATTTAGAAACAGATTCAGATAATAAAGATGATTCTGGTTCAAATGAAGAAACAAATATTGAAGTCGAAAATAATTTAGGTGAATAATTATTAATTATTATTAAAAAATAAAATGAAATTAACACATAAAAAAAATCTTTTAATTTATATTTTGCTTTTGTTTTTCTTAACCGTAACTGCGTTTTTTCTTTTTTGGGAAATTAAAATGAATATGTATTTAAAAACAGTAAGACAAACTTATTTACAAAATGCAACTCATTATAAAGCTGAAGCTGTTAAAGAATATTTAAATTTAACATTAAATAAACTTAAAGATATTGAAAAAAGAGGTGAAGTAGAAGAATTATTACAAAAATATTTAAATGATGGAAAAATTTCAGAAGATATAACAAGTAATGCAATTAAAGAACTAAAAGAAATAGGTGATTCAGTTGCCGTTTTCACACCAGATGGTTATATATTGGCTTCATCAAAAAGTCAGCCGAATACTGATTATTCAGATAGTGGTTTTTTAAACAGAGTAAAAAATGGAGATATTTTTACTATGTATTATGATCAATATGATAAAAAATATTTATTAGCTATTCTTGATCCAGTTTTAGGTGATGGAAAAATAAAAGCCATTTCAGGTATAACCTTAAATATGGATACATTGGCTAGATTATCAATGTCAGAATATGAACTTTATAATTCAGATTTTTTTGAAACATATTTAGTTGATGAAAACGGAATTCTTTTAACTCAATCAAAGTTTTTAAAAAATACAGAAGATCGTGGAGTTTTAACACAAAAAGTAGATAGTCCAATTGTAGATATGTGTAAAAAGCAAATTAATGATCCAACACTTAAATATTCAGAAGATATTCACAAATATGTTAATTATCTCGGTAATAATGTTTTAGGTGTTTTTGAGATTATTCCGTCAGCAAATTGGTGTTTAATAAGTGAATATAATTTTGATTAAAATATGAAAAATATTCCAGATTGTATAAAAAATTCGTTATTTAGAACAATTATTTTATTTTTGTTGATTTTGTTATTTATTTTTAACACAATTGTTTTTTATTCATCATACAAAGAAGAATCTCGTTTAGCGTATTTTAATTATTCCGATATGATTAAGTTTAGATTAATGCCGTTATTTTTTGAACTTAATAGTTTTTCTCATGGGGCAGGTGATGATATTTTATTCTTAAGTAAACTAGTCAATTTTAAAAAAGACATTTCTATTCAATCAATCAATCGTTTTACTGATATTTTTATAAATCTCTTAAGTCAAAATAAAACTTATTACAGTATCTCTTTTTTAGATACTACTGGACAGGAATTATTTAAAGTTTATCAAATTGATGACTCTGTAAAAATAGCTGATAAAGAAGATCTAATTAATAAAGGTTTATTAGATTCTTTTAAAGATTCTTTGACAATTGAACCAAACCAAGTATCCATTTCAAATGTACAAATAGATACTTTATTAGATGGATCTAAAAAACCAGTTTTTAAATATACTGCTCCTGTTTTTAATGAAAAAAACGAAATTTATGCTGTTTTAGAATTGGTTGTTAAAGCTGATTATTTTATTGAAGATATTAGAAATTTTTCTCGCCCAAACGAAACAGCACTTCTGATAAATAGTAAGGGTATGTATTTAGCAAACAATCAAAAGCATAAAGAATTTGATAATTCTTTAATTTATAGTTTTCAATCTGATTACCCAGGAATTCTTGAAGAAATATTAAAAGATGAAAAAAATAATTTTATAGAGGATAAAAATTATACTTATTCTTTCCAAAAAATTGTACCATCTTTAAGTAGGTTTAATATCTATAGTGGTTCGCTTATTGGAAATCAAAGTGTTGCTGAAGAATATTTAATATTACTTGTAGTTAGTGACAAAGAGCAAATTAATAGAACAAACTCATCACTTTTGTTTTCAAAATCCGTTATTTGGCTTATGCAAACAATAATGATTGTGTTTGTTATTATAATTACTTGGCGTAGGAGTAAAAAGTAAAATTATATGAAAATTACTTTTTATAAAAATAAATATATTAAATTATTTCAAATTTTTTTGGTGATATTTTTCTTTTTTATTTCATTTCATGAAGCTCAAGCCTTGATTATTAGTGTTAATGTTCCAGAAAAATATACAGAAGTAAAGGCAGGAGAAAGATTATACTTTGAAGTTGAAATACGTTATCCAGAAAATCCTTCACGTAAAGATTTGCGTTTAGTTTATAAAGTTTTAGAAGGTGAAGAAATTATTACTGAATCAAAATTTTTGAAAGCCGTTGAAACACAAGCATCGTTTGTTGATTATATGGTTATTCCAGAAAGTGCGGGAAGTGGTTTGCATCGTATTGTAGTGGAAATTACTGATTATGAAGAATTAAACCAAGAAGTTTATGCCAGTTTTAATGTTGTAGCTCAAAAAGATGAAATGAAAATTTATTTTATTTTAATAATGTCCGCAATTGTTTTTGTTGGACTTGTTATTACTTTACAAATAAGAAGAATGAAAAAAATTATTAGTTAACTTTTTATAAGAATATGAAAACGAGATTATCAGTATTAGTTATTTTTTTTAGTATAGTTGTTTTTTTTGCAATTGGATTAGTTTTTCATTATGTGGACAAACAATTATATCTTGATGAGAAAGTTCTTTTAGTTATGGATATTTATGATTCATCTAGTAATTTAAACTCAGAACTTAATCTTTTTAGACTTGAACTTTGGAAATATGTTCTTGATCCTAATAAAGAAAGAATGTTTGATCTTGAAAGTGCTCGCACAAGACTAAATAATTTTATGGATTCGTTTTCAAATCTAATCCACACTAATAACGCCCAAGTTTATAGTGGTGGAGTTGAAGTTATTGAGAATGCAATGTATGATTCTGAAAATTTTAACGCTTCTGTTGATGTTATTATTGCAAAAGGTAAGTTGTATGAAGAAGCTCAAACATCTGAAGAAAAAGAATTAATAAAACAAGAAATTAAAGAAAGTTTACTTAGTAGTGAAATTGAATTTAACGATCTAGGTATAAGTAATAGAATTGAAGAATTTTCTGTAAAACAATACAATCTTGCACAAGAAATGGCATCTGAAATATCAGGAATTATTAGTTTAATTGAAGTATTTACCATAGTTTTAGCGGGACTTTACTTGTGTCTTTTTGTTATTATTGATATTTGTTTAATAAAAATAAGACGTTTCCTTTATAAAAGAAATAAAATAAGTTTTTAATTTTTATTTATTCTCTCCTTAAGAACATGTTCCGTTGTAATAATCTTCAGTAGGGCAAGTTGACCCATCTTGAAAAGTACAAATTGTTTGATTTTCATCAAGCATTTTTCCGCCAGCCCAAGCACAATTTATTTGAGCGTCTGTATAATAACCAGTCGTTTTAACTCCACCAACTGGACATTCTCCGCGGAATAAGGCCCATTCATTACAAGCTCTTCCATCTTCAAAAAAACAAACTCCATATTGTCCTCCTGGTTTTGTTTTTATTATCAAAGTTCCTCCTTTATCAATACAATTTGTACTAGCAGGATTTGCTATTTTAGTAGTAGTTTCTTGTGTGTTTGATTCAGTAATACTAGATTCAATTGTTCCTGTTGTTTCCGTATCTTTTTTTATGTTTATTAAATAAACATAAACTGCAATTATTATGATAATTAAAAACAATATAAACAAAACAATTTTTCTTTTCATAATATAAATTTATTAATAATAATTATTATGCGGAGGCGGTGAGTTCAATACCCGACATTAATGTTGATAAGGGTATTTTAGCATGTTTAGAGGACTCTAAGTTAGCCCTGTGAGTCTTGATTAACATCAAAATCATTTTTGAATATAAATTTTTTAACTCCACCATCTTGCAATATATAACCATCATCTCTTTCTAAGTTATATACAGGTCTTATTTCTGTTTTTCCTTTTATTTCATATTTTTGACTAATAATTTCTTTTATCCTCCAATTTCTTCCCTGATACTTTACAGGTGAACCTTCTCTTAATTCTTCATTAATTATTTTTTCATTTTTAAAAGCAAAACCGCTATTAACTTTTTCTGTAAAACCTAATTTAGATAATTTTAACCAAAGATCATGACCTGGCCCATATTGTGCTTTAGATGAATATAGAGTTATCCCATTTTCGGCTAATCTTTTTCCTAATTCTATATAAATAGGTACGCCAATCCCTTTATTTTGAGTAGGATCTTTTTTCCTAATAGACATTACTTCTGCAAAATTTCCATCTATTGTAATAACAAATTCACTAAATTCAACATTTTTACCATTTACAAAAACCTCCAGTTGTCCACCACCATTTTTTATAATCTCATTTATGTTAGGTAATGAAATATTATATTTTTCTATATTATTATTTTTTTTATCAATATCATTTATTCCTAATTCCTTTCTTATTTCTTCAATTTTTTTATTATCACTGTCTTCTCTTTCTTTCCTTCCAGATTCAGTTTTTTTGGTTTGTTGTAAATTTTCAAGATGTGTGTAGTTATTTTTCATATTATCTATTTTTGATCCTTTTTCAATAGCATCAGCAAAAGATGGTGGTAAACCTTCTAAAATTTTATCTTTAGGCTCGCCATTTTTAATACGATTTATGTATTCTTTAATTTTTTGTTCTCCTCCTGTTGGTGTTTGTTCCACACATAATATTATACCTTAAATAGATAATTTAAGCTACTTAAGTCTTCCTATACTTTATTTTTCCTGCGGAGGCGGTGAGATTCGAACTCACGGTACCGGTTAGGGTACGACGGTTTAGTAAACCGTTGATTTAAACCACTCATCCACGCCTCCTTGTTAAAAATTAATTCAACTTTGCTTATTTTATCATATAAAATAATAATTGAGAAATCATTACAATTATGTTAGTTTATATATATTGGAACCGTGTCAGAGTGGTCTAACGTACCTCTTTGCTAAAGAGGCAGGGGCTTCAAACCCCCTCGCGAGTTCGAATCTCGCCGGTTCCGCCTTCGGTCCGCAGTAGTAGACCTACTGCGTGACGGAGTTCTCTAGTAGGTTTGCGAAGGCGACATTAGCCATTATTAAAAACTAAATAATATATGCAATATGTTTATACATTTAAAATGTAAAGGTGGATATTATGTTGGATTTACAGATAATCTTAAAGATAGATTAAATAAACATCAAAAAGGTCAGGTACCAGCAACTTCTAATAGATTACCATTAAAATTGGATTGTTATTTTGCCTTCAATAATAAATATAAAGCATTCAAATTTGAAAAATATTTAAAATCTGGCTCAGGAAGATCATTTATTAAAAATGCATTTTAATTTTATTTCAATAAAAATCTAAGTGTGGAAACTAAACGAATCTTTTTATATTCTGGAGAACCAGGATCTTTGTCTGTAATATCAAACACGCCTTGATTTCCACGAGCTATTTTGCCAATTTTACCACCTGCATTTTGGGCAAGCTGTTTAGCTGTATCTTTAGCATTCTTTACTGCTTCAGAGAGCATGTCTGGCTTTACACTATTCAAATCAGAAAACTCAAATGAGATTTTATTAGAATTTAAAACTACTCCACTTTTTATAAGATCAAGAGTTTCGTTTGAAGAAGTTTTTGCCAAATCAACTTTCTTGGTATAAACAGAAACTTGATCGTCAGCATTATATCTGAAAACTGCATCTTTATAAGTATCTTGGTAAATATTTACAGGAGCAACATTTATCTCAGAATCTTCAAATCCTTTATTTTTCAAAAATGTTTTTATACTTGTAATGTTCTTCTCTATACCAGAATACAAATCATCAACATTGTTTGACTTAACTTCAAAACTCATAGACCAGATGGCAGTATCGGCTTTGACTATCTTCTCTGACAAACCTTTCACTTCTACATAAGTCCCCTGTTTTGAAAAATCCTTAGCTGAAAAAAAGAAAGCAACAGAAAGTAATAATGTAAAAATCAATAAGGAAGCACTTATAAACAAAACTTTATTATTTTTTATATTTTCTATATTCATGTTGCTATTATACTACTTTAATAAAAAACTATATACTTCTTAAAATTTTAATTCTCTCGTCTAATGTGTGGATAAGTAGAAAATAGATTAGAAACTTTTGAGGAACCTAGTGGATTTGAAATATATAGATGAGTTATGGCCTTAGATTGAGCTTTCATTAGATGACTATATTCTTTAAATTTTGTAAGAGCAGATGCAAGACCTTCTGGATAGCGAGTAAATAAAAAGTATCCCTGTAGCATCTGCCAAGTATTCCATTTTCTAGATATTGATAATTGAATTAATGTAGCAAACAATAGGGCAAAGATAGTAAGTAGAAGTCCAATAATAGAAAATATACCATTACCTCCTCTATCATCATCTCGTCCGCAGAGATTATCTATTATCGGCAGATGTATTTGTCTTATTTTTCAATGGTTTTTGAATCAATTTTTAGTAAAAGTGAGAACCTTGATGAGATTCGAACTAGATGACAAATTATTCATTATTTACATAAGAGATATATAAATAACTTTTTGAATAGTTATTAACTTTGCTATAATAAAAACATGGAAGAAATAACATTTAAAGGAAACTATAGAGAAATAGGCAATCAACTAGGTAAAATATATCGTAAAAATGGTAAAACTTATAATCAAAAAGAAAAAGATATTAATTTATATAAAAAGCAATTATTTTTTTATAAAAATTTTATCCAGAACTTTTAGAAGAATATAAAGGAATTGCTGATGGTGGAAAATATAATTATGAAGATGTTGTTTATAGTAATATAACGGGTGAATTATTTTGGTATAAAAATAAAAGTAGACCAAGTTGTACTATTTTTGGAGTTCAAAATAAATTCGGAACTTTTATTGGACGTAATTATGACTGGCATCCAAAAACAATAGCTAGTATATATAAATATATGAACAAAGACTCATATAAATATATAGCCATAACAGACAATAGTTGTGGAACAGAACCAATAAAAGAAGATTTTTTTTATTATATAAATGATGCAATAAATGAAAAAGGATTATATATAGGAATAACATTTGCTCATGGAGAAAATACTTCTTATGGATTATCTTCAGCACATATAAGAAAATTAATTATAGAAAAATGTAAAAATGTCAAAGAGGCAATAGAGTTTTTTAACAAAATTCCAGTATCTTGTCCTAAGAACTTTTTTATTGCTGATAAAAACGGTGACATGGTAATAGTTGAACATGCTAGTGGAAAAAATTTTAAAGTAATTAAACCTCAAAATGAGATTTTAATTAAAACTAATCATTATTTAGATCAAGAATTAGCAAAACAGGATTTAATTTTAAAAACTAGGCCATCAAATAGTACCTTTGTACGTTATTATGAACTTTTAAGAAATATTAATCTTATAGGGGTTGATAAAATAAAACAGAAAGATATAACTAGTTTAATTTTAAATAAAAAATCTTATATTTTTCAAAATTCACCTAGAACTAAAACTGTTTGGTCTTTATCTATGGATATGAAAAATCAAAAATACGATTTATATTACAAAAATAAGAAGAAAAAAATAAAAATATAATAAAGGCGAATTACTTATTATCAGAAGACTCGAGTACCTTAAATTAAATATAAAGCAAATCCTCATCAAATTAATGACGAGGATTTATTTTTTGCAATAACTTACTTACCGAAATAATAATAAATATTTTGCCTAGCATAATCTTTAAAACCTTCAGCCGTTAAAGGATTATAATCAGGAGAATAATGATAAAGAATCATTTTTTCTTTGATCCAAGCTGGAAGTTTTTGAAGTTCCGATATATGTGCATGAGCAGAGTATTTATATGGTGATGTAGAACAATCATGAAAGATGAGATCGGCTTTTCTGTAATAATCCATAAACAATCGTGAATTAAATTGAGTGTCTGTAGTTATTAAAGCTGAACCGTGTGGGCTTTCTATAAACAAAGCATGGCTATACATTTTGCCATATCCCTCATCTATATGAAGAGTTTTTATTGGCGTATAGGTAATATCACCAATCTCGAACGGATTTTTGTCATAATATGGAATTACGTCAAAATAAGCTTCCATTCCAAAATTTTTCATATCAGCACTAGCTCCCATTGAAACTTTAAGCATTTGCTCAAGTTTCTTTATGTCACTATCGGCAACATATAGCTTAGGTGCTTCTGTATTTTCACTAAAGTGAGTAATAAATCCAAGCCACTCGAGTCCTCCACAGTGGTCACCATGTAAATGGCTAATATAAAGATTTTTAACATCTTTATAATCCATATGAGCATTTCTGAGAGAGTGAGGAAAGTCAGTTCCACAATCTATAAATAAATTGTGTTCCTGTTTTTTAGGACCTCCAACAATCATATTGGAATGAAATATTCCAGGTTCATTCATTAGGGCATTTCCTACTCCGAGGAAATATACCCAAAATCTTTTTTCTTCCATTTATTATATGTTTTAAGTTATACAAATTTACTATTTATATTAATTAAAAAACAAATAAAAGCAAGTTTAAATAGTTTTATTTATCTAAAATTAATTTTAGAGTTTCTTTTGCAATTTCTTCAGTTTCATCAGTTTTAATTATTAAAACCTTTACTTTTGAACCTTTTTTGCTTATTGAACACTCTATTCCTTCTGATTTTTTATTTAAGTTTTTATCAATTTCTATTCCTAAAAATTGAAGACCATCGCAAATTCTTTCTCTCATAATAGGGGATCTTTCTCCTATTGTTCCAGCTAATATAAGTAAATCTATTCCTCCCAATGTTGCTGCCATTTTACCTATGTATTGTTTTATTCTATTAGAATAAACTTTTATTGCCATAATAGAATCTTCATGTCCTTCTTTCTCAAGTTTTAGTAAATCTCTCAAATCTCCACTTTTTCCAGATAATCCTAAAAGCCCACATTCATTATTAAGATATTTTTCTAAATCTTTTCCAGTCTTTTTTAATTTTTCAGAAAGTTCAATAACTACTCCAGCATCAATATCACCAACACGTGTTGCCATAACTAGACCTTCAAGAGGTGTAAAACCCATAGAAGTATCAATACTTTTTCCATCTAAAACAGCAGTGACGCTTCCTCCTCCTCCAAGGTGACAAACAACAACTTTTTTGGGAAGTTTACCTAAAAAGTTTTCAGCTCTTTTTGTAACAGATTGAACGGAAATACCATGATAACCACACATATAAAGTCCAAATTTTCTAGTATGTTTTATAGGAATTGCATAAAGTTTTGAATGTTCTGGAATTGTTGAATGAAATGTACTATCGGAAATTCCAAAAATAGAGATTTTGTTTCCCAAAAATTTTTTAATATTTTTAATTTCCTCTAATGCTGGTCCTAAATGAAGTGGAACTTTTTTAACTGCATCATTAGCAAATTTTAAATATTGAGCATCAACTTTTTTATTAGCTAAAAAATATTTTCCAGGAGCAACAATTCTTATTCCAACTCCATCGATTTCTTTCTTATCTTTTATTATTTTTTCTTTTATTAAAGAATCAATAACAATTTTAACTGCATCAGAATATTCACTTTTCTTAAAAGTTTTTTTATTACAATTTTTACCTATTGTTTCAGATAGGGTAATTTTGTCTTTTTCTGTTTCAAAGTGCGCATTGTAGATTTTTTCTCTATCGTTGTAAAAAGCGTATTTTTTTGATGTACTACCTGTATTAATTATTAGATATTTTTTTGACATAATAATTTTAAATAATTATTTTTAACGATTAAGTATAGCATAAAATTTTTAAGTTTGCTTTTTATAGGTGTATCTGTTAATATTTCATTTGTCTAACTATTAGATAAACGAAATATTATTTATGATAATTAACAAAAGAAAAAGTTTAGATGATATTTTATTATCATTTAAACATAAAATAGCAGATTCACTTTTAAAAGAAGCTAAAGATTTAGGATATTCTCCATCCCATTTTGAAATCCTTATTTATGTTTATGAGAATGGTTCTGTTTCTATGAAGAATATAGCTTCTCGTTTAAACATAACCCCTCCGTCAGCTAGTTCTCTTGTAGATAAATTAGTTTCAAAAAAACTTGTTGATAGATTTTCGTCAGATAAAGATAGAAGAACAATTTATATAAAATTAAGAGAAGAAGCGCATAAATTTTTTGGAGATATGCATAAGAAAAAAATAACCATGTTTGAAAAAATGTTAGCAAAATTAAGCAATCAAGATAAAGAAGACCTAGTCCGTATTCTTAACAAATGTATTAATTAAAAATTATGAAACAAAAAATTATAAAAATATTATCAAAGCCTAAAGTTATTATTCCGTTGGTTTTAATTATTGGAATTATATTTTTATTTACAATTTATAACAAAATTGGAGTGGCTCCAAGTGTTGATTTTTCTTTAGAAAACAAAAATTTAAATCAAACATCTGGCCAGTTGGTAGGATTAGCTTTTTCTAAATCGGGAAGAGTTGAACAAGTTTTTGTTAAAGAAGGTCAAGAAGTTAAAAAAGGAGATATTCTTGCTAAATTAAGTGCAAAAGATCAAGAAGGTTCATTATTACAAGCTAAAAGTAATTTAACCTTAGCCGAAGCTGAATATGCCTCTTTAAATAATCAATATTCTAATGTAAAAAATCAACAAGATTTAATTGTTAAAAATTACTATCAAACTCTTTTATCGTCAGGATTAGAAGGAGTTCCAGATGAACAAACAAGTGGAAGTTTATCAATTTCTGGAACTTATACTTGTGAAAAGGAGGGAACCTATCATATAAAACCTTATAAATCTAGTGATAATGATAGTGGCTATTCTTTTGAGTATTCTGGTCTTGAAACTGGTACAGCTTCAGTTAAGTTTCAAAATTCTGTAGCACTTGGAAAATGTGGACTCCAAATAAAGTTTGATGAATCATATTTTAATGGTTCTGTAGAATGGAATATTGATATTCCAAATACTAAAAGTTCTATTTATTTAGCAAATAAAAATGCTTATGAATTAGCAAAAGAGACTGAAGAAAAAACATTAGATGAACTTCTTACAAATATAGGGAAATCAGACGAAGAAAATAGTGTTGCAAAAGCAACAATTGAAGTTGCTCGTGGTGCTTATGAAGCAGCTCTCGGTTCTTATGAAAATAATTTTATTAAAGCTCCAGCCGATGGAATTATAAGTTTTATTGATAATAATCTTATTATTGGACAAGTTGTTTCTGCTAATAAGAATGTTATTAGTTTAATAATAAAATAATTATGGAAAATTCTAAAAAAAATATTTTTTCAAAATCATGGTTTCAAAGTCTATTAGGAATAATAATTGTTGCATTAGTTGTTTCTGGAATTCTTGTATTTAAATCAATTTCTTCTTATGTAAAAATAGATGAAGGAACAATAACATCGCCAATAATTTCTATTAGTCCAGAAACATCAGGAATTCTTTTTGATGTTTATGTAAAAGTTGGTGATGAAGTTAAAAAAGGTCAAATATTAGCACAAGTTGGAGCAGAAAGTTTAACTGCAAAAACTGATGGCGTTATTGTTTATATAAGTGATGTCCCTGGTCAATATTTTACTTATGCAACTCCTGTAATAAAGATGATTGATAAATCTGAATTTCGTTTGGTTGGAACTATTAAAGAAGATTCTGGTTTTTCAAAAATAAATATTGGTGATGTTGCTGTCTTTACTCTCGATGCTTTTCCAGGAGAGAAGTTCACAGGTGTCGTTGATGAAATAAGTACAACATCAAAAGATTCTAGTGTTGTTTTTTCTATCTCTGATAAAAGGGAAGTTAAAGATTTTACTATAAAAATAAAATATGATGTAGAAAATCATCCAGAAATAATAAATGGAATGTCTGCAAAAATAAAGGTTTATACAAAATAATAATATGTCTGAAAATAAAGGTAGTAAATTAAGATGGTGGATACTTTTTACCGTTATTATTGGAACTTTTTTATGTTCTCTTGATCAAACGATTGTAAATTTGGCTTTACCAAAAATTATAGATGAGTTTAACATTACAGTTTCAAAAGCTGGATGGATTGCTACTGCTTATATATTAGCGAGTGCGGTTTTTGTTCCAATTTGGGGAAAACTTGGTGATACAATTGGAAGAAAAAAAGTTTACATTATAGGCTTTAGTGTTTTTATTTTAGGTTCTGTTTTAGCTGGAATTGCTTGGAATTTAAAATCAATGATTGTTTTTCGAGTTATTCAAGCTATTGCTGGTTCTGCTGATTATCCAACAGCTATGGCAATAATTGCTGTTACTTTTCGTGAAGGAAAAGAAAGAGCTCAAGCTTTAGGTATATGGTCATCATCTTTTGCTGCCGCTAGTGTTTTAGGACCATTAATTGGAGGCCCGTTAATAGATAGTTTTGGTTGGAGATCTGTTTTTCTTATGAACTTACCAATAGGTATATTAGGTTTATTAATGGCACTTAAATTTATAAATGAATCAAAATCTGAAACAAAAGTTAAAAAATTTGATTTGTTAGGAGCAACAACACTTGGAACTGCACTATTTTCTCTTATTCTTGTTTTAGAAAAAGGTTATGATTGGGGTTGGTTTTCTACTAATAGTATTGCCTGTTATATTTTTATAATAACTTTTTTGTTTATTTTCTTAAGGTCAGAAAAAAAAGCAGAAGATCCGATTGTCGATTTATCATTTTTCAAGATACCAGCCTTTGTAAATACAATTTCAAATAATTTTATAGTTTTTATGGGTATGATGGGGTCAATATTTTTAATTCCAGTTTTTACTCAAACATTTTTAGGTTATTCTGCGACAGAGTCAGGATTTATTTTTATGCCAATGGCTGTATGTATAGTTTTTTCAGCAGCTATAGGTGGAAAGTTAACAGGAAAAATAAAATCAAAATATGTAATTTTTGTTAGTACACTAGTAGCTTCTATTGGTTTGTTTATGTTTATTTCTTTAGATCCTAGATCAAATGTTTGGGGTGTTATTATACCTCTTTGTATTATGGCTTTAGGTATGGGTTTAGGTATGGCTCAGAGAACAAACATTATTGCTTCTGTTGTTAAATCAACCGAAATAGGAATTGCTTCATCTGTTTTAGCTTTAGCAAGAAGTATTGCTGGTGCTTTTGGTATTGCTGTTTTTACAACCATTTTAAACAATAGTATTGAAAATAATCTTTTAAAAATAAATAGACATAGTCATCTATTTAGTAGTCTTACATCTGATATTCAAACTTATACCAGTCTTATTATTTTAAAATCATACATAAATGCTTATCATACTGTTTTTATAATATCTGGAATTATTGTGGCTATCGGTGCATTTACTATTTTGACACTCAAAATTAAAAATGAAAAAACTGGCGTAAAGGTTTATGTTGAATAAATTGTTTTAATTAGATATTTGACAAATATTTCTATTTGTGTATAATAATAAGCGAGATTGGTTGAATTGCAATAAAAACCATTTCGTTTTTTTAAAAAATAGTACTAATTTTTAAATCTAAGTGTTATGAGTGAAAAATCTAGATATTCCGACGAGGAATTAAATGAGTTTAAAGTTATAATTCTTGCAAGGCTTGAAAAAGCAAAAAAAGATCTTTCTGTTTTGAAAAATTCTGTTAAATGTAACAATGGAACAGAAGACACGGACACTTCTTTTAATGCGTTAGAAGAAGCTTGCTCTTGTCTTTCAAAAGCTGAAGCAAACCAACTTATCGTCCGCCAAGAGCTTTTTATTCAAAGACTAGGTTTTGCTTTGGCTCGCGTTGAAAATAAGACTTATGGCATTTGTCGTAAAACCGGAAAATTAATTCCAAGAGAACGGCTTCTGGCCAACCCAATTGCAACGACATGCATTGAGGTAAAAAATTGTGCCTAAAATTAGTTTTGCTTTTATGGTTTAAATTTGAGAGGAAGTTTTTTTTAAGGCCGTTGCGTAAGCGACGGCTTTTTTAATGAGCAATTGTGATTCCAATAATTTTTTTAGCGCCATTTCTTTTTAAGATTTTAATTATTTCTTTTATTGTTGCTCCTGTTGTTGTTACATCATCTATTATTATAATAGTTCTATTTTTAATTATCTCTTTATTTTTAATATCAAAAACTCCTATCATGTTTTTTAATCTTTTTTCTCTATTTGTAATTTTAGCTTGAGGAATTGTATTTTTAATTTTTAAAATAATATTATTTTGTAATTTAAGAATTTTTGGATTACATTCACAAAAACTTTTAGCAATTTTTTCAGATTGATTATATCCTCTGTCATTTTTTCTTTTTTTAGAAATTGGCACAGGTATTACTAATATTTTTTCTCCTTGTATAAATTCTTTTAATTCAAAAATTTCTTCTATAAAATTTTCATAAAGCAATTGTCCAAATTTTTTTCCAATAACCCACTGCTTGTGATATTTAAGATTCCAAATAGCTTTTTTGATTACATCTTCTTTATAATCAAAAAGAGCAAAAATTTCTTTTTCTGTTGGTTTCTCTGATAATTTTATTTTTGCCTGACAGTTATTGCAAAATATCTCATTTCTTTTTTGACAACCTATACAGTAACTTGGTGATATTATATTTCCTAAAAAATTATCCACATACTTAAACATCTTTTTAATAGAATACATATCTTTATTTTAATATTATATGTTATAATAAGAAAGTATTTATGGATAAGTCGTTTAAACAAACAATTAATTCAGTATTTTCTGGTATTTTTGGTTCTGGTAATTCGTCAGACAGTGTTTTGGGTATTGATATCGGGTCTTCCTCTATTAAAGTTGTTCAATTAAAAAGGCAAGGAGGTAAAGCAATTCTTGAAACATATGGAGCTCTTTCTCTTGGTCCATATGCTAAAGTTGATTTTGGAAAGGTAACAAACCTTACAGGAGATGAAATTGCTCTTGCTCTTAAAGATACTCTCAAAGAATCATCAGTAACTACTTCATATGGGGAAATGGCAATTCCTTCTTCTTCAAGTCTTATTTTTACTTTATCTTTACCATCTTCTCTTTCCGAAGAAGATTTAAAAAATGTAATTCCAAATGAAGCAAGAAAATATATTCCAATTCCTATCAATGAAGTTACTCTTGATTGGTTTATTATTCCTAAAGAAGCAGAAGTTTTAGATGAAGATATTTCTCGTAAGGTGGTTAAAAATCCAGAATCTAATCTTGAGGTTTTAGTTGTTGCAATTCAAAATGATACTCTTCTTAAGTATCAAGATATTTTAAAAAAATCATCTATTAAATCAAATTCTTTTGAGTTGGAAATTTTTAGTTCTGTAAGATCTTCTTTTTCTCATGATATTGCTCCTGTTTTGCTTATTGATTTTGGTGCTTCTAAAACAAAATTATCTATAGTTGAAAATGGTATAATAAGATTATTCCATGTTGTTAATAAGGGAGGACAGGATATTTCAAACAATATTGCTAATTCTTTAAATATTTCTTTTACTGAAGCAGAAAAAATGAAAAGAGTTCATGGATTAGATGAAAATAGTAGTAGAGAAATTTCTGACATTGTTCGTTTATCTATAGATTATATTTTTTCTGAAACAAATAATGTTGTGTTGACTTACGAAAAGAAGTATAATAATAGCATAAGTAAGGTTGTTTTGTCTGGTGGTGGATCCCTCATAAAAGGATTACTTCCTTATTCGAAAAATAGTTTTCATACAGAAGTTATTTTAAGTGATCCTTTTTCTAAAATAGAAGCACCTTTGTTTTTGGAACCTGTACTTAAAGCTAGTGGTCCAGAATTTGCAGTAGCTGTAGGATTAGCTTTAAAACAATTATCTTAATAAAGTATGGAAAATTCATTTCAAACATCTTTTATACCAAAAAAACCAATTGACACATCAAATGTTGCCATTCGTGCTGATAATAAACCACGTAAAAATCCTTTTAAGATTTTTGCTGTTTTTATTTTTATATTAGCAATGTTTTCTTCTTTGATACTTTATTTTTATGATTCTTATTTAAATAAACAAAAAACAGAATTATCATCTGAATTAGAAGTTATAAAAAATAGTTTTAATGAAGATACAATTTCTGAGTTAGAAACTTTTGGAGAGAGAATTTCAGTTTCTAGTGAAATTTTGAGTAATCATATTGTTTTGTCCCCAATGTTTGAAATGATTGGTGATTTAACAATTCCAGCTGTTTGGTTTACAAGTTTTAATCATCAAACAACAGAAGATGGTTTTATTGTAAAAATGTCTGGAGTTTCAGAAGATTTTCGGTCAATAGCATTGCAAGCAGAAGTTTTTGGTGATGATGAAGATCATTCATTCAAAAATATTGTTTTTTCAGATATTGTTAAAGATACAGATAGTAATCTCGTCACTTTCGATTTACAGTTTGAGGTCGATCCATCACTTTTGTCTTACGAGGAGAATCTTGAAAAAAATTAACCATGAGAGCAATTTTTCCTACAATTTTAATAATTATTTCTGTTTTGGCTTTTATCTTTTTTATTAAACCAGAATATGAGAATATCACTGTTTTAAAAAATGATATAAGCGTATATGAGGGATATATTAATGATTCAACAACACTACAAGAAGTTAAAGATAGTTTAGTTTCATCATACAAATCTATAAGTCAAGAAAATAAAGAAAAATTAAATAAACTTTTACCAGATGAAGTTAATAATATTAAGTTTGTTCTTGAAATAGAAAATCTTGCAAGTGATTATAATCTTTCTGTTAAAAATGTTAACTTTGAAAGTATTGAAAGTAGTAGTGAGAGTAAGAATGGTGTTTCAATTAGTAAGTCAGATGAAGAAAATCTTTCTTATGGAAAATTTCCTATAGAATTTACTATTTCTGGAAGTTATGAATCATTTGCTTTATTTATTAAAGAGTTAGAAACTAATTTAAGATTAGTTGATGTTGAAGAAGTAACATTTTCTTCCTCAAATAAAAATAATAAACTTGCTGATTCTGACAATTATGAATATATTTTAAAAGTAGAAACTTATTGGCTCAAATAATATGAATAATTTTTATAAAAAATTTCTTATCTTAACTTCTATAATAATAATTACAGGTCTTGGATATTTGTATATTTACAAAAGTGATTTATCAGAAGCTAGTGACGATGAATTACTTTCTTCTTCTTTAGATGATGGTTCTTCAAGTAACATATCCGATGATACAAAATCAGACGCTTCTTTTATTTTATCTTTATCGTCTTTAGAAAAAATTACGATAAATAGTGATTTTTTTAGTAAGGAATCTTTTACATCTCTAAAGGATAATAATGTTGTTTTAGAAAGTGTAACTCCAGGTAGAGATAATCCTTTTATTCCATTTAGTTCAACAACAAATACTACAACAAGCGATGATAAAGAAGATAATGTTTCCGCAACAAATTAATTAGTTATGATTTTAATAGAAGAGTTAGTAAAAAGAGGACTTATAAGTGAAACTCAAGCCTCTGAGGTTTATAAGTTAGCAAAAGAAAAATATAGTAATGATATTGAACAAGCATTACTTGATTTTGATGTTTCTGAATCAAAAATTTTAGATGTTAAGTCTAAAATTTTTAATGTTCCCAAAAAAGAAATTGATATTCTCAGTGTTAGTTCTTCTGTTTTGGAATTTATTCCGAAAGAAACAGCCCAAATTTATAAATTTGTTCCAATTGGTTTTTCTGATGAAACTTTAGAAATTGGAATATTAGATCCAGAAAATATACAAGCAATGGATGTTATTTCTTTTATTACATCTAAAATTGGTAAACCTTTTAAAATTTTTCTAATTAAAAAATCTTTATATAACGATATTATTAAAAAATATGATGGATTAGGTGGTGAAGTTGGCCAAGCTTTATCAGAGATAGATTCTGATTTAACAGGAGAAATAGAAAAAGTTTCAGAAAAGGGAATAAAAGATTTATCTGTTAAAAGTGAAGTAGAAAAAGCCCAAGAAGAAAAAATGGTGGAAGATGCTCCTATTATTAAAATAGTAGCTGTTATTTTAAGACATGCAACTGAAGGTAGAGCTTCTGATATTCACATAGAAAATACAGGAGATAAAGTTAAAGTCAGATTTCGTGTTGATGGTATTTTGTATACATCTTTAGTATTACCATCAAATGTATACAGTGGTGTGGTTGCTCGTATTAAAATTCTTTCTAAATTAAAATTAGACGAAAAAAGAAAACCTCAAGATGGTGGTTTTTCTGCAAAAATAGATGGAAGAAAAATAGATTTTCGTGTTTCTACAATGCCTTCTTATTTTGGAGAGAAAATTGTTATGAGAATTTTAGATTCTGAAAAGGGAATAATGCCACTTGACTATTTAGGTCTTTCTTCTCCAAATTTAAGTTTAATACGTAATACTCTTAAAAAACCATATGGCCTTATTTTAATTACGGGTCCAACAGGTTCTGGTAAAACTACAACACTTTATTCTATGTTGAATGAACTTGATAAAGAAAAAAGAAATATTGTTTCATTAGAAGATCCAGTTGAATATCAAATAGATGGAGTTAATCAATCACAAGTTATGCCGGAAATTGGTTATACTTTTGCAAGTGGATTAAGATCGATTTTAAGACAAGATCCAGATGTTATTTTGGTTGGTGAAATAAGAGATAAAGAAACTGCCGAATTGGCTATTCAAGCCTCAATGACTGGACATCTTGTTCTTTCAACATTACATACAAATAGTGCTACTGGTGCTATTCCTCGTCTTGTTGATATGGGAATTGATCCATATTTAATAGCACCAACTTTAAGTCTTTGTATTGCTCAAAGATTATCTAGAAAAATTCATCCTAGTTCTAGACATGAAATTTTAATTGATGAGTCAATGAGAGAAATGATAGATAATCAATTTAAAGATTTAGATGATGTTTGGAAAAATAATTTAAATATTAAAAATAAAACAATTTATGAAGCAGTTTCTTCTTCAGAATGTTCCTCTGGTATTGAGGGCAGAATTCCAGTTTTTGAAATGTTTGAAGTTGATAAAGAAATGCAAAATATAATTTTGAAAAATCCTATTGAAGATGAAATATACAAATTAGCAAGAAAGAGAGGAATGGTAACGATGAGAGAAGATGCTATTATAAAAAGTATAAAAGGTGATATTCCATTTAAAGAAATATATAATTTCTAATATTGGTTTGAAATAATAGTATTATTATAATATAATAATCTTGTATGGATAATAAGAAAAAAATTCTAATAGTTGATGATGATAGTTTTCTTTTAGACACATATACCCTTAGATTTGAAAAATCTGGGTTTGAAGTTGTTTCAGCTCTCGGATCTGAACTCGCATTAGAAAAATTAAAATCTGGGTTTAATCCAGACGTTATGCTTATCGATGTTATGATGCCAGTTATGGACGGTTTTGAGTTTATAGAAAAAATAAAAGAAAATAATTTAGCAGTAGAATCTATCAAAATAATTCTTTCTAATAGAGGACAAACAAGTGATATTGAAAAAGGAAAAGAACTTGGAGTTAATGGATGTATTATTAAAGCTTCTAGTACTCCTAGTGAAGTTATAAACCAAGTAATAGAAATAATGAATACTAAAAATAATTAATTATGGACTATCAAAAATTTATAAACGATTTAATAGATAAATTAGTGAAGGAAGAAGGGTCTGATTTGCATTTAGGTGCAGGTAGAATACCAGCATTTAGAATAAATGGAGAACTTATTTTTCTTAATGGTGAGCCTCTTAAAAAAGAAGATATGCTCGGTATCCTTAAGATTTTTTTAGATGATAATAGAGTTGAAAGTTTTTTAAAAAAGAAAGAAGCAGATTTTTCATATTCTTTTGATGAAAATACACACCTTAGAATTAATGCTTTTGTTGAAAGAGGAAATATTTGTTTAGCAATAAGACTTATTCCAAAAGCCAAATCTTTTGAAGATCTTAATCTTCCAGATATTTTAAAAACTTTTGCAAGTAAAAGACAAGGATTTTTTCTGGTGGTTGGACCTGTTGGTCAAGGTAAATCAACGACTCTTTCTACTATGGTAAATATTATTAACAACGAAAGAGCTTCTCATATAGTAACAATAGAAAATCCAATCGAGTTTGTATATAAACCTAATAAATCAATAATAGATCAAAGAGAAATTGGTGTTGATTCAGATAGTTTTGGTGATGCCCTTAAGGCTGCTTTTCGTGAAGATGTTAATGTTATTTTGGTTGGTGAAATGAGAGATACAGAAACTATTTCTATGGCTGTAACTGCAGCTGAAACAGGTCATTTGGTTTTATCTACTCTTCATACTAATAATGCAGCACAAACTATTGATAGAATTATAGATTCTTTTCCAGCAAATCAACAAGATCAGATAAGAATACAGTTATCATCAAGTCTTATTGGTATTCTTTCTCAAAGATTAATACCTCGCATAACTGGTGGAAGAATTCCTGCTTTTGAACTTTTGATTAATAATAATGCAATAGGAAATTTAATTAGAGAAAAAAGAACTCACGAGATTGCTACGGTTATAGAAACTTCTTCTGAACAAGGAATGATAGACATGAATAGATATTTAGTAGAATTAGTTAGAAAAGGTGAAATAACTATGGAAAGTGCTTATCAATATTCACTTAATCCTAGTGCCTTAGAGCGAATTATGTAATATGTTATTTAATTATGAAGTTATAACTAAAGAAGGAGAAAAAAAGAAAGGTTCTATTGATGCTTTAAATAGAGATGCTGCGGTTTTAGCGCTTCAAAGAAGAGATTTGATTGTATCTTCTGTTTATGAATTTAAAAAGAAAAATGTTTTAAATTTCTCTATTTTTGAAAAAAAGATTTCTACAAAAGACATTGTTATTATGTCAAAACAAATATCAACTCTTTTTGAAGCTCAAGTTTCAGCTTTGAAGGTTTTTACTTTATTATCAGAAAATACAGAAAATAAGAGTTTGGTTAAGGTTTTAAACGAAGTTACTAATGATATTCAAGCTGGAATGTCTATTTCAGATGCATTAGCTAGACATAAAACAGTTTTTTCTGATTTTTATGTAAATATGGTTCGTTCAGGTGAAGAATCTGGTAAATTGATACAAGTTTTTTCGTATATGGCTGAATATTTGGATCGTCAGTATCAATTAACTTCTAAAACAAAAAATGCACTTATTTATCCAGCTTTTGTTATTGGTGTTTTTGTTATCGTCTTGATTTTGATGTTTGTTGTTATAATCCCTAAACTTTCTGTGATAATAGAAGAATCAGGTCAAGACATACCTCTTTCTACTGAAATAGTTATGGGATTATCAAACTTTTTTGTTAGTTATGGTTTTATTATTTTGGGTCTTATTATTGCTGCTATTTTTTATTTAATTTATTTTGGAAAAACCAAAAATGGAGAAATTTATTTTGATAAATTAAAATTATCAATTCCATTATTTAAAAATATCTATAAAAAACTTTATTTATCAAGAGTTTCTGACAATATGGAAACGATGCTTTCTTCTGGTGTTTCTATTATAAGAGCAATAGATCTTACTGGTGCTGTTGTTGGTAATAAAGTTTTTGAAAATATTTTAAAAGAAGTTAGTGAAGATGTTAAAGCTGGTAGTCCTTTTTCTGATTCTTTAGCAAAACATAAAGAAATACCAACTATCATGTCTGGTATGGTTCGTGTTGGGGAAGAGACTGGTTCTATGGGGAATATCTTAAAAACATTAGGTAATTTTTATGCTAGAGAGGTTAATGATGAAGTTGATACTCTTGTTGGACTCATCGAGCCTTTTATGATTGTTGTTTTAGGTTTAGGAGTTGGTTTACTGTTAACTTCTGTATTGATGCCTATTTATAACATTGCAGGAGGTTTAGGATAATATAGTTATCCACAATATTGTATGTTTTTAAGGTCTTTATGTTATAATGTAGGTATTAAAAAGTGTTAGGTCGTGTCTTTTCTACAAGTTAAAGACAAAAATTATTAAAATAAATTTTACTATGGAAAAAAATAAAGGTTTTACGTTAATTGAACTTTTGGTTGTTATTGCAATTATCGGTATTTTAGCTTCTGTTGTTTTAGCATCTTTGAATAGTGCTAGAGATAAAGCAAAAGTAGCAGCTTTCAAATCTGAAATGTCATCAATTGTGCCTGCTCTTATTGTTGTGTGTGATGAAGAAGATGGTACAATAGATGGTAGTGAGGTTATCGAGGCAGCTGGAACTCATGAAGCTGGACTTGTTAATACAGATTGTGATAATGGTGAATTTGAAGTTACATTTCAATCATCAAATGGTGCAAATCAATTAGCTACAGTTACTGAAACAGGAGCTACTTACGAAGATTCAGAAGAATAATAATAATTTTCTTAATACAAAAAACACCTAATTGGGTGTTTTTTGTATTAATTTGATGTTATAATATTGATATGATTTATTCACTTATATTTTTATTTATATTTTTATTCGGAATTATTATTGGAAGTTTTTTAAATGTTGTTATTTTTCGTATGAATACAGGTCTTTCTATTCATAAAGGAAGATCAAAATGTATGACATGTAGTCATAAACTTTCATGGTATGAGCTTATTCCAATTTTTTCCTACATTTTTTTAAATGGTAAATGTCGGAAGTGTAAAACAAAAATTTCTAAACAATATTTAATTATAGAACTTTTAACTGGTTCAATTTTTGTTCTCATAGGAATTCACTTTCTAGAAGTTTTAATTATTTCTCCTTTAATATTTATATTTTTATTTATATTTTTCTCTCTTTTATTTTCTATTCTTATTGTTATTTCAGTTTATGATCTTAGACATAAAATAATTCCTAATAATTTAGTTTATATTTTTGATTTTTTTGCATTTCTTTTACTTTTTGTTAATTATCACACTGTTTTTCCTCTCTTTCAAATTCCTTCAATTTTTAGTTTTTTATCAGGTCCAATTATTGCCACACCTTTTGCTATAATTTCTCTTATTTCTAAAGAAAAATGGATGGGGTTTGGTGATGCTAAATTAATACTTGGTATTGGTTGGATGTTAGGTTTAGCTTTTGGTATTACCTCAATAATATTATCTTTTTGGTTGGGCGCTATTATTGGTCTTTTGTTAATTTTATTTAAAAAAAGAGTTGGAATGAAAACAGAAATACCACTAGCTCCATTTTTAGCCATTAGTTCAATTATCGTATTTCTTTTTAGTTTAGATTTATTTTATTTATCTTTGCTTTTTAATTTTTAATAGATAATGAAAAAAGGTTTAATTTTGAAAAGTAAAAAAGGTATGACATTAATAGAACTATTAGTAGTTTTGGCAATATTTTTTATAATGTCTGCTGTAACAATATTTGATTATAATAGTTTTAAATCTAATGCTTCTTTACAAAATTTATCTAACGAAATTTCTTTATCAATTCGTAAAGCTCAAACTTATGCTGTTGGAGTTGGTGGAATTTCCGGAAGATTTGATGAAGGTTACGGAGTTTGTTTTTCAAAAAATGAAGATTATAATAAGGTTTTTGCAATTTATTCAGGAGACATAGATTCTTTTAATGAAGATTATTTATCTTCTGATTGTGAAGAATCAAGTTCTTCTTGTATGGAAATATTGTCAATAAAATCTGACGAAGAAGTTACTGGTTTTTATGTTAATGATTCTTTAGATGAAGATATAGAATTTTTGAATATTTATTTTTTAAGACCAAATCCAGAAGCTATTTTTTATTCTAATCAAGGAGAAATGAGTGTTCAAAGTATCGGAGTTTTAATAACTAACGCTGGAACTGGAAAAAGTAAAATTATTAAAGTTTCAAACACAGGACAAATAAGTGTAGAATAATATATGAAGAACATTTTTTTAAACAATAAAAATAAAGGTTTTACTTTGATAGAATTAATGGTGGCTACTTCTATTTTTATGATAGTTATGTTGATGGCTTTAGGTGCTATTGTTACATCTTCTAATGCCTCTAAAAATTATCAAAAAATTCGTGATTCAGTAGATAATGTTAATTTTGCTTTAGAAAGCATGACGAGAGCTATTAGAATGGGTAACTCTTATTCTTGTCTTGATGGTTCAGATTCTGATTGTCAGGAACTGGCGTTTACTTCTTCTTCTTCAGATTATATTATTTATCGTCAAGAAAGTAATGATGATGGAACTTACAATCTTTGTAAAAGTAAAAATGGTGGAACTTGTGTTCCTATCGTTTCAGAGGAAGTTAATATAGAAAAATTATCTTTTTCAATAAAAGGGGAAGATGTTAACGATGATACACAGCCAAGTGTTTATATAATTATAAAAGGGTCATGTGAAGTAAAGGATCAAAAAATATCTTTTTCAATTCAAACAATGGCGTCACAAAGAAATTTTGAATAATTAAACATGAAATATTTAAATAAAAATAAAGGTTTTACGTTAATAGAAACAATGATGGCAATATTAGTATTATCTATTGCTTTAGTCTCTTTATTGACTTTAATTTCAGGAAATTTATTTTATTCAAAATATATTAAAAATGAGATAACAGCAAATTATTTAATGCAAGAAGTTATAGATTATATAAGAAATGACAGAGACACAACTATTCTTTATGGAGAAAATGAAGATGATTCAAGCAATTGGGATACATTTTTAAATAAATATATTGACGCAGGTTGTTTTACTGATGGTTGTATTTTAGATGCTAAGAATGAAACAATAGATAGTTGTGATGACAGTAATTGTGATTATTTAAAATATGATTCTGATATCCAAAATGGAAATTTTTATAATTATAAATATGGAGAAGATACATCTTTTGAAAGAATAATAAAAATGGAGGAAGGAGAAAGTTCTGATGAAATTGTTTTTACAGTTACTGTAAAATGGAAAAATGGTAATCTTTCCAAAGAAAGATCTCTAAAAAGTAATTTAACTAATTGGTATGAATAAATTTAGCAATAAAAAAGGATATGCACTTTTGTTTGCAGTTGTAACAATAAGTATTATTATGGTTATAGCTTTTGGTATATCAAGTGCAACAAATAAACAATTAATATTATCATCATTAGCAAGAAATTCTCAAACAGCATTTTATCAATCAGATTTAGCAACTGAATGTGGTTTGTATTATGATTGGAAATCTAATGCTTTTATGGAACATCAAGTTGATGGTATTGATGAAGAAAGAATAAGCGAATTTAATTGTGGTGGACAAGATATGATTGTTACTTATAGTAATGATGGATATACAATTTCAGCAGAACCATCTGATAGTGAATCAAGTGACCCATGTTTTCGTTTAGAATTTGAAAAAGAAGAATCTGGTAATACTACTAGTACAGTTATGAAGGCGAGTGGTTATAATATTTGCAATGTAAACAACACAAGAACGGTAGAAAGAACAATAGAAGTTAGTTATTAATATGACTAAAAAAATAGAGATAGAAAATCGTATAAAACTTCTTCGTGAGGAGATATCTCATCTTCGTCATCTTTATCATGTAGAAGATAATCCAGAAGTTACAGATGAAGTTTATGATTCTTTGGTAAAAGAATTAAAAAAGATAGTAGAAAAATATCCAGAATTTGATGATCCAAATTCTCCAGAAAATAGAGTAGGAGGAAAAGTTTTAGAAAAATTTGAAAAGGTGAATCATAAAATAAAAATGTATTCTATTGGTAATGTTTTTAATAATGAAGAACTTTTTGCTTGGGAAAATCGTAATTTAAAATTATTACCAAAAGAAATAAAACTAGATTATTTTTGTGAACTTAAGTTAGATGGTTTAGCAATTTCTCTTATTTATGAAGATGGAAAATTTATAAGAGGAGTAACTAGGGGTGATGGTATTGTAGGAGAAAATATAACTTCAAATCTTAAAATGATTGAAGATATTCCTTTGGTCCTCAAAAGTCCATATCCGCCTATGATTGAAGTTAGAGGTGAAGCTATAATGACAAAAAAGGTTTTAGATATTTTGAATGAAAAAAATAAAAAAGAAGGTAAATCACTTTTTGCGAATTCAAGAAATGCAGCAGCTGGAAGTTTAAGGCAATTAGATCCAAAAGTGATGAAAGAAAGAAAGTTAAACTTTTTTGCTTATGAAATTGCTGAGATAAATGACAAAGGATTTGAGAAATATTTTGAAACTCATGAGAAAAAACATGAATTGTTAAAGAAATTAGGTTTTTGCGTAGAAAATCATTTTTCTTATTATAAGAACATAAAAGATGTTCCAAGTTTTATTTTAAAAATAGAAAAAGAAAGAGATACTCTTCCTTTTGGAATAGATGGAATTGTTGTTAATGTAAATAATACAAAAATTCATGAGAAATTAGGTGTTGTAGGTAAAGATCCAAGAGGGATAATTGCTTACAAATTTCCAGCAGAAAAAGCCACAACTATTTTAAAAGAAATTTCTGTAAACGTTGGACGTACTGGGGTGCTTACACCTGTGGCTCATTTTAATCCTACTTTTGTGGCTGGGTCTTTAGTTTCAAAAGCAACACTTCATAATATGGATCAAATAGAAAGATTAGATTTAAAAATAGGTGATACGGTTGTTATTCAAAAAGCAGGAGATGTTATTCCCGAAGTGGTAGAAGTTTTAGCTGGTATGCGTACTGGTAAAGAAAAGAAATTTAAAATGCCAAAATTTTGTCCAGTGTGTGGTGGAAAGGTTGAAAAGAAAAAAGTTATAAGTAAACAAAATTCTTCTGTTGCATTTTACTGTAATAATAAAAATTGTTTTGCAAGAAACAGCAGAGGTATGCAACATTTTGTAAATGCTTATGAAATATATGAAATTGGACCAAAAATTTTAGAAAGACTTAAAGATGAAGGACTCATAGGAGATAGTGCAGATTTATTTACTTTGGAAAAAGCTGACTTATCAGGACTTGAAAGATTTGGAGAAAAATCAGCCGAGAATATTATAAACTCTATAGAAATTCATAAAAGAGTTCCTTTCTGGAGATTTATATATGCTCTTGGAATTATTCATGTTGGTGAACAAACAGCTCATGATTTGGCAGATTATTTTCATAATCTAGATAATTTGAAAAATGTTTCGCTTGAAGTTTTGAATGATATAGAAAATATTGGTCCGGCTGTTTCAGAAAGCATTTATAATTATTTCAAAGACAAACACAACATTGATTTTATAAACAAGCTTTTAGAAAACGGAGTTCGTATAATTGAAGAGAAGAAAAAGACAGGTAGTTTATCAGGAAAAACATTTGTTCTTACTGGAACATTACCAACTCTTTCTCGTGAAGATGCCAAGAAAAAAATAATAAAAAATGGTGGAAAAGTTTCATCATCTGTCTCTTCTAAGACAGACTTTGTCTTAGAAGGTAAAGAAGCTGGCAGTAAACTCAAAGATGCTCAAAAACTCAGCATAAAAATAATCTCCGAATCTGACTTCCTAAAAATGCTCTAACTAACCCCCAGATAGGGGTTCAACCCCTATCTGGGGGTTTTGTTTAAATTAATTTGGATTTTAGAATATTTAAGAAATGTGATATATTTTAAATATATTATGAATTTAGAAGATATTAAAAAATTAGCAGAATTGGCAAGAATTGATATTACAGAAGAAGAAATGGCCGAAATAGCCAAGAGTTTTGGCTCTATTTTGGAGTATGTTGGACAGGTCCAAGAGATAAACAAAATGCAAGGTGTGGAAATGAAAAATAAAGAAGATTTTTTCTTGCATAATGTAATGAGAGATGATGTTGTAACAAATGAAAGTGGATTTTATCGAGAAAAAGTAATATCTGAAATGCCAGAATCTGAGAATGAATATTTGAAAGTTAAACAAATACTTTAATTATGCAAATAGATTTAAAAAATTTAACAATAGAAAAAGCTCATGAATCTCTCACAAAAGGAGAGTTCACTGTTCGTGAACTCGTTAATGCTTATTTGGAAGTTATCAAAAAAAAGAATGGAGAAATAAATGCTTATCTTGAAATTTATAACAACATAGATGAGCAGATTAAAAAAGCAGAAGAAATGTTTAAGAATGAAACGGCGACAATATTAACTGGCATTCCGATTTCAGTAAAAGATAATATTTTAGTAGAAGGGCAGATAGCTTCAGCATCTTCGAAAATTCTTGGTAATCATAGAGCTGTTTATGATTCTTTTGTTATTGAAAAATTAAAAAAGCATGGAGTAATATTTTTAGGTAGAACAAATATGGATGAATTTGCTATGGGTTCTTCTACTCAGACTAGTGCTTATGGTGTCACTAGAAATCCTCTTGATATTACTCGCGTTCCAGGTGGTTCTTCAGGTGGACCTGCAGCATCTGTCGCAGGAGATATGGCACTTGTTGCATTAGGAACGGAGACTTGCGGTTCTGTGCGTCAGCCGGGAGCATTTTGTGGACTTGTTGGACTTAAACCAACTTATGGAGGAGTTTCTCGTTCTGGAATTATTTCTATGGGAAGCTCTCTTGATCAGGTTGGTCCACTTGTAAAAAATGTTAATGACGCAGAAATTCTTTTTAATGCTATTTCAGGTTTTGATTCTAAAGATAGTACTTCTATTCCAAATGAAAAAAGAAATATAGAAAAAACTTTTAAGAAAAGAATTGCTGTTCCTAGAGAATTTTTAAATGGAGAGGGAATAGACAAAGAAGTCTTAGAAAATTTTGAAGAAAGTTGTGAAAAACTTCGAAAAGCTGGGTATGAAGTTGTAGATGTTAGTCTTTCTGCTATTAAACTTTCATTAGCTGTTTATTATATTATTATGCCAGCTGAAGTTTCTTCAAATTTAGCTCGCTATGATGGTATTCGTTATGGAGAGCAAGTTAAAGGAGATAAATTATTGGATGTTTATAAAAAAAGTCGCGGAAATGGTTTTGGAAAGGAATCAAGAAGAAGAATACTTTTAGGAACTTACATTTTGTCTCATGGATATTATGATGCTTACTATAATACAGCCATTAAAGCTAGAAATATTATTAGAAAAGAATTAAATGATTTATTTAAAAATTTTGATGCTTTTATAACTCCGACAGTTCCATTCTTACCATTTAAACTTGGAGAGAAATTAGACGATCCTTTATCTATGTATCTTTGTGATATTTTTTCAGCTCCTGCAAATTTAGCAGATATTCCTTCTATTGCTATTCCATCAGGAAAATCAAAAAGTAATCTTCCTTTCTCTATTCAATTCACAGCTCCACATTTAAGAGAAGATATTCTTTTTACTATTGGGAAAGATTTTGAAAAATTAGTTTAAATTTATGATATAATTTTTTTATGGGATCAAGTAATTTAGAAATTTTAGCTAACCAGTCACCATTTAGTCAAGGAAAGCTTTTATCTGGAGCTAACTTCATTTTTTCATCATTAATCGATCTTATTGCTAAGGCTTATAATATTTTATCTAATCCAAAACTTTGGAGTATTTTATTTGTTGTTTCTATTATTTTATCGTTTACTCTTATTGGTATTATAATTTATACAATTGTTAAATTAAGAGAATTACAATATGAAATAAAAGATGGGGTAAGGGAAGAAATAAAAAAATCAGAAGAAAAGATAAAAGAAAAGGAATCAAAAGAAAATCCTAAATGGAAATATATTCTCACTGTTCTTGAAGGTTATAAAGATTCAGATTGGAGAGTTGCTATAATGGAAGCAGATAATCTTTTAGAGGATATTTTAAGAGAAAAAGGTTTAACAGGTAATTCTGTTTCGGAACTTTTAGAATCTGCAAAATTAAATGGTTATAAGAATTTGAATGATGCTTGGGGTGCTCATTTAGTTAGAAATAAAATTGCACATGAAGGTTCAGAATTTCCATTATCACAAACTGAAGCAAGAAGGGTAATAAAACAATACCAAAATTTCTTTGAAGAATTAGGAATAATTTAAATATTCTTGATTTTTCTTTGCGCGATTTAGTGGACGAAGTGGGAACCAGAATACGAGAACATAATGGTTATATTTATTACCAAACTTTATGGAAAAATCAGAAAAACTAGACATATTGACATAATGTATTATTATATGATATAATATGCACAAGAACGATGTTGTTCTTAATAAATAAATAGGAGATAAGAAAATGAGTAAATCAGTGAGTATTGACCAATCTCATTCAGTTATCCAAGCCCTTGCTAACAATGTAGACTGGAGTGTTCTGGATGGTGATATGTTACAGGAACAGATTATCAAAAACCCTAAAGAAGCTGGTAAGCAGTTCACCGCGTTTTTGAAAAATGGTGGAAAAGTCATAGTTGGTAGCCCAAGGGTAATCAACATTGACCGCTCTATACCGTTTGATTCCAAAAAAATCTTTGGTAATGGATGGTCTATTGAAGAACAAGACGAAAGAGCAATTGCTCTCACCGAAATTAGCCTTAATGAAGTAATGTTTGACTCAACTTTGAAAAAAAGAGAGAAAAGCATTATAGGTGAAGACAAACTCAAACGTCTCAAAAAAAAGACAAATCGTATTCGTTTGGATGCTGGTATTTTCAAAACACTTTGGGAAAACCAAATCCTCATTCCTGAAAAATGGAAAGAGAAAATAAATGGAAACACGACATTTATTTTCTTTGATGGAACTATTCTTCGGTACTCTAACGGTGACCGTTATGTTCTGTACTTGTACTGGCTCGATGGTGAGTGGCGCTGGGGCTGCGATTGTCTTAATCATGTTTGGAGCGCTGATCGCCCATCTGCTGTTCTTCCAATATAATTAAAATTGTTTTTATAAAAAGTGAAAATCCCTTATATATAATTATAAGGGATTTTTCTTTGCGCAGTCGAAGGGACTTGAACCCTCAACCTCCCACGTGACAGGCGGGTGCTCTAACCAGTTGAGCTACGACTGCAAATTTTGAAACCTAACAAAGTAAATATATCATAAAGTAAAAAATATTTCCACTTTTATGTGTCGGCGGGAAGAATCGAACCTCCGACCTTGGGCTTATGAGTCCCACGCTCTAACCAACTGAGCTACGCCGACATATATATAATCGTCTATTTTTATTAAATATATTATTATCAATTAACAAAATAAACCAATTTTTCGGCTTTTAGACATATTTTTGGCATGTCACTTGCCGATTGTTGCGGGGGGTCGAATCGAACGACCATCTTAAGGTTATGAGCCTTATGAGATACCATTTCTCTACCCCGCTATGTAAAAATAAAACAGTTTTATTATCATACATTAAAATTTCGATTTTTGCAACATTTGAAGATATAGAACAATTATAGTATTATTGGTTTAGTTTATTTAGCCGTCATAGCTTAGTGGCAAAGCACTCCCTTGGTAAGGGAGAGAGCGTGAGTCCGATTCTCACTGACGGCTCAAAAAGCCACCATAGTTCAATGGTAGAACGATGGTATCGTAAACCGTAAATATTGGTTCAAATCCAATTGGTGGCTCATTGTTGACATTATGTCATATGTATGATATTCTCTTTGAGAAATCTTAAAATTAAAAACAATGAAAAGAAAAGTTTTTATAATCTACTTAATTTCTATAAGTACGATTTTAGTCTTTGTCGCATTAATTGGGCATTCTTGCTTTAAAAAAAATCATTTTAAAGAAAGTCAAAGTTTAAAAGTTGTTTCGTTTGATGACGGAACAATTATTAAGGTTGATCAATTTGGCACAAGCGTTTCTGATACTTGTTTTATTAAAATCGTTGACCGAAAATTAAGAAATCTATTTGATTTCGGTGAGATTGAAAAAGATAGAATAAATCATCGTGAGATATCTCGTTTCAGAATGAAAATTGATTGCGACTCGACAATCTTTTCTATAACAAAATTTGATGATGGTAGTCTATTTTTGGTTATTTGTGAAAAATCCGATTCTTCTACTTCATATTTTGATGGAGAAATAAATTCCCCAAAATTTCTTGTTATTGATAGGAGGTTCTTTTATCCAGAAGGAACTTCTTATTCAGATTTTATTGATTGTTTTCATTTTGAAATCTACATCGAAGAAGATTGTGTTTTATTAAATAATTATAATGAACAACGGTTAAACCGATTAAACGAAGAGCTCAAATATTTGTTTATTAAAATTTATGAATTAGAAAAAAGCGTTGAAGAAACGCTGTGCTTTAAAAACGGGTGTTAAAACCCGTTTTCTTTTTTATTAAAATCTAATTGACAAAATATTATTTGTATGATAAAGTTTGAAAAAAGTAATTTTAAATCTTAAAATTAAAAACAATGAAATCAAAAATTGTCTCTGTTAGTCTTTTACTAACATTACTTACTATTACCTTTCTTTTACTAGCGACAACTAAGCCCAGTCAAAAAGAAATTGGTAATTATACCATTAATCCTGATGGAAGTTTCTTTTGCCCAGATGTTTCAGAAACTTATGTGGTTTCTAACTTTATGTATGATAATCTTAGAAAAGATATTCTCTATATCTTCAAAAATGGAGACAGAGGGTGTGCATATTTTGAATCATTAATTGAAACAAAAAACGGAAGGATTAAAGTATCTTTCGAAAAATTTCCAACCGTTTTCGTTTTTTCTGACGATGATTCTGAAGAGGATATTTTCATTAAACTTGTTGGTGAAGATATCTTTTTTGGTAATCATATCATTTATGATGGAATAAACTTAGAAGTGTATAATACCTACACTGGAAGATATAACGACAAAAAAGATATTAATTACCTAAATCATTTTTTTGCCGTTATTTAAAACAGCGAAATAAGATTTTGTACTAAAAGATAAACAAAGTGTCTCGATTGAGGCGCTTTTTTATTTTATAAATTCATTATATTTGGTATATTTAAAGATATGGAAAATGATAAGGAAGAATTTAAAAAAGAACTAGCAAATTTAGAAGAATTTATGACTAGTCCAGATTTCTGGAATGATAAAATTACAGCTCAAGAAACTATTAAAAAAATAAATGATTTAAAAGATAAAATAGAAGGTGTAAATAAATATGATAAGAGTGGAGCAATTCTTTCTATCTTATCTGGTGCAGGTGGTGATGATGCTGAAGATTTTTCAGCGATGCTTCTCCATATGTATTTTAAATATTTTGAAAGTAAAGGTTGGAAAGTTAATCTTATTCATGAAAATAAAAACGATCTCGGAGGATATCGCAATCTTTCTCTGGAAATTGAAGGTAAAAATGCTTATGGAAATTTAAAAAATGAATCTGGTGTTCATCGTCTTGTTCGTATTTCTCCTTTTAATGCAAATGCAAAACGTCATACTTCTTTTTCTTTGGTAGAAGTTATTCCTAAATTTGAAAGGGGAGATGAAGAAATTAAAATAAATCCAGATGATTTAAAAATAGAGTTTTCAAAATCTGGTGGTCCTGGTGGACAAAATGTCAATAAAAGAGAAACCGCTGTTAGAGTAGTACATATTCCAACTAATATTTCTGTTCACGTTACAACAGAACGTTCACAAGAACAAAATAAAGAGAAAGCTATAGAAATGTTAAAAGGTAAACTTTATAAAAAACAAGAAGAAGATAGAAAAAGAGAAGAAACAGGTCTTTCTATTTCAAAAACAACAGATATAGAATGGGGAAATCAGATTCGTTCTTATGTTCTTCATCCATATAAACAAATTAAGGATCATCGAACAGGAGTAGAAATTCACGATATAGATAAAATTCTTGAAGATGGAGAAATAGATGAGTTTATTGAAGCTGAAAAAAATCTTTAATATTAAAATATTTTTTAATTTTTTGAATTTATTTATATATTTGATATAATAGAAATTAGATTATGATTTATTTTAATGGTGTCACAAAAAAATATAAAAACAGTGATGATTCATCACTAGAAAATGTTTCTTTTACCATTTCTCAAGGTGAGTTTGTTTCAATTGTTGGACATTCTGGAGCAGGCAAAACAACTATTACAAAACTTCTTTTAGCAGAAGAATATCCATCAGAAGGAGAAATTTTTTATCATTCTACAAATATACATAAATTACCTAAAAGAGAACTTATAAATTTAAGAAGAAAAATAGGAACAGTTTTTCAAGATTTTAGACTTCTTCAAAACAAGACAGCTTATGAGAATATTGCTTTTGCTATGGAAGCAACAGGAAAAACAGAAGATGAAATCAGAGAAGATGTTCCACATGTTCTTGAATTGGTGGATTTAGGTAAAAAGGCTAGTCATTTTCCAAGTCAACTTTCTGGTGGAGAAAAACAGCGTTTAGCTATTGCCAGAGCTATTATTACTCAACCAGATATTATTATTGCTGATGAACCAACTGGTAATCTTGATCCAATAAACACATCTGATGTTATAAATATTTTAAAGAAAATAAATGATTTAGGTACTACAGTTATTCTTACAACTCATAATAAAAGTGTTGTTGATCAATTAAAAAAACGTGTAATAACATTACAAAATGGAAAAATTATTAGAGATGAAAAAGAGGGTAAATATATAATTAAATAAAATATGTTCACATTATATTTAAAAAGAATAATAAGATCTGGTTATCATAATTTTGTAAGAAGTGGTTTTGCTTCTTTTGCTAGTATTTTAATGCTAACAATTACATTGTCTGTTATAACATCACTTGTTTTTATTCAAGCTGCACTCAATGCTTCCCTTAATGATATTAAAGAGAAAGTTGATGTAACAGTTTATTTTGTTCCTGATACAGATGAAAGTGATATTGCACAAGTTAAGGAGGCTCTATTACAAATACCAGAAGTTCGTGATATTTCTTATACTTCAAGTGAACAAGCAATAGAAGATTTTAAGAGTAAACATTCTAATGATTATCTTACCCTTCAGGCATTGGATGAATTAGATGAAAACCCTCTCGGAGCATCCCTTGAGATTAGAGCAAAAGATCCATCTCAATATGAAAGTATTAGTAATTACTTTGAAAATGATAGTACTCTTTCACAAGGTGCTCTAACTATTATTGATAAAGTTGATTATCATCAGAATAAGGTTATTATAGATCGATTAAATTCGATAATTTCTGGTGCAAACAAATTAGGATTTTTTGTTTCAATTATATTGATATTGATTTCAATTATTATAACGTTTAATACAATCAAGATTATTATTTACATGTCCAAGGATGAAATAAATGTTATGAAGCTGGTTGGAGCAGGTAATAGATATGTTCAAGGACCTTTCATAGTTTCTGGTGTTTTAGTTGGACTTTGTGCTTCTGTTATTACGATAATTCTTTTCATTCCTATCTCTGTTTGGCTAGGTAATCAAATGACAGAATTTATTGGTATAAATATGTTTGATTATTATAAATCAAATTTTGTTCAACTTTTTGTTATCGTTATTTGTCTAGGTGTTATACTAGGAGGTATTTCAAGTTCATTTGCTGTTAGTAAATATCTCAAAAAATAATTTTTAATTTTTTATTTTTAAGAAATATATCTTTATTGACATATTATTTCTTTTAGAGTATTTTGTAATAAATCATAAATTATAAAAATATGTTTATTAGAAAGAGCTCTAAGTGTGTTCAATTAGATTGTCATTCACTTATAAAAAAAGGAGATGAATTAGAATATCTCTGTTTAATCCAAAGTTTATTTAATACATCAGATCTTCCGAGATATGAATCTTACAGATTTGATATTCATGATAGTAATATCTTTTCCGTTTTTGTAAACCAGAAAGGATTATGGGAATTATGTGTTAAGAATTTAGGAACTATATCTTTTTATAATTCCAATGGAACTTATATACTTGTCGATCTTTCTGGTAAAACAGTTTTTGAGGTTATTAAAAAATTTGATCTTTCATTATCAAATTCTTCTACATGTATAATTTCTTGTTGTGAGTATGAAGATTCTATTTTTAAGAAATTTGTTTTTACTCTTTCCAAGATATCAAATAAGATTTCCAGAACAGCTCTTAAGGTAGAATCTTCAGAAAGAGAATCTTTTGATGAATGAAACAAAATCGCTTTCGTAAATGAAAGCGATTTTTTATTAAAATTTATATCTTCTTTTCCTTAAAGCATCTATTCCAGAAAAAGGCCATTAACCAACCAAACACATAACCAACAATGAAAGTTATTATTATGAGGATTAAAACCTTAGTAAAACTAAATGGTAAAACTAACACAGGTATTGAAAGCATATGAATTCTGAAAATAAAATCTACGATAATTTGAGCTATTCCTATGGCTACAAATAATCCCCAAATAAGATGTATTGATGCCATCAATAAACCAAAAGTTAAACCAGTTTTATTTTTGTTTATATTCATATATATAAATTTAAGTTAATAATTATAAATTTCGACCCAATTAAATAGATTTTTGGCTGACTGTCATGGTCTCAAAAATGTGAGACTAGACCACATAAGGATATTCTAGTACACCTTTTATTCTTGTATATAGGCGTCTCGGTCTAAGGTATTATTTACAAAAGTAAGAATTTTGTCGTGTATAGCTTGTCGTTTTGAATCATCTTCTTCAGAAAAGAATTCTTTTATCATTATTTCTAATTTATCATTATTTTCTTTATTTTTAAAAATTTCTAATAAAGAGAGAATTTCTAGAGAACCTTTCCCGAATGATTTTTCAACATCTTTTAAAATTAAAATATCATCCTTAAATTGACCACGTTCAAAATCATCAAAAACTTCCAAATGAGATAAATTTTTATCTTCAGCTACTTTCTTAACAATAGATTCTAGTATTGGAGCATAATGCATATAAGAATAGATCGGCCCTTTAATATCTTCTCTGCTTATATTCATAAAATTCTGCAATAGTTTTTGATTTTTAATGAGAATTTTATAAACTGTATGATCCGTCATAAGCTCATTAAATCCTCGTAAACGATTTTCTCGTTCTGGTTTTTTCCATGGAGATCGTATACGGTAGCCAACACGTGCATCATAAATTCCATCATTATTATCAGCATAAAGCTTTATGGTTGAGGCACGATGTATTAATTCATGTAATAAAGCAGAAAAGGTACAAACTTTTGTATCTACTTTGTCTTTATTTATATAAATAGCATCTTTTATAGATAAAAAGAACGCTTCACTGTTAGTATTGGGGAATTTTTCTATAAATATATTACTAGGTAGTATATGTATTTTGTCTAACAATATTGGATCATATATCTCTATTCCAAGTGATTCTAATTCTGATTTAATAATTGAATTGAGTATTCCAATCATTTTTATTTCTTCTTCAGTTTTCTCTGATTCTCCTTCTATACGTTCTGATGATTTTTCAGACCATTTTGACAAAGTTGCGTTTAGATTTTTCTTTTCATCTTCTGTATATAATCTACCTATAAATTTAGGGTTTTCTTTCATAAACTAATTATAACTTAAATCACAGGTTGTTCATAATTTTGATTGTCTTAGTTTTTAAAATACTAAGCACCTCGGTCAGGCTCACATGACTGCTGCGGGGCTTGGATTCGAACCAAGATACCAGCTTCCAGAGAGCTGTGTCCTACCATTAGACGATCCCGCAATGTTTTAATATTGTTATTTTATCATAGAATAGTCAAATTTCAATTTGGAGATTAATATAATTTATTATAAAATTACACTTATGAATAAAAATGAACCAATATTTAGACCAAAACATTTAACAATAAATGATATAAAAGAAGGTTGTGTAACATTAACTGGAGACAACGAAGAGGAAACTAAAATTTGTATGATGCAAGAAGAGTTTCGTCAGGGGATTGATGTTGTTAGTGAATTTACTCCATCAGTTACTTTTTATGGCTCAGCTCGTACTAAGGAAGATGATGAAGTTTATAAAAAAGTTCGTAATTTAGCTTATCGTATTTCAAAAGAACTTGGTTATATAGTTCTTACTGGTGGAGGTCCTGGAGTTATGGAAGCTGCAAATAGAGGTGCTTCTGAAGCAGGAGGTAGATCTGTTGGTTTAACAATTAAACTTCCTTATGAACAAAAGACCAATCCTTATGTTACAGATGAAATACCTTTTTATTTCTTTTTCACTAGAAAAGTAACAATGTCTTACACTACAGAAGTATGTATTTTTTGTCCTGGTGGTTTTGGAACATTTGATGAACTTTTTGAAATTCTTACATTACAACAAACAGGGAAAATTGGTAAAATACCTGTTATTTTATATGGTAAAGATTTTTGGGAACCAATAGATAAAGTCATAAAAGAAATTCTTTTAGAAAAATTTTCTACTATAGATGCTAGTGATAGAGAGATATATCATATTCTTGACGATGAAGAAGAAATTATGAAAATAATTTCTCAAAGTCGTTTGCGTGATGGAGAAGATGCTTTAAAATAGGAAAAACGGGATCGAAAGATTCCGTTTTTTTAAATCATTCATTATTCTATCTCATCAATTGATGAGATGTTTTTTACTCCAACCACGGATTTTATCTGGCTAGAATTTTCTGGGTTTATCCAGAAAAATTTTGGTGGTTTTTTTCCTTCATTTTCGAAGATTTTTTCTATTTCAGACGCCACATTGGCGACTTCAAGTATTGTCATAGTAGCACCAAAGAGCACATATATTGCAATTCCTTTTGTGAATTTCATTGCTTTTTTAGTATCTTCTACTGGTTTTACAATCTTTATACAAAGATCCGGATTTGATTTTAACAAAGAATTACGTATTTCTTCTCTTTCATTCTTATTTTTTAATTTATAAAAATAAACCAAATTTTTCATACCTTATTTTTTAAATAGTTTAGAACTTTTTTACTTAACATAAATATAACATTTAAACTTTTATTAGTCAATACATATTATTATTTTTAAATAATTTTTCTTTTAAAGATAGAGGCTCTTTTTATTTTTTATGATATGATTATTATTATGAATGATAAGGATGAAGAGTTGATAGAAAAATATAAAAACGGTGAGGTTGATAATCTAAGAATTTTAATAGAGCGTTATACATCACACATATATAATTATTCTTTCAGATTTGTTGGAGAAATGAATGCGCCAGATGTTACTCAAGAGATCTTTATAAAAGTTTGGAAGAATTTAAAAAATTTTAATCAGTCTAAATCTAGCTTTAGGACATGGATTTTCACTATTGCACGTAATACAATTATTGATTTTTTAAGAAAAAAGAAATCAATTGTTTTTTCTGATTTGGATAATGAAGATGAAATTTTTGAAGAAACTTTAGTTGATGAATCATCTTTACCGAGTGAAGTTATAAAAAAGATAGAAGATAAAAAGATTTTAAATGATCTTTTATCTAATCTTCCAGATAAATATAAAGAAGTTTTGATTCTTTATTATCAAGAAGAAATGACCTTTGCTGAAATAGGAGAAATGCTAAATAAACCGCTTAATACAGTCAAAAGTTATCATTACAGAGCAATCCAAAAATTAAAAGAGCTTGCACCAAATTATTATCAATAATCGTATTAAATTTTATGGACAGTGAAATAAAAAAAATATTTCAAAATATTTTAGTTAATCCAGAGAATCATCTCTCAAAAGAGATTTGGCGTTCTTTGGTTGCTAGAGAGAATAAAAAACATCTCACAAAAACTATAATTTATTTTTCTACGGTTTTAGTTTCACTTATTCTTTTAGTTCCATCTATTTTAAATCTAATAGATAAGTTTTCACTTGGCGGTTTCTCTGAGTATGCATCGCTTATTTTTACAGATGGAAGTATTATTATAACTTATTGGAAAGAATTTATCTTTTCTATTCTCAATTCTATTCCATTGATGAGTTTTGTTTTGTGTTCGGGATTGTTACTTGTATTATTTGTTTCAATTAAAAAAATTATAGGTCAAATTAATTTTAAAACATTAACTGTTTAATTTATGCAAAAAGTCAAAGAATTTTTATCAAATGTTTCCAAATTAAAAATATTCAAGATAGTTGTTTGTGTTTTTGGTTGTTTGGTTGTCGCCATATTAATTTTCAGAGCAGGAATGTTTGCTGGAATTGAAAAGGCATCTTTTGGTGAAAATTGGGAAAGTAATTATTTTAAAAATTTTGGTATAGAAAATATTAATAATAACGGAGAAAATTCTGGAGTTGCTGTAAAAAATTTTGATAATTTTCCAAATCCTCACGGAGCCGTTGGTAAAATATTAAAAATTGGAAATAATTCAATTGTTGTTTTAGACGATAAGGATTTTACTGAGAAGAATGTTATTATATCAAGTGATACAATTATTAAGTCTGTCAGAGAAAATATTTCTTTTGACCAACTTAATGTTGATGATTTTGTTGTTATAATTGGTCGCCCAAATGAAGATGGTCAAATTGAAGCAAAACTTATTAGAGTGATGCCTGATCCTTCATCAAAAGATGTTTCTATTATAAATAATAAGTTTAATTAATAGTTTATGATGTCAAAAATAAAAAGTTTTATTGTGAATAATAAATTTGTTTCAGTGCTAATCTTAATAGCGATAGCTTTGCTTTCTTATTTTTTAATAAATAAATTTAGTGAAGATGAAGTTTCTTATACTACAGAAAAAGTAACTGTTGGTGATATTACCACTGTTGTTACAGGAACAGGTCAGGTTGAAGCTTCTAATAGTTTAGATATAACAAATGATTCCTCTGGAAAAATTAATTATATTGGTGTTGAAGATGGAGATACTGTAAAAAAGGGTCAATTAATTGCTAGTACTGTTTGTACAGATCAAAAGAATTCTCTAGAAAGTGCTAAGTTGTCATTAGAAGAATTAGTTTCTTCTACTTCTTCCACTTATGTTTCAAGAAAAAACGCCCTAGATGAATCTTATCTTAGTGGTTGGAATAGTGTAGCTTCTTTTATTTCTGATACAACAAGTATGATTGATGAAATGGATGATATTTATGACACTAATGATGGTTTTCTTGGAAATTCAAATATTTCTTCTTATGGTAATCTCGCAAGAAGTAAAGCAATAACAACTGAATCTAATTATCAATTGGCAAAAAATAATTTTGAAGATCTTGTAAAAGAATATAAAACATTGACTAGTAATAGTGATGAAGAAAGTATAGAAAACTTATTAAATGATGCATATAATTCTGCTAAAGAAATGTCTAATTCTGTGAAGGAGACTGAAACATTATTTAATTATGTAGTTTCTTCTTCTAGTAGTATTAATTCTAGTGATATCACCACAAACAGAGAGAGCATTACATCGTGGGTTTCTGATTCTAATAGCTATGTTAACAGCTTGCTAAGTGCTTTAAATAGTATTACTGAAAATACAAATTCTTTGTATGACGAATTAGATGTAAGATCTGCTAAACTAACTGTTCAAGAAAAACAAGATGCCTACAATGAATGTTTTATTTATGCTCCGTTTGATGGAGAAATATCAAGTTTGTCTGCTAAAGTTGGTGAAGCTTCATCTTCTGTTGCTACTCTTGTTACAAAACAAAAAATGGCTACTGTGTCTTTAAATGAGGTTGATGTTGCTTATGTAGAAAAAGGACAAAAAGTTAATTTAACATTTGATGCTGTTACAGATTTAACTCTTACTGGTGAAGTTGCAGAAATAGATTCTGCTGGAACTGTTAGTTCTGGTGTTGTTACATATGATGTTCGAATTGCATTCGATGATGATAGTAGAGTAAAAATAGGTATGAGTGTAAATGTAGAAATAATAACAGATGAAAAACAAGACATTCTAACCATATCATCAAGTTCAATTAAAACAAAAAATGATCAAGATTACGTTGAAGTCTTAAATAATGGAATTGTAGAAAAAAGAGTAATTGAAGTTGGAATTTCTGATGATACACTTACTGAAGTAGTTAGTGGATTAAGTGAAGGCGAAGAAATTATTTTAAAAACAAGCTCGGGTAGTAGCTCCTCTTCATCTAGTAGTTCTTCATCATCTAACGAAGGAGGTGAAGGAGGTGGAGGACTCATGGGGGGTGGACCTATGGGTGGAGCCGCAGGTGGAGCAATGATGCATTAATTTTATGATTGAATTAAAAGATATAACAAAAACATATTATTCTGGTGATGAACCTTATGAGGCGTTAAAAGGTATAACTTTTAAGATTATCAAAGGAGAGTTTGTTGCTATTATGGGACCATCTGGTAGTGGAAAATCAACAATGATGCATATATTGGGAGCACTAGATTCAGCTACTTCTGGAACGTATTTACTTGATGGAAAAGATGTTTCTCATTTATCTGATGATGAATTGTCTGATATTAGAAAAAATAATATTGGTTTCGTTTTTCAATCATTTAACCTTTTACCAAGATCTTCAGTTTTAAGAAATGTAGAATTACCTTTAGTCTATAGTGGTGTTTCAAAAGAAGAAAGAAGAAAAATGGCTATAGATGCTCTTAAAATGGCAGGGCTTGATGAAAAATATTTTTCTCATCTATCAAATCAATTATCTGGTGGACAGATTCAACGTGTGGCTATTGCTAGAGCCCTTGTTAATAATCCATCAATTATTTTAGCTGACGAACCGACTGGTAACTTGGATACAAAAACAGGTAATGTTGTTCTTGGAACATTTCAAAAATTAAATGAAGAATATGGAAGAACTATTATTCTTATTACGCATGAACCAGATGTGGCGGAATATGCGGATAGAATATTGTATATAAGAGATGGATTACTTGTCGAAAATCCAAATAAGCATGTTAAAAAAATTGTAAATCTTAATCAATAAATATGAAAACTCGCGATATTTTAGAAGAAACTTTTTCTGCTTTAAAATCAAATAAAGTTCGTACTGGTTTAACAATGCTAGGTATTGTGATAGGTATTGCTTCTGTTATTGCTATGGTTGCTATAGGTCAAGGAGCTTCAAATTCTGTCTCATCTCAAATTGAATCTATGGGCGCAAACTTAATAATGGTTAGTCCTGGAGCTCAAAGAACATTTGGTGGTGCTAGAGAATCTCGTGGAGGAGCTAAAACTCTTACAATTGAAGATGCAGAAAAAATATTATCTCAAGTTGATAATGTTAGTGCTGTTGCTAAGGTAGTTTCATCGCAACAACAAGTTGTTTCTACTGGAACAAACACAAATACTAGTATTCTTGGTACAGAATCTTCTTATTCAACAATTAGAAGTATAGAAATAGCAGAAGGTAATTTTATTACAGATCAACAAGTAGAGAAAACTTCAAAAGTTGCAGTTCTTGGTTCCACAACTAGAGATGATTTATTTGGGGAAGATGAAACTGATGTTGTTGGAGAAAAAATTCGTATAAATGGTGTTGAATACAAAGTAATTGGTATTGCAGCAGAAAAAGGTGGTTCTGGTATGACAAGTAGTGATGATGTTGTCTATATACCATACACAACAGCACAAAGATATCTAACAGGAAATAAATATCTAACAGGTATTTATATTTCAGCTGAATCTTCTGAAGTTTCAACTACTGTTCAAGATGATATTGAAACACTTCTTTTGAATCTCCACGGTATAGAAAGTTCAGATGATGCCGATTTTAGTATTATGAATCAATCAGATATGTTAGAAACAGCATCAGATGTTACTGGTACGTTTACTGTTTTATTAGCAGCTATTGCTGGAATCTCACTTCTTGTTGGTGGTATTGGAATTATGAACATGATGCTTACAACTGTTACAGAAAGAACAAGAGAGATTGGTTTACGTAAAGCAATTGGTGCTAGAAAGAGAGATATTAGTTTACAATTTCTTACAGAAGCCACAGTTTTAACATTTTTAGGAGGAATTCTTGGTGTTGTTTTTGGAGCTATTGTTTCTATTGGATTAAATTATTTTGATGTTACTGAAACTCAAGTATCTATTTCTTCGGTTCTGTTGGCCTTTGGAGTTTCTGCTCTTATTGGAATAGTTTTTGGTTATTATCCAGCAAAACGTGCTGCAAACTTAAATCCAATAGACGCTTTAAGATACGAATAAAATTTAATTTTAACAAATATTTGTAGTATAATTTTATTGTGGAGAATGATGAAGTTTATACAAACAAATCTAAAGAAAAAGAAATAGTTTTAATTCAGATATTTTATCTGTTTATTATTCCTGTCTTATTGCTTTACTATAAAATTATTCCTGGAGATTTTAGATCTCTAATGTTGCTTGGAGTAACAGTCATTCTTTATGGTATTGTTAAACATGCTAAATGGACTTTAAAAGATATTGGATTAATAAAAAACTGGAAAAAAGATTTAATTCCTTATGCTTTGTTTACTGGTAGTGCTGTGTTGTTTCTTTTTTGGCTTTCAAAAATTACTCCACATGAACCACTTTCTTTTTGGTGGAAAAATATAAAATTTTTATTACTTTTTATTCCATTGAGTGTTCTTCAGGAAATAGCTTTTAGGGGAATATTAATGAATATGTTAATCAGAGCTTTTAAGAATCCGTTCATTGTTATAAGTGTGAATGCTCTTATTTTTGCCTTGTTACATATAATTTATTTAAATGCTATTTTTGTTTTACCTTTTACTTTTATTGCTGGTATTGGTTTTGCTTGGTTGTATTTTAAATATCCTAATTTAATTATGGTTTCCATCTCTCATTCAATACTTAATTTTGTTGCAATGATATTAGGATTTTTTATTTTAAGATAAATATGAATAAATTAAAAAAAATAATTTTAAAGTTAAAAATAAAAAAGTTCTTTAAGAAAAATTCATTCTTAAGAATTATGTTTATTAGTTTGGCAACAGTTTTTATTACTCTTGTTATAATTTTAGGGTTACTTTGGTTTTTTAGAATTAAAATTTTTAGATTTTTGGCTAATAATTTACCAAAAGATAATATAGAAAATATTTTGGCTGAAAATTCATCTAATAATGGAAAAGTTTTATCAGATATCGATGAAATAAAAAGCCTTTTACCAAAAGAAGAAGACAAAGAAGATGTTGTTGAAGAAAGTGTTGTTAATGCTGTAAAAGTTTCTAGACCAGCAGTTGTTTCTATTGCTTTACTTAAAGAAGTTCCAAAATATAATATTACTTATACTTATGATTATTCTAAAGATCAGAATGGTGATATTATTCCTAATTTGTATACAAAAAATGAAGTTAAGACCTTAGTTGGAACTGAATGGAAACAAATTGGTAGTGGTTCCGGTTTCATTGTTAATAGTTCTGGACTTATCGTTACCAATAAGCACGTTGTTGATCAAGATGGTGTTAAATTTAAGGTTTATTTAAATAGTGGAGATGAATATGATGCCACTGTTTTAGCAAAAGATTCTGTTTTAGATATTGCCTTAATAAAAATAAATGCTAATAATTTACCATATTTAACATTGGCTGATTCTAGCGAGTTAGAAGTTGGTGAAAGTGTTGTCGCTATTGGAAATGCTTTAGGTGAATTTAAAAATACTGTTTCATCTGGAGTTATATCTGATCTTTCAAGATCAATTGTTGCTGGAGATAAATACGGTTTTTCTGAAAAACTTGATCAAGTTATTCAAACTGATGCTGCTATAAATAAAGGAAATTCTGGAGGACCATTATTAAATTTAAGAGGCGAGGTTATTGGAATAAATGTTGCTGTTGTTGAAGATTCTTCAAATATTGGTTTTGCACTTCCTATTAATAGTGTCAAAGATGTTGTTTCTCAAGTTGAAAAAACAGGAAAAATATCTCACCCATATGTCGGTATTAGATATATTCCAATCACAGAGGATTTAAAAACAAGTTTGAATCTTTCTGTAAATTATGGAATTTTAATTAAAAAAGGATCAGATGATACAGAACCAGCGGTTCTTTCAAATTCTCCTGCAGAAAAAGCTGGTATAAAAGAAGGTGATATTATACTTGAAATAGATGGGAGTAAAATAACTACTTCTAGTGATTTTGCTTCCTTAATTCGTAATAAAAAAGTTGGTGATTATACAGTTTTTAAAGTATTATCAAATAACATTGAAAAAATAATTGTTTTGAAATTAGAACAAGCGCCAAGTGATTGGTAATTTATCATTTAATTTTATTTATATGAATAGAAAAATAATTATTGGATTAGCAGGTCAAATAGCAAGTGGTAAAGACACTGTTGCTAATTATATTGTAGAAAAATATGGCGGTGTTTCTTTGAGTTTTTCTGATCCACTTCGTGATATTTTAAAAAGAGCTCGTTTACCAATAATTCGTGAAAATTTTGCTTGGTTAGCACAATCTTTAGTAGATAAATTTGGTGGTGATGTTATTTCTAAAATTATAGGAAAAGAAATAGAGGAAAGCGATAAAGAAATTTTTGTTTTACCAAATATTCGTAGAAATGATGATGTCTCTTATTTTAAAGAATGGCCTGGTTATGTACTAGTAGGAATAGAAACAGATGATAAGGTTTGTTATGAAAGGTTGATAAAAAGAGGACAGAAAGAAGATGATAAAACTAAAACTTGGGAAGAATTTCTAAAAGATAGAAAACTTTCTACTGAAGTAGAGATAGAAGGGTTAATAAAAAAATCTTCCATTGTTTTAAATAATAATGGAAATCTTGAAGATTTATATAAACAAGTAGATGAATTAATCCAAAAAATAAAGCGCCAGTAAGGCGCTTTTATTTTTTATAGAAAATTTTTCCACATATTTGAAGCTACTGGTTTCCCAGCTTGGTGGTCGTACTTAGCGCTTTTTTTTCTAAAATATGGAGTTTTTACTTTTCCATATATATTAAAATAAGTGAGTTGACCGATAGGCATATAGGGATAAATTATTACAGGAATACTTGTCGATATTTCAAGGGTCCAATGACCTCTAAACCCAACATCTCCTTTCCCTGCTGTAGCGTGGATATTTATTCCAAGTCTACCTGTTGAGGATTTGCCTTCAAGATATGGTACGCAATCATATGTCTCTGTATATTCTACAGTAGAACCTAAATATAATTCTCCAGGTTTTAGTACAAACCCATCTTCTGGAATAACAAAATGTTTAATTTCATTATCCTTTTTTGCATCAATAACTGTACTGGTATATTGAGCAAAGTTAGGGCTTAAATGTATATCATAAGAATTACAGCCAAGACATTTTTCATCAAAAGGCACAATTATTATGTTACCTTTTTTGATGAATTCCAACATTTTTGTGTCTGTTAATATCATACCGCAACTTCAGCTTTGATGTGTGGATGAGATTTGTAATTTACCAATTCAAAATCCTCATATTTGAAGTTAAAGATGTCTTTAACTTCAGGATTAAGAGCCATTTTTGGCATAGGGTAAATATCATTTTCTCTCGATATCTGCGTCTTAACTTGTTCAAAATGGTTATTGTAAATATGAACATCTCCACCAGTCCAAACAAAATCTCCTAATCCGAGATTTGTTACTTGTGCAACCATCATTGTAAGCAGAGCATAAGAAGCAATGTTGAATGGTACACCTATGAATACATCACAGCTTCTTTGATAAAGTTGGCAAGATAATTTCCCGTTAGCTACATAGAATTGGAAAAGTAGGTGACATGGAGGAAGGTTCATTTGATTAATCATTCCAACATTCCAAGCTGAAACAATGATGCGACGAGAATCCGGGTCTTTATTTATTGTTTCAACGACTTCTTTGATTTGGTCTATAGAACCGCCATGACAGTCTGGCCATGATCTCCATTGAAATCCATATCCTGGACCGATGTCTCCATTTTCATCTGCCCATTGATTCCATATTTTCACCCCATTTTCTTGTAAAAATTTTACATTGCAATCACCCTTTAGGAACCATAAAAGTTCATAAATGATTGATTTTAAGTGTAACTTTTTTGTAGTTAGAAGAGGAAAACCTTCTTCCAAATTGAAGCGCATTTGGTAACCAAAAACAGACTTGGTTCCGGTTTCTGTACGGTCACTTTTATCTGTACCGTTTTCCATAATGTGTTTAAGCAATTTTATATATTGCTTATCAACATGTAATCCTTCATTTTTTTTCATAAAACTATATAATTTTTAAGTTCAAATTTTACTTCAATTTAACATAAATTATTTTATTTATCAATACTTTTAAATATGCTAGAATGTATCAGTTATTTAATATTTATGAAAGACAAACAAGTAGAAAAACTTATAAAAGAGGAGGAGAAGAGGCAGAAAAGTGTCATCAATCTTATTGCTTCTGAGAATATTGTTTCAGACGATGTATTGAAAGCTCTTGGTTCTAAACTTACCAATAAATATGCTGAAGGATATCCAGGAAGAAGATATTATGGTGGTAATCAGGTAATAGATAAAATAGAGAATTTAGCAATTGCTCGTGCACTTAAACTTTTCAAATTAAAACCAAACGAATGGCATGTAAATGTTCAGCCACTTTCTGGTTCACCTGCAAATTTCACTGTATATTCAGCTCTTATACCGCTTGGTGGAAAAATAATGGGAATGAAACTTTCATCTGGTGGACATCTTACTCATGGTCATCCTGCTTCAATGACAGGTAAACTTTGGAAATCAGTTCAGTATGAACTTGGTAAAGATGAAGTTATTGATTATGAAGAATTAAAAAAACTTGCAGTAAAAGAAAAACCAGATATTATCGTTTGTGGTTTTACTGCTTATCCTCGTATCGTTGATTTTAAAAAGTTTAGAGAAATTGCTGATGCTTGTGGAGCTCTCCTTCATGTAGATATGTCTCATTTTGCTGGACTTGTTGCAGGTGGAGCATATCCATCACCATTTTCTTATGCTGATTCTGTTGTGACAACAACTCACAAATCTCTTCGTGGTCCTCGCCATGCTCTTATTTTTGTTAAGAAAGAGGCAAGGGAATTTGATAAAAAAATAGATAAGATGATTATTCCAGGACTATATGGTGGTCCTCATGAAAATAGTATTGCTGCTGTTGCTATAGCTTTAATGGAGGCAAATAGTCCAGAATTTAAAAAATATGCAAAGCAAGTAGTGAAAAACGCTAAAGTTCTTGCAAAAGAATTGCAAAAGCTAGGCTGGCACATTATCTCAGGTGGTACAGACTCACACCTTATCCTTATGGATACTTGGATGGATGGAAAAGGTGTTACTGGTAAGGATGCAAGTGTTAAACTTGAAAAAGCAGGAATAATTGTGAATATGAATACAATTCCAGGTGATTCACGTTCTCCAATGGACCCATCGGGTATTCGTCTTGGAACATGCGCTGAGACCACTCGTGGTAAAAAAGAAGAAGATATGATTAAATTAGCAAAAAAGATGGATAAAATTTTAAGAGAAAAATAATTATGGATTTTAGAGTCGGAGTAAAAATTTTATTGAAAAATAAAGATGGAAAATATCTTATTCTTCGACGTTCAAAAATTAAATATCCTGAAATTGGACATGAATGGGATATTGCAGGAGGAAGAATAAATATTGGCGAGACATTGATTGATAATTTGAAAAGAGAAATTTTTGAAGAGACTGGTCTTTCTCTTGAAGAAGAACCAAAATTAATTTCTGCTCAAGATATTTTTAAAAATGAAGGTAAACACGTAATCAGACTTACTTATATAGGTAATATAGATGGAGAAGTTGTTTTAAGCGATGAACATGATAATTATAAATGGTTAACATTTTCTGAGTTTTTAAAAATTGAACCATTAAATTCATATATAAAAGAAATTATTAATAATAAATTAATTTTTAAAAATGAAGAAGATTAAACAAAAACAATACAAAGATACAGTAGTTTGGTTTGATGAGATTATGAAGGAATGTTTGTTTATTATAGATTCAAAGAAAAAAGAATATGGTTCTTCTGTTTGTAAATACAGGCCATCATCTATAACAGATAGAATACTTACTAAACTTTCTCGAATTCGTTCTGTTCAAGAGAAAAAATCTATAAAAGTAGATGAATCAATAGAAGAGACACTTACTCATACAATAAATTATGTATTGTATAGAATTTGGAGATTAGAAGAAGATAAAAATGTTAGAGTTATAAATGTTCTAAAAATAGAAAAAATCATAAAAGAAATAAGAAATATTTTGGAGAAGAAAAATCATGACTATGGAGAATCTTGGAAAAAGATGAGAATATCTTCTATTGTTGATGAGGCACTTGTAAAAATATCTAGGATTATAGAAATGGAAAATATGATAAAGAAAAATAGTAAATTAAAAAATAAATTAAATCCAAAAATTTTAGATTCTTTGTATGATATTAGTAATTATTTAATTTTTGCCTTGATACATATCAAAGAGGGTAAAAATCCTATGGAATAATATGCAATTAAAGGTTAAAAAATTAAGAGAAGATGCGAAGTTACCAACGAAAGGTCATGAAGGCGATGCAGGGATAGATTTTTACTGTGCAGAAGAAACAAAATTATATCCAAGGAAAAGAACAGAAGTTTTGACAGGAATAGCTATTCAAATACCTGAAGGATGTGTTGGTTTTGTTTGGGATAAATCAAGTATCTCTTTTGGAAAAGGTTTGAAAACCATGGGTGGTGTTATTGATGCTGGATATAGAGGAGAAATAAAATTTTGTTTTTATAATACAAACGATGAAGAAATTGTTTTTGAGAAAGGTCAAAAGGTTGCACAGATTATTATACAAAAATTTGAGAATTGTGATATTGTAGAAGGGGAACTTGAAGATTCAATAAGAGGAGAAAATGGCTTTGGTTCTACTGGACATAAATAAAATGAAGGAAATTATAGAAAGTAAAATAAAAGAAGTTTTAAAAAATATTGGAATTAATGAAGATATTTCTTTTAATGTTGAACATCCAGATGATTTGAAAAATGGAGATTATTCTACGAATGTGGCGATGTCTATGTTTCCTAAATTAATTTCTAATTTTACCCCGAGCGATTATCCTATTAAAACAGAAATATTTGGTGGTGACAAAGGGTCGTCTAGAGATTTTGCTAAATTTATAAAACTAAAATTAGAAGAAAATATTTTATCAGGTTTAGATAAAATAGAAGTCGCTGGTCCAGGATTTATAAATTTTTATTTATCACGAGAATTTTTTGTTGATAGTGTCAAAGAAATTTTAAATAAAGGTAATGATTGGGGTAAAAATAAAATTTTAAAAGATAAAAAAGTGATGGTTGAATATACAGATCCAAATCCTTTTAAACCATTTCATATTGGTCATTTAATGGCAAATACTATTGGTGAATCAATTTCTCGTATTGTTGAATTTTCTGGAGCAAATACAATAAGAGCTAATTATCAAGGAGATGTTGGTCCTCACGTAGCTAAAGCTATCTATGTAATTTTAAAATCGAAAGAATATTTAGAAATTGGACTTCAAAATATTACAGGATCAATTTCAGACAAAGCTATTTGGATTGGTGAATGTTATTCAAAAGGTAGTAATCTTTATGATACAGATGAAAATACTAAAAAAGAAATTGAAGAAATAAATAAAAAAGTTTACGAAAAAAGTGATGAAAAAATAAATGAAATTTATAATTGGGGTAGAAAGACAACTCTTGAGGCTTTTGAAGAAATTTATAAACTTTTAGGAACAAAGTTTGATTATTATTTTTTTGAGAGCGAGATGGCAAAAGTTGGAGAAAAAATTGTAAAAGAAAACGTTGGTAATGTTTTTGAAGAATCTGACGGAGCAATAGTTTTTCATGGGGAGAATTATGATAAAAAACTTCACACTAGGGTATTTATAAACTCTCAAAGTTTACCTACTTATGAAACTAAAGAGATAGGTCTTACAATTACAAAATTTGAAAAAGAGAATCCTGATATTTCCATAATAACGACAGCTATAGAACAAGCAGAATATATGAAAGTAGTACAGAAAGCAATTTCATTAATACATCCTGAATTAGAAAGTAGAATGAAGCATATAACTCACGGAATGATGAAACTTACAAGTGGAAAAATGTCATCTCGTAAAGGAAATATAATAACAGGAGAATCATTACTTCGTGATTCTATGAATATGATAATCGAAAAAATGATTAGTAGAGAATTTTCTGTTGAAGAAAAGAAAAAAATTGCAGAAGTTGTCGGCGTTGGAGCTTTAAAGTATTCAATTCTTAAATCTTCACTTGGTTCAGATATTATTTATGATCAGGAAAAATCTGTTTCATTTGAAGGAGATTCTGGACCATATTTACAGTACACCGCAGTAAGAGCAAATGGAATATTTAAGAAATCGGAAAGTTTCAATCTAGAAAATAGAAATCAAATTCCAGAAGAGATTACAAATTTTGAAAAATTGTTATATCAATTCCCCGAGATAGTAAAATATTCTTATGAAGATTTTGCCCCACATCATATCGCTGTTTATCTGGTGGAATTAGCAAGTGAATTTAATTCTTTTTATGGAAATACTCAAATTTTAAAAAATGATAATCTCTGTGCTAAATATCATTTAGATTTAATAAAAGCATTTTATCAGACTGTGAAAAATGGTCTTTGGCTTTTGGGAATAGAAGTTCCAGAAAAGATGTAAAAATAAAAAAGCTGGTTTCCGAAAGAAAACCAGCTTTTAAAATCTGGGCTGTGCGTGCAAGGACTTTTCAGTTGCGGTTACTAAGTCCCCCAGAATGAATTGCTGAAATTTTGATGAGGTTGAACTATTATGTTCTACTCGCATGCCAATTAAGACGCTCTCAAAATTTTAGGATTAAGTTTACTGTTCCTAAAACAATTTCATTTCAATACTAATCATTGTAATAATTTTTTAGATATCATATTAATTACTCTCAATGAAAAGTATATTGGACACCCATCTAAATGTAGTATCTTGAAAGTGCAATTCAATTTTATTTTACTTATTTCTAACAAAATTGCAAGTTTTTTGTTTTATGTTATATTATTTATATGCAATGAAGGGGATATCACCCCAGAGCATTGGGAAGAAAGCCAAAAGGTAAGTAGAACCCTATAAACGAGCTCCGATTTTTGTCGGAGGAAACAAAGGTGGTACCACGGGTATTTGAAACTCGTCCTTGTATAATAACTATGTTGTTGTATGTGGACGAGTTTTTTAATTTTTTAGTAATTATAAATTATAGTATTTATGGAAAATCAAAAGTCACAAAGAGCGCAAGCTGAAGAAAAAGTTTTAGAATTCTGGAAAGAGAATAAAATTTTCGAGAAAAGTTTAGAGAAAGAATCACCTAAAGGTGAGTATGTTTTCTACGAAGGTCCTCCAACTGCAAATGGAAAGCCTGGAATTCATCACTTGGAAGCTAGAGCTTTTAAAGACGCCATTCCTCGCTATAAAACAATGTGTGGTTACCATGTTCGCCGAAAAGGTGGCTGGGATACTCATGGACTTCCAGTGGAGCTTCAAGTAGAGAAAAAACTCGGGCTTGATTCAAAGAAAGCGATAGAAGATTATGGTATTGCAAAGTTTAACAAAGAGTGTAAGGAGAGTGTTTGGGAATACACTGACCTTTGGACTAAATTCACAAAGAGAATTGGTTATTGGGTAGACAAAGACAATCCTTATGTGACTTATCATAATGATTATATTGAGTCAGTTTGGAATGTTATTAAAGAAGCAGACAAACAAAAATTACTTTATAAAGATTATAAAGTTGTGCCTTGGTGTCCTCGATGTGGAACAGCTCTTTCTTCACATGAGCTTGCGCAAGGTTATCAAGATGTGAAAGATTTGTCAGTATATGTAAAATTCCGTGTCGTATCCTCATCTGATACTCTTGTTCAGGTCCTCGGACGAGGGGGATGGGAGACGGTGCCAGACCATTCGCAAGAGTATGTAGATTCGGCTTTTAACAATACATATATATTAGCTTGGACTACTACTCCTTGGACTTTACCTGGTAATGTGGCTTTGGCTGTCGGAGAGGATATTGATTATGTTGAATTTGAATATGATGGTATTAATTATATTTCTTCTTTAGATTTCTATAAAAAGGGTGGTAATATTGATCCAAACAAAGAATTGCCTAAGTTAACAAAAACATTCAAAGGTAAAGATTTGATAGGTTTAGAATACGAACCATTATATCCATACTTGAAAGAAATAATTTCTGATGAAGAAAAACCAAAACTAGAAAAAGCTTACAAAGTTTATGGAGCAGACTTTGTGACGACAGAAGATGGGACGGGTGTAGTGCATACAGCTGTAATGTATGGGCAAGATGACTTTGAATTAGGGACAAAAATTGGACTTCCAAAAGTTCATTTAGTTGGTCTTGATGGAAAGTTTTTTGAAGGGACCGGTTTTCTTTCTGGACGATTTGTCCGAGATGAGGAGACAACGATAGACATAATTAAAGATTTGGCAGGAAGAGGACTTTTATTTAAAAAAGAAAAATATGAGCACTCATATCCTTTCTGTTGGCGTTGCAAGACAGCACTCATATACTATGCTCGTGATTCTTGGTATATTCGCATGTCAGAACTTCGCGACAAGATGGTGAAAGAAAATGAAGGAATAAATTGGGAACCTTCATATATAAAAGAAGGAAGGTTTGGGGAATGGTTGAAAGATATAAAAGATTGGGCTATTTCTCGTGAACGTTACTGGGGAACTCCTCTTCCTGTCTGGACTTGTGATAAATGTAATAAAAAAGAAGTCCTCGGAAGTATCGAAGATATAAAATCTAAAATAAAAAAATCAAAAAATAAATATTTTATGATGCGTCACGGAGAAGCAGAAAATAACTTAAATGATATTGTAAGTTCTTCTGTTAATAGCAAACATCATCTTACTAATTTGGGAAGAGAGCAAGTAAAAGCAAGTGCAGAAAATTTAAAAAATAAAAAAATTAATTTGATAATTGTTTCGCCACTTTTACGCACAAAGGAAACAGCAGAAATTGTTTCTGAAATTATTGGTTATCCAAAAGAAAATATTATAGTTGATGATAGATTACATGAAATGTCACTACCTTTATATGAAGGAAAAAGTTGGCAAGATTATCATAAAGATTATCCAAATAGTGAATATATTTATTATCATGGAGCTGAAGGTTGTGAGACATGGAATGATGTAAAAAAAAGAACTATGAGTTTTTTATATGATATTGAAAATAAATATCAAGATAAAAATATTTTAATTGTTACGCATGGTGGACCTTGTTGGCTTGGTTCTGCTGGAGTTAGGGGGTTGAATGCCAAAGAAACTATTAAAATGATAAAGGATTTTACTTATTTAAAAAATGCTGAATTTGAAGAATTAGATTTTGTAAAAATTCCTCACAATGAAAATTATGAACTCGATTTACACAAGCCATATATTGATGAAGTTCCTTTGGTTTGTGATTGTGGAGGAAATCTAATAAGAACAAAAGAAGTGATGGATGTCTGGCTAGACTCAGGGACAATGCCTTTCTCTCAAGATCATTATCCTTTTGAAAATAAAGAATTGATAGATAGTGGTAAAGGTTATCCGGCTGATTTTATTTCAGAAGCCATTGATCAAACTCGTGGATGGTTTTATACACTTCATGCAGTAGGAGTAATAATGGGTAAGGGTAAGGCTTACAAGAATGTTATTTGCCTAGGGCACATACTAGATGCTAGTGGAAAGAAAATGAGTAAATCTCTTGGAAATATTGTTGACCCTTGGAGTATGATAGATAAGTATGGAGTTGATACTCTTCGTATGTGGATGTATGCAGTGAATCAGCCAGGAGAATCAAAAAACTTTGACGAAAAGACTGTTAGCGAATTACATAATAAAATTTTTAATCTTCTTTATAATGTTTTATCTTTCTATGAACTTTATAGAGATTCTTCTTTAGAAACTAATATTTTTGAAACTAAAAATTTGTCTAATGTTTTAGATGAATGGATTATTACGAAATTTGAAATATTATGTCAGGAAGTTACAGAAAATTTAAATAATTATAAACTTCTCGAACCCGTTAGAAATATTCGTTCATTTATTGATGACCTTTCTACTTGGTATGTCAGGAGAAATCGTGAAAGATTAAAAGATGGAGATAAAGATGCTAAACAAACTTTGTATTTTATTTTGAAAAATTTAGCTAAACTTATGGCTCCTTTTGCTCCTTTTACAGCAGAAGATATTTGGCAAAAATTAAAAATTAAAGATGATAAAGAAAGTGTTCATCTTACAGATTGGGATTTTGTATCTGTATCTAATACAAATAATCAGGAAATAATTGAAAAAATGGAAAAAACTAGAGAAATCGTTACGTTTGGTTTGAAAGCAAGACAAAAAGCAGGTATACCTGTTCGTCAACCTCTTTCAAAAATACAAGTAAAAGAATCTTCTTCTGTGAAAAATAATTTAGAATTAAATGATGAATATTTAGAAATTATTAAAGATGAAATTAATGTTAAAGAAATAGAGATAATTAAAAATATTTCAAATGATAAAACAATTTTATCTCCATATGCTGACGATATGTTTAATAGCGAAGTAGAACTTAATACTCATATAACTGAAGATTTAAGAGAGGAAGGATATTATCGTGAACTTGTTAGAGCACTTCAAGATTTAAGAAAGAAAAATGGACTTAATCCAAACGATGTTATTGTTTTAAAAATTCAAGCTGGTGTTAATGAACAAGAATTTATAAAGAAATTCAATGATTTACTCTTTAAACAAGTTGGTATTAAGGAGTTAAAAATAGAAGAAAATGATGGAGAAGAAATCAAAATAGGAAAATTTGTGTTTAAGGTAAAGATTATTATATAATATACTGTATGGAAAATAAAAAAATAAATTACAATATGATTCCTCATACAGAAGAAACATTTGAGGAGAAAGAAAGAGTTGAAAGCAATGATCCTGGTATGGATGTAAAAAAAGGAAGAAGTGGAAAGTTTATTCCAATTGAAGATGTTGAAGATGTTGAAGATAAAATAATAGATGAAAATGAAGAAAATGCCGAAGATAAATATTATGAAATAGAAGAAACAGACGAAGAAAAAATAAATAAATTAAAAAAAGAACTTGAAGAAAAACCAATTAATTTCTTTCAGGATAATACTGATGTTGCTCACGTTGGTCCTGATTTTGAAAGTTCTAAAAATTACCAAGAAGAAAATGAAGATGATAAACAAAAAGAATTTAAAGTTGATACAGATGAACATACGAGTTTCTTAAATAAAATAAAATCATATTTATCAAAGTCTGGATTATTTAGAAAGGATTACAGGAGAGATAATAAGAAGTTTCGTTCTTCAAAAGATAATTTAAAAACTATGCCAGATTCTGAAAAAGAAAGAATGACAAGAGAGAAGCTTAGAGAAATGAAAAGAGATAATGAAAATTACGAAGATTCATATAATGTATTTGATAATTCAGTAGAAACAGATTTAACTCAAGAAAAAAATAGTTTTGGAAATGACAAAGAAATGAAAAAACTTCAAAAAGCAGAAGAAAGAAAAATGAATAGACCTAAAGATGATAGTTATCGTATTGGTGAATTACAAAAGATTGAAGATGAAGAAAGAGGTATTTAATAAGTTTCAATACAATAGCGGTTTGGCTTCGCCAAACCGCTATTGTATTGAATTTATATTGTATTTTAATCTCATTTTATATTTAGTCTGTATTTAATAAATATGGTAAAATACAAATATTATGGAAGGAAATAAAAAAAGTCATATAGATAAAATAGTAGGAAATGTTGATAAAAAGGGAGTTTTGTCTTATCTTGAAAAATTAGGAAAAAATAAATTAGAAAATGAACTAGAAAAAACTGAGAGAGATCAGGAGCTAATAGATTTTTCTCAAAAGTCTCTCGATGAATATCTTTTGGATTACAGAAAAGATGGTGTATACGAAGTTTTAAATGAAAAAATTCATATAGTTCCTGCTGAAGGTGTTTTTGAATTTACTGATGGTTGGTTTAAGGGGGGGAGTGCTTCTAGTTTGTATGGTTCTTGTTTGGTTGATCGTAATAGTAGTGATATTATTTTTTCAATAAGACTTTTTCATGAGATGTTTCATCTTAAAAGTTTTACCTCTATTCATGTTAGAGATAATAATTCTTCTCCTGTAAATAGACGCTCTGGTTTTTCTATTTATAATAAAAAGGGAGAATTTTTTGAATTAGTGGATGAGACTATTAATGATTATTTTTGTAAAAAGTTTTTTGAAGAAAAAATCAAGAATTCTAACCTTTTTGATAAAGAAGATATAGAAAAATATAATTTTGATTCCCCAAGATTTCAATTACTAGAGAAATTTGAAGAAATATCGGAAGATCTCTATCAAAAAAATAAAAATGACTTTATTTCAAAAGAAGATGTTAAAAAATTATTTATTGATGGCGATATAAATGGAAATATTTTACCAATTGCTCGTCTTATAGAAAAAACATATGGGAAGGGTTCTTTTAGAATTGCTGGTAAAAAATATTAAATCTTATGCATCATATTTATCACACTCACGGATTTATACTTTCTTCGAGAAATGTTGGCGAGGCCAACAAGGTTTTTACTATTTATACGAGGGAGCTTGGGTTGGTGAAGGCTGTCTGTCAGGGAATAAGGTTAGGGAAGTCGAAGAATCGTTTTGCTCTTCAAAATTTCTTTTATGCAAATATTGACCTTGTTAGAGGTAAAGATGTATGGAGAATTACAACATCAAAACCAATAAATTCTTTTCCTTATGCTAGAGCAAATAGAGAATCAATATTGCTTGTCGCTAGGGTTAGTTCTCTTTTAGATAGACTTTGCAAAGGTGAAGAATCAAATATAGAAATATTTGATGATTTCATTCAAGCACTTTATATATTAGATGATGAAGTAGATAAAGATAAAAGAGAAGCTCTCGAGCTTCATCTTGTTCTTCGTATTATGAATTCTCTTGGATATATTGGACAAAATGAAATTTTGGCTAAATATTTATCCTCTTCTTTTGAAGACTCAAAAATAGAAAATTTACTAAAAGAAAGAACATCTATTATTCCACATATAAACAAAGCAATATCAGAAAGCCATCTTTAATTTACCATTATTTATGGTAATATATATATTATGATAGATAATACTAGAGATAAAATAGAAGATCTTAAAAAGCACCTATATGACGTTAAAAATAAAGAAGTAAATCATCATTTAGAAGGTGTTCTACATCAAGTATCTTATAAGGTTCCTTCTAAATGGAATGACGATGAATTGAAAAAAGAAATAGAAGAAATTTCAAGTAAAAATAAAAAACCCAAAACGTCTATTTTTAAAAAAATGTTTTTTGGCTCTCTAATTTTTTTTGTAATAGCACTCGGTTATGGTTTTTATATGTTCTATAGTGGAGGTTCTTCTGTTACGAGCGACAAAATAGATATTGCTGTTTTAGGAAATGCTTTTACTAAAGGTGGTGTTACATTACCTTTGCAAGTAGAAATTACAAACAGAAATAGTTCTCAATTAGAGTTGGCTAATATTATTGTTGAATATCCAAGTGGAGCAAGTGATGACACTACGGAAGTTACTAGATTGTCTGATAATTTTATTGGTTATATAAAATCTGGTGAGACTGTAACAAAAAATATTGAAGTTAAACTTTATGGTGAAGAAAAATCTGTAAGAAATGTTTCTATTATTTTAGAATATGGATCTTCTGGTTCAAATTCTACTTTTACAAAAGAAATAGTATATCCTGTAAATATTAGCCAAGCCCCAATTTCTATTTCCGTTGATGCTCCAACTGAGACAGTTTCAGATCAAGAATATGTTGCAAATATCTCAATTAATTTAAACACAAGTTTATCAGAAAATAGTGATACTGTTTTGCAAATAGTTTACCCATCTGGTTTTGAACCAGAAGAAATTATTCCAGAAGCAGATTATTATGGTGATAATTTTTGGGATATTTCAGATATTAAAGTTAATGAACCTTATAAAATAACAATTAAAGGTAAAATAACAGGTGAAGAAAACGAAGAAAGAGTTTTTCATTTTTACACAGGAACACCAAGCAGTAGTGATAAATCAAAGTTAAGTGTTGTTTATAATTCTCTTCTTCAAAAAGTAACTATTACTAAACCATTTTTAGAAGCAAAAATTATAAGTGCGGATTCTGCTTCTGGTGGTGATACAATAAGTGTAAAAATTGCATGGGCAAATAATTTATCTGAAACAATTAATGATGTTTCTATTTCTGCAGAAATTTCTGGTAATGCTTATGTTGATGAATCGATTATTTCTCCTAAGGGTTTTTATGATTCTTTGAATGATAAAATAACTTGGGATCAAAATACGACAAGCAGTTTATCTAGTGTGGAATCTGGTGAAGAGGGGACATTTGATTTTTCTGTTAAAGCTAAAGATTTCTCAGATAGTTCTCAAATAGTTTCTAATCCTAATATTACAATAAAAGTTAGTATTTCTGGAAGAAAGTCTCAAGCTGGAGATTTTTTCCAAGATATAAATAATACTTCAAGTAAGATAATTAAAATATTATCTGATTTACAAATTGCTGTTTCCGCTTCTTATTATTCTGGTAATTTACCTCCAAAAGTTGGACTTGAAACCAAATATAATATTATTTGGACTTTGTCTAATAATATAAATTCTATTTCTAATGCTAAAGCAGTGGCGGTATTACCCGTTTATGTTAGTTTTGTTGAAGCTGTAGGTAGTAGTGAAGATGTAACTTATAATGAATACACAAGAGAGGTAATTTGGAATATTGGCCAAATAAATAAATATACTGGCCTCAAAGAAGAAAGAGAAGCTACTTTTGTTGTTTCTATGATTCCATCGTTGTCTATAGTTGGTCAAATTCCAAATTTAATTAAAGAAACAAAATTAGAAGGTAAAGATAACTATACTTTAGATACAATAACTAAAACAAGAGGATCAATAACTTCAAATTTGGTAAATGATTCAACTCATAACACTGGAAATGGTAAAGTAGTTGAATAATACAAATGACACAAATTATAAAATAGTGTATATTGAATCTATGGAAAAAGACGAAAAATTAATGGAAAAAATAATATCTCTTTGCAAGAGAAGAGGTTTTATTTATCAAGGAAGTGAAATTTATGGTGGATTGGCTGGAACTTGGGATTATGGACCTTTTGGTGTTTCTTTAAAAAATAATATTAAAAATTCATGGTGGAAGAAGTTTGTTGATGGACGTTCTGATATGTATGGAGTAGATGCTGCGATTATAATGAATCCAGAAGTTTGGAAGGCTAGTGGACATGTAGATACTTTTTCAGATCCACTCGTAGAATGTACAAAATGTAAAAGAAGATTCCGTGAAGATCAACTTAAAGAAAAAGGTAAATGTGATAATTGCGATGGTATTGTTGGTGAATCAAAACAATTTAATATGATGTTTGCTACTAAAATTGGCGCAGTGGAAGATTCTTCATCAATAGTTTATCTTCGTCCAGAAACAGCTCAAGGAATTTTTGTTAATTTTAAAAATATTGTTGATTCGTTTCATCCAAAACTTCCTTTTGGAATAGCACAAATAGGAAAAGCTTTTAGGAATGAGATAACTCCTCGTGATTTTATTTTCCGTTCTCGAGAATTTGAACAAATGGAAATAGAATATTTTATAAAAGAAGATGATTGGCAAAATCAATTTGAATATTGGCACGATGAAATGATTGAATGGATGGAAAGTATTGGTATTGATATGGAAAAAATTCATGAACTTGAAGTGGAAAAAGAAGATCTAGCTCATTATTCAAAACGCACAGTAGATTTTGAGTTCGATTTTCCTTTTGGTAAGAAAGAACTTTTTGGCTTAGCATATAGAACTAATTTTGATTTGAATAATCACAATCTTACATATCAAGATGAAGAAACGAATGAAAAAATTATTCCTCATGTTATTGAACCATCACTCGGTGTGGATCGTTCTGTTTTGTCGCTTCTTGTTTCAAATTATAAGGAAGATACAAACGTAGAAGAAGTAAGACCATATCTTTCATTTAAACCATCTATTGCACCTGTTATTTGTGCTGTTTCTCCTCTTCTTAAAAACAAACCAGAACTTCGTGATTATGCACACTTAGTTTACAGAGAACTCAAAGATGAGTTTGGTAGAGTCATGTGGGATGATAATGGTAATATTGGTAAACGCTACCGAAGACAAGACGAGATTGGGACACCTTGGTGTATTGTTGTCGATTTTGATACTTTAGAAGATAATACTGTCACAGTCCGTGATCGTGATACAGGCAAGCAAGAGAGAATTAAAAAAGAAGAAATAATTTCTTATATAAAAGAAAAAATGAATTAGACCTATAAAACCCCTTAAAATAAGGGGTTTTATAATAAATATTTTTGTGATAATATTTAAATTATGCAAAAAGCTAAAAAGAAAATATATAAAAATGGGTTAAGGGTAGTAACTGTGCCGATGAAGGATAATCCGACAGTGACGGTACTTGTACTTGTAGGTACTGGGAGTGATTATGAACCGAAAGAAATAAATGGAATTTCACACTTTTTGGAACATATGTGCTTCAAGGGGACAATAAAGAGACCAAACTCTAAGATTATTTCTCATGAACTTGATTCTCTTGGCTGTCAGTATAATGCTTTCACTTCTAATGAATATACAGGATACTATGCCAAGAGTGATGCAAAGAATTTCAAGAAAATTTTTGAAATAATTTCAGATATTTATTTGAATTCTACTTTTCCTGAAACAGAAATAGAAAAAGAAAAAGGTGTAATAATAGAAGAAATGCATATGCATGAAGATAGACCTCAATCTTATATTCATGATTTATTTGATGAAGTTTTATATAAAAATCAGCCAGCAGGTAGAAAGACATTAGGAACAGAAGAAAATGTGAAGAAAATGAAAAAAGATGATTTTGAGAATTATAAAAATCTTCATTATGTTTCTGAAAAGACTGTTGTTATTGTTGCAGGTAATATTTCAAATGATGAGGTTTATAAAGAAGTGAATAAACATTTTAAAGATATAAAAGTTGCGAAAGGTGGTAAAAAAGAAAAAACAAAAGATATACAAAATAAACCAGAAATAATTACAAAATATAAAGATACAGATCAAACACATTTTGTTCTAGGTTTTCGGTCTTTTTCAATATTTGATAAAAGAAGTGTAAAAGCTTCTATTCTTGAAGCTGTTTTAGGAGCAGGAATGAGTTCTAGGCTTTTTATCAAGATACGAGAAGAGCTAGGATTGGCTTATTATGTTCGTTCTTCGAATAATGTTTCGCTTGATCACGGAGTGTTTAAAATTTCTGCTGGGGTGAATAATAAAAAATTAGAAGAGGCTCTTTTAGAAATTATGAAAGAATGCAAAAGGATGAAAGAAGAAAAGGTGGATGATAAAGAATTAGAAAAAGTTAAATCATATCTGATAGGGAACATGAAAATGTCTTTTGAATCGACAGATGACATAGCTCCATTTTATGGAGGACAAGAACTTTTAAAAAAAGAAATAAAGACATTGGAAGAAAAAATAAAAGAAATAAAAGCTATTACTTCATCTGACATACAAAAAGTAGCTAAGGAAATTTTTATAAATAAAAATTTAAACCTTGCAGTTATTGGTCCAATTAAAAATAAAACCTCACTCGAAAAAATACTTATAATATGATATTATAATGATATGGAAAATAACCAACAAAAAGTAAATATAAGCGTTTCAAATGGAACCCTTGTTAAAGTTATTTTGTTTGGATTATTAGTTTTTGCTCTATTCAAACTTTACAATATAATTCTTATTATCTTAACATCTATAGTCATTGCTTCTTTTGTTGAGTATGCCGTAGTTAAATTTAAACCCTATATTAAAAATCGTACATTAATTGTGTTTGCTATATATATAGGAACTATTGCTATCTTAATAGGATTGTCATCAATATTTTTGCCAGTTTTTATAGATGAAATGTCTTCATTGGTTGATTCACTTGGAAAGTATATTCCTGACCAGAGTGTTTTAAATACTTTTCAATCAGAAACTATCACAGGAGCTAAAGAAGTTGTTTCAACAATTTCTTCTAATTCTTCTATTTCAGATATAATAACCAGTGGGCAAAATCTTATCAGTAATATGTCTGGTGGTTTTTTCAATATTTTTGGTCAAGCTTTTGGAGGTATTTTTAATCTACTTCTTATCTTTATTTTATCACTCTTTTTATCTCTCACAGAAAGAGGTGTAGAAAATTTTTTAAGAATTATTACACCAGCAAATCAAGAAGAATATATTATTGGTCTTTGGCAGAGAACAGAAAGAAAAATAGGTTTATGGTTTCAAGGGCAATTACTTCTTGGTCTTATAATGGGAGTTTTGGTCTATTTAGTTCTTACTATTATGGGAGTTGAATACGCTCTTATTTTAGCCGTTCTTACAGCCTTTTGTGAACTTATACCTTTTGGTATATTTATAGCCATGATTCCTGCTGCCGTATTTGCTTATTTAGATGGTGGAATTACGATGTCTTTAATTTCACTCGTTGCTTATTTTATTCTCCATCAATTTGAAAATTATTTAATTTATCCACTCATTGTAAAAAATGTTATAGGTATTTCTCCGTTGGTTGTTATCCTTGCTGTTTTGGTTGGCGGACATTTAGCTGGTTTTTGGGGTGTTGTTCTTGCAATTCCTGTAGCAGTTTGTTTATTAGAATTTATGGATGATATAGAAAAGAAAAAAGTCTTATCTAAAAATAGCTAATTTATGGAAAATAAAAATTTTTATCTAACAACAACACTTCCTTACGTGAATGCTCCGCTTCATATGGGTCACGCTCTTGAGTTTATTAGAGCAGATGTTATTGCACGGTATAAAAAACTACAAGGTTTTGATGTTTATTTTAATACTGGTGCAGACGAACATGGTATGAAGATTTACAATAAAGCTAAAGATGAATGTATCACTTCTCAAGAATTTGTAGATAAAAATTTTGAAATATTTAAAGATCAACTTTCTATCTTTGGACTTACTTCCGATATTCACTTTATAAGGACGACAGAAGAAAAGCATATAAAAATTGCACAGGACTTTTGGAAAGTAGTAGAGAAGAATGGCAATATTTATAGAAAGAATTATGAAGCTAAGTATTGTGTTGGTTGCGAGAGTGAAAAGACAGACAGTGAACTTGTAAATGATGAGTGTCCACTTCATCCTGGTAAGAAGCTAGAATTTATAAATGAAGAAAACTATTTCTTTAAATATTCTGCATTTACTGAAAAAATTTTAGATTTCTATGAGAAGAATCCTAATTTTATTGTTCCAGAATTTCGTTTTAATGAAATTAAGAATTTTGTGAAAAATGGTTTACAAGATTTTTCTATTTCTCGTCTAAAAGAAAAAATGCCATGGGGAATAGAAGTACCAAATGATTCTAATCATGTTATGTATGTTTGGTTTGATGCACTTACAAACTATATTTCAACATTAGCAGATGAAAATATTTCTACAATTGATGAGCTTGTAAAAAGTGAAAAGTTTCAAAAGTATTGGGTAGAAGGAAATCCTACTCAGTATTGTGGAAAAGATAATATTCGTTTTCAAGGAGCTATGTGGCAAGCGATGCTTATGGCTGCAGGACTACCAAATTCACATCAGATAATCATAAATGGATTTATAACAGGTGAAGGCGGAATAAGAATGTCAAAAACATTAGGAAATGTTATAGATCCTCGTGATATTGTAAAAGAATATGGAACGGATGCTTTGCGATATTTCTTATTAAAAGAAGTAAGTAGTTTTGAAGACAGTCCATTTACAATGGAAAGATTTAAAGATGCATATAATTCAGGATTAGCGAATGGGTTGGGGAATTTGGTGAGTAGGATTATGAAGATGGCAGTTTCATATGATGTTCATTATGATTTTTTTAGTGAAGAAGGAATGCAAGAAAAATTTGAAATATATTATGGAGACGATATGAAATCTTTTAATATTAAAAAAGTTCTTGATGAAATTTGGATGAGAATTAGTCTTTTAGATAAAAGAATAAATGAAGAAAAACCTTTTATTCTTTTTAAGACGGATCCAGAAGAAGCAAAAAAAATAGTTATTGAAACTGTTGTTATGTTAACAAACGAAATAGCTTTTTTCTTAAAACCATTTTTGCCTGAAACCTCACAAAAAATAATTGAGTGTATAAAAGAAAGAAAAATACCAGAAAAACCTTTGTTTTTAAGGAAATAAAATGCAAATTAAATATATTGATATTCATTCTCATCTTAATTTACCAGAATTTGATAAAGATAGAGAAAAAATAATAAAACAACTAAAAGATGAAAATATTGTAACGATTACAGTCGGGACGGATTTTGAGACTTCTAAATTCGCAATAGGATTAGCAGAAAAAAATGAAAATCTTTTTGCTTCTGTTGGTATTCATCCATCTGATGCAGAAGGTGAAGAATTTAATTATCAAGAAATGTTAAAACTTGCGAAGAATAATAAAGTAGTTGCAATAGGAGAGTGTGGGTTAGATTATTTTAGAGATGAAAATGAAGATACAAAAAATAGTCAAAAAGAACTTTTTGAAAAGCATATAAAGTTAGCTATAGAAGTAGGCAAACCATTAATGATTCATGCTAGAGCCTCAAAAGGAACGATGGATGCCTACCTAGATACACTAAAGATATTAGAGAAATACAAAAAAGAAAATAATAATTTTAAAGCTAATTTTCACTTTTTTGCTGGTAATTTAGAAATAGCAAAAAGAGTAATTGATCTTGATTTTACAATGTCTTTTGATGGTCCGATAACTTTTACTAGCGATTATGATGAAGTTATTAAAAATATTCCACTAGAGAAAATAATGGCAGAGACAGATGCCCCCTTTGCTGCGCCAGTACCTTTTCGTGGAAAAATATGTGAACCTCAAATGGTAAAAGCAATTTATGAAAAAATTGCTGAAATAAAAGGTTTAAGCAAAGAAGAAACAAGGTTAAAAATCGTTGAAAATTCGAGAAAAGTTTTTAAAATATAAATTTTATTATTGTGGACATTTTTTGTTTTATATGCTAGTATATTTTTACGTTTTACTTATTCTGGTCCTGAAATCAGAATACAACAACCCCGCCATAGGTCGGGCAAGGGTCCATGGTAAAATGATATTAAAATTAAATTTTTTATAATGGCTAAAACAAAACAAACAGATATAGTTGAGGAAAAAGATGATGCTAGACATCTAGTTTATGAAGTCGGTTATCTTATGGTTCCAACTATTGCAGAGGAAAATTTAGGAGCAGAAGTAACTTCTTTGAAGGACTTTTTATCGTCTCATAATGTTTCTTTTATTTCAGAAGAATTTCCTAAGATAATTGAACTTGCTTATGAGATGTCACGCTCTATAAACAATAAGAAACAAAAGTTTTCTTATGGTTATTTTGGTTGGGTAAAGTTTGAATGTTCATCCGAAGATGCTGTATCTATAAAAGAAGGATTAGATAAAAATGAAAATATAATTCGTTTTCTTCTTATTAAGACAGTTAGGGAAAATACAATATCTCTAAAACGTTCTTATAAAGGTGACTCTAAAAAACGCATTTCTAAAAAGGAATCAGAAGCTCCTATAAATGAAGAAGTGATTGATAAAGAAATAGAGGCACTTGTTTCTTAATTGTATTTTGTTGGTATGAAGGTTTATAATTATATTATTAGAATTAGTTAGTTTGTTACAAAATTATTAATATAATATTGTTTACAAACGAAAACCTATTATGTATTTAAACAAAGCAATTTTAATTGGTAATTTAACTCGAGATCCAGAGTTAAAGGCAATATCATCTGGAAATAAGGTTTGTACTTTTGGATTGGCTACTAATCGTGTTTATCGAGACTCAAATGGAAATCGTCAAGAAAAAACAGAATTTCATAATATAGTAGTGTGGGGAAAAACTGCTGAAAATGTTGCCACTTATATGAAAAAAGGAAGCCAAATATTAGTTGAAGGTAGAATTGAAACTCGTAGTTGGGATGATCCATCAACAAATAGCAAGAAATACCGAACTGAAATAATTGCAGATACTATTCAATTTGGCACAAAAAGTAATGGAGTTTCAACTACTCCTTCAGTAACATCTTCATCAAAAGAAGACAATAATGAAGATATTGATACAATAGAATATCCAGATGAACAGATTAATGCAGAGGATATTCCTTTTTAAAAAGTAAAAGAAGTTATAAATTATAAAGTAAAAATAAAATTATGAAACAAGATTATTTTTCATCAAACAATATTAAACATATTGACTATAAAGATATTGATCTCATAAAAAGATTTTTGTCTCCAAATGCTAAGATAATGCCTCGAAGAAAAACAGATGTTACATCTAAAAATCAAAGAAAATTATCTCTAGCCGTTAAAAGAGCAAGATTTATGGGATTGCTTCCTTATATAGCTAAATAAAATATAAAAACCCTGTTTTACAGGGTTTTTATATTTTTAGTAAATTAAGAAATTCTTTTAATTCTTCATCTTTTATTTCTCTCCATTCTCCGTCTTTTATTTTATCAATTTTAATATTCATTACTCGTATTCTTTTTAAATCTATTACTTCATGATGTAAAGCTTCACACATTCTTCTTATTTGTCTTTTTTTACCTTCAGTTAAAATAATATGAAATGTATCATGAGATTTTTTTTCGGCCCAGACTTTACATTTTTTACTGATATATCTATCAAAATGAACTCCGTTTCCTAAAAGCTCAATAAATTTTTCTGTAAAATTTGGTTTTACTTTAACAATATATTCTTTTTCGTGGATATATTTTGGTGATAATAATTTATCGGTAATTCTTCCATCATTTGTCATAATTATTAATCCATGAGAATCTTTATCTAATCTTCCTACAGGAAAAACTTTAGTAGGGAATTTGCTTACTTCTAGAATATGTTTAGCTTCGTTATCTTTATTTGTAGAGATTCCAATTTTTTTATTATAAGCATAATAAACATATTTTTTTTGAATCATCTTTGGGCTTATTGCAACATTGTCATTTTTTTCAACTTTATCGCCCAACTTAGCAATTTTGCCATTTATAAAAATCAATCCTTTTTTGATTAAAATATCTGATTCACGTCTTGTTGCGATTTTATTTTCAGCTAAATATTTATTTATTCTTATTGGAAATTCCATAATATTAATTTTTTAATTTTGGGATAATAAAAAGTCCAGATACCATGATAATTCCTAGTATTAAAAATAGAAGATTGAATGGTAATATTAGAAAAAATATTGTTGCTAATATTGGTGCGGTAATATATGATACCGGATTCATATCTCTATAGATTCCTAAAAGATATGTATCTTCTTCTTTAATATTTTTGAAAAAATATATTTCTCCAATTGTTTCTATAATACTAGCTCCTATTCTTGTTATAAATAAAATAATTGCCCAAATAATAACTTGTTTTGTTGTTATAAAAGAGATAAGTGATGTTGATATTATTATAATAATAAATCCAATACTTAGTATCTTTTTTTTATTTAAATTATATTTATCTACAAAAACTCCCAAAGGAAGCCCTAAAATAACAAATGGCGCAAGCATTATTGTAAAAATAATTCCAATTTTATCCCAGGAAAAACCCAAATGATCTATTAAATATATAGGTGTATAAACAACCATCCATGAATAGAAAAATTGCAACAAAAAATTTATAAATACAATTGAGAATATGTTTTTATTTTTCCTTAAAAATTTAAAAGTTTTTAAAAACGATACTCTTTTATATTTTTCATCTTTAAATGTTTTAACAGAAAAAAGTAGGCCAAATGTCATTATGGAAACCATTATAAATGCCAATATATATATAGTTTTATAACCACCTTCTTTTGATATTAAAAAAGAAGTTAAAAGAGGTGAGAGCATCCATGCTGTATTAATTAAGGTAAGGTAAAGTCCTCTGGTTTTTCCTGTTTTGTTTGGATCACCAAAATGTTCTATAAAAATATCTATACAGAACAAAACTAAAGTATTAGTTGATAGAAAGAAAATGAAAGATGAAGCTATTGTTACTGGATTTATTGAAGTTATCATTCCGACTAAAGAAATCATATTTAAACAAAGTAATATCATTACTACTTTTTTATTTCCAAAACTTTTTAGAATTCTTGAAAAAGATGATAAGAAAAGTAACGTAATTATTGATGATACTGTATAAAGCATTCCGACATAATCTTCTTTTATGTAACTAGAAAGAAATACAGAATTGGCATAAGCTGATATCGCTATGTGAAATGAGAAAATAAAAGAAAGTATGTAAATTTTTTTTATTTTAGAAATCTTATTCATGCTAGATGTGTAAAATTACAGGTATAACAAGTGGTCTCTTAGCTGTTTTTTGGAACAAAAACTTTGAAATATTATCTCCAAGATTAGTTTTAATAGTATCAAAATCTATTGGTTTAACACCCCTCGTTTCATCTTCTATTGTTTTTTTGATAATTAATCTAACTTGGTGAAGTAATTCTTGATTTTCCTTTAAATATATAAAACCTCTAGATATTATGTCTGGCGATTTTCTTAATTTTCCAGTAGATGAATCTATTGTTGCAATAAGAACAAACATTCCATCTTGTGCAAGCATAACTCTATCTCTGATAACAACATCTTGTTCATCTCCAATAGAAAAACCATCAACCATCATTGGTCCTGCTGGAACTTTTTCTTTTCGTAATACTATTTTTTGTCCATTATCTGTTATTTCTATAACAGATCCATTGTCTGGAACCACTATGTTTTCTTCAGACATACCCCATGACATAGCGAGTTCTTTATGCTTTACTAACATAGAATGATGACCATGAATAGGTATAAAAAACTTAGGATGTGTTTTCTTGTGAAGCCATTTAATATCTTCTTGATTACCATGTCCTGTTGCGTGAATATATTCTTCACTTGTTCTGTAACTTATAATACGAACACCATGACGTGATAAATTATCTTTTAAATTTTGAACAGCCATTTCATTTCCGGGGACGATTGAAGCAGAAAGAATAACGGTATCTCCGTTTTTGATACTAAACTTTTTGTGGGTTTTATTTGCTGCTCGTCCAAGTGCAGCAAATTCTTCTCCTTGTGCACCAGTCATAAGTACAATAATTTTATTAGGAGGGTAGTTTTCTATTTCTTCCATTGTAATAATAGTTCCTTTTTTAGGTTTAAATATTCCAGCGAGTTCACAAACTTCCATATTTGTTTTAAGAGACCTTCCATCTAATACAATTTTTTTACCTAGCATTTCTGCAATTTCTACTATTTTTACAATACGAGTTATATGAGAAGCAAAAGCAGCAATTATTATTCTTCCAGATATTTGTTTGATTAATTTTTCTAAACCTTCATGAACTTTTAATTCAGATAGTGCATATCCTTCATTTTCTACATTAGTAGAATCTGTCATGAGAAGTAATACATTTTCTTTATCAAAAAATTCATATTCTTTTTCTTCTTCTGGAGAAATTTTTCCATCTACTTGATCTAATTTATAATCTCCAGGAGTAACAATAGAACCATATGGTGTTTCTATAACTATACCCATAGAATCAGGAACAGTATGAGTAACACCAAAAAATCTTACTTTAATATTTCCTGCATAAACTACAGAATTTTTTTCAACGATATTATATTTTAAAGGTGGAAGGTGAGGAAACTCTTCTTGTCTCTTTTTCATTAACAAAATACTTAAATTTCTAGAATAAAGAGGAGGGTTTCCAATACGGCTCATAACTATTGGTATACCACCAATATGATCTAAGTGAGCATGTGTAACAAACATAGCCCTTATTCTATCCTTATTTTCTTCTAGATATGTTGTGTTTGGAATAATATAATCTATTCCAGGTGTATCTTCTGTTTTAAATTGCATTCCAGCATCAATAACTATAATGTCGTTATCTATTTCTATGGCTGTCATATTTTTACCAATTTCTTCTACTCCACCCAATGGAATAATTCTAATTACACCTGATGCCACTTTGGATATAGAATTTTGTTTTCTTTTTATAGTATTAAATATAATTTTATTATTAGTAGGTGGAGTAGGTGGTGTTATTTTAATTTTTCTATTATTTTTATTTCCACCATATTGATAGCTTCCTTTAATATTTTTTCTTCCAATGTTATTTTTGTTGATATTTTTTTTAATTATTTTATCACCAGAAATAGGCTCATTTTTATTTAGAGATGTATTTTTTTCAACAATTCTAATATTTTTATTATTATTTAGAATATTATTATTTTTTGGATTATTTATTTTATTTAGATTTTTTTTATCAATCATGATTATATAGATTTTAGTTTTTGTTTATAAAATTTATTTAGTAAAGATTTTCCATACTAAATCTTTTTTAGCATACCATTCATAGATAAGATTAAACCTATCTGATGGGTTATTTAATGTATTTATTAGTTTATTATTTATATTTTTTGAACTTATATAAATATAAGTAGGTGAGTATATTACTACAGCTTTTGGATTTTTTTCAAATTCTTCCGCAAATTTTTTATATTCAGGTATTCTAGTTTCTAAACTTAATATTTTCTGAATATTTTCTAACAACAGGTCATAATTTTTACTATTTGCCATAGCAATATTAAGTCCAGGATCTCCTCTTTGAGAAGAGTGCCAATAAGAATATAAATCTGATTCGTGACTTATTATTTGACCAAAAAACAATGCCTCATATTCTCTGTTTCTTATTGTTTGACTAAGTTGCCCAGTTTCATATATTTTATTAATATCAACTTTTATTCCTATCTTTAAAAGCGACTCTTGAATAGAAGCTACTGTAGCTCTCAATTCTGGAGTATCTCCTGTTGTTATAGAAAAAGATAATTCTACAACAGGGCCATTATCAACTTTAACTTTTTCTGTTACTGTTTTCTTTCCAACTTTTTTAGTTTTTTCTACGATTTCTGTTCCTCCTTTTTCCATTACTCCATTTTCATTTAAATGCCAACCACTTTTATTAAGCAGTTTAATTGATTCTTCTGGATCATAGTTATTTTCATAAGGTATTTCATTTTTTGTAAGATATTCAGGAACTGGATTGTTGATTGGTGTACCATATCCATTTAAAACATCATCTATTATTTTTTGTTTATTTATCGCTTTATCTATTGCTAAAATTACATTAGGATCGCTAAAATTTTTATTTTTATTTTCATTTAAAAAGAGACTAAAGTTTCTTGAAAGTGTTGCTGTGTTTATTTTGTATTGAGAAGCATCTATATTTTTTGGACTAATACCACCAGCTTGATCAATGTCTCCACTTTCTAAAGCTTTAATTAAATCTTTTTCGTTTGAATATGTTTTTATAATAAAATATTTTATGTGTGGTATTTTTAGAGAAAAGTTTTTAAAATATTTTAATTTATACATTTCAGGAACGCCATCTTTATTTTTTGAAACCGAAACTATTTTATAAGGTCCAGTTCCAATTGCCCTCATATTTAAATTTGAAAGTGAAAATTCTTGTGTTCCAACATTTTTCCATAAATGCTCTGGTAAAATTCCAATAGTTGTATTGTCCATAAAGGATATATATGGCTCACTCAACTTAAAAGAAATAGTCATATCGTCCACTTTAGAAACTTCTACTCCATCCCAGTTTGATTTTCTAGGACTCTTTATAAGAGGATCTTTGATTTTTTCTATGGTAAAAATAATATCATCAGCGTCTAGTTTTTCTCCATCATGAAATTTTAAATTTTCTTTTAAATAAAAAGTATAAGTTTTTCCATCTTCTGATATTTCGTAAGAACTTGCAAGATCTGGTATATATTCTCCATATTCATTTCTTCTCATTAGTCCAGAATATACAATAGATGTTAAATCTTTATCAGCGTCAGAAATAGCTAAAATAGGATTGATTAAAACAGGTGTCCCTATAATACCTTCAGTAATTGTTCCTCCACTGGAAGGTACTTCTACTAAAAAATGTTTGTTGATTTTTACTAAAATAACAATTAAAGATATTAACGATACAGACAATATCAAAAAGAAAAGCGATAATTCTTTTTTAGTAAATGATTTTATTGTTTTTAGAATTTCATTTTTTTTAGGAATTTGAAATTCTTTGAGAAATATAATAAATCTATGCATAAAGCATTAAAATATATCAGATAATATTCGACTAATAGCAAATGCTATTTGATGAATATTGCAATTATAGATGAAATCGCAAAAAGCACTCCAATTATTATTGTAGTAACAAAAATAAACTTTTCAAAACCACGTCTTGTATGATAAAGACCTCCTCCGTCACCACCTCCAAAAACTCCACCAGCACCAGCATCTGAATGCTGGAATAAAATGGCAATAATTAAGATAACTGAAAGTATTATTTGTATATACGGTAATATAGTAGCAATAATCGTCATATTTCTTATCCTATCATGAAAAAGGGAATAATGCAATCTTCAAAATTTCCTTTAAAATTAACATTTTGTGCTGGGGAGAGGACTTGAACCTCCATGGAATTTCTTCCGTTTGCTCCTAAGGCAAGTGCGTCTACCAATTTCGCCACCCCAGCATATTACACTCATATTGTATCAAAAAAATATATTCTTGACAAATTATAAATAAATAGTAAACTTTGTTTGAAATTTTTGAATGTTGAATTTAAAACTTTATATTATGGTTAAATTTGTTTATAAAGATTGGTTTCGGATTTTATATCTGATTATTGGAGTTGTTTCTTTTTGCACCACAGCATTTTTTTTGTCACTGGAAAATATTCAAAAACCGTGGTACGTGTTTTTGTTTTTTGTGGCAGTATCACTTGTTATTCATGGTGGGTTTTCTGCTATTAATAATGGGTTTCAGAATGCATCGGTATATATATTCGGAATTGTCGCGTTTTTTATTATGCTTATAATAACGGTTATATCAAAAAGCGTCGATTCTGTTTCTTTTGAATGGGTTTTTTCTTTTTTATTTTTATTTGTGCAGATATATTTATTTACAACAAAAGCTCCAGATAAAGAAGAAATTAAAAAAGTGGTATGATCTACCACTTTTTTGTTTTTTTGAGGCCTAGGACGGAATCGAACCGTCGTATAAGAGTTTTGCAGACTCTTGCCTTACCACTTGGCGACTAGGCCATATTATTTTATGAAATAATCCTAACCTTTTATCAATAATTCGTCAATTTTTTGACGATTTTTTTCTCCTTCGTCTATTAAAACATCAAGGTAGGGTGTAGGATTAACTTTTAAATTTTTTGAAACATATTTACGTAATTCACCTAAATTTCTTTTTATGAATCCATAAGCAGCAGCTTCTTTTTCTTTAGGTAAAACACTTATCATTATTTTAGCTTTTTTATTGTCATCTGAAAGTAAAACTCGTGTAACTGTAATCAACGAAGCACTTGTTGCTTCTTTTTCTATAAAAGTAGCTGATAATTCTCTTATCATTTCTTTAATTTTCTCTCCTCTAAATTCTTTCATTTTATTTTAATGTCATAATATAGGCTTCTAATATATCTCCATTAGCTATTTCAGTTTTTGAATCAATAAGAATACCACATTCGTTTCCTTCTTCAACACTACCGATTTTAATTTTGTTCATTTGAACCTCAGATATTTTTCCTGTTCCTATTTCAAAATCTCTTCTTATAATTTTTATATTTGAATTGTTACCAATTTTACCATTTGTAACTTTTCCACCGACAACTTGTTTCCCTTTTGTTTCCCCGAAAGTTTTTAGAACTTTCAAGCTACCTATTATTTCAGCTGTTTCTTGTCTTGGACGAAGATCTTCCAAAACTTCTTTTAACCAATCTGTGAGTTTATAAATAATATCAAAAATTTCAATTTTTACTTTTAATGATTCATTTAAATCTCTAGTCTTATTATCTATTTTAATATTAAAACCAACAATTAAAGTGTCTTTTCCAACACTAGCCATTTTTAAATCATTTTCATTTACAGCTCCAACACCAGAAGAAATTATTTTGAACGAAATATTTTCATTATTCATTTTATTTATTTCTTTTTCTATTGCTTCTATTGAACCAGATACATCGGTTTTAATTATTATTGGAATTATTTTTTTTGCTATAATTTCTTCTTTTTCGTTATTTATTTCTAATCTTTTTTTTTCTCTTAAATTTTTGATATATTCTTCAGCTTCTTTTTTTGAATTAAACGAGAAAAAAACTCCACCAACTTCGGGAATATTATCAAATCCAATAAGACGAATAGGTGATGAGAAACGAGCTTCTTTTATTTGTTTTCCCAAGAAATTTTCCATCATTATTGTAGAAACTAAAGATTCTCCAGAAACAACATACATTCCTTGTTTTAATACTCCGTCTTTTATTACACAACTTGCCTGAATACCTTTTTTGGGATCTCTTTTTGCTTCTATAATTACACCACTTGCTTCGTTTTTTAAATTTCCTGTAAAATTTTCCATTTCTGATACTAAAAGAATCATATCTAGTAGTTCATTCACTCCTGTGCCTTCTTTTGCAGAAATTAAAACAAAGGGAATATCTCCACCCATTCCTTCAAGATAAATCCCTTTTTCAATCAAATCCATCTTGGTTTTTTCAATATTAGCATTTGGGCGATCTATTTTATTTATTGCAACTATATATGGTGTTTTACTATCAATAATAGTATTGTACGCTTCGAGTGTTTGAGCTTTAACTGAATCTTCTGCTGAAACAACAAGAATTGCTATATCAGCAGTAGAAGCTCCACGTTCTCTCATTTTAGTGAAAGCTTCGTGACCTGGTGTGTCTAAAAATGTAATTAATTTATCTTCTCCTCTTTCATTTTTATGAGTAACTTCATAGGCACTAATACATTGAGTTATTCCGCCAGCTTCACAAGATACTACATTTGTTTTTCTTATATAATCTAATAATGTTGATTTTCCATGATCAACATGCCCCATAACAACAACTATAGGTGGACGGCTTATTATATTTTTTTGTTCCTCATTATTCTCCATTTTTTTATTTTTTTATTGATTTATCTAAAACCTCTTTTTCCTCCTTTGATAAATCAAATTCTGATTTTCCTTCCTTTATTGGTTTAGCAAAAATACTCATTCTGTCTCTAGCGTAAAGACTTGAAATAATTACGCCATTTCCTTCGTCGTTCAAAAAAGACATAGCAAAACTTTGATTACTTCCTGCATCTTCAAATGGATTAAAGCGAACTGTTTCTACATTTCTTATTCCTTGGTCTAGTCTTTTGTCTACTATTGTTAAATGTTTATTTATTTTTATTTGCATTTCTTTAAGCTCAAGCATTTGTTCATTTAATGTAATCATTACATCTTCTAGATTTTTTGCTTTTGTTCCAGCAAAAAATTTCTTAAAGCGATACTCTGTAAAAATTATCCAAATAATTAAGACAATAATAACGAAAGAAAGTATATAAAATAAGATAGAATTTATCATAACTTAGAAAGTATATACCAATAAAGCATTTTTTACAATGTTGTGTTATATTATGTTGTATATGATGAATTTTTTCAGAAAAAAACAAATATATTTAGATTTTGCTTCAGCAACGCCGATTGATAGAAGTGTTTTTAAAGAAATTAAAAGAAATGAAAAAATATTTTTTACCAATGCAGGCTCAATTCATAAATTAGGACTTTTATCGGATAGTTTACTAGAAAAAAGTAGAGAGAAAATATCAAAAATTATAAATGCACACAGTAATGAAATTATTTTTACAGGAAGTGGAACAGAAAGTGATGCCCTCGCTATTTTAGGTATGGTTTATGAATTTAGAAAAAACAACAAAACAACTATTCCTCATATTATAACTACATCAATTGAGCATTCTGCTATTTTGGAAAATTGTAAATTTTTAAAAAATAATAATTTAGCAGAAATAACTTACATAAATCCAAATATTAATGGAGTAATAAATCCAAAAGATATTAAAGAAGCAATAAAAAGTAATACGATTTTGGTTTCTGTTATGTATGTCAATAATGAAATAGGGACTATTCAACCAATACAAGAAATTGCTAAAGAAATAAGACATTATCGAAAAAATAATTCATCGTCTCAATTTCCTTTATTTCATACTGATGCTTGTCAGGCTATAAATTATTTATTTATTTCAAATATCGAAAAAATTGGTGTTGATCTAATGTCTTTTAATAGTTCAAAAATATATGGTCCAAAAGGTGTTGGTGTTTTATATAAAAAAAGAAATGTTACGATTTCTCCTATTTATAAAGGTGGTGATCAAGAATTTGGTTTAAGACCTGGAACAGAAAATGTGGTAGGAATAGCTGGGTTTGCTAAAGCATTAGAAATAACTGAGAAATTAAAAAATAAAGAAGTAATAAGATTAACAGAAATTCGTAATTATGGAATAAATAAAATTTTAGAATTAAAAGAAAAAACTGGATTTGATATTATTTTAAACGGAAGTTTAGAAGAAAGGCTTCCAAATAATATTAATATCTCAATATTAAATTTTTCAAGTGAACTTTTAGTTTTAGAATTAGACGCTAAGGGAATTTATGTTTCGGAAAAAAGCGCTTGTCATAGTAAGGGAAATGAAGATTCTCATGTTATAAGAGTGTTAAGAAATATGGATAATTCAATTATTGATTTAAAAGAAAATTTTGGTTCCGTTCGTATTTCTCTTGGACGTACAACAACAAAAGGAAATATTGATTATCTAATCTCTTCATTAGAAAAAATTCTTATGAAATATAAACCATTTAAATAACTTGACAATTTTAATATAATATGATACAATCTCAGAGAAATAGAAATTGAAAATTATAGACATAGAGTAATAACATAAACATTAAAGAATGAAAGCTTTGTCAAAAAGAGAATGGACATCTTGGTTTCGGTGGTCTGTTCTGATATTTGTGATTCATGCCACAATATTAGGTCTGGTGTATGACTGGAATATCTTTTCTTTTTATGAGAAGAGTATTATTCTTTTCAAAAGTGCAGAAGATGTAATTTTTGACTTACCACAAGTTTGGGTAATTCAAAATTATATCCCAAGAATTTTTGATGCAACACTGTTGCCAATTTTTTCTTTATTTTTCTTACTTTTATATAAAAAAGTAAAGAATAATAAAGAATTAATTTCCGGACTTGTTTTCGGACTTGTTTTCGGACTTGGTGTCGGACTTGTTTCCGGACTTGTTTCCGGACTTGTTTCCGGACTTGTTGTCGAACTTGTTGTCGGACTTGTTTTCGGACTTGTTTTCGGACTTGTTTTCGGACTTGTTTCCGGACTTGTTGTCGGACTTGTTTTCGGACTTGTTTTCGGACTTGGTGTCGGACTTGTTTCCGGACTTGTTTCCGGACTTGGTTTCGGACTTGGTTTCGGACTTGGTTTCGGACTTGGTTTCGGACTTGTTGTCGGACTTGTTGTCGGACTTGTTTTTGTATTTAAATTGTTAAAAATATTCTTCAAAAAGAATTTTTGGAAAAATATTTTTGATTGGTTTAATGCAAAAGAGTTCGAATAATAGAATTTTACTTAAAAACCTAGCTTAAAATTATCAAAGCTAGGTTTTTTCTTTTATCTTTTGACAGATAAATAATTATGTAATATAATCATATATGATAAAATAGTTATTCACAAAAACAAAAAGAAAAAATGAAAAAAGGAAACGCTATAAAGGTTATAATACCTTTTGCTTTTATTATGCTTATTTTGTTGTCGTGTAAAGATTCTACACAACAAGAATTCAGACCGATGGAATCTTTTGAGGATAACTGCCTCTATGAAAATGGATCATTTATAGAAATTGTGGATAGTTGTTCTGATTATCCTTATTGTTTTGCCGAAACCTCTTGTGATCTTGATTCTGCTATTGTTAGCTGGTTTTCTCTTTTCTTTGAAAAGGGTAAAATAAATCGGCAAAATTATTTTGGTAAAATAACCAAAAACAGTCTTATTCAAACTAATTTAAAAAGTTTAGTTTTCTCTAAAAACGATAAGTACCATTTATACAATATCAGGTTTTTGATTCCGAATTTAAATGAATTCGACATCTATTCTTATGATGGAGAAATTGTTTTTTCTTTTTATTTTGAAGGAGATTTTATTGATGTACGTTATGATATCAATAATTGCTCGTGTTGTATTGTTGGAAAATATCCACATGGATATAAATCTGTTTTAAATTTTGTTAACCAGTCTCTTTCATCTCTTCAACGTCAATTATCTGATATTGAATAATATTTTTAAAGATTGTCTATGTATTTTAGGCAACCTTTTGTGCTATAATAGTACACATGGAAAACAATGATTTAAATGGATTAAATAAACATCAATTGATTTTACTCACATTTCTCATAACTTTTGTTGTTTCTATTGCAACAGGAATAGTTACTGTTTCTCTTATGAATCAAGCTCCAAAAAGTGTTCCGTATACTATAAACAATGTTATACAAAGAACAATAGAAAAAGTAATTACAACTTCTTCTGATGAGACAAATGAAACAGACGAGACTGATGATGTTACAGAATCTGATAACATTGAATCTCAATCAGTATCTGTTTTCTCAGAAAATGATATTTTAGTTGGAATTTACGAAGGTGATAAAATAACTGAATCAAAATTATTAGGTGAAGGTGTTTTAATTTCAGATTTAGGTTTAGTTCTTGTTGATACAGATGTTTTAAATAAAGATTATGAATATACTATTAGTTTAGATAATACTTTGTTTGGTTTAAAAACAGTTAAGAGTTTTGATGGGAAGTTTTCTATTTTGCAAATTGTAGAAAAAGAAGAAAGTAATGTTTCAGAAACTCAAGAAACAGAAAACGATATTGAAAACGATGAAGATTCTATTGGCAATTCAACTGAATAAATTAAACTTATCAAACATTAATAATTAAATATTCTATGCCACCATTTAATCATTTTACAACTAAAGCAAAAGAGGTTATTCGAAGAGCTCATGAGCTTGCTGTTGAACGTGGACAAAATCATGTAAATAGTTTACATCTTCTTACTGCACTTCTTGTCCAAGATGATTCTTTAATTGTTTCTATTTTAGATAAAATGGAAATTGATACAGCTCTTCTTATTGAGAATTTAGAAGACATGATAGAATCTCCAGAAAACAGAAATACATTATCTCAAACATATCAAATTTATTTGACTCCTGATTTAGCAGAAGCGATAGATCGTTCTGCTAAAATCGCTTCTATTATGAAAGATGAATTTGTTGGTACAGAACATTTATTTTTATCATTAATTGAAGTAAAAGGAGAAGCTCAAAATATTTTAACTAAATTTAAAATAGAAAAAGAAAAAGTTTTAAATATTTTAGATGTATTTAGAAAAAATAAAAACCAAGGTGAACTTAATTTGCCTAAAAAACCTAAACTTTTAATAAAATTTACTCGCAATCTTACTGATTTAGCTAAGCAAGATAAACTCGATCCTGTTATTGGTCGTGACACAGAAATTATGAGAATGATGCAAATACTTTCTCGTAGAACTAAAAATAATCCGATATTAATAGGTGAAGCTGGAACAGGTAAAACTGCTGTTGCTGAAGCACTTGCTATTCGTATCGCAAAAAATGATGTACCTGAAAGTTTGCGTGATAAAGAAATTGTTTCTCTTGATTTAGGTTTACTTTTATCTGGAACAAAATATCGTGGAGAGTTTGAAGAAAGATTGCGTGGAATAATGAAAGAAATAGAAAAAATGGATGGAAAAATTATTCTTTTCATAGATGAAATTCATACGATTGTTGGAGCTGGTAGTTCCGAAGGTTCTCTTGATGCTTCAAATATGTTAAAACCTGCTTTGGCTAGGGGAGAGCTTCGTGCTATTGGTGCAACCACACTGAAAGAATATCAAAAACATATTGAAAAAGATCCAGCACTTGCTCGACGTTTTCAACCTATTTATATTGATGAACCAAATATTGATGATGCTATTGCAATACTTCGTGGGCTTAAAGAAAAATATGAATTATTCCATGGAGTTAGAATTTCTGATGATGCAATAATATCAGCAGTTAATTTAAGTTCTAGATATATTACTAATCGTTATCTTCCAGACAAAGCTGTTGATTTGATAGATGAAGCTTCTTCATCTCTTCGTTTAGCACTTGAAAATAAGCCAGAAATTTTAGAAGATGCAGATAGAAAAATAATGAGATTCGAGATAGAAAAAGAAGCACTTTTTAAGGATATATCTAGAAATGAAAAGAATGAATCAAATAAAGACACTAAAGAAAGAATAAAAGATATAGAAAAAGAAATTGCTAATTTGAAGGAAAAAACTTCCGAATTAGAACTTAAATGGAGAAATGAAAAAGAAACAGTTGTTGAAATTAGAAAAATTAAAAAAGAATTAGAATCTTTAAGAATTGAAGCTGAGTCTGCTGAAATGAAAGTTGATTTAACAAGAGCTGCTGAAATTCGCTATGGAAAAATCCCAGAATTAGAAGCCAAATTAGATACTAAACTTTCTCGACTTAAAAAACTTCAAAAATCAAGAAGAATTTTAAAAGAAGATATTACTTCTGAAGATATTGCATCAGTTGTTTCTCGTTGGACGGGAATTCCTGTTTCGAAAATGTTAGAGGAAGAAAGAAAAAAACTTGCCAACATGGAAGAAGAATTAAAAAAGAGAGTTGTTGGACAAGATGAAGCTATAGAAAAAATTTCTAATATTGTTCGCCAAAGTCGAGCTGGAATTTCTGATCCTAATAAACCAATTGGTTCATTTATTTTCTTAGGTCCTACTGGAGTAGGTAAAACTGAACTTACTAAAGCATTAGCAGAATTTCTTTTTGATGATGATAAAGCACTTATAAGAGTAGATATGAGCGAATTTATGGAAAGGCATAGTGTTTCCAAACTTGTTGGTTCTCCACCAGGATATGTTGGATATGACGAAGCAGGAACGTTAACAGAAGCGGTTAGACATCGTCCTTATTCAGTAATTTTATTTGATGAAATTGAAAAAGCACATCCAGAAGTATTTAATATATTGCTTCAAGTTTTAGATGAAGGAAGACTTACAGACGGAAAAGGCAGAGTTGTTAATTTTAGAAACACAATCATTATTCTCACTTCTAATATCGGTTCTCAATTTATAGATAAAATGGAATCTTTTGGATTTACTAATAATTCTAAAAAAGATGAATATGAACAGACTAAAGATAAAGTTCTTGATTCACTTAAAAATTATTTTCGTCCAGAATTTTTGAATCGCTTAGATGATATTATTATATTTGATATTTTACCAATATCAGTTATCCGTCAAATTGTTGATATTAAAATAAATATTATCAAAGAAAGACTAAAAGCTAAATGGATTGATTTAGAAATTAGTGAAGATGCTCTTAATTATTTAGCTAAAGAGGGTTATGATCCACATTATGGAGCGAGACCTCTTGCAAGACTCATTCAAAATAAAATTCTCAATCCCATTGCCACTTATATTATTAAAGAAATGGTTAAAAAGGGAAATACTATCTATGTATCTTTAGAAAAGGATAATATTATTGTTGATAATAAAAAGAAGAAAATTGTTTCAAATGTGAAAATATTAAAAAACAATAAGATTAATAAATAGCTATTGACTTTTATTTTGTTTTGATATCTTCTTTGCAAGAAATACCTTTAATTATGGATAGTATCTTTCCTTTCCTAAATAAACCAATTTCATTTAGGATAAATTACTGGGAACCTTTTTATTTTAGTCTTCATATTACAATATGCAAAAAAATGCCATTTTTAATGGCAAATCAGAGTAAAATTGGTGGAACACAAGAAATCGGATCTTGTAAGTTTCTTTTTTGAAGACAAAAAGGTTAAAAACCATCAGCATAAATGTTTAATGCTGATGGTTTTTCTTTTTATAAAAATATTATCTTGTGCGCCGGGTAAGATTCGAACTTACGTAGCCCGAAGGGCGACTGATTTACAGTCAGTTGCAATTGACCACTCTGCCACCGACGCAACTAGAATGAGTATATATTATTTTTTAATATTTTTCAATATATTTATTAAATTTAGATAAATATGTTAAAATATAATCATATGTCACAACTTTATAGTAATTCAATATTTTGGGTTGATGTGGATAAAATAAATCCAAACCCTTTTCAGCCACGTCGTGAGTTTGATGAATCACGTTTAAAAGATTTAGCAGATTCTATTCGTCAATATGGTATTCTTCAACCACTTACTGTTTCTCGTGTAGAAAAAGTAGAAGATGATGGTATTTCTGTTGAGTATGAACTTATTGCTGGAGAGCGTAGACTTAGAGCTTCTAAATTAGCTGGAATTTCTCAAGTTCCTGTTGTTATAAGAGTTGGTGATGATAATATGGCTAAACTCGAACTTGCGATTATCGAAAACTTACAACGTGAAGATTTGAATCCTGTAGAGAGGGCAAGAGCTTTTATGAGATTAGCAGAGGAATTTAAATTTACTCATGGACAAATAGGACAAAAGGTTGGTAAAAGTCGTGAATATGTTTCAAATACTCTTCGCTTGCTTGCTCTTCCTCAAGAGATACTTGATGGTCTTTCTGCTGGAAAAATTAGTGAAGGACATACTCGCCCGATACTTATGCTTTCAGATAGACCAGAAGAACAAATGGTTTTGTTTAAAGAAATTGTTTTTAAAAAAATTACTGTGCGTGATGCGGAAAAGTATGCTCGTCGCATAGCTTATGATAGAGTTCGTAAAAAAGAATATATTCTAGATCCAGAAATTGTTGAGATGGAAGAAAGGTTACAAGAAACTCTAGGTACAAGAGTTCATATAGAAAAAAAAGAAAATGGAGGACAGATTACTATTGATTTCTTTACAAATGATGATTTACATACAATACTTGGAATGATTAAAGAAAAACAAGATGGTAATAAAACAGAAATGCTAGATAAATTTATAGAGTCTCAAGGAGGAATAAACATAAGTGTAGAAAATGACAAAAAAGAAGATGAAACAGACAGTATACATCTTATAGATGATAGAACTGAAGAGGAAATAAATAAAACTGAAGAAGATCTGTATAATTTAAAAAATTTTTCTATATAATATAAAATTCTCCACCAAATTTAGTTTTAGTGGAGAATTTTATATTGACATTTTTAAGATTAAATTATAATGTTTATTTGAATTTAAAAGCTATAGGTCTTTAATTAAATAAGACTAATTTAGTTGAATAGGATTCCGTAAATGGTAGCGTTTTACCTGTTATTTAAAATTTAATAAGATGAATATTTTTTCTAAACAACAGCAGGAGTTCAATAATGCTATTTTATCTGCAATTCCAGATGATATCTTAGGAACGCAAATGCAGTATTTTATTACAAATGGCAAAGAAAAACTTTTTAACCATTTAGCTTTATTGCATTTAATTTTTTGGAAGGAAATGTGGAGTGATTACTATAAGGATCGTTGGCATTTAAAAATCAAAAATAAATTTGATTTTATTTTTGATTTAAAAAAATCAAAAGATTTTAATTTCTTAATTTTGGTTGAAAAATCTGTAAATCTTGATTTACTTTATTCCAAGATGTTAGAAGATGATATTTTAGAATTGAGCGAGCATTTACCAAAAGAAAAAAATATTTTACCAAGCAGTATCTTTTTTATTAAAAAAAGATACAATGAAGATTATGCTTTTTGGCATAAGAATTCTTTAACAAAGATAAAAGTAACCAATGAATTATCTAATGATATAAAAAAAATAAATGAAAAATTTAAAGATAAAACCATGGATTTATTTGAAACATTGTTATGGTATGATTTTGTCTTTTGGTTTAATAATTATAAGTCTTTTAAATTAGATGATTTTAAAAAGGATGAAAATACAAGATGTATTGCAACTCTTGGACTTATAAATGGGTATGGCGGTGTTTACTATAATGAAAAAAATAACCGTTTTGTTATCTATAATGGTTCATATTTTGGGACACATTTTTTTCCAGCAGGTAGTGAGTTTTATTGCTGGGATTACTCAAGAGAAATTATTTTTTAATTTATAAAGCCAGATTTATCTGGCTTTTAATTTTTACCAAATGTTCTAAAACGGGAAAGGAGGCTATGTTCTTTTAGGTATGCATTTATTTCTCTACGAGCAAGTGATGTCTTGGCGAAGTCAAGCCATTTAGAAGATGGTTTTGCATTTTTGTTTGTTTGAACTTCTACAATATCGTGAGTTTTAAGTTTTGTATTAATAGATGCGTTTTTACCATTTATTAAAGCACCCTGAGTATGATAACCTATATCTGTGTGTATTGCATAAGCAAAATCTATTACAGAAGAATCTTCTGGTAAATCTATAATATCTCCCATTGGTGTAAAAACAAAAATTCTGTCTTTAAAAAAGTTAAGTTTAATAGTTTCTAAAAACTTTTCTGGTTTTTCTTTTTCTAAAACATTTATATCATGTAATTCTTTAACCCAACTTAATTGTTTTTGTTCTAAATTTTTTTCTTTATATGAAAAATGAGAAGCAATACCATTTTCTGCGTTATCGTGCATTTCCTTTGTTCTTATCTGAATTTCTACTATTCCACCTGTTCCTGTAAAAATCGTTGTATGTAAACTTTGATAACCGTTTGTTTTAGGTGTTGCAATATAGTCTTTAATTCTATTAGGTAAAGGTGTCCATTTTCCATGAATAATACCTAACACATGATAACAATCAGCAATTGAATTTACGATAACGCGCATTGCTATAATATCATAAATTTTACTTATATCCATATTATATTTTTTTAATTTAGTCCAAAGTGAATATAAATGTTTTTGTCTATAATCAATATTAAAATCAATTTTTGCTTTTTTTAATTCTTTTTCTAAAATATCTTTTACTTCTAAGAGGTATTTTTCTTTAGCATCTTTTTTTTCTTCTAATAATTTTTTTACATCATTGTATTCTTTTGGATATGCAAATTTAAAAGCAGAATCTTCAAGTCTACCTTTAAGTTTACCCATAGAAAGTCTATTTGCTAATGGTGCATAAACTTCAAGTGTTTCAAGAGCAATTCTTTTCTGTTTGTCTGGTCTTACATGTTCAAGTGTTTCTATGTTATGTAGTCTGTCGGCAAGTTTAATAACTAAAACTCTTAAATCTTCAGCCATTGAAATAAAAAATTTTCTTAAATTTTCAACATTTCTTTCAATTCCTTTATATTTAACTGTTCCAAGTTTTGTAACTCCTTTTACTAAGGAAACTATTTCTTCACCAAAAATTTCAGTAAGTTCTTTTTCTTCAATTTGTGTATCTTCTAAAACATCATGTAAAAAGCCGGCGCAAATAACAGTAGCACTCATTCCTAAATCTGCCAATTCAAAAGCTGTTGTAAAAACATGATTAAAATATGGTTCACCACTTTTACGAAGTTGACCTTCGTGAGCTTTTTCTGCAAAATGATAAGCTTTTTCTATAAGAATTTTATCTTTGTCATTTAAGTTTTTTATAGCAGAGTAAATTTTTGATAACTGAGTATTCATACTATTGATTATATAATAAAAAATAAGAAGCATACAATGCTTCTTATTTTTTATTTAATTTATCAGGTCTATTATTAGGACATTTATTATTACTACATCTTTCTGGTATTGTTTTTGTACCTTCCATCATAAGAGCTCCGCACATTTCACAAATTTTTCCTGTTGGTTTGGCCTTTATTGCATTTTTACAATCTGGATAATTACTACAAGAATAAAAAATTCCAAATCTTCCACGTCGTTCCGCCATTTTACCTTTTTTACATATTGGACATGTAATATCTGTCATTTTCTTCTTTAATTCTTCTTCATCTTGTTTTACAAATTTACATTTAGGATATCTTGAACAAGAAATAAAACTTCCATACCTTCCTTCTCTTACAACGAGTTTTCCGCCACCATTTTTTCCAGTTTTATCACCACACAAAGGACATTTTTCTCCTGTTTCTTTTGGTCCTTCAAGTTCTTTTCCTTCTAAGGTTCTTGATCCATCACAATCTGGATATCTTGAACAAGAATAGAATTTACCAGATCGAGAAAGTTTAATTATCATATTACTTTCACATTTTGGACATTTAATATCACTAGGTGCTTCTCCCATATTTGTTGCTTTAGCTAACTTGTCTTTTTCTTTTACTTCTTTTTGAAATGGAATATAAAAGTCTTTCAATGTTTTCACATATTCTTTTTTTCCATTTGAAATATCATCAAGCTCATCTTCCATTTTTGCAGTAAATGTATCACTTATATATTTACTAAAATTATCTTCAAGGAATGTCGAAACAACATCTCCTGTATCGGTAGGAAAAAGAGTTTTTCCTTCTTTTCTAACATATTCTCTATCTTCTAAAGTTTTTATTATAGATGCATAAGTAGAAGGTCTTCCGATATCTCTAGATTCAAGTTCTTTTATAAGTCCAGCTTCAGTATAACGATTTGGTGGTTCTGTTGATTTTTCTTTACTTTCTAATTCTATCAAATCTAATTTATCGCCAATTTTTACGCTAGGTAACTCTACGTCTTCTCCACGAGCCGAATAATCGCAAACAAGCCAACCAGGGAATAATACTTGTGAACCATTTACAATAAAATCTGGAATTTTATCACTCTCAATATTTGCTGTAATTTTTGTTTTAATAAGTTTAGCGTCAGACATTTGAGAAGAAACAGCTCTTTCCCAAATAAGTTTATAAAGTTTTTTTTGTTCTTCTGTATGCCCAGCATTTAAATCATCAATGTGAGTTGGACGAATTGCTTCATGGGCTTCTTGGGCATTTTTTGATTTTGTTTTATAAAAATGTTTTTCAGCATATTCTTTACCATATTTTTTTTCTACGAGAAAAAGTATTTGAGTTACAGCTTGAGAACTCAAATTGGTACTATCTGTTCTCATATATGTTATAAGTCCAGCCTCATAAAGTTTTTGAGCAATTCCCATTGTACGAGAAGGAGAAAAACCAAGACGAGTGCTAGCTGTTTGTTGAAGAGTAGAAGTTGTGAATGGTGCACGAGGACTTCTTTTTTGTTCACTTTCTTTTATATCTTTTATTATCCAATTTTCTTTTTTCCCTAAATCTAAAATTTTTTCTACTAACTTTTCATCTTTTGGTTCTTCGCTACAAGATAAATTTATTTTTTCTTTATTGTTTGTTTGAAACAATCCATTGATAGTCCAATATTTTTCTGGTATAAATGATCTTATTTCTCTTTCTCTTTCCATTATTATACGAAGAGCAGGGGATTGGACTCGTCCAGCTGAAAGTCCATAACGAACTTTTTTCCAAATAATTCCAGAAAGATCATATCCAACAAGTCTATCAAGTACTCTTCTTGCTTCTTGAGCTTTTACTAAATTTTGATCAATATCACGAGGATTTTTTATTGCTTCACTCACAGCTTCTTTAGTAATTTCGTGAAAAGCTACTCTTTTTATAGAAGCTTTAATTTTTTTATCAGTATCTAGTAGTTCTTTCAGGTGCCAAGAAATAGCTTCTCCTTCGCGGTCAGGGTCTGTTGCAAGCAAAATCTCATTTGATTTTTCTCCGAGTGTTTTTAATTCATGGACAACTTTTTCTTTGTCTTTAGAAATTTCATAATTAGGAATGAAACCGTCTTCTATGTTTATAGCGTTCTTGTTTGATTTTGGTAAATCACGAATATGTCCAACAGACGCACGCACTGTATATGCGCCGTCTAAATATTTTTCTATTGTTTTTGCTTTTGATGGTGACTCAACAATTAAAAGTTTCATTGACTATATTAGTAGCACCTAATAATCTTTTTTGCAAATGTGTATAAAATTATTATTTAAAAATTTATTAATGATATAATATAGTTATGGAAATATTTTCACAAATAGTTGGTTGGGTTGGAACATTTTTGATAGTTTTAGCTTACTTTTTAGTTTCAAATAATAAAATAGATGCAAAAAGTGTTAAGTATCAATTAATAAATTTATTTGGTGCTATCTTTGTAGGATTTAACGTTTTTAATCAACAAGCTTGGCCCGCTCTTGCTTTACAAGTTATTTGGGGAATTATCGCTATTGTTTCAATTGTAAAAGGTTTTAGAAAATAATTATTTAATTTTTCCTAATTTCCCCAAGTTCTTCTTTAATCAATTCTTTAATTTCCATTATCGAAAGTAATGCATTTGCTTCGGAAATTGAAAAACCTGATTCACGAATAAGTTCATCGCGAGACATTGGTTCACGGAGAAGTTCAATAATTTTCATTTCATCTTTTCCACAGTCGGTATATTTTTCTTTGTCTGTTTGTTTTGGTTTTTCTATATTAAATTCCAAAGCAAGTAAAATATCTTCGCTAGAAGTTACAGGTATTGCTCCTTGTTTGATAAGCCAGTTTGTTCCATCAGAATTTGAAGAAAATACAGATCCTGGAACAGCTAAAACATCGCGATTATAATCTAGCGCCATACGAGCAGTTATAAGAGTTCCTGATTTTTCTTCAGCTTCTATAATTAATACTGCTTTTGAAATTCCAGCCATGAGTCTATTTCTTTGCGGAAAAGAATAAAGCGTTGCTTTCAAGTTTGGTTCCATTTCAGAAATAAGACATCCATCATTATCTATTATTTCTTGTGCAAGTTTTACATTTTGTCTTGGGTGTAGAATATTATTATCAAGTCCTGAACCAGGGAAGGCAATAGTTTTTAATCCATTTTCTAATGCTGATTTGTGAGCGATACTATCAATACCAATAGCGAGTCCAGAAACTATAACAATTGGATATCCTTTTAATCCTTTAATTAATTTTTCACAAATATCTTTTCCATAGGAAGTATATTTACGAGAGCCAACAACAGCAAGATAAATCATATCTTTTGACGGAATGTTTCCCCGAATATATAAAACTTTTGGAGGTTGTGGTATTTCTTTTAGAGGTTCTGGTATTTCATTTAATTTGTAAATATCATCCATAAGATTATTATGACACACTATTTTGAATTATAAAATTGTTTTTTATTTTATATTGACTTTTTAAAGTAAATAAAATAAAATCTCTCTGAAATTTAGATAACAACAGTGCTGGTTTGTGTAATTAAGGGTTCAATTCCCTTAGCTGGACTTGTTGAAGCAGGTAATAATACGTAGAATAGGCCAGGGAGACTAAGAAACTTTCTTAAGGGATAAGTGGAGTCGTCAGTGAAATACCGCCTTTTATTACCAAAAATCTATGCTCTTTTTGTAGCTATAAAGACATAGCTTCTGAGTTTGCTTTATTTCATTGTCCCCTTATTGCTTTGGGGACTTTTTCTTTTTTTATATTTTTTATATAATAGACTCATGTTAGACATTAAATTCATAAAAGAGAATAAAGAGTTGGTAAAGATGGGAGCTAAGAAAAAGCATAGTTCGTTTGACGTTGAAGAACTTTTAAAAATAGACGAGAAAAGAATTTCTTTACTTTCTGATGTTGAAGGATTACGTGGTGAACAAAATAAAATGAATATTTCTATTGCAGTAGAAAAAGATTTTAATGTTCGTACTCAAATGATAAATGAAATGAAAATGGTTAAAGAAGATTTAACTAAGAAAGAAACAGAACTCAAAGATGTAATGACAGAATGGCAAGCTCTCATGTTACAAGTTCCTAATATTCCAGATATGTCTGTTCCTGATGGTGATACAGATGAAGATAATTTAGAAATAAAAGTTTGGGGAGATCAAACAAAGTTTAGTTTTGAACCAAAGGATCATATTGAACTAATGACTGCTCTTAAGATGGTTGATTTTGAAAGAGGTGCAAAAGTTCATGGTTTTCGTGGTTATTATTTGACTGGTGATGGAGCAAGACTTTGTTTTGCTATTTGGAATTATGCATTGGAATTTTTTGGTAGCAAAGGTTTTTCTCCTGTTATTCCTCCAGTTATTGTTAGAAAGGCAAATTTATACGGAACAGGACATTTACCTGGAGATACAGAAGATTACTATATGACGCAAGATGGGGATGCATTAGCTGGAACTGCAGAAGTTCCTTTAATGGGTTTTCATGCAGATGAAGTTTTAGATATAAAAGATTTTCCTATAAAGTATTTAGGTTTTTCTCCATGTTTTAGAAGAGAAGCAGGAAGTCATAGTAAAGATGTAAAAGGACTTATTAGAGTTCATGAGTTTTATAAATTTGAACAAGTTGTTCTTTGTGAAGCTAATCATCAAACTTCTGTTAATTTTCACGAAGAGATAAATAGAAACACAGAAGAATTTATCGAATCTTTAGGAATTCCTTATCATACTGTTATAAATTGCGGAGGAGATTTAGGTCAAGGTCAGGTTAAAAAATACGATATAGAACTTTGGGTTCCAAAAGAGGGTAAGTATCGTGAGATTTCTTCAGCATCTTATTTTCATGATTTTCAAACAAGAAGATTTAATATTCGTTATAGGGACGAAGAAGGAAAACTTCGTTATGCACACTCTTTAAATTGTACAGCTATTCCTACTCCTCGCATTTTAGTTTCACTTGTGGAAAATTTTCAGCAAATAGATGGAAGTATCAAAATACCAGAAGTGTTACAAAAATATTTAGGTAAGGAATTAATTTCCTAATTGAAAAAATATGCGAGATATTCCAACATCTCCACGAATAGAAAAAATAAAGCGTGAAAATCGTAAGAGGTTTTTGCGTTTTTTAATATTTTTTTTATTTTTATTAATCGGTTTAACAATAGGTGTTTCTTATCTTTCAAACAACCAACACTTTATAATAAATGATATTAAAATAGAAGGTACAAATATAATAGACGAAAATGACATAAAAGAATTAGTGAATAAAAATATATCTGGAAAATATTTTTATCTATTTAATAAATCTAATTCTTTGATTTATCCTAAAAATAAAATATATAAAAATTTGCTAACTGATTTTCCAAGAATAGAAAAATTATCTATTGAAAGAAATGATTGGAAATCTTTAAAAATTAAAATTAAAGAAAGAGCCGGTTCTTATCTTTATTGCGGAACTAATATTCCAGATGATGCTTTGCAAATAGGAGAAGATTGTTATTTTGTTAATAACGAAGGGTATATTTTTGATAGCGCACCTTATTTTTCAGGTGATATTTATTTAAGATTTTATACTTTACTTCCTAAAGAAGATATAAGCCCTCTTGGACAAAGTGTAATAGATATAGACAAGTGGAGAAAAACGATAAGATTTATTGATGGCGTCGATAATCTTGGATTAAAATCTGTTTCTGTTGTTTTAGGCTCTGATGGAGTTAACTTTATTTATTTAGAAAAGAAACAAGGTTCCAGTAATCCAAAAATTATTTGGAATGATGAAAATGATTTACAAACTTTACTTGAAAATTTTTCATTAGCAATGAATAAGAGTGAATTTGCAAACGAAATAAAAGATAAGTATAATACACTTTCTTATATTGATCTTCGTTTTGATAATAAGGTCATATATAAATTTGAATAATGAATTTCTGGAATAAATTACCAAAACCATTTTTTGTTTTAGCACCTATGGCAGATGTTACTGACGAAGCTTTTCGTCTTATGTTTGCTAAATACGGTAAACCTGATGTTACTTGGACTGAATTTGTATCAGCAGATGGATTAGCTTCCAAAGAAGGAAGAAAGGGCCTTAGATATGATTTACTATATAGTGAGAAAGAACGGCCAATAATTGTTCAACTTTTTTCTTCAAATGTAGAAAAAATGCGTGAAGCAACAAAATATGTTGTCTCACTTGGTTTCGATGGTATTGATATAAATATGGGTTGTCCTGATAAAAAAGTAGAGAAACAAGGTGCTGGCGCAGCACTTATGAAAGATATGGAAAAAGCTGGAAAAATAATACAAGCAGTGAGAGATGGTATTGAAGACGCTAGAAAATCAAAAACAAAAAATTCTAAAATAAGAAAATATATTTCTGTCTCAGTAAAAACAAGAATAGGATATAATAAAAATCAAATAGATGAATGGATTCCATTTTTACTTTCTCAAAATATCGATGTTCTAACAGTTCATGCTAGAACAAGAAAGGAAATGTCAAAAGTTCCAGCTAATTGGGAACATATAAAAGAAGTAGTGAATATAAGAAATAAAATGAAAGTAAAAACTAAGATTATTGGTAATGGAGATGTAAAAAATATTAAAGAGGGAAGAAAATTAGCGAAAGAAACTAAATGTGATGGAATAATGATAGGTCGTGGTGTTTTTGGAAATCCTTGGATTTTTTCGTGTGATAAAAAAACTCTAAATATAGAGGAAAATTTAAATGTTCTTATTGAACATACTAAACTCTTTGAAAAATTATTTAGAGCAGTGAAAAATTTTTCTATCATGAAAAAACACTACAAAGCTTATGTGAATGGTTTTGATGGTGCTAAAGATTTGCGTACTGAACTAATGGAAACTAAAAATTCCAAAGAAGTAGAAAAGATAATTAAAGAATTTGTTAAAAAACAACACAAAAAAGAGGACTAGGTCCTCTTTTATTTATTATCTAATTTTCTTTTACGAAAATTAAAATAGCTCCCAAAAACAGAAAAATTGTTCCTATAAACATCGCCAAGGCAGGTATTGGTCCTCCTTTTTTGATTTTTACTTTTATTGTATTTTTAGATACTGAAACTATTTCAGATTCTTCAGTAAAACTATTATTAAACTGATAATCTGATTCACTCCAGACTTTTGTTGTGACTTGTAATGATGCAATTATTCCATCTCGTGTTAAATATAAGATAGAATTTGTGTCACTTACTAAGTTATCAAAAGACTGATTATAAATAATTATAGGATCTGTTTTTAAAAAGCTATCTCGAGCACTTTCAGTTTTCATTTTTCTATTAACATAGATTTCTTTCTCATTTTCTTTTGAAGAAAAACACCATATTAATATCAAAATTCCAATAATTAACATGATTATCCCTATAACAGGATTTGGACTTTTTTCTTCCATTGTATGATATTTTTGTGAAGAATATCATACATATATAATTTAGTCAATAGAGGACCATTTTTTATATTCTGTTATAATGTATTCATGAAATCTGAGAAAAAAACTAACGATAATATTGCTTTATATAGAAAATATCGACCAGAGAATTGGAGTGAAGTTATTGGACAAGATCATATAGTTAAAGCTATAAGCGGAGCACTGGAAGCAGGAAAAGTTGCTCATGCATATCTTTTATGTGGTCCTAGAGGAACAGGTAAAACAACAATAGCCAGAATTATTGCAAGAGAACTTGGAACTTCAGTAAATGATGTTTATGAACTTGATGCTGCTTCAAATCGTGGAATTGACGATGTTAGAAATATTAAAGAAAATGTTGGAACAATGCCTTTTGATTCCAGATATAAAATTTATATTCTTGATGAAGTTCATATGTTTACAAAAGATGCTTGGAATGCACTTCTTAAAACGATTGAAGAACCTCCAGAACATGTAATATTTATTTTAGCGACAACAGATTTACCAAAAGTTCCTGAAACTATTATCTCTCGTTGTCAGACTTTTATTTTTAAAAAACCAACAGAATCAATTCTTTCTCAAGTAGTAACAAATGTTGCTAAAAAGGAAGGATATACTTTAGAAGTTGGAGGAGCTGAACTCATTGCACTTCTTGCTGATGGAGCTTTTCGTGATGCACTTTCAACTCTTCAAAAGGTCATTTCTTTTTCAAAAGATAAAAAAATATCTCAAGCAGAAATAGAAGCAATAACAGGTGCCCCAAATGAAATACTTGTAAATGAATTTATTAATTCTCTTCATGAAAAAGATATTAATCGTGGTTTTTCGGCAATTTCTCAAGCAAATATTCAAAACATTGATATGAGTGTTTATCTAAAAATGATTCTTTCCAAATTTCGTTTTGCTCTTATGCTTCGTTATGCACCTAATACAAAAAGTTATATTAAAAGCTTAGTAAAAGAAAGTGATTTGAACTATTTAGAAAATTTAATAAAAGATAAACCAGAGTATATTACTTCAAACTCTCTCTCTATTCTCATTGATGCTTATCAAGAAGAAAAAAATTCAGTTATAAGTTCACTTCCACTTGAGATGGCTTTAATAAAGATTTTAAATGCAGAAAAATAATCAAAAAATTTGGGATTTAATAATTATAGGAGGTGGAGCTTCGGGAATGATGTCTGGAGTTGTTTCATCGCGATTAAAAAAATCAGTTCTTTTACTAGAAAAAAATAATAATTTAGGAGAAAAATTAAAGATAACAGGTGGGGGAAGATGTAATATCACAAATGCTGAATTTGATATACATGCTTTTCTTAAAAATTATGGTAAATCAAAAGATTTTCTTTACACACCTTTTTCAATTTTTGGAGTAGAAGATACATTCAAATTTTTTGAAGAATTAGGACTTCCTCTTATTGTAGAGGCAAGAAAAAGAGCTTTTCCTGAGTCTCAAAAAGCTTTTGATGTTTACAATGTTTTAAAAAAAGAATTAGACAGAAACAAGGTTGAAATAAAAAATAATTGCCAAGTTTTTAAATTTATAAAGGACAATGATGGAAGATTAGTTGGCGTAAAAACAAAACTTGGAGATTTCTTTGCAAAATCTTTTATACTTGCAACTGGTGGAACTTCTCATCCTGAAACTGGATCAACTGGAGACGGTTTTAAATTTTTAAAAGATTTAGGACATAAAATAGAAAAACCTTCTCCATCTGTTGTTCCACTTGAAGTATCAAATAAATGGGTACATTTATTATCTGGTATATCTCTTTCTTTTATGAAAATAACTTTTTTCTTAGATGGAAAGAAACAATTTTCTAAAACTGGAAAAATTCTTTTTACTCACTTTGGTCTCTCTGGTCCGCTTATTTTAAATTCAGCCAGTCGCGTTGGTTCATTATTAGAAGCTGGTAGTGTTGATGCTTATATAGATGCTTATCCAGATACAGATTTTGGTTCGTTAGAAAATAAAATTATTAAAGTTTTTGATGAAAATAAAAATAAATTTTTTAAAAATATAATTAAAGATTTTGTTCCAGATGGTACTAGTAAAGCCTTCGAAATTCTTTTTGATTTTATAGATGATAATAAAAAAGTTCATAGTATAACAAAAGATGAAAGAAAAAAGATTGTTAACATTTTAAAAAATTTGCCAATCCATATAACAAACCTTATGGGATATGATAGAGCAGTTGTTGTTGATGGAGGTCTTCCACTTACTGAATTAAATATGAAGAAAATGCAATCAAAGATTTATGATAATCTTTTTATTACAGGTGATTTATTAAATATAAATAGACAATCTGGTGGTTTTGGGCTTCAAATATGTTGGACTACTGGATATATTTCTGGAATAAATGCTTAAAGAAAAAACCAGTTTTAACTGGTTTTTTCTGCGGCTATTCTATTTTTTAATTCTTTTTTATAAATACATATAAGTGTGTAAAGTAAACTTAAAACTAGTGGTCCTATTAGTATTCCTATTGGACCTATGAGCGATATTCCTCCTAAAATAGAAAACAAAATAAATATCGGTGGTATTTCTGAATCTTTAGATATAATATAAGGATTTAAGAGATTGTCTATTGTGCTAATAAGAAGAACTGACCAAAGTAAAAGTCCGATTGCTTGTAATTGCATTCCAGAAAGAAAAAGATAAACAATTGCAGGAACTGAAACTATTGATGTGCCTAATGTTGGAATAAAAGAAGCAATACTTGCTACAACAGCCCAAATAGCAGCATGGGGAATTCCAAATATTGTAAATCCAATGAAAGCTAATATACCTTGAGCAATAGCGATAATGAAAGATCCTTTTAAAACTCTATTAATTGATTTTGTTAAATTTGAAAGTATGTCACTTGCATTTTGATCAGATAAAGGCAAAATTTTTATTAATCCTCTTTCCCATTTTTCTCCATCTTTTAACATGTAGTACATAGTTAAAATCATAATAGTAAACATAAGGACTGTTTGAAATGTACTAGTGAATATTGATGCAATATTTGAAGCAAAACTTTCCATAAGATTTTCTATCTTTGTTTTTGTATCAAATGAAAATCCTTCAGGAAGAATTCTGTTTATAGAATTATCTACTTTATTTATGAAGTTATCAGCTCCTCCATTTGCTACTATTGAATAATAAGCATCTTGAGTTTGTTCAAAAACAGCTGTTCCAACTAAAAATAGAGGAATACAGAGAACTATTAAAAAAGTAATGATTGTTAAAATTGATGCGATCCACGGAATTTGTTTATATGTATGCTTTTTAATCCAAAGATAAACAGGGTAAAGAATTACAGAAAAAGCAGCAGACAGAATAAAAACAGTAAGAAATGGGTATAAGATTAAAATTGCAACGATAGAAACAATTATTAGTAAAATAAATAAAAAATTTTTTTCTGTTTGTGTTATGCTCATAATGTACAATTATAACAATAATAACTTGAAGAAGCTAGATATTAAATAGTTGAAAAATAATTACTTTTAAGGTATTATTTCATTGTTTACTTAATTGGGAGATCGTCTAACGGTAGGACAGAGGCCTTTGAAGCCTTTAATCTAGGTTCGATTCCTAGTCTCCCAGCCAATAAGTGCTGGCTCGAGATACATCGAAGTCTATTGATTATTTTTGTTGTTTAATAATATAATTTAAATTTTAAATATAAAGAAAAACCCTTGTTTATTCAAGAGTTTTTTGGTTTTTTTAGAATTTTTGTGATCCACGGAATTGATCCAAAGGTTACAGTCGTTAGTACTATAAGATATTTAATACAAATATTTTCACCATGTGAGTAACTTTTAAAATCTGTTATATTTATTAAATAAAACAGGATTGCTATTACTATTATAATACTAGCAGCTACTCTTTTTTTGTTCGATATTTTTTCCATAGTATTATGATTATATTAAAGGACTTTCATTTAGCTCTCTCACTGGAGAGTATATCACGTATATATAACTTTGTCAAATTTTATTATTTCTTCTTTTTTATTTTTTATGTAGAATATAAATATTATGGATTTAACAAATTACAAAGGATTAACCGAAAATGAAGTTTTAGAAATTCTTAAATTGGAAGGTTATAATGAACTACCTTCACAAAAGAAAAAAAACTTTTTTGTTTTGTTTTTTAAGATAATTAAAGAGCCAATGTTTTTACTTCTTATTTCTGCAGGTTTGATATATTTATTCCTTGGAGATATAAACGATTCTTTAATGTTACTTTTTGCTATTTTTATAGTTATTGGAATTACTTTTTATCAAGAACGAAAAACAGAAAAGACATTAGAAGCGTTAAAAGATTTATCTTCACCAAAAGCTTTAGTAATAAGAGATGGAGATGAAAAAAAAATAAACGGAAGAGAAATAGTTCCTAATGATATTGTGATTATACATGAAGGTGATAGAATTCCTGCTGATGGAATAGTTTTATATGAAGAAAGCTTAACTGTTGATGAATCTCTTTTGACTGGTGAATCTGTTCCTGTTACAAAAACTGATGAAAAAAAAGAAAACGATAATATATTAGTTGGTGATGATAATAATTCTTTTGTTTACTCTGGAACTTTGGTGACTTCTGGTAGAGCAATTATTCAAGTAAAAATGACTGGAATCAAAACAGAAATAGGTAAAATAGGAAAAAGTTTAGAAACAATAAAAGAGGAAGATACTTTATTAAATAAAGAAACTTCAAAAATTGTACGATATGCAGCGTCAATTGCTTTATCTTTGTGTTTTTTTGTTTTGTTGTTTTATCTTTTTTTTAAAAATGATTTAATAAATGGTTTATTGTCTGGTTTAACCTTAGGCATGGCTATTATTCCAGAAGAGTTTCCAGTTGTTCTTATAATATTTTTAACACTTGGAGCTTGGAGAATCTCTAAAAAAAATGTTTTAACTAGAAAGAAGGCGGTAATTGAAACACTTGGAGCCGCAACTGTTTTATGTGTTGATAAAACAGGAACAATAACACTAAATAAAATGCAGCTATCTGTTTTGTATACGCATAATAATTTTTACGAAATAGATCCAAATCTTGAAAAACACATTTCAGTTGAATTTAAGGAATTATTAGAATTTGGAATGTTGGCTAATAAGAAGAATCCTTTTGATCCAATGGAAAAAGAGTTAAACAGAGTTGGAGAATTTTATATCAAAGGACCAAAACATTTGGATATCGATTGGGAAATTTTAAAAGAATTTCCTTTATCTAAAGACTTATTAGCTTTTTCTCATATTTGGAAGAATAAGAAAAATAATGAAAAAATTCTTGCTTCAAAAGGAGCACCTGAAGCAATTTTACATTTGTGTCATATTGATGGTAATGAAAAAGATAAAATACTTAATAAAGTTCATGAAATGTCCAGTCGCGGACTTAGAGTTTTAGGGGTTGCTAGAGGAAAATATAATGATGATGTTATTCCAAGTAATCAACATGATTTTAATTTTGAATTTGTTGGTCTTTTGGGGTTTATTGATCCTGAAAGAAAAAATGTAAATGAATCAATAAAAGAAACTTATGAAGCCGGTATGAGAGTTATAATGATAACTGGAGATTATCCTGGAACTGCAAAATATATTGCTAAAAAGGTTGGAATAAAAAATTATGATCAAGTTATAACAGGTGATGAGCTTTATCATATGAGTGATTTAGAACTAGCGGAAAAAATTAAAGTAATAAATATTTTTGCAAGAATTATTCCTGAGCAAAAATTAAAAATCATAAATGCATTAAAATCTAATGGAGAAATTGTTGCTATGACAGGTGATGGTGTTAATGATGCTCCTGCTCTTAAATCAGCACATATTGGAATATCTATGGGAGAAAGAGGTACTGATGTAGCAAGAGAAGCTTCCGATATTATTTTATTAAATGATGATTTTTCTTCAATTGTTTCTGCTGTTTCTTTGGGTCGTAGAATTTATGATAATATTAAAAGAGCAATGGGTTATCTTTTAGCTGTTCATATTCCTATTGCTGGAATTTCCGTCTTACCATTACTATTCAACTATCCATCTGTATTACTTCCTGCTCACGTTGCGTTTCTTGAATTAATTATAGACCCAGCTTGTTCTACTGTTTTTGAAGGAGAAAAAGGTTCAAGATTTATAATGAAAAGACCCCCAAGAAATTTAAAAGAAACAATTTTTAATAGAAAAAATATTTTTATTTTGTTTCTTCAAGGTTTTGTATCTTTAATTATTTGTTTTCTTTTATTTTATTTTGCAATCAAAAATGGAATGAGTGAAAATGAATCTAGAACTTTCGCTTTTGCTTCTTTAGTTCTTTCAAATATTTTTCTTATTACTATTAATCTTTCTTGGGATAAAGGAATATTAAAAATTTTTAAAGAAGCCAATAAAGTTTTTTATTGTGTATTTTTTGGTGCCATTGTTAGTCTTTTAGTTGTTATATATGTTGAACCTGTTGCTAGTTTGTTTCATTTATCAAGAATTGACGTAAAATACTTTTTAATTATCTTCATAATTTCCTTTGTTGGCGTTTCTTGGTTTGAGATTTTGAAGCTATTTAAAAAACAGCTTCAAATAAATTAAAAAATTTAGTAGAATATAGTCGTTATTAATAATAAAAAAATTTATGAAATTTACATTTAAAATTGGTCAAAAAATAAAAGAGTCTTGGTTTTTATTTAAAAATAACTTTTGGATTTTCTTTTTATTAAGTTCAATTGTTTTCTTTTTCAACATTTTATCTTCAAAACATAGTCTTGTACTTAACCTTCTCGTTCTCATTTTATGTTTCTTTGTTGCTTATATGACTATTCGTTATGTTATAAGTTTAGTTGATAAAAAAGAATTTAATATTTTTTCAAAAGATTCATTACCTACATTAGAGCAAATTTTGAACTTTGTTAAAACTTATATTTTATTCTTTCTTATTGTCTTAGGTGGTTTCTTTGTTTTTATTATTCCATCAATATTAATGATTTTTGGAGGTGCCTATTTTAGATTTTTGGTTTCAATTTTTATAATTTTAGCACTTGTCTGTTTAGTCTTGGGTATTTATTTCAAAATAAGATTACTTTTTTCTTGCATAAATTCAGTAGATAAAAATCAAGGAGCTGTAAAATCTATTAAAAAATCTTGGTCTCTTACTCGTAATTTATTTTGGCCTTTATTCTGGAGAATTATTGTTATAGGTTTATTTATGTTTTCAGGAGCGATTATTTTCTTTATTGGTTTGATAGTAACAGTTCCTATGGGTTTAATTATGATTGTAATGTTATTTAGAACTTTAGAAAATCCTAATTATCAAAATCAAAATATCAATGATAATGATGATTTAGTTGTTGAAGAGGATATTACAATAATAAAAGAAGAGGGAAGCCCTATTGTGGAAATAATAAAAGAAGAAAAAATAATTGGTGAGAATAATATTTAAATTCTATCTTAATATATAATTAAAAATACATCGCTTACACGATGTATTTTTAATTATTCTTCTGTTTGTGGTTTATCAATTGTAAGTGTATCTATTCCTATAGTTTCTCCTGTAATACGCATTACATCTTTATCTATTTTTTTAAATTCATTACTCGATTTATTAAAATGGTTTACTGTTGTTGTTAAAGCATTTCCAAGTTTTACATGAAGTTCTTCGTAAACCTTTAAATGATTTCCAAGCTCACCAACTCTTTTGACGATATCCTTAGCACTTTCTTCTATTTGCATAGCTTTTAATCCTTGAAGAACTGTTTGAAGATAAGCAAGAAACGAAGTAGGGGAAACAATGATAACTTTATATTTACTTGCAGCACGTTGTATAAGATTTTCTGTTTCTTCGGTAACGGCTCCAATTTTGTTTATAAGCAAATCATAATATATTGCTTCGTGAGGTATAAACATAAATGCAAAATCCATTGTATTTTCTTTTGGTTGAATATATTTTGATGTTTCTTTTATTCTTTCTTTCAAATCATTTACAAATGCTTTTTCTAGTTTTTCTTTTTCAGTTGTGTCGGTTGTTTCTATTATACGATTATAATTTTCTAGTGAGAATTTTGAATCAATCGGAATTATTTTGTCTTTTACACGGACAACAGCATCGACAATGTTTCCATCAGGGAAGGGATATTGCATTTGATAAGAGCCTGGTGGCATTACATTTTTGAGTAATGTCTCAAGATAATATTCTCCTAAAACCCCACGTTGTTTTGGATTCTTTAAAATATCTTGTAAATTTTTAAGTTGATCGGCGAAAGAAACAACTTGTTTATTTGTCTCATCAAGGCGAGTGATTTTCTCGGTAATTTCCGAAATAATTCTTGAAGTTTCTGTAGATTGAAATCTCATTGACTGATTTATTTCTTTTTGTGATTCTCCAAGTTTATTATCAATAGTCCTCGATAATTCATTTATCTGAGTTAAAAGAAGCTGATTTGCTTCGCTATTTTTTTCATTTGGTTTTTTCTTAAAAGATACATAGATAGTTATTCCAAGACCAACAATGATAATAAATAAAAGAATTATAGTTAAAGTTTGCATGATATAATTCTATCATATTAGAAAATAAATAAATAATACATGAAAAAGAATAAGAAAAATTTTTTAAAGAATACTTTCCGTTCATTTGGACTTAGTTTTAAGTTTTCATTTTGGGCGACATTATTTTTGATTGTTCTTACTGTTGCAACTTTTATTTTGCCGGTATTCCAATCGAAAGTTATGGGACAGATTGTTGACTCAGTAGTTAAATCAATAGGTAGTGGAAGTATTATTGCTGTAGGTTTAGTTTTTATCTATGCTTTAGTTTGGTCTGTAACTAGAATTTTGTCTGCTATACAATTTTATACAAATAAAATTTGGTTTATGAATAATGAACAAGGGCTAGAAATTCTTTTTATGAAGAAAAGAGCAGAGATTGACCTTGGCCATCATGAGAATCCAGAATTTCAAAATCTCTTAATGAGAGCTTTCAAGAGAAGTATTTGGCCTGTTGTAGAATTAGTAGAAATGAATATTACAACATTTGGTAATATTGCTACGTTTTTATTTACTTCAATAATTGCTACGAAGTTATCTTTTACTATTTATTTAGTAATTATTATCACAGCAATACCTTCATTTGTTGTAAATTTAAAATATGGTGCAAAGATGTGGACTATTTGGTCAGAGAATACTGATAGGCAGAAAAAGTATCAGCATATTCGTCATCATATAATGGGACGAACTGGTATTGTTCAAACAAAGCTTTTGCAAGCGACAGACAGGCTTATAAATATAGCGAAATATACTTTTGATTCTTTTAGAAAAGATCAAGCAAAAGTAGATAGGAAAAATTTATTTTATTCCTCGTTAGCTAGTTTGATTGGAGCTTTTGGTATCGGTCTCGGTTTCTATATGATTGTTATGAAAGTTTCTAGTGGCGAGCAATCTGTTGGTTCGATGGTTTTTCTTATGAGTATTTTAGGACAACTTGTTGGATCAATAAATTCAATACTTCAAAATCTTTCAAAATCGTTAGAAAGAAATTTATATGTTGATGAAATTTTTAAATTTTTAGATACTAAACCTTTCATTAAGAAATCCGAAAATCCTATTAGTCTTAATTTAGAAAAATCTCCAAATATAGAATTTCGTAATGTTTCTTTTAGATATGAAGGTGGAAGTAAAGATATTTTGAAAAATGTCAGTTTTACTATCAAATCGGGAGAAAAGATTGCTTTGGTTGGTAAAAATGGAGCAGGGAAAACTACGATTGTGAAATTGCTCGCACGTATTTATGATCCTCTCGAAGGAGAAATTCTTATAAATGGAGTGAATCTTAAAGACTTAGATGGAGATGAATGGAGTTCGTATCTTGCTATTCTTATGCAAGATTATCTTTCTTACAATTTCACAATTGAAGAATCAATTGCTATGGGTAGATCTAATCAAGATTTTAATAAAGACAAAACAAGAATTTCAGCAGAAATGTCTGATGCTCATGACTTTATTAAAGATTTAGATAATGGTTATAAACAACAACTTGGTCGTGATTTTAACCAAGGTATAGAATTATCTAAAGGTCAGTATCAAAAAATGGCTCTTGCTCAAATAATTTATCGTGATGGATTAGTTGTCGTTTTAGATGAACCAACTGCTTCTATTGATGCAATGTCTGAATCGAAAATTTTTGATCAAATGACTAAAGCATCATCTGGTAAATCTTTGATTGTGATAACTCACAGATTTAATACTACTCAAAATCTTGACAATATTATTGTTCTTGAAGATGGTGGTATCGTCGAAATGGGTAATCATAATGAACTTCTAAAGAAAAATGGATTATACGCTTCAATGTTTGAAGCACAAGCAAAAGTTTTTCGAGGGGAAACTTCTGAGAATGAAGAAGTTTTTAAAGAGGAACCTGAAAAAGAATTAGTAGTATAAGATACAAATCGCGTGGTAAATACACCACGCGATTTTTTTTGTTAGATCATCTTTCCCAAATAATATTTAAGTGTATAAATCCAATCTTCTTCGACTTCAGGATTTTGTTCTTTTTGCGTAAGCATCCATTCTAGATATCTACGGTCGTTTTCAGCAACATCTTTTACAAGAGATCCATTGTATTTACCAAAATTGAAGATATTCATAAGTGAAGGTCTTGAAGATATATCAATCATTTTTTCTATTGCATCATTGTCGTTTAACTTATATTCTTCTTTTGTTTTTATAAATAATCTTTCAAATAATTTTTCCAAAACAAGTACATCTCCTAAAGCATCATGAGCTTGTGCTCCTTCAATATCAAGATCAAGATAATATCTTAGAAATTGAAGTTTATATTGTGGAATGACATTATTTTTATCTAAATATCTCGCAACACGAAGAGTACAAATAGTATTTTTAGGATTTATATTTTCTTTTTTTATAATTTCAAAATCAAATTTATTATTGTGGGCAACCATTACAGATTCGTCATTTTCTAATAGGTTTTTTATTTTTTTATATTCATTACTTTCTTGAAAAGATTTTTTTTCAGTTACCATTTTATTAGAAATATGAGTAATAGCACTGGCTTCAGGTGGAATAGGAATAGGTGGTTTATATAATTCACAAAAAGTTTCGTCATTTGTTTTATAAGCTAATTGACAGAGGAAATCTTTTTTAGGTTCGTTCCCCGTAGTTTCAGTATCTAAAAATATAATTTTTTTCATATTGGTATTCTATCATAGATTTGGTACAATGATATATATGTTATTACACGAAAATATTAAAAATCAAATAAAAGAGAGTATGAAAGCTGGTGACAAAATTCGTCTTGAAGTTATGAGAAGTATTGTTACTGCTTTTACTAATGAATTAGTATCTAAAGGTAAAACTCCTCAAGATATTCTTAACGACGAAGAATCTTTAAATGTAATTACTCGTCTTGCAAAACAAAGAAAAGATTCCATTGAACAATTTACTAAAGGTGGAAGAATGGATTTAGTAGAAGAAGAAACAAAGCAACTAAATATTTTGCAAGAATATCTTCCAAAACTTATGGATAAAACTGAAGTAGAAAATTTTGTAAAAAATAAAATTTCTGAAATGGGTGAAATTGATTTTAGTAAAAAGGGTATGTTTATGTCAACTCTTATGAAAGATCTTAAAGGAAAAGCAGATGGTTCTTTGGTTAAAGAAATAGTCGATGAATTATTAAAATAAAATTTTATTTATGAAAATTATTTTAAAATGGTTAATTCTTTCAGTTGCTGTTTTGGTAACAAGTAAAATTATAAGTGGAATAACTATTGATCCCATCTGGGCTGTTTTAGTTGTTGGTGCTTGTCTTACTCTATTTAATATGATTATTAAACCAATTATTAAAGTTCTTACTTTACCTTTAAATGTTTTAACTCTAGGAATTTTTTCTTTAGCTGTAAATGGAGCTGTACTTTGGTATATGGGTAAATTTATAGATGGTTTTACTGTCTCAACTTTTTATGCTGGTTTTATTGGCGCACTTATTATTTCTATTGTTAACTGGTTGCTTTCTAAAATCTTTCATTTTGATTAATTTATGTTATCTATTGGATTTATAAAACAATTTGCTCTTAATCATGCTAATTCTTTTTATGTATTAATCTCTATTGGTGTATTATTAGAAGGGGAAATTATGGTTATATTAGCCGGAATATTTTCTCATTTGGAATCAATTAATATTGTTACGGCATTTTTAGCAACACTTTTGGGTTGTGCTATGAAATCCATTATTGGATATAATATAGGTTATTATCTTAATAAAAAACATTCCAGTAATAGATTTCTTTCAAAAGCAGAAGAACGCATTCATCATTTTTTACCTAATTTTTCCAAAAAACCATTTTTATCAATTTTCTTATCAAGATTTCTGATTTTAGGGATATATTGGTTTTCATTAATTTATGCTGGTTATAAAAAAATAAACATTAAAACTTTTATTAGAGCAGAAATTTCATCATTTATTGTTTGGTCAATAACAATGTTATCATTAGGTTTCTTCTTTAGTTATGCAGCTCTTTCTATAAGTCGTGATATTAGAAACTTTTTAGCGTTTTTGCTTTTATTCTTTATAGGATTTTTCCTTTTAGAAAAAATTGTTGCTTTTGTTATCGAATTATTTGAAATTAAAAGTGATAAGAATAATTAATTAAAATGTGTATTTTTAAAAAAAAAATATGTGTTACTCATGATGGAACTTTTCATGCAGACGATATTTTTAGTACTGCAGTTTTTTATATTATAAATAATGGAAATATAAAAATAATTCGTACTCGTGACCAAAAAGTTTTTTTAAAAGCTAATTATCTTTATGATGTAGGTGAAGAATATAATCCAGATTTAAATAAATTTGATCACCACCAAAATGGTAGTCCTTTGCGTGAAAATGGAATTCCTTATGCTGCTTTTGGATTGATTTGGAAAAAGTATGGAGAGCAAATTTGTTGGAGTAAAAACGTTGCAGATAAAATAGAGAAAAAAATAGTATTGCCTATAGATATGTCTGATAATGGAATTGATATATCTACTCCAGTTTTTAAAAGTATTTTTAATTATACAATAGATGATTTATTTAAAATATGTTTTCCTACATGGAAAGAAAATGATAAATATATAAATAAAATTTTTAAAGCTCAAGTTTTGAAAGCTGTAGAATTATTAAAAAGGGAAATTAAAATAGCCAAAGATGATGTAGAAGGTGAAAAGATTTTAATAGAATCCTATAATCAATCGCAAAATAAAAAGATTTTAATTTTAAATATAAATCTACCTAGATATCTATATCAAAACTTTTTAAGTAGATATAGTGAGACAATTTATATAATCCTTCCAAGTAAAAATTTTACTAATTGGAAAATTGAAGCAATAAGAAAGAATGAAAATACACTTGAGAGTAAAAGGCCTTTTCCAGAGAATTGGAGAGGTGTTACAGATAAAGATGAATTGATAAAAATTTCTGGAATTTCTGATATTCAATTTTGTCATAAAAATGGTTTCCTTTCTGAAACCAAAACAAAAGAAGGAGCAATATCTCTTGCAGAAAAATCATTAATAAGTTAGTTTATATTTAGAAACTATTTTAGTTTTATTTATGTTTATTGATGAAATAAAATTTTATGCAAAGGCTGGCCACGGTGGAGACGGGGTTGTTCGTTGGCGTCATGAAAAGTTTATAGATAAAGGTGGACCAAACGGTGGTGATGGTGGTAGGGGTGGAGATGTTTACGCTTTGGCAGTTTCTGATATTCATCTACTTGCAAAATATAAACATAAAAAAGAATGGAAAGCTTTAAATGGTTCAGATGGAGAAGGAAGAAGTAGAAAGGGTAAAGATGGAGAAGATTTAATTATAGAATTTCCAGTAGGTTCTGTTGTGACAAATATTGAAAGTGGTAATTTTGTTTCATTAGATACTGTTAATCAAAAAGAATTACTTTTAAAAGGAGGATTAGGAGGTTACGGAAACGAAACTTTTAAAACATCTACGAATACAACTCCAGTTAAAGCGACAAAAGGAAAGGATGGAGAAGAAGGAAATTTTAAGGTTGAATTACAGCTCTTTGCTGATATTGGTCTTATTGGTCTTCCTAATGCAGGTAAATCTTCTCTTTTGAATACAATAACAAATGCTAATGCAAAAATTGGTAATTATCAATTTACAACTCTTGATCCAAATCTAGGAGATTTTTATGGTTTTACTATTGCAGATATTCCTGGACTTATTGAAGGCGCAAGTGAAGGAAAGGGATTAGGTACTAAATTTTTAAAGCATATTAAAAGAACTAGAATATTAGCGCATCTTGTTTCTTTGGAAAATGAAAATCCAATGAAAGTTTATAAACAGATTCGAAAAGAATTAGAGAGTTATGATAAATCGTTAGTAGAGAAAGATGAAGTTATTGTTATCACAAAAGTAGATATTCTCGACTTGAATAAAAAAGCAGAACAAAAGAAATTAGATAAAATTAAAAATGATTTTGAAAAAATTGGTAAACCAGTTTTTCTTCTTTCTCTTTATGATGATCTTTCTATAAAGAATCTTATTGATGGGCTTGTAAAATTGTTAAGAAAATAATATAGTGTGTATAGTTTTAATTTAAAAACTTGTTTGCCCTGTTAGCTCAGCTGGTAGAGCAGCTCCCTCTTAAGGAGATGGTCGGGGGTTCGATCCCCTCACGGGGCACTTATGGAATTTAAAAGAGAAATATTTTTTAGGAAACCAAAACAAGAATCTTCTGAAGAAGGTTTTGTTTTTGATATTGATAATTGTAATTTAAGTGATAAAAAAACACAGGAATATTTAGAAAAATTAAAAGAAGAAGATTTATTTTCTTACTATTCAATTCTTGAACAATTAACAAAAAAAGGAATATTAAAAATTAATGAAAAACAAAAGGAAGAGTATTTATCGTTAGATGAGTTAGATACAATTTCAGAAAATCCGAGTGATGATCTTTATAATAGATTTAATAAAATCGCAGAAGAAAAGAATAATTTAAAGAAGAAGCAAAAAAAAGTAAACCTTTAATGATTCCATTTGATCGATATAAATAGTTTTCACATTATTTAGTTTCCTTTAAAAACACTTGACTTATTTTTGTGGATGTATATAATATTCCTTACAGTCTGATTTTATCTGGCTGTTTTAATTTCTTTGAAATTTAAATAGGTATGTATCATAATTAATCAAGCAAGTAATATAGCTCGCACTTTAGCGAGCAACCAGTTTTGGAATGAAGTATCTTTTATTTTGTTCCGTTCTATTTTTTTAATAGAGTTTGATCCTAGCTCAGGATGAACGCTGGCGGCGTGGATAAGGCATGCAAGTCGAACGAACCTTGTCATTTGATTGACGGAATAAGTAGCAATACAAGTGAAGTCTTGATAATGACGCTGGTTAGTGGCGAACGAGGTAGTAACACATAGGAACTTACCCCTAAGTCGTGAATAACACACTGAAAGGTGTGCTAATACACGATAGTCTCTCTGGAGTAAAGTTTTTCGCTTAGGGAAAGGCCTATGAAGTATCAGCTAGTTGGTGGTGTAATGGACCACCAAGGCTATGACGCTTAGGGGAGCTGAGAGGCTGACCCCCACCGATGGGACT